>Ga0182015_10000068_pt1 | contig 130316 bp, 105 predicted proteins | sample 712P3MmetaG_FD_120478 | JGI IMG/M metagenome (GOLD analysis project Ga0182015, IMG submission 120478) | Permafrost microbial communities from Stordalen Mire, Sweden - 712P3M metaG | ecosystem: Environmental > Terrestrial > Soil > Wetlands > Permafrost | place: Sweden: Stordalen | collected...
CGCGAGCGGCTTCCAGAGAGGAAAGCCGTGACGATTGTGGCCGGATTTAGATTTAATGCTGGTTTGATTTTGTGCGCCGATACACAAGAGACGATTGATAATTATTCCAAGACGTGGACTCCGAAATTAGTTGTAAAGCCCACTCCGTGGTACGCCAAGGATTCCCCTGATGAATTGATGGTTGCTTTTGCTGGTGCTGGTAATGGGCCATTCATCGACAAAGTTGTTGAACGGGCATGGGAAGATGTTCAGGTAGCCAATTCGTTCGATAAGGCTTGTACTGAGATCGAACGGAGCATTCAAAGAACACACAAAGAGTACCGCGATATTTTCCAGCCGGGCTTTCTCCCCTCGATAGAACTTGTTTACGGCGTCAAGATGCAGGGTAGCAGCAAACTTTTTAAGGCGTACGGCCCACTCGTAAGCGAGAAAGACTATGCCGCTGCTGGCGTTGGGGAACACTTAGCCAACTTCCTTACATCTAGGCTTCATCAACGCTACCTGCCCATTCGGCAGGCAATGATTGTCGCGGCCTATGTTCTGTTTCAATGCATCGAGCATGTAGATGGATGCGGCGGCGACAGGCATATCGTTGCTCTTAATGAGGGTGGAGGGTCGAGCATGATAGACCCTTGGGCCGTCGATCTCGCGGTTAACCAATTAAACGAACTTCAAGATGTCGTTTCCAGCTTACTATTGACCGCGCCGGACATTACAATTCCCCCTGAGAATTTTGAAAAAGAGTTAGAGGCCGTCATTGATAAAATTAGATTCATGCGTGGAACTGGTCAAATGGTAAAAGACGTGTGGGAAACCGCTGCGAAGGCAGCCGCCAAGAAACCAGAAGCAGACGGAGAAAAACCGAAATGACAACAGCAGAAGAAAATGAGCAGCGAGCGTGGTGGAAAAGAATATTTGGCAACAGAAGCATTCTCAGTGCTCTAGTCGGACACTTTTTCGCTGATAAAAACAACGCGGCTTCGATCATCGCAATCACATTGGTTCTGACCCTTTGCTACGTTGTCGCGTTTCGTCAGAAGTACGAGTACGCTAATGGGCTCTTAAATATCGTTTTTGTTGTAATCGGCTATTATTTCGGCTCGAAAAGAGAGAAAGATAATGAGGATGGCGAATCCTAAATCCTATCCGGTGAACTTTTGGAACATAAGAGCTGGGGCAGTAATCAACGGAAGAAACGGAATAAGGCCGACACCGGAAAAGAACCGCGAGGAAAAATCAAAAGGCGGAGGAACCTTATGAGTAGATGGGCCAATGCAGATTTGACCGAATACAATTCCGAAGATACTCGCTCGGATCAGGAGAGAATTGAAACAGATCATCATGCGGTGCCGTGTCGGATTTGCGAATCGGCATTCAGGCGTTTGAGATTGACGCTTCAATATTGCAATAAGTGCGGTTGGGGATTTTGTCAGGGAGAGCATGGGAACTTCGCTTTTGGTGGTGGAACCTGCGTGAGGTGCGGCCCACATCCTAAACGCAGGTAGAAAATAAAAAGGCCCGATTTGCGGTCGGGCCTTGCAAACTCTTGCGGCGCAATCCAAGAGTAGCGCAGGAGTTTGCTCGATGCAAGTTTATGAATGTAAGAAAATAGAGATGAAAAGAGATATGGATTTAATTCGGGAACTATTACTCCACATCGAGGAAAACCCTATTTTCGACGGGACTCGCTGGATGCAGCCCCACAGCTCAGAAGACCTCGGAATCACCGACCGTTCATTCAAAGAAGTTGCCTATCACCTTAATCTGCTTGTGGAAGAAGGGCTGGTGAGGGGCACTTTTGGTATGGAAGCTCCGCAGATTTCTAGGCTCACCAGCAAAGGGCACGACTTCTTGGATGATACTCGGGACCCCGGCATTTGGAAAAAGACAAAAGAGCGATTAAAAGGGCTCCCTAGCGTGGGCATTGCTATTATTGGAGAAATTGCAAAAGCTGAGATCAAGAAACATCTTGGGTTGGCGTAAGGTTATTTCTAGGCCGTCAGCCTTTCATACGTGAGCGTCGAAGCGGTAATCATATGGCGCAAAGTATCGACGAACAAATCCGGACGCTTTCTGCGATTGAATCGGAAGGTCATTTCTTCGCAGTAGGCTTGAAGATGTTTCGCGCTAATTTTATGCCACGTTCCCATGATGCCGCGCTTGAGAAGAGAGAATGCAGATTCAACGGTGTTGGTGTGAATGTCGCCCTTTGCGTAAATCTTGAGCTTGTGGCGAATCGTCTTGTGCCGTCCATCTTGACGGAGGTTTTTTGCCGCACTGCGATAAGGGAGATAATCGTCCGTAAACAAAATATCGACATCTTCGCTGATGTTCTCACGGATGTACTTTTCGAGCGTTCCGCTTCTCGCGTCGCTGGCATGAAAGAACCTGAGATCGCCGCCGCGCTGGCGGATGCCGATTACAACTTCCTTTTCGTGCTTATAGCCGCGTCCCTTACCGATTCCTTTTCCGCCAACGTAGGTTTCGTCCATCTCGACTTTTCCATCAAGCATGGCCCTGTTGACTTCAACCATTGCGGCGCGGATTCTATGGCAGAGATACCATGCGGTTTTGTAGCTGATTCCAAGCGTGCGCTGAACCTGACAGGCCGACATGCCTTTCTTGGCTTCACAGAGCAGGTAAGTGGCAGCAAACCATTTTTCGAGCGGCAGGTGAGTATCGTTGAAAACCGTTCCGGTTGTGACGGAGAATTGATAGCCGCATGATGCACACTCAAATTGCTTGCGGGATTCAAGGTAACAGACTTGCCGCTCTTTGCAGCGCGAGCAGGTCACGCCTTCGGGCCAACGTAGCTTGGTCAAAATCTCACGGCACTTTTCATCGGTTGAATATTTCGCAAGCATTTCTAGGAGAGCCATGAAAGCACCTCGCAAGGCAAAGAAACAAAGAACGGGCAGACCGCTCGAAAATGTACCGATGCGCAAGTTAGTGGCTGACGTGAAGCGCGATTTACGGGCCAAGTTGAAGTCGGATTAGGGTTTACGTTCATGCAAGGACAGAGTACCAAATGACCGTACCTGTGTCAAGTATATAATCATGGAGGTTCTAATAAATCGATTTCGCGATTAGAAAGTGCAGAGCAGATCCCTCGCATCGCGTTGCTCGCTCGGGATGCCGATGCTCGCCGCATCGTCAGTTTGCGGTTAGCAATGCGAGGGAATGCTGGGCCATCCGATCTGTCTGAGTTGATCAGGTAGCGGAGGTGATGTATCAACTGAGCGAGATTTTGTGTTGGAAATGGCCAAAAGTTTAAAATCCTAATGTGTGTTCTGGCCTCGGTTAGAATTCTTTTCGTTGTTTGTTTTGAGTGAGTTAGGACGAATTCTGCTGGTGGTGCACTGTCGGTTAGAAGTGGGCGCCCACTTGCACATTTGGAAGTGACAACTGGCTCGTTTTCGTGAGCGATTTGGCCAAGCCTGTGAGAGCTTGATTCTCTTTTGCGGGTCGATGGGCGGCGACGCGGCTGCGAACGCGGCACGATCGCCAGTTCTATTTTGGGAGATGCCGCCACCTAGCCTCCTTTAGCGCTGCTGCCCGTCAACTCAACGCGATCATAGGTCGTCGCGGACAGCCCTTCGCAACAGCGCTCACGGTGAATCCCTTTGGGATTCACGCGACTCTGCTCAGTGTGAATCCGGCTGGGATTCACACAACTTCGCTCTGGCCCCTTCGTCGGGGCACAAAAATATTATTAGATTATTTTGTGGATGAAGCCTTAATAGCACGCTTTTCGCGCGGTTTCAAGGAGGCGTGTTCTGTGTGCACGAAATATTTTCGCGCGGTAGTCCCGTTTTGGGAATGAGAGGGAAATCGCGGCGGGCGCTTTTCAAGTGGTTAAATCTAAACCCGAACCTTTTCTGGATGCCTAGGTGATGGGCACCGTTTGAGTGGCGGCTCTTGCGGGCTTGGTTCTGTTCGCCAGCAGAGCTACCTTTTCTTCGTGGCTCATAGGCTCCCAGGGGACAAGTTTGTCGGCGAGCACATTCATTCTGCGAAGAACCGTTAACTCGAAGAAAAGCTCCATAAAATCCAAGTCGCGGAAGACAAGCGAGCCGGACTCTCGCATCTTGTCGCGAATGCGGTCGAGGTGCGCCGGCATCTCGGTCCAGTGAAGGCTGGAGCGGTGGTGATGACAGAGGTGGTAGCCTTCGTTCATGAAGTTCACTTCGTCGCAGACGGTCACCGTGTTTGCAAAATAATCTTCGGGATGTTCGGGGTCGCAGAAGGCATGTTGTACCCAGGCGGTGAGGGCCATGATGAAATTCATGCAGAGAAGAGGAACTAAAACGTAAACGATTCCGATTCTCCAATCGTAAATAAAGACTGCCGCGAAGAAGATATAGTATCGCGCCATTCCCCATAACATTCGCCGCCGGTTCTTGTCATCGCCTTTCGATTCAAAGTAAGCGTAGGGAGCGAACCCCAGAGCGGTCCAAATGTTGTCGGAAAGATACCAAAGAAAATGCAGCGGATTCGTTCGATCGTAGGCGGTGGAAGTGACGGTGTCGTCGGGCCCACCGTTCTCTTTATGGTGCAGACGGACATGAACGGTGCGATCGAGTTCGGGAACGTTGCCGTATAAATATCCGAGGAAGAATTCGACGTAACGGCCGAAGACTTTATCGTATTTGTCCGTGAAGTAGCCTTGTGGCCGATGCGCTTCCAAATGTTTCGCGCTGAACATCCTGACAAAGCGCTGAAACTTGAGACCGTACAAGGAAAGATAGAAAGCGAGCACGAGAAGGAGTCGCGGCTTTCCTAAAACGAGTTGGATCACAAAAATTGGCAGCGCGGTTAGGCTGACGGAAATCATGAGTCGTAGCGCGGGAGTGTCCCGTGGATCCCGCAGAACTTTCCGGCCAAGCCTGTCGATGAAACGCTCGTAAGCGCCGGAGACGGATTGGTAGGCGTCATGCAGGGGGCGAATTCTATCGAGAAGCTTGGCCAGCAGGTAACATCCGATCGAGGGCAAAGCTACGAGCAAAACGGCAACGGTGCTGGCCAAAGCAATGAGTACAGCCACTGCGTGAATCAGAAGTTTGGGTATGGCTTCAAGGCTCAGCGCGGGCCAATACGCCCTTAGGCGAGCGGTTTTTTGCACGTCGCTGAGATCGGCTTCCGTTAGCTTGCCTACGAATTGCATATCGTCGTGTTACGCGCTCGCTCTACGATTCAGCGCTTTGCCCATTTCGTACGTAAGAGGAATTTACACTTAAGGAGAGCAAAGTTCCAGCGTTGAACAGTTGCGCCTGGATAAATGCGTTAACCGTGAGTCAAGAGACGGCGCTACCTTTTTTGCCGGTTGCGCAAATCCAGCCCTTCGAAGGCTCCTGGAATATCTGAATGTCTTTGAAGCCTGCCGCAGAAAATAATGCACGTTGGTCATCTGCGCTCAGAGATGTCGATCCCACGAGCTTCATCGCCATCCCCTTCCAGTCTTCGTGCGCTCCCTTTCTGTAGCTTTCGGCGATAATAATTAACGTCCCGCGGGGCTTCAGGACTCGAAGTATCTCCTGCATATCTTTCACCAGATTTGGCCAGTAATACTGAGTTTCAACGGCTGTAACTAAGTCGAACTTGTTTTCGGGAAAAGGTAGCTGAGATACCGACGCCTGCTCGATCTCGACCCGGCCTTCCTGAATCAGCTTCGCATTTTTTGCGCGCGATGCGGCTACACTACCGCTGGCGTACTACGTTACCAGGGGGAGCCCATCTCCTCGCGGCATATTAGGTTGGGGCAGAAGGATAAGTCAACGAAGAGAGAGCGCTCGCGCACTTCTAGTCCAAGCATTCTAGCTTGCCCTGCTGAAGAAGCGCTTTCCGCAATCCTCGCATCGAAACGGGACGATTCTCACGCTGTACAGCACCGTTTCGACGAAACCGCGCCGGCGCGATCTGCATAAACGCCTGCTTCCGCAATTGGGGTATGGGCGCTTGGTTTTTCGAGCGTTTGCTGACATTGAAAACGTCCAGGGGACTTCGCGGGGGCCGAAGGCCATGATGATACGCCAAATATGCGTAAATGTTGCTAAGGCGTGCATTCGTTTGCCCCGGGGAGGTTATAATCCACGCGGCCATGCCTCTTGCTCCCGGTGCTCACCTCGGCCCTTACGAAATCGTGTCATTGCTGGGTGTGGGCGGGATGGGCGAGGTCTACCAGGCGAGGGATTCCAGGCTAGGCCGCGTTGTTGCAATCAAGATTCTGCCCACTCAATTCGCCGCTGACAAAGATCACTTACACCGGTTCGAACGCGAAGCGCGCTCGGCATCAGCCCTCAATCATCCCAACATTGTCACCATCTACGATCTCGGGCAGGACGGTTCCACTCACTACATTGCAATGGAAATGATCGAGGGGAAGACTTTGCGAGATCTCCTTGGCGGCGGTTCGCTGCCGATTCGAAAAGCGATTGAGATCGCGGCGCAAGTTGCCGAGGGTTTGTCTAAGGCGCATGAAGCGGGTATTGCGCACAGAGACTTAAAGCCCGAGAACCTGATGCTCTCTCAGGATGGATTCGTAAAAATACTGGATTTTGGTTTGGCGAAGCTGACGTTGACCGGCGGAGAAATGACGGAGACGCGGAGCACGTCCGGATGGCAGACACAGGCAGGCGGCGTGGTCGGAACGGTGCAATATATGTCGCCCGAGCAGGCCAGCGGCGGCCCGATCGATTTTCGCTCGGACCAATTCTCGTTTGGGCTGGTGCTCTACGAGATGTTAAGCGGAAAGAAAGCTTTTAAGAGAAACACGGTTGCGGAAACGATGGTGGCGATTCTGCGCGAACAAGCAGAACCGATCGGAATACAGAATCCCGATGCGCCTGCGCCGCTGTGTTGGGCCATCGATAGGTGTCTGGAGAAAGAGCCGGCCAAGCGCTACGCTTCAACGCAAGACCTCGCACGCGAACTCGCGGCCATACGCGAGCGCTTTTCCGAAAAACAGATTAAGCAAACCGAGACGCGCCCAACAAATATTCCGGTGCAGCGAACGCGGTTTGTGGGGCGGGAGAAAGAAGTCGCGGCGGCCAAAGAGCTCTTGCTGCGGCCGGATGTGCGGTTGGTTACGGTCACTGGGCCTGGCGGGATAGGAAAAACGCGCCTGGCGGTAGAAGTGGCCAGTGGGCTGACCGAAAATTTTCCGGGTGGGGCTAATTTTGTTCCGCTCTCTCCGGTAAGCGATCCAGGCTTGATGGCTTCCGCGATCGTGCAGACGTTGGGAATTCGCGAGGCCGGGGGCCAGTCGCCGCTCGAAATACTCAAAAGGAATCTGACGGAGTTGTTGCGTGCTCCAACATTGTTAGTGTTGGACAATTTCGAACACTTGATGCCGGCGGCGCCGGTCGTTGCGGAACTTCTTGCTACGGCTCCCCTTCTCAAAATTTTGGTGACAAGCCGCGCGGCGCTGCACGTTTACGGCGAGCATGAATTTCCGGTGCCGCCGCTTGCGCTGCCGGATTCGAAGTCCACGCCGTCGCTTGAAGTGTTATCAAAGTATCCGGCGGTGGCGTTGTTCGTTCAACGCGCCGCCGCGGCCAAGCCCGGTTTCGAACTGAACGCAGAAAACGCTCGAGCTGTTACCGAAATTTGCGCCAGATTGGATGGCCTGCCTCTGGCGATCGAACTCGCGGCGGCGAGGGTAAAAGTTCTTTCGCTCTCTGCGATGCAGACGCGACTGGCGAGCCGGTTGCAGCTACTAACAGGCGGCGCGCGAGATCTGCCACAGCGGCAGCAAACGCTGCGAGCCGCTATCGACTGGAGCTACGACTTGCTAAGCGCCGCGGAGCAAAAGCTTTTCCGCAGATTATCGGTGTTTGTCGGCGGAGGCACCCTGGAAGGCGTGGAGGCGGTGTGCGACACGAAAGGCGATCTTGAATTGGACTTGCTCGATGGTATGTCATCCATGGTGGACAAGAGTTTATTGCAGCAAGTAGAGCAGGCAAATGGCGAGTCGCGTTTCGCGATGCTGGAAACGATTCGAGAGTATGCGCGAGAAAAACTGGAGGCCAGCGGCGAGGAGGCTTTGACGAAGCGCGCCCATGCGGCTTATTGCCTGGTGCTGGCCGAAGAAGTGGTTGCAGAACAGCCTGGCGGCGAGGCAAGCGAATGGCTGGAACAATTCATGCTCGAACACGACAATTTTCGCGCGGCGCTTGATTGGCTGACGGAAACCGGAGAGGCAGAATGGGGGCTGCGCCTGGGTGCGGCGCTATTCCGCTTTTGGGAGACGCGCGAGTATCTGGCCGAAGGCAGCGACACTCTCGCCAAGCTGCTAAAAATGAAAAGTGCGGCAGCTCCCACGAAGGCACGTTCACGCGCTGTTTTCGCGGCAGGCGTGCTTGCCGGCGAGCAGGGGAACTATCCTGCGGCAAACGCGTTATTCAGCGAAAGCCTGGAGATTGCGCGTAATTTGGGTGATAAGCACGGCTCCGCAGTGTCCCTGAATGCGATGGGAGTGAATGCACGGGACCGAGGTGACCTTGCAGTTGCGCATTCTTTGTTTGAGGAGAGCTTGGTGCTGTGGAGAGAATTAGGTGACCTGAAGGCCATCGCTCGCGCCCTTAGTAATCTGGCAACTGTCCTGAAAGTGCAGGGCGAATATGAACATGCTCGCAACTTGCACGGGGAGTGCCTGGCAATATTTCAAGGTATGGAAGATCTTACCGGAGTTGCCTGGTCGCTAAATTCTCAGGGCGACGTGGCACGCGATCAGGGTGACTCCACAGCGGCGCGAGCACTGTATGAAAAGGGATTGGAGATCTTTCGCGAACTTGGCGACCGCTGGGGCATTGCCGGGACGCTCGCCGATCTGGGAAATTTGGCGCGGGAAGAGCGTGACTGTGGCGCGGCGCATTCGCTGTTCCGAGAAAGCCTGAAAACGTTTCAAGAATTGGATCACAAGCGCGGCATCGCCCGGCTACTGGAGTGTTGCGCGTGTTCTGCTGCGACGGAGCTTCAAGCAGAACGTTCTCTGCGGCTGGCAGGCGCTGCGGCTGCACTACGGAAAAATATTGGCGCTCCGCTCACGCCCGTCGAACAGATTAAGCTGGAAACTATTCTGGATCCTGCGCGGCAGGCGTTGAGTAATACCGCGAGCGCGATGGCTTGGTTAGAAGGTTGGAGTATGCCGATGGAGAAAGCTGTTGAGGAAGCGTTAAGGCCGCATACGCCTTCTTCATGACGGCGAAGGACTGGGAGCTTACTCTGCCGTGGAAGGATCGATGAGGCGGCGGACGGCGGAGACGCGATTGGCCGGAATGCCCGTCCGTTTGGCGTGTTCTCGCACGGTGGCTTCGTCCGGAGCAAGGTAAACGCAATAGACCTTGTCGCCGGTTACGTAGCTATGGAGCCACTGGATCTCGGGACCCATGGCCCTCAAAACGCCGACTGATTTTTGCGACATTTCGCGCAATTGGGCGTCGGTCAAATTTCCGGCTCCCGGGACTTCTCGTTCGATTACAAATTTTGGCAAGGGCCTCCCCCTATTTGCACTTATGCTAGCATGCGGGCAAGGCGCCTTCAAGGCGGCTTGGCGAAGCTTTTTTTAATTGAAGAAGCACAATAATAAAAATGAGGTTGGCATGGACCTTCGATCGCTGCAGAAACCGCTAAAAGAACAATATCGCAACGACCCGAGCGCCTCCCGAATCACAATTCGCGCGAAAGGCGTCCAGACGGATGCGCCGGTGTCATGCTCGGTCGATCTCGGCCGTGCAATCTATCGCGCTGAAGCGCACAAAGGGGTGGGGGGCGCCGGAGCGGGCGCATGTTCCGGCGACCTTCTACTCGGGGCCCTTGCGGCTTGCGCTCAGATTACCTGTCAGATGGTGGCCGCGGCAATGGGTATCCCGACCGAACGCATCGAGGTGACGGTGGAAGGAGACATGGATCTTCGCGGCACACTCGGCATAGCGAAGGACGTGCCCGTCGGATTTGAGAGCATTCGTCTTCATTTCGATATTGCAGCGCCTGCCGCCACTCCGGAACAAATCGCTGGATTGAAAGAGAAAACAGAGCAGTATTGCGTGGTGATGCAAACTCTAAAAAATCCCCCGATGCTGCAAACCGATTGGGCTCGTCAGTGAAAGCACGGAGCGCTCAGTTTCGCGCTGACTAAGGAAGTATATTCCTAATTCAATCGCGACCTGACGGTCTTGCTCCCGGTAAATCTCGGAACCGTTTCGCAATCCTCCAGTTAATTTTCTTGATTGATACCATCCAATATTTTTCGCTTGCCTTAGGATTCTAAAATTGGTATATAGCGCGCACGAATTTCAGTAGTTGTTCTACAAAAATTAATAGCACCAAGTCTTCTTAGGGGTGGGAGGACTGTAGCGTGCGGCAAACTGCATTTTCTAATTCCTTTTCGATTTTGAAACCAAGCCATTTCTGCCGAAGTATCTCGCCATTTCAAGTTTTCGTCAGCGCTTGCACGAATTCCTGGTCAATTGCAACCCAAACTCGAGGAGGAGCTATGAACTGGAAGCGGTTTGCCGTGTTCACACTGCCGTTGTTCGTGTTCTTGCTGTTTGCGGGACAAGTCTGGTCTCAGACCACGATTGCCAATGGAAGTATTCAGGGAACCGTGACCGACCCGACCGGCGCAACCATCCCCAACGCAAAAATCCTTATTACGAACACGGACACACAGCAGAAATTGGAAATGAAGGCCTCCTCGAACGGCACGTATAGCTCCGGGCCCTTGATTCCGGGGAACTACGTCGTTCGAGTGGAGTCCTCCAATTTCAAGACCACAGAGCTTCCGATAACGGTGCAGGTCGGAGTAACGTCTGCTGGGAATGTACAGCTGGAAGTAGGCTCCGCGTCAACCGTCGTGGAAGTCACTGGGAACGCCGTACAGGTGAATACCGAGCAGGCCATCGTGCAGGGAGTTGTAACGCAAGATCAGATCGAGAATCTGCCTGTCAACGGCCGGAACTTTCTTGACCTGGCCCAACTTGAGCCCGGCGTCCAGATTCAGGACGGAGAAAACTTCGACCCCACTAAGGCTGGTTTTTCCTCGATTTCTTTCGGCGGCCGATTCGGACGCACAGCCCGCATCGAAGTGGACGGTTTGGATGTCAGTGACGAGACCGTCGGGACGACGACCACTAGCATTCCAGCCAGCGCCATTTCGGAATTTCAGGTGGCTCAGTCGAGCCTCGATCTTTCAAACGAATTGACTTCGTCTGGAGCTGTAAACGTCGCTACGCGTTCGGGCACTAATGCTTACCACGGCGAGGCGTATGGCGCCTTCCGCGACAGCTCCATTGCTGCGAACTTGCTAGCACTGTGCCGGCTCCTTTTCAGCGCGAGCAGTTTGGAGGCAATTTCGGCGGACCGGTGATCAAGGACAAGCTGTTCTTTTTCATGGACGCAGAGCGCACACAGCAGCACGCTTTCGCCCCCGCGCCCATACCAGCCACGCCTTCGGGTTCATGTACAACTCAAGGAGATACCGTAACTCCTGAATGTCTGGGCGATTTCTCCGGCGGATACCAATCGCCGTTCAAGGAAACCGACCTGCTCGGAAGAGTCGATTACAATTTGGGGCACAACGCGCGTTTGTTCTATCGCTTCGATTATTTCGGAAACCTCGCTTTCTCGACGTTCGGCGCGCCAACGCTTCAGCCGTTCCAGGACAAAAACTATACACGCACGCATGTTGTCGGTGCGGACTTCAATACCGGCTCGGTCACTCACAGCGTTCGCCTCGAGTACCTGAAATTCCAAAATCAATTGGTCGACGCAGTGGTCGGAAGCAATTTGCCTTTTGCAAACTTTCCGGTGTCATTAAACATCGGTGTCCTGGCCACCGGGCCGAACTTGCTGGCACCGCAGACCACGCCGCAAAGCGATCATCAGCTCAAGTATGACGGTAGCAAAGTCTGGGGCGCGCACGTGATCCGCTGGGGAATTGCTTTCAACCATCTGCAGGGTGGCGGATTTGCTAAATTCTTTTCCATCACGCCAAGTGTCTTCGACAGCGAAAACCAGGCGGACATTGATTTTGCCAACATGCAGACTTTTGTCTGCCCGGGTGGACAGACCGGCGCCAAGTGTCCTTACAACTACCCGATCGATTTTGCAGACATCGGAAACGGCCAGGGGTTTTCGACTACGCAGAAGGCCTTCGGGTTTCCTCTCGGCGGATTGGGACCGGACAGTCGGATTGGTGCATACATAGGCGACAGTTGGAAGATTCGCCCAAATTTGACCCTTACGTATGGCGTGCGATATGTGCGCGATACAGGCCGGACCGACAGCGACTTGAATACAATTCAGGTGCTCAACAACTATCTCCCTGGGCTTGGCGACCGGGTACAGCAAGCAAACAACAACTTGGGTCCGCAGGTAGGTATTGCATGGGACCCTCGGAGCAGTGGAAAGACCGTCATTCGAGCAGGCATCGGCGAGTATTACGAGAACGTAATTTGGAACAACGTTTTGTTTGACCGTCCGGGCCGTGAACCAAATGGCGCTTTTCTGGCCTTCCCGACCGCTTGTTCAGGCGGGACTGCTTTGCCGGTTCCTTTCGCGAATGGATCGATGGCGCCAGTAAACACAACGGCTCCAGTAGGCGCATGCGGTGACGCGAGCGGCAACTTAGTCCCCATCGGAGACGGTTCACCGGGAACAGCTGCCGCGCTGTTGGCGGGTTTTCAGAAGTCTTACCAGACCGCCGCTGCAGCTGCGGGCGCGGCCGCACCGAACCCAAGCTTTATTCCGAACCTGATCGCAAATGGCGCTCCAATTCCCTTTGGCACTTTTGCTCCAGCTTACAAGACTCCGCGGTCGATCCAAATGAACGCCGGAGTCGAACATGAGCTGGCTAATGGATTTAAAATCAGCGCCGATTACGTGCGGAACGTTGGACTCCACTACCTCCTCAGCGTCGATGAGAACCATACCGGTGACGTTGCCTACTTTAACTCCTCAGCTGCCGCTTCAGCCGTCGCCAGGACCTTGGCAAATTGCGGAGTCGGAACAATCAATCAAGCTATAACGCTATGCCCGGGAAATCCAACGGGTGGGACCGGCCCTTACACTCCAAGACCCGCCACAATCACCGATTTCGCAAGCAATGGACTAGACTCGCCCGGCGACTTGTTCGGCGGTGGGGCTTGCGTTCCGAATGCAGGCTTCCAGTGTGCGTTCCCAGGAATAAATCCGAACATCGGTGCCGTGTCGCTGCTGGAGCCAATCGGCAGGTCCGTTTACAACGCGATGGATGTAAAGCTGACCGGGAATAAGAAGAACCCGATGCCTGGCGTAAAATATGCGAACTTCCAGGTGTCGTATACCCTCTCCCGCTTCACCAACTCCGGGGGCGCAAATCCGACTGTCCCGGGGAATTCGGACCAGGATTTCGTCATCGCCGCGCTTAGCAACAGAGATCCTCTCAAGTTTAGCGGTCCGTCCACATTGGATCGGACGAATCAACTCAACTTCGGCGGTTATTTCGATCTGCCCGCCTCGTTCCGGCTCGGGTTTATCTCCCACTTCTGGAGCGCGCTCCCAACTTCGATTCAGATCCCGACGCAGGCGGGCGGCGTAACCGCCGATCCCGGCGAGATTTATTTCTCCGATTTCGATGGTGACGGGACCGTTGGCGATTTGCTGCCGGGAACGCACGTCGGGCAGTTCGGACGCGGCTGCGGAGTGGGTTGTCTGACGAATTTGGTCAACAACTACAATACCGTGACAACCGGAACGCTCACTCCCGCAGGTCAAACCCTCGTGAACAACGGGCTATTCACTACGGCTCAACTCCTTGCCCTCGGTGCGCATCCCCAACCCGTTCCTCCCGTAACTGCGGGAGAAGTTCCGATGGCCGGCCTAAAAGCTTTCGACCTAAGTCTGGCTTGGGAGGGACGCATTAAAGAGCGGTTCACCATCGCGCCGAGTATCAGCGTCTTCAACCTGTTTAACTTCGCCAACTATGACCTACCCACCGCGTCACTGAGCGGAAGTTTGACCGGAGGCACGGACTCAATCAACGGAACGACACAGGCGACGCGCAATGACCGGGTAGGTTCCGGAACAGGCGTGTTTGCTTTAGGCGCTCCGCGAGTTATCGAATTTGGCCTAAAGTTCACGTTCTAACTTTAGCCCGAGGATCGTACGGCGTTAAAAAAATACCACCGGCTCGAAGAAGTTGAGCCGGTGGTATTTTCATTGCGCCCACCTCACGCGAATAATCGAGTAAGCAACGTGTAAACAAACTCGCTGGGTTCCAACGAAGACAGCTGGTCCGTCCGTTTGCAATAACCCCTATAGCTGCGTTACCAACCCTGCAATTCCCGATCGCGTTCGTCAATCGAACTTTGGTATTGCCACCTTGCCCGGCTTTAGTCACGATTAAACCGGATCTTAGGGGAGGTATCGGCCATGAAGGCGGCATTTCTTGCTGCGCCGCAGCCAAATGCGAAGGCGCCTCTTACTATTGGGGAAGTACCGAAGCCTGAACTGGTGTCGGGACAACTGCTATTGCGCGTGCGAGCATGCGGAGTGTGCCGGACGGATTTGCATATCGTCGAAGGAGACCTGCCGGAAATCTTGCCGAAGGTGATTCCGGGGCATCAGATTGTGGGCGATGTAGTGGAAGGAGGAGGAACGGAGTTTCCGGCTGGCGCGCGCGTGGGCGTGTCGTGGATTGGCGGAACGGACGGAAGTTGCTGGTACTGCAAGCATGGAATGGAAAATCTGTGCGACGCTCCCACGTTTACAGGCTATTCGGTGAACGGCGGATATGCCGAATATGCAGTCGCGCGGCGGGACTTTGTGTTTCCGCTTCCTTCGAATTTGGACGACCTGCACGCCGCGCCTCTTTTGTGCGCGGGCATCATCGGATTTCGGAGTCTGCGCGTAGCGGGGGTCGAACGCGGAGAGCGAGTGGGATTGTTTGGTTTCGGATCGTCGGCGAGCTTGGCGATCGATGTCCTGCACGCTTGGGGATGTTCGGTTTACGTCTCCTCTCGGGGAGAATCGCATCGCGCGTTGGCTAAATCGTTGGGGGCGACATGGGTTGGCGGAGAGGCCGACAAACCTCCGGTAGAGTTGGACCGCGCCGTGACATTTGCTCCGAGTGGAGACGTAGTGATTGCCGCGCTCAAGAGTTTACGCAAAGGCGGAGTAGTGGCGATTAATGCGATTCACCTGGATCGGATTCCGGAATTCGATTACGACCACTTGCTTTGGGGCGAACGCCAAATTCGCAGCGTCGCCAACATGACGCGGCAGGATGCGAAAGATTTTTTGAAATTGGCGGCCGAGATTAAAGTGCAACCCAAAGTGACGGTCTTCAAGCTGGATCAAGCAAATGACGCTCTGGCGGCCGTCAAAAGCGATCGTATCGACGGTTCCGCGGTGATAATCCCTTAACCACAAGCGCCGTTGCTAACGATTGCCGGCGTTGGAGATGGTGGCCGTGGTGCCGTCGAACTTTGTGAGTTGCACGGTGAAAGGCTCGTTGTAAGTGCGCGCTTTGTCGCGCAGGTAACTGAGCGCGACAGCTTCGCCCAGCAGCATCGACGTGTCGGTGTCACTGCGCCAATGGATACCGGCGTGGATTCCGTGGCCAAACGAGACGTTGTGTCCCAGCTTGTTCAGCTCGCCGTTTACGGTGAGTTGTCCCGCGTCTGAGCCAGTGTAGGGCACTAAGGACAAGCCGTCATCCGTAGGTACGGCGGGATTGGGAATAACGAAATTCCCGTCAAAGAAAAATTTCAGGACGGTGATACAGGCCCCCGCGACCGTGCCGTGGCCGGTCGGATAGGCCGGATGCGCGGGCGAACCTTCAGGGAACGCTAACGAAAGCAGCCACGTGCCGTATTTGTTATAACTCTGCTGCAGGCCCTGTGAATTCAGGATAACGTTGCTCATCTTCACGTCGGTATTGCTGCCCTGGCCCGTCTTAAGGAGATGGACGATTCCGCCCACAGCCTCCGGCCGAAGCCGCAGGTGCACAAACCATTTCTGATACCAGACGGCGTTCAGCGCTTTAGTCGCCACTGCACCGATCGTTGCGGCGAAATCGGGGCTGCCCATGGTGCCAAAACCATTTTCCGTTAGGGAGTTAGTGTACGGGTTACCGGGGTTCACCGGCGCGCCGCCTGCGGTAAAACTGCCGGGCGGATTGCCGTCGATGCCCGAAAGCATCATGTACGCGGTGAAATAGGCCTGGAAAAGCACGTCAACGTGGGTGAAAGTGGCAAGATCACGGCCATTCCGCCGGTAACGCAGTTGCGGATCGAGCTGGTTGCGCAGGCCGGTGTCCACGCCGTTTTGAATATCCAGCCAAGTGGTAAAGTCCGCGCCGTAGTCGAGGTTCGGCACATACGTTTCCATTTGCTGGTTGATAGGCTGCGCGCCGAACATGGTTGGCTGGACAAAGAACTGGGAGAGATACGGACCCAGCGTTTCACCCGGGAACGCGCCTCGGAATAAAAGATTGGTGGTGACTTGACCGCTACCGTTCCGAGGGCCGAAGTAAGTTGGCTGTGCGCCCAGTTCGGCAGCGGCTTGCGCGGCTAACGGACTTGTAGCGTAGTCAGTGAAGGCTACATCGCGAAGCAGGGAACTCCAGTAATGCTCCAATAATTCCGTGGCACTCTGGTCGCCGGCTATGGGCGGCGCAGGTGGAACTTGAGGCTGACCGAATTGTATGTTGTCGAGCCGATCCAGATCGAAAGCCAGACCGGCTTGCGGACCGTTCAGAGTGCGCGTGCCTCCCATGGTGATCTTTTCGAAATCCGAAAATTTTCCGCTGGCTAAGGCGTTGGTGAATGTTGCGAAGGCCGCTAAGTTCACGCGACCGTAGGAATCATGAGGAAGCGCCTTAGTATAGGTGCCGCCTTTGTCGGCATAACGGGCTTGATCACCGTTGTTGATATTGATTGCGGAACCGGCAAGAGCGTCCTGAGTCGCCTCGGCTACTCTGAGCTCAAACGATTCGAGCACTCTCGGATTGCTCACACTTGAAGGCGCCGAGGGCCGCGCGGAATTGCCTGAAGATGATTGCGCTGCCGCGGGTTTGGACGAAAGCAGCGTTGCACCGGCGACTGTAACGGCTGCAGCAACGCCGATGCGGCCCACAAACGAACGGCGATCGATATGTGAAGGGGATTGCGGTTCGGATTTCGCGATGGTTTCCGGCTTGATTTTGCGCTTCCTCATGACTTGCTCCTGATCCGAGATTCAAATGCGCTAATTCCCGCCGGTGAACCTAAGATTTCGCGGTGAACCCTACTTCGGCAGCGCGCGGCTTGGCCACTTTCGCGATCACGAATCCGGCGAACATCCAAGTGAGCGCGGAATCCACCAGATTGATTACGGTGTACGAGCCGGAAAATCCCCACCAGTTCCAATTGGGCAGATCGACGATGACGCTGGCGGCAAGTCCCGCAACCGCCAGAAATATGACTTTGCCCGCGTAGCTCAAGCCGCTGGTCTGCAGAAGCATCCAGGTGAGGAGGAATGCAGCAGCTACCAGAGAAAGAAACTGAGTGATTAGGCCCCGCGGGTAAGATCCGAAACCGTCGCGACGAATCGCTGCAAACATAATTGGGCCCTTTTGCATTTTCGCCATCAGGGTTAACTGCGCGGCTTTCTTTTGGTCCGCGGTCATGCCTTCGATGCGAGGCGCGCCGGGGAGAAGATAGACGCCTGACTGCGTGGTGTGCAACTGGATTACCGTGGCGACGTCATCTTCATTTTGAAAAGCAAGCATAGGCTTCTCGTGCCAGCCGAGAAGCTCCCAGGAAATGCTGCTCCATATGAACGCGGTCAGACCGCCGAGAATGGCCCCGAGCAAGAGAGACTTCCACATAAAACCTCCTGAATGGCGTGCGGTGGGCCACTACGAGATGCGGGATTTTGCTCTGAAACACACCGTTTTGCAACTATTTTGGCGCCGGGTCAGGATGCTGCGCGATGCTCAGAATATTGCCGTCCGGGTCCTTGAACCACGCGACTTTATCACCGGATGGCGTAGTCCAAATGCCCAACTCGCGATCTTGAGCGAACGGATATTTTTCTAGGGTGACGCCACGGTCTCGAAGCCAAGCCGCGACGGCCTGAATATCTTTTACTTCCCAGCCGAGCACGGTGCCTTGAAGCGGGGTGAAATTCGGAACCTTTGCAATACGAATTTTTTGCCCGCCGGCGCTCATCACCAGCGCAAATTGATCGAGGCTTACAAAATTAAATCCGAGCTTGCCTTCATAAAAGGCTCGCGTTCGATCGTAGTCCGTGGTGGGAACGAACCCGACCATTTTTCCTGAAGCCAGCATATTTGCCTCCCTATGTTGATTTCGGCAACAACGAATAACACTTGCGCGGATTTCTTTCTCTCGCTATTGTGACAAGAAATGTCGCATAGGTGCCAAAGCATACTAACCGCTTCAAACGGCCGCCGTGTGGCGGACATGGCCAGCGTGTCCGCTGAACTAGCAGACGGGCACGTTATCCCAAAGCATTCACATCCGGAAGACCAACTCCTGTTTGCGTCCGAAGGCGTAATGACGTTGACCACGGAGCAGGGCTTATGGGTTGTTCCGCCGCTGCGCGCCGTCTGGATTCCTGCAGACACCGCACACTCGGTGGCGATGTCCGGGCGCGTGTCCATGCGAACGCTCTATTTCCAGCCCAACCTGTGCCGGTCGTTTCCCAGGAAATGTGTGGTGATGAATGTGTCGCCGCTATTACGGGAATTAATTATTCACGCGTGCGCGTATGCGAAGTTGCGTAAGGAGAATCCAGCGCAGAAACGCATCGTGGAGATCATCGTGGATCAGTTGAAAGTAGTGGAGTCTATACCGCTGCAACTGCCGCATCCCGCGGATTCACGCGCAACCCGTGTGGTAAAAACTTTGTTCGCGAATCCTGGGGACCAAAGAACGTTGGAAGAATTGTGCGCGGATTGCGGCGCCAGCAAACGAACGATACAGCGCCTCTTCCTGGAAGAAACTAAAATGACTTTCAACAGGTGGCGCCAGCAGCTTCGCCTGCTTCATGCCATGCAGCGGCTGGCTGCGGGAGACAAGGTGACATCGGCGGCCCTGGAAGCGGGATACAACAGCACGAGCGCGTTCATATCGATGTTCCGCAAACAACTGGGGACAACGCCGACGCGGTATTTACAAGGCAGAATCGTTCGAGGCGCGGACGCTGCGCCGTCGGGAGCCACGAGCACCGGTGACTCCCGAATGCCGCAGACTAGATTTACTTTTGCAAGTCTTGTCCCTTCTTCTCAGCGGCTGCCTTAGCAGCGGCCACGGTCCACGGCGGGACGATGCCGTTGACACGCGCGTAAGCGACAAGCTGTCCTAGGTGTTCATGCGCGTCGGCGACGAGAATGTAGATCACGTCACCCTCATTTGCCTGCGGGCCGAGTTTCGGCAACAACTTTGCATAATCCGCATTCGCCATGCCTTGGATTGTTTTCTGCGTGTAATCACCGGACTTGGTCAATTCGTCGATAATTTTGGCTTTATCGGTGGTCGATTTTTCATATGTCTTGCCATCAAATCCCGCGGGAGGCGCGGCTCCCATCAACCCCAGAATGAAATACCGTTCACCTGACACATGAAGGAAAACCTCAGCAAAGGAGCGCGAGTCCGCCGTGGGGCGCCAATTGTACTTGTCCTGAGGCAGCGCTTGGGCGAGGCTGATGACTTTCTTATTCACTCCGTCGAGATCTAAGGCGGCCTGCGCCTTCATGTCGTAACTCGGCGCTGTCTTGTCTTCAGACTGGGCCGATTGTCCAGATTGGGTGGGCTGCGTGGCACCTTGCGTCGCGGCGGATGCTGCAAGAAGCGCGCAAGCCAAGATCGAGAGAGTCAGGCTTTTCATTTTCTTCCTCCTTTGTTCGCTGGCGCACACGCTTTGTGTGCTTGTCTCGCTAGCGGACACCGGTGCAAGCGAGCCAGCAAGTTCGCCTGGATTAGGATTATCGGTGAAAGAACGTTCCACAACCCTTCTAGGCAATTCTGCTCTTGTTAGACGAGCATGACGGAAAAAGACTTCAAGAGGCGCCGCTTTTTTTTGATTTTATTTCCGGCGAAACCGGCTTACCAGGCAGGGAAATCGCAACGCCAGCGTAGATAATCGGGTTTAAATATCTTCGGTTGGAGCGGCGTCCGGGAATTCGGGTAGATCACCTTTGGTGATGCCGCGAAGCTCGCCACGAATTATATCGGAAGAAAATCCGGCGCTTAGCAGGCTGCGGTAAAGCGACGCGATTTTGCGTTGGTCCAGCGGGCCGCGAAGATGTGCGAGGCGGCGCTTCAAACGCGTGCGCACCAAAGACGATTCATCAGTTTCGGCGAAGACAGTTTCAAGGGCGGCGTCGATGTAACGGTCGGGAACGCCGCGGGCGCGAAGCTCGCGGGCGATGCGAAAGCGTCCCTGGCGGCGCAGTTTCGCGTGCTGGTTGGCGTAATCGACAGCGTAACGAGCATCGTCGAGATAATTGAGTTCGCGCAGGCGGGCGACAACGGGCGGGATCAAATCTTTGTCTTCAGCGCGGCGGTCGAGGTAGGTCTTCATTTCATGTATGGAATACGCGCGGCGCATTAGAGCGCGTTGTGCACAGGCGTAGAGATCTTGTTCGCTGGGAACTTTGCGAGGCAAAGAGCGCTGGCGCATCAACAGGAAGAATAGAAGCAAGCAGCCGAGGAAGCAAGGAAACGAAAGAGTCTCTCCTTCTTTATGATTTTTGATCGGCTGATTTTTTGCGCGCCGAAAACATCGCGTTCACTTCGTTCGCCGGAATCATGTAATGTGCCACGCTTTCGTAAGTTCCTTTGGATTTAAGTTCCGTGGCGATTTCGCGCAACAGTCCGAGGGCTGCGCGAGACGGGCCGGAGCCGAGGCTGACGCGCCGCACCCCCGCAGCATTTAATTCCTCGATGGTTGGCGCGCCGGGGCCAGCCAGAACGTTCATGGCGCCGGGAGATTCCTGCAGGAATTTTCTTATTTCGTGGATTTTTTTCATGCCAGGAACGAAGATACAATCTGCGCCGGCCTCTCGATATAGATTTGCGCGGCGGACGGATTCGGCGAAGCGATTAGGAGACGGACTTTCGGTCGCCCAGTAAGCGTCGGTGCGAGCGTTAATCACCAGCGGTATCCCGGACTGCGCCGAGGCTTCTTTAACCGCCTGGATTTTTTCCACGTGGGCTTGCGTTTCAGAGACGCGCGCTTCGTCGTCTTCTCCATCTTCCAGATTCAGGCCCACGGCGCCGGCCTCGATGAGCTGGAGCGCCACTTGATGCATCTGAACGGCGCTCGTCGAGTAGCCGGCTTCCATGTCCGCGGTGACCGGAATATTTACGGCGTGCGCGATGTGGCTGACAACGCGCAGCATTTCGACGGAGGTAATCTGCTGGCCATCGGCATAGCCCAGCGTATTAGCGATGCCCGCGCTGGTGGTTGCGATAGCAGGGAATTCGAGTCGCTCAAGGATACAGGCGCTAGCTACGTCCCAAGCATTCGCGAACAACAGAATATCCGGGCCATTGTGCAGCGCCCGAAGTTTGTCGGCCTTTTGTTTTTGCGAGATAGTCATTGCCAGGTCACCTGTGAGCAGAGCGTCGTTTGTGCGTTGACCATATTAGGATAACGCTGCGACTACACTCCGAAAAAGCTCTTTAAGAATCGTCGCTAGGCCAAATTGGAGCTGTCCATAGCATGCCAATAAATTCCTGAGAAAGTTTGATTCAGGAATTTAGTAAACGTAGGGAATCAGGCGATATGTGCGGCGGATGTAAGCTCTATACGGCTCGCCAATAGAAGCGGCTAACGCAGCTTCCTCGATTGGAATTCGGTAAGCGTATCCCACGGCCATAAAAGCAAGAAGCACGATCAAGCCGGCCCAGTTTCCCAGAGCCAGCCCGAGTCCAACGAGGGTGATTAGCCCGCCGGTGTAAGAAGGGTGACGGATGTAGCGATACGGGCCTGTCTCGATGACCGGCTGATCGGCGTGCACTGCAACTTGATAGGTGAAATAGCGGCCGAGTATGCTGATCGAATAAAGTCGAAGAGCCATTCCGGTATACATCACGCCGATGCCGATAAAAAAGAAAGTGGCTCGGTTCGACCGAATGGACGCTTGGGGAAATATAAAGGAAAGTGCGAAATTCGCCGCGATGCCAATCCACAACATCGACAATATCACCAGGTAAGAGTTGCGATCCTTCAGCGTGGAAGAAGATTTGGCAGGTTTTCTGCTGGAAGCGATCGTCTCGGGGATGATCCAGATAATGTAGGTGGTCCAGAATATTGTGGCGTAGACGGGTGGGCCGGAGAATGGCAGGGGGTGCAAGCTGGATCTCCTAGTCGAATGGAAGTCTATATGAGTACGGAGAGAAATTGTTGATCGAGACGGAGCGATTGCTGTTGCGGCGTTGGAAAGAAGAAGACCGCGAGCCTTCTTACCGCATGAACTCGGATCCGCGCGTGATGGAATTTATGCCCGAGTGCCTGACCCGCGCGGAGAGAGATCAACTCTTTGAGCGAATCAACGAACATTTGAGGAAGCACGGGTTTGGATTGTTTGCGGCCGAGTTGCGCGAGGAGCGGTTATTCATCGGATTTATCGGATTAGCGGTGCCGTCGTTTGAAGCGCATTTCACTCCCTGCGTTGAAATTGGATGGAGGCTAACGGTGGATTACTGGGGACGCGGGCTGGCGACGGAGGGGGCACGCGCAGTAGTGAAGTATTCCTTTGGGGAACTCGCCCTGGATGAACTGGTGTCTTTCACCGTTCCGGCAAATATCAGATCGTGTCGACTGATGGAAAAAATAGGGATGACTTCCAACGCCGCAGACGACTTTGACCATCCGAACTTGCCCGAAGGCCATCCGCTTCGGCGACACGTTCTTTATCGATTGCGGCGAAACAGGACTTAGTACACGAGAAATACAACGCCAACTAGTTACGTTCGGCTGCCTAGGCGGTCGAACTCCGTCATGGCGCGTTCCATTTCTTCGCGGGCGGCGTCTGCAGAAGAGCGGACACCTTGCACGCGGAGGCGGAAGTCGTCCGGGTTTGAAGCGCGCATGAGAGCTTCTTCCAGCGTGATGAGGTTGCGTGTGTAGAGATCGAAGAGCGATTGGTCGAAAGTCTGCATGCCGTACTGGCTGGTACCGGCAGCAATGGCATCGCGAATCATACGCGTTTTGTCGGGATTGATAATGCAATCGCGGATGTAGCCGGTACAGATCATTACTTCCACGGCTGGAACGCGGCCGCTACCGTCGGCTTTGCGCACGAGGCGCTGGCTGATTACGGCTTTCAAAGTTCCAGCGAGCTGCAGGCGGATCTGTTTTTGCTCGGGCGGCGGAAACACGGCGATGATGCGCTGAATGGTCTCCGTGGCGTCGAGTGTGTGCAAAGTGGAGAGCACCAAGTGGCCCGTTTCGGCGGCCAACAACGCAGTGGAAATTGTTTCCAGGTCGCGCATTTCTCCGACCAGCACCACGTCAGGATCCTGACGCAAGGCCGCGCGTAGGGCGGTAGAGAACGAGGAAGTGTCCACTTCCACTTCGCGTTGATTGATGAAGCCTTTCTTGTCGCGGTGCAAATATTCGATGGGGTCTTCAATGGTGATGATGTGCTCGGCGCGCAGCGAATTGATGCGGTCGATCATGGCCGCAAGAGTCGTGGATTTACCGGAACCGGTGGTCCCAGTGGTCAAGATCAAGCCGCGCTGCTCCTCGCAAATCTGCGACAGGACGCGAGGCAATTCCAATTCTTCGATGGTTCGAATTTTCGTGGGAATAACGCGAAGGACCATGCCGACGTTGCCGCGCTGTTGAAACACGTTCACACGGAATCGGCCCAGGCCGGCGACGCCGTAAGCCATGTCCAATTCGGCGGTTTCTTTGAATTTTTGTTTTTGCCGGTTGGTCATCATGCTGAAGGCCATCGACAGCATTTCTTCCGGCGTGATGCGCGGAACATCGGTAAGTCCGTTCAGCATTCCGTCCACGCGCAGATAAGGGTGATTGCCTACTTTCAGGTGCAAGTCGGACGCCCGGCTTTCGACGGCGCGGCGCAATAAATCGTCAATACTGACAGCCATAGCGAAAGTCCTCAGTGTGAAGTTCAACCAAAACTAACATGCGTGTTCGGGGCTAGCAAGAACAGTGCAGGGAACCATTTCTAAACTGCCAACCTGTACCTTCGGTCAGGTATCCGCTGGAGGATTATCGCGAGGTTTTTGCAAGGGGAGCTAAATCGGTGGCTGGTCGGAGAGGAAGAGACGGTCGTAAATCACGGCGGCTATGACACCTCCAAGCAGGGGACCGACCCAGTAAACGCCGTGATTGCTCCAGTAACGCGCGGCGAGCGCCGGCGCAAAGGCTCTCGCAGGATTAATCGCAGCGCCGGTGAAAGGGCCGCCGAAAAGCACGCCCACGGAGACAGTGAGGCCAATCGCGAAGCTCGACATTTTGTTGAAAGCGCCGCGTGTATCAACCAGCGTAGCGAAAACCACGAACACCAGGAAAAACGTCATCAGGCCTTCGAGAACCATCGCGTGCAGTCGCGTGAAATCCGGCGCGAGAAGAGTGACGCCTCTGCCGGAGGACGTCCATATCACGTCCGGCACAATCGCGGCCAGCAGATACGTGGCTGCAATCGCGCCGAGCAATTGGGCGATCCAGTAGAACAGCGCTTGCAAGGTGCCAAGCCGCCGCGTAACCCAGTAGCCCGCAGTGACGGCGGGATTTAAATGTCCGCCTGAAATGTGGCTGAGAGCGCCAACCATGATGGCGTACGACAGACCGTAGGCCAGAGCAATTCCCAAAGTACCGATGGGAGTTTGCGATGCAGCGCGTAAATATTGGTCGGCGCAAATCGCGCCGATAGCGAAGAAAATTATTGTAAATGTACCGATGAATTCCGCCAGGAGCTTTTGAGGCAGGCTATACAACCGTTCCTCCGAAAGGCGATGAGCTGCGTCGTATTAGAATTTCCGGCGCCGCGCGATTTTACTGAATTCGCGGGGAGAAAGCGAGTTAGGAGAAATACAAAGGCTGCCGGCTATTTTTGCCAGAAAAGATCGATGCGTTCGCGTCGTTTTTCGTTAATTTCCAGGCGAAGTGCTAGGGACGCACGGGTACTGCGATCCCCGCTCCAGCAGTCGCGGGAACATTAGTCGGCGAGAGCCAGTGATGACGATCGGGCTTCACACCTCCCGTGAGCGCAAAGAATTCGTCCTGGATGCGCTTGGTGATGGGGCCACGCGATCCAATTCCAATTTTAATGCGATCGACCGAACGGATCGGTGTGATTTCCACAGCAGTGCCGCAGAAGAAAAGCTCTTCGGAAATATAAAGCATTTCGCGCGGGATGACCTGTTCTGCCACGGGAATGTTCAGATCGCGGCAAATTGTAAGCACGGAATGGCGCGTGATGCCGGGCAATGCCGAATTTGAAAGCGGCGGAGTGATCACCGTCCCGTCCATCACCAGAAAAATATTTTCGCCGGAGCCTTCGCTGATGTGGCCATGCACGTCGAGCGCGATCCCTTCCACATAGCCGTTTGCACGGGCTTCCATGCGTATGAGCTGGGAATTCATGTAATTCGCCGCGGCTTTCGCCATTTGCGGCAAAGTATTCGGCGCGGGACGATTCCAGGAACTGATGCATACATCCACGCCGTTGCGGAGTCCCTCTTCGCCCAGATATTTTCCCCATTCATAGCAGCTGAGATAGACCTCAATGGGGCAGCCCTTGGGGTCAACGCCCGCCTCTCCATAACCGCGCAGAACGATTGGACGCAAATAGCACGCGCCAATTTTATTGACGCGGATGAGATCGAGATTCGCGGCGCACAGTTCCTCGAGCGTAAAGGGAACTTCCATGCGGTAAATGTAAGCGGAATTCAGCAGCCGCTGCACGTGATCGCGCAGGCGGAAAATCGCAGGGCCTTCTTTTGTGTCGTAGCAGCGAATACCTTCGAAGACGGCCGAGCCGTAGCTGACCACGTGCGAAAGAACGTGCAGTTGGGCGTCGTCCCAGTTGATGAATTTCCCGTTATGCCAAATCTTTTCGGTCTTCGGTATAGGCATATCGCTGCTCCAGCGCGCGGAGGGGCTGCGAAACTCTGCGCAGAACGGAGTATAGCATAGGGATTTTCATGTCAATTCCGGCGCCGGCCGGAACAGGCGTCCGCATCACATCCAAATTGGCCGCGTTATTACGACGATCAGAACTATTGACTATCGCAAATTGTTTCAATATGAAACGAATGGAGCGGAGACCGTGTTTCATTCATCGCGCCAGGACTTCTAGTCGTGATCGTCCTGCGCCCTTTCGACTTGTGTCTGAGCGGCGAAACCTGAGATACGGCCCCAAGCGCTGGTCTTCCAATTGTCGACGCTTTCTTTGGCCAGAATCCAGGGGGGGAGATCCATATATAGAAATTCGGAGAGAGCCTGAATGTATGGTTCGTACATGCCGCGAAGCTTGTTTAGCTTCTCGTTAGATTCCGGCGTGTCATGAAGTTTCAGGCCGGTCTCTGCGACGCTGGCGCGCAGGCGAAGAAGTTCAGAAGTGGTCAAGCGATTTGCGGTGTGATGTAGAGGCGCCGCGTGAAACACCTGAGCCAGATCCACGACTGCGTGGCGGCAAATAGCGAAGGTCAGCCGAGCCTGACGCTGGCATGCGCCTTCGGCGCCTGAAATGACTAGCGCAGAGGTGTCGAGTATCGCGGTCAGGGCCGAGAGCCAGGACTCGTTGTTGTGTTGCGACCGAAAGTACGTGAGAGCCGGATAGGATACGTGACTCTCGAGCAGTTCGGCGCCCCACCGCTCCCAGTCGCGGAGAAGTCTTTCCAAAGCCTCGAGGCCATGAACGCCCGCGTGACGCCGCAGAAGTTCGGTGGCGGTAGGCGGAGAACCTGCGCGCGCGTCGAGCAGCACAATGGCAACCTCTCTGCGCGAAAACGCTTGATAGATGACCGGCAAGTAGCTGAGTACCAGCGCCAGAAAGCCGAAGCCCAGTCCGCTTTCAAATACTGCCGTCACGCGCTCGGCGGAAGTGTGCGGAGTAACGTCGCCAAGGCCCAACGTAAAAAAAGTCGTGCCGCTTAGATAAAAGCATGTTTCCAAAGTCGGATGCGTTTGATCGATGCGAGCGTCACTGAAATACAAAAACCCGAAGCCCACGATCAACATCGCTGCCCAGAGCGCAAATAAGCCCAACAGGGAAAGAGGACCGAAATAACTTAGAAATCCTTCGCGACTCTTGGGGGACTTGACGCCATGAGCAAGCTTGCGCCAGGGAATCCACAGGACGCGGTAGTACAGCCTGGTCAGGCGGAAACGGCGCGTCACTCTGCGCGGAAGCACGATCGTTTCAAACGCTTCCAGCAAAATCCCCGCGATAATAAGGAACCCGGCTACGGCAAAAATCATGCCGCTTTCTCCAAAACGGCGTCCAACGTGATTTCAGCTTTGAACAGCCGCGAGACTGGGCAATTCGCCTTCGCGCTGGCGGCTGCGGATTCAAACGCTGCTTCAGAAATACCGGGAATGCGCGCGGCCACATCCAGATGGATTTTCGAGATGGTCCACCCGGCGTCGAGCTTTTCGAGCGTCACCTTCGCCGTAGCGCGAATCTTCTCGGGCGTAAAATTCATGGTGCCCAGTTGGGCAGATAGCGCCATGGCGAAACAGGCCACGTGAGCCGCGCCTATCAATTCTTCAGGATTTGTTCCTTTCCCGTTCTCGAACCGCGTTAGGAAGGAATAAGGTGTATCGGAGAGCACGCCGCTTGGCGTAGAGATCGCTCCTTTGCCGTCTTTCAATCCTCCATTCCAAACCGCTGTAGCGCTGCGTTCCATTAATGCCCCCTGTGACGTCTAAAATTTTGTTGGTTATTGGATGCCGGCTTGGCTTTATCGATGCCGGCTGGAAGCTACTGCTACGGCCGCACGCGCCAAGATCCTGCAACTCAGTGAGATTTGGACGGCGTAGTCATACTCGCACTGTTCAGCATTTGGAAATTCTGCCGAACAAGGGCTAGCCGGTCGCCTTTCACGTTTTCGTAAGTGCCAAATGCGATGAAGGGAATCATGGCCGCCAGCACCCACAATTTTGCGCTTCCGGGAAGTTTTGCTTCCGGCTCCCAACGAAACAGGCGCCGTGAGATTTCGAAAGCCACCAGAAGTCCGATCCCGAGAGCAACGAGGTCCGTAATGATTTCGGAGTGAGTCGCAAGGTTCGTCGCGGCATTTTCAAGTCCGGTCGCCAGGTAAGTGGCCGGCATGAACAGCGAAGCTCCCTGAATCCAGTGCGGAAATCTTGCCAGCGGAACGGTCGCGCCCGAAAGAAACAGGAAAGCAGTCCAGATCACTTGGTTGATCACCTGTGTTTCCTGCATGGTGTTGGTCACGCTGGCAACGATTAGCCCGAACGCCGAAAAAGTAGCCGAGCCTATACTGACCAGCAGAAAAATCGCCCACAAATTTCCCCATCCCTGCATGTGTAGAGCGAACTTAGTAACAAGAATCTCGATCGCAACGGACGGTAGAACAAGAATGTAGTTCGAAAGAATGCTGGAGGCGAGCATCGGTCCTGCGCCCAACGGAGCCAAACGAAACCGCCGAAGAATTCCAGCTTCGCGAAACATCACAAGCTGCACGCTAAGTCCCCAGAAGCTGCCCATCACCGTCATGGTGAGAATTGCGCCGAGAATGTAGGCCGTCCATGCCGTATCGCCCTTGCTGAAAATCGTGACGAAGAAGAAAAGAAATCCAAGCGGCATGATCAAGCTAAAAAAAAGAAAGGTCCGGTTCCGCATGGCCAGGCGCACGCGAATTTTTGTGAGGGTCCATGTATTGCGAATCACGTTCGATGCCATGTTCGTCCTTTTATTTCAAATTCTCTCTGCTCCATTGCAGATTTCAATCCCGCAGCCTTCGGCCGGTCAACTCGATAAAAACATCTTCGAGTGACGGCGAAAACATTTCCAGGCTTTGCAGTTCATTACTGTCGGATTCCAGATGTTTCACCAGCGCCACAATCGTATGCGGCGCGCGCGTCGAATGCAGCACGTAGGTCCCGTCGAACTCGCGTGCATTCGCCACCGCATCGAGCTGGCCTAGCACTCCGTTGTCCACCGGCTTGGCCAGCCGAACCTCAATGCGCGTGGTTCCAGCCGAAGCATGCTTCAGCTCGCGCGGCGTTCCAATTTTAATCACGCGTCCGTAGTCGATGATAGCCACGCGGTCGCACAGGCGTTCGGCTTCCTCAATATAGTGCGTGGTGAGCAGGACGGTCTTCTTGCCGCGCTTCAGCTCTTCGATAATGTCATAAATCTCGCGGCGGACTTGCGGATCCAGGCCCGCCGTCGGCTCATCCAGAAAGACCACTTGAGGATTGTTCACCAGCGCCATCGCAATAGCGAGGCGCTGTTTCTGTCCGCCGGAAAGCTGGCTATAGAAAGCGTCGCGCTTCTCTTCGAGCTGAAAGCGTTTCAGCAGATCGTTCGTATTGCCATGAACGCGGTAGAAGTTGGCGAATAAATCGATCGCTTCTTTCACCCGGATTTTGTCCGGCAGGGAAGTGGATTGCAGCACCGCGCCAATCATTTCCTTGAACCGGCTGCCGCTTTTTTCGGGATCCAGCCCGCACACCCGCGCGAGCCCACGATCCGGAGTACGCATGCCTTCCAGAATCTCAACGGTGGTAGTTTTTCCCGCGCCGTTGGGCCCCAGCAGGCCGAATACCTCGCCTTCTTCCACGGAAAAATTCACACCGCGGAGAGCCGTTACTGTTCCGTAGTTTTTATAAAGGCCTTCAACTTGTATGACAGGTCCCGTCACTAAATATTTCCCCTCTATTTGAACTTTCCTCTATATCACAACTGCTCAGAAATTCAGCGCGATCATCGAACCTTGCGACGCTTGCGTTTGGCCACTCCGCTTCTTTTGGGTTTGCGAAAGGACCAGCCGTAAACTTTCATGTCGATCACACCCCCAACCACGACGCCTTCGGTTTCCAGCAGCCGGCGCTGCTTCGCGGCATAAGGCTCCGGCACTCGAATTCGTCCGCCCGCTCCCAGTACCCGATGCCACGGAATTCCTCGTCCCTGGGGAGTTGCGGCCATGGCGTAACCCACGGATCGCGCACCACCCGGCGTGCGCAGCGCTTTGGCCACCTCGCCATAGGTTGTTACGCGCCCGCGCGGAATTTTTTTCACCAAACGATAGACCGGTTCCCAGGACATTTGGTTCTTTCTCGGCAGACTACGCTCCGCCGATTTCCTGCATCCAAATAGTAAGGCAGCGCGCTGAAAACTTCCGTAACGCCAGCCTGCCCAGGGCCTTGATATGGTATCCACCCGCAAAAAGCGACGCCTCAGGACTAATAACTGATTAGCATCATTTTCCGCGTCCACCGCATCGTACCATTGACGGCGTAGTGGACGCTTCATACACTACGAACGCTTCATCTAAAAAGGAGATGTTGTGGCTTTCGTAAGACGCAAAGGCAACACCTACTTTTTGGTGCACAACGTTCGCCGTCAGGGCAAGGTGCAGCAGTTACATCTGGCGCGGCTGGGGGAGCGGCCGCGAATCACGGATGATGTGGTGCGAAAGGTTTCGCGCAACCACCCCTTCCTTGATCTCGATTGGTCAAGCCTGCGCGAGCAGGTGAACAGCCGTATCGAGCTGTTTGATATTCGCTCGCCGTACGTGCAGAACTTGATGCATTCACTACGAAACCTTCACATGGACCTGGCCGATCTTTCTCCGCCGATGTTGCTGCTGGCGGATCGAGCCAATTCAAGCCGGGAACTGGTCACGCAATTGCGATTGCTGCGCTCCACGCTCGATATAAAACTAGATCAATTCGAGCGCACGGATTTCCGCAATCCCGATGGCGGCAGAGAGTTCCGGTAGGGGGAGTTACACCGTGGGAGCGCATGCGCTACAACTCGACCCGACTCAACGCAGTCTGGAGTCGCGTGATTTCGAATCAGGACTGCGGCGTAAAATCGTCGGCCAGGACGAAGCGGTACAAGCGGTGGTGGACTTGTACCAGGTTTTTCGCGCGGGCCTGAATTCGCCGGGACGTCCGGTAGGGAATCTATTGTTTTTGGGGCCCACTGGCGCGGGGAAAACGCGCGTAGTCGAAGCCACCGCCGAAGTGCTTTTTGGCGATCCACGCGCGGTCATTAAAGTGGATTGCGCCGAATTCCAGCACTCACACGAAATCGCCAAGTTGATTGGATCGCCTCCGGGATATTTGGGACACCGCGAGACGCATCCTCTAATCACTCAGGAAGAGCTGGCCAAGTTCCACACGGACAAGTTGAAGATCAGTTTCTTGCTGTTTGATGAAATCGAAAAAGCTTCCGACGCGCTCTGGCAATTGCTGCTCGGCATCTTGGACAAAGCCACGTTGACGCTAGGAGACAATCGGCGCGTGGATTTGTCGCAAACCATGATCTTCATGACCTCAAATCTTGGCGGCGGCGAAATCACCGAGCTAATGACCGGCGGCATGGGCTTCGCTCCTAAAGTGAAGGCCGATACGCTAGTTCGCCTCGATGAAAAAGTTGAGAAGACCGCGGCGGACGCGGCCAAGCGAAAATTCGCGCCGGAATTCATGAACCGCATCGACAAAGTGATCGTGTTCCACCCGCTGCGTTCGCAGCAGCTCGAACAAATTTTGGAAATCGAGCTGGGCATGGTGCAGCAGCGAGTGCTTGAAACCGCCAAGGGACGTTTCTTGTTCCGCGTGACCATGCCGGCCCGCGATTTTCTACTCCGCGAAGGCACCGACATGAAATATGGCGCGCGCCATTTGAAACGCGCGATCGAACGGCACATCGTATATCCTCTGGCTAGTCTGTTGGCGACCGAGCAGGTAACGCTGGGCGACGTCCTGTCGATTGACTGGAACGAAAACGAGCAAGGCCTGACGTTTTCGAAGGAAGCGGAAGGCGCGCTTGTTCCGATGAGCGCTCCAGTAAAGGAAAAAATGACCGGTGCCGCTGCGGCAAGTTCCGATGGTCGGCCGGTTATTTTCCCGGCAGCCACCGCCGCAATGGATGCAAACATTGAAAATCGAACGTCGCCATCGGTAAGCCGCAGCATCCCCGTCGAGAAGGCAAAGAACGAAAAGAAGTAAATCCGCCTCGGCGCTCTCGTCCCTTAAGAGCGCTTCTGCGCGTTCACGCACGCTAGCGGTTGTCTGTCCGCACCCCCATATTCAGAATTCGCGATTCAGCCACAATCAATCACTTCGTTTTAACAACATCAATTGAGGAATTCCTGGCGGGGAAGCAATTCTCACAGCCAAATCTGCGACTACTCTTCGCACTCCGTCATAGGCTCATCGAAACTGCCGCCATAAACGTTGGGCACTTTCGCCCCCATCGGACGCAGATACGCCGAAAGCTGGCCTCGATGATGTATGGAATGGTTGAGCATAAATTGCAGATACATCACAGCAGGTAAATTGTAGATTCCGAAGAAGGGAAGAGGCGTGGCCCAAAACTCGGCCGGAAGTTTTTCCACTTTGTCGAGTTTCGCCGGCAAGCTTTCTTCGTAGGTGGCAGCGATATCCGCGGCGTTGCTGAAGTCGGCGGGCATGGTGTCGTCTTCCATTTCAAATTCTCCGGCGAGAAATCCATCGAGAAACCAGATATCCGCGGAAGCTAGATGCCAGCAGAGTTCCAGCGCGCTGCGCGAATTCGGAGCCGGACGATAATCTCCTTTGTCAGCAGGGACAGCCTGAAGCACGCGCAAAGTGGTCGGGAATTCCTTTCTGAGCGCGGCCACGAAGATCGGCAGAAGGAAACCAGCTTGTTCCGGCGTCATCGTGAGCCTCCTTCTTCAGGTTTCCAGCGAAGAATCGGCTTGCGCGCCGCAGCCACCTCGTCCAGGCGCCCGATGCGCGTGGAATGCGGCGCCGTTTTAACCAGCTCCGGATTCGTTTCCGCTTCCGCCGCAATCGAGCGCATCGCTTCGATAAAGAAATCGCACTCCTCTCTAGATTCAGATTCTGTCGGCTCGATCATCATGGCGCCCGGAACGATCAGCGGAAACGCGGTGGTGTAAGGATGAAATCCGTAGTCGATCAAGCGCTTGGCGATGTCCATTGTGTTTACGCCATGTTTTTTTTGCCGCGCATCGCTGAAAACGACCTCATGCATCGACGGAAGGTTGTAAGGCAGATCGAAAACGCCCTCCAGATTCTTGCGAATATAATTTGAATTCAAAACAGCGTCTTCCGTTGCCTGCCTAATCCCCGGTCCGTAAGCAAGAATGTATGCAAGCGCGCGAAGCAGCACGCCAAAATTTCCGCAATAAGCGCGCACGCGTCCGATGGATTGCGGACGGTTGTGATCCAGCGCGAATTTGCCATCCTCTTTTTGCACCACCACCGGGACAGGCAGGAACGGCTCCAGAAATTTCTTCACCAGCACGGGACCGGCGCCCGGGCCGCCGCCTCCATGAGGCGTAGAAAATGTCTTGTGCAGATTCAGATGCATGACGTCCACACCGAAATCGCCGGGACGCGTGACTCCCGCCAGCGCATTCATATTTGCGCCGTCCATGTAAAGAAGAGCGCCGCGTTCGTGCAGAATCGCTGCAATCTCCGCGATGCGTTCTTCGAAAACCCCGAGCGTGCTCGGATTCGTCAGCATCAGCGCGGCAACATCGTCGGTACAAAACTCGCGAAGGTGATCGGTATCAATCTGCCCGCGCGCGTTCGATTTGATATTTTTTACTTCGTAGCCCGCGATCACCACGGAAGCCGGATTCGTGCCGTGCGCGGAATCCGGGATCAAAACAGTCTTGCGCGCGTTTCCCCGGCTCTGCAGGTAGGCGCGAATCATCAGCAACCCTGTGAGTTCGCCTTGTGCCCCGGCCACAGGTTGAAGCGTGGCAGCATCCATACCCGTAATCGAAAGCAGGCATTTCTGCAAATCGTAGAGAATGCGCAAGCAGCCTTGTGAAACTTCCGCCGGCTGTTCGGGGTGTTCCGTGGCAAGCCCATCGAGCCGCGCCACAAATTCATTTACGCGTGGGTTGTACTTCATAGTGCAGGAACCCAGCGGATACATGCCCAGATCGATCGCATAATTCCATGTCGAAAGCCGCGTGAAATGGCGAATCACCTCGATCTCGCTCACTTCAGGAAAGCCTTCGATCGCGTCGCGCGTGAATTCCTTTCCCAGCGCTTCGGAAGCATCTACTGTCGGAACATCCAGTGGCGGCAGCTCCATTCCGCGTTTTCCCGGCGCGGACTTCTCGAAGATCAGCCCTTCGTTCTGGCTCACATGCTCGCGGGCCTTCAGAATTTTCCCGACGGGCGATTCGATTTCGGTGGACTTATAGCTCAACGCAAACAGCTCCTTAAACGGGTCGTTCGAGTATTTTCCGTATAGCCGCGGCCAAACGTTCAATTTCGGCGCGCGGAGTGGTTTCCGTGACGCAAACCAGCGCTCGTTTCGTGAGCTCCGGATAGTGAGTGCCCAGCGCGAACGGCCCGATAATTTTCTCGCGCAGAAGGTCCTGGTTTACCATCTTCACCGAGCGTGGAAATTCCAGCACGAACTCGTTGAACGACGGCCCTGAAAATACGCGCCGAACGCCGGGAATTTTTTCCAGCTCCCCCTGAGCGAAACGCGCTTTGGCCAGATTCTGCAGCGCCTGTTCGCGCAGGCCCTCTTTGCCCAGCAAGCTCAGATGAATCGTCGCAACCAGCGCAAAAAGCGCTTCATTCGTGCAAATGTTCGAAGTGGCTTTTTCGCGGCGGATATGTTGCTCGCGAGTTGCCAGCGTCAGAACGAATCCGCGGCGCCCTTCGGCGTCAGTAGTCTGGCCTGCAAGGCGTCCCGGCATCTGGCGCACGAATTTGTCTCGCGTGGCAATTACCCCAACATAAGGCCCGCCATAGCTCGGCGAAATGCCGAATGATTGCCCTTCCATCGCCACGATATCCGCTTCAGCCGGAGGCCGAACGATTCCCAGCGAAACAGCCTCTGCGATCCCCGTAACCAGCAACGCGCCGGAAGCATGCGCCGCTTCCGCCAGCGCCGGCAACTCTTCAATCACGCCGAAGAAGTTTGGCGACTGCACAACGATCGCTGCAGCCTGCTCCAGACTTTCCTTCTTCAACGCCGCGCGATCCAGCTGTCCGGATTCGGTGTAGCCAATTTCTTCGATCTGGATGCCCAGATTCTTTGCGTACGTTTGCAAGACGTGTCGATATTCAGGATGCACGCTTCGCGCAACCAACACGCGATGGCGCCCGGTAATCCGCTCCGCCATCAATACAGCTTCGGTGAGGGCAGTGGAACCGTCGTACATCGAAGCATTGGCCACTTCCTGCCCGGTCAACTGGCACATCAGCGTCTGAAACTCGAAAATTGCAGTGAGCGTGCCTTGCGCGAACTCAGCCTGATACGGAGTGTACGAAGTGAGAAATTCGCCGCGCTGAACGAGCGCGTCAGTAACTACCGATCGCACGTGCGAATAGACACCCGCGCCAAGAAAGGAGGTATAGCCTTTGGAATTTTCCGCAGCTCGTGCTTGAAAATATTGAATGATTTCCGGCTCCGAAAGCGCCGCAGGCAAAGCGAGAGGCGCGCGCAACCGGAATTTTTCCGGAATCGACTCGAAAAGTTCGTTTACGGACTGCGCGCCGATCGCGTCTAACATTTCCCGGCGTTCGGAAGGACTCTTAGGCAAATATCGCATCAGGCGGAATGTTCCTTGGCCTTGCCCGCGATGTAAGTCTCATATGCGGCCGCGTCCATCAGCGCTGCGGCTTCTTTGGGATCGGCAAGCCGCACTTTGATAAGCCACGCACCGCCATGCGGATCCTTGTTGATTAGCTCGGGAGCATCCGCGAGCGCGGAATTCGTTTCAATCACTTCGCCCGCGACCGGACTGAAAATTTCGCTCACCGCTTTCACGGATTCAATAGTTCCGAACGGCTCCCTGGTTTTAAGCTGCGTTCCCACTTTTGGCATCTCGACAAACACCACGTCACCGAGTTCGTGTTGCGCGTAATCAGTGATGCCGATGGTTCCGTTCGCGCCGTCCACTTTTATCCATTCATGCTCTTTGGTGTAGCGATAATCCTTGGGGTACATGAACGCTCCGTGCTGCGTGTTAATTGGATGCTCCAGGGTTACTGCGGTCGCTTATAAAATGGCAGCGCGACGATTCGGGCCGCTTCCCCCTGGCCGCGAATCCCTATAACAATGTCCGTGCCCACGGCGTTGAATTCCGAAGGCACGTAGGCCATGCCGATATTTTTCTTCAGGAACGGCGCCGGGCCGCCGCTGGTGACGCGTCCCACTTCTTTGCCGCCGATGAGCACAGGGTAGCCGTCGCGACCGATACGCTTGTCCAGCATTTCAAACCCAACCAGCTTGCGCTTGAGGCCATCCCTTTTTTGTTGCGCCAGCACGTCGCTGCCTAGGAACGGCGCTTTTTCCATCTTGCATATCCAGCCCAGCCCCGCTTCCCACGGCGTGGTAGTGTCATCAATTTCGTGTCCGTAGAGGCACATGCCTGCCTCAAGACGCAACGTGTTGCGCGCGCCCAACCCGCACGGAAGCATCCCCGCCGGCCCTCCGGCTTGCATCAGATCGCCCCAAAGTTTTGCCGATTGCTCCGGCGAAAAATAAATTTCGAAGCCATCTTCACCAGTGTAACCGGTACGCGCGATCAGGCACTCCACGCCGCTAACTTGGCCAAAGGTGAAATGATAGTAGTGGATTGAATCCAGCGCCACGGGAGTAAGCCCTTGCAGTATCTCTTTCGCTCGCGGTCCTTGAATCGCTAGCTGAGAATGTCGCGGCCCCGCATTTTCCACCGTCGCGTCGAACTTATTGTGCTCCACGATATGCTCGTAATCCGGATCCTGATTTCCCGCGTTGACGCACAGCATATAGTGCGCGTCGGAAATTTTGTGTACCAGCAGATCGTCCACAAAAGTTCCGCGCGAAGTCATCAGCCCCGAATAGTGCGCCTGGCCGATAGCAAGCTTCGCAGCGTTGTTGCAGGATACCAGTTGCACCAGGCCCAACGCGCCCGGCCCGCGGATTTCAATCTCGCCCATGTGGCTTACGTCAAACAGCCCGGCGCGTGTGCGCACCGCTTCGTGCTCGGACAGAATGCCGGAGTACTCCAGCGGCATGTCCCAGCCGCCGAAATTCACCATTTTGGCGCCCAGCTGGCGATGAATGGGATTCAGAGCGGTCTTGCGGAGTGCGGCGGTTGCCGGAGTTGTCACTGAGAATTTCTCATCATGCGAACGAACATCGAAGCTAGCATGCGTGTTTTCTAATTGTCAAGGAACGCGGCCAGATGTCACTTGTTCGCGGCCCTAGCATGCCCTAAGATTGACCCAAGGGCGAACGCAGCTTACCGGAGGCAGGCACTTGGTCACTCTCTGCTCGCAGTGTGAGAAGCCGGAACTTGAATGTACCTGCGTGAAGTACTGCTGCTTCTGCCAGGCTCAGTTCGATATCCGTATGGGCGTAGATGGGATGTATTATTGCCCCGATTGCCGCGAGGCTTGCGACGTGCGGTTAGCAGAAAAAGATGAGCACTGATCCCAGTCGTACTGAACTCACTCTGCAGGACGATCCCCGGCTAATTGCCGGAGTCGCTGCAATTGTGTTATTCGCCGGCCAGCGCTGCGGACTTTCCACTGACGCACAAGAAGGTCTCGCTGCAGCTACCGCCGACGCCTGCCGCGAAACCTTCCCGCTTGTAAACACCAACGGCAATTCAGATTCCTCTCTTAAAGTGATTGTCTCGGACTTCCCGGACCGCGTGGAGGTTGCCATCGAGCATTCTGGAGAATCGCTTCCGTCAGCAGGGCTGGATACTTTTGTAGGCGGTGGTTCCGGTTCACAAGCGCGTCTGAGCGACGCCCTTCAGAAGACCAGCGTCGATCGCGTGCAGTACGAAACGCGCGGAGGCGTGTCGCGCACGACGCTGATTAAATATTGTGAAGGACGCCGCGCAAAAATCTAACCCGCCGTTCCGCAGTTAATCCCGAAATTCCTGAACATCTATGAAGGAGCAAGAGCCTTGGTGCGTATCAACGACATCAGTTCGTCCTGGCTAACCGGCGCGTCAATCTTCAGGCGATCTCCCGTAGGAGTTACGCGCACGTGGTCCAGCGCCTTCGCAAAATCGGGATTCGATTGCGCTTCCTGATAACGTCGATACATCACGCCGGCCTGCATCGCTGCGCCCAGAGTGTTGGCATCGTCCACTGAATCGCACACCGCCTGAAATTGGACGTCCAGTCCGGAGTCGGCGTTCACGCTGATAATCATGGCGCGAATGCGTCCCACAATCGCCGCAGCCTGCGGAAACTGGCTGGCTTGCGGCAGCAATTGATGCATAGCCATGGTTGTCGAAGTCTTGTCCAGGACAGCCCAGATTAGCCCCGTGCCGTTGGCTTCGCCGATCAGCGGAAAGATTTTGTCATTGGCCAACAGGCTTTCGGCATTGCCCGTGCGCACGTCGATCATTTTATCCAGAGACGCGCGATTACCGAACGCGGCTGTGTTGGAATCCAGGAAAAAGAAGAAGATATCGGTGGCCCCACCGCCGCTTCCGAACGCATATAGGTGGAAACCCTGCTCTTCCACCATCGGTACTTTCTGAGCTTTGAACTTGGCTTCGGTGCTCGATGGATCAAAACCGCCCAGCGCTACGCCCAGAATATCTCCGCTTTCGCCGCCCGGACTTAGTATCGTTCCCCAGGCAAGGCTGTCCACCTGTGAATTCGGGTCCACCCCCGCAGAGGCCAGGAACTGCTCGAACTGGCGCATGTGCGCGGGAAGCATCTGGTCCTGTATTTGCGAGAACCAGGAAAGTTTTCGGGCTCCCTTCAAATCCGCGTAGGCGAATTCTGAAGTGTTCTTGGGGAACATTCCTACGACTGTGGTGCTCACCGAGCCGGCCGAGAGTCGCGGAGAAATAGCTGTCAAAATACCGAGCAGCGCGGCCGCTGCCACAAATGTCAAAAGCATGTTTCGAATAATTGGCTGTCTCACGATTGTTTTCCCCTCAGTAAATTATCTACCGCAGCGATCGAGCCGCAGGTTGAACTTCGAAAGTAAATCTTCGGCGTCGTACCTGCCTAGTATAGATGCTAAAAGGGTTCTTGGCGGAATCAACTTTTTCCGATGCGCGCGGCCAGTAACTCGGATTCGGAGCGAAGGCGCGCCGAAAACTCGGAATCGGAGATGGACTCCAGATTAATCGTCACGTTTTCAAGCGCTCCTCGGACTGCTGCCCCAGCCATTAGACGTCCCACGCGAATATCCGAGAGCATGGAAGGGCTGGCAATTCCTTCCAGCTTTCCGAGCGAGTCAAAAACCTGCGCTGCTTTGCGCGCCACTTCCATGGGGACATTGGCGGCGCCTTGCAAAGCATTCTGGATCGCGGCTTCACGGCGTCCCCGTTCTTCGGGGGTCGATTGCGGCAGCTTGTAGGCCGCCATCACGGATTCAAACGAAGCAGCGTCGCGATCGATCGCTTCCGACAGCGTCCGCGACGCAGCATGAAATTCCGCGAGAGCATCGCTCAGCGGTTCCACATAAGCTGCTTGCGATTTCTTCTTCCGCGAGAGCCCGGCAACCATCTGCCCCAGGCTCGCTCCCAACGCGCCGGCCAGCGCCGCCACCGAGCCTCCACCGGGCGTTGCCGTCGGCTGCGCCACCGCATCCAAAAACGGTTGCGCCAGCAATGCCAATTTTCCAGGACCTTCCGCCGAAGCAGCGCCTGCGAACGAAGCCTCCATGCGATTCTCAAATACTTGTGCAGGGGAAAAGTTCTCGAGCTGCAAATAAAAGTCCGCGGTTAGTTCAATCGCTCGCTTGGGAATCAAACCAACGATTTCGCTGCCTGCGATAGACACGCCGTATCGCTCGGCCTCGCGCTTCACCATTTCGAATACGCGATGGATCGGCGTCTGCTCGAAATCCGTGAGGTTAATAGACACTTGCGCCAGATTCCTTCCGCGCAAATCCACACCCATGGCCTTCACGTACCGCAGCCCGCCGTTTGAAAAACGTATATTTTTGCCGATACGATTCGCGATGCCCACATCGGAAGTGTTCAGATTAATGTTGTAAGCAATCAGAAATTTCCGCGCGCCAACCACAGTAGCGCCCGCCGTAGGATGCAAACGCTGCTCGCCAATGTCCGGAGCGCGGTCGATATTGCGCGGAACTTCCGCCAGCAAGCCTTCGAACTGCCCTTTGCGAATGTTCTCCAGGTTCGTGCGTTCCGGCCGCTGCGCCGCAGCTTCGTAGAAATAAACAGGAATGTGAAACCGTTCCCAGATCTCGCGTCCGACTTTTTTTGCCAGCGCTACGCAATCCTCGATGGTCACCCCTTCGATGGGGATGAAAGGAACCACGTCGGTGGCGCCCAGGCGAGGATGTGCGCCGGAATGCTTCGTCAAATCGATCAGTTCAGCCGCCTTGCCTACGCCGCGCAGGGCAGCCTCGGCCACAGCTTCCGGCTCGCCCGCAAGCGTCACCACGCTGCGGTTATGATCGCTGTCGCTCTCGCGGTCCAGCAGATACACGCCGGGCACTTCGCGCATCGCCGACACAATCGTGTCCACCTTGGATGCATCGCGCCCTTCTGAAAAGTTCGGAACACATTCGACGAGTCGTTTCATTATTTAGAGGTTCTTCATATGCAGGATGGCGCCGCGTTTCATCGTGAGGCTGCAAAGATTCACACCAAAATAATACGGGATTTCGCGATAGTCGGCCACGTCAAACGCGGCCAGGTCCGCATATTTGCCAACCTCAAGCGAGCCTACGCGGTCGTGCACGCGCAACGAGTACGCCGGATTAATCGTTGCAGCCGTGATCGCTTCCGCCGGGGTCATACGCATTTGCGTGCAAGCCAGAGACAAAATCATGGTCATGCTGAGAGTCGGGCTCGTCCCGGGATTGAAATCGGTGGCGACGCCTAGAATTGCCCCCGCCTCAATTAGCTTGCGGGCCGGCGCGTAGTCCTTCAGCCCAAGATGGAAACAGCACCCCGGCAACAAGGTGCAAACCACATTCGAAAGCCCAAGCGCTCGAATATCGCTGCCGTTGATTTTTTCCAGATGATCGGCGCTCGCGGCTTGCAACTCAATCGCGAGACGCACCGCCCCTGTGTGCGCCAATTGTTCCGCATGAATGCGCGGAACCAGGCTGCCCGCTCGCCCAGCCATCAGAATCCGTCTCGATTGGTCCACGGTAAACGCGCCGCGGTCGCAGAAAACATCGCAAAATTCAGCCAGCCCCGCGGTTGCCACCGTGGGAATCCATCGACGCGTCAGCAAATCCACATAAGCCTCGGGCCGGCGCTTGAATTCCTGCGGTACCACGTGCGCCCCCAAAAATGTGGAGTGAATGTCCAGCGGATGCTCCTGATGAAGATCGTAGAGAATTTCCAGAATCTTCAATTCGCTCTTCCAATCCAGCCCGTAGCCGCTTTTTGCTTCGATGGTCGTAGTGCCGTGCGCCGCAAACTCGCGAAGATTTTTCAGCGCCCGAGCTTTCAGCACACGAGCAGACGAGCTGCGCAGGTGTTTGACAGTCGAGCGAATTCCCCCGCCCGAACGCGCAATCTCTTCATAAGTAGCGCCGGAGATCCGCTGCTCGTATTCGGCGGCGCGGCTAAAAGGAAAAATCAGGTGAGTGTGCGAATCGACGAAGCCGGGAAGAACAACGCGCCTGCCAAGATTCAACTTTTCGGCGCGTCGCGCCTTGGGCAGCCGTTCGATGCGACGCTTCGTGCCCACGGCCTCAATGCGATCCTGATGCACCAAAATCGCGCCGTCGCGAATAATTTCAAGCTGGCCTAGGGCGCGCCCTCGCCGTGGCACAGGACCGCGCAGCGTCAAAATCTGCGAGCACCCCGTAATCAGCCAGTCAGGCACGGTTGCGATGATACAGTGTCACCACGAGGAAAACACTATTCGACATTAGCAAGAGCACGCCACCGCAGCATTTTTGGTTTAAATTTTTCTAAGGACGCAGCATGCTGCGCTCGCCGAAGATGCTTGGCAAGGTTCCAGCGTGTTACCTGCCGCGTAACGTCATCAGCAATAAATGTGGCCTGCCTCAAGCACTCGCGGCTTGAGCAAGGTATGCAGGAGCGAATACTTCCGTCACAAACGACTCAATCGTCGTCGGCCTGGTATTTTCCGCCGAGCGCTTTTCAAGCGGCGTAAGCCGACCGGAATTTCCCGCCTTCCACATTTCAATCACCAGCTTCGCCATTTTTTTCGGCATTCCCGTCTGCACCAGAGCCGGTTCCAGCATCATGGCCGGCACGTGCATATAACTAAGTTTAGGTTTGCCGATAGCCTCGCCAACTATTTTCGCGGTTTCTTTCATGGTCACATCACGTGGGCCAAACAATTCCTGCACCGAGCTCCCGGAAAAATCACGCGCATGAAGACGTTTCGCAGCGTACTCGCCGATGTCTTTGGCCGCAATCATAGGCACCGGCAGATCGCTGTCTGTTCCGCCCGGCAGGAAACCCATGGTGCGCAGCGGCACCATGCCCATAAATAAATTTTCCATGAACGGTCCGGGACGCAGATGCAGCACGTTGAGCCCCGGCACGCTATTCATTTTTTGTTCCAAATGGTAGAGACCAACGATCGGCCCAGTCTTATCCGGATGTTGCGCCCCCAAACTGCTCAGAGTCACGACGTACGGAACGCGCGCGCTGGTAATCGCCTTCCAGTACGCATCCGAAACGGAGTCTTGGTACGCGCGGTAATCGTCGTCAGCCGACTGCGGAATCAACAGATAGACTGCCGACGCGCCCTCAAACGCTTTCGACATTTGCGCCGGGTCTTCCGCTTTACCGACAAAAGCCTCTGCGCCCTTCTGCGCCAACGGCGCCAGCTTCTTCGCGTCGCGGCCAATGGCGCGTACTTTCTCCCCGCCTGCGAGCAGTGCTTCGACCGCAATCCTTCCTGTGTTTCCAGTCGCTCCGGTGATGGCGATCATTTTGTACTCCAGTGGAGAAATGCAGCCAGCCGCATTATCGAAATCTTTTGCTCAAGACATCGGGATCTTCACACCCGACTTCTGCGCGAACTCAATCGCTTCGGTATAGCCCGCATCCGCATGCCGCGCCACACCAATCCCCGGATCATTCGTCAACACCCGTTCGATCCGCTCCGCCATTTCCTTCGAGCCGTCCGCCACGGTGACCTGCCCCGCGTGCAGCGAATAACCAATGCCCACGCCGCCGCCATTGTGAATCGAAACCCAACTCGCCCCGCTCGCCGTATTCAGCAGGGCGTTGAGCAGCGCCCAGTCTGCAACCGCATCCGAGCCATCTTTCATTTTTTCAGTTTCGCGGTAAGGCGAAGCCACCGAGCCGCAATCCAGATGATCGCGCCCAATCACGATGGGAGCTTTCAATTCGCCCTTAGCTACCAAATCATTCAACGCCAGTCCAAATTTGTCGCGCTCGCCATAACCGAGCCAGCAGATTCGCGCCGGCAATCCCTGGAACCGCACGCGCTTCTGCGCCAGATGAATCCAACGCGTTAGAACCTCGTCGTGCGGAAACATGTCGAGCACCAGTTTGTCCGTACGATAAATATCCGAAGGCTCGCCCGAAAGCGCCGCCCAACGAAACGGCCCGCGCCCTTCGCAAAATAGCGGACGAATGTACGCCGGCACGAAACCCGGAAAATCGTAAGCGTTCTTCACGCCTCGCTCGAATGCGAAAGTCCGAATGTTATTTCCGTAATCGAACGTGACCGATCCCAGTTTCTGCAACGCGAGCATGCCTTCCACATGCTTGGCCATCGATTCGAGCGAACGCTTGCGATAGGTATCCGGATCGCTCTTGCGCAGCTCGGCAGCCTGCGACACATCGAGTCCCTGAGGAATGTAACCGCCAATCGGATCGTGCGCGCTGGTTTGATCCGTCAATAGGTCCGGCACCACGCCGCGCCGCGCCAGTTCCGGAATCACGTCCGCGCAATTTCCCACTAGTCCCACCGACGTCGCTTCGCGCTTCCTCACCGCATTCTTCAAAATTCGCAGCGCTTCATCGAGATCGTTCACCATCACATCGCAGTAGCCTGTCTTCACTCTCCGCTTGATGCGCTCCGGATCAACGTCAATTCCCAGGAACGCTCCGCCATTCAGCGTCGCCGCCAAAGGCTGCGCGCCTCCCATTCCGCCCATGCCTCCGCTGGCCACCAGCTTGCCCGCTAAATCGCTTTGAAAATGTTTTCGGGCCGCCGCCGCAAAAGTTTCGTAAGTGCCTTGCAAAATTCCCTGCGTGCCGATGTAAATCCAGCTACCCGCCGTCATTTGGCCGTACATCATCAATCCCGCGCGGTCGAGCTCATCAAAATTCTTCCAGTTGCTCCAATGTCCCACTAAATTCGAATTCGCGATCAACACGCGCGGCGCGTAGCTGTGCGTGCGAAAAATCCCCACAGGCTTGCCCGACTGCACCAACAGCGTCTCGTCATTTTTCAGCGATTTCAACGACGCCACAATCGCGTGATAACACTTCCAGTTCCGCGCCGCTTTTCCGCGTCCGCCGTAGACGATTAAATCCTCCGGCTTCTCGGCGACTTCCGGATCGAGGTTATTCATCAACATGCGCATGGCCGCTTCCTGTTGCCACCCCTGGCAGGAAAGCGTTGTGCCGCGCGGCGCGCGAACCGGCTGATATCCGGTCGTTTCTTCCGTCGCGAGTTTCGACATCGGAACCTCCCGGAACATCTTAGCGCACCAGCACTAGAATTTCGCGGTTTGGTATTTCGCTCGGAATCCGCCGCCTGCGTTGCGCGATGTTGTCCCATACGCTAAAGTTGAATCCATCACGATGAATTATCCTCCGCTCACGAAATCCTTTCTCGAAGCCGTGGACAAGCACGCGAACCCGCGCGCCCAAATGTATCGCACAGCTGAGGGCTGGCAGTCGATCGCTGCGCAAGAAATGCTTCGTCGGGTGGCAGGATTGTCGAAGGCCTTCCGCGAGCTGGGAATAAAATCCGGTGACCGCGTGGCGATCCTCGCGCCGAACTGCCCCGAATGGCACATCGCCGACTTCGCGATACAAGGTTTGGGCGCCGCAAGCGTCCCAATTTATTTCAATGAATCGCTCGATCGCCTCGTTTACATCATGAACGATTCGGGCGCGCGCATAATTTTCACTTCCGGCGAGGCTCAGGCACGAAAAATCGCCGAATGCCGTGATCGAATTACAGCGCTCGAACACGTAATCTCCGTCGCGCCGCTTTCCGACTTGAGCGGCGAGATTTTGGGTTACGAAGCTCTGATCCACACCGCAGGCGACGCCGACATCGCCGAATATCGCAGACGCGCCGCTGAAATCTCCGGCAATCAATTGGCCACCATCATCTACACCTCGGGCACCACCGGCGAACCCAAGGGAGTGATGCTCGCCCATCAAAACCTAAGCTCAAACGTCGTGGACTCGCTAAAGGATCACGATCTTTCTACCAGCGACGTCGCGCTTTCTTTCCTCCCGCTCGCCCACGTCTACGAGCGCACCGTCGACTACGGCTATCTCTTCGCCGGCGTTCCCATCGCCTACGTTGAGCAAATGGAATCGGTTCCGCAAGCGCTTCTGGAAGTGAAGCCCACACTCGCGGCCGCCGTCCCGCGCTTTTTTGAAAAGATTTACGCAAATATTATCGATAAGGGACATCGCGAAACCGGCATAAAGAGGGAAATTTTCGATTGGTGTTTGTGTGTAGCCGAAGAAGCCATACCGTGGCGCGCGCACGGCAAGCAACCTTCGTTTTGGACCAAACAACGCTGGCAAATCGCCGACCGCCTCGTCTATTCCAAAATCCGCGCCGGGCTGGGTGGCAGAATTCGCTACTTCTTTTCCGGCGGAGGCCCGCTCTCTCCCGATCTCGCCGAATTTTTCTGGTCCATCAATCTGCCGATCATGCAGGGTTACGGCCTTACGGAAACCTCGCCGGTAATTTCGGCAAACGTCCCCAAGAAAAATAAAGTAGGCACCGTTGGCTTGCCCATCGCGCACGTGGAAGTCCGCATCGCCGGTGATGGCGAGATTCTGGTGAAAGGTCCCTGCGTTATGGAAGGCTATTTCCACAAACAGAAAGAGACGGAAGAAGTTTTGACGCCGGACGGATGGTTTTGCACTGGAGATATCGGAAAGCTCGACGAAGACGGATATCTGATCATCACCGACCGCAAGAAAGAATTGCTCAAAACCGCAGCCGGAAAGTTTGTAGCGCCCGCCATGATCGAAAACCTGCTGAAACAGTCTCCGTTCATCACGAATGCCATGGTGGTAGGTGACAAGCGCAAGTTCGTCGCGGTATTAGCCGTTCCGAATTTCCCAACGATCCTGCAGGAGGCGCTGAAGCACGGCAAGGATTTTCCCGGACCGTCACAGATGACTTCCGACCCCTGGGTCCGCGACCTCCTTTCGCGCGAAATCGAGCGCCTTACCTCCGCGCTGGCGCAATACGAAAAACCAAAACGCTTCGCGCTGCTCGAACAGGACTTCACCTTTGCAAACGGTGAACTGACCTACACGCTGAAAATGAAACGCCGGGTGATCGAGACTCGCTATCAAGATTCAATTGCAAAACTGTATGCCGACGTAGAGGAGCCGCGCCCGCAACATTTGGCCTAACCTGTCCGCGAAGGCCTGCGAGCGTTACTATAGATCAGGAGACTTCGTGCTAGACCACTTGGTGATTGCTGGAAAAACATTCAACTCGCGCCTGATCGTCGGCACCGGCAAATATCGTAGCTTCGAAGAAATGCGCCGCGCGCACGAAGCGTCCGGCGCCGATATGGTTACAGTGGCGATTCGTCGCGTGAATCTCACCGATAAATCCAAGGAATCTCTTCTCGATTACATCGACCGCAAGAATTTTTTTATTTTGCCCAATACCGCCGGTTGCTATTCCGCGGACGAAGCCGTCCGCACAGCCCGCCTCGGCCGCGAAGTGGGACTTTCCGAATGGGTCAAGCTGGAAGTGATCGGCGACCAGCAAACACTTTTCCCCGATACCGAAGAATTAATTCGCGCCACGAAAACTCTGGCCGCTGAGGGCTTCGTAGTCCTGCCGTATACAAATGACGACCTGATCGTCGCCCGTAGATTAATTGATGCCGGAGCCGCAGCCGTGATGCCGCTCGGCGCTCCTATCGGCTCAGGGATGGGCATTCAAAATACCGCGAACATGCAGATACTCCGCGAACGCATCACAGAAGTTCCGATGATCATAGATGCTGGTGTGGGAACCGCCTCAGACGCCGCTATCGCCATGGAGCTAGGTGCGGACGGCGTCCTAATGAACACCGCGATTGCGGAAGCTCAAGACACCGTCATGATGGCCGAAGCCATGGGCGCCGCCGTGGAAGCAGGCCGCAAAGCCTTCCTCGCCGGCCGCATTCCGAAAAAATTGTACGCCACCGCGTCCAGCCCGCTTCAGGGCGTAGTTCGCTAGCCTTATCGCTCGGCAAGCTCAGCGAAATAAAACGTGCCACGAAATGTCCACCAGCGCGTGGACCAGCGCGCCGGGGAACAGCGATCCCGTCTTCATCCAAACGTGCCCGTAAAACAGTCCCGCGATAGTCGCTAGAAAAACGTACTTCCAGTTCGGAAAAGGCGCGTGCATGATGTGCGAAAATCCGAAAATCACCGCAGCAATCGCCAGCCCCGTCCACTGATTCTTCAAGGTCCGTGAAAGCAAATTCTGCAACACTCCGCGAAACAGGAATTCTTCGGGCCACGCAGTGAAAAAAGTAATTCCCACCGTAGCCAACGGAAGCGAGCGCAGCCGCGCAATCGTCGGATCAAATTTCAGAAAGCCCATTTGCATTCCCAGCGGCACTGCGATAGCGACAAAAATCAGAAAATGAATCGCCACATTCACGCCAAATCCTCGCCGCCAAACAATCTCGTAGCCAATCCCGTCCATGCGCCGCAGCAAAACAAACGCGGCAATGCCCGTGCTAAGCGCCAACAAAATTGTCAGCGTGTGCGAGAGTTCCGTCGGATAGGGAAATACGTGATACATCCAACGAAATTCCACCGGCAGCCAAATGATCAACGCCGCGGCGTAATCTTCCCAAGTGCCCGGCGGCTTGCCCGCGCCGCTCGCCAATAGCAGCGCCGGCAAAACGCAGTAAGCCGCGCCGGCGAGCGCCAATGTCCACTTGCCGGTAACAGTCGTGGTGTAAATCAGGACAGCAAACAGAGGCACCAGCGGCGCGAGCACGCGGCCATGTTCACCCAGGAATTTCCGCGCACCATCCAGAACAGACGGACAAGCCAGGAAAAATTCAAACGCAAAAAGCACAGCCGCCGCACTTAACGTAATGCCGTAGCGCCGTCCGCCATAACCCAAACGAAATCCCAGCAGGATGACGAAAACAACAATCGGAACCCACACCGCGAACGCAATCGGGAGCTTCAGCTCCCAAGACTTTGAATTGCCGTTAGCCACAAAACGATTTTACTGAACTGCACGAATCTTCCGAGAAAAACTTGCTTTGCGTTTGCCTCTCGGCGATTCTTGTGCGGCTTGAACGCCACCGTACAGCCCGGCAAACCCCAACGCCTCGCTTACATTGACTGGATGCGCGGATTCGCCTGCCTGTTGATGTTCGAAGTCCATGCCTACGATTCCTGGCTGGGCGGAGCCGCGCGCCAGTCGCGAGTCCTTAAATGGTCGCAGCTTAGCGGAACCATTCCCGCGCCCCTTTTTCTTTTTCTCGCCGGGGTTTCTTTCGCGCTGGTCTCCGACAAAATGCGCAAGAAAGGCGCCACGCCAAATCAAATCGCCCGGACCACAATGCTTCGCGGCGCGGAAATCCTCGGCCTCGGATTGCTTTTCCGCGTCCAGGAATATTTGCTCGGCATTCCCTGGGCCCCTTGGACCGATTTGCTGCGCGTGGACATTCTCAACACCATCGGCATTTCGATCATCTTGTTGGGAATCGTGGGACGCCTCACGCAAAGCCGCGTAGCCAACGCCGCCGTAGCCCTCATAACCGCGGCAGCAATCGCATTGGCCACTCCATTTTTATACACGACGTGGCGTCCGAGCCGGCTCCCCTGGTATCTCGAGTCCTACATTAATGGCGTCCACATTTTCAAGGCCCCGCAGCCCTGGCTCTTTCCAATTTTTCCCTGGGCAGGATTTGCCTTCGTGGGTCTAGCTCTGGGCTATATTCTCTTCAGCGACTGGGGAAAGAATAATCTGGGGAAAATCACATTCGCATGCGGCGCAGCAGGCGTGGCGCTGTTTTATCTTTCAAAATGGCTCGACGCACGTACCTTGCAAATCTATCCCGATTACGACTACTGGCACACCAGCCCGAATTTTTTCCTAGCGCGCGCGGCGATCATGCTGATGATTGTCTTCGCAAGTTATGTCTGGTGCCGCTGGGGCCTCGGACAAATCGGTTTTGGCCCGCTCATCCAGATGGGCCAAACGTCCTTGCTCGTCTATTGGGTGCACATCGAATTCGTTTACGGGCGATTCTCGATCATGAAAAAAGAAGGCGAGTCCATCCCCATGGCCACACTCGGCTTGCTGATTATCACCGCCGCGATGGTGCTTCTGTCCCTAGCGCGAACTACCTGGAAAGACCATCGCCCGGAAATAATTGCGTGGTTTAAGCGAACTTTACGCCCGGCAGCGCAAAGCTAGGGTTTTTTTGCGGGACTATCCGGTTGCGGTGCGGGGTTTTGCAATTCACTAGCGGACTTGGGCTGCGTCTGAAATATCACTTCGCCCGGCCGCGACAGCTTCATCACTTCACGCGCAATTTTCTCGATCGTCGCGGGATCGCTCTTCAGCCCCTTCACGCGATCCTGCATCCGCTTGTTTTCATCATCCAGCCGCTTAATGTCTTTCCGAATTTCCTCGGCTTGCTTTTCAGATTGCCTCATCGCCAGCACGCCGTGCGTCCCGAAGACATCCTGCAGCAGTAGCAAAGCGAAACCGACGATCAGGAACAGATACATATTGCGCCGAAAAAATTGCCCGAGCTGCTCGAAGAATCCGACGCTCGGCTCGCTCGCGGGTGTCTTCGCCGGATCTTGTTTGTTCACTTGGCGGCCGCTTGCGTCGTAATCCACTTGCGCGCCTCCTCTGCCAATTTCTGCGAAGCCGCCACGCTCGCCGTCTCCGCGTAAATGCGCACTACTGGTTCAGTGCCGGAAGGGCGTATTAACACCCACGCTCCATCCTCAAACGCCAGTTTCATTCCGTCGAGCCGATTCACGTTCACCACGCGCTTGCCCGCGAATTCGCTCGGGTCGCTTTTCAAACGTTCCAACAGCTTTTTGTGCGCGTCGTCGGAAAGCGGCAAGTTCACCCGCACCGGCCAATACTCGCGCCCCACTCTGCGAAACAAATCCTGAAGTTGCTCGCGCAGCGAAGTTTGCCGTGCCGCAATCATTTCCGCTACCAGCAGACACGCGAGAACGCCGTCTTTCTCCGGCAGATGCCCGCGAATGGTCATGCCCGCGCTTTCTTCGCCGCCAATCGCAATTTTGTCGTCGCGCAGAAATGGCCCCACGTACTTAAATCCTACTGGGCTCTCGTAAATCTGCACGCCGTACAATTTCGCCACTCCATCCAGCAGGTGCGAAGTCGCCACGCTGCGCGCCGCTCCCAGCTTGTATCCGCGCGTCTCCAGCAAATAATCGAACGCCAGGCCGAGAATGTGATTCGGGTCGATAAACGTGCCGTCGCGGTCCAGTATTCCAAATCGGTCGGCGTCGCCGTCGGTCGCCAATCCGGCCAGCGCCTTTTTCTCCAGCACAGTTTTCTTCAGCAGTCCGAGATTTTCCTCCGACGGGTCCGGCCCCTTGCCTTCAAACAAGACATCACGGGTAGCGCGAATTTCGGTTATCGCCAGCCCGTCATCTTTCAGAATCCGATCCAGCCATCCCGCACCGCAGCCGTGTACCGCATCGCAAACAAAATTGCCCTTCGCTTTGGCCAACACGTCAAAGCGAATCATTTTCTTCAATTGCGCAAAATAAGCGTCGCGCGGATGAATGGCTTCGAATTTATCCGTCACCTCATGGTACGGAGTGTTGTCCTCCGGCAGCGCCGCCGCGCGCATCTCGATGTCTTTCGTGGTTTCTACCGACGCTGGCCCGCCCTCCGGCCCGGAATATTTCAGCCCGTTATAGTCCCAGGGATTGTGGCTCGCGGTAATGTTCACGCCCCCGGCGAGTTTGTTGAAAATAATTGCGTGCGCAATCACCGGGGTCGGTGTTGGCTCTTGGCAGAAAAGAATCCGGCAGCCATGCGCTTTCAACACTTCCGCCGAAGTGCGCGCAAATTCCGGCGAAAAGAATCGCATGTCGTACCCAACCACCAGCGTCGGGGATTTCGTCTCCGCCAGCACATGTTCCGCCACCGCAGCAGACGCGCGACGCACTCCGCCAAACGTGAAGTCGTCGGCAATCACGCCGCGCCAGCCGGAAGTTCCGAAATGTATCGCTTGGTTCGTCACGGACGGCTATTGTATCTTGGCCCCCAAGCCGCAATCACACAACATTCAAAATGATGCGCGGCGTATTAGTAAAGACACAGAGAATTTTCCGATGACCGACAAAATCGTAGTCCTGGTCACCTGCGGTTCCGCAAAAGAAGCCCGCAAAATCGCCCGCGCCGTAGTTGAAGATCGCCTAGCCGCCTGCGCGAACATCCTAGCTAGTCCCGTGCAATCCGTCTACCGCTGGAAGGGAAGCGTGGAATCCGCAAAAGAATTCCTGCTAATCATCAAAACAACGAAAGCCCGGTTCCCCAAATTGAAAGCCGAGGTAAAGCGCCTGCACACCTATGACGTCCCCGAAATCATCGCCCTCCCAATCGCCGCCGGCGCATCAAACTACGTCACCTGGATTTCAGAATCCGTCGCCTATGTTCCCAAGGGCAAATAAGAAATGGTTCGCCGATGGTTTCAGCTCGGTAACCATCAGTTCGCTCTAATTCGCCAGTGGTGGGACGTAGTAACCTGGCCGATTACGAATCGAAACATTGGGTTTTGAAACGGTAACGCTGATCGCGTGAAAACCGGGCCCCCGCTCCAGATTCGCGCGGTAGCCGATGACGTACTGAAGATGGAGTTCGGCGCCGATTGCGTCTACAGCGCTCTGAAGTGTTGCAGTCCGAATCCCGCCATAATGGACACCCCCCGTAGCGGCAGTCGCGACTTCGAGATCATGATTTTTGATCTTATTTCTACCTTCTTGCAGAAGAAAAATTGCCGGAGCGGCCCAAAGCGAAGGAGCGGCGTCCCGAAGATCACGCGTCGCGCTGCGTGGCCCCACAGCATAGATCGCGATATTCTCGCGCGCCGCTGCCCGTACGATTGGGCCTAATTTGGCTGTACTTCCTTCGTCTTCAGATTCGCCGACGATGAGCACTACTCGCCGCCATTTCGGTGGCTCATCCGTAAGCATCTGAACGGCAAGCTCCATCCCGTCGTAAAGCATCCTCTCGGGTGCTTCAAAGTTGACGGCAGAGACCGCATTCCTGACAACGTCGTGATCCTGTGTGAATGGCTGGCGTAGTTCGACGGTCGAATCGTAAGTTATAACGCCAACTTTGCTATTTAGCATCATTACCGTCTCTGCAAGGATGGTTCCCAGGCCGTGAATGACAAGAATCATTCCGTGAAGGCGTGTGCTTGTTTCAAGAACAAGCACGACGGCCAGAGGATCACCGCCCACGTCCCAATGGTCAATGGTTTGTTCCACTCCGTCATCGAATATATGAAAATCTTTTTGGGAAAGGTCGAGGACAAACTCGCCGCTTGCGTCCGTCACCGTGACGGGCACAATTACTTCGGTTGTGGAAACGCGGATCTGGCCTTTCGCCGAAGGTGAAGCGGATTGCGTCTGGCTCCGCAGAGAGCCCATAAGGGCTGCGCAGAACAGCAAGATCAGCGTAGATCGAAACACGATTTTTCCGGAGCGGCTCGTCACAGAGGGGGCTACGATTCCGACCACGCGGCAAAGGTTGTCAGAGATAAATAGTCGCTAGACTTTCGCCAGCGCTTGGTCCAAATCCGCAATCAAATCTTCCACATCCTCAATCCCCACTGACAGCCGAATCAACCCCTGCGTGATCCCGACTTCTTTCTGCTTCTCCGGCGGCATGGACGCATGCGTCATCAAAGCCGGATGCGAGATCAGTGTCTCCACTCCGCCCAAACTTTCCGCCAACGAGCAAATCTTCACATGGTTCAAAAGCGCCTTGGCCGCCTCAAGTGACCCCAAGTCGAACGACAACATCCCGCCAAACCCTTTCTGCTGCCGCTTGGCGACAACATGTTGCGGATGCGACTCAAGCCCCGGATAAATCACTTTCTTCACTTTAGGATGCTTTTCCAGATATTTCGCCACCGCCATCCCGTTCGAGTCATGCCGGTCCATACGCACAGCCAGCGTCTTCACCCCGCGCGAAACCAAAAAACAATCCATCGGCGCCAGCCCCGCTCCAGCCGACCGCTGCACGAAATAAATCTTCTCCGCATCTGCCTTGCGCGTCAGAATCACCGCTCCGCCCACGCAATCACTATGCCCATTCAAATACTTCGTCATCGAATGGACCACAATGTGCGCTCCCAGCGCGATCGGCTGCTGCAAATAGGGACTTAGAAAGGTGTTGTCCACTACAAGCGTCAGATTTCTCTCTCGCGCCAACTTTGCAATCGCAGCCAGGTCCGTCACGATCATCGTAGGATTCGTCGGCGTCTCCACATAAAGCATTTTCGTGCTCGACTTAATCGCCGCCTTCACTTTTTCCATGCAAGAAGTGTCCACATAACTGAATTCCATCCCAAATTGAACCAGCAGCTGCGTCGTCAGCCGAAAAACTCCGCCGTAAACCGCTTCGGAAAGAATCGCATGGTCTCCCGGACGCAAAAGCCGGAAAACAGAATCAATCGCGGCCATCCCGGAGGTGAAGACGTACGCCGCCGACCCTCCCTCCAGCTTCGCAATGGTGCGCTCCAGCGCTTTGCGGTTCGGATGGTTCGTCCGCGCGTAGTCGTATCCCTTGCTCTTGCCCATTTCCTCGATCACGTAGGTGGACGTCTGGTAGATCGGCGCCACAATTGCCCCCGTCAGAGCGTCCGGCTCCTGTCCCACGTGAATTGCATCGGTCGAAAAACCCATCGCTAGCCTCCAGTTCCAGCAATCATCATACGTCAGAGCGATGTAAACTCCACACCATCAGCGTCCAGGCGCTGCGAGTAAACCAACCAAAGCGGATCTTGGGTCGTTGAAATCTTTTGGGCTTGAGAGCCACCTACGATTGCTGTAAAAGAAGTCCTATGAAGCCCGTGACAGCCTCGAAAAGATTTTCGTCCATGGGCTTTCTGCTCGCTCTCTTGACGCTGCTCCTGATTTTTTCTGTATGTCCTTGTACCGCAAACGCCAGCCGGAATCAGGCATCCACGCCTGCGCAGCCACCTCCCGCGCAAACCCAGACGCCTCCACCGGACAAAAAAGACAAAGACAAGAAATCCTCCGACCCCGCCACCGTAAAACTACGCATCGAGGTTACCGGCGCGGACGGTAAGCCAGTCGGCAATGCCAGCGTTTACGTCCGATTCAACGAGCCCGGAGGTCTGTTTCACCACGATAAGCTCGCCGAACTGAACTTTAAAACCAATCAGGACGGCTCCGTAAAGGTCACTGACGTTCCGCAAGGCAAAATTTTGATTCAAGTAGTAGCAAAAGGCTGGCACACCTTTGGAAAATCGTACGAGTTCAACACTGACTCCGAAACCGTCCAGATCAAGCTCGATCCTCCGCCGCATTGGTACTAAGAATTTCCTCGTAGCGTCAGATTTTTCCTGAGTTGGAATTTTGAGCGAAGATAATCCCGTTTCGGTTGGCGGAAAAAAAAGTCAGACCTCGCCGCCAATTATTTTTTATTTTTCGCGGCAACTGCACACAAACAGTGCAAAGTGAAGCAAGCTATTGCTGGGCGCACCGTTCTGATTCTGAAGCCGTCCTTTTCCACACGCTTTTCAACAGAACTGTTGAAAACTTTTACAATTCGTTACCATTTCTTTGGCTCTTCCAGAACGATTGGCTTTCGAATTGCCTTCCCCAAAAAATTTAATTTTCTTTTGGTATGCTCGCTGCCGCAGAATCTCTGGAACAAACTCTCGGTCTCTACTCGTTCGCAACTAGCTTTGTCGTTATCCCCTCGTGTTATCATGGATTTTCCGCATCGAGATGCTCTCAGCGAAATGAAACAACTGATTCTCAACGCAGATGATTTCGGAATGACTCGTGGTGTGAACGAAGGAATTATCCGCGCCTATCGCAACGGAATTCTCACCAGCACCACGTTGATGGCCAACGGCGCGGAATTCGACGACGCCGTCGCCAGCGCGAAATTAAATCCAGGATTGGGCGTGGGATGCCACCTGGTTCTCGTGGGCGGTCCAGCCGTCGCCTGTAGAGAGAAAATCTCTTCCTTGGTGGATGAAGACGGAAATCTCCCTGAATCGCTCGGCCTCTTCGTCGCAAGACTCACCGCCGGCCTGATACGATCGAAAGCCATCGAACGCGAAATGCGCGCCCAAATCGAAAAAATCCGCGCTGCAGGAATTGAGCCAACGCATCTGGACACCCACAAGCACACCCAAGCCCATCCCAAAGTGATGGAATCCCTAGCCCGCGTTGGCAAAGCGCTCGGAATCACGCGCGTTCGTAAACCCATGGAAAATCTTCGAGATTCCTGGCAGAGCACTCGTGGCGACAAAAATTCAAGCCATACCTTGGAGCTGATAGCCGCTGCAGCCGCGCGCACCGTTACCCCATGGTTCCAAGCCATCGTCCGCAACTACGGCTTGCTCACTCCCAACAATTTCTTAGGCTTAGCCATGACGGGCAGTCTCGGTCCCGCGGCCTTGCGTCGCATGATTGACACACTTCCCGACGGCTCGACCGAGATCATGCTCCACCCCGGCATTTGCGACGACGACCTCGCTAAATCCGGCTCGCGCCTGCAAATACATCGTGTCGCCGAAATGTCCGCCCTCCTCGACCCCGCCGTAAAAAGTACCTTCGTGGAAAGGGATATTCGCCTAATTAGCTATCGCGAGTTAAACTAACAGAATGCAGCCCGAGCGCGCCGCGCCACCCCGCTTTTCCATCGTCGTTCCTTTCCACGACGAACAGAACAGCGTCCGCGAACTTCACGAGCGCCTAAGCGAAGTAATGACCGGCCGCTTCGATCCAGTTGAATTCGTCTATGTAGACGACCAAAGCTCCGACGCCACGCCGCAAATACTTGCCGCCATCGCCGACGAAGATCCTCGCGTTGCCGTCCTGCGCTTGAAACGAAATTACGGGCAGACCACCGCGCTCGCCGCGGGCTTCGATTTTGCTTCCGGCGATATCATCATCTCCATGGACGGAGACCTTCAGCACGATCCCGCGGACATTCCCAAGCTGCTCGCGGCTCTCGAAGCCACTCATTCCGATATCGTTAGCGGTTGGCGGGAAAAGCGTGTGGACAATTTTCTGCTCCGCCGCCTGCCTTCGCGAATCGCAAATTGGATGATGAGCAAGCTTTCCGGTGTGGACATCCACGACTTCGGCACCACGTTCAAGGTCTATCGCCGCGAAATCATAAAAGACATCCCTCTGTACGGTGAAATGCACAGATTCATCCCAGCGCTCGCAGCCTGGAACGGCGCGCGCATCGTCGAAATCCCCATAAAAAATATCGTCCGCCCCGGCGGCAAATCCCATTACGGAATTTCGCGCACGCTGCGAGTTTTCTTCGACATCATCACCATTCGCTTCCTGATGCGTTACATGACCCGCCCCCTGCATTTTTTCGGCCCCACCGGTTTGGTAGGGATGTTCGTCGGCGGACTAATTCTTTTTGTTCTGCTCCTGGAGAAAATTTTCTGGGGCGTGTCAATTTTTGTCCAGCACGGCCCGCTTCTCGTCTTGGGCACGATGTTGTGTTTGTTTGGCGTGCAACTGCTCGCCGTCGGTTTGGTTGGCGAGTTGCTCATGCGCACGCACTTTGAATCGCGCGAGAACCCGGTTTATCGCTTGGAACGTGTCTTCGGAGCGCCGCGGACCACCGAAGCTGCCCAGCGCTCGGCTGAAAATCCGCTTGCGGCAAAGTCAGTCAGTCGTTAGAGTACGCCCTACATTTGGCGAACTTGCTTAACATTCCAGTGAGGAAAACATTTCATGCGTAAAGCTATCTTAATTGGGTCCGCTGCAATTGTACTGGCCGCCGCAGTTTTCGCCGGCAACAACGATCCGTGGAAATCCAAGCCTTATCAGCAATGGGACGACAAAGATGTTCGCAAAATTCTCGGAGACTCGCCCTGGTCCAAAATAATTCAAGTGGATGCCACCTGGACTAACCTGAAAGATATCTCCGCCGCCGATTCGAGCCAGCTTCCCAGCGGCTCTGCCACGGCACCGGCTGCCGGAGGAAAGATAGGGACCAGTCCATCAGCAGGAGCGAATCCTACTGTGGGAGGAGCTGCCGCTCCGCCGTCAGACCCCGGTGATCCCAAGCCGCAAGTAGCTTTCGCCGTGCGCTGGGTTTCTTCTCGCACGCTCCAAAGAGCTGCGGCACGCAGCGCGGAACTCGCCGGCCAGATAAAACCCGAAGACGCCGAAAAGCAACTCTCCAACCCGCCCGACGTTTACGAAATCGCCCTCACTGGACCGGACATGAGGCCTTTTCAAACCGCCGACGAAGATACACTGAAGAAAAGCGCTGAGCTCATCGGCAAGAAATCCAAAGAGAAAATTTCGCCTACCAAGGTTCAGATCAATCGCACTGCAGACGGCAAGAAAGTCCAAGCCGTCGCCTTTATTTTTTCCAAGAAGGCCGACAACGGCGAGCCCGCTATTCCCGAAGACGAAAAGAGTGTCGATTTCGTCTGCAACGCAAACGGCGCAAAAATTCACCTAACCTTCGACGTTACAAAAATGCAGGATAATCAGGGACGCGATCTCTAACTCAAAATTCGGTAGATAATCTCAATCTCGCGAGGAGCTTCGATGAAAAACACTCCAACACGCTTCGCGGTAGCTGCACTGTTCTGCGGCCTGCTGGCCGGCGCAGCATCGGCCCAGATGGGACGTTTCTCGGCGCCCCACGTCATGGGATTTTGGAATCCCGTCGTCGGTGCCGGTGCGGTTTACACGGTGCAACCCGCAAAAGGCGATAAGACCGAGATGCAGATCGCAATCGTCGGCAAGGAACAAGTCGACGGAAAAGACGCCTATTGGTACGAAATGTCTTTCAACCACGGAAACGGCGAAATGGTCATGAAAAGTTTGATGGTCCTCAACGGTCCCGACACTCATGTCTCGCGCATGATCATGCAAATGCCCGGCCGTCCGGCCATGGAAATGCCCACGCAAACGATGCATCAGGACCGTACCACGCCCGCTGACGTGCGCTCAGACGCCGAAGATTTGGGCATCGAAACCATCACCGTACGCGCCGGCACATTCACTTGCCAACATTACCGCACGAAAAACGGCGGCGAAGTTTGGGTGTCCCAAAAGGTTTCTCCTTACGGCCTGGTGAAGTTCAAGACGAACGATACCTCCATGGAATTGACCAAGGTCGTCACTGGCGCGAAAGACCAGATCACCGGCACGCCTCAGCCCTTCAACCCACAAGCGTTTATGCAACAGCAGCAACAATCGCCGAACCAGTAGTCTCGCTGACTTAAAGCAATCTTTCGTTCAAAAGCCGTTCCTATGCCGTCGGGACGTATATTCATTTTTATATGTAAAGATTTGTTAAGCAGAAACGACGCCGAGCATCACGAGAGAAAAACACATATGCGTTCTGCAGAGGAAAAATTCTATCGTGCGCGGATCATCCACCGCGATGAATTTTCCGCGGGCCTTTGGAAGATTCGTCTCGATCCCGGCGGCCAATACGATTTTGCTGCAGGACAATTTGCCACGCTCGGCGTGCAGACTCCGGAGAAACTTGTCGAGCGCGCTTACTCTATAGTTTCGTCACCCTACGAACCTGAGCTCGAGCTCTTCATCGAACTGGTCCCTGGCGGCGAACTCACTCCGCTCCTGCACGCTCTTCCGTCTGGCGCGGAAATCTCTTTGCGCAAAATCGCTAAGGGCCGTTTCACGCTCGATCTGAAAAGCGGCCACAGAAATCATCTGTTGCTCAGCACCGTCACCGGCGTAGCTCCATACATGTCATATCTCCGCACGTTGTACAAAGATTTCACGGAGAACCGGTTTCCCGCTGACGTTCACCTTTATCTGATCAACGCCGCCAGCCGCTCCTGGGAATTCGGCTATCACCAGGAAATCGCGGAGCTCGCATCGAAAGCCCCGTGGCTCACGTACGTTCCCACCGTAAGCCGTCCGTATGAAGACACCGAGTGGCGCGGTGAAACTGGCCGCGTCGAAGACATCATTCGCAAATACACTGACCTCTGGAAGTTATCGGGTTCCGATACCACCGGCTATCTCTGCGGCCATCCTCAAATGATTGAACTAGGGAAGGGAATTCTTCACCGCCGCGGCTTTCCCAAACAATCTCTCAAAGAAGAAGTGTACTGGGTTCCGCCAAAAACTCTCCGGCGCTGACGGGCTTGCAAGGGGCCTTGCCGTGACCGTCAGTGCCGGGTTTCCGTTGCGTCTCTCGTTAAATTGAGGGGCCCGCACCGGCAAGCTGTTCAATCGCGTGCTCGAAATGTCGGATCGGCTCGCAAATGGTTTGGCCGGCCGGTGCGAAATCTCAGCCGTGGCTTTCTTAGATTGTGGGCCCGGCAGCGGCAAGCTGTTCGATCGTGCTCGAAATCGCGCGAATCGGGGTGGAAACGTGAACCGTGTCGTCTTTGTCTTCCACGTCCACCACAATCGATCCGCCTTCTTTCGTCACCCGCACGTACTCGCCGGGCTCCTTCACTTCCACCAGCGTCATGTCCTCAGTCTCGCGTAATTGGTCCAGCGCTGCGCGAATCGTCGGCATCCACGGCCGAATTTCGCGAGCCGCTTGCGATAAATTGCTTTGCGGCGCAAAATGCACGGCGATCGGCGCGAGCATCGCCGGAGCGATCACATACACGTGATGCACCTCCGGCTGCCGTTCCACCACTTTCACTTCTACCATTCCTTCGCTGCAAAGCAGACCCACGCCCGCTACCGCTGTTCCCACCACTCCCAACGCGATTTTGCCAAATAGAATCACAAATCACCTCCGCCGGAATTTTGCCCGGCTATTCTTGGCTGCCTTTCGAATCCACCCAAATGCGAACGTGCTGCGACGCATCTTCCACCGTAACCAGCAAAGAATCGCCCGCATCGCTCAGCGCCTTGATTGCCGCCGACACATCCAGCTCGTTATCCTTCGTTGTCGAGAGCAGCGCATCCACAACCTTCATCGGAACCGTCACGTCCACCTTCTGTCCACCTTTATTTCCGTCGCGAATGTGTACGACCAGATTTCCATTCAACTTCGCCACGCGCACATCCTGATCTTTTTCTTCCGCCGTCACAAACTCGTTGTCCGGAGCCGTGCGCACCGCGTCCAACAGCGCGCGAATGTCCACATCGTCCATATCTGTATGCCCGATCTTCACATGTCCGTTGTGCAGTTCGCCTTTATTGATGGTCGGCAAAATCTTTTCCGCCATCGACAGCGGCACGTTCACATTCACGCTCTCGCCCTTCGACGCGTCCTCCACCTTCACATGCAGATATCGTTCGGCCGGCCCCGCCATCGCCGCTGGTGCCGTCGCCACCATCCCTGCCAACACGCAGATCATCCCAATCCCGCAAAGTCGTTTTCTCATTTTTGGGAAGCCTCCCGTCCTCTTCCTGCCCATATGTACGGAGCCTCAATCGCAAATGTTCCCTAATTCCCGAAAAACCACTCGCGATTGTCATCCCGCCTGCCCTGACGAAGGAAGAGAGCGGAGTCCCGCGCTTTTTGCCTGCCCCGGATTTCCCCGAACGCGGGACCCAATGGGGCCGCCCAGGTCGCATGCAGCGCTCTCGGGTCGACGGTTAGTCGAGCCCGGGAGATAAATCAGTCGAGCCTGGGGAAGAGTCGGGGCCTAATTCTGCGGCGCTAGCAATCTTTATACGCTCGACCAGAATTCCATCGTGCCGAAACGGAACCACTAAGTTGTGCTCCCCTCGGCTTACACCTCGGGCTAACTTCTGTTGTGGCTGCTGCGCTCGAAGGCAAAAAGCGTTTGTTAGGTTCCCATCGCCTACAGCGCTGGAAACAAATTGCCCCGGCGGTTATTTTTCTTCGGCGGGAGTGGCCGTTGCGGGGCCATCGCCGACGATTTCGAGGACTGCTTCGGAATCCTTGGCGCCATCGTAGTGAATTCGTTTTCCGTAATGCGTGACGAAGCTGCCGGCGGGCATGGGAACGGTTTTGTCCGGATCGAATTTTGCGCCGGTGCCGACCCACCACGTCCCGGAGATCACGGTGATGAAACGGTCGTGTGGATGCCAGTGCGGATGGCTCATGTGATTCGGAGTCCATTTCACCAGCACTATGTACAGGCCCGGCTTCGACGGGTCGCCGTGCAGGACCGCCATCGCCGCGCCCGTGGGATCTTCTTTCCACTGGATCTGGCCCGGTAGCTTGTAGGCGAGAACTTTGGGATCGAGACTGTTGGCTGCAGGCGCAGGTGCTTGTGCGGAGCCGCCCCACACCATGGACGCCACAAGCATCGCGATGAGAATTGCTGCTTCCCCTGAGTGGTGTATGTGAAACATTGACATGCAGTCCTCCGCGGAAATTTAGATTCTTTTGCCGGCTTTCGTCGGCAAAGACGAATTGTGAGCGATTTTCGATTTAGGCTCAATCGCGTTTTACAAATGCGCTTCGCTGCTGTAGCTCGGGTGAGGTACGTCGCGCGGGGCAGGCGAGTTGGCATGAAAGTTTAAACGCGGGAGAGTGGCAAAGGCACGGCGAGGATTGCGCCGTAAAAACGAAGGTCTGAAAGAGTCCTTTATGTCACAGCTACAGCTAAAGCCGTGACCGCAATTCCACTGCCGTTGCGCCTGCGGCACTTGAGACAAATGTCGCGGCCGTTATTTTTCTTTGGCGGGAGGCTGGTGCGGGATCGTCAACCATAACCTGCAGGACGCGCTTGGGAAATCCTTAGTGCCGTGGTAGTGAATTTTTTTTTCCGAGAGTACGGCGCGGGCGGGTTACTTGAGGCTTTGGAGGTAGGGGATCAGGGCTTTCAGATCGTCAGCGGGTAAATCTACGTCGGGCATGCCGCCTGCGGTCATTTTTGCGTTTGGATGTTGCAAGAGACTAGCTAGCTGAACGGATGGGTACTTTGCGCCGACTCCGATGACCGCGGGAGCTGCGGCGGTGCCGACGCCGGCGTCACCGTGACATGCGTTGCAGGATTGCGCTCCCTACCTTCGTCGATTCAAACCAGTCCCTCGCGTGAACTGCTCCGTCCTAGGCCAGAGCAAGCGGTACGACGACATCTTCAGGTCGTCATTTCTTCGGACGCGACTCCGGAGGAATTTGGCCGGTGGCGCGATAGTACGCGACCAGCAGGCCGTAGTGTTCGCCCATGTGCTCGACGTATCCGATCCAGTAATCGAGATGCTTGAGAATTCCGGCGTCGCCTTCTTTTTGGATTAGCGCGGCGCCCTCGATGACGGACTTCTTGAGATACTCGACGGTGGCGGCTTTGGTTTTGTAATTGGCGACCGGCGGATCGTTGGAGGCTTCGCCGAGTTTTGTGTTGGCTACTTGATTCAGGAAATCGTAGTTGGAGCCGGCTACATGCAGCAGAACTTCCTGGAACGAGCGGACGTTGGGAGTGAGTTTATAAGTATATTTTTCTTCGGGCCAATCCTGGGCCATGGTGATGAGGCGGTTGCCAACGTCATTCCAGGCTTCCAGGACTGCTTCGGCCGGGGTTTTTGTTTTTTTCGCGGCGTCTTGCGCGCGGCTGATGGACGGGATTGAGAACAGCGACAGCGCGAGCAGAACGAGAATTGAGCGAGAGAGATTTCTCATGATGGAACTCCTTCGTAGGATTGTCCCCGCTGTGCGCCCCGGGTGCCGGTAGCGTATCGAGGAATTAGAGTGAAGTCCAGCGCACGAAAAGCTGCCGCCGGCAATTCAACTAGCGTAGGATTTGAAGCGCTCGATCGATGCCGGTGTGTACTGGCCGACTTCGATGATGTAGCCGTCGGGATCGCGCATGTAGCAACGCCATTCCCAGCCGCGGCTGTCGAGCGGCTCGGTGAGAAAGACGGCGCCTTTGGCGCTCCAGTCTTTGTAGCAGGCCCAGATGTCGGCGACGCGAAGGTTTAGAAAGCTGCTCAGCCTGTTCAGATTCGGCGGAGTTTCGAGGATGACCTCGGGCTTGTCCGGCGTCGGGCCGCCACCGGAATTCAGAATGATCCAGGAGTTGGCCAGCTTGATGTAACAGGGATTTTCGGGCTTGATCACTTTCCCGCCAAGAATTCGAACGTAGAAATCCTTGGATTTTTCCTGATCTCGCACGGTGAAGAAAAGTGTGACGAAAAAGCCTTCGTGTGCGATTGACGCGTCGGGGAGATTCATGTGGGCCTTCTTCGCGAGCTTCGAATTCACAATTTATGGGCGAACGAGTGCAATGTCAATCTACGAACCCGGGCGAATTTGGAGCGGCGAGTGCGCTCCGGTAAGATGGTCACGCGAATTTCGCGGCAGTTTGTGACGGTGCCGGAAGACGAAGGCCAATAAAACTGTGCACGGATTCGACACGGGTATGGAACGAGAAGACAAAAAACCAAACGGCGCGCAGGAGAAAGATAAGCGCGACAGCACGACGATTGCGGGCGCGAACCTGCGCGACGAAATTGCGCGCGTGGCGCGCGGCGAGGCGGAGGATGCATCCCGGATTCTGGGGCCTCATTGGGTGGAGCGCGATGGGAAAAGCGTGGTAGTAGTCCGCGCGTTTCGGCCTGGCGCTATGGAAGCGAGCATATTCTGGCGCGGAAATACGGAAGCGCAGGCGATGGCGGAACTTCATTCGGGCGGCGTGTTTGAAGCGATTGCACCGTCGCGCCCTGCGGCTCGCGCAGAAGCGGTGTCGCCGCTCCCTGCCGCTGATTCCAACGAGAACAAACCTGCGTTAACTTCTATTGCTACCTTTGCCGGAGACGGTGAGCCGATTTCGCCGACGGAGTACCGGCTGCAATTTGAATTTGCGGATGGAAATTCTTGGGAGGGCTACGATCCTTACGCGTTTCCGCCGTTGCTCACGGACTACGACCTTTACCTTTCCGGTGAAGGTACGCATTACCTGAAGTACGAAAAGCAGGGCGCGCACGTGCGGGAAATTAACGGCGTGCGAGGCGTGCATTTCGCGGTGTGGGCGCCGAACGCACTGCGGGTGAGCGTGGTGGGCGATTTCAATTTTTGGGACGGGCGCGTCCACACCATGCGCAACCGCGGCGCGAGCGGATTGTGGGAGCTTTTTATTCCAGGGCTGGATGAAGGGACGCTTTACAAGTTTGAGATACGTTCGCGCTACGGAAATTTTGTGCGGCTGAAATCCGATCCGTACGGATTTGCGGCGGAGCTGCGGCCGAAAAGCGCGTCGGTGGTCGTCAATATTGATAACTACGAATGGAAAGACGCGGGGTGGATGGCGGCGCGCGCTGCCCGGAACTGGCAGCATTCGCCGATGTCGGTGTACGAGCTGCACGCGGGCTCGTGGCGCCGGAAAACTTCGGAAGGAGATCGGTGGCTGACTTATCGCGAACTCGCGGAAGAGCTGATTCCCTACGTGAAGCGCCTGGGCTACACGCATATCGAGTTGATGCCGATTATGGAGCATCCGTTCGACGGGTCGTGGGGCTATCAGACGGTTGGATATTACGCGGTGACGCGACGATATGGGACGCCGGCGAACTTTATGTATTTTGTAGATTGTTGTCATCGGGAAGGGATCGGAGTTTTTCTGGATTGGACGCCGGCGCATTTCCCGCGCGATGCGCATGGGCTGAGTTTTTTTGATGGCACCCACCTTTACGAGCATGCGGACCCGCGGCGCGGTGCGCATCCGGACTGGGGAACGCTGGTTTTCAACTACGGACGCAACGAGGTTCAAAATTATCTAATTTCCAACGGGCTTTTCTGGCTCGACAAATATCACATCGATGGGTTGCGCGTGGACGCCGTGGCGTCGATGCTCTATCTGGACTATTCGCGCAAACCCGGCGAGTGGATACCGAATCCCTATGGCGGGCGCGAGAATCTGGAAGCAATTGATTTCATAAAGCGTCTGAACGAGGTGTTGCACAAGCGGCATCCGGGCGCGTTGATGATCGCGGAGGAGTCCACATCGTGGCCGGCGGTTTCGCGCCCTACCTATGACGGCGGGCTGGGCTTCGATTTGAAATGGAATATGGGATGGATGAACGACACGCTGCGTTATTTTGCGCTGGACCCGATTCACCGGCAGTTTCATCACAATGAGCTCACGTTTTCGATGATTTATGCATTCAACGAGAACTTTGTGTTGCCCCTTTCACATGATGAGGTGGTGCACGGCAAGCGTTCGCTGCTGGAAAAAATGCCGGGCGACGATTGGCAGAAATTTGCGAGCTTGCGGCTGCTTTACGGATACATGTATGCGCACCCGGGGAAGAAGCTCTTGTTCATGGGATGCGAGTTGGCGCAGCGGAATGAATGGTCGGAGACGGTATCGATCGATTGGCGGCTGGAAGAATCGCCGCCGCATCGCGGAGTGCAGCGGCTGGTGGAGGATTTGAACCGGCTGCATGCGACGGAAGCGGCGCTGTACGAAGTTGATTTCGAATGGCCCGGATTTGAGTGGCTGGAAGCGAATGACAGTGCGGCGAGCATTCTTTCGTTTATTAGGCGCGCACGTGACAAGAGTAACTTCGTGGTGGCGGTGTGCAACTTCACTCCGGTAGTGCGCGAAAATTATCGCGTGGGTGTGCCGGAAGAAGGTTTTTATCGTGAGATACTGAATACCGATTCTCAGTATTACGAAGGAAGCGGCAATGGGAATGAAGGCGGCGTGACCGTCGAGCCTGTGCCGTGGAATGCGCGTCCTTATTCGTTGAAAATACGCGTCCCTCCGCTGGCGGCTGTTTACTTCAAGATTCAGAGGAAGTAGGCCCATTCTCCCACTCCAAAAACTCCAACTTTACACACTCGTTTTTATGAAGGGGTCATACCACTTCTAATCGATACTGGCCCACAAACAGAATTCGACCTAACCCCCAGAAAACAAACGATAGGAAGTTTTCTAACCGGGGCCGGAACAACGATTAGCGATTTCGCAAATCCGCACTTTTCCGCCTCAAAAAATGCAACCTTGCTTTTCCTCGGCTCTCGAGTCCGCCGCTATTGTCGCGGACAACAAATTCGCATATCCTTCCAGCGAACCACATGACCGGGCCTAGCCACATTAAATATTCGTTACTCTTTCTCCTGGCCATCGCGCTAATCACTATGACCGCTCTCACCCAAAGCCGCACCCAAGCTCGCTCCATGGTGGTATCGCAAGGCGGAATCGTCGCCGCGGAAAGTCCGCTGGCAGCGCAAGCTGGCGCAATGATTCTGGCGCAAGGCGGCAATGCAGTGGACGCAGCCGTTGCCACCAACGCCGCGATGGGCGTCCTCGAACCCATGATGAACGGAATCGGCGGCGATCTCTTCGCCATCGTTTACGAAGCCAAGACCGGCAAACTTTATGGACTCAACGCCAGCGGCTGGGCCCCCGCCAAACTTTCCATCGAATCGCTCCACGCCAAAGGTGACGACAAAATGCCGCAGAGCGGTATCGATTCCGTCACCGTTCCCGGCGCCGTGGACGGCTGGTCCAAACTTCTCTCGCGCCTCGGAACTAAAAAATTTCCAGAAGTCCTCGCGTCCGCCATTCATTACGCAAAGGACGGCTTTCCGGTACCTGAACTCGACGCCGAATATTGGGCCTCCAGCGAGGAAAAGTTAAAGACCGGTCCAAACGCCGCCAAAACATTTTTCATCGACGGCCAGACGCCACATATCGGAAAAATATTTCGCAATCCGGATTTAGCGCATTCGCTGGAACGAATTGCCGCCGGCGGCCGCGACGCATTTTACAAAGGTGAAATCGCCAGCCAAATCGTAGCCACCTCCACCAGGCTCGGCGGAACGATGTCCGCCGAAGACCTCGCCGATTTTTCCGCCGAATGGGTCGAACCCATATCCACCACCTATCGCGGCTGGACCGTGTACGAAATTCCACCCAACGGGCAGGGAATCGCCGCGCTCGAAATGCTCAACATCATGGAGACGTTCCCACTGCGTGAGTATCGCGATTCCCGCCTCCGCAAGCTCGACGAACCCCGGAACGATTACAGGCGAACGGCTGACGTTCCGCACGTGATGATCGAAGCGAAAAAACTGGCCTATGCCGACTTGCTTCGTTACGTCGCCGACCAAAAATTCTCCACGGTCCCGGTCGCGGGAATGCTCTCAAAAGAATATGCAGCGCAGCGTGCCAAACTAATCGACATGTCCAGAGCAAATTGTGACGTCGCGCCCGGCGAGCCCGAGTTTCCCGCCAAAGGCGATACCACATATCTCACCGTCGTCGATCGCGACGGCAACATGGTCTCGCTCATCCAAAGCAATTACGCCTTGTTCGGCTCCGGAGTAGTTGCGGACGGCACCGGCTTCGCGCTCCAAAATCGCGGCGGCCTCTTCAGCCTCGATCCAAAATCGCCCAACGCGCTCGCCGGTCACAAACGTTCTCTTCACACCATCATCCCCGGCTTCATGACGCGCGGCCAGGAACGCATCGCTTTCGGCATCATGGGTGGTTTCAACCAGGCGCAAGCCCACGCGCAATTCGTTTCCAACATTGTGGACTTTGGCATGAACATCCAGGCCGCGCTCGAAGCGCCCAGATTCACCAAATATACTTTCACCGGCTGCGACGTAATGATGGAAGACCGCTTTCCCGCCGACATCCGTTCCGAGCTTACGCGGCGCGGCCACCAAATCGAACTCCTCGGCAATTTCGCTCAGCAGGTTGGTGGAGGCCAAGCCGTCCGTCGCGATTTTGCAACCGGCGTAAATTACGGTGCTTCCGACCCCCGCAAAGACGGCGAAGCCATCCCCGAACCCCCAAAGCTTCAGGACCCTCCGAAACCCCAATAAAACAAACGCAATTCGCCACTTTCTCGCGCTGCGTCAGCCGCAGGGCCTATTCCTAAGTGTCATGGAATGTGCGCAATCGGTACGAGGGTACTATTGTTGACCTCGCAGCCCCGCTCTATAAATGGATATCGGGCGAAATGGGCGCCCGATTGCCCCGTTCCGAAACATGCCGAGCAAACTAAAATCCGCTACGCCGGAGCGAGACGCCTGCGCGCCAAACGCGCCCGAGTCGCATCCGCCCGACTCCACTTATTTGCAAGGGGAGCGCTCGGCGGCCAACGCAAGCTCCGACGCCGTGAATTCTCCGCTTTTATTTTCGAACAATCCACAACCCATGTTGATTTACGACCTCGAAACGCTTCTCTTTCTCGACGCGAACGCTGCCGCTCTCCATCAATATCAATACACGCGTGACGAAATGTTGGTCATGCACCTTACCGACATACGCCCCGTGGACGAGATCCCGCGCGTGCTCGAAGCCGTCCGCAAGAACCCGACGGAATTGACTTTCCGCGGACAGTGGCGCCATCAGCGCAAGAATGGCCAAGTATTCGACGTGGAAGTCACCACACAAGGAATTTCCTTCGCTGGTCGCGACGCCATTCTGATGGCAGCGCAAGACGTCAGCGCGCGGCGCGCCGCGGAAGAAAAAGTTGCCGAACACGACGCTTACATTCACGCGCTGACGGAAAACAATCCGATGGCTATCGTGGTCCTGAATGCCAACCATCGCGTGCAACTGTGCAACCCGGCGTTTGAAACTCTTTTTGGTTATCAGCAATCCGAAATCGTTGGAACCGAAATCGATTTGTTACTGGCCCCCGCCCGCGAGGCCAGCGAAGCGCTCGATCTCACCAAACGCGCCATGAATGGCGAAGTAGTGCGTCTGGAAGCAAAACGCCGCCGAAATGATGGTTCGATGGTCGATGTTCAAATCGTTGGCGTGCCGTTAATTGCAAACGGAAAGCAGATCGGCTGCTTCGGCATGTACGAAGACATCACCGAGCGCCGACGCGCCGAAGACGCCCAGCATCGCGCCGAAGAAAGACTTCGCATGCTGTTTGAGAACGCGGTGGAGGGAATCTTTCAGACCACCCCGCAGGGCCGCATTCTGAGCCTGAATCCCGCTCTCGCTCGGATGTGCGGTTATGCAAGTTGCGCGGAAATGATGCGGGAAATTAAGAATGTGGATCAGGAATTATACGTCGACTGCGACCTCCGCGAAGAATTCAAGCGCCGCATCGAGCAACAAGGCGTGGTGGAACAATTCGAGTATCAACTGCGCCGGAAGGATGGCGCGAAGATTTGGGTCTCCGAAAACGCCCGGGCCGTTCGAAATTCGCGAGGCAAAATAGCCTGCTACGAAGGCACCGTCGAAGATATCACCAGCAAAAAACGCGCCGAGCTGGAACGCCAGGTGAACTTCGAAATCATTCACGCCGTAAATGCGACCGATAATCTGGACGATTTACTAAAGCTGATTCACATAGCGCTGAAGAGAGTTTTATACGCTGAGAATTGTTTCGTAGCTCTGTACGAACCTTCCACCCGGATGTTTCATTTTCCGTTCTTCGCGGATCAGTACGACGTGGCCCCGCCCCCTCAACAAGTGGGTAGAAGCTGTACCGCATACGTCTTCCACAAAGAACACGCGATGCTGATACCTCAAAAGGCGTTTGACAAGCTGGCCGCGCAAGGCGAGGTGGAACTGGTTGGCACGCCGTCTCCCTCATGGCTGGGCGCGCCGCTTCGAACGCCGGCGGCAACGATCGGCGTCCTGGTAGTTCAACATTATGAAGAAGAGAATGCATACATCGAGCGCGATTTGGAATTCCTGGCCTCCGTCGGCGGCCAAATCGCCATGGCCATCGAACGCAAGCGCTCCGAAGAAAAAGTGCGAGAGAGCGAAGCGCGCTTGCGCGTATTAGTTCAGCAATTGCCCGCTGTACTTTGGACTGTCGGGACCGATCTCCGATTCACTTCGGCGCTGGGAGCGGGACTGACGCGCCTGGGACTAAAACCCAACGAGATCGTTGGAATGTCGCTGTTGGAATATTTTGAGTCGTCCGACCAAAGTTTCACCCCCATCGCTGCCCATCGCCGAGCTATCGCCGGTGAACCCACCACTTTCCATATCGAATGGAAAGGAGGGTCTTACGCCTGCCACGTCGAGCCCCTTCGGGACGCCGGCGGCCACCTGCAAGGCGCGATTTGCATGGCATTGGATATCACCGATCGCAAACAGCTCGAAGAGCAGCTGCGCCAGTCGCAGAAAATGGAAGCCGTTGGACGCCTTGCCGGAGGAATCGCGCACGATTTCAACAATCTTCTGATGGTGATTCAGGGTTACGCTGATTTGCTCGCCGAACGTTTGCCGGCAGGCGATCCGCTGCGGCGCAATGCCGAACAAATTCAAACCGCCTCTCAACGAGCCACATCGCTTACGCGTCAGCTTCTCGCTTTCAGCCGCAAACAGATGCTGGCGCCGAAAGTGGTCAGCGTTCAAAGCATTTTGGCCGACATGGAACGAATTCTGCGCCGGCTGATTGGCGAAGACATTCAACTCGAAACTTCATCCGCATCGGACCTGGGTCTAATCAGAGCTGACCGCAGCCAGATCGAGCAAGTGATCTTAAATCTGGCGGTGAACGCGCGCGACGCCATGCCGCAAGGTGGCCGGCTGACCATAGAAACCGCCAACGTGGAACTAGACGCTTCCTATGCGCGGCCTCCCGTTGTGCTCTCGCCGGGCAAATATGTGATGCTCGCGGTCACCGACAACGGTTGCGGCATGGATGCCGAAACACAAACACACATCTTCGAGCCGTTCTTCACCACCAAAGAGAAGGGCAAAGGAACTGGGCTGGGCCTGGCCACCGTTTACGGCATTGTGAAACAGAGCGGCGGCTACGTTTGGGTGTATAGCGAACCCGGCCGCGGCACGAGTTTCAAGATTTACTTGCCGATGGTTGAAAATGTGGAAGAACCTGGACGCGATAATCGCGGCGATCTTCAACCATCCCGTCGCGGAACCGAAACCATTCTACTGGTGGAAGACGAAAAAGGCGTGCGTGAATTGGCACGCGAATATCTCGAGATGAGCGGATACACGGTAATTGAAGCGGAAGACGGCCACACAGCTCTCGAACTCGCCGCCATGCATTCTGGAACAATTCACCTGCTGATGACCGACGTGGTAATGCCCGGTATCAGCGGCCGGGAATTGGCGGACCGCGTGAAGCGCATTCGCCCGAAGATCCAGGTCCTATATATGTCCGGATACACTGATCAGGCCGTGGTACACCACGGAATTTTGGACATGGACGCCGTGCTGCTCCAAAAACCATTCACCATGTCAACGCTTTCATCCAAGCTGCGCGAAATTCTCACCGCCGAAACAGTCGCGTAACGACAGGCGCTCCTCCTATCAAAAAATTCTTGCTTCACCCCTGGGACGCGTATCGCTGCGTGTCGCTGAGTCTTTTCGGTACACGTGTCCGCGGGCGAGCAGCGCTATAGAACGAACACTTCGACGACTTCCAAATAAGTAGCGTAATACGATGAAACTGAGGTGATTCTGGACAATCTCCTGTTTGCACTAATAGCCTGGGTTAGGCGTTAAAGCTGCTGTTACAAGAAACATCAGCGTGAATGCCGGCACTTACCGGTAAGAAGTGGGCATCGAAGCAGGGGGGCATTGTGGAAAAAAACTGGCAGTATCAGACGAATACACAAAGCACGGTAACGGAAGAAGTCATCGGCGACAGGCGGCTTTGGACTGCCGTCCTTGTTTCGGCTGTGGAGGACTGGCGCAACGGAAGTTTGCGAAGACGCCGCAACGCTCAAGAATTTCTGTTCGACAGCGCCGCGGATTTTCAAACGGTGTGCGCGCGAGCCGGGGTGGAGCCGGCGAGTTTTCAAACCAGGCTCCTCAAACTGGGCAAAATCGTCGAGATGCACAGTATGATTGTTCCGTTTATTCCGCCTGTGGCTGCTTGAAGGTATTGGTTCGGGCAAGAAACCGCGTTCACTCGTGGCGAAATAGCGTAGAATTCCTCTTCAAATCGTAGCCTGAACCTTGATGAATTCCGCCGTTCGCGACTCCGCTTGCCCCGAGAAAGAACTGCTCACCCGCTGTGCCCGGAGCCGCATCGACCCTGCTTCGACAAAAAAGATTGCCGCGCTATTGGATGGAAACCTTGACTGGGGCTACGTCCTCGACCAAGCGGAAGAAAATTCCGTCACTCCGCTGCTTGGCCGCCAATTACAAGCGCTTCCGGCCGGCGCGGCGTCGCCGCCTGTTTTGGAGCGGCTGAAAAACGCTTGCCGCGCGAATACCATCCGCTGCTTGTTCCTGACTGCGGAACTCATCAAGATTTTCGATCTTTTTCATTCGCGCGGAATTCGGGCGATTGCGTACAAAGGTCCGGCGCTCGCGATGCAGGCGTACGGCGACATGACCTTGCGTCAGTTCGAAGACCTCGACATCATTGTCCGCCAGAGCGACTTGCCGAAAGCAAATGAGGTGATGCTGGGGCTGGGATATCGGCCGCGGTTCGACTGGATCGTTTCTTCGGGCATCCCATCCTCGGTGATACCGGGTGAATACAATTATCGCGACGAAAAAAGACGCATCATGGTTGAACTTCACACGGAATTAACACTGAGGCATTTTCCGGAAGTCCCGGACCTGGAGGATTTTTCAAAACGTCTTACGTTTGTGAGACTCAACGAGCGCGAAATTCCCACGTTTTCAGTGGAAGACGCTCTGATCGTCCTCAGCCTTCACGGCACCAAAGATTTTTGGGAACGATTTTCGTGGATTGCGGACATATCCGAGTTGATACAGCGTTATCCCAACCTGGATTGGAATGTCACGATCGAGCGCGCGAAAGCTCTCCAAGCAGAGCGGATGCTTCATGTCGCGCTCTCGCTGGCAATCAACTTCATGGTGACGCCGCTTCCTGATGAAATTCAGCGCCGGTTGCGAGCCGATCGCACCGCAAACGATCTCGCGTCCGAGGTTGTGGCCGGGCTCATGAGGCGAAATTACATTTCGCTGAGTGCGAAGGGCCGGTTCAACTTTCGCCGTCGAATGCTGCCGGGAACCCTGGATGGATGGCGCTACGCTGTACGACTTTCCGTGGTTCCTGCCGAAGAAGACTACGAAATGATACGTTTACCAGGTGCATTGTCACCCCTATACATCGCCCTCCGCCCTCTCCGCCTTTTGCGAAAGTACGGCTTTAGCTCAAGAAAAGCTTAGAAACTCCCCGTTTCCGACCATTGGTCAAGTTTCCGCAAGGATATTGACAAGTACGAACGCGCCCGGCGTATCAGCGTTGACGCGTTGCGCCGTACCAAACGAGACTAGCTGAGGCAGCCCATATTTATTGGGCGAATTTGCACAGTTTGGGGGAGCTGCGCGGATACCCCCCTATCCCGCAGTTGCAAACGTAACCGCCAATGCACTTGGGAAAAACGGACGTTCATCCAGTTGAAACGCTGGACGGTTGTGTGCCGTTGCACATATCCATCGGCAGCGTTCCGCTTTCGCTTTTCATTCGTGAACGAGCGCTTCGCGAACCTGCCTCCAGGCGTTACCGCGAATTTGCCGATCGTTCACAAAACGGATTTCCTATCGTTCTTGGAAAAACGTCAAAACAAGTTGCCGAGAGTGGGGAATTCTCATACCTGCTCGACGACGCGGAGCTCGTCCTGCGGTCGCAGGACGCTGAATTTCACGGCGTGCGTCACGAATACGCGCTGGATTCTTTGCTGCGCATTTTGTTGACCATGGTGCTTCTGCCGCAGCGTGGATTCCTCTTGCATGGCGCGACGGTAGTGCGCGACGACCGCGCATACATATTTTTCGGACGTTCAGGCGCGGGGAAAAGCACGATCGCTTCTTTGTCTCCCCAAGGCAGCGTGCTTACCGACGAAATTTCTCTGATCCGCTATTCCAACGGTTGTTGGCAGGCCCACGGCACGCCTTTCTGGGGAGAATTCCGGGCGGCCGGCCAAAACCGGTTGGTTCCCGTTGCAGGTTTCTATCTCCTGAAGCAGGCCACCGAAGAACGCGTGGAAATTCTTTCTGTGAAGCAAGCTCTACGCGCCCTCTTGCCTTGCGTTCTATTTTTCGCCAGCGAAAAAAGCGCGCATGAAACTTTGTTGCGCACTTTGCTGGGACTGATTGAAGAAATACCGTGCCACCGGCTTTATTTTCGCCGGAACGCTGAATTCTGGAAGGTGATTGCAGCATGAGCGGAGAAATCACGAGGAACCCAAATCTTGCCTGGCGGGAAGTTGACGGCGCGATGGTGATTATTTCGCCGGAAGATAGCCAGGTGCACGAGCTGAACGAGACGGCCAGCCTTTTTTGGAAACACGCCGAAGGCAAAACCCTGGACGAACTGGTCGAAAGAATTTCCGCGGAATATGAAGTGGCGCGCGAAACCGCGAGGGTTGATCTGGAAGAATTGTTGGCGGCGCTTGGGGAAAAACAACTCGTGTTCGTGGCGCCAGAGGAAAAAGGCTAACGCATGCCGAATACCCCGGTGATGGACGGCTTGATTCGCAGGACGGTGCAACGCCACCTTCCGTGGAGTGTCCACGTGGATCTGACCTATCGCTGCAACGAGCGGTGCATCCATTGCTATCTGGATCACGAAGATCACGGCGAGATGAAGACGCAGGAAATCAAGAATATTCTGGAACAACTGGCGCAGACCGGCACGTTGTTTCTCACCTTCAGCGGCGGCGAAATCTTCTTGCGTGCGGACCTTTTCGAGCTGCTGGAGTTCGCGCGCTCGCTTCATTTCGATATCAGCCTGAAAACCAACGCGCTTCTGATTGATTCTGAACGCGCGCGGAAACTCCGCGAGTTAAGCGTGCGAAAGATTCAGATCAGCATTTACAGCGCGGAGCCGCAAGTTCACGACGCGATTACAAAGGTGCGAGGCTCCTTGGAACGAACTTTGGCCGCCATTCGATTCCTTCAGGCGGAAGGCTTGCAGGTGAAGATTGCGTGCCCGCTGATGAAGCAGAACCTGACGGCTTATCGAAACGTGCAGGCGCTCGCGGCGGAACTCCGTGTCCCATACGTTCTGGACATGACCATTACTCCGAAGATGGACGGAGATATGAGTCTTTTGCAGTTGCGCAGCTCAACCAAGGAATTATTGCCGATTCTGCAGGATGCCAGCCTGAATCCGCGGGCATGTTCGCCGAACAGTTTGGAAGCGGAAACGATCTCGATGGGCAGCGCGACATCCAGCGGCATCGAAAGTCAGGCATATGACGATATCCCGTGCAGCGCCGGCCATAACAGTTGTTACATCTCGCCATACGGCGACGTTTTCCCGTGTGTGCAGATGCCCGTGGCTACCGGCAATCTTCGCAAGCAAACATTTGAGGATATTTGGTTTCGATCCGAGGAAATGAATCGAGTGCGTGCGGTTCGCGAATCTCAGTTGCCCGTGTGCTCGAAATGTTCGATTCGGCAGTACTGCGAGCGTTGTCCGGGCCTGGCGCAGATGGAAGGTGGAAATTTGTTGGGAGCCTACGAGCGCGCCTGCGAATTGGCTGAGCTAAATGCCCGGATCGCTGGCGTTGCAGATCCCGTCAGCGCGATGCATGCCGAAAAATCAAATAGTAAGAGTTTGTCCTCAATTCCGAAGCCGGTTGTCGCGCCGGAAGTTCGGATTGGCAGTAACTGAAGTGACCCCAGGGGAATGATGGAAAGAACGCAGAAAATCTCCAACGCCGACGGGAAAAAGCGGAAACACAAACGAACCTACGTAAAGCCGCAATGTGTTTCCGAACCGATTTACGAAACCCTGGCGCTCGCGTGCGGGAAGCTGCCGGGCCAAGGCGGCGTATGCAACGCTGCCCCACGGCGCTCGTAAGGCCGAATTTATTCAAATTTAGCTGGAGGCAATAGGGCCATGTATGTGCAACACCCGATGATCGGAATTCAGCGAACGTCCTGGCGCCGGTGGTGTGCTTTTGTGGCGGCGCTTCTGATCGCTGCGCCGGTACTCGCGCGCGAAACGATTGTTTTGCAGAAATCGAGCACAGATCAGCAGCTCCGCGGCGCAGACGCCACGCTGAAACAAGCATCCCCGAACAACAACAATGTGGGAAACACGCTTACGGTCTCTTCAGCGACCGGAGCGGCCGAACACGCAATCGTGGAGTTTGATTTGTCGCGCATTCCGAATGTTGGCGTCAAGCAAGCTACGTTGACTTTACATGTGACTACACCGCCGTCCGGCAACGTCACATACGGTGCTTACGACGTATCTAATTTTTGGCAGTCAAACCTGGTGACGTGGAATACCAGGGTCGCCACAACTGCTTGGACTGCCGCTGGTGGGGACGCTGCTACAACCGCCACTGGCACAGCCAATTTAACCCATACAAGCACTGCCGCCAGTTTTAACATTACGGCGGACGTGCAAGGCTGGTACAACGGCAACACGAACTACGGGACGCTCATCAAAGATCAAGCTGCAAATGACGGTCGAACGACGATATTCGGGGCCAAGGCCGCTAGTAATGCAAATTCGCCGGAGCTTGACGTGACTTTCGTCCAGAATGTGACGGGTTTGACGGCGACGCCAGGCAACGCGAGTGTCACTCTGAACTGGACAATTCCAGCGCTGATCGGCACCGCCTATATGGGTGAAACCTACACGGGCGTGGTGATCCTGCGTCGTACGGGTTCCCCAGTGGACAAGAACTCCTTCCCCACAGATACCGTGGTCCCCGCTTTGTGTTCGACGCTGGGAACAGGAACGGTCGTCTTCGTGGACGCGACTAAGCAAACAAGCTTCACGGACAATGCAACCAATGATACCTGCGCTTCCCCCGGCGGCGCGCCGGTAAACGGTACGACTTATTTTTATAAAGTATTCTTGCGCGATAGCTCGAACTATTATTCGTATCAGCCCATTGGCAGTGGCTCGACTTACACTACGGAAATTTCCGCGACGCCCGCTGCGACTGCGGCCGCGCAGCAGAACACGCAGTGGATAGCCGCAACATTCGCCACCGATCTCGCCAGCCCTTCGTTAATTCCCGGATCAGTTGCCGCGATGGGTTCGCAGACGAACCTGTTATTTTTTATCAATGCTGTCAGCGGAATGCGTCAGTTCGTCCCGATTTCGCTTGGCGGTTCTATAGCCTCGCGTTCACCTTTGATCGATGCAGGTTCTTCGTCTACTGGACAGGATATCGATTATGTGACGGACCAGGACGGATTGATATACGCCGTGAATACGGACACCGGTGCGATCGACTGGGTGGTAAATCCCGTAACAAGCGGCACTCTATCTCTTCAAGGCGGTCCTGCCGTCCAATTGAAATCCGTGGCAGGCGGATTAAACGACGTGGTTTTCTTCGGCACGCGCAACACGACGACGACCGCGGCAAACCAGATTTTTGGATTAAACGGCAATACCGGCGCAAACCTCTCATGGTCTCCGCTCACCGGGCCAATCATGGTCACAAACGGCATGACCGCGCAAAATTTGGACATCATCAACTCGACGCCGCTCGTCGATTACGTACACAAGGTCATTTGGGTCACCAGCCGGAGCGCCTGCGGCACTGGGCAGCCCAGTCTCTGGTCGATCAATCCGACTACCGGCGCTACAACAGCGATCGCCAACCTGGGTGACATCGATGCCTCGCCGACCCTAACCTTCAGCAGTGACGTTTTGTTCGTGGGTACAGTCGGTGATTCTATTGTAGGGACCACCTGCACTGCGGGGAACAGCACCATATATGCCATCAATTCAACGACCGGCGCCACCATAGCCTCTTACGCATCCACCGACGGACCCATCGTCAGCTACCCAGTCGTCCTAAACGCTACACCGCCATACATCGTGATTTTTTCCGGTGCGACTGCAGTACATCTGCTCACGATTGACACTTCGCGCCCCACCCCGGTGTTCGCCCAGGTTTGGAGCACGACAATCGCTAATCCTTCCGCACCGATTTCGTACACCGGATCATCCTATGTCTACGTCGGCTCCAGCGACGGCATGATCCACGAGCTCCAACTGACCACAGGAGCCGACATCAAGGATGAGGTTACAAACATTGGAGCGACTAAGGGAACTGTCGGTGACCCCTCAATCGATGAGGTGCTTTCACGCATCTATGTAACGACCACCGATCAGCGCGCGTACGGTTTTGTGATCCCATTTTAGAATGAGGACGAAATGTTCCGCTTAACACAAAAAGCCGGCCAGTCTCGTAGAAACTCGATATTTCTCGCCGCCATGGTGTTTCTCGCTGCCGTGCAATTTTCCGGTTGCCAGATGACCTCCGCCAACGGAGGAACTCCTCCTCCCGCGTCGCCCAGCGCCACATTTTCTTTTTGCGACAAGGAAGCTCCGAGCTGTGGCAATGAAACAAGTTTTAGCGCCACGGCGACGCGCGACCTGGAGGTAAAAGTCTCCTGGCAGAACGTTCCACCTGGCAGCCACGTTCAAACTCTGGAAATTCTACTGCCCGGCGGCAATTTGTATCAACAAACCCAAATGGCTTTTGGCGTGCAGCAGGGCTCCGACGAACCCCTCGTTGCGATCCAGACTCTCCCCGTCGCTGGCACTTGGATCCAGCAGCGCCACTTGATGGGCGAGTGGACTGCGCGCGTTTCGCTTGACGGTCAGGTAATCGCAACTCAGACCGTGGAATTGACCCCCTAAATGGCCGCCACAGCCGCTGTTTCGCAAGTTCGCGTTGCCGAAAAACAACGCGCCGTTGCCGTTCTGGCAGGCGCTATATCAGAAATCCCCAAGAAAATCCGCTCGCAGGGTTCCGTGTGCTTGCGCGTACTGGGCGGAAGCATGACTCCCTGGATACGCTCCGGGGATTTGGTCTTCGTCAAGCGCTACGATATTGAACGGGTGTCCGCCGGCGATGTAATCCTCTTCGAACGCGACGGCCGCTTTTTTGTGCATCGCATGATTGGCCGCGCGCAAAGTATTCGATCCGGCAGGAAGATTGCGCGGTTAATTACAAAGGGTGATGCATTGGACGGGCTGGACACCCCCGTGTCCCCGGATGAATTTCTTGGACGCGCGACACGCATTCATCGCGGACACCAGCACATCGATCTGGAATCGTTCAGTCGTGTTTTTCTGGGCCGCATCTTGGCGAGCTTTTCGCGAATCAGTCCTTTGTTATATCGTCCCCTTCGCTTCGCCAAGCATCTTTTCTCTCGCTAAGCATCAACTCCAGGTCAAAGCCGCATAGATTTGTTTTACACGTAGAGCTGATGCAAAGATCCCCATTCGATATTGAACCCAAATTCGTTTGGCCTCACTCTAATGTTATGTAGCGCATGCTTTTCCGCATTCACGAGCGTTTGCGCTTTGGAAGAGTGACTTCTCTTACCGATTGGATTTACTATTGGACGTTGCCCAATCGCCGTTCGCGTCGTAAATTAGAAAGTGCTGAACCGTAGCCTCAGCAATGATAACCGTCCCGAATAACCCGAAAGCCGCATAGCTCTAATAGAATTTCAGCCGTTAAGGGAGACTTAAAATGAGCACAACCGCTAAACCAACTCCGGCATCCGGCGAAGGCAAACCATCTGAAAATCCGCTCAAAGCCTTGCTCGGCTTTGGCCAATCCGTATGGCTCGATTACATTCGCCGCAGCCTGATTTCCACCGGCGAACTGAAAAGACTGATCGAAGAAGACGGCTTGCGCGGAGTGACTTCCAATCCCTCCATTTTTGAAAAGGCCATCACCGGAAGCACCGACTACACGCAGACACTGCAGGAACTCGAGAAAAGAAAAGATCTGGATGCTAAAGGAATCTTCGACATCCTCGCTGTGAAAGACATCCAGGACGCTACCGACACCTTTAAACAAGTTTACGAACAAACGAAACGCCGCGACGGTTATGTGAGCCTCGAAGTCTCGCCTTATCTCGCTCACAAGACCCAGGAAACTTTGGACGAAGCTCGACGCTTGTGGAAGCTAGTAGGCCGACCGAACACGATGATTAAAGTTCCCGGCACCAAAGAGGGTATACCTGCTTTCCAACAGCTTATCAGCGAAGGCATCAATATCAATGTAACGCTGTTGTTCGCGCAGGATGTTTATGAGCGCGTGGCGGACGCCTACATCGCGGGTCTGGAAGAGTTTGCCAAAAAGGGCGGCGATTTGAGCGGCGTGGCCAGCGTGGCAAGTTTCTTCGTTAGCCGCATCGACACTCTGATCGATAGCCAACTGGAAGACAAAATTAAGAAAACCACCGACTCCGCTCAACAGCAGAAATTGCGCCAGTTGAAGGGCAAGGTTGCCATCGCGAATGCCAAGCTCGCGTATCAGAGTTATAAAAGAATATTCAGTGGCCCGCGCTGGGCTGCGCTGGATGCGCGTGGTGCGCAAGCGCAACGCGTCCTGTGGGCCAGCACCAGCACCAAGGATCTCTCCTTCCCTGACACCTACTACGTGGCGGAATTGATCGGCCCGGATACCGTGGACACGATTCCTCCGGCAACGTTCGACGCGTTTCGCGATCACGGGAAACCGCGCGCAAGTCTGGAAGAAAACATCCCTGCTGCGCGCGAAACCATGGAAACCCTCGCGCAAGGGGGGATTTCGATGAAGGAGGCCACCGACAAGCTCACTGAAGACGGCGTGAAGCTGTTCGCAGACGCCTTCGACAAACTCCTCGCTGCCGTTAGCAAGCGAACGCAGAAGGCGTTCCCGTCCGCCGTAAATAACCTCACCTACAGTCTTCCCGACGATCTCGGCCAAAATGTGAAAGCCGCTTTAGAGGACTGGGAAAAAAACAATAAAGTGAAGCGTTTGTGGGCTCGCGACGCTTCCTTGTGGACCAATAAAGACGAAGCCAATTGGCTGGGCTGGTTGGGAATTGTAGAAGAACAAATTGCCCACGATGCTGATTTCAAGAAGATCGCGGATGAAATCCATAAAGAAGGCTTCACGCATCTCGTTCTGCTGGGCATGGGTGGCTCCAGCCTTTGCGTGGAAGTGTTCGGAAAAACTTTTGGGAAGATTGATGGCTATCCCGAGGTACACATACTCGACTCAACCGACCCCGCCCAGATCCGCACGCTGGAGAGCAGGATCGATATCGCAAAAACTATTTTCATTGTCGCCAGTAAATCGGGTACGACGCTCGAACCGAATATCTTCGAACAATATTTCTACGAAAAAGTGAAGCAATCCGTGGGCCCCGCTGAAGCAGGGAAGCGTTTCATCGCCACCACCGACCCCGGCTCTCAAATGCAGAAAGTTGCCGAAACTCACGGCTTCCGCCGTATTTATTACGGCGTGCCCAGCATCGGCGGACGATATTCCGCACTGTCGAATTTCGGAATGATTCCCGCAGCTATACAGGGCGTTGACGTGCCGAAGTTTCTCGACCGCGCCGAAGAAATGGTCCACGCCTGCGCCTCGGTAGTTCCGGCGGATGAAAATCCCGGCGTAATTTTGGGCACAATTCTGGGAACGCTGCAGAAAAGCGGCCGCGACAAAGTTACTATTTTTGCTTCGCCCGGCATTTCCGATCTGGGAGCTTGGCTGGAGCAGCTTCTCGCCGAGTCCACCGGCAAAGAAGGGAAGGGTTTGATTCCAGTGGATCGCGAATCCATTGGCGCGCCGGAAGTTTATGGTAAAGATCGCGTCTTCGCATATGTCAGGCTCGAAGAAGGCGCAGATCCAAAACAAGAAGCCGGAATTTCTGCTCTCGAAAAAGCCGGGCAGCCTGTGGTGCGCATTCAGGTCGCAAACAATTACGAGCTGGGGCAGGAATTCTTCCGCTGGGAAATCGCGACGGCAGTGGCAAGTTCGATCATCGGGATAAACGCCTTTAACCAGCCCGATGTGGAAGCCAGCAAAATCGAAACGCGCAAACTAACTGATGAATACGAGAAGTCCGGTTCGCTCCCAAAGGAAAGCCCCTTCTACGAAGAAACGGGCGTCAAACTCTACTCCGATGAAAAAAACGTCACGGCCCTGAAACAAGCAGCAGGGAAAGACGCCACGTTAACTGGATACTTGCGCGCTCACGTGAATCGCCTCAAAGGAGGCGATTATTTCGCTGTGCTCGGATACATCGAACGAAACGAGCCGAATCGCACGCAGCTGCAATCCATGCGCGAGTCCGTCCGAGATAAAAAGCATGTGGCCACCTGTCTCGGCTTCGGCCCGCGTTTCCTTCACTCCACCGGTCAGGCCTACAAGGGCGGCCCAAACTCAGGCGTTTTTCTGCAAATCACTTGCGATGACTCTGCCGATCTTCCAGTGCCGGGAAAGAAATATACATTTGGAATTGTGAAAGCTGCGCAAGCGCGTGGCGATTTCAATGTTTTGACCGAACGTGAACGGCGCGCTTTGCGCGTTCACCTTACCGCCGATCTGGCAACTGGGCTAAAAACTTTGCAGCAAGCGATCCAACAAGCGCTTTCATAGTTCGCACAAAATAGGCGGCATAGGCGGAGGATAACTTGGCACAGAACTCTGACGGAGCGCAGGTGTCTCAGGAAACCCTCGGTCGACCGGCGCCTCCCTGCGCCATGGTTATCTTCGGCGCGGGTGGTGATCTCACCAAACGCAAGCTGTTTCCCGCGCTCTACAATCTGGCGAAAGGAAAATTGCTGCCTCAGGAATTCGCCATCATCGGCGTCTCGCGCGAGCAGTTTTCCTCCGACGATTTCAGGCAACGCACCAGCCAGGAAATTCGCCAGTACTTAACCGGCGATGTCGATCCGGCTTCCTGGGACCAGTTCGTCAAGCGCCTCTACTACATTCCCGGCGATTTCAAAGATTCCGAACTTTACAAAAAGCTCGGCGAAACGCTGGGTCAGGTGGAAAAAGAACAAAATACCCACGGTAATTGCCTTTTTTATTTGGCCACTAGTCCAACATTTTTCCCAATCGTCGTAAAACAATTAGGCGATGCCAAGCTTACCGAAGAACAGAACGGCAAATGGAAGCGCGTGGTAATTGAAAAGCCATTCGGGCACGATCTCGAATCGGCTGTTTCGTTGAACCACGAAATAGGACAGGTGCTGCGGGAAGATCAGATTTATCGCATCGATCACTATCTCGGAAAAGAAACGGTCCAGAATATTTTGGCGTTTCGTTTCGCCAACGGAATTTTCGAGCCGGTATGGAATCGGCGCTATGTGGACCACGTGCAGGTCACGGTGGCGGAAGAACTCGGAGTCGAAATGCGTGGCGACTATTACGAAAACGCCGGCGCCTTGCGCGATATGGTGCCCAATCATATCTTTCAGCTCATCACGCTCACCGCCATGGAGCCGCCGATTTCCTTCGAGGCCCAGGCTGTTCACGACGAGCAAACGAAAATTCTGCGCGCCATTCAGCCGCTCAATCCCGAACGAGTTTTGGACCACGCCGTGCGCGGCCAATATGGCGAGGGCGAGATTGATGGCAAGCGTGTCCCAGGCTATCGATCGGAGGCCAACGTCAATCAGGCATCGAACACCGAGACGTTTGTCGCGTTGGCTTTGAATATCGATAACTGGCGATGGGCAGGCGTGCCGTTTTATCTCCGCACCGGTAAGCGCTTGGCCACGCGTTCCACTGAGATCGTAATCCGCTTTCGCCGGCCGCCTTTTGTGCTTTTCCGCAAAACTTCCGTGGAAAAAATTGCGCCCAACGAGCTGGTCATTAATATTCAGCCGAACGAAGGTATTTCGCTCAGCTTCGAAGCCAAAATTCCCGGCCCCATGGTTCGCCTCGGAGCCGTGAATATGGACTTCCAGTATTCCGACTACTTTGGCACCAGGCCTTCCACCGGATATGAAACGCTTCTCTACGATTGTATGATGGGCGATCCAACTTTGTTTCAACGCGCCGACATGGTGGAGGCTTCCTGGACCATCGTCCAACCCATCCTGGATTTGTGGAAAGCACTCCCGCCTCGCGATTTTCCGAACTATGCTGCTGGAAGCTGGGGACCCGAGCAATCGCTGGAACTACTGCGGCGCGAAGGACGCGAATGGCACGATCCGACTAAGAAATTGACTTCGCTGAAGGAAGCGGCCGAAGGAATGTCTGTGCTTGGGACGAAGGCCTGATCGATTATAGCTATTGATTCACGAGCGCAGCGGCATGGGATCGTGCCGCGCGTCTGCCTTTCCGAGATGAAAGCAACGTTAGCCTCGCCTCTTCAAAATCCACGGTCAAAAATAATCTATAAGCATTGCCGCCTCACTGTCGCTCTGGTTCACCCCGACACAATAAAAAACCATCCGGACAATCTCATCGTATGAAAAGTCGCGAAGAAGCTCTGCGTGCTATTGAAGGAAAGAGCTTCGACGCGTGCGTGATTGGCGGCGGCGCCACCGGTTCCGGCTGCGCCTTGGATGCTCAATTGCGTAGCCTAAGAACCGTGCAACTCGAAGCCGGGGATTTTGCGAGCGGCGCCTCCAGCGCATCCACGAAGATGGTCCACGGAGGCGTGCGTTATCTGCAGGACGCCATTCGCAATTTTGATTTAAAGGAATTCCTCGTACTCAAAGAAGCTCTCCGTGAACGCATTCACATGCTGCAGAACGCTCCTTTTCTTACGAACGTCAGATCGTTTCTCGTTCCATGTTTTAGTTCGATAGACGTCGCGCATTTTTCCATCGGCTTGAAAATGTACGACTGGATTGCAGGCCGCGCCAATCTTGCGCCAAGTAGTTTCATCTCGCGAGAAGAAACGCTTCGCCGCATTCCCGAGCTGGCTTCGAGAGATCTGCGCGGAGCCGTAATCTATGCCGACGGCCAGTTTGACGATGCTCGCTACAACATCACGTTGGTAAAGACCTTTGCTGAAGCCGGCGGCGAAGCGCTGAATTATGCAAGCGTCATTGCATTTGAAAAGGACTCCAACGGAAGACTGGCGAGCGCAACTATCGAGGATAAAATCGCGCGCCGAATCTTCAATGTTCGCGCGCGCTGCTTCGTAAATGCCACCGGGCCATACGCGAACAGGATTCGCACGCTAGCCAAGCCCGATTCGCGTCCGCGCATACGATGGAGCAAAGGCGTTCACATAATCCTTCCGCTGGAGGTTCTCGGCAGCAGGGAAGCGCTGCTCATTCCAAAGACCGAAGATGGCCGCGTGCTTTTCGCCATTCCTTGGCAGGGAAGTTTGCTGGTCGGCACGACGGATGAAGAGGTTCATTCTCTCGACGATGTCCATCTGCAAGCGAATGAAGTTGATTATCTTTTGCGCCATCTCAATCGCTACCTCGCCAAGCCGGTAACCGCGGCCCAAATCCTCGGTGGCTTCGCCGGCGTCAGGCCGCTCCTGACTTCGGGCAAGGCAAGGAACACCCGGACGCTGGCGCGTAGCCACGAAGTCGAACTCGACACGCAATCCGGCCTAATCAGCATCATAGGCGGCAAATGGACAACCTATCGCGCGATGGCGCAGGACACGATTAACGCCGTCCAAAAATATCTCGGCGTTCCAGTGTCGAAGTGCCCGACTTTAAACTACCCACTAGTAGGCTCCGCTGGTTTCTCCGCGGATTATTGGCAAACTTTACAAAAGCTCTACGCATTGCCCGAAACCACCGCGAAGCAGTTAGCTGGACGATACGGCACCAGCGCGCCGAACGTGATGGAGCTAATAAAAGAAGACCATTTACCGGTTGGCCTTCTGCCTGCTGACACGATGTTGTTGCGCGCCGAGACGCTTTTCGCAATCCGCAACGAAATGGCCACTTCGCTGGATGACATGCTCGTGCGCCGGCTCGGCATCGGAGCGCGCAACTGGAAAGCATCTCTGAGCGCGGTTGCCGGCGTGGCGGATGTTTTCGCGCACGAGTGCTCCTGGACGCCAACAAGAAAGCAGGAAGCCCTAACCGAGTACATTTTGAGCATCCGAGATTCGATGCAGAAGGCGGGCCTCGCCGACAGAAGTTAAGAGCACGGTTTACTATTTATTTGTGGGATCGAAACAAAAACTTCAGAAAGGTTCTGGCGTACGCTTTATCTAATGCCGTTGCGCCGACCCAACTGGCGCCTGCAGCCACCGAAGAACGGGCTCCGCTTTCTCCCACAGCATATTATTCAACGTCGACAATCGTCCATCTTCTTCACTATTCGCGCGTACTTTCATATTTCCACGAAGGGAAGGGGCCATCGGACGCGGTTCCTTCAGCCAAAAAACGAATGACGCCGTCACGCGCGCAAACCCCGGCGACGCCAGGCCTATTCGCGCGTAAACCTGAGATCCTTTTGAAGCGCATTGCCGCGACAATCTCTGTCCATAAGATCGAAGCCCGCTCATGCGAGCGCGAATTCGCGGCACCGCTGTCGCTCTCCAATTTGCTGCCACGGCGGACATTGCCTCCGCCGTTCTAGCGCGCACTTCAGATATCGCGTCGCTGGCTCTAACACGAACATCGATCGAGTCTCGTTTGGCGATCGCCGAGGCCGATGGACTCATCCTAATTCCCGCTGAATTTATCCGCACAGGCGCGCTCGCCGCCGCCGACCGTCCAAGATCAGCGATAATTTGTCCCACATCCACAAATCCCGTATTCGCGCTATTACCGCGCTGAAAACTCGTCGTTCCAATAGGAGCTGGTATCGTTACGCCGGCTTGCGGCTCCGGCTTTCGCGCGACGCTCGCCACATATCCTCGGCTAAAGGACTGTGTCGCGGGCTTCTCAGGTGCATTGTGCGCCGCGCTCTCGCTGGCCGCAAGGCTCGGTACCTTAATATTCTTCCCGTCCTGACGCCGTTCGCCGGAGGACCCCACAGCCGCAGCGAACGTCATTGGTGGTTTGTTCGATACCGGCTGCATCGGAATCAAATTCGTACGCGGCACAACGATCTGGGTTACCCTCGCTGACGTAATCGGCCTGTCTAAATCGAATTGCAGCTCGCACGAAGCATCTTCAATCATGCTTGCCGGCACTGGGCGTATTCCGCCCACGATCGCTTTCAGAAGCGCATGTTCGCAAAGCAGGTTGATTACCCGTGGAATTCCGCGCGAATAAAAAAACGCCGCCTCGGCGGCTTCCGGCGAAAAAATCAAATCATCAGAAGCGCCGGCCATGCGCAACCACTGCTGGATACAATCGCGCGTCTCTTCCTGCGTCAAAGGTGCTGTCCTGCAGCGTATCCCCACGCGCTGTTGAATTTGCCGCAATTCCGCGCGTCTGAGCTTGTGTTCGAATTCCGGTTGTCCCGAAAGAATTATCTGGAGCAGTTTGCCCCTTGCCGTCTCCAGATTGAGCAGCAGCCGGATCTCTTCCAGCGTGTGCGATGGAAGCCCTTGCGCCTCGTCGATAATCAGCACTGCGGTACGTCCAGTCCGATGAAGTTCCAGCAGCCACGCGTTCAATCGCGCGAATGCGCTACGCCCCTGTCCCTCGCCGGGGACGTCAAAATCCGCAAGCATCAATTCGAACAGCTCGCTGATTTCAAGATGAGAATTTACAATCAGAGCTTTTGGTATGCCTTCGCGCTGCAGCCAGGCAACCAAAGAATTCAGAAGGGTCGTTTTCCCTGTGCCCACATCGCCGGTAAGCAAGATCAGACCCTGGCGTGACTGGATCCCCGCGACCATATCGTTAAATGCTTTTTGGGTTTGCCGCGTAAGAAATAAGCGCTTGGGGTCGGGGCTAACGCTGAAGGGGTTCTCGCGCAGTCCGAATGATGTAAATAGGGACCTGTCCATAACGTCCTCTATGCGGGGAGTCGTAGTCTACTCCGAACGAGTGACGCGCAGCAAGGGCGAAACGTATACGAAGGGCACTTGGATTGGATGCATGCCAAGCCCTGATCCATGCCCACTCGTTGTTGACAAGTTTGATGTCTACTCGGCTGTAAACGCTACGGTTCTCACCTTCGAAATCGCTCCCCCCGCTTCACCAGCCCACATTTCCAGGCGGTAGTCACCCGGTGGTAAGGTGTCCACGGGAACTTTCAACGCCAAGGGGATAATCGGATTTCCTTTTTGCTCGAAATTCGCCACCGGTATTCCGCCGGTTGACAGCACTTTCTTTCCCGTTTTCTGATCGATCACCACGTACTCACATCCAACATTTGGGGGATTCGCGTCCACCAGATGCGGATCGTAAATCTGCGCGTAAAGCACCACCCGCTCCGTCTTCTTGAAGTGGTTACTGCCCGAAGGCGTCAGTTCCACCCCTTGCACGATCATCGGCAAGCGGTCCGCCAGCAAGTCGGCATCCAGATCGCTTTCGGTGTCGGAAATACGGCGCATCTGGTTGCTCATCGCTACTCCGCTCAGGCTGAACGTCGTCCCGTCGTACGGCTCGATCGCCAGCGGAACTTCGTACTTCCCGAATTTTTGTCCGCCACCGGAAAGCGCTACATCCAGTTTGTACTGTCCCGGAGCGATGGAAAATTGATTCTGATAGCGCATAGGAGCCTGCGTGAATTTTTGCCAATCGTCCTTTTCGTAATCCATGGTGATTTCGTCGCTGAATCGCGAAGCCACCGATCCGTCCGTGCGATATGCGATACCCAAAACGTTCACATCCGCATGATATTTTCCCTTCACCTTTTCGAAATCGATGGTTGACGCCGGAATTTCCATCGCCAGATTTATCCGCGCTTCATTCGGTGAAGTATAAAAGAACGGCGCTTGCAGCGAACCTCCGGACGTCGGCGCCGCGTTCGCCGCGCGAGTCTCCAGATCCTTCACAATCGGCTTTCCAGCCAGCGGGTCGATCGGTTTTCCGTTGCAGTAGCCGCTGCGCGCTCTCACGTTTGCTCCGTGACCCTCCACCTTTACTTTCAGCGTATGGCAACTTCCTTCGCTCGAATCGCCCGGCACATAACCTAGCAGGTAGTATTCGTTCTGTTCAGCCGCGATTTTCTGAAGTCCCGCGAACAAATCGTTTGTGTTGAGAATTGGAAATCCGCCGGTCCCTTCTGCCAGTTGATAAAGCAGTTGCTGATTTACCGATGCAGACGGCGAGAATGGAGGAACGATAGACCGCGGCTGCGTGTAGTTCGTATATCCGTAAGTCCCGCCCGGAGCGCCGCCTACTCTGCCTCCGCCCCCAGTCCCACCGGTTCCGCCTGTGCCACCACCTTTACCTCCGCCTCCCCCTGTCCCGCCAGTTCCTCCGCCGCCCGTACCTCCGCCACCGCTCGTGCCACCGCCGCCACCATGTCCGCCTCCACTCCCACCGCCTCCGTGCTGAAAGTAAGCTGCTTCACTCGGAGAAGATGGCTGATAAGAGGCCAACTGTAACCTCGGTCCCGCTGATTGCAACGCCTCATTTTGGATCGCGCCGTGATTGGAAGCAAAGTTGGAACCGTCACGCGAAATTCCTGGGATAAACGACATAGGAGTTGTAATCCCGCGCACGTCGAGTGGGTAAACTGCAACGTTCGCCTTATTGCAAGCGTCAATCGTTGCCGTTAGTTCGGACTGGCGTTCCGGCGAAACCGCAAATCCCGAAGTAAACAGGATCATGCTCTTTCGCCCTGGAATACTCGCCAAACTTTGCGCCATATTTCGAATCGCGAGCAGCAAACTCTGCGCTCCGAATTCCATCATGCGGGCATCCAGCATGTCTGCACCGGCGCTCGACAATCCAATAGAGGGATCGCCGTTAACTCCGGGCCCGATGGTGGATGTCTCCGCATTGGAGTACACCGCGGAAGTTCCGATCTGTTCCACCACCTTCTTTAGTCGTACAGGATCGGCCGTGAAATTCTGTACGATCCTTATGCTTCCGCCGAATTGCACCACGGCCATCACGCGATCCGGCCCCGCATTCTGGTCGATGAATTTCGCCGCCGCCGTGCGTGCATAGGGCTGATCGCTAAATGCCATCGTCGAATTGTCGAAAAACAATACCAGGTAGCGCCTTTGCGCTGAAGCAGGTGCGTTAGGATTCACACCGAAAGAGAAATTCACAATCGGTTGCTGCTTGTTATCTTCGTAAACCTTAAAATCCTCAGCTTTCAAATCATGTACATACTTGCCTTTTTTGTCCGTGACGATCACGTCCACGCGCACCGCTCGCGCCTCGCTCTTGATTGTCGGCAGTTGCGTAATCGCTTGGTCGGCTTGCTGCGCCGTGGGGCTTTGCGACGGCTGCCGCGCCGGCAAATGTTCGCCGAAGCTCCCCAGCACGAGAAATGCCGGCAGCAGAAATGTGTATAGGGCCAATCGGCGATGCTTCATTGTCGATCCTCCGTCTTACGGTATTTCAATCACGCCATTTCTTGCCGATAGGTTAGCTGCTTTTGAGTCTCGCATAACCAGGCGCACGATGTATCCACCCGGTTTCACGTCGAATCCGATCTTTACCGTCATGCCGGTTTGTGTCAGCCGTTGCAGCGTGACATCCTTCAAGCGTAGTTCCACGGTTTTCTGGTTACCGGTAATAAAGTTTCCGTTGCGGTCGAACAGAGCCGCAACAAACGCTAGGTCGTCAAGATTTCTTCCCTGTGATTTTTCGAAACGCAGTTGAGACACGTCCACGTGCGTTAGCACGGAGAGCTTCGCATTCACCGCGTCGCTCTTGAAATATTGCAAATGCAATTCGATGGGAACCCCGTGCTGCTCTTCCTGCGAGAAAACAGCCTCCTCCAGATCCTGCTTCGCCGTTTCTTCCGGAGTAAGTCCGTGTTTCGGCGCGAAAAATCCCTTGCGTGCCTGAATCGTATAGCTCCCTTTTTTCGCGATAATGACCTTGATCGAGTGAAACTGCCCATTAAATTTCAACGCTTCCGGAATAAATGCAAGCAAGTAGGAAACTTCCGGCACCGTAGCAGTCATGCGGAATCCGGCGTCCAGGTCGTTGCTGTTGTGAAAATAAAAGCCGCCCGTGCCGTTCGACAAATCCATTAGCACGTCCGACTGACGCTCTTCAGCCGTAACACGATAACTCAAGTCCAGCGCCATCGCGGCGGAGTTGGATGGAACTGGAGCAGGACGGCTAATATCTCCGATTGCATCCACCGTGTAGAGCCCGCGTCCATCCAGCGTGTTGATGAAAACGTTTGCGCGCGTGGCTTTGTCAATCACATCAGAAATATCGTATTCGTGAGTCGGCGTCAGAAATCCCGGCGAGACCAAAACAATCGTTCGCTGCCCCGGAAGCACCGAGATCCGGCGAACCACCTCGATCAGCCTTCGAACCGCGTATTCCGTGTTGGTGTCTCCGGCGTTAAGAAGTTCCAGTGCCGTGGAGCTAACCGAAGAACGCGCCTGGCTTGCTGCCGATGGGCCGCTGAAGCCGCCACAGGCAAGCGCATCGTCCGTTGCGGCCTCTAGTGCTTGATGGTCGTTCTTATTCTGAATCAGGTCGGCCTCGTAGTAATTCATCGGTGGACACTGGCTGGTGCCCGAAGGATCGTACCCGCCGATGAAATGCGGCATCAGCTGCTTCACCATCTCGCGAATCTTGGCATGGTCATCGGTGAAATCCACTTGCGCTTGTCCCGAAGTAGTAAAAATAGCAATGCGCTCGGTCGGTTGCACAGAAGAGTCCAGAAAACGCAGCGCCGCGAGACGCGATTGCATTAAGTCTTCCAACTTGAAATGCACGTCATCAAAAAGAAGCGCCACGAATCGAGAGGGCAGAGCAAGGTTCCCTGACGCGGCGGTATCGGTATCCAACCGCTCGGGTGAAGAATTGCTCGCTACGCCTCGCACAACCTGTTGCGCAGCGGACGCCGGAGTTTCCACCGAGAAATTTGAAATTGTTTGCGGCCGGCGGTCTTGAAATAACCGGAAATCTTCCTTGGTCAGATCGGTGACCACTTTTCCGTTCCCGTCATGCACCACCACGCGCACCGGAACCAGGTTTACGTGCGACTGAAACGGCACGGTCGATTGCGTATCGACTTCCATCGTTTCGGAAGGGGACTGAGTTTTCGCCGCACGGCTGGAATTTTGTTCTGGGGCTGTTTGTGTCGCAGGGTTAGACGGTTGCGAAGTGGACTGTTGTTGGCTCGTGCTGGCTTCCTGCGACTGGATCGTACCGCCAAACATGAACGGAATCAGAATCGCGCAGAGAAACAAACCGCGACTTCCGGTACTCAAGCCTGAGAAACCACGGCCCGCACCACCACTCATCAGCCACCTCGGTGCGCCGCCCATTTCGTGAGAACCCGCCCGTTCCATCAAAATGCGCGATTGGAATTGGAAGACCAGAGTCTAACTTGACTCTATACTCACGTCAATAACTCCCATGCCATCAGGCCTTCACGGAGGAATCCAGCCAGGGAAATGATTCTATTCCCTCACTTTCTCGTATGTAACAGATACAAATGGTCTTATATTCCATCTATTCTTTGCAAATGGATTCTTGTTGCCCTAAGATTTTAGGTGTGATTGCGCGTTGCAGTGAGTTACAATCCGTCGCCTATCCGCTGGAAAACAGCCACCCGACGAGGTTGACAATGACGCTGGGAACCAAGATGGAGAAGTATCACGGCGTGCGCTGCCACTTCTGCGGCGAGACGATTCCCGTACCGGCAAGAGTTGCAAACAAGCAAGCCTCGCTGAAGCTAGACTCAGCCGCAAATTCCGACCAACAGAATTTTCCATCATTGAATTTGCGTTGCCGAGTCTGCCAGAAGGAAAACTTCTACAAGATTACCGATGTCGTTGAAGTGGAAGACATCCCCGATCGATCCAAGGTCGGCAAAGGATCAAGCCCCCACAGGCTTCGCTCGCAAGCCAGAATCTTGAAAACAGCAACTGAATAGCGGCTTTTCCGTCAACGGATGATTAGCTCTTGATTTCGTGGGCCCGTCCTTTAGGGCGGCATCTTGGTTTTGCTTTGATGTTTTGCTTTCGGTTCCTTCGCGGCCGGCCGGGAACCGTCCCAAATTGTCTATGACGCTTCGCCGCAGACCCTTACTCCACGGTTGAACTCAATCCCGGCTTTTCCGCGGAGCCTGTGTGTTTTGTCCAAAGATGAAATTACCCTGAGCTGGCCTTTCTTTTCTCCAATCATGATACGTGTGGCACTCGAAACATCGTGCCTCCGCTGCTTCGCTCCCGGAATGATGGCACCGTTCGCATGTTTTGATTCCCGGCAAAAGAATATCCGAAGTTTCCTGGCTCGTTCTCGCCGCCGTATGGCACTCCTCGCATTTTAGAAGCCGGTGTTCGTCATGGTTAAACACAGCATGCTGAAACCATCGAGCGGTAATATTCGATTTTGCAACCACTGGCAGCGGCTGACTCGCTGGAAAACTTATTGCATGGCATTGCATGCAAGTTTTTCTCCACAAAAGCTGCTCTGACTCACCCACGCGTTCCGGAACCCACTGCGGAGGTGTAAGCACGCGGGGAGAAACAGGAAAGGCTTTCTGAGGCAAATTCGGGTCCGAATTTGTAATGCGCAGTTCCGCGGGATGCGCTGCTATATAACGCTGAAATTTATCCACCACGAACGCGTGAACCACTTCGGGCGTGTCGTGCGGCGCGCTTTCGCTGAAGCGCTTGTCAAATTGCAACCCGTGGCACGCCATGCAATGTTGCGCGTACGAAACGGGCGCCATGTACGCTCGCTCCGGATTCACGGAGGGAGGTTCGCGTCCCGACGCAACTGAACCAGCTTTCGCGGGCTGCGAACCAAACCTCACCGGCTCATTCGATGCAGTCGGCCGGTGACAATCGCCACACGCAAGCTGTACCGAGCCGCGCGGGCCCGCTAGGTTGGTTTTCAAATGTATGCGGTGATTGAACTTTATCGTGCCCGGATCAACGCTCCCAGCGCGCACAGCCGCGAATTCCGGATGGCTCGAATTGAATCCGTCAATATTTCGTGCGTAATGCGTCGCTGGCCCCGCCGCGTGAAGATCTGTGTGGCATTGCGTGCAACTCGCGTCACTCGTAGCTGCCAGCCGCAGGCGTCCGCGATGCTCTCGATGGCAAGTGGCGCAATTCGGTGTAAACACTTGGTTCGCGTGGTGAATCGGCCCATCGTGGCAGGATTGGCAAGCGCCGTCGCTCGTTTTGGAGCTGAATACACCGGCTTCTTTCACGTGGCAGGAGCTGCAGCTTTCAGTGAGAACAGCATGGCTCGCCGACATCTTCCCGCTGCTGTAAACCCGGTCGTTGCGAGTAATCGCAAACCACCCAAGCCAAATTAGCGCCAACAGCGGTACGCCCACCGACAAAATAAAACGCATTCGCCGGAACGGATGCGAGTGCTTGAAATAATTCAGATCGATGCGTTGCGCAAGCTTCTTCGTCGTCAGCTTCGTTCGCCGCACAATCCCTCGCTCCCAAACGTCGTCTGATAATCCAGCGCCGGAATTCAGCAAATGTCTAAAACGCTGCCCCTAATCGCGCAGCCGAAAGGTGTAAATGTAGCGCCGCGGTCTTCAGCTCGGCAGCTTTTACGGGTGCGGAATGCAGCACAAACGAAAGCGGAACACACGCATCGGCCATCCGCGTCCGAACGTTCGCCTTTCGATCCTCACCCGTCGCGTAGCCTAGTAACGTAGCGCCATGAACGCATGCACGCACCCAAGCAACAGCAGCGCAAACGAAAGCGGTATATGCAACATCAACCATCCATGTAGCCAATGATGCAGCCGCGTTTGCCGTCGCAACTGCCGTTCTTCCTCGCAGATATCTTCCAGGCCTTTCACCGAGTCATGCGCTTCCAGAGGTAGCACGGTTCTCAACTCCGCAAACATCGCGCGAGCGCTACTCGTATCCGCAAGAGGATGGCGTTCCCCGCCTTCGTTTTGCAGAAATGGACGCATCTCGCGAACGTAAAAATTTGAGAGCGCCGCGGTTGCTTCCTGCGTGAGCGCCACTATCTGCACAGCCACAGCCGGCCGCGCCGTCCGCGTTGTTGTCCCCGCCTCACTTGCTCCGGTCGTTGCCGCGATCAACGCATCCGCATCCGCAATCATCCCCGCGCGCACATGATCGATTTGCTCGAAGATAGTTTCTTTCTGCACTTCCGCCGTCATCACATTAGGCATGTAATGCTGCAACGCCGCGCCAAAAAGTCCGCTTGCCACCACAATAATCAGCAGCACCATTAACACACTGGTCAGCGGCCCGCCAAATCGAAATCCTCCATGAAATAAAATCATGGGAAGACTCAGCAGCCCCAGCCAAAGATGCCCGCGCATCCAACTCTGCGCTCGTCCCAAACGCCACACAGGAAGTTTCTTCCGCGCAGCCAGCAATCCCGCAAACACCATGAACGCCGATCCGACAATCCCAAAAGTAAGCCCCACCGCACTGCCGCCGCTAGGCCCAGTAGGGGATCGCGCCGAGTAAAAAACATATATAGCGCTAGCCACGCCCACAATTAGGAGCGAAGCCGCCAGCCATTTCTCATGCGTACGGTCAATGCGCACTTTGGATTTTGTAATCCACTGTGGATTTGTTAGTTCGCCTGGAAATTTCTAACTATCACGCTTTATCTGTGTTCGCCCCAGGTTTCAACAGCCCCGCAAAAAACTTCCGCGGGTCCACGCGGTGAGCCGCGTCGTGTGGACACGCATACACGCAACTCGGCTCCGCATACTCCGTGCACAAATCGCACGAAGTAGCTTTCTGTTTCACCATGGCTTTCTTATGCCCGGGCGACGCCGGATCCTCCACCATCACATTAAACGGATGAATATTTATGTTTCCATACGGACAATTCTCCGCGCACAACCCGCACCCGATGCACCAATCCTCGATAATCACTTCCAGCGAATTGCGCCGCCGAATCGAGCCCACCGGACATCCCACCATGCACAATGGGTCCAGGCACTGCCTGCACGATGTCGCCACCAGATAATGGTCGAACCTTAATCCTTCGCGAACCAGCCGCGTCACCCCGTCATGAGCATCGGCACAAGCTCGCACGCACGCATCGCATCGCGTACAACTCGTTAGATCCAACAGCAGCAGGCTTTGCGCCTCCATCAACCCTTGGGTCAGAAAATCGTCGAGCGGAACATTCTGCAGCACCGCCAGCCGCGCGCGGTTCATCTCCATGCGTTCTTGTTCCACCGCTTCGAGTTTTCCGCGGACCTGCGGAAATTCCGCCAGCATTCGCTTGAAATCATTCGCGCCGATCCGCACCACCTCCACATGATCGAGCGCCGTGCAGGTCGCCGTGCGCACATCCTCGTGCAGCAGTCCTGTCTCCCCGAAATATTCGCTGCGTGAAAGATATGCCATCACCATTTCACCGCCCATATGCAACTGCGTAACCTTTACGAATCCGATGCGTATCAGATAAAAAGAAACGGCCGCCTCGCCCTGGCGGCAAATCACTTGTCCCGGCGAATAACGAATCAGCTCAACATTCTCGCGCAAGCTGCTGATGAATTCGTCCGTCAGCTCTGCGAATACAGGCACCGCACGCAAATGGCTGTCCAACGCGCGTTGTCGGTACGATTTTTCCAGTTGCGCGCGAAAATTCTTGTTTCGCTGCATGATATCCAAGACGTTGCGCAGCATTTCCAGCATGGTGCAGTCCGTCTCCGCGCGCACCGTCGCCGACCGCGGATACAAGCTCATGCAGGTCATCTCGCCGAAAAGATCGCCTGCATTCAATTCCGCCACCGGACTGTCGTATTCCAGGTCCACCGGCGCGTCGATCGGAATCCAGCGCTTGTAAGTTTCCTCGTCGCGCTGATCCTGTTGCCGTTGCGCCAGCTTGCTGGAAAGCTTTCCCAGAAATTTCTTCACTACTCCCTGGGTCTTCACATGCGCCATCGGGTTCGAAATTGAAACCCGCGCCTTGCCCTCCAGTATGTAGAACGCCGTCGATCCATACTCGCCTTCGCGGCAAATTATTTCTCCTCGCTTGAACTGCCTGCGCACCACCGCGCCGCGATTCAAGCTGAGAAAAGTTCCCGACACGCCTTTAAAAAATGGGAGCTGTTGCAGTTCCTCCACCGGCACATTTTTAAACGTCGGTCCCGCCCCGAGCGCCGTGTGCGTGAAAACTTTATTAGTCAGCGCGCCGGTCGGGCAGGAAACCATGCATTCCCCGCACGAAACGCACGACGACTCACCCATGGCCCGCTGGTCGTCAAACGCAATCCCCGCCGCGGTGCCTTTGCCCATGCGCGCCAATACAAAATGATCCCGAATCTCGCCGCACCCGCGAACGCAGCGGTCGCACAGAATGCAGGAATCAAAATCCACCGCGATGCTGGGAGACGAGCTGTCTTTCGACCGCCCCGTGTTATGCGGTGCGAACCGCGGACGCGTCACATTTTCCCGCCGCGCCATCGCTTCCAGTTCGCAATCCCCGGAATGTTGTTCGCGCGTGCACGGGCTCGGATGATCCGCCATCAGCAATTCCACCAGCGTCCGCCGCGCGCGCTGCACTTTCTCCGAATTCGTATTCACCACCATGCCCGCTTCCACCGGCCGCACGCACGACGCGGTGAAAACCCGCGCCCCCACATCCACCACGCACATCCGGCAAACTCCCACCGGCGTCTCATTTTGCTGGTGGCACAAAGTCGGAATGGGAATGCCCTGCATGCGGGCAGCATCGAAAACGGTGGTCCCGGCCGCGACGGAAACTTTGTTTCCGTCAATCGTCAGTTCAACGAGCGCGCCAGCGCCCGCGCTCATGCGAGCCTCGCGGCCATGGATGGAATTTTCTGCTGGCTCTTACTAGTGGCGCAAATTCCAGACGGACATTTGCGTTGTGTCAAATGCGCGTCCACTTCGCTTCGGAAATGTTTTATAACCGAAGAAATTGGCGCCGGCACAACCTGTCCCAGCCCGCAAATCGAAGTAAGCCGCAAGGCGTCTGAAAGTTCATCGATCAATGCCATGTCGCTAGCCGAACCTTCGCCTGCCGCCCAAGCCGTCAACAAATCAACCATCTTTTGTGAGCCTACCCGGCACGGCACGCACTTTCCGCAGGATTCGTTGCGAAAAAATTGAGTAGAGTTCAGCGCCATGTCCAACATGCAGGTGTCTTCCGCGCACACCACCAGCGCACCCGAGCCAAGCATGGATCCCGCATCAGCCAGCGATTTAAAATCCAGCCGCACATCGGCCATCGAAGCTGGCAAATATCCCGAAGAAGGTCCGGACGGCGCAAAGCCTTTCAGTTTTTTCCCGTCAGGCAGGCCGCCCGCATATTTGTAAATCAATTCAGACACCGGCGTCCCCATCGGCACTTCATAAACGCCCGGCCGCACCACATCTCCGCTCACGCCAATAAATTTCAATCCCGCGCATCCGCCCGTGCCTTGCGTCTTATAAAAATCCACGCCGCGAATCAAAATCGACGGCACGTTCGCGAACGTTTCCACGTTGTTGATCACCGTCGGCTTGTTCCACAGCCCCTGTTGAACGGGGAACGGCGGTTTATTCCTCGGCTCGGCGCGTTTTCCTTCGATGGCTTCCAGCAACGCGCTTTCTTCCCCGCAAATATATCCGCCCGGACTAACAAACGTCTCCAACTCAAAAGTAAATTCGCTTCCCAGAATATTTTTTCCGATCAGACCTTGCTCCCGGCATTTGCCAATTTCTTCGCGAAGAATTTCTTCCTGCTCCTCGTACTCATGCCGTATATAAAGAATTCCCGTGCGCGCTCCAGTCAGCACGCCCGCCAGAATCATTCCTTCGATCACCAAGTGCGGAAGATGCGTGAGGATGAACCGATCCTTAAACGTCCCCGGCTCGCTTTCGTCCGCATTGCAAACCACATATTTCTCCGCCCCCGCAGCCTGCCGTACCAATTGCCATTTCGACTCAGTAGGGAAGCCCGCCCCGCCCAGTCCTCGCAGCCCGGACGCTTTTAACGTGGCAAACGCCGAATTCCAATCGCGCGATGTAACCACGTTTCTCACCGCGGCATAACGCGCACCCTCCGCGTCAGCATAAGGATCGGAAGCGCATTTAGCGCCGCGTCGCACGTGCGCAGCGTGCGGCAATTCACCACCGGCGAGTGCGCCGCCCACCATCTCCATCACACGCTCTCGACTCATGCTGCTGTAAATGTGATCGTTGATCGCAACGGCAGGAGCCTCGTCGCAACGCCCCAGGCAGGAAACGCCGCTCACTCGAACATCCGTCTTATCCACCTGCGGAAAAGCGTTTTCCAACTCCGCGCGCAATTCACAAGTCCCGCGCAAATGGCACGACATATCCTGGCAAACTCGCACATCCACTTTAGGCGGCGGGCTCAGCCGAAAATGCGGATAAAAACTAGCGACACTATGCAGGCGCGACAGCGGAACATCGATTTTAATTGCCAAACTTCTGAGCTGATCGGCGGGTATGTAACCGAACTGGCGCTGAATTTCCCTGAGGTCTTCGAAAACCAACGTCACTCTCCCTGTCCGGGAGAAATTCAATCTTCTGGCGGAAAACAATTCTTCTGAGAGATGGGCTACGCATGCTTCATATAACAAATCCGCGGAAGCAAGTCCAGAAACGCCCGAGCAATAATTTCCAAACTTCAAATGTAGCGCTTTGGCCGCCAAGGGAGCTGCGGCCCAGGGTTTAGATATAGCGCTTGGCCGAGGAGGGCATGGGGGCCGAAGGTTTAAATATAGCGCCGCGGTCTCCAGCGCGGCAGCTTTGTTTGCAATGACGGACCGACCATCAGAAATCGCCGCTCCCCTGTCATTCTGAGCGAAGCGAAGAATACGCTCTCGTCTTTCTACGGAAGGGCGGGGATCTAAACCCCGCCGTAACTTTCACGCCAAGAGCAGCGGCTTCAGCCCCTGATGCCATTTTGTGAAATAGCTCGCGAGACCGATATGCCCTCTATGTACGATCCTTACGCGAACGGATTTTCATCCGCGCTAGGCCCGTAAATCGACGGCAGCGGCACATCCAATAGCCGCAAGTAAACCGACAACTGTCCGCGATGGTGATACCAATGATTCAGCATAATTGACCGCAGCAATGCCGCCCTCGGCATGCTCATCACTTCTTTCGGACCCATTTTCAGCCGCCACGTCCCCTTAGCCTTCTCCTCGGTCATTCCTTTTAAACAATCTTCAGCAGCACGAACGCTTTCATCGTGCGCCGCAAAAATCTCGCCGAGGCTCTTTGGTTCTGCCGCACCGAAGTTTGCCTGCGACGCGTCAAATTCATCGCCCTGCGAAATTTTCGCGATGCCACCGGGAACCGACGCGGTGTGCAGCGCCAGTTGGCCCAGCGTCATCGACTTCTTGTGTGGCCTCCACGACAATTTGTTTTCCGGCACTCGTTCCAACACTCGCCGGGTCGTCCCCGCTTCCTGCTCAAGCTCATCCAACATTGCCTGGCACATCGGTATCATTTTTATTCTCCTTTTTACAATTAGACTTTTGCCTTTTACTCCGTACCTTCGCCCCTACGCCCGTCGCCGCCCCACCCAAACAGCAACATTATAAGGGAGGCGCACCTGTTGCCTTCAAACTTGCGGTACACTGCTCTCAATCGGAGGATCAAATGTCGACCGCCCCCAAACAGATTACTCCTAAGATTGGTGAGCATGTGTCAAGCAGTCAGCACGAAGGCGTTTTTGAAGTTGTTTTTGTCAACTCACTCATGCAAACCGCAAACATTCGCCTGGTAGACGGCAGCGGCCACGTCGTGCCGAATGTGCCGTGGACTGCATTGAAAAAGCTCTAGATCAGCGCTGATCCGTCCGCGCCCTCGCCGGCTGTACCGCCGCGGCCTTCAGCGCGGCATCTTGGTTTGCCCGTTGGCGAGCGGCCATCACAAATCGTGTCCGTCCCCTCCCACCTGTCATTCTGAGCGCAGCGAAGAATCTGCTCTTGGCCTTTGCGCCGACCGGGCCGCTTGTACCGCTGCGGGCTTTAGCGCGGCATCTTTGTTGCCCGTTGGCGAGCGGCCATCACAAATCCTGCCCGTCCCCTCCCACCTGTCATTCTGAGCGCAGCGAAGAATCTGCTCTGGCCTTGGTGCCGCCCGCGCCGCTTGTACCGCCGCGGACTTCAGCGCGGCATCTTTGTTTGCCCGTTGGCGAGCGGCCATCACAAATTGTGCCCGTCCCTCCCACCTGTCATTCTGAGCGCAGCGAAGAATCTGCTCTGGCCTTGGTGCCGCCCGCGCCGCTTGTACCACCGCGGCCTCCAGCCCTGCATCTTTGTTTGCGTGTTACGGAGCGGCCATCACAAATTGTGCCCGTCCCCTCCCACCTGTCATTCTGAGCGCAGCGAAGAATCTGTTCTTGGCCACGCAAACCCACACTGGAATTGAAAGTAAAGCACCACGACCCGCCGATATCGTTGACTTAACCCAAACCCGATAGTATAAAAACTCGGTTTCTGGATTTTCGCTGATTCCGCGGCGCGTGTCCCTTGCCAAACGGAAAATGACAACGAGACTCGATGCAACGCGCTCGCGCACGCTGAATAGTTCGCTCCATCTTCTATTCCTTATTTTGGCGCTTCTCCCGTTCAAAACTTTTGCGCAAAGCCATGCTGCTTTATCGCTCGCTCCTGCAACGACTCCGGACGATGCCCTCGGCAAATACACCGGCCCAGGATCTTGCGCTTCCACCACCTGCCACGGAAGCATCGTTCCGCGCACCGATAACCGCGTTTTGCAAAATGAATACAGTATTTGGATCATCAAAGACAAGCATTCGAAAGCCTACGCCGCTCTCCATGGCCCAATCGGCGAGCGTATGGCCAAAATTCTTTCTCTCGGCAGCGCCGAAACTGCGCCGAAGTGCCTCGCCTGCCACGCGCTCGACGTGCCACAAAACCTGCGCGGTCGCACATTCGAATTAAGCGAAGGCGTGAGCTGCGAAAGCTGCCACGGACCAGCCGCGGGATGGCTAGGCCCGCACACCGAGCGCGATTGGACGCATCAAAAATCCCTCGCGTTAGGCATGTACGACACGCGCGACCTCACCAAGCGCACGGAAAAATGCCTGAGCTGCCATCTTGGCAACGATGAAAAGTCCGTCGATCACGAAATGATCGCCGCCGGTCACCCCGATCTTTTTTTCGAACTGGATACCTTTTCAGACGTCATGCCGCGTCACTGGAAAGTACCAGGAGAGCCGGGGGAAGCCCCCGGAACGGACCCCTGGTATAACGTTCGCGAGCTCACCACCGGACAAGCCGTCCAGCTGAGGCAATCCCTTCTACGTCTCGCGTCGCGCTCCCATGGAAAAGTTTGGCCGGAATATTCCGAGCTGCAATGTTATGCCTGCCATCACAGCCTCACCCCTCCCGAACAAAGTTGGCGTCAGGCGCGCGGCTATCCTGGACGCCGTCCTGGAAATCCTCCATGGAATCCGTCGCGCTATACCGTTTTCCACGATGTGGTCCAGCAGTTGGATGGGGAAAACGCCGAGAAACTCGACACCGAGTTAACGCGCCTCGCGCAATTAATGAGCCAACTGAATCCCGACCGCGATGCTGTCGCCGCCTCGGCTACGAATTCAGCGCATCTAGCGAATGAGTTGACGTCAAAAATCAACTCAACGGCTTACGATCCCGCGATCACTCTGCACCTGCTGCAGAAGATTTCAGCGGACGCGGAGAATATCTCCGCTCAGGGCGAACATTCCGCCGCGCAAGCCGCCATGGCGATTCAATCCCTGTTTCTCGCCTACGATCAAAACGAGAGATCGCAAAATTCCGCCCAGTTGCGCGAGGCAATCAAAGGCTTGTTTCAAGAGTTGCAAAATCCGTCTGCTTACGATCCCGCCCGTTTCGCCGGCCGGATGAAGCAAGTGAACGCTCTGCTGCGCTGATCTTCAATGCCCAAAAAATCCAGCCCGAATTCACGCGAGCACAAACGCCTCGAAGATTCCGATCCGGGTGGAGTGCCGCGTTGGCGGCGCTGGGGTCCTTACGTCAGCGAACGCGCCTGGGGCACCGTGCGCGAGGACTACAGCGCAAACGGCGACCCTTGGAATTTCTTGCCCCACGATTTGGCGCGCAGCAAAGCCTATCGGTGGGGAGAAGACGGAATCGCCGGCATCTGCGATCGTTATCAGCTTCTTGTTTTTGCGCTGGCTTTTTGGAATGGACGCGACCCCATTCTGAAAGAGCGCATGTTCGGACTCACTTCGCCCGAAGGCAACCACGGCGAAGATGTAAAAGAATATTATTTTTATCTCGACAACACGCCTACGCACAGTTACATGCGCATGCTTTACAAATATCCCCAGAACGAATTTCCTTACAGCGAGCTAGTTGAAGAAAATCGCCGCCGCGGCGGAAAGGATCCCGAGTTTGAGCTGCTGGACACCGGGATTTTTGACGATAACCGCTACTTCGATATCTTCGTCGAATATGCCAAAGCTGGCCCCGAAGACATCTGCATTCGCATTGAAACGTTCAACCGCGGCCCGCAAGATGCGGTTTTGCACATCCTTCCCCATCTCTGGTTTCGAAATACCTGGTCGTGGGGCGCGTCGAAGGGAATCGAACCTGTAATTCGACTAGGCGCTTCGCGAGATGATTTGGCAGTCGTCGAAGCCGACTCCACCGCCGCGAAGCCCCTCGAGAATTTGCAATTTGATTACCGCTTGGGTTTGATGCGCCTTTACGGCCCCACTCCAAACGAAATACTGTTCACCGACAATGAAACAAACACCGAACGCGTTTTCGGTCCCGGCCACGCCAGTCACAACAAATATGCAAAGGACGCTTTCCATCGCCACGTGATCAACGGTGAAGACTGTCTGAATCCTGAACAGGTAGGCACCAAAGCTTGTTTTCATTACGTCTTGAAAATTCCTGCCGGCCAATCTGTCGTTTTGCCCCTGCGCTTGACGGACAAGAAATTAGCACGCGGTAAATCTTTCTTCGTCCAAGTTGACGAGGTCATCAAAGAGAGAAGGGCGGAAGCTGACGAGTTCTACTCCGCAATTCACCCCGATGCCGCAACACCTGAAGAATGCATGATTCAACGGCAAGCCCTCTCCGGCATGCTCTGGAATAAACAAATCTATTTCTTCGACGTGGCCCTTTGGCTCGACGGAGATAATCCCAATACTCCTCCGCCCGCTTCTCGCAAAGAGATTCGTAACATGCACTGGCGCCATTTGAACTCCATGCGTGTGATGCTCATGCCGGACAAATGGGAATATCCCTGGTTTGCGTCCTGGGATTTGGCGTTTCATTGCGTCACGATGGCGCTCGTGGACCTTAGCGAAGCCAAAGAGAATTTGTGGATGCTTTTGTTCGAACAGTTCCAGCACCCCAACGGACAAATCCCCGCCTACGAATGGGAGTTTTCCGATTTGAACCCGCCCGTGCAAGCTTGGGCCTGCTGGCGCATTTACCAGATGGAGAAGAAGCGCACCGGCGTCGCCGATCAGGAATTTCTCGAAAAATGCTTCCACAAGCTGCTTATCAATTTCGCCTGGTGGGTCAATAAAGTCGATAGTCAGGGCCTGAACGTCTTCGAAGGCGGCTTTCTAGGCCTCGACAACATCACCGTCGTTGATCGTAGCCAGAAACTCCCCGCTGGTGCCGTTTTGGAACAGTCCGACGCGACCGGCTGGATGGGTTTTTTCTGCCTGCATATGATGCGCATTGCCCTGGAATTAGCCAGGGAACGTCCTGTGTATGAAGGACTTGCTACCAAATTCTTCGAGCATTTTATCGGCATCGGCGCGGCCATGAAGAAAATGGGCGGCCGCGATTACCAGCTTTGGGACGAAAAAGAGGGGTTCTTTTACGATGTCCTGCGCTTCTCCAGCGGCGAATTCCACAAATTCCGTGTCCGCTCCCTGGTCGGTCTCATTCCCATGTTAGGCGTCGAAATTATCCGCGAGAATGAGTCAACCTACTTGACCAACTTCATGTCCAATTTGAACTGGTTTATCAAAAATCGCCCCGACCTTGTCGGCCACGCCTGCCACACGGAAACCCGCAATGGCGTGCGCTGCCACGTGCTCTCTATCGTGGATAGCACGCAATTGACGCGCATTTTGGCCCGCCTTTTTGACCCCGAAGAATTCCTCTCATCGAACGGAATCCGCAGTCTTTCCAAATTTCACAAAAACAATCCATTTGCCTTTGCGAGTAATGAGGTCAAATACACGCCCGCAGATGCAACAGAAAAAATCAAAGGTGGTAATTCAAATTGGCGTGGGCCCGTTTGGTTTCCTACGTCGTATTTGATCCTGGAATCTTTGGTCAAGTTTGCTGATGCTTTTGGCGACACGGAATTGGCAAGCCCTGAAAATGGGACGTTCGAGAAGCAGGGAGGCGCAAAAATTCGCGACATGGCCGAGGAGATTGCTAATCGTATGATTGGTATTTTTCGGCGCGATCGTGACGGCAAGCGTCCGGTGTTTGGTGCGGCGCAGAAATTTCAGGAGGATCCGAACTGGACAGACTGTCTGACGTTCCACGAATTTTTCCACGGCGATATTGGCGCTGGTTTGGGAGCGAGTCATCAAACCGGCTGGACGGGGCTGGTCGCAAACATGATTGACGAATGGCGGCGGAAGACTCCAGCGAAGTGAATATTAGAAAACGCGGTCTAACTTTTGAGTGCGAACTTTGGCGCCTTCTTTTTGAAACCGGCGATGAGGTTACTGCGTGGGGTTTCGCGGGAAACTTAGATAGGGGAGGCGCACACCGTCGATGATGATTTGGTCTGCGCGAATTGACGTGGGGGCTTCGAATCCTACCGCGCCACCTGCCGTAACGAAATCGTCTTGATCCACGCCGTCGCCGCTTACACCCAGTCCGCCTGCTAGCACTCCATTGATGTAAAGCGGCTCGGAACCGGGGAAGAACACGATTCCGCTTTGATTCGCTTTGGGCCAACTCGCGCCCGGGACTTGGAATCCCTGCGTGCAGGGATTGGCCACGTCTTGCGTGTATAGATTGAAAAAAGGGCCCGCGGCGGAGCCGTCAATTCCGGGCGGGAAAAATGGCTGGGCACCGAACCCGATGGTGCGATTGGTGACAGCGGTGCCGATGGGCACTTGGTTCAAATCTTGCGGCATCCTAGCCGTGCTGCTGAAATAAATTACGTTGCGCGCTTTCGTGGCGGCCACATCGATGCTGAACACCGTCGCGTCCGGCATTCTGTAAAAACCGATCAGAGTGCCGTCGAGATCGCTTACTGCGATCACCATTCTCGCACTGGAACCGAGCGGCAAACGGATTTGCGCGCGCGTCTGATTTGCGGTAGCTACCGCGGCATTGATAATTTGCGTCACTTGCGTGGCGGTTAAACCACCGCGCGGTCCGTTCGTGGTAGCGATTAAATTCTGATCGGGCGGAGCGCCGGGGCTGGCCACCGGCCCGACCGAAAAGTTAGCGGAATTAAATGTGCCGGGAGCGTTTGCGTCAGCAGGCAGGGTCGTTTGGTTTACAAATGGTAGCGTAATCCCGTTGATAGTGACCACGCCGGGCGAAGGGAACTGCGGAAAGCCGACCTGATCCGTGGTTGTGCTCGGGCCGCTTGCAGCGATCATTCCGGCTGCTGCAAACGCAACATATTCCGCGACGTCAGTTGGCACGCCTGTGACGCCGATTCCTCCAACATCTTGCGAATCTTTGAATATCGGAACTCCGCCGGGATTTACTGCGGCTTGCTGCGAATCGTTTACGTCGGCTTTACCTGTGGCGATTCCTAGTCCGGGGCCGGTGCCGGAAATTGTGGTTGCCGGCGGGACCGTAGCAGAAAGACCGGCGGCTAAAGTGCAACCGCGATTGGTATTTTCGATACCATAGAGCGCGCCATTGGAAGCGTTCATCACTTCCGGAGGAAAATGTGTGCCGCTGATGAACCGCACTGTGCGTGAAGAAAGCGGAGCTTGATTGTTGCTGAAAAACGCTCCAGTGCGAGCCAGGGAAACTGCGAAATCGTCTGATGGAACCATCTGACTAAAATTTCCCTGAACCAATGCAGGAGCCGACGGCTGTTTGTACACCGCCAGAATGCGGCCTAGCCTATCCACGACGGCGATGACCATGGTGTCTGAGTTCACGGCTTCCGCAGCCGCTTGCACGATTTCTGAAACATCGCTCTGCGTTAGCGTAACGGTTGGAGGCGGCGGAGGAGAGGTGAGGGTCGAGCTGCTGCTGCCTCCACAAGCGCAAAGGCTGGCAGAAAGCAAAATGATGGTGATCAAGTTACATTGCATAGAGACGCGCTTTATGTCGCGATAAGGGATGCACGCATGCATCGCGCTATTGGTACCACAGCTTTACGCGGCACTCAACACGGCGTTTTGCAATTTGCTCGAATGGTTTAGAAACCGCCCGGGAACTCGCGGCTGAAATATCTTGCCCCGCCTGAAACACATGTGATAGCAAGAGTCGACAGGGTTTACTCGAAGAAAAATTCCTATTGCGACTAAGGAATACTAGGTGCGCTGGGCATTCCACGCGCTTTTGCGAAAATCAACTCGGCGATATCGACTCGTGTGTCTATCGATGTGCGGCTTGTGTTTCTGCGGTGGAGCACGCGGCGCGACCGTAGGGTGGTTTCAGCAAAATACGCCGCAACAACAAATTCCCGGACAGACAGCGCAGAGGAAATGTTCGATACAAGGGATCCTTCGCGATGCAAACAACAATCCGGTTATCGGCGCGACCGTCTTATTACGCAACCAAGCGAGCGGATTTGAGTTGAAGAAAAATAGCGACGCCCAAGGCGTGTTTCGGTTCATCGATATTTTACCCGGCTCGTATGAGTTGAAAATCGAAGAGGAAGGTTATGAGAAGTTTGTGGAGCGCGACATACAAGTGAATGCGGGCGACTCGTTGATCCGAGAAATCACCCTAACGGTTGCTCCGGCGGCGGCTGCGCCTTCTCCATCAAATCTTCCGCAGTTGCCGCCGCGACTTGCTCCAAATAATCCTACGACGCTGGAAGCGCCACCCTCGATTACTTACCCGGGGGCAAGACAGAATCTTGAATTAACAATCGGGCCAGGAATGGCCGTGCCGGTAGCCCCGCCGCAAGCGGCGCCCGTCTTCAGCGCGGAGCCCGATCGTTGGCTACTTACCATGCCTAAATGGAACCGCTATGGAACGGGCGGAGAGCATCCTTATGTGAAAGGAAAGTTGTGGGATCCGTTCGATACGAACAAATTGAAAGGCGATGAGCCAATCTTTGGTCAACAGACATTTTTTAATTTCACGGCTATCAGCGACACATTTTTCGACGGACGCCGGTTGCCAACGCCGACGGGAGTAAGCACGGCGCAACCCGGAACTACCGGGTTTTTCGGGAAAGGGAACCAGGCTTTTGTGGACCAAGTATTTTTGTTTTCCTTTGAATTATTTCATGGGGACACTTCGTTCCGCCCGGTAGATTGGCGAATTCGCATTACTCCTGCGATCAGCTTGAATTATCTGGACGTCCAGGAACTAGGCATCGTGAACGTGGATGTGAGCAAAGGGACCACGCGCCTGGATTCGCATATCGGGCTGCAGGAAGCGTTTGCGGAAGTGAAACTTCGCGACCTAAGCCCTAATTTCGATTTTATTTCCGTGCGAGCGGGCATTCAGGGATTCAACAGCGATTTTCGCGGATTCCTTTTTGTCGAAGAGCAGCCGGGAATTCGCATTTTCGGGAATTTAGAATCGAATCGCTGGCAATACAACGTTGCTTATTTCAATTTCCTGGAGAAAAACACGAACAGCGGGTTGAATTCGATGGCGCTGCGGAACCAGGAGGTGATTATCGGAAATGTTTATCGCCAGGATTTCTTGTTTCAGGGCTACACGGCGCAGTTCAGCGTTCACTACAACAAAGACGACGCCACGATCCATTACGACGACAATGGATTTTTGGTGCGGCCTGCACCAATTGGCGCGGTTTTCTCGCAAGGCATTCTGCATCCGCACAGCATTCACGCCGCGTACCTGGGATGGACTGGTGACGGGCACATTGGCCCGATCAATCTGACGCACGCTTTTTACCAGGCGCTTGGCAACGATAGTTTTAATGGAATTGCGGGGCGCCCGGTGACTATCAATGCGCAGATGGCCGCGCTTGAGCTTTCCGTGGACAAAGATTGGATACGGTTCAAAGGGTCGGCATTCTATTCTTCCGGATCGGCCCATCCGGAAAGCGGGCGCGCGCGCGGATTCGATTCGATTGACGATTTTCCGGAGTTCGCGGGCGGGATTTTCAGTCTTTGGAATCGGGAGAGCATTCGTCTGACCGGTACGGGTGTTGCGCTCAACTCCGGCAACAGCCTGATTCCGGATTTGCGGTCGAACAAAGAGGAAGGGCAGTCGAATTTCGTGAACCCCGGGATTTTTCTGATGAATGCGGGCGCTGATTTTGACGTGACGCCGAAACTTCGAGGATTTGTTAACGTGAATTATCTGCGTTTTATGGATACCGAGCCGCTTGAACTGGTGCTTTTCGATTCGCCCATTCATCACGCGATTGGGACTGATTCAAGCGTTGGCATTCGGTACCGGCCGCCGCTCACGGAGAATATTTCTATTACGGCGGGCGCCGCAACTCTGATTCCAGGGCAGGGCTTGCGCGATATTTACACCGGGAAAACACTATTTTCGTTTTTCACGGATATTCGATTTCAATTCTGAGAAAGTAGGTCGAGTTATCGGAGCTTTTTTCATGGTGTGGCCGGGCGATGGGAAAAAGTCACGGAGGCACGTCGTCGCGAAGCGTGCAGCTGTTTGCTCGATTTGTATTGTTTCGGGGCTTTTCGTCTGGCTAATCGCAGGGACGAATGCGCATTCCCAAACACAACGTGACAGTCTGATCGGGCAGACGCAGGCACAAGTCGATCGCAAAAATGTTGGTTGCGTGAGTTGCCATGTGAGAACGGATGAGCCGACCATGCATCCGACGCGGACGGTTCGTTTAGCTTGCATCGATTGCCATGGCGGGGACTCGAGCGTAAGTGTTCCGGCGGACACCGCGCAAAACTCGCCGGTGTATGAAGAGACGAAGAAAAAAGCGCACATTCAGCCTCGCGAATCTGGGCTTGCGGACACTTCAGCGAATGAAGTGCACCCTTACACAAAATGGCTGCGCGAAAGTTATGAGTTTGTTCGCTTTGTAAACCCCGGTGACTTGCGCGTAGCGGCGCAAACGTGCGGCACGGCTGGTTGCCACGCGTCGGAAGTTCTGAGAGTAAAAACCAGCATGATGACGCATGGCGCGATGTTGTGGGGAGCTGCGCTTTACAACAACGGCTCCGTGCCTTTTAAGAACACGATGTTCGGCGAAAGCCATTCGGCGGATGGATTGCCGCAAACGATTCGTGCAGTGCCTGCTCCGACGGCAGAGGAGACTCGGTTAAAAGGCGAGTTGCCGATGTTGACGCCGTTGGACCGGTGGGAAACCTCGCAGCCGGGTAATGTGTTGCGCGTTTTCGAGCGGGGCGGCGAGAAGAAAGGCGAAATCGGAAATCCGAATCGCGAGGAAGAGTCGGGACGTCCTGACGACAAATTGGGTGAACGCGGTTTCGGCACCCTGCTGCGTACCGACCCTGTATTTCTGGGACTGCAGAAAACGCGGCTGTTGGACCCGCTTCTCTCGCTGCCGGGAACGAACGATCAACCGGGAGACTATCGCGGCAGCGGCTGCACCGCGTGCCATGTGGTTTACGCGAACGATCGCTCGCCGGAGCATTCGGGCAGCTACGCGCGCTATGGAAATCTGGGAGAAAGCGCGTCTTCCGACACGACGATTCCGAGAAGCGAATCGGGACATCCGATACGGCATACGTTCACGAGATCGATTCCGTCGAGCCAATGCATGATTTGCCACGTGCATCCGGGAACGAACATGGAGACGACGTATTTTGGATACACCTGGTGGGACAACGAAGCCGACGGCGAATTCATGTATCCGCAAAAGCAGCGGAATCCGACGGAGGAACAAAAATATGAAGTGGCGCTGCGAAATCCGGAAGCTGCGGCGGCGAAGGGGCTGTGGTCGGACCCAAGGTTTTTGGAACATGTGGGAGACGCGGATTTTAATAAGCAGCTGAAGCAGTCGCAATTTGCGGATTTTCACAGCCACGGATGGATTTTTCGCGCGGTGTACAAACGCGACCGAAAAGGCAATCTGCTCGACGGCGAAAATAAGATTGTCGCGGCGGATGATCCGGAGAAATTTGGAAAGGCAGTCCATTTGGCGGACATCCATCTGGAAAAGGGAATGCATTGCGTGGATTGCCACTTCGAGCAGGACGATCATGGGACCGGAAAGCTTTATGCCGAGCCACGGGCGGCTGTCGAACTCGACTGCACGGACTGCCACGGAACGGTGGAGAAACGCGCGGCGCTGATTTCTTCGGGAGCGGCGGCGCCGATTGGCGGATCACATCTCGATGCGTTGCGAACGCCATGGAACAACCGGCGGTTCGAATGGATTGGCGGAAAACTTTATCAACGGTCGATGGTGGAAGCGGGCAAGGAATGGGAAGTGGTGCAGGTGCTGGATACGATCACGCCGGGAAATCCTCATTACAGCGAAAAATCGCGTTGGGCCAAAACAATTCGTATGGATGGCAAGAATTGGGGCGACGTGCCGAGCGACGCTTCGCAGCTCGCACACGCGAACAGCCGGATGACTTGTTACGCGTGCCACACATCGTGGACGCCGAATTGTTTTGGCTGTCATTTATCGATGACGACGAACGAGAAAAAGCCGATGCTGCACAACGAAGGGCTTACCACGCGAAATTATACGGCGTATGATTTCCAGGTTTTGCGCGATGACGGATTCATGCTGGGGATCGACGGCACGGTCACGGGACATCGCGTGGCGCCGGCGCGTTCTTCGTGCGCGATCTTGGTGAGTTCGCAGAATCAGAATCGCGAGTGGCTTTATTACATGCAGCAGACGGTATCGGCCGAGGGGTTCAGCGGGACTGCGTTCAGCACGTTTGTTCCGCATACGGTGCGAGCGAAGGAAACGAAGACTTGCGACGATTGCCACGTGTCCGAGCGCAACGACAATAACGCTTGGATGGCGCAAGTGCTGCTGCAGGGAACGAATCTCTTGAATTTTATGGGCCGCTATATTTATGTAGCGGATGGCGCGAAAGGTTTTGATGCGGTTGCGGTGGCGGAGCACGATGAGCCGCCCGCGATTATCGGCAGTTATTTACAGCGTCTGGCATATCCCGACAATTATCGAGAGCATGTTGCGAGAGATCGCCAGTTGAAAGAAGCGTATCACCACTTGGGAACCGTGCTCGACGTGCAACTGCGTGGGGAATATCTGTATGCAGCGTTGGGCAAAGGCGGATTTCGTGCGTACGACGTGGCGAATATCGATAACAAAGGATTTTCCGAACGTACGGTAACTGCGCCGGTTTCGCCGCTGGGACAACAACTTTACGTGAAAACAAAATATGCGATGGCCGTGGCGAGCCCTTCAACGCTGGCAATTGATCCGGCGCGGACGCACAAACCGGAAAATGAAGAGCAGGCGATTCATCCGATGTACGCGTATTTGTATGTTGCGGACAAATATGAAGGGCTGGTGGTCGTCGGCGATTCGAATCCGAATAGCAAAACGCCGGGAGTGAGCACTCTGCTGGATGGCGATCCGCGAAATAATTTCCTGAAACGGGCCCTAGCGTTTAATCCGGATGGGATTTTGAATGGGGCGCGGCGGATTGCGATAGCAGGAACATATGCTTACATTTTGTGCGATCGCGGGCTGGTGGTGGTGGACCTGGATAAGCCTTTGCAACCTCGCGTTGCGGCCGTGGTGGGTGCGCCGGAGTTGGACGATCCGCAGGGAATCGCGATTCAGTTTCGCTATGCTTTCGTGGTGGACCACGGCGGGTTAAAAATTCTGGACGTTACAAATTTGGGGCGGCCGCGTGTGCTGGCGAATGCGGCGGTGGCGTTGCAAGATGCGCGGAACATTTATGTGGCGCGAACGTACGCTTACGTGGCTGCGGGCAAGCAGGGAATTGCGATTGTAGATGTGGAGCGGCCCGAGCAGCCGAGGCTCGATCAGATGTTTTCTGCGGGCGGAAAATTGAATGACGTGCGCGACATTAAAATTGGGATGGTGGACGCGAGCGCGTTTGCGTTTGTAGCCGACGGCGCGAATGGGCTGCGCGTGCTGCAAATATTGTCGCCGGAGGACTCGCCGAACGCTTACGGATTCAGCCCGCAACCGACTCCGAAACTGATTGCTACTTATCGGACGGCTGGGCCCGCGCTGGCGATTTCCAAGGGCACCGATCGGGATCGCGCGGTTGACGAGAGCGGGAACCAGCTTGCCGTATTTGGACGACGCGGGGCGCGGCCGTTGAATCGTGCGGAAGCGTCGAAACTTTATTTGCGCGATGGGAAGGCTTACACGGTTCCGGCCGAGCCTCCGAAGCTGCAAAACCAACCTTGAGTCACCTCACGTAAACATAGAACTGATCTGAACGAGGCTAAGGCGTGGCGGGATCGTTCAGTATCTATTGCGCGAATTTCGCTCGAGAAGGTTTCAATCCTATAATTGCCGCGCTGCAGCTATGCGATGACGCCGAAGCGGGTTTGCAGTTCGCGGGCGCCGCGGTGAGTGATGCGCAGGGCGCGAGTGCCGCGGCGTCGGGCGATCCATCCTGCGTCGATCATGCGGGAGAATAGTGCTGCGCCTAGGGCACCGGCCAGGTGCGGCCGGCGTTCGGTCCAGTCGAGGCAGCGGCGTGCGAAGGTGCGTCGACTACGAGCTAGCGCGCGTACGTCGATGCCTAGATCTGCGAACCAGGTTGGGCCTGTGGGGCCGAGTTTGTAATCTTGCGAACCGCCGGCGCGGATTACTTTGAAATTTTGGAGGGCTTTCGCGAGTTCTACCGCGACGTGACCGGCGAGGTGGTCGTAGCAAGAGCGGGCGTGGGAAATGTCGATGTCTTCGCGGGAACGGAGCGTGGCTGTTGGACGCGGCAGGGTTGCAATCGCGCCTAGAGCTTCCAAGGCGTGAACCACTTCGGGGCTGGTGATTTTGTAATAGCGATGGCGGCCGTTGGTTTGCGATGCGAGCAATCCGCCGTCGACTAGTTTAGATAGATGGGCGCTGGCGGATTGTGCCGAAATGCCGGCGAGGCGGGCTAATTCTCCTGCCGGGAGGCTGTTTCCGTCGAGCAAAGAAACGAGGATTGTCGTTCGCGCGGGTTCGCCGATCAATTCGCCTACAGACGAAATTGGGTAGGTCATGTTCATAAGCGCATTCTAGCGCGGAATGGAGAATAACATTTCATTTGTGAATGAAACGTCTCGGGTGCGCGAAGTTCCGTGCCAACGGCTCGATTTGCTTGGAATTCCGACAGATATGCATGCTTACCCCCCGGACGCGACATCAGACGTTACCGAAATGCGGGGTGGGGCGTTACGCGGCTGGTGATTGAACTTCATGCAGGCGGCGCTGAAGGTAGCGGCGCTCGCTGTCATTGGTGACCAGGGCCAACGCCTTCAGGTAACTTTTGGCGGCTTCCTCGTGGGAACCGGCGCGGCGGAGCAAGTCGGCGCGTGCGGCATGCAGCAGGTGATAGCTGTCGAGATCGCTTGTCGCGGCGAGTGTGTCGATTAACGATAGGCCGGCGCGCGGTCCTTCCACCATGGCGACAGCCACAGCGCGATTCAGCGACACGATGGGGGAAGGCTGCACGCGCTCCAGGCGATCGTAAAGTTTGACGATTTCCGCCCAGTCCGTGTCTTCCGCCCGCGCGCCGCGGCAATGAACGGCTGCGATACCAGCCTGTAACGCAATCGGGCCGGGCGTACCGCGAAGCACTTCTTCGACCAGAGGTAAGGCCTCGGCGATCTGGTCCTGGTTCCAGCGGCTTCGGTCTTGCGCTTCTAAGGTTACGATTTCTCCGGATTCGTCGAGACGCGCGTCGCGTCGTGCGTCGTGAAGCAACATGAGTGCGAGAAGGGCTTTGGCTTCGGCGGGAGGCTGGGGCGCCATTAGCGCGACAATCAGGCGGCCGAGGCGAATTGCCTCGGAGCAAAGATCGGTTCGTAGCAAAGATTCGCCGCGAGTCGCTAGATACCCTTCGTTGAAGACCAGATAGATCACGGTGAGGACAGCATCGAGACGTTCGACCACGTTACTGGCTTCAGGTACGACGTAAGGAATGCGTGCGTCGCGGATCTTTCGTTTTGCACGCACCAAACGCTGCGCCATGGTCGTTGAGGATGTGAGGAAGGCGCGCGCAATCTCATCGGTTTCGAGGCCACACAGCGTTCGCAGAGTGAGGGCCACTTGCGCCTCCGACGCGAGCGCTGGATGGCAGCAGGTAAAAATAAGCCGCAGTCGATCGTCAGGGATTTCGTTTTTGTCGTAGTCCGGCTCTTCAGTGAGGCGCACAAAGCCCGAGGTAGAATAGGATTCAAGTTTTTCGGCATAGCGGCCCTGGCGGCGAATTCGGTCGATAGCCTTGTGCTTGGCGGTCTGTATAATCCACGCGCGCGGAAATTCGGGAACGCCGGAGGCGGGCCATTGGTCCACGGCAGCGGCGAAAGCTTCCTGGGCGCACTCTTCGGCCAGGTCGAAGTCACCGACGAGGCCGATCAGGGTTGCCACGATGCGGCCCCAATCGGCGCGATACACTGTTTCCACGGTAGCGGTTGCGTTTGCTAGCATAAACTATTGTAAATATTTTTCGGTGGAGTTGTCGATTCCAGCCGGCGCCGTTCGACTCATAGTATGGAGGTAGAACGAATGAAATACATGCTACTAATTTATATGGATGAAAACGGCCTGAGTGCCGCGGAAAGGGAGCATTGTTACAACGAGTCAGCGCAATATGCGCAAGAGCTTTCGAGCAGCGGTCAATATGTGGACGCAGCGCCGTTACATCCTACTTCAACGGCTACCAGCGTTCGGGTGCGCGATGGGAAACAAATAATTACCGATGGACCGTTCGCGGAAACTCGCGAGCAACTTGGCGGATATTTCCTGATCGACGCTGGAAATCTCGATGAAGCGATCGGCGTGGCCAAGAAGATCCCGGGCGGGCGTTGGGGAACCGTTGAAATCCGGCCAGTAATGGAGATTCAAGGGTTACCGGCGGATTAGCAGAGTAGAATGTCGATTTAGCTCACTTGGTTCGACTAATAGGCGGTTCAATCGAGTTTTGAGGCGACTAAATTAATAAAAATAAAAAGGAGCATCAAATGGATACAAAACCGACGTACGAGCAAGGCAAACTTCAGCTCAAGATGTACGATCTGCGACGTGAGCCAAAATTGCGACAGGCGCGCGAGTGGTTCTTCAAGAATTATTTCGTGGAAACGATGGACGACTTCAAGAAGGTGGCGCCGATGGGAACGGAACAAGGGGCGTTCGCAATGATGGTGCTCACCTATTGGGACCAGGCCTGCGCGTATCTGAATTACGGCCTGCTCCACGAAGAACTCTTCTTTGAAACCAGCGGCGAGTTCTTCGGGGTCTGGGAGCGTGTGAAGCCCCTTATTGCGGAGACTCGAAAATTGTTTTTGAATAAGGACTTCATGGGGCACCTGGAAAAGGCGGCGCAGCGTTATGAAGCGTGGAGCGAAAAACGCAATCCGGGAAGTATCGCCCACATGCGGCAATTCATGAAGCAAATGCGCGAGCAGATGGCAGCATCGGCCAAAGCGTAACACTCGAGCCGAAAAAGCTGCGGTAAGTACAGCGCATTTCAAAGAACGGGCGGCTGATTCACGGTTCCGTGAGTTGCGCCGCCCGTTACTTTGTTTGGACAGCAAGTTGGGTGAGTAGAGATGAGCGAAGGTTGGTCTGCTCTTCCTCTGCGAGCTTTGCTCCTGAAGACGTGAGGTAAAAAACGTCGATGGCGGTTTCTCCCTCGGTTTCAATCAAGGCAATTTCAATATTGCAGTTTTCGCGCGAAAAAATCGAGCTGATGCGATGAAGAAGGCCGGGCTGGTCCTGGGCAATGATTTCCACCAGGGTGCTGTGCGCGGAGCAGGCGTCGTCGAACTTCACTCGCGTTTCAACTTTTACTTTCGGCGTAGGATTTTTTTGTGAACGGAGGCGGCTGCTCAGCATGCGATCGAGGTCCACTTTTCCGTTCAAAACATCCTGGATGTTTTTTTGAAAGCGCTCCCACTCCGGCAAGTTCAGCTCCAAGGTACGAAAGCGGTCGGTAAAGTAAAACGTGTCCACGACTACTCCTGACTGGTTTGAAAATGCGGCAGCTTTCACGATATTCATGCCCCACGCGGCCAGAACTCCGGCCATAGTGGCGAAAAGAGCGGGGCGATCGCGGGTCACCAAAGTGAGTTCGTACCAGTGGCGTCCACGGCGCAGGATTATTTGCACCGGATCTTTCGCTAGGTGAGCGGCCATCTCCAAATGCGCCAGAACCTCCGCGGCTGGATGGGTAAGTAGATAGCGCCGCGGAAGTCCTTCCAGAAAATCGTCCAGGCGCTTGCCGACTTTTTGCGCGAGAGTGCCGAGATGCGCCATCACTTCGTCGTGCGCGTCCACATGCAGGCGCTGATCGAGGCTGCGGTTCAGGTGATTGGCCGCGGCAATGTAAAGCTGCCAGATATTTTCCGCTTTCCAGGGAGTTAGCGCTTCGGGATTGACAGCCTTGATGTCCGCGTAGGTCAGCAAGCAAAGCATTTTCAGACGTTCGGGAGTTTCCACTTTTTCGGAAAACGCGCGAACGGTTTCAGGATCAAAAATATCGCGGCGCAATGCTGCGCTCATTTCCAGATGGCGGCCGATGAGAAAAAGCACTGTTTCGCGATCGGGCTCGTCGAGATCGAGGCGGGCAATCGCATCCTCGGCAATTTCCACGCTGGCGCGAACATGATCGGTTGTTTTCGCGCCTTTTCCCACGTCATGCAAAAGCAGCGCCAGGTAAAGCAAATCAGGCTGTTCGAGCTCTTCAAGCAACTCGGCGTAGCGCTGATCCCATTTCGATTGCGACTGGCGGAGAGCGTGGAGATTGTCGATGGCTACGAAGGTATGCTCGTCAACCGTGAAGCGATGTGAGTAATCGCGCACTACCAGGGCATCGACGCGCGCAAATTCCGGCAACAATACATTGAGCAGGCCCAACGAGTGCATGGCACGCAACGCATCCGCGGCATGCGGCGCAACGAGAATTTCCTGCAACGGGTGCCAAAGTACCGCGCCTACAGGGGGATTGGCAAACAACGCCGGCAAAGCGCGTTCAATTTGAAGTTCGGTGTTGTAACTGAGAGGCAGCCCGTGACGCGCCAGAAAATGGAATGCGCGGAGAATCAGGTGAGGATCATCCGGAGCGGCAGGCTGGCGAAGGGCCAGCATTCCGTCCACGACCAGGAATTCCGCGTTCGAAAGCCTTGAGCGCAATTGCTGAAATTGATCGTGAATCGATAGCCTTGCCGCGGGAACCTCCTCCAGCAAGCGATTGCAAACGTGGTGAACGGTCCGCGCGTGGCCGAAAAAGATGCGCATCCAGTCGGGAGTGGTAAAAAGGCCTGCGTTGCGCTCGTGGTTTCCGACAGCTTCGGGCGGAGAAATTGTGACGCCGATCTTTCGCGCGGCGGAAGCATCCTGTGATTCCCAGGTGAGGGTGTTGTCGTCGCGATTGCGCCGGAAGTGCAGGAAGCAGCGAACGGAAACGAGAAACTTCAACGCCGCTTCGAATTGCGGCTGGATCGTGACCGGGAGGACAGCGTTTTCGTTGGGCCAGATGTGATATCTCTCGACGGCGGCGAGAAGAGAAAGCCAGCTGACCACGTTGTAATCACGGAGACCGCCGGGTCCGTCTTTTATATTCGGTTCCAGATGAAATACTGTTTCTCCAAATTTGGCATGGCGAGCGCGCGTAAGCTCGGATAAACCTTTTACGATCCGGCGTGACTCGTTCGCGATCAACTTCGGAATCACTTCGTCGTGGAGGCGGGTGAAAAGCTTTCGATCGCCGATCAGATAGCGGCAATCCAGCATCGAGATGGCGAACTCCGGATTGGCAGGATCCAATTGGGCGCATTCAGCCACGGTGCGTGTGGCGGGGCTGAGCTTTAGCTGCAAGTCCCATAACTCCTGCGAAAATTTTCGAACGGGTTCTTTGAATTGTTCATCGGCTTTATTTCCGCCGTGGAGAAAAAGCAGATCGACGTCAGAGAAAGGGAAGAGCCACCGGCGGCCGTAACCTCCCAGCGCCACAAGTGCTACGTTTGTGGGACCGCCGGGGTCGGCTGAAACGAATTCCCTCCACAGACGCTCGACGATGGAATCGATAAGAGCGCTGCGGCCCAGCAGAAATCCGCGACCGTCACCGGAGACTGCAAATTGGTCCTGAATGCGCGCGAATTCCTTCGCGGAAAAATCGCGAAGCTCGGCGGCTAGCAGTGGGTTGGTGGACATGGAGACTTGAGTCTGCTCCGTGACGCTACACGGCTCGTTGCGGCGATTGCGATCCAGCGCTCAGCATTTGAACTGCATCCTCGGGATAACCGAGCATGCCGAACTCCGGCACGTCGAGGCCCTCGAGTTCCACTTCTTTGCTGACGCGCATTGAGCGCCACGCATTCACGGCTTTAAATACAACATAGGTTGCGCCGAAAGCGTAAATCGCCAGCAGGGTGGCGCCGCCGAGTTGAACGACAAATTGCGACCAATCGCCGTGGAGCAGGCCGGTTACACCTTGGCCTGTCTTTCCGAGATAGGCTGCTGCGCCTACACCATTCCAACCGGAGCCGTAGGCGCCATCAGCGAAAATGCCAAGGGCGACCGCGCCGAACCAGCCGCAATATCCATGAACTGAAATTGCGCCGCAGGGATCGTCGATCTTGAGAATACGTTCGTTGAAAAGTACGCCCAAACAAACTAGAACGCCCGCAAACACTCCGATGATCACCGATGCAGTCGGTGACACGAACGCACACGGAGCTGTGATGGCGACCAGACCTGCGAGCATTCCGTTGCACGCCATGGTGATATCAGGCTTTCCGAAAAGCCGATACCACAAGAGCATTGCGGCGGCCGAACCCGCCACGGCGGCCAGATTTGTATTCACAGCAACAACTGCAATACGCAGGTCGGTTGCGCCGAGCGTTGACCCGGGATTAAATCCCATCCATCCGAAGAGAAGTACGAATGTTCCGGTGACCACGAAGACAATGTTGGAAGCGGGGAACGCGCGAGGTTTTCCGTCTGGACCGTATTTGCCCAGACGCGGACCGAGAATAAGTGCTAGCGCCATGGCGCAGAAGCCTCCCACGGCGTGAACGACTGATGAGCCGGCGAAATCCACATAGCCGTGGCCGAGGTGCATGCTGGAGCCGAGTTGCGAAAGCCAGCCGCCGCCCCAAACCCAACATCCGGAAATGGGGTAGAGCAGACCGCCAATAAATAGTTCGCAAAGGAGGAAGGCCCAGAAAGTGATGCGTTCGCAAATTGCGCCGACGATGATGTAGCCGGCGGTCTCCATGAACACAAGTTCGAAGAGCGTGAGGCAATTGCTGCCGGCGTCATACGCAGGGCCGGTGAGAAAAAATCCTTTGCCGCCCAGAAGGCCCCATTGGCCGCTGCCGATGAGGAAATGATTTAGAGTAGGCGCGCCGCCGATATTTACGGGAGACGCATTGACTGCGACCGCGCCGAACTGGAAGGCGTAGCCGACCGCGTAATAAGCGAGGAACGCGAAAACGTACGCAGCAAAATTCAGCATCATAAGATGCGCGGCATTTTTCTTGCGCACGAGTCCGCAGGTGAGCAAAGCGAAGCCGGCCTGCATAAAGAGAACCAGATAGCCGGTGAGCAAAGTCCAGGAGAAGTTTGAGCCGATGCGGTCGTGGCCAACGCCGTCGGCGAGCTTGAGAGCGAGAGGCTCGCGGGCGGCCTGGGCTTGAAAGTCGTCGAAGGCTTTTTTGTTTTTGGCGTAGTCGGGCGAGGTGGTGTCGGTCGGCTCGGGGACCACGAAGGGGTTGCCGGCGGCGTCAGCGACTGAATTCTTGTCACCGGTCGCGGTTCCGGCGGGATCGGGCTGCGGCGCCTGGTCAGCAAAAGCGGCGCACATCGATCCGGAAAGTATTTGCGCCAAAAGCAAAATAAGGAGTGCCCTGGAAATGGCGACCGAACGGCGTCCGTATTGGCGTTGGAAAGATAAAAAGCGCATCTGGTAGCTCCTTTTGCGACAGACGAATAATTTGAAATTCTTGGCGATCGATAATTAAATTGCGCCGGGGCCGCGCTCTCCGGTGCGAATGCGAATTACGTCGTCGAGAGACGACACGAAGATTTTGCCGTCGCCTATTACGCCTGTTCGCGCGCCTTCCATGATGGCTTCGACGACGGGCTCGACGAGATCTTCCGCGACCGCGATGGTCACGAAGATTTTCGGCAGGAAGTCCACGGTGTATTCCGAGCCGCGATAGGTTTCGGTATGGCCTTTTTGGCGGCCGAATCCGCGGACTTCGGAAACCGTCAAGCCGGTTATGCCCAGTGCGTTCACGCGCTGCTTTACTTCGTCGAGCTGCGAAGGCCTGATTACGGCGTCGATGCGTTTCATTTGTGGCGCTCCTTATTACAACTTGCGCGGAAACTACCGCGCTTTACAGACGCGTTACACCCGCGAATATAGCCGAGATTTATTTTTGGTCGAATCGGAATTTCTTTGTCGGCGAGAGAAATTTCAAACTGTGAGTTCATCGGGAGTCCGAGGGCGTGCGTCATCGCTCGAGCTGTTTGGCGAGTGGTTTGAAGGAAAAGGTTGTCCATTCCTGGTCTGGCTCGAGTTGGCATATCGATTGGGCGGCCGTCCGTTGGCAGCGACGGTCAGCTCTTGCTATGTATCATCCACGCATCCATCTGTAATGGCTCCAATGCTGCTGCTGGAGACCAGGCGAACGTATTTTCCCAAGACGCCGCTCTCGCAGCGTGATTTTGGCTTAACCCAAGCGGCTTGGCGGCGTGCAAATTCGCTGGGCGAAATATTCAGCTGCAGCAGCCGAGCAATCGCGTCAATGGTAATGGAGTCACCCTGATGCGCCAGCGCGATACCTCCGCCTGCCGCGGCTTCGGGGGCGACGTGACCTACTACCATGCCGTGAGTGCCGCCGGAAAATCGTCCGTCGGTTATCAGTCCCACGGAATCGCCCAGGCCTGCGCCGATTAGCGCCGCGGTGGGGGCGAGCATCTCGCGCATTCCTGGGCCGCCCTTGGGGCCTTCGTAGCGAATCACGATTATGTCGCCGGACTTGATGCGGTTTGCGAGAATCGCGGCTAGGCATTCTTCTTCGGAGTCGAATACACGCGCTGGTCCGGTGATTTTCGGATTCTTGATGCCGGAGATTTTTGCGACGGCGCCTTCGCTTGCGAGATTTCCCTTGAGAATCGTAAGATGTCCTGTGGGATAGACCGGCTTGTTCCACGGATGGATGACGTCTTGATTCTTCGCAGGCTCCGTCGGAACTTTCTCGAGGCGTTCGGCAATTGTTTTGCCTTCGATGGCCCGCGCATCGCCGTAGATTACTCCGTGGTCCAGCAAAATCTTCATTACTTGCGGTATTCCGCTGGCGGCGTGGAAATCTGTGATCACGTACTTGCCGGAAGGTTTTAGATCGCACAGCACCGGGACGAGCGGCCGGATGCGCTCGAAATCATCGAGGGTTAGAGGAACGTGCGCGGCTTGCGCGATGGCCAGCAAATGCAGAACGGCGTTCGTGGAGCCGCCCGTGGCCATCACTACCGCAATTGCATTCTCAAAAGCTTTGCGGGTCAAAAGTTTCTCGGGAAGAATCTGCTGGCGGACGGCATCAGCGAGGATGCGCGCCGAATCGGCGGTACTTTGCGTCTTCTCATCCTCGCCTGCGGTCATCGTGGAAGAGTAGGGCAGGCTAAGCCCCATGGCCTCGATTGCGGACGACATGGTATTGGCCGTGTACATTCCGCCGCAGGAACCTACGCCGGGGCACGAATGTTTTTCGACTTCGCGCAATTCGCGGTCGCTCATTTTTCCGGCGCTGTGCTGTCCGACCGCTTCGAAGGCGCTGACGACGGTGAGGTCTTTGCCTTCGAAGTGGCCGGGCTTAGTCGTGCCGCCGTAAACGAAAATTGCGGGGATGTTCAACCGTGCGATGGCGATCATCGCGCCCGGCATATTTTTATCGCAGCCGCCAATGGCGAGCACGCCGTCCATGCGCTGCGCATTGCATACGGTTTCAATGGAGTCGGCGATCACTTCCCTCGAAACCAGGGAGTATTTCATTCCTTCGGTGCCCATGGAAATTCCGTCGCTCACGGTGATGGTACCGAAAACCTGCGGCATGGTTTTTTGTTCTCGGAGGACTTCCGCAGCGCGTATGGCGAGCTCGTTCAGACTGGCGTTGCAAGGAGTGATGTTGCTATAGGCGTTGGCAATGCCGATGATGGGCTTTTCAAAATCGCCGTCGCGAAAGCCGACAGCGCGAAGCATGGCGCGGTTGGGAGTGCGCTCGACACCGTTGGTTATCGCGCTGCTTCTGCTGTTCGAACGATTCATTTGCTGCTGGAAGTCATGGCCGTTGCGGCAATTTCTTCAGACACAGGCTGTTCAGTCGAAACCGTAACGGGGTCCAGGAACGGCATTTTCGAACGGAGCTGCGCGCCCACTTGTTCGATCAACTGCTGCTGCTCTTTCTGTCTCTCGGCGGTAAAGTTTTTACGCCCCGATTCATTCTCGCCGATCCATTTCTTTGCGAACTCGCCATTCTGGATTTGTTTGAGCATCTCCCGCATGGTGTCGCGCGTTTTGCTGGTGATGATTTGCGGGCCGCCGGTGTAGTCGCCGTACTCGGCCGTGTCGCTTACCGAGTAACGCATGTAATTCAGCCCGCCGCGATACATCAAGTCAACGATTAATTTCAGTTCGTGGAGGCACTCGAAGTAAGCGATCTCGGGTTGGTAGCCGGCTTCCACTAACGTTTCGAATCCGGCCTTGACCAGCGCGCTCACGCCGCCGCAAAGGACGGCTTGCTCTCCAAAGAGATCGGTTTCCGTTTCTTCAGTGAAGGTCGTCTCGATCACGCCGGCTCGCGTAGCTCCGATGGCCTTGGCATACGAGAGAGCGAGCTTCTTGGCCGAACCCGTTGCGTCCTGATGAACGGCCAGCAATGCAGGCGTGCCGCCGCCTTCGACAAATACTTCGCGGACGCGGTGTCCCGGCGCTTTCGGCGCCACCATGGTCACGTCAATGTCAGTGGGAATATCAATCGTTTCGTATCGAATATTGAATCCGTGAGCGAACATCAGCATCTTGCCTGCTGGAAGATGCGGTGCGATTTCGCGTTTGTAGATTCCGGGCTGCGCGGTATCGGGCGCGAGAATCATGATCACGTCGCTGGCGGCGGCTGCTTGCGCCACGGAATAAAGCGGCAGGCCCGCCTTCTTTACTTTTTCCCAGGACTGACTGGTGGCGTGCAACCCGACGCATACGTCACAACCACTATCGCGCAGGTTCAGCGCATGGGCGTGGCCTTGCGAACCGTAACCAATAATTGCAATTTTCTTTGCCTGAATCAGCGCCAGATCCGCATCGTTGTCGTGATAAATCTTCGCCATTTTTATCTCCTAGGGCCGCTCAATATGGATTTTTTAAACCGATTGCGATGCTTCCTCTTCCAACAGCAAATCATTTCGTCCGGCAGAATGACAATCCGCCGGAGGTTTCGTCCCGCGTGACATCACGACTTGTCCTGTCCGCGCCATTTCCAGGATTCCAAATGGACGAAAAACGCCGACGAGCGCATCTACTTTGTCTTCGGTGCCGGTGATTTCTATCACGAGAGATTCGTTGGCTAAATCCACTACACGCGCCCGGAAGACACGCGCGATTTCCATCAGGCGATAACGCGATTCGTCATTCGCCGCAACTTTGATAAAGGCCAAGCTTCGCGCAATTATCGGAACGTGAGTTACATCTTCGACGGAGAGAACCGGGGCCAACTTGTAAAGATTTGCTTCCACGCGATGCGCGGCCCCTTCGCTGATCCCTGCGACAATGGTCATTCGAGAGATGCCCGGACGTTCCGTGTGTCCCACTGTGAGCGACTCGATGTTGTAAGCGCGACGACGGAATAGAGATGCGACGCGATTCAACACACCCGGCTGGTTTTCCACGTACAGCACGAACGAGTGGAGTTTCTGTTGTTCAGACATCGGTGGGCCTCTCGACGAGCGGGTTCGGCCGGCGAATCATGGCGTGCAAGTCCGCTCCGGCCGGAACCATCGGAAACACGGAATCTTCTTGTTCAACCTGAAAATCAATGAGCGCCGGTCCGCGATGTTGCCGGGCTGCGCGTAATGTTGGAATTACGTCGGCCCGCGCGTTCACAGTGAACGCGGGGATGCCGAAAGCTTCCGCGAGTTTCTGGAAATTGGGGCTCCACAAGGGCGTGGAAGAATAACGGCCGTCGTAGAAGAATTCCTGCCACTGCCGGACCATGCCGAGGTATCCGTTATTCACGATGGCAATTTTGATTTCGATTTTTTCCTGGACGATAGTGGCAAGCTCGGCCATGGTCATCTGGAAACCGCCGTCGCCCGCAATAACCCAAACCTCGGCCTTCGGATTTGCAAACTTGGCGCCGATTGCCGCCGGAAGCGCGAAGCCCATAGTGCCCAGGCCGCCGGAAGTAATCAGCGTGCGCGGCTTTTCGTGCCGGTAATATTGGGCTTCCCACATCTGGTGTTGGCCCACGTCTGTGACGATGATAGCGTCGCCGTTCGTCTCACGCCACAATTCGTGGATTACATGCGCGGCGTAAAGATGCCCGTCGTCCGGCAGGCTCTGAATGTCTCGCACCGCGGAATCCTGCTTGGAGTCGTCGATACCGGACAGCCAATCCGAGCGGTCGACTCTTTTCACACCAGGGATTAGTTGCGGCAGCAATTCGCGAAGATCGCCGATCAGTGGAACGTCCACGTGGACGTTCTTATTTAGTTCGGCGCGGTCAATCTCGATATGGATTTTCTTCGCCGTCGGCGCATACGTTTTCAAATTTCCTGTGACGCGGTCATCGAAGCGCATCCCCAAAGCGATCAGTAAATCGGACTCCTGGATGGCTTTGTTTACCCAGGCTTCGCCGTGCATGCCCATCATTCCCAGGCACAACGGATGCGAAGCAGGGAAGGCGCCAATCCCTAGAAGAGTGAGCGCCACAGGAGCGCATGCAGCCTCTGCGAAGGCCAGAACTTGCTGCTCCGAGCCGGACAGAATAATTCCGTGGCCGGCAAGGATTACCGGCCGCTTGGCCTGGTTGATCAGTTCCAAAGCTTCGGCCAATTGCGTTTTGTTGTAAAAAGGCCCGCGAACGAAATGTTGGCGTTGTGGCGCAGCCGCTTCCCAATCAAATTCGCACGAGCCGTTTTGCGCATCTTTGGTGATGTCCACGAGGACAGGACCCGGGCGGCTGGAGTTCGCGATTTGAAAGGCCTCGCGCAGACTCGGGGCGATGTCTTGCGCGCGCGTAACCAGGTAATTGTGCTTCGTAATGGGCAAGGTGATGCCGGTGATATCGGTTTCCTGGAAGGCGTCGCTGCCGATGAGTTTGCTTCCCACCTGGCCTGTAATGCAGACGATTGGTGACGAATCCATCATCGCGGTGGCAATCCCGGTGACCATATTCGTGGCGCCGGGGCCGGACGTCGCCAGCGCTACGCCGACGCGTCCGCTGGTCCGCGCGTAGCCGTCGGCCATATGCGTGGCACCCTGTTCGTGCCGCACCAGGACGTGATGAACGCTGTAGCGCGTCATCGCGTCATACGCCGGCAAAATCGCGCCGCCAGGATAGCCGAAAACATATTCCACGCCCAGGCGTTCCAGGCATTCCCAAATAATTTCTGCGCCGGTCTTTTTAGTTTTCGGCATGGCGAACCCCTAAACTCCCCACAGATACTGATCGGCGTCATATAGAGTCGTCATTTCTTCCTTAACCAGATCGTCGTGTTGCGGCGCGGCGCAAATATCGATGGCCAGGGTGTCTTCCAGGGCGAGAGCCGAGTGCTCCACATGCGCGGGAATCGAAAGCATCTGGTTCGCGCGCACGGTGAACTCCTGGTCCTTCATCTGGAAACGCCAGGCGCCGCGAAGAACTAGAACTGCTTGCTCGTGGTCGTGGCAGTGGGGAAGTTCGGAGGCGCCCTTCTTCGTTTCGACCATGGCGACGGTCATGTCTGTGTTGGTAAGCAATTTTTCCCGGTTGTAGCGCGATCCATTTTTTCCTTTACTGAAATCGGAAAACTTCATGTTGAGCTCCCTTGGCCTGAAACTTTTGGCTCCAAAACCAAGAGGCCGTTATCCCTTTCGGGTAACGGCCTCTTGGGGGTTCGAACTTTTTTCCGCCCCGGCCGCTACCCGCTCCTAAGCAGGATATTTACTCGTACGAGTACTACCCCTACTACGATTACGACCTGAATCAGACGAGATACGGCAAATGGGAGACGTACAGAAATCGGCGGCAAAAACGGGGCCTTCGTGGAGATACCAAACCCTCGCGTTTGATTATTGCTTCCCATTGTGAGTGGATTAAGTATCACGTTGTTTGGAACGCGGTCAAATAAGATTTATTTATCGATGCTATTCGTTCCGGCTATACATTGCCGACGGAACGGAAGGAGTTACCGCCCTGGCTGAGAAGAATTTGGAGACGTTAGAAGCAATTAATGAATTTCAATAAGGAATAAAGATTTTGGCGGAAGCGTCAGGTCAAGTGTACCGTTCTTGATTTTTTCGATGTGCGCGGGCGGCAATTCCGCAGCCTTCTTCAGCTCAGCGTATTGCTGAATGGTTGGAGATACGGGATCGCCCATCGCGTGATAGGCGGGAAGCGGCGAACCTATTTCGGCATCAACTTCACTGATCTCCGCGTGGCGATCTGATTTCAAGTGCTCGAGATGAATCGCCATAGTCACTGTGTGGCCGGGATCGTCAGGCAGTGAATAGTTCCAGACGGCCAGCGCGAGCGAACCGTCGGCACCGCGCGTAACGAGCATGGAATCGGAAGCTACGTCGATTCTTTGGTCGCCGAGATGATGCATCAATTTGAAAGCGTTGAAGATTGGCTTGGGAACGCCTCCTTCAGCCAGCAATCCGAACTCGCCGTAGAAGGGTTTTCTAATTACGCCTTGTTCTTCGAAAACATCCGAAAACGTCCAGTAGCTCATTATGTTGACGAGGCCATCGCACCGGCGAATGGTGTCGCCCAGCCAGGGTCCCATGAAGGCGGAGTCTTCCACCTTAGGCTTGTTATCATAAACCGCGTTCACCTCAGACCAGATCAAAGGAAGATCGGGCTTGGCCGAAGACGTGATCTGGTTGTGGACTTTGTCCACCGCGCTGCAGATCATTTTGTTCAGCGGGATGGGTTTGTCGGCGCCGAAAACGTCGTGCGAAGTGTCATTGCCGTACACGTGGGTAGAGACAAAATCCACCGGAACATTGTTATCGGCGCAGTGGCGGATGAAGCGGTCTACCCAGGCAGCTTGAGCCGTTGCTGGGCCGCCCACGCGAAGGCGAGGACTTACGCTTTTCAGCGCAGCGGCGGTGACGTCGTACAAATGGTAGTAGGTGGCTTCCTTCGGCTCGCCCGTCCAGAAATCGATATTGGGTTCGTTCCAAACCTCGAAATACCATTTGGAGACTTCGTCAATTCCGTAGCGATCGACCAAATGCTTGGCGAAGACTGAGATCATCGCGCCCCAGCGGTCGTAATCTTTGGGCGGCGAGACGTTTTGCTTGTACCAGAAGGGATGAAGATTGTTTGCCGCCGCGAGTTTCTTGGGCATGAAACTCAGCTCCACGAAAGGCCGCACGTGGTTCTGCAGTAGGCCGTCGTAAATCTGATCGATGTAGGAAAAATTGTAAACAGGATTTCCCGCGGCGTCTTCGTCGTAAAAGCCGACTTCATCGTGGAAAATTGCGTGAAAGCGAACGTACTGAAAATCGGTGATGGATTTGACTTCACGTAAGTCATCGCGGTAGCTCTGGCGCAAAGTGAGTATGGCGCGACCGGAGCCGAACATTTGCTCCCAAAAATGGGGGAAGGGATGAGAAGGGGCCTGCGTGTCCACCTCGACTATCTGGGGCGCTTCGGGTGCAGGAGCGGCTTGGGCCTTCAGCCTACGTACGTTGGCGCATAAAAGCGAGACGCCCAGCAGACACGCGTAGCAGAATGTTTTTTTCACGGAAGCTTTCCCCAGGATAAAGCTCCGCTGGAGTGGGAGGAAGTTTACCATCTCTCCCACTCCCGCGGTTGCCAGCGTCTCAGCTAAAAGACGAACCGGCCTTCCAACTCGATCACGCGTCCGGCAAGTCCGTATTGCGCGACCCCGAAGGCCGGATTGGCGATCGGCGTACAAAGCGCCGGGCTTCCAACGCAATTATTGCCGTAGGAGATGGTCGTCGACTGGCCTTGGAACGTAAACGGCGCGAGATTCAGTTTATTGAAGGCGTTGTAAATATTCATACGCAACTGAATCTTGGATGTTTCGCCGACGAACTTCATCGGAGGCAATCCGAAGTTCTTCACGAAGCTGAAATCGAATTGGCTGAAACGCGGGCCACGTTCGTTGTTGCGTTTAAATGCCGGGAAGCCGGACGTCGCCACATCGTAGTAGTAGGTCGAGCCGTTCGGGAAGTTAGATCCTGAAACCGGCGGGAGGAAAGAGTTCGTGTCCGAGTTGTTCTTGGGGTCGTGGAGTACCGCAACCGGGCGAAGGGGGCAGATGGTTGCGGACCCAAGAGTGATGTTGCAATTGTTGGTGGCTACCGGTGTCCACGGGAATCCGGAGTGGAATTGGAAGTCTCCGTTTACTTCCCACCCACCCAAAATTCTTCCCTGCCAGTCGTCTCGATTTCTGAAGATTGGAAGATCCCAGAGACCCACAACACGCAGGTTGTGAGTGGCGTCGTAGTCCGAGGGGCCTCGTTCGGTCGAAAGAACGGTGGGGTAGGTTTGGTTGGTACCGTAGCCAGGACCTTCCGAAGAAACTTCGTCGATCGACTTGCTGTAAGTGTAGAGGAAATCCACCAACACGCCGTTGCGGAAGTTGTGTTTCACTTCCGTATTGAGCGCGTTGAAGTTCGCATTCGTGTCGGGCGTGTATTGGAAAACGGCTCCGATCAAGGGGCTTGGTTGTTGGTAGAAATACTGCAAATTCTTAATTCGGAGCAAACCGTGGCTGCTGCTGC
>Ga0182015_10000069_pt1 | contig 129968 bp, 114 predicted proteins | sample 712P3MmetaG_FD_120478 | JGI IMG/M metagenome (GOLD analysis project Ga0182015, IMG submission 120478) | Permafrost microbial communities from Stordalen Mire, Sweden - 712P3M metaG | ecosystem: Environmental > Terrestrial > Soil > Wetlands > Permafrost | place: Sweden: Stordalen | collected...
GAGTGACTTCGCCAGGCTCTCGAGGATCTCCCGTTGGCCGTCGCTCATTTGCAGGGGTGGGGTCGGTGGGCGCATGCCCAACCCTACTCCTATACGCGCTTATTTGCGAGACACACACTAGCGGGGACGGATCGCAGCCAGGTGTCACGGGCGATGTGTTCGCGTGTGGCAGGTTTCGATCTGACGTTTCGGTCTCGAAATCGAGTCCGTGCGCGATTACTTGATCGAATCGGCTGTACGGCTGCCGGGTTAGGCGATTGTCAGCACTCGATGACTCGGGCCACAGCTACGGGGCGACCCCCCGCACCTCGATGCCAAGTCGTGCGCGGCTGTCAGACAGGAGAGGGGAATCCGTGGTCACCACGATGCTGGCGTCGAGAACGACGGCAACGGCAACGGCCTCGGCGGTGAGGAGGTTGAGTTGCCGACCCGCCTGAAGAGTAGCCATCACCGGTACAAGCTCCCGGAGGCTCAAGAGCCCGACTTGAGGAGGGAGGCGATGGACCGACGCGGTCACCCTCGCCTGCTGGTCGACTGTCAAGTTGTCCATCCCGCGAGAGAGCGCCCCTGCTGATCCCGCGTCGTGTAGAGCTCGGGCCAGTCTCCAGTACCACGATCCGGTCGTGAACAGCTCGCCTTGGTCGAGCGCGGCTTGGAGGTCTTCAGGCGCGGTCTCTGCGAGAACGGCGAACAAAAAGGCGTCATCGACAACGAGCACGAGGCGAGGTTCGCCTGGCTAGAGATTGGCGATGTCGGGATCGTCCGCCGCTACCGCATCGGCCAGCTGGCGATAAGTGCCGTCGCGCAGCAGTGTGGCGACGGCTCGTCGCTCTTGCTCGCTGAGCGGGGACGTGTAGGGCCCGGGCTTCGGCCTGAGCTGTCCAGAGCTGGCGAACGCTTCTCGGGCACGATTGACTGCTTCTTGAAGGGCGGAGTCCAAATGAACTGGGCGGGTGGCCACGCGGCTACGGTACCTCCCTCCGACGAGTTAGGGGCCGCCAGGCTCCCGCTCTCCGTACGTTCGCCCTGCGGAAAGAACAGCGCCCGTTCCGTCAGCGGGCCAACGACTGCGACGCTCTGACTCGGGCTCTCCTTCAGACGATGGGAGATACGACGACCACCGTCATCTCGTCCGAGGGACGGTCAAAGACGACACTCGGACGCGCCGGCTGTCGGTCGGCCGCACGCCCTGCCGCCGACCGCGAAACGAGCTGAGAACCTCGTCGAAGGCACGCACTGCGCCACGGAGCTCACAGATCGCGCTCCCTATGCCTATGCCGCCGTGGCGTGCGATGTGTCCCGCCCCATCTTCACAGCCGGAGCATGTCCCCTCGATGCGAGCGGCTCGACCGTGGCAATCGGAGATGTCGCGGCCCAGGCCGAGCAGGTCATAGCGAACCTGGCCGTCGCGCTCCGCGCTGCGGGCGCCAGTTTGCACGACGTCGTCAAGACCGCCCTGTACGTCGCCAGGTCACCGGGCAGGAAGACCTGCTCACGGCCTGGGAGGTGCCAGTGGTGCCTCCGGCGAGCACGACGCTCCCAGCACCCTGCTGGGCATCACCGTTCCTCAGCCACCGCGACCAGCACGTCGACTCGACGCGGTCGACGATCGCCTGTAGGCCGCCCGCCGTTGAGATGTGCGCAGCCGCGTCCCAACAATTGGGTTGCAACCCGTCGCACTCCGTTGCGGCCCTTTCGCGACCCCGCGTGTTGACCCCTAACGACCTGGGAAAACTCAGCCTGGCGCAACCCATCGCGACGGACAGAGCCCCTCCGGCCAGGACTCATAGTCCCTTGGTCGCAGGTTCGATTGTCGTTGCCGAATGCGCTTGTCCGGGGTCTCGAGCGTGGGCTACCGCCCTGTCGGTGCAGACTGTCCGCTACGGACTGTTTCCAGTCGTCGGGCACCCGATCGAGAGGCTGGAGAGCGGGACGGTTGTGGCATCAGGGCCGAGGGCGTCGCCGACGACGAAGACGCCTATTTCGGTACTGCCGTCGCTCTCGTAGACCGGGATGGAGATGTTCCGATTCTTCGAGGCTGCGTCCCAAGCCAGGGCCTGGGCAGGTGAATTCACGTCATCACTACCCGACGCGCAGTCGAGGTCGCTGGCCTTGACGTAGCCCTGGACCTCGCCTTGATCGATTGTCACGGCGACAAGGTCGGGAGTGCCGTTCTGGTTGGCCACGCCGTAGGTCTGACCGCTCGCGTTGGTGCCCCATGAGGTCGTGACCCGGTTCACGTACACGGCTTGAAGCGACCACGACGCGTTCGCGCTCGCGTCGATGGTCACCATGTCCTGGCCGGGTTGGAGTGGGGCAACCTCCGTGCTTTGTAAGGAGGTTCCCGACGCGCCGCTGATGTCAGCGGGAGAGCAGGTCATATACGACCCGTCCGGAAAGTCGAACTTGCCCACCGATAGGCAGGTCAAGGTGAGCGAAAGATTCGTCGCGGTGGCTGGCGCGGGTCCGAGATCGACAGTCGCGGTCCCCGTGCGGGTGACGGCGATGATGTTGCCGAGTTGGGTATCTGACGGCGCGCCTGGTGGGGAAAAGACTCCTGCTGCCAACGCGGCCCCGCCTCCGACGAAGATGGACCCGGCAACCACGCCGATACCCAGACGCCACTGCCAGCGACGGCGCAGGCGAGGGGTGCGCTCGACATTCGCGATCAGGGCCTCGCGCAGTGCCGAGGCGAAAACCGAGTCCATCTCCCGGGTGTTCATCGAAGCATCTCCTTCGTCATGTCATCTCGTTCTCCGGCCTGCGAGGTTTCCAGTGCCGAGGCCATTCGAGCTCGGGCACGATGAAGTCGCGTGCGCGCTGCACCTTCGGAGATGCCAAGAGCGGTTGCCGCCTGGGCAGGTGAGTAGTGTTCGAACGCGGTGAGCGTGATGAGGGCGGCGTCCGATCTCGCGAGGGAGTTGAGCGCTTGTCTCACCTGCTCGATGACGACGACCTCCTCGATGTGCTCGAGCGCGACATCGCCAGCGCCACGGCCGTCATCGGAGCGCGGGAGCGCGTCTATCAGCGCTCGATAGCGTCGCAGGCCGCGGGCATGATTACGCGCAAGGTTGGTCGTGGTGACCAGGAGCCACGGCAGCACAGTTCCCTCGACGACTCGTACCGACTTCTTTCGACGCCAGAGCTCGAGGAAGGCGCCGGCCGTGAGGTCTTCCGCGTCGGGCGCATTTCCGGTCAACCGGAGCGCATGGCGGTACACGCGGTCCCGCTGGCGATCGAAGACGGGGGCAAAACCTTCGCTATCGCCGCCGAGCGCCTTGGTCCAGGACGTGTACTCCTCCGGAAGCGATGCCACTGAACGTAATGTCCGCACCGGGTGCACCGTTACACGAACTCACAGGTCGGAGTCACCGCGGCCGCGGCCGTTGGTTCACCTGGCATATGGCCCGACAGGTGGATGATCCGCAGATAACTGCCGTTCTCCTGTGATCCAGCCGAACTAATGGCAAGGCCAAAGACCACGCCGAACGGATCGGGAGGGTAGGTGCGTGCCCTGTGACACCAGCAAACATGGCAATGCTCTCGACTTTGGGGACCGATGGTGGGGAGACGCTGCTAACAACGACCTGACAGGGCTGACCCATGGAGAACTGGCGCAGCACCTCCTCGGTCGGCTGTCTGATTCAACCCAGGTTCAACGTTACGATGCGACGACCCGCCTAGAGAGCGGCCCAACCGATCTCCAATGAACGCTGATCGCGTCTAGTTATGACGTTTCGGTTCTGGCATCCTTGCGCTGGTGGCGACAAGACGCGCATCGAGGCTCCTGCTCGTGGCAGTGGGCGCGCTCGTAGTAGCTAGCAGGCTGTTCCGCTGGGGAGGCGACCGCACCGGAGACTTCTCGGCGCTGGTCCGTGGATGACGAGCGTGGAAATGATGAAGCTCTCCAGTTGCCTGCCTGCGGGAGAGTGCGTGCTTCCTGTCAGTCATGAACGAGGGCATAGGGGTCAAGAAATGCTCGGGACTTGGCTGGGTCCGTAGACCTCGAGGCCATGCTCGTCGAACATCACGGACGCGCAGATGGCCTCTTGATTGAGCTCGACCTGCTCCTTAAGGCCGCGGGCGGTAGCTTCCTCGGCGGCCACAAGGCGGAGCCGTGGATCCGTGCGCTCTCGACTGACCAGGCCGTGTCCCTTGCCGTCATCGGCGGCGAAGACCTCGCAACACGAGACACCTCGTTCACTACCGCCGCATGGTGCGTTGGAGCCTTCCGTAAGACTCCTCCGCCGCTCAAAGCCGACGACGTGCGCCTTCTACTCTCGTTTGACGCGAAGCCAAATCGCGCACATTATGCAAGACCCGCATTGATAAGCCTGGCCCTGATCGCGCTTGAGAGGCTTCTCGTCTTGGGCGATTCAGTTGCGCTGACGGTTGCAGATGAAGCTGCCGACCAACTTTCCGCGTGGAATCCCGATCCGGGCAACAAAGTGTGGGGCCTACGAGCGGAGGCACTCCTCTTGGCGGGGAGACCGGCCGTCGTGGATCCGACTGAATCAGGGCCATTCTTGATGAGGGACGCGTTCGGCATTGCCGCCGTCGACCTGCTCGGAGCAAGTGTGGAGGTGTGGCCGGCCGGACTACGCGAGCTCTTGGAGCACTGCGCGGCAGCGACGGGTGCAAGGCCATCCGCAAAGTGGATCCGAGCCTGTGAGCAGCGGTCGGGTGCCGCTAGGGGAGCCGCAGATATCGTTGAACGCCTGCTCGGCATCTTGGTCGAAACTGAGCCCGTGGGATTCATGACCGACCACGGTTCACACCGGCGCCTTCTCAGCGGTTGCAACGACGATCTTGCACGGGGGCTCGTTTGGACGGCTGGAGTGCTCGATTGTCCATGGCTGGTCCCAGTGCTCGAAGCCGTAGCCGCCCGCTGCATTAGAGGGTCGTTTGGCCGGACGCTTCGTCCAACTGAGGTCGCAGGCGAGAAAGTCCAGTACGCCTGCTTTCACGTTCTCGCCACATCAGGAACGATCGAAGCTGTCGCGGCCATGTCGCGCCTGGCAAGTTCGACCTCGAACCGCACGACCCTGAAGCGCCTTGGCACAGAGCTCGACAGGGTTGCGGCGCGCCTCGATCTCTCCAGGGAAGTCGTGCTGGAGATGGCTGTTCCAGACTGGGGGCTAAGCGCCACGGGATCGCTCACCATCAACTTCGACTCGGCCGAAGCCGTTCTTCGCCTCGACGACCGCCTGGGCGTCAGTCTCGTTTGGCGGTCAGACGGCCGGGAGCTTCCGGGCCCGCCGTCGCTTGCCGGGGGCGAGGTTGCGGTGGCCGTGCGGCAACAGGCTGACCTCAAAAAGGCGGTGACGGCAGAGCGCAGGCGGCTCGAGGACCTCTTCACCTCGGCACGTGAGTGGTCGCTACAAGACTTTCGTCAACGTTTCGTCGTGCATCCGTTGACCGGCTGGTTCGGGCGCCGACTCTTCTGGGCGGTATCGCCGCTGCTCGGCGAGCCTGGTTGGTTTGGCGACCGAGGCCGCTCACCGCTTCGCGACTCCTTCGGGACTCCGCACAATTGATGGAGAAGCGATAGTCCGGCTGTGGCATCCCGCCATGTCGTCGACCGACGAGATAGGCACCCTGCGCGCCTTTGCCAGATCGCTCGACCTGGTGCAGCCCTTCCGCCAAGTCTGGCGGGAGACCTATGTGCCGAATACAGCTGAACGGTCGATGGAGCTGTACTCCAGCCACTACGCCGGCCACATCCTCCGCTTTCGTCAATTCTACGCGCTCGCGCGAGAACGCGGATGGTGGGGAGGCTTCCTGTCAGGAGCATGGGACGGAGGCCAGTCCGGTATCGCTAACCGTGACTTCCGGGTTGCTGGAATCCGCGCGTCTTGGCAGTTAGCGATGCTGGACTTCGACGATCACAGGATCGAGATCGAGTTAGGAGTGACAGATCGTCTGATCTTTGCCCAAATCGGCGAGAACGAGCAGGCGCCTTTGGCTCTCTCGGACGTACCTAGCGTGGTCTTCTCGGAAGCAATGCGAGATCTTGACCTGTTCACGAGCGTCTGCACCGTTGCGAACGACCCATTCTGGATCGAAAAGTTCGCCTTCGAGCCACGATTAGGTGAGTACTGGGAAGCCCTCGCTCATGGGGAGCACCTTGACGCAGTCCACCATCGCCGCGAGCTGCTCGAGGCGATGGTGAAGGATGGAAATCTGCCCGAGCAGTTCGAGCTGGCCGACCGGCACCTCGTCGTCAGGGGCACGCTCCGTACGTACTCAATCGACCTGGCTACCGGCAACGTTCGTATGGACCCTCCGGGGAAGTGGCTGTCGTTCAGCGGAAAAGCAACGAACAGGATTGACAGTGCAGCATCGCCATCCGCGTATTTGCCTGCAATCGATGACGATGAGATCCTCCGCAGGATTCTGATCAGATCACGTCTCTTAGCGGACGACGACCTGATCACGGAGCGGTCGTTGCGCAGCCAGATCCGTGATCAGTAGCCGCCCGCACCCAACCGGGACCGGGGGCCGCCGCCAGTCGCGGTTGCACGCCGATGTCGGCCTGTCTCCATGACCTGTTTGAGGCGAACTTGCCTGTGCAAGCCCGGCGGCGAGGCTCTCGGCGATGAGCAGCCCGGTGCCACCGTAACGGGCTGCGATGGCGGCAGCTTCGTCGAGGAGGGGGCGAGGATCGAGGACCTGGAGGACCTCTCCGGGTGCGGCCAGCGTGATGGCGGTGGCCACCGCAGGGCTGGCTCCGACGAACAGCTGGCACAACTGGCCCCTCGATGGCCGTGTAGGGCTTGGAGGAGCCATGCCGGCTGGCACGAATGGCCAGCTCGTCGTCGGGTAGCTGGGAGGGCCAACGGGGGCGCAGCACGCGGACGGCCAGGTACTCGTCGACCACGAGATCATGTTCAGCTCGCTTGGTCAGTCGTGGTCGTCTTCGGCGCCGCCGCGGATCGGCGTCGCTGACGGCGCCGAGCGCGGCTTGGAACTCTTCGGCCAGGTCCCCGTCGACGAGACGGCCGAGGAACTCGCGATCCGTCTCGGTAAGGCGCGGGTCGCCCGCACGGCGGCGCCGGCGGCGTTCTGCGAGCAGCTCCTCACCGATGCTCAGATGATGGGCGCGCGAGGGCGGACAACTGAGAGTCAAACGTCCCGCCCAACCGAGCCAAACGTCCCACTGGGCTCGCCCTGTCGGCCGCGCCGGGGCGGCGTGACTCGACCTCTGGCGCCGGGTTATCGAAGATCGAACACGACGCGAGCCTCGACGGTGCCGCTCTCCACGTCGGCGATCGCCTCGTTGACGTCCTCGAGCTTGCGCGTCTCGCGCACGATGCGCGTGCGGCCGTCAGCGTGGAGCTGGAACGTCTCAGCGAGGTCGACCCGGGTCCCGACGAGGGAGCCAACCACAGTGATCCCCTGCAGCACCGTCTCGAAGATCGGCAGGTGCATCGTGTTGTCGGCCGGCAAGCCGACGAGCACGAGCGTGCCCTTCGGCCTCAGGCTTCGAAACGCCTGCTCGAACGCCGCTGGCGTCGCGGCCAGCGCGATGGCGACGTCCGCACCACCGAGCGCCTGGATGCCGTTGACAGGATCGTCGTCCTTGGCATTGAAGGTGTAGCTGGCGCCTAGTTCTTTCGCCATCTGCAGCTTGTCGTCGACGATATCGACGGCGACAGCTGAGGCACCGGCGATCTGGGCGTACTGTACGGCAAGGTGACCGAGGCCGCCGATGCCGAACACGGCTACCAGGTCCGACGAGCGAGCACCTGAGACTTTGACTGCCTTGTAGGTTGTCACGCCGGCGCACGCGAGGGGAGCGGCGTCGAGTGGGTCGACAACAGGCGGCACCCTCGCCGCAAAGTCAGCTTCGGCCAGCACGTACTCAGCGAAGCTTCCGTTCACGGTGTAACCCGTGTACCTCGCCTTTCGACAAAGCGTCTCCCAGCCGGAAGCACAGAGCTCGCAGGCACCGCATGCCCATCCGAGCCACGGCACCGCTACTCGGTCACCTTCCTTCAGGTGGGTGACGCCGGCACCGACTCGTTCCACCAGCCCGACACCCTCGTGGCCTGGGATGAACGGGACGGAGGGCTTGACCGGCCAGTCTCCGTGCGCAGCATGGATGTCGGTGTGACAAAGGCCGGAGGTCTCGACCCTGACGAGAACCTGACCTAAGCCCGGATCCGGCTTTGAGACGTCCTCTAGGACGAGGGGGCGCCCGAAATCATGGACCACGGCAGCTTTCATGGCTTTTCTCCTTTAGGCGATGACTGAGGGCCAGCGCATGACACTCAGTGTGAGTCGCGGAGGAGAAGCGGACCAGAGGCGAAGGGCCCAACGGTGCACGAGAATCTCGTCTCGCGTTGGTGGCGTCCCGGGACCGCCGTCGACGAGCGCCTGCGTAGATAACTTTGAATCGCTCTCAGCCTGGACAGCGAACGTGTCGACAAGTAGGACGTGACCAATTTCAGGGTCTTCCGGCATCGGTGTGGGTCACTCAACGCATTCCGAGGCGCGTAAGCCCTTGGCAGTGAAGGACGATCCGGGCACCGCGGGGCAGGCTGACGAGCCAGCCTGCCGTTGGTCAACGGCCGTTCGTGACTGTGGTGAGGCGCACGGGACCGTACGTTCGGTGGTGACTAAGCCAATCGAACGAGGACGGTCTCCGTGCGCGTCACCGCTGCATTCTCTCTTCTTCTTGCCCTGCCAGAGATCTGGGTGCGCGACGTCGAGTTCACAGACGAGGCGGTCGTGGTCACCGTGGCGCTGCGTCGGCGGGTGCTGTGCTGCCCGGAGTGCGACTTCGAGACGAAAGCACGCTACGACCGCCGGCCGGTCGAGTCCGCCTGGCGCCACCTCGACCTCGCCATCTGGCGCCTCGAGGTGCGCGCCCAGTTGCGACGGCTGTCCTGCCCGGTACATGGCGTGCGGACAGACGGCGTCCCCTTCGCCCGGGCCGGTTCGCGCCACACCCGCGACTTCGAGGATCTCGTCGGCTTCCTCGCCACCCAGATGGACAAGACCGCCATCTGCCGGCTCGTGCGGGTCGACTGGGACACCGTCGGGCGGATGATCACCCGAGTGATGGAGACCGGTCTCGACGCGAGTCGACTGGACGGTCTTTTCGAGATCGGGGTCGACGACGTGAGCTGGCGCCGCCGGCACAAGTACCTGACCCTCGTCTCGGACCATCGCAGCCGCAAGATCGTCTGGGGATCTGAGGGCCGTGACACCGCAACGCTCGACGGCTTCTTCGACGAGCTCGGAACCGAGCGCTCGGAGAACCTCACGGCCGTCTCGATGGACATGTCGGCTGGCTACGCGAAGTCCGTCCAAAAGCCGGGGCATGCCACCAAGGCGGTCATCTGTTACGACCCATTCCATGTGGTGGCCCTCGGCACGAAGGCCCTCGACACCGTCCGGCGCCAGGAATGGCAGCAGATGCGCCAGGCGGACGAAAAGGCGGCCAAGAGATTCAAGGGAGCGAGATGGTGCTTGTTGAAGAACCCGAAGGATCTCGACGAGGACCAGGCGGCCACGCTGCGTCGGCTGAAACGCCACGGATGCCACTGTGGCGGGCATACAGCCTGAAGGAAGCCCTCCGGGCGATCTTTGCCGGTGACCTCTCCGAGCAGGACGTCGCTCTTCTCATCGACCGCTTCTGCTCGAAGGCCTCCCGCAGCAGGCTGAAGCCGTTCGTCACGCTCGCACAAACGATCCGCAAGCACCGAGCCGGTATTCTCGCCGCCGTTCGTCTTGGAGTGAACAATGCCCGCCACGAAGGCTTGAACCGGCGCGTCCGCCTCCTGATCAACCGTGCCTACGGCTTTCACTCCGCCAAGGCGGCCCTCGCCCTCATCATGCTCACCGTCGGGCCGATCGAGCATGTCCTACCGCATGAACGAATGTCCGTTGCCGGAGAGTGACCCACATTCATGCCGGGAGGCCCCAATTTCAGGCCACTTCTCGGTGAGCACACGTCGCTCCAGTCGATCGAGTACCGGAGTGCCTTGCCAGGTGAGACCTGCGCCGGCGCAACGCTGCGCCTGCTCGAGCGTTCCTGGCTATCGGCCGGTCGGTCCGGACTCGAGGATTGACGGCCAACGTGCGAATCGATGTTGCTGCCAAATTACTTTGCTTCTGGCCTGGGAAACCGATATGGCCAAACACTCTCTGAAGGTCAGATCGAGGTTCACTCTCGTGTTGGTCGTTCTTGTTCCGGTTCTACTCGCGGTGGCAGGAGCTGGAATACACGGGCTTCAATCCGAACGCAGCTCGGCCACGGAGCTCTACCGGAACAATGTGCTCAGCGCTGAGGCCGCCACGGACCTTGGGGCAAGTCTCGGTGACGCACACGCAGCAACCCTCGAATTACTGCTCGACCTCGGCAATCCGGTCGCCACAGCACCTGTAACAACCGGGCTCGTTTCGGGCATCTCCAATGACATCGAAGATGACATCGCAGCCATCCGGACTAACTCCACGGACAATCGAGCCGAGCCGGCCGCCATAAACGTCGTGGCAGCCGGCTGGACACATCTACAACTCCTCCGCGCCAGCGGGGGCCTGTCCCGTGCAAGCGCCGCCTCGAAAGGGGTCGAGGTGGGTGAGGTTGAAGCGACGTTTGACCGAATGACAGCCGCAGCGACCTCCATCGTGCAGGCCGAAGCAATCCAAGCACGCTCCGCATATGAGAAAATGCTTTCCAGTTACACCTTGAGCGTTCGCCTCATGGCTCTTGCGTTGGTCCTCTGGCTCATTGCCGCAGTCGGAATGGTGGTCTGGCTCATCCGCTCGGTATTGACTCGGACGCTTTCGTATTCGAGCTTCGCTCAGGCAGTGAGCGGGGGCGACTACACCAGACGTCTGTCGCCGCGAGGCGACGACGAACTCGATCAGCTCGGCGCGACACTCGACGAGTTGGCCGCCGGAGACAAGCCGAAGATGTCTACGACGTCGGGCAGGAAGACTTCACCAGCACGCTGCAACTGACGGAGAGCGAGCGAGAAGTACACGACCTCCTAAAGCGCTACCTAGAAAGAGCCATCTCGAGCTGCACGGTCACGATCTTCAATCGGAACCACAGCGCTGACCGACTCGAATCGGTCACTACCCTGGCTGAGGGTTCACCACTTTTACACGCTCTCGATGGGGCCAAGCCGCGTAGCTGTCTTGCGGTGCGCATGGCGAGACCCTTTACCAGTTCGGCCAATGCCGACCCGCTGCTGGCCTGTCCGGTTTGTTCAGCCTGCCCAGAGCGGACGATATGCACACCGTTGCTGGTCGGAGGCGAGGTCATCGGCTCGGTTCTCGCCAGTCACGGAGCAGCCCTCACAGGCGAGGAGGGACGGTCTTTACGAGAAGCAGTGAGCCACTCGGCGCCGGTTCTCGGAAACTTGCGCAATCTGGCGATCGCCGAGCTGCGCAGCGCGACCGATGCTCTCACCGGGCTGCCGAGTCGTCGGGCGATCGAGGACACGCTAAAACGCATGGTGGCGCAATCGTCACGAACACTCACGCCGCTCGCGGCGCTCATGTGCGACCTCGTCCACTTCAAGCACATCAATGATCGGTTCGGCCACCCGAGTGGCGATGAGGTTCTCGCAGCAGTCGGCGTAGCACTCACGCAGACGCTGCGAGCCGCCGATTTCGCAGGTCGCTATGGGGGCGAGGAATTTCTCATTCTCCTACCCGCCACCGGGCCCGAGGGAGCCCGCGAGATTGCAGAAAAACTCAGCATGCTGTCGCCGAGATCCGGGTGCCAACCGTCGAGCAACGCGTAACCTTCAGCATAGGAATCGCGGTCCTTCCTGATCATGCGATTGACGCGGGATCCCTCGCCCAAGCCGCCGATCGGGCACTGTATGCGGCCAAGAAGGCCGGGCGTGACCGGACCGAGACGTTCAGCACGGACTTGCAGAACACGAGCTCAGGCGCTGAGGTAGAGCCGAGGAATGTATCCGGTTTGCTAGTCGGAGACGCCCACACGAACCCCTGACCTGCGGCGATTGCCAAGCGGCGGTCACGCTCGGGGCGCAGTTGGGGTAAGCGGCTCACGGGGAGCCAGTAGGAGACGCGACACAGACGCATACTCCGGTGTCCGTTATACTGCTTGACGGTATATCGTTCTACGGAGTAGTGTCGGGTCATGTTTCAATTCTCAGAACCTCGCGAGGCGACCTCGTTCCCAGGACCACTCAGTTCTGAGCGGCACTGGAAAAACCTTGCACTGTCTCTGGTTCTGCTGGCCACAGTCGCCGGCGTCGTGCTGTTCCTGCTTTTTGTCGTGGCACCCTCTGCCGGGGCGGCGGGCGGCTGTGGCGGCGGTTGAGGCGTTCGGCGCTCAGTGGCGCGCCGATTCAGGAGAGGTTCCGCCAGATCGCACAACGGGTACATCACGTACCTGCTCTACCAAGAGTCACGGAGCAGCTCGGCTTTGGCTGTGGGCAACCGTGGTCATTACCGCCGGAGCCTTCGGCGCCACAATCGGCGTGGCTCCACCCTCCTCAGCTCCACCGGCTCGTGGACTCGCTTGGCTGCTTTTCCTCGGTTCCTCAGTCCACGTCGCGTCGACGGCTTGGCTCTACACGCTTCCCGAAGTCCACTCCTACTCTTTGCAGCGCCCAATTCGCTATGTGTGGATCCCGATCGGCCTCGTCCTGACGGCAGCGGCAACGGCAGCGGCACTCCCACCGGCAGCGATGACTTGGCTCCTCCTGCCGTACTTCGCTTGGCAGTTCCTCCACTTTCAGAAGCAGAACCTGGGCATCGCCGCGTTAGCGGCATCGTCAGTTGGCGTGACATCGCTGCGGCGCACGGAGCGCCGCGCCCTCGTCGTTGCGGGAGGAGCCGGGATCGTCGGACTCATGGCACACCCCGCCCTCCTCCAACTCGGTGTGCAGACGGGGGCCGGCGGGTTGTTCATTGTGGGCGCACTTCTGTTCGTCGGTGCTGTTGGCTACGGGTTGGTGTCGCTCGTTCGGCGACCGTCGCATGAGCGCCCGGCTGGCTTCTGCGCCATCTACCTGCTGTCGCTCCTGTTCTCGCTCCCCATCTTCATCTTCCGTTCGCCCTACGCTGCGGTCGGCGGGATGACGATCGCCCACGGATTTCAGTACCTGCTCCTCGTGGGACTGGTGGCTGCCGGGAGTCGTCGAGGGCGCACACGGGTACTCAGGATCGCCCTCTTCTGCAACGTTGCTCTCCTGGGCGGAGTTGTCCTCGGCGGCGCATCCCACCTGCACGGTTCGGCTCCGCCGGTTCGTTTGCTTTTCGGTGCCTATCTCGGTGCGGTGATGGCGCACTTCGTGATCGACGCCGGTTTCTGGCGCTTGCGCGACCCGTTTCCGCGACAGTTCCTCGCCCGTCACCTCCCGTACCTCGTGCCGCGCGTTACCGCCCTTCCGACCGCCGATGGATCGTCGGCCGATATACGATGACTCTTGTGGCAAGATCTGCGAAAGCACCCGAGGACGATCGAAGCCCATCCGAGCCACTCGGTACGTTCGGTCGCTACGCCGGCCCCGCGACCTTGATCCTCTCCAGCCTCGCGGAGGGGGCCAAGCATGGCTATGCCTTGACCAAGGACATCGAGGCGTTCGCCGGAGTGCGGCTTGCACCGGGCACCCTCTACGAGGCGCTTAGCCGACTCGAGGGTCAGGGACTCATCGAAGCGCTCGACAGCCACGACCGCCGGCGCCCCTACCAGCTGACTGCTGTAGGCGCGGCTGCCCTTCGAGCTCACCTCGCCGCTCAGCGCCGCGTGGCCGACCTCGGGCTTCGGCGATTGGCGCGGAGCTGGGGCACTGCATGAGCGAGGCGTCCGAGGATCTCGCACGTCGTGCCGAACGCCTGCTGCGCTGGTACCCGAAGGACTGGCGCTCCCGCTACGGCGACGAGTTCACCGAACTGCTCACCGCCGAGATCTGCGAGCGGCCGCGTTCGTTGCGACGCAGCGCCGACGTCGCCTGGAGCGGGCTGACTGCAAGGCTCACCAATGCGGGACTCACCGGCCACGCGATCGAGCCCGGCGACCAAGTTCGGGCCAGCTTGGCGTCGCTCGGTTGTGCGTTGGGTGTCTTCCTCGCGTTTGGCATCGCCATCTGGTCGCAGTTGACCATCGGCTGGCAGTGGTCGGAACCAGACACCAGCGCCACCTACGCGGCGATGATCCTGATGTCCGGCATGATGCTCCTCTTCCTCATCTTGTCGGTGCTCTCTGCCATTCCAATCGCTTGTTGCGTGGTCGAACGTATCGTCCGCCGCAGGTCGCAGGGGCTTGTCCGCCCGTCGTTGCTCTTCGTCGCCGGTGCGGCGTTCCTGATCATCGGCAGTCGTCACTTCGGAAATGGCTGGCCAGGTACCGGCGGCCATGCCTGGGCGCAGCAGGGCCTCGTGCCGGGCGGGGTGGCCGCGTTTACCTGGGCGTCGACCCTCTCGGTCACCTCGTACTGGGCCCACCCGGGCGCGCTGGCCTCGTTTCCAACCGGCGAGCTCCTCTGGATGGCGCTCAGCCCCGTCGCCATGGTCTGTCTCGTGGTCGGGGCCGCCAAGACTGTCCGCCGAGTAGATCTGCCACCGCGAGTCCTGCGCTACGAGGCTTGCCTCGCTCGGTTCGCCACCTACGGCATGATCGCCTTTCTCGCAGGATCCTACGTTTGGGTCATTGCCGGTGATCCCGGGCCGAAGGACCTGTTTCACACAGGGGCGATCGACATTGCCGGGCTCGTGGCGATGAGCGCGGCACTGGCTGTTGCACACCGAGCGGTACAACGAGCCCGCCACGGCGGTCTCGCCCTCATCCAGCGCTGAGCCCGATATCGATGCGAGATCGGAGGCGCACCACTCCGACCGGCGCTGTCACCGACGATCAGCCGGTGTCTCATGAAGGTCCGCCGGTCGGTTATCAGGTGGCCGCGGCCTCTGATGGCGCCGGACGGGACGCGGCATCGCAACGAAGGTTCAACCGGCGACGGCTGCTCGTCTATGGACTTGGCGGTATCGCGGCCGCCGCCGCAGCCGGCGCCACCGGCCTCGAGCTCGTATCGCACGGGATCCTCCCCGGGGGGCAGATGCTCGATCAGCTCGATGGGGCTTGTGCGGTGCCGAGCCCGGTGCTGACGTTCGCGCCGCTCGGAGCATCGGTCTCGAACGAATTCGACTCTCAGGCGCGCAAGCGAACCGTCGGTTACACGATCGCCTACCCACCCAAACACGGCCCAGGCAGCACGCTGCCGCTCGTGGTGATGCTCCATGGATTCGGGGGAAACCATGCGAACGCCGTGGTCGGGATGTCGCCTGCGCAGGCAGTGGCGCTGCAGGTTGGCCGGGAGCCACTCGAGCCCATGGCGATGGTGACCGTCGACGGCGGCGACGGATACTGGAACCCGCATCCCGGTGACGATCCTATGGCCATGGTGGTCGACGAGCTGATCCCGCTGTGCCAGGGGCTTGGCTTGGGGCGAGCACCGCAGAGGATCGGCACGATGGGCATATCCATGGGCGGCTACGGCGCTCTGCTCTTGGCCGAGAAATGTCCGCATCTCATCGCCGCCGTAGCCGCGATCAGTCCAGCAATCTGGACCAGCTATGCAGAGGCGCGGGCGGCCAACCCCGGGGCGTACGCCTCCGCAGCCGACTTTGCCGCCGACGACGCAGTGAAGCTCGGCGGCGCGTTGGCTGGCATTCCGGTCCGGGTCGCATCAGGAAATTCCGATCCCTTCCGCCGAGGCGTGGAAGCATTGGCAAGGGTCTTGGCACCCGGCGCGGTCGTCGACTTCTCCAAGGGCTGCCACACCAGCGCCTTCTTCATCGCTCAGGAGCCGCCATCGCTGGCGTTTCTGGCCCAGCGTCTCAGCTCGTAGTGCGTCGTGAGGAGTCGGAGCGAAGAACGAGCCCGAGCGGAGAGTTGAAGAGACGTCGGCGCAAGGTGTCTCTGTCTCCTATCCTGCTCGTGCATGCAGCAGCGGGGCCGCGAGAATCATCCGGTCCGCCCTCGGGCGGGTTCGGATCGCTCCGGGGTTATCCCGGGGACGTCGCGCATAGCTGAGCAATTCATCGCGCGCGCCGGGGTCCGTTCCACGGACGGCCGCGCACGCACCGCAGGACTCGTCGCGGCTCGCTGCTGCACCTTTCGATGACTCGTCGCATCCTGACCGTCGCCAGAGGGCTCGCCGGTGCCTTTCTCGCCGGCGACTGGGACCCGCCGCTCATGACCCGGCGTGGTCAGCGCGCCGTCGGCCAGAGGAGGGTCTGGGTTCGCGATCTCGCCCTCGCTGCTCGCCACGAGTTCCCTTCCCCGCCTCGCGACCGGCCCTACGAGCTGGCGAGGTTCCTGGCGGCGTGCCCGCCGCTTACGAAGGCCTTTGCCGTCGCCGGTAGGCGTTCCGAACCGCCACCGAGCGTTCGTCGATGGTTCTTCGCGCCTACCGCCATGGGCCACGCGCCCTGGCCGGTCGCGACTATTGACAACCTCGCCGATCTGGGGGCGATGCTCGGGCTGTCCATCGGAGACCTGGCGTGGTTCTGCGACACCAAACAACTCGAGAAGACCGTCGTCGAAGAGCGACTTCGCCATTACCACTACCGGTGGGCGGTGAAGGCGACCGGCGGCATCCGCGTCATCGAGGAGCCCAAGCCTCTTCTCAAGCACTTCCAGCGTGTGGTCCTGCGCGAGATCCTCGACCAGATCCCGGTGCATCGGGCGGCTCAGGGGTTCTGTCGCGGTCGTTCGGCCCTGACATTCGCGGCTGGCCACTCAGGCCAGAGCGTGCTCGTGCATGTCGATCTCGAGGATTTCTTTGGCTCCATTGCGGCAGGCCGTGTGTTCGGAATCTTCCGTCAGGCCGGCTTCCCCGAGCCGGTGGCTCATGCCCTGACGGGATTCGTCACCAATACGGTGCCGCGAGCCACCTGGTCAGCGATACCTCGACCTGAGTCGCCGATCTTGTTGTCAGCGCACCGTCGACTCGGCAGCAACCTTACCCACCCGCACCTGCCGCAAGGTGCTCCGACCTCGCCAGCGATCGCCAATCTGGCTGCGTTCGCACTCGACCGCCGGCTGTCCGCCATGGCGGTTGCAGCGGGGGGAACGTACTCGCGCTATGCCGACGATCTCGCCTTCTCGTGGTCGATCCGCCGCAGCAACAAAGAGCTGGATCGACTCCTTGCCCTCGTCACCCGCATCGTTGCCGAGGAGGGATTCCGCGTCAATCCGCTCAAGACCTCAGTCCGACGAGCCGGCGAGCGACAGCGCCTGGCAGGCGTCGTCATCAACGCGCGTCCGAACGTGGAACGGAGGGAGTACGAGCTGCTGAAGGCGACCCTCCACAACGCTGGACAAGCGGGGCCAACCGGGCAGAACCGCGGGCAACACCCTCGATTCCGAGAGCATCTCGCAGGTCGGATCTCCTGGGTCAATCAGCTGAATCCCGCGCGCGGTGAACGGCTTCTGGTGGCATTCCACCGCATCGACTGGAACGAAGTCGCCGCCGAGCCTTGAACGAGCAGCGACCGGTGGGCATCCAGTCGCTTCATCCCGGTTGGCGTCGCGGCCCGGATCTTGCCCTAAGTTTTGGTCAGGAATTCGTGTCCTACAACACCTTACGACTTGTAGCGCAGGGAAGGAGGGGCCGTGACGGGTGGGATCGCAACCGAGGAAACGGGGACACCGCGAGTGGGCTTCGTCGGCCTGGGAACGATGGGGTCGGCGATGGCCGCAAATGTGCGACGGGCGGGCTTCCCGCTGACCGTGTGGAACCGGACGCCGGGTCGGGCCGAGTCGCTTCGCGAGCTTGGAGCCGTGGAGGTGAGATCCCCGCGTGAGGTGGCGAGCGCGAGTGAGGTGGTCGTTGCCTGCCTGACGGATTCGCCGCAGGTTGGCGACGTGCTCTTCGGCCCCGATGGGCTGGCAGAAGGATTCGTTGAGGGGTCACTGTTCATCGACTGCTCGACGATCAGCCCCGCCAGCGCACGCGAGTTCGGCGCCCGCCTCGGTGACGATGGCGTCGCCATGCTCGACGCCCCCGTCTCTGGTGGCTCGGAAGGCGCGGTGGCTGGGACGCTGACGATCATGGTGGGCGGCGAGCCCACCGCACTCGAGCGGGGCCGCACGGTGCTCGAAGCCATGGGCCGCACGATCACCCATCTCGGACCGATCGGCTCGGGTCAGGTAGTCAAAGCCGTCAACCAAGTGATCCTGTGCGGCACCTACCTGGGCGTGGCAGAGGGCATCGTGTTGGCCATCAAGGCCGGCATGGACCCCCAACAAGTGGTCACCGCACTCTCGGGCGGAGCGGCGGGTTCCTGGATTCTGCAGAACCGAAGCGAGCGGATGATAGAGGATCGCTATCCCCTCGGATTCAAGATCTCGCTGCACCGCAAGGACCTTGCGATCGCTCTCGAGCTGTCCCGCGCCGTCGGAGCCGCGCTTCCGGTGACCGGACTGGCGGCGACCCTCGAAGACGGGCTGATCGCACAGGGCCACGGTGACGATGACAACTCGGCGCTGGCCATGGCGATTCGCCGGCTCTCCGGGCTCTGACGACCCGTAGTCGCGAGAGATTCGTCACCGATGCTGTACACCGACTAGCCCTATCATCTACGCCAGCGCGCGTCGTCAGATATTGAGCGTCTGGCGGGTGCGGCGCCCAGCGCGGGCAGGGTCGTGATTCGAGGAGAGACGTGGCGGGCATCAAAGGAGCGGCCACCATGCAGGGCGTTTGGGACATCCTCCAACAGGGAGAGCCCGACGATGCGGCGCTGGTCGTTCCTGACGGCCCTCGGTTCAGCTACCGGGCGTTGCGAGACGAGGTGCAGCGGGGCGCCGACGTGCTCTGCGCGCTCGGAGCCGGGAACGGCGACGTCGTCGCCTCGGTGTTCCCGAACGGCGCCGAGGCAGTGCTGGCGTTCCTTTCCTCCGCCGTCGCCGGATGCGCGGCTCCGCTCAACCCCGGCTATACCGAGCACGAGTTCTCCTTCTATCTGAACGACGTCAACCCAAGCATCCTGCTCGTACCTCCGGGCAAGGCATCGGCGGCGCGAAGCGCTCGGCCGTCGGGCACGAGAATCGTCGAGGCATTTCTCGATCCGGGCGGAAAACTCCGGCTTGAGCCCGAGGGGTCGCCTTCAACGCTGAGGACGGCATCCGAGAGGGCGGCTGACGACGTGGCGCTCACGCTCCACACCTCGGGTACCACCGGCCGGCCCAAGCGCGTGCCGCTGAAGCAGCGGCATCTGGCCGCATCGGTCGCGAACATCGTGGAGACATATGGATTGGGCCCAACCGACGTCTCGATCTGCGTCATGCCGCTCTTCCATGTGCACGGGCTTGTGGCATCGACGCTGGCGACGTTCGGTTCGGGGGGCACGGTCGTCGTCCCCGCCCCATTCAACCCGCTCCGCTTCTGGACCGTCGCCGCCAAGCACGGCGCGACGTGGTTCTCCGCCGTCCCGACCATGCAGCACATGCTGCTCGCCCGGGCGAAGTCGCAGTGTCCGGTTCCCACGCTGCGCTTCGTACGGACCTGCAGCGCTGCGCTCTCGCCCGATCTGATGACGAGGTTCGAGCAGCGGATCGGGGTGCCCGTGCTCGAAGCCTACGGAATGACCGAGGCCTGCCATCAGATGGCTTCCAACCCGCTCCCGCCGGGCGATCGGCGGCCCGGCTCGGTCGGGCTCGCCACCGGCGTCGAGGTCGCCGTCGTCGACGACGAGTGGAATCAGCTCCCGACCGGGCAACGGGGGGAGGTGGTCGTCCGCGGACCCAACGTGATCGGTGCGTATGCCGATGCTCCGGAAGCGAACGCCGTCTCATTCCGCGAAGGCTGGTTCCGGACGGGCGACGAAGGGGTCCTCGACACCGACGGGTACCTGACGCTGATCGGGCGACTCAAAGAGCTGATCAATCGCGGTGGCGAGAAGATCGCGCCACGGGAGATCGACGAGGTGCTGCTCGGCCACCCAGCGGTCGCCGAGGCCGTCGCGTTCGCCGTCCCACACGCGGCGCTCGGCCAGGACGTCGCTGCCGCTGTGGTGTTACGGGCGCCGGTGACTGAGGCGGAGCTCCTCGTCCATTGTCGAACCCGGCTTGCCGCGTTCAAAGTGCCGCGCACGATCCGAATCGTCGACCAACTGCCGCGCACCGCGACCGGCAAACTGCAGCGCGGCAAGGTAGCTGAGTCGCTCGGCCTGGGCGAATGAGGCTTGCGATTGTCGGGGCCGGGGCCATCGGCGGATGGCTCGCTGGACAGTTGATCATCGGCGGCGAGGAGGTCACTCTCGTCGCCCGCGGCGCCACGCTGGCCGCTATCCGCGAGCGCGGGCTATCCATCACGTCGTCGGAGACGACCTTCGTCGTCCACCCACGCATGGCGGAAGAAGTCAGCGCGGTGGCCGCGGCCGATGTCGTGTTCCTTGCGGTGAAGGCGCACGCGCTGACCGCCCTTGCCCCCGTGCTCGGACCGGCACTCGGTGCCGACGCATGCGTCGTCTCGCTCCAGAACGGCGTCCCGTGGTGGTATTTCGACGGAGTGCCCGGGCCGCTGGCCAATGCCCGGCTCGAGAGCGTTGATCCGGGCGGGATTATCGCGCACCATTTGCCGCCGGAACGGGTGGTCGGCGCCGTCGTCTACCCCGCGACCCGGGTGGTAGCGCCTGGGGTCGTCGAGCACATCGAGGGCCGCCGCATCTCGATCGGCGAGCCAGACGGCTCGACGACCGAGCGGTGCGGGCAGATCGCGGCCGCGCTGACGCAGGCGGGGGTTCGCTGCCCCGTGCGCGCGGACCTGCGCGGAGAGCTGTGGCTGAAGCTCGTCGGCAACGCTGTATTGAATCCGCTGAGCGCGCTGACCCGGGCGAGTCTCGCTGAGCTCGCCTCCGACCCGCTCGTCCGCCCGCTCGCGCTCGGCGCGATGGAAGAGGCGGCTGCGGTGGCTGCTTCGCTCGGCGTCACGCTTCGGCTCTCGATGGAGCAGCGTCTCGCCGCGGCCGCGAAGGTGGGCGATCACAAGACCTCGATGCTGCAGGACCTTGAGGCGGGCCGCCGTCTCGAGCTCGAACCGATACTGGGCGCCGTCGTCGAGATCGGCAAGGTGACTTGTGTCGCCACCCCGACGCTGGACATCTTGCTGGCATGTACCCGCCTGCTCGCACAGTCGATTTCCGGTTCCCGCCCGGTCTGAGGATCTCCAGGCTCGAGTGCGTCCGCGTGGGTGGCGTCCCTTGGGCGGGCCCGGCGTTTGGGGCGGTCTTCCTCCCGGCCGGGCCGCGTGAGGTCAGTCGATGAGCTCGCGCAGTTTCGAGATGAGTGATACGACGGTCTGGTCGCCGGTCGGGATCGGCACAACCTGCAGGTGCGTCACACCTGCCTCTTTGAAGGCCGCTACCCGTTCCGCGACGAACGACTCCGGTCCGCAGAGCGACATCCCCTCCAGCAGCTCTGAAGGCACCAAAGCCGCGGCTTCATCCTTGCTGCCGGACAGATAGAGGTCCTGAATCTCGGCGGCCTCGTCCTCGTAGCCGTATCGACAGGCAACGTCGTTGTAGAAGTTCCGGCCCTTGGCTCCCATGCCGCCGATGTAGAGCGCAAGCATCGGCCGGAGGGATTGCGCGGCCTGACGGACCTCCGGGGCCTCGCCGATCGCGAGAGCTCCACCGGCACGTATCTGCAGCGGGCCTAGGGTTGGGTCGCGCTTGGCTCGTCCCGCCTCGAGTGCGCCGCCCCAGACCTGGGCCGCCTTCTCCGGGAGGAAGAGGAACGGAAGCCACCCGTCGGCGATCTCCGCCGTCATCTCCACGTTCTTCTCGCCGAGCGACGCCACCCAGATCGGGATGCGACTCCGCACCGGGCGGGCGATGATCTTGAGCGGCTTGGCCAGCCCGGTTCCCTGCTCGAGCGGCAACGGCAGCGTAAAGAAGCGGCCTTCGTGGACGAGAGGCTCCTCTCGTGCCCAGACCTTGCGGCAGATCTCGATGACCTCGCGCATGCGGCCGATTGGAGCGGCGTAGGGCACGCCGTGCCATCCCTCGATGACTTGGGGACCCGAGGCCCCGAGGCCGAGTTGGAAGCGACCGTCGGACAGTGCGTCCAGCCCGGCCGCGGTCATCGCGATGAGGGTCGGCGTGCGGGTGTAGATCGGCATGATGCCCGAGGCGATCTGGACGTGGTCGGTCTTGGCCGCGAGGTAACCCATCAGGCTCGGGCCGTCGAAGCCGTAGGCCTCGGCGACCCAGACGAGATCGAGACCGACCTTCTCGAGTTCGGTGACTTGTTCGACAGACTCGTGGAAGCCCCCTGCGTAGCTGAGCATCATCGAGATCAGCATTGATCCTCCAGGTCCTGGCCTCGGCGCGCGCGGTCGCTGCCGACATTAAAAGGCGCGCACACACCGGCACCAGCCGGCGAGGTGCGCGCGCCCTTCAAGCAACCCACGAACCAGGTCCTGAGAGAGCGCCGTAAGCTTGGCGCATGGGGGAACAGTTGGATGAACTCGGCGGACCGCCAACATGGGGACTCTGGCGGGCGCTCCAGTCGCCGACATCGCCTCCTCCGCCACCGACGTGAACGTACCAAGGTCGCTGCCTCCTCGTCCGGGGGCCGACCCAGAGCACCAGACCGGATTCGACGATCGGGACCGCGCCGCCGAAGGCTTCCGGGCGAGCGGGGTGTCAGAGATGCGCGCGGCGGTTCCACTGGTCGATTACTTGGTGCTCGATGACGAGCCGCACCTGGAGGCGAACGAGTGCGCGGCGTGCGCGGCGAGGTTCTTCGACAGGAGGAATGCCTGCGCGGCTTGCGGCGCGACGTCGTTCGTGCGGGTTCGCGTGCCGTCCGAAGGTGAGGTCCGGGCGTTCACCATCGTCTCGATGGCCGCGCCGGGCATCCCGGTGCCCTTTGTCGCCTCGGTCATCGACTGTGGGGGGACGAGCGTCCGGGCCAACCTGGTCAATGTCATGCCGGACCCGGAACATGTGAAGCTGGGAATGAAGGTCCGGCTCGTTACGTACTCACTTGGAGTGGACGAGGCCGGCACCGAGGCAATCGGTTTCGGATTCGAGCCGGTGGACTGAGGAGGGATATCGACCATGGCGAGCGGCGAGGTATGGATCCTCGGAATCCACATGACGAAATTCGGCAAGCACCCCGACAAGGATGCCGTCGACCTTGCGTCCGAAGCAGCGATGGCGGCGCTCGCGGACGGCGGTGTGTCGATGCGCGACGTCGGCGTCCTCGCGGCGGGCAACCTGATGGCTGCAGGAGGGGGTATCGGCCAGCAACTGCAGAAACAGATCGGCCAGACCGGAATCCCCGTCTACAACGTCGCGAACGCTTGTGCGACCGGGGCGACTGCACTCCGCACAGCGATCATGGCGGTGAAGGCCGGCGAATGCGACATCGGCCTCGCCGTCGGCGTCGAGAAACTGTCCGGCGCTGGGCTGCTCGGCGGCGGCTCACGCAAACCGGACCCGCCGACATGGACTCCCACCGGTCGCTTCGGCGCCGTGGCGCCCACCGACGGCCGCATCGGAACCGAGACGATGCCGGGCGTGTTCGCCCAGATCGGCATGGAGTACGGCCACCGCTATGGCGGAACGAGCTTCGAGCTCTTCGCCCGGATCAGCGAGAAGAACCATGCACACTCGACCCTGAACCCGCTTGCTGCCTATCAGAAGCGCTTCAGTCTCGAGGAGATCATGAACGACGTGATGATCGCCTTCCCGAACACGCGGCCTATGTGTTCGGCCAACTGTGACGGCGCGGCCGCGGCAGTCGTCGTGAGCGACGCCAGGCTCCGGACCCTCGACGCCGGCCAGCGGCGGCGTGCCGTAAAGGTCTCGGCTTCAGTGCTGACGACCGACCCCTACGAAGAGGCCTGTCAGGTGCTCCCCAACGTCAACACCCTGACCCGAAACGCCGCCCGGCAGGCCTACGAGCAGGCGGGGGTGTCCCCGAGCGATCTCGACCTTGTCGAGTTGCACGACTGTTTCGCTACCGCCGAGCTGGTGCACTACGACAACTTGATGCTCTGCGCGGAAGGAGAAGCCGTCCCCTTCTTCGAGTCCGGCGCCACCTGGCGCGATGGGACGACACCCGTCAACGTGTCGGGCGGTCTCGAGTCGAAGGGCCATCCCATCTCCGCGACGGGCATCGCCAATATCTGGGAGGTCTGCACCCAGCTCCGCGACGAGGCGGGCGGGCGCCAGATCGAAGGCGCCCGCGTGGGCCTCGCCCACGTCATCGGCCTCGGATCCGCGTGCGGGGTCCACGTGCTGGAAAGAGCAGCCGCGTAGGGAACTGCGAACGGCCATCTCGCTCAGGCACGCTGGCCGACACCCGGTCACCGGTCGAGCCGAGGCTCCTTTGCTAGACCGAGCACCCGCTCGCCGATGATGTTCCGCATGATCTCGTCGGTTCCCCCCGCCACTCGGATGCCAGGCACTCCGAGCACGAACCGGGCCCAGGCATAGGTTCCCCATTCTCCCGAGTCGGCCGTGAGTCTCGCCCCGAGCACTTGCGAGGCGACCTCGGCTATCCGGCTGAGATTCGCGGTGAGCGCGAGCTTCGCGATCGACAGCTCCGGGCCGGGTGGTTGCCCCGAGCGAATCCGCGCGAGCGCGCGGTCGTTGGTGTAACGCGCCACCCGGGCCTTGACGAAAACGTCGGCGATCTCCTGACGCATCAGAGGCGACCCGGTCGAGCCCAGCTGGCGGGAGAGCTCGATCAACCGATCGAGTGCATCGTCGACGGGCACGGACGCCCCTCCTCCGCCAACCGCGGCGCGCTCGTTCATCAGCGTTGTCAGCGCGACGGCCCAGCCTCCGTTCAACTCGCCGAGCATGTGGTCAGCGGGGATGCGCACATCCGAGAGGAAGACCTCGTTGAAGGAAGCTCCGCCCGTCATCTGCCGAAGAGGACGCACTTCGACGCCGGCGGCGCGCATGTCCAGCACGAAGGCCGTGATTCCACGGTGCTTTTCGAGCATCGGGTCAGTCCGGCAAAGGATCTCGCCGATGTCGGCGTACTGGGCCCCCGAAGTCCAGACCTTCTGACCACTGATGACCCACTCGTCGCCGTCGCGTACCGCCTTGGCGGTGAGCGAGGCGAGATCGCTGCCCGCGGCAGGTTCCGAGAACAGCTGACAGGCGATGATGTCCCCTCGGTGCAGCGCCCGGAGGTAGCGCTCCTTCACGGCCTCGGTGCCGTGGGCGAGGATGGTCGGGGCGACCATGCCGATGCCGATTCCCCGGGGCGCCTGGTTCGGGATCTCGTAACGGGCCTCGAGAGAGTCATAGATGCGCTGGAACGGCATCGGCAATTCGCGGCCGCCGTATCGGCTCGGGCCGGTGATCCAACCGAAACCCGCGTCGAAGACCGCTCGCGCCCATCGCTTCGCGTCGGCGACCGCTCGCTCCTGCTGCACCGCGCTCCGCTCCGGAATCACGAAGATCTCGTCCGGTCCCTGACCGAACGACGCCTCGCCGCGTCGCCGCAAGTCGGCGCTCGCGCCGAGGAACTCCTCCACTTCCCTCGCGAACGCGCCCTCGGTGAGCTCGTCTCGTCCGCCATTGAGAACTTGTGTCACGGCGCCGCCACGAACGTGGCCCAACCGAGCAGGTGCACCTCGCCCGTCTGACGGGTCGCCGAGAGCTCGAGGTCGACGAGGCGGCGGCCCTCCTCCTCGCGTTTTCCCACCACCCTCCCCGCGTAGGTGAGCACGTCGCCTGGCCACGCCTGCGCCCGGAACTTGACCTTGAACCGCCTGATGTTCGTGGCCCCGAAGATTCCAGCGACGTATCCGGCGAGCACACCTGCCTGCCGCATCCCAACGGCGAACGGCTCGGGGTAGCCGGCCTGCTGGGCGAACAGCGTGTCGTGGTGGATCGGGTTCATGTCACCAGAGGCACCCTGGTAACGGACGAACGCGGTGACCGTGAGCGGATCGTCGATCCACGGAGTCAGCTCGCCGCCCTCTTCCAAGTCCTCCCAGACCACGGCCTCGCTCATCGGTCCGTCACCGGCCGGCTCGTCTCGATCAGGGTGGCGCGAGCCTCGGCGACAAGGACGCCGTCCTCGTCGCGGAACTCGGTCGCAATCTCGGCGAAGCTCATCGTGCCGCCGAGGCGCCCTTGTTTCTCGTAGACCTTGTCGATCCGCTGGCGTCCTGTGAGGACGGCGCCCGCCCGGGGCGGTGGGCCGAAGAACGTGAACTCCTGCTCGCCGTGGAGCAGGCGCCGCAGATCAAGGTTCATGCGACCGAGCACGGCGCTGTCCTGGTGAAGCCAGAAGACGGCACTCATGAGGAACGTCGGTGGCGAGACAGGTTCGGAGCTCAGGAACTCGGGATTCTCCGACCGCGTCGCACGGGCGAACTCCCTGATTTTGCCAGCCTCCACGTGCATAGTGAATGTTGCGCCGGTTGTGCCGACGAGATCGGCGGCCACCGGCGTCACCGTGGTCCCTCCTGCTTCGAGCTGACGAGCGGCGCGGTGGGGGGCTCCTCCACCTCGCGTCCGGTGACGACAAGCCGGCTTTGGATCCCGTACATCCGCGCGGCGTTCTGCCCCATCATGCGGGCGATCACGTCATCGGGCACCGAGAGACGTTGCATGTGCTCGATCGCCTCCCAAGCGTCCTCGGCGTCGAAGTGAGGGTAGTCCGACGCCCAGACACCGATGTCGGCGAAGTGCCGCCAGAGCTCGAAGACCTGGTCCTCGTCGCTCTCGAACGAGATGAAGCCGGACCTTGCGAACCCCGATTTGGCGGAGATCGTCACCGTGCTGCCCCGCGTCGCCGTCCACACCTCGACGCGAGCTCCGATCTTGTCGAGCACGAATGGCAGCCAGGCGGCATTGGACTCGAGGACTGCCAATTTGAGCGAGGGGAACTTCGCCCAGAAGTCGTGATGAGCGAGAAGCAGGAGCGCTAACTGCGCGTCATGACCGAAGCACAAGGTTTCTGCGATCACTCCCTTTCGGGTGAACCCGGCAGCCGCGGCCGCCTGGTCGAGAAACCAGCCCGTACAGTCCGCCGGCGCCTCGCTGCGTCCGTTGGCTGCCGGAAAAGGGTGAAGTCCGGCGACGAGTCCTGCGTCGGCGATCGCCTGCCAGATGGGATCGAAGCTCGGATGCGCGGGATGGCGGCCGGCCACGATGTTCGGACGTACGATCGCGCACCGGAAACCGAGCTCGGCACCTCGGTGAATCTCGGCGACCGCGTCGTTATTGTCGTGCTGGGGGAGGATCATCGCCGGGAACAGTCGGCTCGCATCCGTCGAGCAGAGATCGACGATCCAGTTGTTGTACGCACGGGCGAGCCCGAGCGCGGCTCGAGGGTCCGCGATCGCCGTGAACCACATCCCGCAGAACGTGGGCAGCAGCATCGCCTGGTCGATGCCCATCGCATCCATGTCCGCCAGCCGCTGGCGTGGATCGTACGCGCCTCGGGCGATGTCCATCGGGTCGGCGGCCATGCGGATGCGGGACAGCTGTGCCTGGTCCATGCCCGGAGTCCGGATGGCGCCGAAGAACGAGCCGTTCCCGCGGCGCTGCAGATGCAGGTTTCCGTTCAGGTAACCGTCCCAGCCGCCCTCGACGTCCTGCCTCCAGAGCCCACCGCGCACGGCATCACGGAACTCCGGCTCGACGTATTCGGTCCAGAGCTCCTGAGGCTCGAAGACGTGCCCGTCGCAGTCGAACACCGGGAACGACTTGGTGCTGACCGTCATGAGGCCGCCCTTTCTCGGCGGCCTTCACTCATCAGAGCGAGCTGAGCCCAACCCACGGCCCGCGGGCGATCCAACACCCGCAAGAGGTCTCGAACTGCACCGGCCGCACGTCGTCGTATCCCCAGTGCTTGGTGGCGCTGAAGGAGATCACGTTTCCGTACGACGCCGGAAGGTTGGAGATCTTCTCCAGACCGGCCACGAACCCTGCGGCCGTGAGCGGCGCGGCGGCATTCTGCAGGCCCTTCAGCAGTACGGCACCAAGGTCGCAGTCGAGCAGGACGAAGCCGTATTCACCTGACGCCGACCAAGGATTCTTCGGGAAGCTACGACCGGTGAAGTGCTCGTAGTTCGAGACGCACAACTTGGCCTGCGGAGGCGGCGCGATGCCGGCCGCAGACTCGCCGTCGCGGATGTCGGTCAGAGCCCTGGTGCCGCTGTAGAAGGGAGCCTCGGTCTCACCGGTGACGTCCTGGGTGTGGAAGTAGGTGTCCAGGTCGAGGAGCTGCGGCGTGTAGTGCTGCTGAGCGGCAAATGCCAGGGCCTGGTTCAATACCGAGCCGCCGGTGAAGGGGATGATGAGGTTGACGTGTGCGGCTTGGAGCTTCTCGATCGCGATGTTGGCGACATTGTTACCAAAACCGCCGGTGTCGACTTTCAGCGCCACCTTGTAGCCGAGCTTGGTCAGCTCGGCGATCCCTGCATCCGTGGACTCGGACGTCTCTTGAGAGTTGTACATCACGCCGATCGTCTTGCCCTTGAGATAGCCATGGTCGGCTGCCCACTTGACGAACGCGGCGTAATAGGTGTCGGCCTCCGGAAAGATCGAGAAGTAGTCGGACCCGGATTGTGAGAACACGCTCCCCTGAGCCGAGGTGGCGTCGATCACCGGGATATGGAACCGGCTGGCGAGGCATTCGGCGCCTGAAGTGAAATACGGCGTGCCGAGGACGGCGAAGACATGGTCGTCTTGTGCAAACGTCGTGCACAGCGCGGTTGCGGCCGCCTCGTTGAGGATGTTGAAGGTGTGGTAGACGAACTCGATCGGCCTGCCGCCGATCGACGCCTCGTGGGCCTTCTGCCACGCGCTGAGGACCGAGGCCATCTCGAGCTGCACGGGTCCGACACCGTACTTGGAGCTGATCTTGGAAAAGGCCGAGTAGTCGCCCAACGCCACCCCGATGATGATCGGCGAGTGGTTCGCCGGGGCGGCGGTCGTGGTCGTGGAGCTGGCGGCCGGCTTCGTTGTCGTGGTGGTAGTGGCCGTATTCGAGCTACATGCGGCAGCTGCTACCAGCGTTGCCATGACGGCGACGAACCCAAATCGCCTGCGAATCGTTGCAAGTCTCATACCTTCCCCCCATGCCAGCGGCGTTTGTCACCTCTCGCCAGTAGAGTGTACCCTTTTCGCCGGCAGCCGCACGGATGGGTCAGGCCACGGCGGCGATCTGTTCTCGTCGTGAAGAGCATCTCGCCTGCCGGATTCGCGCCGAGGCAGGGGGAGGCCCGTGGGAGCACTCGAGGGCAGGATCGCGATAGTGACCGGCGCGGGCCGCGGCATCGGGCGCGAGCACGCGCTGCTACTCGCCCGAGAGGGCGCCCGCGTGGTCGTGAACGATCTCGGCTCGAGCGCCGACGGCGTCGGCGCGGACCGCGCGGCCGCCCAGGCGACGGTCGAGGAGATCCTCGCCTTTGGGGGCGAGGCGGTGGCGAACGGCGACGACGTCTCCAGCGAAGACGGGTCCTCGAGCCTCGTGGCACAAGCGCTCGCCGAGTTCGGGAACCTGCACGTCCTGGTCAACAACGCCGGCATCCTGCGCGACCGGATGGTGGTGAACATGACCGCCGACGAGTGGGGCGACGTGATGCGAACGCACCTCAGCGGTCACTTCCATCCGACTCGTGCCGCCGCCCGTTACTGGCGCGAAGAGTCGAAGGCCGGTCGCCAAGCGGACCGTTCCATCGTCCACACCACCTCGACCTCGGGTCTGTTCGGCAACGCCGGGCAGACGAACTACGGCGCTGCCAAAGCGGGGATCGCATCGTTCACGATCATCTGCCAGATGGAGCTCGAGCGGTACGGTGTCAGGTGCAACGCCATCGCGCCGAACGCCCGGACGCGGCTGACGCTTGCCACCGCGGGCGTGGCCGAGCGGATCGCTCCGCCCGAGCACGGGTTCGACCGCTTCGACCCCGCGAACATCGCGCCGTTCGTCGCCTATCTGGCCTGCGCCGACTGCCCGATCAAGGGCCGCGTCTTCTATGTGCACGCAAATGAGGTCCACCTCCTGCGACCGTGGTCCGTCGCAGACCACGTCGAGACGGAGGGACGATGGACCGTCGCCGCGCTTCGAGAGCAGGCAGCGCGCCTCGCCTGGGTCGAACTGGAGCTCAACCGGCCGTACTGAAGGTCACAAGGCCCTCTAGCCCCGTCGGCCCGGCTTATCTATCTAGGGATCCGCAGGCGACCATTCGGCCGGCGACCGCTCAGCGAAGACCGCTATCGCGTGGGCCGTGCGACGCCCGGGCGCGGCGGCGAGCGGGCGGCCGTTCACGACCTCGACCGGGTGGACATCGCGGCTCGTCGCGGTGAGGAACACCTCGCGAGCCGTCTCGAGAGCGCTCATCTCGATGTCAGTCTCTGCGATGCCAGGAAGCCATTTCGAGCAGGAGCTCGCGCGTGACCCCGGCGAGGCAGCCGCTCCGGAGCGGTGGCGTGGCAATCTGTTCGCCTACCACGACGAAGACGTTGCTCCCGGCTCCTTCGCAGAGCACGCCGTCGGTGTTGGCGAAGAGCGCCTGGTCGCTGCCGTGCTCGTGGGCATGCCGTAGGGCGATGCCGTTCTCGGCGTACGAGGTCGTCTTCAAGCCGGTGGTCGCCCCTCGTGCGTTGCGAGCGAAAGGACAGGTCCACACGCGCGCCGTCCCCGGCCGGGGCTCGACGGCCGTCAAGGTCACCAGCGTGGTTGGCGGACCCGACGGTCCGCCAGCCACGGGGCCCGGAGGCCCCCCGGTGACCGCGACCCTCATCAGCCCGCGCGTCATCGCCCTCGACTCCGGCTGAATTAGGACGTTGCGAACACCACCGCGCACCAAGTCGCTGTCCACGCTCACCCCGACGCCTTCTGCAGACCGGGCGAGCCTGCGAAGGTGGCGCTCGAGTACGAACACCCGACCTTCACTGCACAGAAGCGTCTCGAATACCCCGATGCCGAACAGCGCCCGGTCGTCCGGACGGACCGCGGGTTGCGCGACCGGAGACAATTGCCCGTTCGCCCATGCGATGGTCATCTTCGTACAATAGAGTGCCCTATTTGTCGTCCGCACGTGAGGAGAACAGATGGATCAGCCGTCGTTCGCTCCGCTGACCCCGACGGCGTTCCTCGCCCGGGCGGCGCACGTGCACAGCGAGCGGACCGCGGTCGTGGACGGCGATCGCCGCTTTTCCTACTCGGAGCTCTGGACGCGGGCCCGACGGCTCGCAGGTGGCCTGCGAAGTCTCGGAGTCCAGCCTGGCGACCGCGTCGCCGTCCTTTCGCCCAACAGCCACCTGCTCCTCGAGGCGCACTTCGGCGTGCCCTTGGCGGGGGCGGTCCTGGTCGCGATGAACCTGCGGCTACATCCCCAGGAACTGGCCGAGATCGTGACGCACAGCGGCTCGGGCCTCCTTCTCTACGACTCCTCTCTGGCCGAGTGCGCGGTCGAAGTCGCGAAGCTCACGGGTGGAACCCTGCGGCTCGTCGAGTCGGCCGCCTCGGGCGATTCGGGCTACGAGTCGCTCCTTGGTTCCGCGCCCGAATTCGCAGCGCCGGTCGACGACGAGCGGTCGCTGCTGTCCATCAACTACACCAGCGGAACCACCGGGCGGCCGAAGGGGGTCATGTACCACCACAGGGGCGCCTACCTTCAGGCGCTCGCGATGGCCTTCCACACCGGACTCCAGCCAGGGAGCGTCTTTCTTTGGACACTCCCCATGTTCCACTGCAACGGCTGGTGCTTCCCCTGGGCCGTCACCGCCGCCGGAGGCACACACCTTTGCCTTCGGACCCTCGACGCCGCCGTTGTCTGGGGGCACATCGAGCACGACAAGGTCACCCACTTCAACGCCGCGCCGACGGTTCTCACGATGCTGAGCGACCACCCGGCGGCGCGTCCCGCGCCGAACCGGCTCACGATCGCGACCGGCGGGTCGCCCCCGTCGCCGACTCTGCTCGGAAAGATGGCCGAGCTCAATGCCCGCCTGATCCATCTGTACGGGCTGACAGAGACCTTCGGCCCAGCCGTCATCTGCGAGTGGCAGCCGGAGTGGGACCTGCTGCCGGCCGACGAACAGCACAAGCGCAAGGCCCGCCAGGGCGTGGGCAACGTGATCTCCGGAGGGCTGCGGGTGATCGACGCCGGCGGCTACGACGTGCCCGCGGACGGAGTCACGCTCGGTGAAGTGGCGATTTGCGGCAACAACGTCATGACCGGCTACTTCGCAGACCCCGAGGCGACGGCGGTGGCGTGTCCCGACGGGTGGTTCCGAACAGGAGACCTCGGTGTCTTGCATCCCGGTGGCTACCTCGAGCTGCGTGACCGGACGAAGGACCTCATCGTGTCCGGCGGGGAGAACGTCTACACGATCGAGGTAGAACAGGCGATCGCCTCGCACCCGGCCGTCTCGGAGGTCGCAGTGATCGGAGTGCCGGACGACCGCTGGGGAGAGCGCCCGGCGGCTTACGTGACCTTGCGGGAGGGTGCGTCAGCCGAGCCCGCAGAGATCATCGACCACGTCCGCCAGCGGCTCGCCGGCTTCAAGGCCCCGGCGCGCGTCGAGTTCGGACCGCTCCCGAAGACCTCGACCGGCAAGATCCAAAAGTCGGTGTTGCGCCAGGCGGCCTGGGAGGGACGCGAGCGGCAGATCAACTGACCGCCGCCTCCTGCGCGTGGTCGGCGACTTGGCAACGAACGGGGACGGTGGCTGCCCATCTGGCGGTGTCCCTTGTCATATGGCCGGCGAGGACCTCAGTGCACCGGACGTCCGGTGATTCCTCCCCACCGCTGGTGCGGGGGCTGGGGCGAGAATTCGTACTCCGCCACGGCCTGCAGGTGACGCAGCATCCGCCTCTGCGCCCGATCGGCGTCCCCGGCGATGACCGCCTCGGCGATGCCCGCGTGCGCAAGGTGCACGTCCCGGGCCGCCTGCTCCAGAGAGGGAACCGGCGTGGTCTGATCGGCAAGCACCAGGCAGATGGTCCGAACGAACAAGTGCATCGCCGGGTTTCCGGTCAGCTCGGCGAGAAGCAGGTGGAAGTCCTGAGACGCCAGGTGGCCCCGCTCGCGACCGCGCCGGCGCGTCGCGAGGATGCTCTCCTCCTCGATCGCGAGCAGGCGCTGGAGTCGCTCGACTCCCGACGGGTCGATCCGCTCCGCTGCGACTCGGGCGCACTCGACCTCGAGGGCTTGACGGGTCTCGTGGACCTGGCCCGGCCCGATGCGGGCGAACTCGAGATGCAGCGCCACCGCCCGGATGACGGCGTTCAGATCCGGCTCAATGACCACGAGGCCGCCCCCAGGGCCTCGGCGCATCTCCGCCACCCGATGGTGGTTGACGATCTTCATCGCCTCGCGGAACACCGCTCGACTCACGCCGTAACGCTCGATCAGTTCGGCCTCCGACCCGAGCACCGCGCCGACGGGCCAGCCGCTCGAGATGATCTCGTTCTCGATCTGCTCGGCCAGGATCTCGCCGAGCTTTCGCGAATCCCCGTCACGACGGACCTGCACGCGCCCGGCGCCGGACCCGCCGCGGGCGAGCAATGCCCGGGAGGCGCCCTGCGACGATCCGGCCGTGGCGGGCACGGGAGCTAGGTCGGCTGGCGGAATCGGGCGCCAGGCGTGAAGTGCGCCGGGAGTGAAAGGTAGCCGTAACTCACCCCGACGGTCTCGGCCCGCACGATCAGTGCCGGGTCGAGCTCGTAGTCCGCCAGCCGGTGGAGGACGGCCCGGAGCGTGAAGAGCAGTTCCCGCCGGGCGAGCGTGGAGCCGAGGCAGCGATGGGCGCCGAGGCCGAAGGTCATATGCCGATTTGGAGAGCGGTCCAGCAGTACCTGGTCGGCGTCCTCGAAGGCAGCCGGGTCCCGATTGCCCGACGCCCACACCATCAGCACCCGCTCGCCGGACCGGATCACCTGGCCGCCGATCTCCACATCGCGCGTCGCGGTTCGCGCGAGGGCGAGCTGGGGTGCCTCGTAACGGAGGAATTCCTCGACCGCGGACGGGAGCAACTCCGGGTGGTCGATGAGCCGTTGGCGAGCGTCGCGGTCCCGGTCGAGGAACACCAGCGCGCTTCCGATCGCGGAGGCCGTGGTGTCGAGCCCACCCTGGAGCGTGAGACTCGCCATGTCGACGACCTCGGTGTCATTCAGCGGTCGTCCCTCCACCTCGCAACCGATGAGGTACGTCAGCATGTCGTCGCGGGGATGGGCTCTGCGGGCGGTGACCGCGGCCACGAGCTCTTCGCGGATCACCCGCAGGCCCGCGAGGGCGGCGGGCCGCTCCGGGTTGTCCTGCCGCAGGTAGACCGTGTTGTGCAGCGGCTCGGCGAACCGCCGCCAGTCGTCGGTCGGAAGACCCAGCTTGTGCAAGGTCGTCAACGCCGGGACGGGGTGGGCCAGATCGTGCACCAGGTCGGCCTCCCCCCGCTCGATGAACTCATCGATGCTGCGGTCCACGAAGGCCTCGATGATCGGGTCCAGCCGCTCGATCGAGTGGGGCGCGAACATCGGGGCCATGGCCCGCCGGTACTCGTAGAAGATGGGGGGGTCGGTCTCGATCGGGATCGAACGCTGGCCGGCGTGCTTCTTGGGCGGGATGACGATCGAGTCGGCCGAGGAGAATGTCGCATCGTCGAGGGCCACCCGCCGGATGTCCTCGTAGCGCGTGAGCACCCAGAACCCGCCGTGGGCATCGCTGAAGGCGACTGGAGCCGACTCGCGCAGCTCCCTCAGTTGCGACCACGGGTCGGACGCGAATTCCGGGGAGTGATGGTCGAAGCGCACGAGCGGGCGGCGCCTCTCGACGTCAACTCCGGTCACTTCACGCCCGCGTTCCCGATCAGCTCGAGGTTCGGCCGCGCGGTCCATCGGAAGAGCCGCTCGGCGTTGAGGTGCGTCATCATATCGACCTCGTCGGTGGGCACGTCTGCCAGCGCCTTGGCGACGTCGCGCTGCGAATTGGGCCAGGGCGTGTCCGCGTGCGGGTAGTCGCACTCCCACATGATCTTGTCGATTCCGATGTGGTGGCGAGCCTCCACGCCCATCTGCTCGTCGATGAAGCAGACCCAGATGTTGCGGCGGAACGCCTCGGACGGAGGCGTGTCGTCGAGTCCCGACCAATGCCGGTGTCGCTCCCAGGTACGGTCGGCCCGCTCGAGCGCGTACGGCACCCATCCGATCCCGCCCTCGGAGAGGGCGAACTTGATCGTCGGGAAGCGCCGCGGGATCTCGCCCATGATGAGATCGGTGCACGTGCTCCACGCCGCACCGGGACCGAGCGCGATGCCCATCGTGAACGAGGCGTCGGGCGACGGGAGGGGCACGAAGCCGGAGGTCCCGATGTGGATGCAGACGACGGTGTCGGTCTCGCAGACCGCTTCCCAGAGGGGGTCCCAGTGACGGGTGTTGAATGATGGAAGGTCGAGGCGGTACGTGTTCTCGGGAAACGTCAGCGCCCGAGCCCCCCTGCCGGCGCAGCGGCGGACCTCCTCCGCCATGAGTGCCGGATCCCAGAGCTGGCCGATGATCATGGGGATGAACATTCCCGGGACAGCGGCACACCACTCGTCGATGATGAAGTCGTTGTACGCCTTCACGCACAGGTCGGCGAGCGCCTTGTCCCTCGCGCGAAGGAAGGTGACGCCGGCGAAGCGGGGGAAGGTGGGAAAGCAGAGGCTGCCGCGGATGCCGTCGCTGGCGAGGTCCCTTGCCCGCTGTACGGGGTCGTAGCAGCCGGGGATCATGTCGGAGTAACGGACGGGGTCCATCGAGAATTGGGTGCTGTCCTTGCCGGCGACGGCGTTGAGGCCCATCGTCGCCGTGCGGTCTCCCTCGTACACCCAGTACTGGCGGTCTTCCGCCTCGATGACGTGAGGACCGTCCTCCCGGTACTTCTCCGGCAGTCGGTCCGTCCACACGTTCGGGCCCTCGATGATGTGATCGTCCACGCTGATCAGGTCGAGCATTCCCTCACCTCCACGATTGAGAAATCATCATACTGAATAGCCCTCCTGAGCAGATCCTGGAACCAGGCCTCCACACACGGACCACCTCCCGCACCGACGCTCGGCCGCGCTCGGATCGGGACCGCGCTCGACCGGACTGCGGTCAGTCGCGGAGCCGGACGATCGTGTCGATCTCGACGCTCGCGCCGCTCGGGAGCGCCGACACCCCGACGGCGGTCCGCGCGGGCAGCAATTCGGTGCCGAAGACGTCCGCGAGCAGTTGGGCGGCGCCGTCCATCACCGTCGGCGTTTTCTGGAAGTCCGGCGTGGCCCGTACGTAACCCGTCATCTTCAAGAACCGCTGGATCCGATCGAGCCCGCCGAGGGCACCGGCGAGGTTGCCGAGCGTGCTGAGCAGCGCGCCGCGCGCCGAGAGCTGGCCGTCCTCCACCGACAGGTCGTCGCCGAGGCAGCCCGCGTAGGCGAGCCGGAGCGGCGGGCCCTCGACCGCGACGATCCCGGAGGTGAAGGCGTACACGCCGTCGACGACGACCGAGCTGTAGAGTCCCCCCGGGGGCAGCGGGTCGGGGAGCTCGACCCCAAGATCTGCAAGACGTTTGGCCCAATCGGACACGGCTGGCTCCTTCGGTTCTGCTCGAAAAATTGAGTATACTTCTCTCTTCCTGGAGGAAGCCCGAAATGCGAGACGGCTACCGCGTCATAGACACCGACACGCATGTCGGCCCGAACGTCGAGACGCTCGAGGAGTACGCCGGGCCCGAGCTGCGGCGTCGCTGGGATGAGCTCCGGCCCTACTACCAGAAGGTCACCGAGGGGCACCATCTGTCGATCGGGCCGATGCCCTATCGGCGAACGCTCAACACCCCGGCCGAGGGCGAGCGGGCAGAGCCCGGCGGTGCGATCCCGCTTCGGGGCAAGACGGGCATGTACTTCACCGAGCCGCCGGCTCCAGATGTCAACAACAAGAACGCGGCCGGGCGCCTTGCCGATATGGACCGCGAGGGGCGCGATGTCGACGTCATCATCCCGGCGACTTTCGCCAACGCGGCCACGGTGCTGGACAACGAGCTTGCACTCGGGCTCTACGGCGCGTACCACCGCTACCTGGCCGACTACTGCGGCGCGGCGCCCGACCGGCTGAAGGCCGCGATCCTGGCGACGGGAGCCGACGCCGAGTGGTCCGCGCTCGAGATCAAACGGCTCGCCGCCGCTTCGTGGGTAGCCGCGGTCATCGTCATCCTGCCCGAAGGCCTACCGGTCGACGACCCGTCGTTGGTTCCGATCTTCCAGGCCATGGACGAGGCCGACCTCCCGATCTTGCACCACTCGTTCTTCTACGAGCCGCCCTACTTCCCCGGGTATCGGGACATCTGGGGCAATCTCGCCATCGCCCGGGCGGCTGCCCACCCCTGGGGAGCCCAGCGCCTGCTCGCCTACGTCGTGTTGTCCGGGATGCTCGATCGCTACAGCCATTTGCGGATCGGCTTCGCCGAGTGCAGCGCGGGCTGGGTCGGGGGCTGGCTGAACCGCCTCGAGGGTCAGGCTGCCTACCTCGCCGCCACCCTTCCCGAGACCAAGCTCCGGGCCCTCGACTACGCCCGCGCCGGGCGCATCTTCTGCGGCGTCGAGCTGGACGAGGGGGAGGCGATGACCCAGAGCGTCATCGACGTGGTCGGCGACGGGGTACTCATGTACTCCTCGGACTACCCCCACGGCGGCTGCCGCTTCCCCCACTCGCCCGACATCGTGCTCGGCTGGTCCGGCCTTGGCGAGGCGAACCTGCGGCGGATCTTCAGCGGGAACGCGGAGCGCTACCTCCGACTCCTCTAAGCGCCTGATCCGGGTTCGGCGAGCTCGCCGAACCGAGCTGCGGCAGCCTGCGCGACCCGGTCGTCGTCCTCGTAGTGGCCGCCGCTCACCCCGACGGCGCCGACGGAACGACCCTCGACGAGCAGCGGGTGCCCACCGGGAACGAGAAACGTGTCCGGGTTCGCGCTCATGGCCCTCCAGAGCACCTCGTCCTGCTTGAGACGCTTCTCCAGGAATTCCTTGGTGGAACGGCCAAGACCTGCCGCTACCGTCGCCTTGCCGAGCGCACCCTTCCAGGCTCGCGGGTTCGCCCCGTCGATGCGACCGAGAGCGACGAGTTCGCCCGACGCGTCGGTGACGGCGATGGCGACGTTGACCCCGAGCTCGGACGCCTTGGCCAACCCAGCCTGGAGGGCTTCCACCGCTCCGGAGTAGGTCACGTGCCGCTGCGTGCGAATCATGTCCATGGTGTCCCCCAGCCTTGCGACGCGGCCCTCGAGAAGAGATTTAGGATACTCTAATCAGCCCGAGCTGGAGGTGGGCATGAGAAACGGCTTTCGGATCATCGATACCGACACCCACGTGGGACCGACCGTCGAGGTGCTGGAGAAATACGCCGGACCTGCTCTACGGGCGCGCTGGGACGAGCTGACCCAGTACTTCTCGCCCGTCACCGGCGGAGGTCACCAGCTGTCGATCGAGCCGATCCCCTACCGGCGCCGAATGGGCGCGACGAGCGAAGCGGAAGCGGCCACGCCCGGCGCGATCAGCCCGCTCAAGGGAAACGTGAGCGCGACCCTGCGGGTGCCGGTGGCCGAGGGCGTGAACGACGAGAATGCCGCTGGCAGGCTCGAGGACATGGACCGGGAGGGCATTGACATCCACCTCCTGATCCCCGCCACGTTCTCGACGGCGGTCTCCGCGCTCGACGTCGATCTCGCGCTCGAGATCTACGCCGCCTACAACCGCTACATCTCGGCGTACTGCCAGGCAGACCCGCGGCGGCTGAAGGCGACTGTGCTCGTGTCGGGTGCGACTCCCGAGGAGTCCGCCCGCGTGCTCGGCACCCTTGCAGAGGAGACCTTCGTCGCAGCCGCGACGGTGGTCCTGCCAGAGGGGCTGCCGGTGGACGACCCGAGCCTGCACCCGATCTGGCGTGCGCTCGACGGCGCCGACCTCCCGATACTTCACCACTCGTTCTTCTACGAGCCGCCCTACTTCCCCGGCTACCGCGACGTCTGGGGGAACATCGTCATCGCCCGCGCCGCGGCGCACCCCTGGGGCGCCCAGCGGCTGGTGGGATACCTCGCACTGTCCGGCCTGTTCGACCAGTACCCGCGGCTTCGGATCGGCTTCTCCGAGTGCAGCGCCGGCTGGCTGCCGGGCTGGCTCGTCCGTCTGCAGGGCCAGGCCGACTACATGCGCCGGGCGCTGCCCGAGCTGAAGGACAGCCCGCTCGGCTACGCCCAGGCAGGGCGAATCTTCTGCGGCATCGAGCTGTACGAAGGAAAGGAGATGGCCGAGGCCATCATCGCCGTCTGTGGGGACGGCGTGCTCATGTACCAGTCCGACTACCCCCATCCGGGCTGCCGCTTTCCGGACTCGCCCGAGGTCCTGTTCGAGTGGGGTCTGGCGCCCGACTCACTCCGCGCCATCCTGGCCGACAACGCCGCGCGATACCTGCGGATCCTCTAGCGGTGCAGGCTCCAAAGGGCCTGGTCGCGAGCTCGGACCCAAGAGCGGCGCAGGTCGGCGCGGCGATGCTGCGCGAAGGCGGGAACGCGGCAGACGCCGCGGTAGCGGCGGCCCTGGTCCTCTACGTCGTCGAGCCGCAGTCCGCCGGCGTCGGCGGAGACGGGTTCCTGATCTTCGCCGCGCCCGGCTCCGACCCGGTCGCCCTCGACGGGTCAGGGGCATTCCCGCTCGGCCTGACGCGGGACGCGCTCGAGTCCGATGGGCTCGACGCGCCCCCCGGTCGAGGCACCCGTTCCGTCACGGTACCGGGGGCGCTCGCGCTGCTCGAGGACGCCTTGGCCCGTTTCGGGAATCTCTCCTTCTCAACGGTCGGCGACCCGGCCATCCGGCTCGCACGCGACGGGTTCGAGGTGCGACCGACGCTCGCCTCTGCCGCGGCGCGAGCCGCCGCGGCGCTCTCGGCCGACGCGACCCTCTCCCGTCTGTACGTTCCCGACGGCCGACCGGTGGTCGAGGGCGAACGCATCTGCAATCCGGCTCTGGCCGATCTCTTGTCGACCGTCTCGCTGCACGGAACCGACTCGTTCTACCGGGGCGACCTCGCCGACGCCTTGTGCGCGCGGGTCGCAGCGGGCGGTGGATACCTCCGCAATGTGGACCTCGCGGCGCACGGGACCTCGGAACGCGCACCGGTCTCGTGCGGTTTTCGCGGGCGCACCGTGTGGGAGCTCCCCGAGCCGACGCAGGGCCCGGCAGTAGTCGCGGCCCTCCGGCGCCTCGAGGAACAGGGGCCCCTGCAGGCCGACGACCCGGACTGGGCTCCGGTCGTCGAGGCCGTGACGGCCGCAATGAGCGAGGCCGGCTTCGACCTGCAGGCGATGGGTGCCGCCGTCCCGCCCGTCGGTCAGGGTGACACGACCTACATCGCCGCCATCGACGAGCGCGGCGGCACGGCCTCGCTGATCACGAGCCTGTTCGGCGATTTCGGGGCACAATTCGGCGTGCCGGAGATCGGCGGGCCGCTCGGCAACCGGGCCGCCATCCTCCGGCTTCTCCGACAGGCGCCTCGCCCGGGTGAGCGGCCTCCACATACCACGATCCCCGCCCTCGTCACCCGGGACCGCTCACCACTGCTCGCCCTCGGCGTCGCCGGTGGGTTCATGCAGCCCCAAGCGCAGGTGCAGATCCTCCTCCGCCTCTTCGACCTGGGTTGTGCCCCTCAGAAGGCGGTAGACGAGCCACGGTTCCGGGTGCTCCTCGGAGGCGACCTCGCGCTGGAGGCCGGCCACCCTCTCGCCACCCGCTGGCCCGACGCGCTCGGCCGGCCGACCGGGGTCGAGGGTTTCGGTGCGGCGCAGCTCGCCGGGTGGTTCGACGGGCAGATGCTCGGCGCCGCCGACCGACGGCGAGGAGGCGCGGTCGTCGCGGCCTGAGGCGGCGCCGGCGCGCTCGTAGAGCGTGCCCGAGTACTGCGGCATCACTTCCGGGGGGAGCCCTCGGTCCCCTCCTTGCTCCGACCCAGGTAGGCCGCTACGACGGCAGGGTTCTCGCGGAGGATCTCGGGGCGCCCCTCGGCGATGATCCTGCCTGCTTCCAGGACGTAGAGGCGCTCGACGAGCCTTCCCATCATCGGCACGTCGTGATCGATGACGATCACCGTCGCGTTGAGCTGGTCGCGCAGCTCGATGAGCGCGGAGCAGAACTCGTCCACCTCGGCGACCGCAAAGCCCGCCGTCGGCTCGTCCAGAAGCAGGAGGCGGGAGCCGGACGCCACGACGCAGGCGAGCTCGCCGAGGCGCCGGACCCCCGTTGACAGTTCGCCTGCGTAACGGTGCCGATAGGGGCCAAGACCGAGCCGCTCCATGACGTCGCCAACGTCGCCGGCTTCGCCGTCGCTGGACTCGCTCGCAAGGGTGACGATCTCGACGAGGCTCAGGCCGTCGAAGAGCCTCGCCTGTTGGAACGTTCGCCCGAAGCCCGCCCGGGCCCGTCGGTGCGTCGACCAGCGCGTGACGTCGACCCCGGCGTAGGTCACCGTGCCCGCATTAGGTCGCAGGCGGCCGGAAACGACGTCGAACAGCGTCGTCTTCCCGGACCCGTTCGTGCCCATGATGCCGAGGATCTCGCCGGGCTCGGCGCGGATCGAAACCCCGTCCAGCGCCACGACCCCCCCGTAGCGGACAGTCACTCCGCTCGCCTCGAAAGCGGGCGCAGCCGGAGGGGCGCCACGAGGCTGGGCGGGCGACGCCGGTAGGGGCGCGGGCAGGGGCGCCGGCTCGGTGATTGGGCCAGCCGCTTCCGCCCGCGCGCCGCGTTCTGCGATCCGCCGCGCCGCCCAGTCGCGGATCCGGAAGACGACGGAAGCCAGGCCGCCGCGCGCCACGATGAGGATCACGATGAGACCGATGCCCGAGCTCAGGATCCCGAAGCTTTGACCGAGGAAGGACGGGATCGCCTGGATCCAGGCCGCTCCGAGGATGGCACCGGTGATGGTGGTCACTCCGCCGAGGACAACCATGACGACGAGGGTGAGGGACTGCGCCGCGCCGAACGTCGTGCTCGGGTCATAGGAAAACCCGACGATCAAGCCTCCGTAGAGGAAGCCGGCGAAGGAGGCGATCATTCCGGAGATGACAAAGGCGGTCAGCTTGACAGCCCTCGGAGAGATGCCGAGCGTCGCGGCGCCCGACTCGTTGTCGCGGCAGGCGATCATCGAGTGTCCGAGCCTGCTGCGCCGCAGCCACGCCACGAGCGACCCGACCGCGACGAGCGCAGCCAGGCAAAGCCAGTAGTAGCGATTGCCGGCCTCGAACGAAACTCCGGCGACGACCGGCCGGGGAATCGTGAGCGCGGACAAGCTCAAGCCACCGACGATCCAGCTCTGGTTGAAGAGCCAGGCCGCGATCGCGACGGAGAATCCGAGCGTGGTCACCGCGAGGAATAGCCCGCGGATCCAGAGCGACGGCACGCCGATGACGAGGGCGATCACCCCTCCGATGAGGGTGGCGAGAACAAGGTCCAACGGCATCGGCAACCCAAGCTGGTACAGGCGGCCGCCCACGGCGGCCCCGATCGCGACAAGGCCGAACTGGCCCAGCGACACTTGTCCCGCGAAACCCGTCAGCACGACGAGCGACAGGCCCATGATGGCAAAGACGACGACGGACGCGAGCGTCGACTGCTGGGTCGAGGTGAGCGGGAGCGGCAGCAGGACGGCGACGACCGCAGCGAGGACGAGGCCAGCCCGGCGCGCGGAGCGCACCCGGTGGTTGCCGGCCAGGCCGGGCGCCAGCTGGCGGAGATTGCCTGCCAGGGACCATGAGCTCCCCGAGGTCCCCCGGGCAAGCTCGCCAAGCCCACGCTTGCCGAGCAGGCTCACGACGATGAGGACGAAGATCACCAGCTCGAGGACCCCGCCGTTCGGGTAATTCCAGAGGACGACGGACTCGAGGATGCCAATGACGATGCCTCCGACGAAAACCGAGGGAAGGCGGAGCAATCCGCCGAGCATGGCCGCGCCGAGCGCGCGCAGCATGAGGCTCGGCCCGAGCGAGTCCCCGAACTGGATGGGTTGCGTCGGACCGATCAGGACCGCCGACAGGCCGGAGAGCAGCCCGGCCAAGGCCCACATGGCGAACGCGACCCGATGGACGGGTACGCCGGCGAGCGATGCTGCTTCGGCGTTCTCCGCAGACGCCCGGCTCGCCCGGCCGATCTTGCTCCGTCGCAGGAAGACCGTCAGCCCGATCGTGATGAGGGGCACGACGATGAGAATCATCAGCTGACCGGCTCCGAGAATCAGCTGGCCGATCCGGATCGTCGCCTGGAACGGCACGGGGTAGCTCGCTGCCAACAGGTTGCCGTTCCCCTTCGGCAGGTACAGCACCGCCAGATCGAGCAACTGGCTCACCGCGATCGTCGCGACGAGCACGGTCAGTCTCGAGGCCGCGTGCAGCGGGCGGATCACGAGGAACTGGGCGAGAGCGCCGATGGCGAGCGACGACCCGAGGGCCAGGCCCAGAGCAGCCCAGTAGTTCCATCCGCGGTTGATCACGAGGATCGGGATCAGCAGCGAAGGGAGGGCGCCCATCGAACCGGCGGCGAAGTTGATGACGTGCGAGGTCCGGTAGATGAGCGTCAGGCCCATGCCGAGCAACGCATAGGTCAGGCCGTTGATCAGTCCGAGAATCACGACCGAGAGAGGGATCTGAATGTGCAGCCCGGGAACGACCCAGGTGAGGCTCACAGAACCCTCCTATCGCGCGAGCGGCGACGCCGTGCCATCGGCTCCGGGCAGCCGCCGTCACCCCGTGATCCCGGAAAATGAGTGTACCCAATGGACGCGGACGCTCCCGAAATGCGGCGGCACTGCATCGGGTCTCCTCAGACGACGTCGAGCGAGCGGAGCTCCTCGACCGAGTCATGCTCGTAGCCGAGCTCGGCGAGGATCTCGTCGGTGTGCTCGCCGAGCAGCGGCGCGGGGTGCCGGACGACGTAGGCGTCGTCGGCGACGACGCCGGATTCGCGCAGGTACGTGAACGGGCCGGCGTGGGGATGGCTCCCTTCGACGAAAAGGCCCCGTGACTCAAGATGAGGCTCGCCGCGCAGCTCGTCCACCTGGTTCACGATCGGACCGATCGGGAGACTGCGCTCGCGGGCGAACCCCATCCACTCCTCGAGGGTGCGTTCGAGGAAGATCGACTGCAGCTCGCGGCGGAGACCGGTCTCGCCCGGGGCGAAGTCGACAGGAGCCCTGGTGTCCTTCCGTTCGCGCAGGTCCTCCCGACCGACCCCGACGCAAAAAGCGTCCCAGTACCGGTGCTCGATGGCACAGAACACGACGTAGCGACCGTCCTTGGTCTCGTAGAACTGGTACTTCGCCCCGTCACCTCCACCGGTGACCGGCATCGTGCTGCGGTCGGTGATGCGGTCGGCGTTGAGCCGATTCGTGATCGTGAGCCAGCCGTTCGCGACGACCGCATCGGCACCCGCGACGTCGATGAACGAGCCGCGGCCGGTGCGGTCGCGGTGCACGAGGGCGGCGCACACGTACGCGGCCGCATGGACGGCTGCGACCGCCGTTCCGTCGCCAGCTCCGAGTGGGTGGAGCGACGAACGCTGGTCGCCCGGGCGCACCCAGCCATCCTCGTCGGTCACCACCGGGAGTCCACCGGCGAGGGCAGTCATCATCTGGCCATGGGTCGGAACCGCCGAGTAGGGCCCGGTGGATCCGTACCCCGTGCACTGGCAGTAGACGATCTCCGGGCGGCGGGCGCGCTGCTCGTCGTACGAGATGCCCAGCTTCGCGGCCGCGCCGGGCATGTGGCCGTCGACGAAGACATCCGCGGTCGCTAGCAGCTTCCAGAACACCTCGCGGCCGAGGTCGCGGCCGAGGTCGAGCGTGAGGCTCCGTTTCTGCTTGTTGACCTGCACGTGGGCCGGACTGTGGTGAGGAGTGATCTGGCCGATGAAGTCGCGAAGGTAGTCGCCACGGCTCGGGTGCTCGACCTTGACCACGTCCGCACCGAGGTCGCCGAGGATCGCGCCCAACCGGTCGCCGTTGAGAAGGGAGGCGGACTCGACGACCCGGATGCCATCGAGCAACGAGCTCATCGGCGTGTTCCCCGCAGGGCCTCGGCCCCGGCAGCGCCACGTTCGGACTTCGAAGGGTCGAGCGCCTGCCCCGCCCAGGCGAGGTTCATGTCGGCCCACCATCTCGAGGCGTCAACATTGGACGAACCGAATGAGGAAGGCCTCGAACTTGTCGAGCGTGTGGAGATAGTCCGTGCTCGTGAGGTGGGTGAACCGCGCCCGGAATGCCACGCTGCCGCTCGGGCCGATCCGGCTGGAACCGCCCTGAGGGCGGGCCGGCTCGGACTCGATCTCGTCGCCGTTCTGGTCGAGCGCGGAGATGCGCACGGTCGCGCAATAGGCAGAGGTCGTCGACTGGTTCTGGACATCGACGGTGACGGTATCGACCAGGCCCGAGCGCGACGCCGCCGGTGGGGCGAGGATGAGGGGGGGCTGGTTGACAATGGCGTTGAAGCCCAAGCTGAGCGCTGCGATGCACCCGCTGGCAACGAGGGCGTAGAACACCACCACGCGCGCCGGCGTGTCGCGCCACCGGTTGCGTCGCGGCCGATTGGATGCCGGCACGCTCACGTGGCCGCCCCCAGCATCAAGTCCGCGATCGTCGACGGGAGGTGCGCGTCCGGCGGCCCGAGGTGGCGGATACCCGTCCGGTCCATGTAGAGGACCTCGTCCGCGATGCGAAGCGCGACATCGACGGATTGCTCGACGACGAGCAGCGTGGTCCCGAGTGCGACGATCCGCTCCACGGCGAGAATCAGCTCTTCCACCACGACCGGGGCCAGGCCGATCGAGAACTCGTCGATGAGGAGCAGCTCCGGGCCTGCCATCAGGGCCCGGCCGAGCGCCATCATCTGCTGCTCGCCGCCCGACAAGGTGCCGGCCGCCTGGTTGAGGCGGTCGGCGAGCGCGGGAAAGACCTCGAGCACAGCGGCCTGGCGCCGGACCACGAGCCGGCGTGAGCTCGTGAACGGGTACGCGCCGATCCAGAGGTTGTCCTTGACCGAGAGCCCAGGGAAGGTGGCACGCCCGCCGACGACGAGCGTGATGCCGAGCCGGGCCCGCTGCTCGGCCGGGATGCCCGTGACGTCCTCTCCGTGGAAGCGGATCTCGCCCGCTTGCGGTTCGAGGATTCCGGCAATGGCCGAGAGCAGGGTCGTCTTGCCGACCCCGTTGCGGCCGAGCAGCACGTGACAGCCCGTCCGGGTGAGCTGCAGGTCCAACCCGAACAGGACCTGCACGGGCCCGTAGGACAGGTCGGCGTTCACGATCTCGAGCAGGCTCGCGCTCGCCGCCGGTTGGTTGGTCGCACCCGCAGCCCCCATCGCAGCGAGCGGCGCGACGGCGGGGACCCGGCCAGCGCCGTCGGCTTCCGGTTCGAGGTTGCTCAGCTCTCCTTCGCTCGCGAGCTCTTCGGCCATCCTGCGGGCGTCGCGTGGATAGCTGGTCGTCGCGAATGCGAGCAGTATGAGGCCGGCGACGACGACGCAGGGGATGAGGATCAGAAAGCTCGCCCGAAGCCCGATCCGATCGGCAAGGAATCCGAAGATGATGGGGGAGGTACCCTCACAAAGCGTCTTCACCACGTAGTACAGCGCCACGCCGCGGCCCCGCAGGTTGGGATGGAGCACGTCGGCCAGCACGGCATTGATCGGTGGGAGGGGCGCGATGATCAACGCGGAGCCGATGGTGAAGCTGAGGAGCATCAGGGCCGTGTTCGGAACGGCGAACGCGATGTACATGAACAGCCCGCAGGCCACCCGGCTGAGGCCAGCCACGCCGACTCTCGCCGATGCGCGGCCGGCCTGGACGAGCCGGTCGGCCACGGGACCCGAGCTGAGGGCTCCGACCAGGCCGCCGAGCGCGAACAGGCTCACCGCCGTCGAAGCCTGGGGCACTGTCAGGTTGTGATAGGTCGTGAGGAACGTCACGGTCCAAACGCTGATGCCACCGAAGAAGAACCCCCCGACGGCGGTCGAGATGAGCGCCACGGTGTAGGTGCGGCAGCTCAGGATCCGCCGGTAGGCCGTCATGTCGGCGATGTCGCCGCCCTCGGACCGGGTCGCCCCCAACACCGCCGGGCTCCGGAGCCGGCGGTCCTGTGCCCCCCGTACCGGTTCGGCGAGATGCCAGGCGAAGAGCGCGACGACAAAGCCCGGGATCGCGAAGAAGTAGAACGCCGAGCGCCAGCCCCACGCCGTGGCCATGGTCGCGCCGATCGGGATGAGGATGAACGCCAACAGCTGACCCGACTGATAGATCCCCATCACCTTGGAGCGCTGGCTCACGGGGTAGTAGTCGGCCAGCAAGGACTGGCTCGTCGGACCCCCGGCAGGCTGAGCGGCGCCGAGCGCCGCCCGGGCCGCCAGCAGCATCAAGTAGCCGGTGGCGAGGCCGCTCCAAAGCATCGCCACACCCCAGAGCACCGCGCCCCAGGCGATGATCCGCGTCCTGCGAACCCGGTCGACCAGCCTCCCGACGGGCAGGGTCGCCATCGTGGCGGTAATGAAGAAGGCTCCGCCGAGGAAGCCCAGCTCCGTGTCCGACAACTGGAAGTCATGTTTCAGGAAGGGGAAGACCGCGCCGAAGAGGTACTGGTCGGCGACACTGACGGCGTAGACGGCCGTGAGGAGCCCGAGCGGCCAGCGAGACATTCCGACAAGGCGCCGTGACACCTGGAAATCGGGCCTCGGGGTGCTCTCCGGTGACAGCGCGGGAAGCTCCCCGGTCGCCCCGTCGCCGTCGACCACGTCGGTCACGCCGGCCGCCGTTCGTACGATTGATCGAGCCGGACGAGACGGCTGCCGGCGGGGGCTGCCCGGTTGTAGCCCGGTCCCACGGCGTCGTCGAAGGCTTGTCGAACGGCCAGCTCCTGCAGGGTTTTTTCCGACGGTCCGATCATGGGGTGGCCTCGATCATGGCGTGGAATAAGGTATACTAAAAAGCGGGATGGCCAGGGTACCGTTGGTCGAGTCCGAAGCTCTCGGTCCCGAACTGGAGCCGGTTTCGGAGTATTTCCGTGCCCGCGGGCGCGAGCTGCCGGAGCTCTACCGTGTGCTCGCGAACGCCCCCCGCCTGCTCCTGGCCTGGACGGACTTCGCCTGGCCACTGCGCAATGAGGCAGCACTGCCTCGAGGGCTGCGTGAGCTCGCGATCATGCGCGTCGCCCAGCTGACGGGAGCCGACGCCGAATGGGGCTCGCACGCCCCGATGGCGCTCCACTACGGGATCGATCAGGACCAGCTCGACGAGCTCGAGCGATGGCCGGCGAGCGAGCGCTTCGACGCCTCCCAACGGGAGGTGCTCGCCTTCACCGATGAGCTGACGTCCGGGCTCGCGGTTGACGACGAGACGTTCTCGGTCCTTGCGCAGCGATGGTCGCCTGGCGAGCTGGTCGAGCTCACCTTGACCGTTGCGTTCTACTCCTGTGTGTCGCGGGTGCTGCTCGCCCTCGAGATCGAGGGCGGTTAATCCGCGCGCTGCTACAGGCGCACGAAGACGTTCTTCGGGCGGAGGAATTCCTCCAGCCCGGCCGCGCCGCCCTCACGGCCGAAGCCGCTCCGCTTCACCCCGCCGAAGGGGGCGTTCGCTGGCATGGGCGGGAATCCGTTCACACCGATCCAGCCGGCCTCGAGGCGATCCGCCACCCGGTGCGCCCTCGACAGGTCGCGGGTGAACACGAAGGCTCCCAGGCCGTAGCGCGTCCCGTTGGCCAGCGCGACCGCCTCCTCGTCGGAACCGAACCGGATCAGGCTGAGGACCGGACCGAAGATCTCGTCCTGGGCGAGCGAGCTCGCATTGTCGACCGATCCAAACACCGTCGGGGCGACGAAGTACCCGTCCGAGAGTGGACCGCCGAGGCGCTTTCCGCCGGCGAGCAACTCGCCTGCGCCCTCGGAGCCGGCCCGGTCGACGACGTCGAGGATCCGCTCGAGTGCGGTCAGGTTGATCACGGGCCCCATCTGCGACGTGGGGTCGAATGGATCGCCGACGGTGATCGAGCCGGCGAGCGCCGCCGCCCGCTCCTCGACTTCGCCGTACACCGAGTCCTCCACGAGCATGCGGGTCGGCAGCACGCAGGCCTGCCCCGCCATGTTCGCAACGCCCGTCATCACGCCCATTTCGACTGCGCCTTCGAGGTCCGCATCGGCGAAGATGACGGCCGCCGACTTGCCCCCCAGCTCCAAGAGCACGGGCGTCACGTTCTCGGCTGCGGCGGCAAGGATCTTCTGCGCGGTGCGGATCCCTCCGGTGAAGCTCACCTTCCCGACGTCGGGATGGCCGACCAATGCCGCACCGGCCGCCTGCCCGCCCGGCACGACGTTCAGCACGCCGGGTGGCAGCCCCGCCTCCTGGCACAGCTCGCCGAAGCGCAGTGCCGCCATTGGGCCGAGCTCAGATGGCTTGAGCACGACCGTGTTGCCGGCGGCGAGAGCGGGCGCAACCTTCATGCCGGCCGAGACCACCGGACCGTTCCAGGGGATGATCACGGCGACGACCCCGTAGGGCTCAGCGATGGTGTAGTCGAGCGCGTCGGGCCCGACTGGGATCGTCCGCCCCTCGATCTTGTCGACCCAGCCGGCGAAATAGGTGAAGTACTCGGCCGCTAACGAGCGGCCGCGGCGCCGCTTCAACGGTGCGCCCGTCTCGAGGCTGCGCAACGCGCCGAGCTCGGCGTCGTGCTCCTGCAGGAGGCGGGCGACGGCGAGCAGGACGTCGCGCCGGTCGGCCGGAGCCCACCGCCGCCACTCGCCCGCAGCGGCCCGGGCCGCGCCGACGGCGGCATCGACCTCCTCGGGCCCGGCGAGAACGAACGACCCGAGCGGGAGCCCCGTCGCGGGGTTCACCTGGTCGACCCTTCCACCCGAGGAGTCGGCTATCCAATCGCCGTTGATGAGAAGGGCGCCGCTCGGCACCACCACGTCGGACGTCTGCATTCGCTCCTTGTACCCCCACAGGGCCGAGCGACCTCCGGAGAGCCCGGGATCACGACTCGTCCATAGAGTATGCTGATTTCGGATGGAGGATGGGGCCGGCGTCGGCGGCAGTTCGGTGCTCGTCATCGGCGGAAGCTCCGGCATCGGCCTGGCGACCGCACGTCTCGCACTCGAGGCCGGAGCGGAGGTCGCGATCGCCGGGCGCAACGCCGAGCGCCTGGCCGAGGCGGCCCGGACCCTCGGCAAGAGCGTCCGCTCGTTCGCCGTCGATGCGAAGGACGCCGAACAGGTGGGTCGCCTGTTCGCGGACCTCGGAGAGCTCACGCACGCGGTCGTCCTCGCCGGAGAGCAGCCCGTCGGAGCGGTGCGCGACACTGACCTCGGGTACTTCCACCAGGCCATGGACGCCCGCTTCTGGGGCGCGCTGCATGTCTGCCGCTACGGCGGCCCGGTCATCGAGCCCGGCGGGTCAATCACGCTCTGTTCGGGCGTCATCGCCCACCGGCCGGTCCCCGGCCGCGCGCTCGGGACGGCCAGCACTGCGGCCGTGGAGGCGCTCGGACGGGCCATGGCCCGGGAACTGTCACCGGTACGCGTGAACACCATCGTCCCCGGCCCGATCGACACCCCCATGTTGCGAAGGTTCTTCGGCGGCGATGAGGCCGAGCTGCACGCACGGCTCAAGGGGAGGGTGCCGGTCGGGCGGGTGGGGCGGCCGGACGAGGTCGCCGACGCGATCCTTTTCCTCATGGGCAATCGCTTCGTGACCGGCGTCACGCTGCCGGTCGACGGAGGATTCCTCGTCTCGTAGGGATGCGGGCGAACACGCCCGCAGATAGAGTGTGCTGAATTCCCGCATGCGGCAGGGAACGGAACGATCGCGCGAGGAGGGCCGCCGGTGAGAAACGGCTACCGCATCATCGATACCGACACCCACGTCGGCCCATCCCTCGAGGTCCTCGACAAGTACTCCGGTGAGCGGCTACGAGCCCGAAGGAACGAGCTCGAGCGCTACGAGCGCCAGACGCGAGACGGCACCGGGCTGTCGATCAGCCCGTACCCCTACAGCCGCCAGATGGGCGAGCACGCGGACACGCGCGAGACCGCAACGGCCGGTGGCAAGCCCGCGCTCGCAGGGAAGATCGCGGCAAAGGTCCGCCAGCCGCCGGAGCCCGAAGTGAGCAATCGCAACTCTGCCGGCCGCCTTTTGGACATGGACCGGGAGGGCCGCGACGTCGACCTCATCATCCCGGGGACGTTCGCGACCGCGGTGTCGGCGATCGACCCCGAGCTCGCCGTCGATGTCTACGACGCCTACCACCGCTACATCGGCGACTACTGCTCGGCCGATCCGGCGCGGCTCAAGGCCACGATCCTTGCCCCGTCGTGGGATCCGGAGTGGGCCGCCAAGGAGATCGGGCGCCTCGAGGCCGAGCCTTGGGTGGGGGCCGTCACGGTAGTGCTCGCCGAAGGGACCCCGGTCGACGACCCCGAGCTTCATCCCATCTGGACGGCGGTCGACGGCGCCGACCTCCCGTTGCTGCACCACTCGTTTTTCTACGAACCGCCCTACTTCCCTGGCTACCGTGACATCTGGGGTCACGTCGCCGTAGCGCGGGCGGCGGCGCACCCCTGGGGGGCGCAGCGCCTCCTCGGGTATCTGTTGCTGTCCGGGCTCTTCGACCAGTTCCCGCGGCTTCGCATCGGGTTCGCCGAGTGCAGCGCTGGGTGGCTCCCTTCCTGGCTAGTGCGGCTCGAGGGACAGGCGGACTATCTGGCGCCGTCACTGCCGGAGCGAGCTCGCACTCCACTCGAGTATGCGCAGGACGGAAGGGTCTACTGCGGGCTCGACCTCTACGAAGGCGAGGCCATCGCCCGCAGCATCATCGCAGTGCTCGGAGACGAGGCGATCATGTACCAGTCCGACTACCCCCACGACCAGTGCCTGTTTCCCGAGTCTCCCGACGGCATCCTCGCCTGGGAGCAAAGCCTCGGGCGCCCGACCCTCGAGCGCATCCTCGCCGGCAACGCCGAGCGGTATCTCGGACGTTGACCGCTTCAGAGGTGTCGCCGGGGTGAGCCTCGAGGACCGAGTCGTCATCGTGACGGGAGCCGCCCGCGGGCTCGGTCGCGACTACGCCCTGCGCTTCGCGGCCGACGGCGCCATCGTCGTTGTCGCGGACCTCGACGAAGCCGGCAGCAGGGGCACTGTGGCCACCATCGAATCCGCCGGAGGTCGCGCCCGACACCTGGGCGTCGACGTCACCGACGACACCAGCACGCGGGCGATGGCCCGGGAGGTGACGAGCGCCTTCGGCCGGATCGACGTGCTCGTCAACAACGCCGGGGTCTGGGGGGACCTGGAACGGGGTCCGCTCGCCGAGATCGAGCCCCGGTACTTCGATCTCGTAATGGCCGTCAACTTGAAGGGCCCGCTGCTCTGCAGCCAGGCCGTCCTGCCTGCGATGCGGGAACGCCACTGGGGCCGGATCGTCAACATCTCCTCGATCGGTGCCTACATGGCCTCCGGGGTGTACGGCGTGAGCAAGCTCGCGCTCAACCAGTTCACCTTTGCCCTGGCCTCGGAAGTCGGCCAGGACGGCGTGACCGTGAACGCAGTGGCTCCTGGCACCATCGCCAACGAGGCGACTCTTCGCCAAGTCAGCGAGGCGGCCCTCCAGGGCCTCGTGAACAGAGCAGCGATCAAGCGGCCGGGTACCTCCGACGACCTCTATTCGATGATCTCCTACCTCGCGAGCGACGAGGCCGAGTGGGTCACCGGCCAGACCTTTGCCGTCAACGGCGGCTTCAGCTCCCGGCTCTAGGCGGAACGAGATGTCCGGGCCGCCGCTCGAGGACCTTCCGTCACGCCGGCCGGACTCGACGGTGACCGGTCAGGTCCGTACCGGCGGGGAGGCCGTCGTCGGCGCCTTGGTCGCTCTCGGGGTCCGACACGTTTTCGGGGTCGCGAGCGTCCACAACCTCGCCATCGTCGACGCACTCGGTCGCGAGCCCGAGATCCGGTTCGTGCCGGTACGTCACGAGCAGGCGGCCGTGCACGCCGCGGATGGTTCGGCGCGGGCGACGGGGCATCTCGCCGTCGCGTTGGCGAGCACCGGGCCGGGCACGGCCAACGCGATGGGCGGGCTCTACGAAGCCGCTTACGCGTCGTCGCCGGTCCTGCTTCTTACCGGCCAGGTCGACACCGGCTATCTCGGCAAGGGGAGGGGATTCCTGCACGAGGCCGAGAAACAGGCCGACATGCTGCGAGCGGTCGCCCGCCGAGTCGAGACCGTTCGCCGGCGTGAAGATGTGGCCGAGACGGTGCTGGCCGTCGCAACCGACATCCTCACCGGCCGTCCCCAGCCCGGCGCGGTCGAGATCCCTGCCGACCTGCAGACCGCCAAGGACTTCGAGCCGCCTCCGATCGTGCCCACCATCCGACCGAGCCGGCCGGACGAGCGGCTCATCAAGCAGGCGGCGGTCCTCCTCGAGGCCGCGGAGCGCCCCCTTCTTTGGGCCGGGGGCGGTGCGATCAGCGCCGGCGCGTCGGACTTGCTCACCGCGCTCGCCGAGCGGCTCGGAGCGCCCGTGCTCACCACGATCGAAGGCCGCGGGACCCTGTCGGAGGACCACCCTCTCGCCGTCGGCCCGAACGCCGACATGATGCTCGCCGGCCCGCTCATCGCGTCCGCCGACGTCGTCCTCGCGGTGGGCACCCGCTTCGAGGAGAACAGCCCGATGGCCCAGGGCCTTGCCATCCCGGGACGGCTCGTGCATCTCGACGTGGACCCCGGCGTCTTGAACCGGGTACACCGGGCCGAGGTGGCCATTGCCGGCGACGGCCGCCTCGGGCTCGAGCAGCTGGTGGAGCTCGTCGGCGCCACGCGATCCGAGCGTGGCTTCGCGGCCCAGGGACGAGAGGTCCGCGCCGCGATCGAGGCGGAGACCCGCGACGCCATGGGCCCCGACTACGAGCGACTTCTCGACGCGATGCTGGCCGGCGTTGCCCGGGATGCGATCGTCGTCAAGGACGTCACGATCGCGGCGTATTTGTGGGGCAACCGGTTGATCCCGGTCTACGCCCCGCGCACCTCGATGAGGCCGGCGTCCATGGGCATCGGCCCGGGACTGCCGCTCGGCATCGGGGCAGCCGTGGCATCCGGCCGGACCACGGTCGTCCTGACCGGGGACGGAGGGCTCATGCTGAGCGTGGCGGAGCTCGCGACCGCCGCCCAGGAGCACCTCCCGCTCGTGGTCTGCGTGCTCAACGACTGCGGCTACGGGATCCTGCGACATGTCCAGGATCTCGCTTTCGGTGCCCGCCACGTGGGCGTCGACCTCCTCACCCCCGACTTTGCCGCGCTGGCGCAGGCGGCGGGAATGGCGTCGGCCCGCGTTACCGGCACCGACGGCTTCGAGGAGGCGTTCGCCCGCGCGGTAGCGGCGAAGGAGCCGTGGCTCATCGACGTGGACATCCGCGGCTTGGTACCCATGCAGCTGCGTCCCCAGCGCCCTTCCGGCAGGTGAAGCCGGACGTGAGCCTCAGGGGAAGGCCGGGCTCAGTACGGTTTCTCCCAGAGCCCGGAGCTGGTCATGTAGATCATCGTCGAGACCATCGTGCCGGCGGACATCCCACGGTCGACCGCGATGGTGGCACCCGTTATGTCGGCATCGTCGCGACATAACAGCGCGAGCACCCTCGCCACCTCCACCGGCTCGTAGACGAGGCGGTTGCGCCGGCGTGGTCCCGCTGGCGCCTCGCCCCCCCGCATGTGCTCTGCTATCGCCCGCCGTGTCCGCTCCGCCTGGGGCGTGTCGACACCCCCGACGACGACCGCATTGACGCGGATGCCATCGAGCGCGTACTCCACGGCCAGCGTCCGGCTCAGCTGGACCAGGCCGGCCTTCGAGGCGCTGTAGGCCGCCATTTTGGCCGGCCCGCTCAGCGCGTTGATCGACGAGACGTTGAGGATGACACCGCGGCCTGTCGGCTGCATGGACTTCAAGCAGAAGCTGGCGCAGAAGAACGCCCCCTTGAGGTTGGTGTCCATGACGTCGTCCCAGTGCTCCTCGGTTGCGAGGTGGGAATCGCAAACGGGCGGATCCCCCTCGAACCCGGCGTTGTTGACGAGGATGTCCACGCACCCGTGGCGCTCGAGGGCCGTCTCGACCAACCGCCGGCAGTCCGCGACGCGGCGGACGTCGGCTTCTACGAAACTCGCACTCGCGCCCTCGGCGCGGAGCGTCTCGGCGATCTCATTGCCGAGGCGGGCGCGTCGCGCCGCGCCGACGACGTGCGCGCCCCGACGGGCGAAGAGCTCGGCGGTGGCTCGCCCAAGGCCGGAGGTCGACCCGGTAATGACCGCGACGCGCCCGGCAAGACCGTCGTCGCCACCCCCGGCCGTCACCGCGCCGCTCCAAGTCCGAGGCGAAGACGAGCGACCAGCCCTCTCATGACCTCCGACGTCCCGCCACCGATGGTCTCCGACAGCGACTGGCGCCACAGGAACTCCACCATCGTCCCTCGCGCGAGCGCGTCCGGGGCACCGAAATCGAGGGCGGCCCGGGCAACCGATTGGCACGCCTCGCTGCCGACCAGCTTGTTGCAGGCCGCTTCCAGCACGGCCGGCCTGCCCGCCTGGACGGCGGAAAGCATCTCCAATCCGAGCGCCTGAGCCTCGGCGACCGCGACGGCGAGATCCGCGATCCGGTCCCTTACGAGCGGGTCGTCCTCGAGGTGGCAGGCTCGTACCCAGCCGAGGAGGTCCTCGAAGTCGCGCAGCACCCGTTTCGGGCACCATTGAACGTGCCGCTCGGTCGCAAGCGACTCGACGATCATCGGCCAGGCACCGTTCTCCTCGCCAACTCGGTTCGCGACCGGCACCCGGACGCCGTCGAACCGGATCTCGTTGAACCTCTCGCCGTCCACCGCCGCGATGGGCGACACCGAGATCCCGGGGGAGCGGCGGTCGACGATGAGCAAGGTGAGGCCGCGGGAATGGCTCTCGAGGCTCCCTGTCCGGCACAGCATCCAGAGGAAGTCAGCCCGATGGCCGCCGGAGGTCCAGCGTTTCTCGCCCTCGAGGACGTATTCGTTCCCGTCCTGAGCGGCCCGGGTCCGCACGGAAGCCAGGTCCGAGCCGGCCTCGGGTTCGGAGTAGCCGAGGGAAAAGAACAACGTCCCGGCGCGAATGCCTGACAGGTAACGCTGCTTCTGCTCGGGCGTGCCGTGCTTGATAATCGTCTTGGCGACGATGCCGGCCGCCAGCGGCGGACGCGCGGCGCGGGCGTAGGCCATCTCGTCCCAGAGGAGAAAGTCGTAGACCGGTGGGAGCGCACTTCCGCCGTACTCCTCGGGCCACGACAGCGAGAGCCAGCCTCGCTCACCGAGCGCCTGGTACAGCCGTCGCACGGCCACGTCATGCTCGCCTTCGCGGTGGAAGAAGCCGTCGACGTCGCCGTGGTCGGTCAGGAAGCCGACGACCTCCTGGCGAAAGGCCTCCTCCTCAGGCGAGAGCAGTGGATTCACCCGACCCGCCCAACGAAGCGGCGGGAGTCGCCCGGAGCGGTCACTCGTGACCGGAGTCGGAGGGGGTCTCGAACCACTGCGGCTCTCGCTTTTCCACGAAGGCCCGCGGGCCCTCCTTGAAGTCGGGGTGGTCCCAATGCATCCGCGCGAGCGCCCAGCCGTACTCCATCGCCTGGGTGTAGCCCATCTCCAAGGACCCCCAGATCGCCTGCATCGAGAGCGTGACCGCCGCGGGGGAGTTCCGGGCGATCTGCTGCGCTATGGACTCGGCGGTGGCGAGCAGCTCGTCCTTCGCAACGACTTCGTCGACGAGACCGAGCTGGTAGGCGCGCTGTGCCGAGAGCCGGAAGTCGCGGCCGACGAGCGTCATCCGGAGCGCAGTGCCGAGCGGAAGGCGTTTGGCCAGGCCGATGTTCTCGATCGCCCCGACGATGCCGACGTTCACGTGCGTGTCGAGGAACGTTGCGTGCTCCGCCGCGACGATGATGTCGCCGTCGACGACGAAATGGAGCCCGCCGCCGGCGACCGTGCCGTTCACGGCCGTGACGGTCGGCTTCCAGACGCGGTTCTGCCGGGGAGACCAGGACACCTCGTCGGTGAGCGGGCCCTTGCCGGCGCTCACACCTCCGCGGGCGGCCACCGCTCCGACATCCGCGCCGGTGCAGAAGTGGCGGTCGCCGGCGCCGGTGACGATCGACACCCGGATCCACGGGTCGTCGCGCACTTCCGCCCAGATGGCCTTCAGGGGCTCGACCATGGTCGCGTGCAGCGCGTTCCCGCGCTCGGGCCGATTGAGCGTGATGTAGGCGATGTGGTTCTTCTTCTCGTAGACGAGCCCGGGCAGTTCGCCGTTCACGTCGATGGCTTCCGTCACCGGTTCCTCCCTTTCTCCTGCCTCGGCGGGCAGATGCTCAGATCCCGAGCGCGGCGAGCACGACCTCGCGGGCGGCGCGCGGCCCCGGTGCGACCAGGGATTCCTGGCGGATGCGGTGCGACGCGAGGGCGACCGGCCCTTCGACCGTGAAGCCCATGGCGCCATAGGTCTGGTGTGCCTGATAGGCGATCCGAAGCGCGGCCGCCGTCGCCGAGAGGCGGGCGGTCGCCGCCTCGCAGGCCGCTGCGGCCAAGCCGTCACGATCTGCGCGGTACGCGGCCAGGCGTGCAAGCGTTCGTGCGGCCGTGAGGTGGGCGGCGGCGGCGGCGAGCGGGTGCGCAACCGCCTGGAAGTCGCCGATCGGCCGGCCGAACTGGTGGCGCTGTGCCGCGTAGCCCGCCGCCTCGTCGAGCAGATACTCGCCGGCGCCGGCGAGATAGGCGGCAAGCGCGATGTCGCCGAGCGCCAATGCCGCGCCCGGGTGGTCGAGCTCTCGCTCGTGCTCGAGCGCACATCGACCCCACGGCTCGCCGGCGAGGGTGCTCACCTCCTCCACCTCGCCCGCCGGCCGGCACAGCCACGCCTCGCCGCCAACCACCTCGATGAAAACGGTCGCGACCGGCGCCCAGGGCATGAGGGGAGGCCGACCGAGCGAGACGAAGCCCGCGCCTGAGCGCAGGTCCGACGACTCCCCGTCACCGAGCAGCAGACACGCCATGTAGGTTGCCACGAGAGGGCCGCCGAGCACGGCCCGACCGAGTCGTTCCATGACGGCGGCGACGACACTGGCGCCGCCGGGCGACACCGACGCCACGTCGAAAAGGCCGAGGGCAGCCAGCTCGCGCCATGGTTCACCCGGGTGGGCGCCAGCCGCGCGAATCTGATCGGCGTGCTTGTCGCAGTACGCGGCCACTGTCTCTGCGAACGCTTGGGCGTCCACGTCGTAATCGAGGACGCTCACGGACGCTCACCCGGCCACCGCGCAGCGGTCACCGCGGCGGCCGGTGACCCCATCCACTCGCTCTCCTGCATGAGGGCCGGGAGGCGCATCGTCCAGAGGTGAAGGTCGTACTCGGTCGTGAAGCCGAGCGCTCCCGCCATCTGGTGCGCGTCGAGCAGCAGCCGGCGTGCGGCGACGACCGTCTGGGTGAGCGCGACAGCCGCGGCCTCTTGCGAGCCGGTCCACGCTGCCTCGAGCACCAACCATCGGCTTCCCTCCAGCAGGACGGCGATCTCGGCCAAACGGTGCTGCAGGGCCTGAAAGGACCCGATGGGCCGGCCGAACTGGAACCTCCCCTTCACGTGCTCGAGAACGAGGTCGAACGCGCTCCGCATGGTGCCGACGAGCTCTGCCCCGAGCGCGACCCGCCACCAGGCGAGCATCCTCTCCGGCGAGCCGCCATCGAGAATCCGACCCCCGGCGTTGCCGAGCGGGCCCGGCAACGCGGACTCGGGGAGACGCCCCATCGGATAGCCGAAGCGTGAGCGGACCGGCTCGACCGCACCTTGCTCGAGCGGAACGACCCACACCTCGCGCGGTCCGGCCACGAGCAGCGTGCTCGCGTCGGCTGCATAACGGACCGGCCCGCGGTGGCCGGCGACCGTGAGCGCGATCGGCTGGACGAGAGGCTCCGCACAGAGCGCCGTCGCGACGAGCGCCCGCGCCCCGATCGCCGCGACCCCGGCGGCGCGCGCGGTGGCCTCGGTCACCAGGGTGGCGGCTAGCGGACCCGCGTCAGGATCGCGAGCGCAGTCGAGGAATCCCGCCGAACTCAGGGCGCTTTCCAGTTCGGCGTCGTAGCGCGGATGATCGCCACCCAGCTCCCTCGCCCGCTTTGGGCCGGCGTAGCGGCCCAGCAGCACGTCGACGGCGTCGACGAGCGCATCCTGTTCGATGGTCGGTGTGAACTGCATCGGTCACGGGCCTTTGGGGAGGCCAAGAAGGAGCTTGCCAACGAGGTTCATCTGCATCTCGTAGCTGCCGGCGACGACACCTGCGACCATCGAGCGGCGGAACTGGTCGTCCGCCAGCGAGCCCTCGACCAGCCCGTCAGCTCCCATCACCTCGAGTGCGACGCTACCGACGGCCCGCTCCGCCTGCACCATCGCCGCACGGGCGACATACACCGACGGCGAGGGTGGTAACCCGGCCGCCCGTTCGTCGATCACCCGGTAGGCGAGCAACCTCGCCGCCTCGCAGGCCGCCCGCGCGAGACCTATCCGCTCACGAAGCGCGCCCGGAAGCGCGGTCCCGTCGGCGGCCGCTGATGCCATCAGCTCGTCGAGCACCCGGGCCGCGCGGGCGTACCGGGGCGCCCCGACACGCTCGAAGGCGAGCGCTTCGCGCACCAGCTCCCAGCCGCCGTTCTCCGCACCGAGGCGGCAGCTCACCGGGACACGTACGTCGGTGAACACAAGCTCGTGAAGCGCGTGATCACCGGCGATGGCACCGATCGGCCGCACCTCGAGGCCAGGGATGCTCGTCGGCACGAGCAGCACCGTGATCGCGCTGCGCGCCGGCGCAGTGGGATCGGTGCGCACGAGGAGGAAGCAGTAGTCGGCGACCGACGCGTAGGAGGTCCAGATCTTGGTGCCGTTGACGACGTACTCGTCTCCATCCCGAATGGCGCGCGTCCGGAGCGAGCCGAGATCGGAGCCGGCATCGGGCTCGGAGAATCCCTGACACCAGATGACGTCACCGCTCGCAATCCGCGAGAGGTGCTCCGCACGTTGCTGCTCGGTCCCGTAACGGATGATCGCCGGCCCAATCCAGTTCACGTTCATGTACTGCGGGCCGCGGGGCTCTCCCACGCCCCAAAGCTCCTCGCCCATGATGATGTGCTGCCACGGCGTGTTTCCGCTGCCGCCCTGCTCCTCGGGCCAGTGAGGGATCAGCCAGCCGCGCGCCGCCAGCTTGGCCGCGAAAGCCCTGCTGAACGCTGCATTCTCGGGCGACCCGAGCTTTCGCTGCTCCAGCGACCAGCCCTCTTCCAACTCGCGGTTGACGAACTCCTGGAGCTCCTTTCGAAAGGTGAGATCGGCGTCGGTCCACCCGAACTCCAATTTCTCCCTCCCTCTCGCTACCGGCCGGCCTTGGCGCTGATGGTAAACAGGATACTCAATGGCGGTGCGCCGCTCTCGGCCTGGGCACATCAGCACCGGACGCAGGTCAGGTGCCGGGGTACCCGCCTCCGCCGAACGTGTCGTCGACCGCGTCGCGATCGACCGATCCGCCCGCGTTCCGGGGCAGCTCGTCAACGAACATCACCGAGCGCGGTTTCTTGTAGGAGGCGATGCCGGCGACGCAATACGCGATCAGCTCCGCCTCGGACGCCTCTAATCCGGGCCGAAGCACCACGATTGCTCGAACGCTCTGGGTCCACCGGTCGTCGGGCACGCCCAGCACGCAAACCTCGGCTACGGCCGGATGCCCGGCGAGGCGGGCCTCGACGTCGGCCGGGTAGATGTTCTCGCTGCCTGACTTGATGAGGCGGGTCTTCGGACCGACGAAGCTGATCGTCCCGTCCGCATTGCGGCGCCCCAGGTCGTTGGTGTGATGCCAGCCCCCGCGCCGTCGCTCCGCATTCAGCGTCTCACGGCGGAAATAGCCAGACATCGTCGTGAGACCCCGGACGGCGATCTCGCCCACCTCTCCCTCCGCAACCTCGCGGCCGTCCTCCGCGACGATCCGGACGGCGGCAACCGGCAACGGCCGGCCCGACTTGGCATCCTCCGGAGCAGTCGTGAACGCCGCGAAGGTAACGAGCCCTCCGACCTCGGTCTGGCCGTAGCCACCGGACCGCCGCGCCCATGGCGCCGTGGGCGGAGTGAGCATCGTCGAGCGCGCCGAGAGCCCGGGGTCTGGCCACAGGCTGCTCACGTCGAAGCGGCCCTCGGTCGCGGCGGCGCGGATCGCCTCCATGGTCGGCGGGAAGACAATGGCGTGACTGCACCGCTCCGCCTCGATCACCCTGCACATCGACTCAGGATCCGTCCGGGCCAGGAAGACGTTCGTCCCGCCGTGAACGAACGTGGCGTTGAGGAACAGGAACGACGCGACATGGAACAGTGGAGTCGAGCTCAGGCAGACCGACTCCGCCGACACCTCATGCGTGCGACCGATGACGAGGCCCTGGACGAGCAGCGCAAGGTGGGAGAGCATGGCCGCGCCGGGCGTTCCGCTGAAGGCGGCGGTGTAGATCGCGAGCAACGGGGCTGACGGGTCGACGGTCCCGACCTGGTCCGAGTCGGGCATCGAGGCGAGGAGCGACTCGTAGCCGTCCTCGCTCGTGCCATCGTGCTGCACCCATTGACTGGACCCCTGGAAGCGTTCACGCACGGCCCGCACGCTTGCCCCGATCTCCGCCTCCTGCCAGATCACGACCTCCGGCTCGAGGTCGCCGAGCACGAACGTCATCTCATCGGCGGACCCGCGCCAGTTCGCCGGGCAGAAGATCGCGCCGAGCTTGGCCGAGGCGACGAGCGCCTCGAGCGCCCGGAACGAGTTCTGGCCGAACCAGAGCACGCGGTCCCCCGGGCGGACGCGCGTCGCGAGCCAGTTCGCCAGCCGGTTGACGCGACCCTCGAGCTGGGAATAGGTAAGGCGGACCGAGCCGTCGACGACCGCGAGCTGTGAGGGCCTGCTGCGCGCCAGCTCACGCAGAACGTCACCGAAGGTGAAGAACCACGGCACGTCCTCGAGCGTCGGCAGATCCGAACCGCCGGTCACAATCCGTATACTCTATCTCTCGCCAACCCCCATCCACCAGGAGGAGAGCCGCCTCAAAATGTCGGCGAGCGGGACAACAGCCTCTCGCGGGGCGCGAGACGATCGTGAGCTCTGGGACGAAGGGCAGCAGCTGGACGGGAACGACGCGTCGCGCGTCATCGGGGGACTCCGGGCCGAGTGGGACCGTGTGTTCCGCGAGCCCATCGCCTTCTACCGGGAGAAGTACTCCGCGGCTGGACTGGGCGCCGACGGCTTCCCCGAGCTCGACGACATCCCACTCACGCGCAAGCACGAGCTACGCAGCAACGAAGGCGCGAACCCGCCCTTCGGGACCCATCGCACCGTGGGACCCGACGCCGCGGCCCGGGTCTCGGCCACAACCGGAACAACGGGCAAGCCGTGGCTCATCTTCTACTCCAAGCGCGACCTCGAGATTATGGTGAGCCTTCAGTACCAGCACACCTGGCGTGTCGGCCTTCGACCCGGTCACCATTTTGCTCACAGCTGGCCAGGCGGGATGTACCCGACAGCAGTCCTTGGCGGACGGCATCTGCTCGACCTCAGGATCCTCGAGATCCCCGTCGGGCCGCCGTTTTCGCTCGAACAGGCCGCGGGTCACGTCGAGTTGTGGCAGACCCTCGGCATCGATGCCCTGATGTGCACCGCCTCCCAGCTTCAGACCTACGACGAGGCAGCATCCTCGCTCGGCGTCGACCTCGCCGACGTGCTGGCAGGATCACGACTCATCTTCGTGGAAGCGAGCTGCCAGTTCGAGCCGGTGCGTCGCCGCATCGAGAACGCCTACGGGGTCCGCCTTCACAACCTGAGCGGCGCCGGCGAGGTGCTCGGTTTCGTCACGAGCGACTGCCGCTACCACCAGGGCCTGCACATCCCGGCCGGCAACCACCACATCCAGGTCTGCGACCCGGTGACTGGTCGCGCGCTCCCCGCGGGGGAACGCGGCACCCTGGTCGTCTCCCTGTGGGGCATGGACGCCTTCTGCCTGCGCTATGACGTCGAGGACATCGTGGTCGCCGAGGCAGGCGACTGCCCGTGCGGCCAGGCAGGACCTCGCTACACCCTCATCGGCCGGTCCGCCGACCGGGCGATCGTCGCAGGGCGCTGGATCCTGCCGCTCGACGTGCAACTTGGTCTCGAGGACTTTGCTGCGCCCGAGTTCCAGCTCGTCGCCGGCGAGAGCGATGCGCTGCGGCTCACGGTGGAGACCGACCGGCCGGCGGAGGTCGAGGAGGCACTCTCGGCTCGTTTTGAGGTCCCGGTCCGCGCTGTGGCGAGCGAGCGGGGATCGCTCCCGCGGGCGACCTTCAAGCCGCGGCGGGTCGCCACATGATCATTCGAGCCGGTAGAAACGCTCCGCGGTCCGATAGCGAACATGTGCCGCCTCCTCGGGCGAGAGGTCTCCGAGGAGCTGCTCGTAGGCCGTGAGCAGCCGAACGTAGCTGCCGAACATACGGTCGATCGGCCAGTTGCTTCCGAGCATGCACCGCTCGGGACCGAACGCCTCGATACATCCGTGAAACCAGCGCCGGATGCTCTCGACGGACCACTCGGGATCCGGGCCGCTGCCCAGAGCCGAGATCTTGCAGACGGCCGAGGACTCTCGCGCCAGTCGCTGCATGCCCGCTGACCACATCCGGAAGTAGTCGTCGTCGCGTCGGACCGGCAGACCCGAATGACCGAGCACGATCGGCAGCTCCGGGTGACGCCCGAGAAGGCGGGCAAGCTGGTCGTAGTGATCGCAAGAAGTCATGATCTCGAGCGAACATCCGGCACGTGCCAGCGCGGCGAACCCCCGGGCGACCTCCTTGTCGCCGAGACGTTCGCCGGCAGGAAGGTCGCGCACGCCGCGGAAATTGGCGAAGCGTGCCTGCCGGGCGACCACTTCGCCCACCTCGGGCGCTGCCAGGTCACAGGAGGCAACGATCGCGTTCGGCCAGCCGTCGCGATCCGAGAGGCCTTGGAGCCATTCGGTCTCGACGGTGGGATCGGCGGCCTTTGCCGCCTGGATGTGCACGACGCGGGCGACGCCGAGGCCGGCTGCTTCCAGCCGGAGCTCGGGCGGAGCGTACCTGGGCGAATCGAGGCGCCAGAGCTCACCGAGGCGCGGGTGTTTGAAACCTGGCTCCAAGAACGTCCAGGAGAGCCCGGAAACCGAGTGGTCCCAAAAATGGACGTGGGTGTCGATGATCTCTTCCATCCCTCGGCCCGACTTTCTGGCGAGCAACACCCTCGACGTTCAGCTCGCCGGGTGAACGTCCAGACATCCTCACATTTCGGGGGCGGAGTCGTCGACGGTGATCACCGAGGTATCAACCAGAGGCGCTCTCGCTCCGGCCTGCAAGGCCTCTGGTGTGATCACGACGGCGGCCACCGGCACCTTGCTCACGCCCGATGGGCTGACGGACGACTCCCGTGCCTCACCTTGCACGGGTGAGCTCAGACAGGACTGTTCGGCGAAGCCGGTAAAACAAGGGAGTCCAATGACCGACAGCGCGGAAACCGACGAAGCTCGCAACGTTCTGCTCGAGGAGTTGAAATGGGTTCACGCCCTTATACGCGCGGATCTGCGGGTGTGCCGCGGCCTCGCATCGGATATGGCCAACGGGACGCCCTCGAGCGAGATCCGCAGCCAGATCCAGGCACTTCAGACGCGTGGGCCATTGTTTCAACTGCGGACCAATTGCCTGCGTCACTGCCGATTCGTCCACGCGCACCACGGCCACGAGGACATCGGGTTGTTTCCCGCAGTGCGCAAGGCCGCCCCCAGACTCGGCGGCATCGTGGACAGGCTCGAGGACGACCACCGCCGGGTATCAGGTTTGCTCGACGACGTCGAAGCAGCCGCTTACCAGCTCGACTCCCCAGCTGACGAAGTCGCCCGGCAGCGCCTCGCCGACGCTCTGAAAGAGCTGTCCGAGCACCTGCTCGAGCATCTCTCCTTTGAAGAGCAAGTTCTCGCTCCGGTCCTGCTCACGTGGGATCGGTGGCCTTTTTTTGACTGACGCGATTCAGTACGGTCCATCACGGCCCTCGTCGTCCGCGCTGCTCGGACGGCGACCTCAGCGAGACGACTCACTCCCTGCCTCCGCTCCGGATGAAGGTGATGCGCCGACGAGCGCGGACAGCTCGCACGTGGGTATTGCAATCCAGCCTTCGCGCGGAGCGAGCTCCTTCTCGGCACCGTCCAACGGCACGGTCACCCTCGAGAGCCACGCCGCGCGACTCGCCAAGGCGGCGACCACGGAGTCAAAGGCATCGTCTGACGCGCGACAGAGGGGGGTAAATGGGCCAAGATCCAACCACGGCGCAGCCGCCAATAGAGCATCGACGAGGCAGCTCAGCACCTCCCTGTTGCTCGCTCCCTTGTACCCGCGCGACGGGAGGCCCCAACACTTCAGCGTGGCAGCAGGATAGACCTCTACCACGACGCCGGTTCCGGCTCGATCCACGGCGCGGCCATCGGAGGCGAGAGCGGCAAGGAGCCCGGCGGCGCGCATCGCAGTGAGTCCGATTCGATCGGCAGCGACACTCAGCGGATTCAGGCCCGTATGCCGGCGAACCGCACGATCCGTCTCTCGATAGGCCAGGCGTCGGCGCCAGTCAATGCCCGCAACAGCCGAGGGGCATACCACATGCCCGCTCTGGTGGGCCGTGACGAACTGCAGGAACTCCTCCGGCCAGCCGAGGGGGCAGTCAATTCCCAGTTTGTCGACAACCGCGGCGACGCGCCGAATAGCTCCGTCATCGACTCCCAAGGAGAGCGACGTCACGGTCGCGCCGTTCGTGGACCACTGAATTTCGGCGATGCCGGTAGCGCTCGGCTCGGCTGCCAGATCTACGCCGGCGCTTCTCACACTCAGAGCGTAATAGCTCGCCGGCTATGCGCTGGATGCCCTGATGAAGCCACGCAAATATTGGATGTTGGAGGCAGCCGCATTCCTCTGGGGAGCTTGCCACCGGTGATCGTCCAGGGGGCCCGGTTGATGAATCGGTTCGCTGCTGGACCTGTCGATCGCAGTTTGTTCACCCATCGCGTTCGCACGACTACACTCCGTGCCAATCCTTTTGTTCGCGTCGGACCAGACCCCGCCCCGCGTGCCGTAGGCATCCGAGGACGAGGAGTTTGCGATGACCCGGGACAACCAGCGCCACGGAGTGCTCGCCCGCGTGCTTTCCGCGGCATGCACGGTGCTCGCACTGGCCGTGGCCGCCGCCGCGACAGGAGCGCCGGCCGGCGCGTCGAGCTCGTCCTGGGTCGGACAGGCAATTACCACGGCGCCGGCACTCGGCGACACGATCACCCTGAACGCCGTCTCGTGCCCGAGTGCGGGCAACTGCTTCGCCGTTGGCAGCTACGACAACTCGGGTGGCAGCCCCCAGCCCCTCATCGAGACGCTGTCCGGCGGGACCTGGACGGCGACGGTTCCGCCCGACCCGTCCGGCTCGAGATATGTCACCCTCACCGGAATCTCGTGCACAAGCACCACCGCGTGCGTCGCAATCGGCAACGACGCGCCGACGTCGAACCCCGACGGGGCCGACCAGTACGGATTCGCGGAGGTGCTCTCGGGGGCCACATGGACCGTCAGCAGCCCATTCGCGTATCCGTCCGGGGTAATCGTCGTCTCGATGGACGCGATCACCTGCCTGAGCGCCACGTCGTGCGTCGCCGTCGGGAACTCGGACTTCGGTAGCGGCGACGAAGCTGGCATCGCCTACACGTTGACGGGGACGACCTGGTCGGGCGTCGGTGGGTTCGGCCCGACATCGAATTTCTTGGCCCTCTCGAGCATCTCGTGCACCTCGATCACGGCCTGCCTCGCGGTCGGGTTCGTCTCCGACTCCCCCAGCTACATCCCCCGCCTGTTGGTCGAGACCCTCTCGAGCGGTAGCTGGAGCGCCACGGAGCCGTCGAACCCCTCTCTGGGTTCCGGAGGAGCGGAGCTCTCCGCCGTCTCGTGCACGACCTCGACCGCGTGCGTCGCCGTCGGTTCGTACACCGATAGCGACTCCGTCCAGCATGGGCTGGCGGAGTCCCTTTCGGGAACAACCTGGACCTCCACGACCGCGAACCTTGACCCGGACGACAACGGGTCCGCACTCTCGGGCGTTACCTGCACCGACGCCACCGACTGCGTGGCGGTGGGCAACTACTACGACGTCGGTTTCAACCAGCACGCGCTCGTCGAGACGCTGTCAGGCTCGGCGTGGACTGCCACCTCCGGACTCGATCCGGCCGACTCGAACACCGTGGAGCTCTCCGCCGTGTCCTGCGCCGACTCATCGCACTGTGTCGCCGTAGGGTCCTGGCAGGACGCGAACGGCGACCAGTTCCCATTCGACGCCACCAATAGCAGCGGACCCTCGACGACCCAGTTCGGAGTCAGCGCGGCCGCGAGCGCGACGGCCGGCACCGCCACGTCCGTCACCCTCACCGCGGAGGCATCTTCGGGGTCAACCACCACGGGCTACACCGGCAGCCAGACCATCGTCTTCACGGGCCCGTCGAACTCGCCCAACGCCACGGAACCGAGCTACCCGGTGACGGTCAGCTTCACCGCCGGCGTCGGCACGGCCTCGGTGACGCTCCCCGACGCCCAGTCGACGACCCTCACCGCGACGCAGGGCTCGATCACGGGCACCTCGAACACGATTGCCGTCGCCCCTGCGACGGCGTCCCAGTTCGGCGTCAGCGCTCCGGCGAACGCGACCGCGGGGAGCTCGTTCAGCGTGACGACCACAGCCGAGGACCCCTACGGCAACGTCGCTACGTCGTACGCCGGCTCGAAGACCGTCGTGTTCAGCGGTCCTTCGAACTCGCCCAACGGCACGGCCCCGAGCTACCCGGCGACGGTCAGCTTCCTGCTCGGCGTCGACACGGCGTCGGTCACGCTCCCGGACGCCCAGCTGATCGCGCTCACCGCGACGCAGGGCTCGATCACGGGAGCCTCGAGCACGATCGTGGTCGCCGCCAGCGCGGCCTTTGCGTTGAAGGTGACGGGCTTCCCCTCCCCGACGACGGCCGGGGTCTTCCAGGCCTTCACCGTCACGGCCATCGACACCTTCGGCAACGTCGCCAAGTCCTACGCGGGCGTCGTGCACTTCAGCTCCAGCGACGGGGCGGCGTCGCTACCGGCCAACCATGGGTTGACCCTCGGCGTGAAGGCGTTCTCCGCCGCACTCAGTACGGCAGGCTCGCAGACGATCACCGCGACCGATACCGTCACCGGCTCGATCGACGGCACCTCGAACACGATCACCGTCAACCCGGCCCCGGCGAGCCACTTCGTCGTGAGCGCACCGGGAACGGCAACCGCAGGCAACGCAACCGGCGTCACGGTCACTGCGGAGGATCCTTTCGGCAACGTCGACACGTCGTACGCCGGATCGAAGACCGTCGCCTTCACCGGCCCGTCGAGCTCGCCGAATGCCACCGCGCCGACGTACCCTGCCACCGTCGGCTTCTCCGCCGGCGTCGGCAACGCGTCGGTGTCGCTCTTCGACGCCCAGTCGACGACGCTCACCGCAACGCAGGGCTCGGTCTCGGGAACTTCGAGCTCGATCGTCGTGACCGCGGCGGCGGCGAGCCAGCTCGCCGTGACCGCCCCACCCAGCGCGACGGCGGGCGACGCGATGACCGTGTCGGTGTCTGGCGAGGACCCTTACGGCAACGTCGACATGACTTATGCCGGTACCAGGACCGTCGCGTTCGCCGGCCCGTCCAGCTCGCCTGACGCGACGGCGCCAATCTACCCCGCCAACGTCAGCTTTTCCGCCGGTGTCGGGACCGCCTCGGTGACGCTCTTCGACGCCCAGTCGACGACGCTCACCGCGACGCAGGGGCCGATCGCCGGCGTCTCCAACGTCATCGCGGTGGCGGCGGGCACGGCGTCATCCTTCGCGGTGACGGGATTCCCTTCCCAGACGATCGCCGGGGCGTCCCACGCCTTCACCGTCACGGCCCTCGACTCGTTCGGCAATACCGCAACCTCCTACGCGGGAACGGTCGCTTTCACTTCCAGCGATCCCCAGGCGGTATTGCCGGCGAACAGCACCCTGACCGCGGGCGCGGGGGTGTTCTCCGCTGAGCTGAGGACGCCGAGCACTCAGACGATCACCGCGACCGACACCGTCAACGGATCGATCACCGGCAGCTCGGGCACGATCACCGCCGCCCCGGGCGCGGTAACACAGTTCGTCGTGACCACGCCCGCCGACGTGACAGCGGGCGACGCGTTCGACGTGACCCTCACGGCCGAGGACTCCTATGGCAACGTTGACCCGACCTATGCCGGTACCGATACGGTCGTGTTCACGGGCCCGTCGAGCTCGCCGGATTCGACAGCCCCCGCCTATCCCGTCACCGTCACCTTCTCCGCCGGTACCGGCACGGCATCGGTGACGCTCCCCGATGCCCAGTCGACGCCGCTCAGCGCGACGCAGGGCTCGATCACCGGTACCTCGAACTCGATCGTCGTCAACCCGGCCGCGGCGATCGAGTTCGGCCTGGCCACGCCCCCAACCGCGACCGCGGGCAACGTGATCGGCGTGACCCTCACGGCTGAGGACCCGTTTGGCAACGTCGGCACGTCCTATGCCGGCACCAAGGTCGTCGTGTTCGCGGGGCCGTCGAGCTCGCCGAACGGAACCGCCCCCGGCTACCCCGCCACCGTCAGCTTCTCGGCAGGCGTCGGCACCGCCTCGGTGGCGCTCGCCGATGCCCAGTCGACGACGCTCAGCGCGACACAGGGCTCGCTATCGGGCGTCTCGAGCACGATCACCGTCTCCCCGGCCGCGGCAAGCCAGTTCGTCGTGGGCACCACGCCGAGCGCGACCGTAGGCAGCCTGATCGGCGTGACGATCACCGCCGAAGACCCCTATGGCAACGTGGAAACGTCGTACGCCGGTATCCAGACCGTCGTGTTCAGCGGTCCGTCGAGCTCGCCGGACGCGACGGCCCCGACCTATCCCGCCAGCGTCAATTTCTCCGCCGGCGTCGGCACCACTTCCGTGACGCTCACCGATGCCCAGTCGACGACGCTCAGCGCGACGCAGGGCTCGCTATCGGGCGTCTCGAACACGATCACCGTCGACCCGGGGACGACATCGGCCCTGACCGTGACCGGCTTCCCTTCCCCGACGACAGCGGGAGTCGCCCACACCTTCACCGTCACCGCCGTCGACCCGTTCGGCAACACGGCCCCGTCCTATTCGGGGACGGTGGGCCTTAGGTCCAGCGATCCCCAGGCAGTGCTGCCGGCAGACAGCACCTTGACCGACGGCATCGAGGTCCTCTCCGCTCAGCTGAGGACGCCCGGGCCCGAGACCATCACGGCGACCGACACCGGCACGAGCTCGATCAACGGCACCTCCAGCACGATCACGGTCGACCCGGCGGCGGCGATCCTCTTCATCGTGGACGCACCGGCGGGCGCGACCGCGGGAAGCTCGATCAGCGTGACCATGAATGCCGAGGACCCCTTCGGCAGCGTCGACACCTCGTACGCCGGCTCGAAGACCGTCGTGTTCACCGGCCCGGCGAGCTCGCCCGATGCCACAGCTCCGAGCTATCCCGCCACCGTCAGCTTCTCTGCCGGGGTCGGCACCGCCTCGGTGACGCTGCCCGATGCCCAGTCCACGACCCTCACCGTCGCCCAGGGCTCGATCGACGGCACCTCGAACACGATCACCGTCGCCGCGGCTGCGGCGGGCGAGCTCGTCGTCGGACTCCCGGCAAGTGCGACGGCCGGGAACCTGATCGACGTGAGCCTGACGGCTGAGGACCCGTTCGGCAACGTCGACGCGGCCTACGCCGGCTCGAAAACCGTCGTGTTCACCGGCCCGTCGGACGCACCCGACGCGACGTCTCCGGGCTATCCCACCAGCGTCAACTTCTCGGCCGGGGTCGGCACCGCCCCGGTGACGCTCCCCGACGCCCGGTCGACGACGCTCACCGCGACCGTGGGTCCGGTCAGCGGTTCCTCCGCCACGATCAGCGTCAATCCGGCGGCGGCGAGCCAATTTGTCCTGGCCACTCCAGCGAGCGCGACCGCAGGGAGCTCCATCGGCGTGACCGTCACGGCCGAGGACCCCTACGGCAACCTCGAGACGTCGTACTCCGGCTCGAAGACCGTCGTGTTCACGGGCCCGTCGAGCTCACCCGACGCGACGGGTCCGGGCTATCCGGCCACCGTCAATTTCTCCGCCGGGGTCGGCACCGCCCCGGTGACGCTCCCCGACGCCCAGTCGACGACGATCTCCGCCGCCCAGGGCCCGGTCAGCGGTATCTCGAGCACGATCACCGTCGTCCCTGGAACGACCTCGGGCTTGACGGTAACCGGGTTCCCCTCGCCAACCACGGCCGGGGTGTCCCACACCTTCACCGTCACGGCCGTCGACTCCTTCGGCAACTCCACGTCTTCCTATGCCGGGACGGTGCGCTTCAGCTCCAGCGACGACTCGGCCTCGCTGCCCGATGAGCACACCCTGACCAACGGCGTTGGGTTGTTCTCGGCGGTACTCCGGACAGAGGGTGGCCAGACGATCACCGCGGCCGACACCGTCATCGACTCGGTCACGGGTACCTCGAACACGATCGCGGTCGGCGCGGCAGCGGCGAACCGGTTCGTTCTGACCACTCCCACAAACGCGACCGCCGGCAACCCGATCGGCGTGACCGTAACGGCAGAAGACCCGTTCGGCAACCACGACACGTCGTATACCGGCATCCGGGCGGTGGTGTTCACCGGACCGTCGAGCTCGCCCGACGGCACGGCGCCGACCTACCCCGCAACCGTCAGCTTCACCGCCGGTGTCGGCATCGCCTCGGTGACGCTCCCCGACGCCCAGTCGACGACGCTCGCCGCCACGCAGGGCTCGATCAACGGCACTTCGAACACGATCGCCGTCGGAGCGGCGTCGGCGAGCCGGTTCCTGGTCAGCGCGCCGGCAGCTGTGACCACCGGCAACCCGGCCAGCGTGACGATCACGGCCGAGGATCCCTTCGGCAACGTCGACACGTCGTACGCCGGCTCGAACATGGTCGTGTTCACCGGCCCGTCGAGCTCGCCGAATGCCACCGCGCCGACGTACCCTGCCGCAGTCGGCTTCTCGGGCGGCATCGGCACCACGTCGGTGACGCTCACCGATGCGCAGTCGACGACGCTCACCGCCACCCAGGGCCCGGTCTCGGGCACCTCGGGCACGATCACCGTCGGTCCGGCCGAAGCGAGCCGCTTCGCCGTGCGCGCCCCGGCCAGGGCGACGGCGGGCAACTCGGTCCGCGTGACCGTCACGGCCGACGACCGCTACGGCAACATCGCCAGCTCCTACACCGGCTCGGAGCCCGTCGTGTTCACCGGCCCGTCGAGATCGCCCAATGCGACGTTCCCTGCGTATCGCCTGACAACCAGGTTCTCCGCTGGTGTCGGCGCCACCTCGGTAACCTTCGCCGACGCCCAGTCGACGACGCTCACCGCGACTCAGGTCTCGATCACCGGCACGTCGAGCGCGATCAAAGTCGGCCCGGCGGCGGCGAGCCGCTTGATCGTGAGCACTTCCCGGCGAGCGGTCGCGGGAAGATCGGCCGCCGTGACCGTGACGGTCGAGGACCGGTACCAGAACCTCGACACGTCCTACCGCGGAATGGTGCGCTTCTCCTCCAGCGACCCGCGGGCGGCGCTGCCGGCCGACGGCCACCTGAGCAACGGCACAAGAGTGTTCAGATTTGAGCTGGAGACGCCGGGGAGCCAGACGATCACTGCGACCGACACGGCTCACCGAGCACTGACCAGAACCTCGGGGGCGATCGTCGTGACCGCCGTCCCGAGTGCGCCCACGCGCCTTCGGGCCTCGGGCGGGTCACTCGACGTCTCGCTCAGGTGGTCCCTGCCGAGCGGCGACGGCGGCTCGCGCATCAAGACGTTCGCCATCTTCCGGGGCCGGCGTGCCGCAGGAGAAGGATCGAGGCCGATCGCAATGCGCGACTCCTTGTCCTACGTGGACACCGAGATCTCACGGGGCGTCACGTACTTCTACGTGATCAAGGCCGTCAACGCTCTCGGCCGGTCCACCCGGTCGAACGAGGTCAACGCGACGGTCACCAGTAGCTTGGCCGGCGGGCGGGACTTTGCGGGCATCCCGGACGGCGGCGGTTACTGGGTGATCTCGCGAGGCGGCTCGGTCACGGCTTTCGGCGCCGCCCACCTCTATGGGTCGCTCGCCGGAAGGAAGCTGGGGCAACCCGTTGTCGGCATCACGTCCACCATCGACGGCAAGGGTTATTGGCTGGTGACCGCGAACGGAGGCGTGTTCCCGTTCGGTGACGCGCGCCGGTACGGGTCGCTCACCGCGCGGCCGCTGAAGCAGCCGGTCGTCGGAATCGCGTCCACGGGCGTCGGCAACGGCTACTGGCTCGTCACGGCGAACGGCGGGGTCTTCCCGTTCGGGGACGCACACTTCCACGGGTCGCTCGCGGGAAGGAAACTGAACTGGAAGGTCGTGGGCATCACGATCACGCCCGATGCGAAGGGATACTGGCTTGTCACGGCGAACGGCGGGGTTTTCCCGTTCGGGGACGCACACTTCTACGGGGCGATAGCCGGCAAGGCGCTGAACGAGCCGGTCATCGGCATCGTCGATACCCCGAATGCGAAGGGTTACTGGCTCGTCGCCTCCGACGGTGGCGTCTTCTCCTTCGGTGACGCGCACTTCTACGGGTCGCTCGCCGGTAAGAACCTTGCCTATCGGATCACTGGTCTCCTCGCCGACCCGACCGGTGCGGGCTACTCCATCGTCAACACGAGGGGAAGGGCCACGCACTTCGGGAGGTGAGCGGGCGGCGCCCTCGTCACTCCCGCCCCGTCAGCGACTACACCTGACCAGGTGAGCGATTGCCCCACCGTCCGAAAGTGGGGCCGGCTCGGTGATTCTCGGAACCACTTGGTCCTCACGAGCGACAGAGTCGGTGAACACATGACCGACGAGGAGCTCTTGAGAGCGATGGCTACTGGTGATCCTGACGCGCTTTCCGTTCTGTACCGGCGACACTCGCCGTGGATCGCGGCGCGGCTCAGGCGATCGGCGTCCTCGCGCGACCTCGCTGAGGAGGCGCTGCAGGATACTTTCGTCGCCGCGTGGCGATCCGCGGCGAAGTACCGCGGCGAGGGCGAGGTGGCCGGTTGGCTCTGGGGGATCGCCCGGCGCCGCCTCGTGAGCCTCGCTCGCCGCCACGGCGGGCAGGCGGGCGCCGCACTTACCGACTGGGACTTCGAGGACTCCCGCGCCGGCCCGGCGGAGATCTCGCTCGCGCGGGACGAGGCGAGGCGCCTGCGGGCAGCCGTCGGCCGCCTCCCGTCCGATCAGCGAGGAGCCGTCGAAGGAGTCCTCGAGGGCCGATCCGTCAACGAGGTGGCAGACGAGACCGGGGTCGCGGCCGGCACCGTGAAGAGCCGGCTGCACCGCGCCCGCTCTCGCCTGCGCGGGGACCTTCAACGATGAGCGTGACCGCCCACCTGACCGGCGCCCTCGTCACGCAGATCGCGAGCGGAGCCGTCCCTTCTGGCGAGGTCAGCGTCCATCTCGGCGACTGTGCCACGTGCCGGTCTCTCGTCGCCCGGGAGCTCGACGTGGATCTCGCTCAGGCCTTCTCCGGGGTGCTCGCCGAGATCAACGCGCCCAGATCGCGCCTCGGCGAGCGCGTTCTCGTCGCTGCAGGGGTCCCGGCCTGGCTGGTTCGGTCGACGGCGCAGACCCGAAGCCTCCGCCTGTCATGGTTGCTCTGCTCGGCGATCGTCAGCGGGCTCGCGGTCGCGGCCTCCGCGCTCCCTCGCACGGGCGCCGGCTTTCTCCTGCCGCCCCTGCTCGTGGTGGCGCCTTGCCTGGTCGCCATCGCGGTCGGGTTCTCGTATGGACCGAGCGTCGATCCCCTCTACGAGATCGTGCTGGCGACTCCGGCCTCCCGGGTGGCGGCCCTGCTAGCCCGCATGTCGGCCGCGATGGCAGTCAACTCTGCGCTGATTGCCATCGCGGCGGCGAGCGGTGGGGTGGGCCAGGCGGCCTTCACGTGGTTTCCTTCCATGGCGGCCGTGTCACTCGTCGCGGCCGTAGTGGCAGCGCGTACCCGACCGCTGATCGGCGTCGCAACGGGCTGCGCCCTGTGGCTCGCCGAAGTGCTGTCCGCGACCGAACTGACGCGTAGCCCGGTGGCGACGTTGTGGGGACCGCTGTCCCAAATTGCCTACCTCTGCGTCGCCGCCACGCTGCTCGGAGTGCTCGTCAACTCGACGCGGCGTGAACGTGGCTTCGCCCTCGCGAGGACGAGTGCCTCGAGAAACGGACCTTTCCCATGGATGTGATCGCCGACGGCCTCAACTGCTCCTTCGGGTCGTTCCGAGCGCTGAAGAGCGTCGATCTCACCCTGGGGCCCGGGATCACGGGCGTGCTCGGTCCGAACGGCGCCGGCAAGACGACGCTCTTGAGAGCCCTTGCGACCGTTCTGAAGCCGACCAGCGGCTCGGTCAAGGCGGGTGGATGGGACCTCGGGACGGCCGGCGGTCGCAGGGAGGTACGGCGGCGACTCGGATACCTGCCCCAAGATGCCGGGCTCTACCCGCGCTTTACCGTGTTCCAGTTCGTCGACTATGTCGCCATCTTGAAGGAGCTCGACGATCCGTCGCAACGGCACCGGCGGGTCCTGCAGGCACTCGAGGCGGTCGGTCTCGAGGATCTCGCAGGCAAGCGGATCAGCCAGCTCTCGGGGGGGATGCGCCGTCGGGTGGGGATTGCGCAGGCGATCGTCGCCGAGCCTGAGCTCCTCCTGCTCGACGAACCGACCGGTGGGCTCGATCCCGAGCAGCGCATGAGGTTCCGTCAGCTCATCGCCTCCCTCGGCGAAAGCCGCACGGTCGTCCTCAGCACCCATCTTGTCGAGGATGTCGCGGCGATCTGCACCGCCGTGGTGGTGATGTCGAAGGGGGAGGTCCTCTTCCAGGGTCCGCCGTCGGCGCTGCGGGCAAGAGCAGAGGGACTCGTGTGGTCGGCCGATGAGACTCCTGCCGGCGCGCTCGTCTCCTGGCGCACCGAGAGCGGAGCGCTCCGCGTTATCGCGACCGACCCCGGCCCCGGAGCTGTTCCGGTCGAGCCGAACCTCGAGGACGGCTACCTGCTCGTAACGAGCGCGAGCAGTTCCCGCGAGCGACCGGTGCCGACACGGTGACCGCAGTCGTGCTGCCGAACGCCTCCCGGCCGCGAGCGCGAGGGGATCGAAGAACCTCCAAGGCGCCCCGGCTCACGTTCGCGCTCGCCTGGTTCGAGCTCCGCCAGCTCGGTCACGCGCCCCTGTTCTGGCTCGGCGTCGTCAGCGGCGCGCTGCTGTCGGTCGCCGCCGGCTCGGGACTCTGGCCCCAGCTCACGGGCTCGAACGGGCTCGCGTACCATCAGGCCACCGCAGGGGCCAGTTTCCTGATTGGGTCCCTGCTGTTGCCGAGCGGGTGGGTCGTCCTCGCCGGCTTCGCCATGACGGCGGGGGGCTGGCTCGGGCGGAGAGATCGCCGAACCGGCGTCGGCGAGTTCCTCGCCGCGACACCGACCGACGAGGCGAGGTTGCGGGCCGGGCGGTTGACCGCGCTCGCAGTAGCGTCCTTCGTGGCGCTGGCATTGGTCTTCGGCGTCGCGCTTGCCGTGGAAGCGGCTCGAGGTGCTACCGGGCCCGTCGACTGGCTGCTGCTCGTCGACGGCGGCATCGGCACGGCAGTCGCCTCCTTCGCCGGGTACGCGGTCGGCCGTTCGCTGCCGGCGCCCTTCGCGTTGTTCGTGCCCATCGCCTACGTGGGAACGAGCTTCTATCTGTCGGTTTGGCAGAGCACGAGCGCCCTCCGGACTTCCTTCGAGTGGATCCTGCCGACGCCGCCGGCACCGACTTGGTCGGCCGACGTCGGGTTCGCCCCGAACATCTTCCCCACCCATACCGTGTACGTCCTCGGCCTCCTCGTGCTGGTGGGCGCCACGTCGGTGGCGATCGCTTCGTACCGAGCAGAGAAGTGGTCCGCCCGAACGGTCGCGGTCCTCGCCCTCGGCGCGCTCGGCCTGACCGGTGCGATCGTCACCGGTTCGCGGCTGCAGGCGTTGCCGGACTCCTACGCCGCGGCGGGACCGAACCCGTCGACGTGGCTACCCGAGTACGCCTCCTCCCCGGGAAGCATCGGACTCGACTGGCGCAACCCGAGCGGCTGTCCGTCATTCGGTGGACCACCGGCCGGCACAGCCGGCAAGCCCGCCTCGGCGGCCACGCTTCGTTGCGAGACCTCGTCGTGGCCGGATGACCACCAGTCGATGACCTGCTCCACCGGCCCGGCGCTGCGTGCCTGTGTGTACCCGGAATACCAGGCAGCAGCTCGCAGGCTCGTCGCCGAGCTCGAGCCGGAGGCCCGGGCTCTCGCTCCGATCTTCGGGCAGCCGTTCGCGCTCCGGATGGTCCCGGTGAACACGAGCTCGTGCTATGCGGGCGCAGGGCGCGTCGCGCTCGCCGAGTCGGCCGTGGCCGGAGAGGATCCCGAGAGCCTCCCGAACGGCTGGCTGATCAGCTGCGCCTTTCCGGAGACCGCCTCACCCGGCGCCGGGATGCCGGGAGATGAGCCGGCTGTGGGCGCAACCACGCTCTGGCTCTCGCTCGAGGCCGGAGTCGTAACGAAGGCAGAGGCCGCTCAAGCCCTGACGAGCGACCCCGACGGCATCACGTGCTACGCCGGCCTCCCTTGCACTCCGCAGGCCGGCGGGGTCCTGAGAGGAGCGAACGGCCTGGTCTGGTCGCGAGCGGAGATCGTCTCGGCCCTCGCCTTGGAACGGATTCCGCCGCAAGAGGTCGAGGCGGGCCTGAAACGTCTGCTGCCCCGCTTGATCGATGACGACGTGTCCGTCGCCCAGCTGGAAGCAGCCGTGGGATGACGCTGCTCTGGTACCGGCTGCGGCCGGTCCCCTGGCCCGTCGTGCTCGTGATCAGCACGGCTTGGCTGGTCGCGACGGACCACTTCGGGCCTCGGCTCGGTCCGGGCTCGGCGGGCACCCTCTTGAACGTCGCCGCCGGCGTGCTCGGCGTGCAGGCGGCCTGGTTCGTCTCCGAGGACGTCGATCCACCCGCGAGACTCCTCGTCACCACTCCGCTCGGCTACTGGCGGCTGCCGGCGCTGCGCCTGGCGCTCTGGAGCGCCGTCGGTGTCGCGGGCATGTGGGCGGCAATCGGGAACTGGCCGGACCCGCTCCCGCGGGGGACCGGCGTTGCGGCCGCGGCCGCGTTCGTGCTCGCGAGCGGTGCGGCGCTCCTTCTTGCCAGCTTGCTCGGAAGCCACCTCGGCGGCGGGCTGGCGATCGTCGGCCTGTCCGCAGCCGCAGTGATCGTCGCTCGTGCGCACGAGAGCGCGACGGCGGCTCGGGGTGCTCCGGCCGGTGTCGCGGATGGGGCGTGGCTCGAGGCCGTCATCGGCATGGCGCTGATCCTGCTCGCCCTCGTGCGAGTCGGGACCGCATCGCGGCGGCTCAGCAGGCCAGCTCGGCGCCCGGGGCGGCGACGCGCTCAATAGGAGTAGTGGGCCCCCCAGTTGAACGCGACCTGCTCGTTGCCGTTCACACAGGAATAGGCGTAGTACGTGCCGTCCCAGGCCGTCGCCCAGGTCGAGCCCGACCCTTCCGGAGTCGCGGTGCAGGCGAAGCCCTGGCTCGTGTAAGGCGCTCCCTTGGACGTGTCGGCACCCGCGACGACCGAAACGGCAATCTCGCAGGTCGTGTTCGCCAACGCCACCTGGGCGTAGGTCGACCCGTCGCTGAACGGCGCGGCGTGACACTGCGCCTCCCCGAGCGCCGACGGCAGGAGCTTGCCCGAGCTCGACGTGGAGGGGGGAGTCGACGTGGTCGTGCTCTGGCCGTAGGTGTAGTCCCTTCCCCAGTTGAACGCGACCTGCGCGCTGCCGTTCCCACACGAATAGGCGTAAAACGCGCCGCCCCAGTACGCAGCCCAGACAGAGCCCGACCCTTCTAGCCTCGCGATGCAGGCGAAGCCGTGGCTCGTGTACGGGGCACCCGCCCCCTTGTCGGCACCCGAGGCGACCGAGGCCACCACTCCGCAATTCGTGTTCTCGAGCGCGACCTGGGCGTAGACCGACCTGTCGCTGAACACCGACGCGCCGCACTGCGCCTCGCCTAGCGGGGAGGGCTGCAGATGGGCGGAGGTCGATGTGGTGCTCGGCTGGCTGGGACTCAGGCTCGAGCTTCCGCACGCGGCGAGGAGCCCGACCGCGCCGAGCAGGAGGATCATGGGCCGTGCTCGGTTGGTTGGACACCGGATCGGCATCTCGAGCTCCTTCAGCGCACGTCGACCGCGTCGATGCCGAGGGGCGGGGTCCTCGGGTTGTCGTAGAACTGGATCCGGATGCCGGCGTGCGGCCCGGTCGCGGTGACACAGGCCGAGATGTGGGTCCATCGGTTCTTGCCCGGCAGCGGCCCGAAGCCGATGGTGGAGGACTGGTTCGAGGACTCGCCGAGCAGCCAGAGGGTCATGTTGCCGCTCGCGCCCGAACGCTTCGCGGCCGTGATCACCTCGGCATCGGCGCAGAAGCTCTCACCGGCGGCAACGCGCAACGAGATGTCTTGGTAGATGCCTCCGCCCCGCGCCGAGGTGCTGGTGACGGCAAACCCGTCGCCCTCGTAGGGGCGCGTGGCGAGCCGGCCGGCCCGGTCGATCGCGAACCGCGTGTGGAGCCAGGCGCGCCAGCCGCCGCCGGCGCGGTTGAACCCGCCGTTGGTCACGAACGACTGATGGACGTCGACGCCGTCGATGCCGAGCTTTGCGGTCCCCGCATGGTCGTAGAACTGGACTCGAATGTCGGAATGGGCGCTCCTCGCGGTCACACAGGTCGAAACGGGAGTCCATTGGCGACGAGCTGGGAGGGGGCCGAAGCTGATCTTGGAGGACTGGGAGGCCGAGGTGCCGCGCAACCAGATGGTCATGTTGCCACCGGCTCCTGCTCGCGCGCCCGCCGTGACTACCGCAGCATCGGCACAGAAGCTCTCACCGGCAGCGACCGGGAACGGCATGTCCTGGTAGATGCCTCCGCCCGCGACCGACGTGCTGGTCACCGCGAAACGGTTGCCCTCGTACGGGCGCGTGGCGGAGCTTCCCGCCGGGTCGATCGAAAGGCGCGAGCCGGCCTCGGTTCGCCAACGGCCCCGGTCGGCGCTGTTGAAACCTCCGTTCGCGGCAAGCGACTGATGGACGTCGACGGCATCGATGGCGAGCGCCGGCGTCTTCGGATCGTCGTAGAACTGGACGCGGATGTCGGAATGCCTTCGGGTCGCGGTGATGCAGGTCGATCGACGAGTCCATCGGTTTCCCCCCGGCAGCGGCCCGAAGCTGACCCGTGACGACTGCGCCGGCGAAGTGCCGCGAAGCCAGATGGTCATGTCGCCTTCGGCCTTGGTGCGCTCGCCTGCGGTGACGACTTCGGCATCGGCGCAGAAGCTCTCGCCGGCGGTGACGGGGAACGGTATGTCCTGGTAGATGCCTCCCCCCGCCGCAGAGGTGTACGTGGTCGCAAAGCCGTTGCCCTCGTAAGGTCTCGTGGCGATCCTGCCGGCGCGCACGGTCGCGAAGTGCGAGCGCCGCGCGGTCCGCCAGCCGCTGCCGTCGGCGTGATTGAAACCACCGTCGCTGACGAGATCGGCCCGCTCGTCACTCGGCGCGCTCGGAGCGTTCGGCGCGCTCGTCGAGACGGCGCTCGGAGATTGGAGCCACTCTGTCACCGACATGCCATAGTCCGGCTGGACGATGTTGTCGACGACGCTGAGCGTGTTCGTGCCGTTTCCGCCGTTCATGTTCTGCTCGAGGATGTTGATGGACCCATTGCCGTGGGTGACCTTCGTGGCCGTGACGACGGCCGTGTGACCCTCGGTCGAGGTCGGCTCCATGCTGAGCACGTCACCCGGTAGCGGCACGCTCGAGCCGTCGTTGGCGATCTGCTCCAGATCTCCCCCATCGGCCCTGGAGTAGTTGGCAACCACCCCCGAGCCGTTGGCCGCGTAGGGCCGAACCCCGTACTCGAGGTACAGCCACCGCATCGACAGCTCGACGCACTCCCATTCGAGCTCTCCCCATGCTCCGGGGAAGAAGCTGACCGCCACGTCTTCGCCGCCCCGGTTCACGCCCGGGCCGCACGCGGTGAGACCGTCCCAGCTCGAGAGAGGAAACGACCCCGGATGGTTGTTGTCGTCGCAGATCCCACTCCACCATCCCGGCGTCGGGACCGGCGGCGGGTCGAGCGACCGGCGCGCAACCGCAACCGGGTGATGTTCCGCCGGCAGGGCATCTCTGAGCGTGGCGAGGTCGCTCCTCGGGCCGCTTGTCGGTTGCACGAGGTTGCCGGCCGAGACCGACGTTCCCGCCGCGAAGGAAGCCGCAGCCCGGCGGTTCGCGGGCAGCGGCTCCGCGGCCCGGACGATCCAGAGTTGACCGCCGGCGTTGGCCATCCAGCAGGCAACCTCGGTTGGCTGACGCCGCGGTCCGAGCCCGATGTCGACGACGCGAACCGAACCCTCGACGCGATGACCGAAGATCAGCGCCGGAACCGTCAAGGATCGAACGAGGCGCCCGGCGCCTGTGGCACGGTACTCAGGAAGATCCTGCGACTTCACGACGCCGATACCTTCCATCGGGGCGGCGGATCCGAAGGCGTAGGCGCGGACCGAGAACTCCCGGTAGGGCAGCTGTGACACGGCGGCGGCACCCTGGAGCGAGGCGCCGGGCTTCGAGGCGACGAACGTCGCATCCGGAAGTGCCGGAGAGCGCACGGCGAGACGAACTCCATCGACGACCACCCGAGCCGAGCGCGAAGCGACGACGGGCTCTGCGGCGCGGGCACCCGTGGCGGCTCCCACGAGCGGCGCCACGAGCGCGCTCGCCAGCACGATCCCTGCGGCGAGCGCCGCCATGGTGCAACTCGGTCTCTCGAGGCGCATACAAGTCCTCGCTCTTGTCTGGACGACCTCGGTCAGGCTCGGGACAGTATTGCCCACGAACGGGCGGTCCGCCAAATGAGAGCACATCGTTGGTCAGGAGGACGGCGTCCTCGGACAGTGCCGTGAACCATTTGCTCTAATTCGTCCGGGCGCAAGGCGGGGGCCCAGAGGTGACCTTGGCCGTAGCAACATCCCAACGAAATCAGCTCCTGCAGGTGCGCGGCGGTCTCGACTCCCTCGGCACAGGAGTCGAGATCCATGGCCGGCCCAGGCTCACGATGGCATTTACAATCGATGAATCCTACGGGTCGAGGCCGAGACCATCCACGAACGAACGGTCAATCTTGAGCACCTGCAGCGGCAGGCGTTTCAGGTATTCGAGCGAGGTGTAGCCCGTCCCGAAGTCATCTATGGCCGCCACGATGCCGAGCGTGCGCAGGTTGCGCAGTACCTCGATCGAAGCCTCGATGTCCTCCATGAGGATGCTCTCGGTGATCTCTATGCTGACCGCCGCACCGGGAGCATCATGCTTTGCGAGCACTCGGTCGCAGATCGTGACCGCGATCGTCCGCCGCCCGCTCGATCGCGACGACGCGGAACTCGATGTCGGCTCCGACGACGACCCGGCCGAGCTGATCGAGCCCGCCGCCCAGGGACGGCGGCTTGCCGGCGAAGACGCCGCTCCTAGGCTTGGCGCCTGTGACGAGCGACCGACCCCCCGCCGCCGGGTCGCCTGGCGGATCCGGGGCGTCGGCGGATGGCAGGCGCTACCGCCAGGTCCGCTTCGCTATGCCGGCCGGGGCCGCCGAGGTGCTGCTCGTGCGGCACGGCGAGTCCGAGGACGCCGATCCGGAACACCCGTTTCCTCTCGTCGATGGCAGGGGCGATCCAAAGCTGTCCGCGCTCGGGCGGGATCAGGCCGCACTGGTCGCCGACCGGTTGCAGTCCACCCGCGTCGACGCGATCTACGTCACGAGCCTGCAGCGAACCGCCGAGACGGCCGCTCCGCTTGCCGCCCGACTCGGCCTCGTGCCGGACGTCGAGCCGGATCTGGCCGAGGTTCGTCTCGGCGAGTGGGATGGCGGCGTCTACCGCCAGCGCCTTTCCGAGGGCGACCCTCTCGCGGTGCGCATCTTCGAACAGGAGCGCTGGGACCTCATCCCCGGAGCCGAGTCCAATGCCGCGATCGCGACGCGCGTCAGCTCCGCGACCGGGCGGATCGCCGAGCGGCATCGAAGCCAACGCGTCGTGTGCTTCGCCCACGGCGGGACGATCGGCGCCGTGCTGGCGATCGCCACGGGATCCCGCCCCTTCGCCTTCATCGGCTCCGACAACGCGGCGATCTCGGTCCTCGTCGTGGCGGGTCCACGCTGGTTGCTGCGCGGCTTCAACGACCGGTCACACCTGGACTGAGCTACCCCCGGGCAGCTCCTTGGCGAGCATCGAACGGGTCTTGCCACCGGCAACCGCGAGCTGGCCGACCTCCTCGTAGCCCCGTGCCGCGTGGAAGCCGAGTGACTCGAGATTCGGCGGCTCGAGGTACACTTCGCAGAGCTGTCGCCCGAAAGCGGCCGCAAGGTCCTCCGTGGCGTCGTACACCATAGTCGCTATGCCCCGCCGGCGCCATGACACGTCGACGACGATGCGATCCAGGTACAGGAACTGCCCGTAACGCTCCCCGAACCACCGGTAGTTCGGGCTCTCGTAGTCCGAGCCGGCGATAAGGGCGAGGGCGAACGCCACGACCGCCCCCTCCGCCTCGACAGCCACGGTCCGATAGGCGTGCCGGACGAACCACCCCATGGCTCGCCTGTCGAGCGGTGAGACGAGCTCCACCGACTCCTCGTTCAGCCGCAGAATGACGGACCAGTCCGCCGCCTCGATCGATCGGAGTCGCATTCGGGCCTATGTTGTCACGACGGCCCGGCCGGGCCTCGCGCCCGGTACGACGCAACGGTGCCCGAGCATGGCTCCGAGCGGGCGCGGGTAGTTCGGACTGCGCGAAGGTGGCTGGCGAAAGAGGAGGATCCCATGAAGGAGCTCGTCGCCAGCCGGCTGCTGTTGCCGTCTTTCGAGCGCTGGGCCGACCTGGTCGGCTTTCACGACGGCGACTACCACGCGACGTTCGCGCAGCACGGTGCCCGGGTCCTTCGTCTCGCCGACGCTCTGCGCCGCGAGCTCCACCTCGGGCGTGACGGCCCGTTCGCCGTCATGACGGCGAACGGCCACGAGATGCTGGAACTCTACCATGCGGCGTTTCTCGGAGGCGGCATCATCAATCCCCTCAATCTCCGTCTCGGGCCGAGGGAACTGCAGACCATCCTTGCCGACTCGGCCACCGAGGTCGTCTTCGTCGACGCGATGTTCGCCGGCCACCTCCTGCGCAGCATCGAGCCGATCCGCTCCGAGCTCCCCCTCAGGGCGGTCGTCCTGATCGGTTCGGGCGATCATCCCGCCGACCTCGCCTACGAGGACCTCCTCGAGCTCGGTCGCCCCATCGCCCCGCCAGAGCCGGAGGAGGACGACCCGGTCGTCCTCATGTACACGGGCGGGACCACGGGGCTCCCCAAGGGCGTCCTGTTGGACCAGCGGGCTGAGCTGCTGAACCTGTACCACATCGCCACGGTCGTCGATCTCGATCCCGGCCGCGTCTACCTCCACCAGACACCGATGTTCCACGCGGCATCGATGGGCGGGATTCTCGGGATACCGGCGATCGGCGGAACGTCGGTCTTCGTGCCCCTTTTCGAACCAGCCGCCGTCATGGAGCTCATTGCCAGCTACGAGGTCGACTGGACGGTGATGGTCCCGACGATGATCGCCATGCTCCTGGGGCATCCGAAGTTCCGCCCCGAGAGCCTGGCGTCACTTCGCGACCTCGTCTACGGCGCGTCGCCGATGCCACAGGCTCTGCTCGAACGCGTACAGGCAGCCTTGCCGGGTCTCGCCCTCTGGCAAGGCTACGGGATGACCGAGTGCTCGTCGGTCCTCACGATGCTCACCGACAAGGACCACCGCACAGGCGGCGCTCCCATGCGCTCGGCGGGCCGGCCCGTGCTCGGCGTGACGCTTTCGATTCAGGACCCGGATGGCAACGTGCTCGGCCGGGACGACGAGGGTGAGGTGTGCGCGAGGGGCGGAAACTTCATGCTCGAGTACTGGAACCGTCCGGAGGAGACGGAGAACGCGTTCCGAGGCGGCTGGTACCACACCGGTGACGCCGGCCACATCGACGAGGCGGGTTATCTCTACCTGATGGACCGCGTGACGGACATGATCGTGACCGGCGGGGAGAACGTGTATTCCATCGAGGTCGAAAACGCCATCTCCGACCACCCTGCTGTCAAGGAGGTGGCGGTCATCGGGATCCCCGACGTCACCTGGGGCGAGCAAGTGCACGCCATCGTCGTCGTCAGTCCGGAAGCGACCGTCACCGAGGAGGCGATCAAGGAGCACGCTCGGCAGAACATCGCCCGTTACAAGGTGCCGAAGTCGGTCGAGTTCCGCACCGAGCCCCTTCCACTCTCGGGCGCCATGAAACCGCTCAAGCGTGAGCTCCGCCGGCCCTACTGGGAGGCAGTGGAGCGAAGCTCCGGCTGAGCGCTGGGGCGGGGCAGTTCGCCCTCCGGATTCCCGGACTCGGAGGAGTCCCGCATCGTGCGGCTGCGGCCGGCGCGGCGCCGGGCCGGCGACGCCGATCGCTCAAACCCTTGCCAGGTCCCCGAATTTTGCGTAGTTGGCGATAAACGCCAGGTGCGCGGACCCGGTCGGGCCGTTGCGGTGCTTGGCGACCAGCACCTCCGCCGTCCCGCGATCGGCCGAGTCGGCGTTGTACACCTCGTCGCGGTAGATGAACATCACGACGTCGGCGTCCTGCTCGATCGCCCCGCTCTCTCTGAGGTCGGCGAGCATCGGCCGCTTGTCCGAACGTGCTTCGAGACCTCGGGACAGCTGGCTGAGCGCCACGACCGGGATCTGGAGCTCGCGGGCGAGGATCTTGAGGCCACGAGAGATCTCCGAGATCTCGACCTGGCGGTTCTCGGCCGACGTGCGACCCGTCATGAGCTGGAGGTAGTCGATGACGACGAGGCCGATGCCCTCCGACGACCGCATCCGACGCGCCTTGGCCCGTATGTCCATAATGGTGACGTTCGGGTTGTCGTCGATGAACAGCGGCGCCGTGTCGATCCTGCCGATGGCGCTCGAGATGCGGGACCAGTCGCTGTCGAGCAGCCGGCCGTTACGCAGCTTGGTGACGTCGAGGCGCGCCTCGGCCGCCAGCACGCGCTGGGCGATCTCCAAGTGGCTCATCTCGAGCGAGAAGAACAGCACCGGTACTCCGTGGTTCGTGGCGGCGTGCGTCGCCAGCCCGAGTGCGAAGGCCGTCTTTCCCATCGAGGGCCGGGCACCCACCACGACCAGGTTGGATGGCTGCAGGCCCGAGAGAAGGTGGTCGAGCTCGCCATAGCCGGTCGGCACCCCGGTGATCGTCTCGCCCCGGTCGTAGAGGTGATCGAGTCGCTCGAGGCTCTCGGTCAGGAGGTCCTTCAGCGACCGCACCGTGTCCGAGCTCCGCCGCTGGGCGACATCGAAGACCATCGCCTCGGCCTGGTCGAGCGCCCCGGCGACGTCGACCGGGAGCTCGTAGCCGATCTCGGCGATCTCGTGCGCGACCCCGATCAGGCGGCGAAGCAGGGCGTGCTCTTGGACGATCCGCGCGTAGCGCCCGGCGCTCGAGATCGCCGGGGTGTTGGCCTGCAGCGCGATGAGCGCCGCCGCTCCTCCGGACGCGTCAAGCACGCCGACTCGGCGCAGCTCCTCGGGAACCGTGATGGAGTCGGCAGGCTCGCCCCTCGCGTAGAGCGAGGTGACAGCGGCATAGATGTGCGCGTGGGAAGGCTTGTAGAAATCTTCTGCGCTGACCTGCTCCACGACGACGGCGATCGCGTCGCGCGACAGCAGCATCGCGCCGAGGACGGATTCCTCGGCGTCGAAATTGTGCGGCGGCACTCGCGACCCTCCCGAGGCTCCCCCGGACGGGGACCCCAAGCCTGGCCGGCGCCGCGGTCCGTCTGGGACGGGTTGCAAGGCGACCATTACGAGACCCAGGATTGCCGAAGGGCCCTGGGGGTCGCTAGGGCCGCATCCTGTGGATTAGCCGCAGAATATCCGGGGAATCCTGTGCAGGAAACGGGGACAAGGGGTCTCACGCGGCGGCGGCGAACTCGGTGAGGGAGGAACGGCGCCGGCGGGCGCCGGCGCTCGCCTCAAGCTCGAAACGAGGGGTCGGGCGCGTGAGCACGGCCTCATGCTGACAGGGGGGTGTGTCACCATCGTCGGCCCGGCGGCAGTCCCGGCGGGCGGCGGAAACGCACCAAGGGTGCGCCTCTTTGCGCAGGTCAGCCCGAGCTCACGACCTCGAAAGTAAGGCGGAACTCCACCTCCGGATGGAGGCGGACGCCCACGTCATGGGTACCGAGGGTCTTGATGGTCTCGTCGATGACGAGCCGCCGGCGGTCGAGCTCGACGCCGGACTGGCGGCTCACGGCCTCGATGATGTCCGAGGCGGTGACCGACCCGAACAGCCTGCCCTCGCTGCCCGATCGTGCCTCGATCCGGAACACGATCGGGACCAGCTGGCGGGCGATGGCCTCGGCGCCCTCGCGGTTGCGTGCGTCCTTCAGGTCGCGTGAACGCCGCATGGCCGCGGCCTGGCCCGCGATGCCCGCGTTGGCGACGATTGCCCGGCCCTGCGGTACGAGGAAATTCCTCGCGAAGCCGTCAGAGACGTCGGTGATGTCCCCGCGTTTGCCAACTCCGGGGACGTCGGCGCGCAGCACGACCTTCACGGCTCACCCGCCTCGTCCTCAGCACCGGCAAGAGCGAGGGCATCGAGCTCGAGACCGGCAACCTCGTCTTCGATCTCGGTCACCGCTGGCGCCGTCTCGGCCAGCACCGCCGCGAGTGCCGGCTCCTCCCGTGATTCGGTCCGCGGGCCGCCACGGCCGGCGCCGCCGCCGCGGCCGGCGCCGCGCGCACCGGGCCGCTCACTCGTCGTCCGCTGCGTGAACGGCAGCAGTGCCAATTCGCGAGCCGACTTGATCGCGAGCGCGACTTCACGCTGGTGCTGGGCGCAGTTGCCGGACACGCGCCTCGCCCGAATCTTGCCCCGATCGGACATGAACTTGCGCAGCAGGTTCACGTCCTTGTAGTCGACCCAGGTGGCGTGCTCCTTGCAGAAGATGCAGATCTTCTTCTTCGTGCGCCGGCCGGTCTCCTTGGGGGCGCGGCGGGTGCCGCGGTCCCGGTCGTTGTTGCGCGCCATCTAGAAGGGCTCCTCGTCGTAAGCGGCGAACGCCTCGCCTGCGGGTTGAGCGGCCGGACGCGGGGCGCTGCCTCGGGGAGCGCCTCCGCCACCCGGGCCATTGTCACCCGGACCACGCTTCTCGTTCTTGACCACCTGCGCCGTCGCCCAGCGGAGGCTTGGACCGAGCTCGTCGGCTACGACTTCGACCTTCGAGCGCTTGTCACCCTCCGCGGTCTCCCAGCTGCGCTGCTCGAGCCGACCGGTGACGATCACCCGCGCCCCGCGCGTCAGCGTCTCACTCACATTCTCCGCCATCTCCCGCCAGCACACGACGTCAAAGAAGGAGGTGGCCTCCTCCCACTCCTGGGTCTGGCGATTCTGCCAGCGACGGTTCACCGCGAGGCCGAAGCTCGCCGTCGCCTGCCCATTCGGGGTGAAGCGCAGTTCAGGGTCACGGGTGACGTTGCCCACCAGGGTGACGGAGTTTCCGTTCGACATCTCATTCTCTCCAGTTCGCTCAGCTCGCCGCTTTGGCCCGGGCAGCCTTACGATCGGCGGTCTCCCGCCGCTTCGCTTCAGCTCGGAGGGCGCGCCCACTTTGCTTGTCCGGCTGCCGGATCACCTTGTGGCGAAGCACGATGTCATCAAGAGTCAGCATGCGGTCGAGGTCAGCCACGAGGGTCGGCTCGGCCGTGAACTCGATAAGGACGTAGTAGCCCTCGCTGCGGTGCTTGAGCTCGTACGCGAAGCTCCGGCGGCCCCACCGCTCGGCACGCCCGGGGTTTCCCCCCCGGTCACGCACCAGCGCAGTGACACGATCGAGACTTGCATTGATGTCGCCGTCCTCGAGGCCGACATCAAAGATAATCATGACTTCGTAGGGCCGCATGGCGGCCTCACCTCCTCCGGACCCGGCACCCAGGGCGCTCGGGGCCCCGGCTTGAACGGGGCAGGGGTATAAGGGACCTCCTCATCGTAGCGGAGGCGGGCCGGAGCCGGCACACCTGGGCGGCGGCGTTTGCCCCACGGCAAACGGTGTGCTCAGGGCGGTGTGCTCAGGACGAAGGCGGCTCGAGCGCCTCGCGCAGCTCCGCCGACGCGTGGTAGGTCTCAGCGTCGGAGGGATAGCGGCCCTCCCGCACATCCGCGGCCCAGGCCCTCACCGCCTCGGTCGCGAGCGTGCCCAGCTCGGCGTAGCGACGGACGAACCTCGGCGCCTTGCCCTCGGCGAGGCCGAGCAGGTCGTGCACGACGATCACCTGCCCGTCACAGGCTGGCCCGGCTCCGATGCCGATCGTCGGGACGTCGACCTCGGCGGTGACGAGCTCGGCGAGCAGATCGGGAACGCCTTCGAGCACGATCGCAAAACATCCCGCCGCGGCCAGGGCCTCGGCGTCACGCCGAAGCTCGCCGGCTGCGGCCGCCTCACGTCCTTGGACCTTGTAGCCACCCATGGCGTTGACCGACTGCGGCGTGAGCCCGAGGTGTCCCATCACCGGAATCTCCGCGTCGAGGATCGCACGCACGGCCGGGACGCGGCGCCGGCCACCCTCGAGCTTGACGGCCTGCGCCCCGGCGCGCACGAGCACGGCGGCGTTGCGGACGGTGTCGCCCGCCTCGAGGTGGTACGTGAGCCAGGGCATGTCGCCCACGAGCAGCGCCCGCGGCCCGGAGCGGGCCACAGCTCCGACGTGGTGGGCGAGGTCCTCGATTCCCACGTGCAACGTGTCGGAATGTCCGAGCACCAGTTCGGCAAGGGTGTCGCCGACAAGGATGACGTCGACGCCGGCGTCGTCGACCAGACGGCCGAACGGCGCGTCGTAGGCGGTGATCATCACGACCGGGTCGGCTCCCCGGCTGCGTTTCCGAGCGCGAATGTCCGGCGCTGTCACTCGGCCTGCCATCTTTGGACCTCCTCCCGTCCGGCGCACTTGGCTGCCGGCGGTCGATCAGCGGTCGTTGCCTCCTGCGGTGAAGACGCTCAGGAGATGGTTCCAGCAGCATCCGGTGCAGACCTCGACCACGTAGCACGCGACCTCGGAACTGCGGCGGGCCGCTTTCGAGAGCTCGCGGAGATCGGCAAGCGGCAGCCCGCTCGGAGGCAGGCCTGGACCGAACGCGAAGGTGACGTGCACGAGCCGCTCCTGCTCGCAGATCGGGCACTCGGTATCGGTCTGCCGTCCCAGGTTCCTCGCGACTCGGAGCAGCTCCGGCTGAGCGTCGCAGACCTCGAGCCGGCCGAGTCGGCCACGCCGGTACTCCTTCACGATCGACTCGCGCATCAGCCGGTACTCGATGCGGCCGAGACGCGGGAGTCCCCGGACTCCCCAACTCGACTGCGAACCGCTCCGGACGCCTGGCATCCCGGCAAGGCTACCCGGCCCGCCACCCCGGATTCGACTGTGGGGCCGGCGGGCGGGGTGCGATCCGGTTACGCCACATCAGCCAGGCCACGAACGTCGACGGCGCGAGCAGCAACACCTCGACGGTCAATGGCCCTCCTCCGAAGAACGGCACGAGAATGAGGCCCAGATCCCAGAGCGTATGGACGACGATGAACGGGCCCAACCTCCGGTAACGCCGGTACATGAGCACGCTCGCCAGCGCCCAGGCGAGGATCGGCAGCACGCCCCAGCCGTAGTAGAGGTGGTACGAGATCCGCACCAGCACGGCGACGGCGACCACGAGCGCGGGTCGCAGGCCCAACTGCTCGAGCCGGCGGACGAGGAACCCGAGCACCACGATCTCCTCCACGACCCCGGCGGAGACCGCCGTCGCGACCCCGACGATCGAGTAATAGCCCGGCAGCTTCTGGGTGGCCGGCGTGATCGAGCGGACGTGGGCAGCGTGAAGGAGGAGGGCGACCCCGCCCTCCGGCAACAGGAAACAGAGCAGGAAGACCGGGAGCACGAGCGCGAGGTCCTGCCTCGCATCCGACCGGTCGAGCCCGATCGCACGGCCGCCCCGCTCGCCGGAGATCGAGAGCAGGTAGAGGACGAGCGCGGCCGCGGCGAGCGGTTCGAGCGTCAACACGAGGTCGATCAGGAAGGACAACGGGAGATGACCGGCGATCGGGAGCGGGAATCGGCCGGGAGCCCCCTGGTGGACGGCGGCTTGGGCGAGGACCGCGAGCGCATTGAGCACGTAGGGCAGCGGGAAGATGGCGAGCACGATGAGGATCTCTGCCACGAGCCGGCGGCGCATCGGACGCTCCGTCGTCGTCGTCGCTCGGGCGACCTGCGGGTCCGGCTGCGCCGGCGCCGCTAGGGGCGGAACCGGTGAGGTGAGCGCGTCGAGCGAAGTGAACGCCGTCCAGGTCCCGCCGTCCCACCAGCGCAGCGGCGCGACGCCCCACGGATCCCGGTACCAGGCAGGTGGCGGCCGGATGTCCCGCTGCTCGGGGCCGCCGACGTCACCCACGACCGCGGAGCGTAGTTGCCACCGGTCCGGCCGGCGCCTCACTAGACAACTCGACATATCGACACGATATGTCGAGTTGATATATACTTAGCGCTGTGCTCGAACTGGCGATCCTTGGGCTCCTGAAGGAGCACCCCATGCACGGCTATGACCTGCGCAAGAGGCTGCGCGGAGATTTCGGCCTGCTCTCCAGCCTGTCTTTCGGCTCCCTCTACCCCGCTCTGGCACGCCTCGAAGCGGCGGGCGCCGTGCACGAGTTGCTTCCCGAGCGCCCGACGGCGAACACCGCGTCGGCCGGCGCCTGGGCGTTTCCGCACGCCGGCTCGATCGCCGGGGAGAGAGCTGCCTTTCGCGCTCGCCTGGCGTCGCGCCGTGCCGCTCCCGCCCGGTCGGCCGGCGGCACCCGGGGCCGTCGGGTGTACGAGCTCACGGCTCGGGGCGACGAGGTCTTCCACCGGCTGCTCGAGACCGAGGAACCCAAGCCCGAGGACGGACGGGGCTTCGCGCTGCGCTGGGCCTTTGCCCGCCATTTGAGCCCGCAAGCCCGCCTGCGGCTCCTTCAGCGCCGTCGTGCCCAGCTCGTGGCGGTGCGAGAAGGATCGCGCCGGGCAGCGGATTCGCCGCTGCGGCCGCTCGACCGGTACGAGCGCTCCCTCATCGAGCACGCCATCGAGGTGACTGAGCACGATCTGACCTGGATCGACCGTCTCATCGAGAGCGAGCAGGCAACGCAACCGGCGTCGTCGTCGCTCGTCGGAACACCGCCAGTCCCGGTCGCGGAAGTCCCGCCGGCCGGTCCGAACGCGTCCGTCGCCCGCGCGGCTGCGGCGCGGGAGTTCGCCAGAGAAAGGAGCGAGCCATGACCCAGACGGCACGCACGATCAAGGTCGCCATCGCAGGAGTCGGCAACTGCGCCAGTTCGCTCGTGCAGGGGGTCGAGTTCTACCGGGCCGCGGATCCGGGCGACCGGGTCCCAGGGCTCATGCACGTCCTCCTGGGCGGCTATCACGTCGGCGACACCGAATTCGTGGCCGCCTTCGACGTCGACGCCGCCAAGGTCGGCCTCGATCTCTCGAAGGCGGTCTTCGCCTCGAACAACAACACGATCCGCTTCTCCGAGGTCCCCGAGCTCAGTGTGACCGTCGAGCGCGGCCCGACGCTGGACGGGCTGGGCACGTACTACCGCAAGCTCGTCGAGGAATCGCCGGCTCCACCCGTCGACGTCGCGGACGTCTTGCGGCGAAGTGGCGCGGAGGTGCTCGTCGCCTACCTCCCGGTCGGCTCCGAGCAGGCGCAGAAGCACTACGCCACTGCCGCCCTCGAAGCCGGTGTGGCCTTCGTCAACGCCATCCCGGTCTTCATCGCCAGCGACCCGGAGTGGGCGGACCGCTTCACCAGGGCTGGCATCCCGATCATCGGTGACGACATCAAGAGCCAAGTCGGATCCACGATCGTGCACCGAATCCTCACGCGCTTGTTCGAGGACCGGGGCCTGGTGCTCGACCGCACCTACCAGCTCAACGTTGGCGGCAACATGGACTTCCGCAACATGTTGGAGCGGGAACGCCTCGAGTCGAAGAAGATCTCGAAGACCCAGGCCGTGACGAGCCAGATCGACCGCACCCTTCCCGAAGACTCCGTGCACATCGGGCCATCGGACTTCGTTCCCTGGCTGGAGGACCGCAAATGGGCCTACATCCGGATGGAGGGCCGCAACTTCGGCGACGTGCCGCTCAACTTGGAATTGAAGCTCGAGGTGTGGGACTCGCCGAACTCGGCCGGGGTCATCATCGACGCGCTGCGCTGCGCTCGAATCGGGCTCGATCGAGGCATGGGCGGTCCGCTCATCGCTCCGTCGGCGTACTTCATGAAGTCACCGCCCGAGCAGTTCCACGACGACGAGGCGTACCGGATGGTCGAGGACTTCGCGAACAACTCCTGAGGGCCACCGCACCGGACGGGGCCTTCGGTCAAGCCGGACGCGACCGCTCGGCCCACCAGGCGTCGAGGAGTCGCCCGATCTCGTCGGTGCCCAGCAGACCCTCGTCGAGGCGAATCTGCAGTAGAAACTCGAGCGCTGCGCCGACCTCGCGCCCGGGGGGGATGCCGAGGCGTTCCATGACGGCGACGCCGTCCAGCTCCGGGCGGATGGCGTCCAACTCCTCGAGTTCACGCAGCTCGCCGAGACGGAGCTCGAGCGCATCCATGCGCAGTCCGAGCTCTCGCGCCTTCGCCTGGTTGCGGGTTGTGCAGTCGCAACGCGTCAACTCATTCAGCCGCCCGAGCAACGGGCCGGCGTCGCGGGCGTAGCGTCGCACGGCGGAGTCGGTCCAGCCCATCTTGAAGGTGTGGAACCGAAGATGAAGCTCCACCAGCCGTGCGACGTCGTCAACATCCTGGGCCGGATAGCGCAGGTCCTGCATGCGCTTGCGGGTCATCCTGGCCCCGACGACGTCGTGGTGGTGGAAATGGACGCCTCCGGGACCGATCGAGCGTGTCAGCGGCTTGCCGATGTCGTGGAAGAGGGCGGCCAGGCGAAGAACCTTGTCCGGGCTCGTCTTTTCGACGACGGCGATCGTATGGGCGAGGACGTCCTTGTGCCGCTGAATCGGGTCCTGCTCGAGAGCCAGGGCCGGAAGCTCGGGAAGGAACTCCGATGCGAGACCCGTTTCGACGAGGAACCAGAGTCCCGGCGTCGGGTTCGGCAGGACGATCAGCTTGTCCAGCTCATCTCTGATTCGCTCCTTGGAGACGATCTCGAGCCGCGAGCCCAACGCCTTGACCGCAGCGATCAGCTCGGGATCGGGTGAGAGCCCGTAACCGGCAATGAACCGGGCCGCCCGCAGCATTCGGAGGGGATCGTCCGAGAAGGACGTCTCGGGATCGAGCGGCGTGCGCAACCGGTGCGCCGCGAGGTCCTCGATTCCGTTGAACGGATCGACCAGTACCAGGCCGGGCAAGCTGAGCGCCATCGAGTTGACGGTGAAATCCCGGCGCGAGAGGTCGGTCTCGATATCGTGACCGAACCGGACCTCGGGCTTGCGGGAGTCGGGCAGGTAGGCCTCCGCCCGGTGCGTGGTGATCTCGAAACGGCGACCGGCGTACTTGAGCCCAATGGTCCCGAACCGCTTTCCCTGGGCCCACATCGCCTCCGCGAGGTCCGAGACGAGCGCCTCGATCTCGTCGGGGGTGGCATCCGTGGTGAGATCGATGTCCACGTCCGAATCCGATTCGACGCCGCCGGGCCGCCCGGCGATGCCGTCGCGCACCGGACCCCCGACGAGAAATACCTGCTTGCCGGCAGCCTGGAAGAGCTCGGCAACCGGTCGCGTCGCCTCGAGAACCGGCCGAAGCCGCTCGGGAACGCCGTCGTCGGCGCTCACCCGGCGAGCGCAGCCCGGTGATATCTGCCGGCGGTGGCGACGATCTCGCGAGCGCGATCGGTGATCTCGCCGCTCGATGCCGGCTCCGGGCGGTACTCCGCTCCGCCGAGCGCGGTCACGCAGGCGCCGACGGAGGCGGCCAGAGAGGTGAGGTCATATCCGCCTTCGAGAAAGGCGATCAGGCGACCGGACGGCACCAAGCGCAGTGCTTGGACCGTGAAGTCGACGAAGTCGCCGGCCGTCAGGCCGAGATCGGTCAGCGGGTCGGCTCGGTGGGCGTCGAATCCCGCCGAGACGAGCAGCCAGCTCGGCGCGAACTCCTCCGCCAGCGGGACGATCACCTCGTCGAAAGCCAGCCGATAGGTGTCACCGGCGGTCCCTGCGGGAAACGGCAGGTTGACGGTGGCGCCCCTCCCGGCGCCGGCGCCCACTTCGCTCACCGCACCGGTCCCGGGGTAGAAGGGAAACTGGTGGAGCGACACGTAAAGGACGTCAGAACGCTCGTAGAACAACTCCTGGGTCCCGTTGCCGTGGTGGGCGTCCCAGTCGAGCACCATGACACGCTCGCCTTGGGCGGCGAGCAGCCCGGCGGTGACGGCGACATTGTTGAAAAGGCAGAATCCCATCGCTCGCGCACCGAGCGCATGATGCCCGGGGGGCCGCACGGCGAGAAACGCCGTATCGCCTTCGCCACGTCGGAGCCGTTCGACGGCGTCAGGGCCGGCCCCCGCCGCACGCAGGGCTGCGTCGAAGGAGGCGGGGCCGGCGACGGTGTCCGGGTCGAGATGTCCACCGCCGGTACGGCAGTGGTCCTCGAGGCTGTCGATGTACGCCCGGTCGTGGACGATCTCGAGCTCGCTCCGGGTGGCCTGGCGGGGCTCGAACGCGAGGACGAGCTCGGCTGCCGGCGAGGCATCGACGCCCTTGAAAACCGCTGCCAGCCGCTCGGCGCGCTCGGGGTGCCAGCCGCCAGTGTCGTGGGCAGCGAACTCCTCGTGACGTCCGAGCAACACCACCATGCCACGACGGTATCGCTCCGGCCCTCGGCGCGCGGCTGGCTGCACGAGTCATTTTCCCCGACCCGCGCCCGCGCCCGGTTTCACCTGTCTCAATGCCCCAGCGCCGATAGGCTCACTAAGTCTCGCGTGCCCGATCGGAGGACTAGACCACCGTTGCCGTCCGCTTCATGGATCAGCGACGCCCGGTCGGCGTCGATTCCGCTCGAGCGGCTCATGGCGCGAGCCGGGCTGGCTCTGGTCGCGCTGGGGCTCGGGGTCGCGACTCTCGGCCTGGCCTTGCCCGCAGCTGCCCAGCAGAGCGGAACGGGCTCGATCGCACTGACGTCGCAGGACGCCTGGGTACAGTCTTCGAGCACTCCGATTCGCGTCGGACTGAAGGTTCAATCGTCGGTCCCGGCCTCGGATCTGGTGGTCGGCGTGGCGCTCTACACCGAGCCTGGCGGATCGCCGCTCGCGAGCCGCGACGAATTCGATGCCACACTCAAAGGCCAGTTCGCCGGTCTGGACCAACAGTTCGTGTCGACCCTGTCGCTCGACTCGCTCGCAGCCGGCAACGGGGCCGTGACGCTGTATGCCGGAGGATCGGGCCTCCCCGGCAAAGTGCCGAAGAGCGCCGCCACGGGTCAGGTCGTCCAGCTTCCCTGCGTCGAAGGCTGCGACGGCGTGTACCCGCTGCAGGTGTCGCTCGTCGACACCTTGACCGGCACGACGCTCGACTCGTTCACGACCTACCTGATCGTCGCCCCCCCGGCGGTGGCGCCGGAAAGGCAGCTCCGGTTCTCGTTCGTCCTTCCGGTCGGGGCGGCCCCGGCGCTCACTCCCGGCGGGACTTCTGCAGTGCCTCCGCAGACGGTTTCGCGGATCGACACCGTGGTGAGCATGGCGGCGAGCTGGCCGGGGGCGCCGCTGACCGTGGAGGTGTACGGCCAGACGCTCCTTGGGCTCTCGCGAAGTCATCACGCGAGCCTTGTCGGTGCGCTCGCCTCCGGCGGCGCGGGAACGCTCGTCCCCGGACCGTTCAGCGCCGTCGACCCGACGGCGCTGGCTCAGGCCGGGCTCGGCAGCGAGCTCGCACTCCAGCTCGAGCAGGGTCGCTTGGTCTTTGCGTCCGAAGTTCACGAATCCGACGCTTCGCCCGTCTACGTGGCGACCGCGCCGCTCGGCTCGAGCGGTCTCGCGGCACTCGCCGCCGATGGTCTGAAGCGCATCGTGCTTCCGGCCGCCAACCTGAGCTCGGTCGCGAACGGTAACCCGAAGACGGTGCAATGGCCGTACACGCTGTCGGCACCGTTTCACATCGCCGGTTCCTCGGTGGAGGGTGTCCAGGCCGACAGCGGCCTCGAGGCGCACCTGACCGGTTCCGGAAGTTCGGCCCTGCGCGCCCAGCAGCTGCTCGCCGATCTTGCCGAGATCTACTTCGATTCGCCGAATTACCCGCAATCGAGAGGCGTGGCTCTCGTGGCCCCCGGGTCTTGGGCACCGCAGCCCGGCTTCCTCGACGCCGTGCTCAGCGGTCTCCAATCGAGTCCCATCATCGCCGCCGTGCCCATCAGTGAGCTCTTCCGGAGCGTCCCGCCCGGAACCTGCAAGGAGGCGCCGAGCGCGATAACCGGCTGTTCGCCTGCCGTTCGCTCGATCGCGGCCCCGAACCCCAACTCCGGTGGAGGCATCACCTTCGGCGAAGTGCAGACAGCGCGGGCCGAGATCGGCGAGCTCGCGTCGATCATGCCGACCGCCACGGCGACGACGCGCATTTTCGACGACGCGGTGCTCCTGGCCGAGTCGGCGGGGCTCGACCCGGGCGTCCGCGAGTCGTACCTCTCGGCCTCGCTCGCCACGACGACCGAGCTCGGATCGGAGCTCAGCATGCCGGCGAACCGGATCGTGACCGTGACCGCTTCGTCCGCGAGGTTCCCGATCGCCGTCAGCTCGAGCTCCTCGACGCCCCTTCACGTCGTGCTGGTGATCTCCGGGCCGAAGCTCACCTCGCCGAGCTCGACGCCGCTCGTCCTCGACCGGGGCACGACGGCGTTCATCGTCCGGGTGACGACGCGCACCTCGGGCGATTCGAACTTGCAGCTCGAGCTGCTCTCGCCAACCGGTGGCTTCGTGCTGGTACGGCGCGAATTCACCCTCCGATCCACGGCGATCTCGGGTGTCGCGATCGGACTCACGGCCGGAGCGGGGGCCTTCTTGCTCGTCTGGTGGCTACGGTCGGCGCTGCGACGGGGCCGGCGGCGATCCGGCAAACACGCCCGAGGCGAACGGCGCGAACCGGCAACGGAGCCCGTTCCGGAACCGGCCTCGTGAGGCGAAGGCGACCGACCTCCTACGGCAGCGGGAACCATCGGACGATCTATCGGGGGCGCCTACCTCGCACCCTGCCGGGAATACCGGCGCCGGCGGGTCTCGCCGGGATGGGCGGCATCGCCCGGGGCGGTGCCGGCGCGTCGCCGTCACTGCCTCGGGCCGGCGCAGCCGGCGGCCGCCAGCGCCCCGGTCTCGGCGCGGCGACTACGTATGTCGGAATTGGGACCCTCGTCTCGCGCGTCACCGGTCTTGTTCGAATCCTCGTCGCGATCTACGCCCTCGGGTTCTCGAGCCTTTCCGACTCGTTCAACCTCGCCAACAACACGCCGAACATCATGCACGACCTCGTGCTCGGCGGGGTCCTGACGGCCACCTTCGTCCCGGTATTCGTCAGCCGCCTGGCGACACGCTCGGAGCAGGAGGCGGTCGACTCGATTTCGGCGGTGCTGACCCTGTCGGTTTGCGGCCTCGTCGTCGCAACCGTTCTGCTCTTTCTTGCCGCCCCCGTGATCATCGACCTCTACACCGTCGGGAGCCACAGGCCTGGCATCGCCGCCGAGCGCCAGGTCGCCACATCCCTCCTGCGGTTGTTCTCGCCCCAGCTGTTCGCCTATGGCGCGATCAGCTTGATGACGGCGGTGCTGAACGCGGTCCGTCGATTCAACGCGCCGGCCTTCACCCCGATCCTCAACAACCTTGTCGCCATCGGTGTGCTCTTCGCGTTCGCATCGGTCGGCCACACCCACAATCTGGCCGAGGTCCACCGCGACCACCGATTGCTCCTCCTTCTCGGCATCGGGACGACCATCGGAGTCGTCCTGCAGGCTGCGTGCCTGGTCCCGAGCGTGTTGCGTTGCGGTCTGCGACCACGGCTGCGGTGGCGCCCGAGCGACCCCGCCGTGCGCGAGATCGCCACCTTGTCGGGCTGGACCTTCGGGTTCGTCATCGCCAATCAGGCGGCGGTCTTCGTCGTGTCGGCGATTGCGGTCAGCATCGGGTCGGCGACGATCACGGCCTACACGTACGCGTTCACGTTCTTCCAGCTGCCTTTCGGCATCGTCGCGGTCTCGGTCATGACAACGATCGCCCCTGTGCTCGCGTCGCGCTTCACGAGAGGAGACAAGGCGGGCTTCGCCGAGCAGTTCGGCCTCGGGCTGCGCCGGATGCTGGCCGGAGTGGTCCCTGCAGCCGTCGGCTACCTGCTCTTGGCCCGGCCCGCCATCTCGTTGATCTCCCGCGGCGCCGGTAGCGCCCATCACTCGAGCGGGGCGCACCTCACGGCCTCCCTCCTCGAGCTCCTCGCACTTGGCCTGCCCGGCTACTGCACCTATCTGCTGGCGATCCGCGCGTTCCAGTCGATGCGCGACACACGCACGCCGTTCTTGCTCTATCTGTTGGAGAACGGCTTGAACATCTTGCTGGCGTTCGGGTTCCGGAGCACGCTCGGGGCCAAGGGCCTCGCGCTTTCCCTCTCGGTCGCCTACTCGGTCGCCGCGCTTGTCGCCTTGATCCTCCTCCGGCTCCGGGTCGGCGGCTTGGGTGGATTCGGCGTCGGCCGCTACCTGCTGCGCACGGTTGCCTGCTCGCTCGTGATGGCCTTTGTCGTCGCCCTCGTCCTCGCCGGTGTCGGGTCGAACCAAGGCCTGGGCCTTTTTGTCCGCGTGTCCGCCGCCGTCGTCGCCGGCATTGCCACCTACGCGCTCGCGGCAGGACTCGCCGGGAGCTTTGCCGGCTGGCAGACTTCGAGGCGAAGGCGGGGGAACACCGGAGGGGGGGCTCATGGCCGGGATACGAGTCGTAACCGATAGCGCGGGTGACCTTCCGGCGAGTCTCGTCAGCCAGCATGACATCCGCATCGTGCCCCTCGACGTCCGGCTCGCCGACTGGGGCCCCGAGGAGCTGAGGCTGATCGAGCCGGCGGAGTTCTGGCGGCGCTGTGCCATGACGACGTCGCTGCCCGAGACCTCGGCGCCATCGCCCGGCGCGTTCGCGACGAGCTTCACCGAGGCAGCCGACGACGGGTGCGGCGGCGTGGTGTGCCTCACCCTCTCATCGGCGCTCTCCGCTACCTACCAGGCCGCTTGCTCCGGCGCGGACGAGGTGAGGGAGCGGATCGACGTTCGGGTGGTGGACACTCGTTTCGTGACGCTGGGCGAGGGAATGATCGTGCTCGAAGCGGCCGAGGTCGCCGCCGCGACGAAGGATCTCGACGCCGCCGAGGCCGCGGCGACGGCCATGATCCAAAAGGTGCGTGTGCTGGGAGCCCTCGACACGATGGAAAACCTGCGCAGGGGCGGCCGGGTCGGGTCGGCGAAGGCCCTGCTCGGGTCGCTGCTCTCGATCAAGCCCATCATCGAGATCCGCGACGGCGTCGTCGAAGCCGAGTCGCGGCAGCGAACCCGCACCCGCTCCCTCGAGTACCTGGCCACCAAGGTCAAGGAGGCCGGGCCGCTGCAAGGGCTGGCGGTTGTCCACGCCGCGGCGCCGGATCTCGACGTCCTGCTCGAGATGCTCGCCGGCGAATTTCCCCGGGAGGACATCCTCATCAGCTACATCGGCCCGGTCATCGGGACCCATGCCGGGCCGGGATGCATCGGCGTCTGCTACCGGATCGCCTGAGTGTGGGAAGGCTAACCTGGCCCCGATGACTGTCGAGCCGCCTACCCGCGACGACTGGGCCGCCCAGCTCACCGAGAAGGTGGGGCAGGTGGTCGATGTCGTGCGCGACCAGACCGTCGGCCGGGTGCAAAAGGTCGTCAGCGCAGTCATCTTCGGAGCGCTGGCATTCTCCATCGTCGTGCTGATCGTGATGATGCTCATCGTCGGTGTCGTCCGCCTGCTCGACAATGAGGTATTCGACCAACGGGTTTGGGCGAGCTACTTCCTCATCGGCGGAATCTTCGTGGTCGCCGGGACGTTGATCTCGACGAAGCGCCACAGCCGGAGTTAACCGGCCGGCACGAAGGGAAGCGGCACAAATGGAGTCCGGCGCGATACGCGACGTGGTTATCCTCGGTTCGGGTCCTGCGGGTCTCACCGCGGCCATCTATTCAGCGCGCGCCGACCTGCGACCGCTCGTGATCGAAGGCGAGCCCTCTTCGTCGAGCGACCAGCCCGGCGGCCAGCTCATGCTCACGACCGAGGTCGAGAACTACCCCGGCTTCGCACACGGCGTGCTCGGACCTGAGCTTATGGTCTCCATGCGAGCCCAGGCGGAGCGCTTCGGCGCGGAGATCGTGACCGAGAAGGCGTCGAAAGTCGACCTGAGCTCGGCGCCCGTCGGCATCTGGATCGGCGATCCCGACGCACCTGAGCCCAGCGTCAGGGCAAGGACGCTGATCGTCGCGACCGGCGCAAGGTCACTCATGCTAGGCCTCGAGAACGAAGTCCGCCTGCTCGGTTACGGCGTCTCGACCTGCGCCACCTGTGATGGGTTCTTCTTCCGGGACAAGCAGATCATCGTCGTCGGCGGTGGCGACTCCGCGCTCGAAGAGGCGCTGTTCCTCACCAAGTTCGGCGACTCGGTGACCGTGATCCACCGGCGCAAGGAGTTGCGCGCCTCGAAGATCATGCAGGACCGGGCGTTCAGGAACGAGAAGATCACGTTTCGTTGGGACTCTCTCGTCACCGACGTGCTCGGCGGCGAACGCGTGACCGGGGTGCGGTTGCGGGACGTCAACACCGGCGACGATTCGGAGATCGCGGCTGACGGTGTCTTCGTCGCGATCGGCCATGCGCCGAGCACCGAGCTGTTCGTCGGCAAACTGGACATGGACGACGCCGGCTACCTCGTCACCCACGAGGGGACCAAGACCAACGTTGGCGGCGTCTTCGCCTGCGGTGACGTCCAGGACCATCAGTACCGGCAGGCCGTCACGGCGGCGGGTTCGGGGTGTATGGCCGCAATCGATGCCGAGCGATACCTGACGTCGCTCGAGCAGACCTGACCAAAGGAGATTCTCATGAACGACGTCATCACCGTCAGCGACGACACCTTCGACGAGGCGGTCGGCCTCTCGGACATCCCGGTAGTCGTGGACTTCTGGGCTGAATGGTGCGGCCCGTGCAAGATGGTTGCCCCCATCCTCGACGAGATCGCCGGCGACCACAGTGGCAAGCTCAAAGTCGCCAAGCTCAACGTCGACGACAACCCCAGGACCGCGCAGCGGTTCCAGGTGATGAGCATCCCGACGCTCCTGTTGTTCAAGGACGGCGAGGCACAGGCCAGGATCGTCGGTGCGAGGAGCAAGTCGCAGATCCTGTCGGAGTTCGAGCCGCTCCTCTGACGGGGCGATCTTCCTCGGAACTCCGCCGAGCAGAGACAGCGTCGAGCAGAGACAGCGTCGGCCGGTCGTCGTCTCGTACGATGTACCGGATGACCGACGTGCTGCGGACCCCGGGCCTATGAGCCGTGCGCGCACCGCGCCGCCGCCGGAGGACCTCCTGCCACTTCACGAAGGAGACTCCGGTGACGCGGTCGCCGATCTACAGGAGCGGCTCGGCCTGCTCGGACTGCCTCATGGACACGACGGTCTCGGCGTCTACGGGCCCGGTACGGCCGCCGCGGTGCAGGCGTTCCAGTCCCAACGTGGTCTTCGCACCAACGGTGTCTGCGACACCCAAACCTGGTCGAGCCTGGTCGAAGCCGGCTTCCGCCTCGGCGACCGGCTCCTCTACCGTCGCAGCCCCATGCTGCAGGGGGACGACATCGCCGAGGTTCAGAGGAGATTGAGCGGTCTCGGCTTCGACCCGGGCGGAGTCGACGGGATCTTCGGTGACAGCACGCACATCGCGCTGGCCGAGTTCCAACGCAACATGGGCCTGTCGAGCGACGGCATCTGCGGCCCCCGAACACTCTCCGAGCTGACACGCGTCGCACCGCTTATAGGAGGCGCCGACCTGGTCACACCTTTGCGAGAGCTGCTCAAGGTCGCCGCCTCCCCGGCGACGCTGCGCTGCAAGCGGATCGCGATCGGGGAAGAGGGCGGGTTCTCGACCGGCACCGCAGCCGTCCACCGTGCGCTCGTTCAGGCGGGGGCGCGGTCACTAGAGCTGCATCAGCCAGATCCGTCCGCACAAGCTTCCGCGGCCAACGCGGCGGAAGTCGACTGCTATATCGGCCTTCGCCTCGAGCCACGTCATCAGGCGGTCAAGACGTACTTCTACCGGGGCTTTCGTTATGAATCCGCCGCGAGCCGCCAGCTCGCCGAGCTACTCGTGGTCGCGGCGGCCCGCCGGCTCGGCTTGCAAGCGGCCGGTGCGCACGGGATGGCAGAAGAGATTCTCCGGCAAACCGCCATGCCTGCTGTCGTGATAGAGCTGGGCGCCCCTCATCGCGTCGCGATGCAGACTTCACGCCTGGGGGAAGCGGTGACCCAATCCCTCGACCGATGGCTCTCGTTGAGCTCAAGGTCGGGTGATCCACAACCTCATGCACAGGTTGTGGATCAACTTGGACCAACAGTAGAGGTCGAGAAGGTAACGCGAAGGTAAATTCCGGGTAACGACCCGATTGGTAAAAGGGCCTCTGACCTGGCAATTCAGTCAGAAACTTTGTTACTTTGACCTCTTGTGATCGCCGTCACAGCCTGGGGATTACGTGCTCCTCGCGGCTGAACGGCCTGTGGATGTCGACCTTAGGTAGAGGTCTCCCCGATGATGACCCGGTAAATCCGCTCCAAGTCGTCCAACGTGGCAAATTCGATGACGAGTTTGCCACGCTTGCCGCCCATGTCGACCTTGACCCGGGTGTTCAGACGCTCCTCGAGGAGCTCCTCGAGATCGTGCACCCCTGGCGGGCGAAGCGCGTGGGCAGGCTTGGCGGGCGACCCGGGTGAGGCGCCCGGTCTCCCATCGAGGGCCTCGATCGGGTTTCCGTTCTCGTCGAGCGTCGCTCGGAAGCCGTTCTCGTCAGCTGCCTGAGCTTCGCGGAGGGCGCTCCGGACGAGCTCCTCCAGCGAACGGACCGAAAGACCGCTCCGGATCGCCTCGGTGGCAAGTCGCTCTTGCAGGATTCGATCCGGTGTGCCGAGCAACGAACGGGCATGACCCGCGCTGAGTTGACCGTCGCGCACGTACCGTTGAACCGTGGGCGGCAGCTGGAAGAGGCGAAGCGCATTGGTGACGCCGGCCCGGGAGCGACCAACCTTGCGGGCGACCTCCTCGTGGGTGAGGCTGAACTCTTCTATCAGCTGCTGGTAGGCGCCGGCCTCGTCCAGAGGATTGAGATCCTCGCGGTGCAAGTTCTCCACCAACGCCTCTTCGAGGCTCGTCGCGTCGTCGGCGCGATGGACGAGCGCCGGTATCGACTGGAGGCCGGCACGGCGCGCGGCGCGAAATCGTCGCTCGCCGGCGATGAGCTCATACTGATCCGGGCCGACCTCGCGAACGAGCACCGGCTGCAAAATGCCGACGGCTTTGATCGAGTCGACGAGTGCCGACAGACCCTGCTCCCCGAATTGATGGCGAGGTTGGTACGGGTTGGGCCGGATGCGAGCGAGCGGAAGCTCGCGGAGCATGGATTCGGCGGAAGTGGCTGTGGTCGGCGGAATGAGTGCGCCGAGGCCTTTACCCAACCCGCTACGCCTGACCACCGCTCACCTCTTTCGCGAGCTCCCGGTACGCGATGGCGCCGCGCGACGTCGGTGAGTGGACGGTGATGGGCTCTCCGAACGACGGTGCTTCGGAGATACGGACCGTGCGGGGAATCACGTTCTTGCACACCGCGTCGCCGAAGTGCGTGCGAACCTCCGCCACCACGTGATCCGCCAATCTGGTCCGGGAGTCGTACATCGTCAACACGATGGCGGACACCTCAAGTTCGGGATTCAGGTTGCCCCGGACAAGTTCGACGTTCCTGAGCAATTGCCCTACGCCTTCGAGGGCGTAGTACTCGCATTGAATCGGGACGAGCACCTCACTGGCCGCCGCCAGCGCGTTGACCGTGATGAGACCCAGCGAAGGCGGGCAGTCAATGAGCACGTAACCGAAGTCCTCCCGGATGGGAGCCAACACCTTCTTGAGACGAAGCTCCCTGCTGAAGGCAGGAACGAGTTCGATCTCCGCTCCAGCCAGATCGATGGTCGCCGGCGCGAGGAAGAGGTTCTTGATGTTCGTCGGCTCGACGCAATCTTCGAGGGCGACGTCGTGCAAGAGGACGTCGTACATCGAGTAGTCGAAGTTTCGCGCCTCGATACCCAGTCCTGTGGTGGCATTTCCTTGAGGATCGAGATCGATGATCAGCACTCGATAGCCCAGATCGGCCAAGGCAGCGCCGAGGTTGACCGTCGTCGTCGTCTTCCCGACGCCACCCTTTTGATTTGCCACGGCGATGACTCTCGGAAGCGGTCGAGGCGGTCGCGCGACCGGCTCGTCTGCTACCCGGCCGGTCAGATCCGCGGCCCCGGGTGCGACGGTGGTGACAGCTGGTCGTTCTGGAGGCTTGACTGCTTCTCTCCCGTTGTCGTCCTCTTGGTCGCTCATCACACCTTCGGTTCGAGGGAAGTTTGTTCCACGTGAAACATCGACGAGCCGCTCGACGATCAGGCGTCGAGCCGGCGAGCGGGGCAGGCTGAGGCGAGCATAACGCGCCAAGTCGACCCGGGGCTGGTGCATCTCCACGGTTCGCCGCTGCGCAAGCAACGAAGAAGTCAGCGAATGCTGAGCATTTGCTCGAGCCGGGCGGCAACCGGACGATAGCGAGAGACAGGAATCAGGTGAACGCCCTGGAAGGCACGGGTGTCGCGGACCGCCAGCACCAAGTCGCAAGCCGCCTCGACGCCGGCGCCCGGGTCGCGATCCACGAGCTCGGCGAGCGAGCTCGGGATTTCTATGTCCGGAATCGTCTCTGCGAGGTTCCGGGCCATGGCAGAACTGGCCAGAACGATGACACCCGCATACACCGGTAGCTGCGGCTGCACTCGCTCTACCCACCGCAACAGCCGCTCGGTGGAGAAGCCCACCTGCAAGAACAAGAAGTCGGCCTCCCGCTTCCAGCTCGGAAGCGTTCCAAGGCCGGCGACCACTCCCAGCCGCAACTTCGCTGCCCCGGAGAGATCCGGGCCTCGCTCAAATGACCGCGCCTCGGTCAACATCGCCCGAACGGTGAGCTCGCTGGTGCGGTGGCCGGAGCGAGGCTCGTCGCCGTAGACGAACAGGAACTGATCGACCCCGTAGGCGGCGGCGGTGAGCAGGTCCCGCTGCAGTCCGAGCAGATTGCGGTCTCTCGCATTCAAGCAGGCGATCGAACGGCCGCCCATCGCCTCGACCTCGTGCGCGACCGCAACGCTCGAAACCGTCGCCCGCCCGATGTGGTTGTCGGGAATGAGGAACGTGCTCGCTACCGAGCTCAGAACTCCGATCTGATGCCGAACGTGCTTCAGGTCGGGCCGGGTCGGGGGCTCGATCTCGCAGACGAGCTCAAAGCCGGCAGCCGCCATGGCTCCAGACTAGGCGACGCCGCCGCCGCAGGGCGCTAAGAGAAGAGCGGGCGCTTGGCCGGGATCCCCGGCCTTCGGGGGTAGCGCTCCGGGCAGAGCGTCCTTTGGCGGAGCACGGCGAATCCGAACGCTCCGCGTATCGCGAGCTCGGGCACGAGGCCGAGCTCGGCGCAACCCTCGACCGGCCATCGACCAGTCGGGGGGGGCGCCGGCCCCGCAACCGGTGTCGGCTCGGCCGGCCCGGCAGGAGGTTCCGAAACGACCAAGCGGCCGCCCACCTGTAGGAACGGTGCTGCGCACTCGGCGGTGACGGCCGGTCTCGCGAAGCTCCGTGCAACGACCGCCGCAAACTGTCCTCGGTAATCCTCGTCCCGCCCGGCTTCCTCTGCCCGGGCGGTGACGATACGCACTCGTGACGAGAGCTGAAGCTCCGCGACTGCCCAGTCCAAAAAATCCACCGAGCGACGTGCCGAGTCGAGCAGGACGAGGTGCAGTCCTGGATCCTCAATCGCCAGGACGAGCCCCGGTAACCCGCCACCGGCTCCGAGCTCCAGTACGGGGCCCTCGAAGGCTTCACGGCACAACGCTTCGAGGAATCCCTTCGAATGCGCCACCTGCCCGGCGATGGGCAGCTTGCCGATGAGCGAGCGCCGCTGGGCCTCCAGGAGCACCTGTTCGAGGCGTACGTCGCCCCTCGACCGCATCACCTCCGCGTCCTGTTCCGGCACGACACCGATGCGAGGGACATTCCGTGCCGGCTAGCTCAGGTCCGCCGGCTCCTCAGACTTGTCGCTCGGACCCGCCTCAGAGCCGACGGAGGACCCAGGAGATGATTCGAGGGAGGTCGGGCGGATGACGACATATCGGCGAGGCTCGACTCCTTCGGAAGTCGTCTCCAAGCCCTCGAGATCGTTGACCGTGTCGTGCACGATTTTCCGGTCCGAGGGGGACATCGGCTCCAGCGCTTCGGGCAAATTCGTGCGTAGGACGTCCGCCGCCGCCTCGGCGACGAATTGGCGCAGTGCCGCCGCCCGGCGCTCGCGGTAGCCGCCGACGTCGACGACAATCCGGCTCGTGTGTTCTTCGGTGTGGCGCTGGACCACGGTCCTCGTCAGCTCCTGCAGGGCTTCGACTGTGGCCCCCTTCGGTCCGACGAGCAGCCCGAGGTTCTCGCCCTCCACGCTGATGTGAATCCCATCGTCGTCAGTCCGACGCACATTCGTAGCCGCCTCGAGGCCAAATCGTGCGACAACCTCTCTGACGAAGCCGCCGGCTAGCTCCTGCTGGGTCTCGATGCTCATCCGCCCCTCCTTCTGTGATCCATTGCTGCGACCTGCTCCGCTAGAAGCTTCCGCGGCCGATTCGTCTGAGATGGTCGTCTGCCGTCCCCGGCCGCCCCGGCTCCGAGGTCGCGCGTCGTGGTGGCCCGATCCCTGCTCCTGGCGCTCACGAGTCTGACCGCCGCCCCTCCGGGAACCCGCGGTCCCATCCGCTTTCACTTTGGCTCGGTCACCCGGCGTCCCCTCGGGCGCCTTGCGGGTCGTGCCTTCGGATCGGCCGGACTGTCGTCGGTGCCCAGGCTCGCTGCCCGCGGCTGCCGTGCTCGGGCGGCGCGATGGTCGCTTTGCCCTGGGTTGAACCGGACGCACCCGTGCCCTGATGCGGGCGCCGCTTCGCCGGAGACCGAACATGCCCGACTTCGGTTCCTCCACGACGACGACCTCGGCGTCCGTCTCGGCGACGCCGAGCTGGTCGAGGGCGGCCTCAACTGCTTCCTCGACCGTCCTGCCGGTCATTTCGACCCACTCCATGGACTATTGGCCCTTTCGCGGTCGCTTGTCTCTGGCGCGGGGCTGTGGTCTGGGCCCGCTGCCCGACCCGGTGGAGCCAGACGAGCCAGACGCCCGCGGCTTGTTCGGCTTTTTCGTGCCGGAACCGTTCTTCGATCCGTTCTGACCGATTTGAGGCTTTGAGCCGTTCGTGGTGCGCTTCGGTCCGCCGGCGGCCGGAGATCGGGGCTTCGGAGCGGGTTTGCTCGTCGTCTCCTCGATCGCCGGCGTCCGCGAGCTCTCGGCCGCCTCTCGCATCCGCGCGAGGAAGCCTTTACCCCCGGCACCGTCCCTCCGCCCGCCCCCCGCAGCAGCGGATCCCCCACTGGCGGAGGCCGGAGGGTCCGACTGCTTGCGCTTGGTCAGCTCCTGAATCGCCGCAACGATCGTGGGGTCGTGCTTGTACATCCACTCCTGCTGCGCCACACGGAAGAGGCTGGAGACGATGAAGTAGACCCCGACGCCTGCCGGGAGCGCGATGTAGAGCACAAGGAAGATGAGCGGCATGAACTTCTGCATCGACTGCATCTGCGGGTTCGCCGCCGTGGCCGCGGGGTTGCGCGTCGTCACCTGCCAGATCGACACGTACTGGAGGCTCACTGCCACGAGCACCAGCAGCGCATACGGGATGACGTCGACCAGGGACGGTTGATGGGTGCGAACCGAGTCCGCGAGGTTGATCCCGAGCGCGTGCATCTGGCCTTTGGCCAGGACGAGGTCGTGAAACATCCTGCTCGTCTTCGGGATGTTCTGCGGCGTCGAGACGAGTACCTGCTTGCCGGCGACGAGGACGGCTTTGCCGGCCGCGTTGACGACGGGCGACATCTTGGAGAGGCCTCGGACGACGTCGTAGAGAACGATCAGGATCGGGAACTGGAGGAACATCGGCAGACATCCGCCCGTGGGGTTCACCCCGTTCTCCCGGTAAAGGGCCATCACCTCCTCGTTCATCTTCGAGCGGAGCTCTTGGCGCTCCGCTGCCGGTATCCCGGGCTTGGCTTTGTAGCGCGCCTGGACCTTCTTCATCTCCGGCGAGAGAAGCTGCATCCGCATCATGGAACGAGCGCTGGCGCGCGTCAGCGGGAAGACGACAATCATCACCGCGACCGTGAGGAGGGCGATCGCTACCGCGTAGTTCGGGATCAGGCCGTAGAAGAATGCGAGGACGTAGCCGACGACGACGAAGATCGGGTGCAGTACCGTCCCGACGATGGAACTACCGGCTTTCGCCGTGTGCGCGGCAGCAAGGAGCATCGTCGGCCTCAGCTCGGAACCGGATCGAAGCCACGGCTGCCGAACGGACGGCACCTCGCCAACCGCTTGACCGCCAACCAGATTCCGCGGACGGCGCCGTGGCGCTCGATCGCCTCAATGGCGTACGAGGAGCAGGAGGGAACGTGGCGGCAGGGCGAAGGCCGGCCGGCTCGCAGGGCCTGGTAGGCCGCCAAGGACAGCAGCAGAGCTCTCACCGACGCGGTCGGCTCAGCCGGATCGACCTTTTTCACCAGCTCGCCTGACTCGCCCGTTGCATCGCTTCGATCACTCTGGCTCTCAGTTCCTGGAACGGAAGACCACGAACTACCTGGTCGATGCCCACGAGGTAGGTCCCCGCAGGAAGTGAAGCAGCGGTCTCCACAACGACCGACCGCAACCGACGACGGCAGCGGTTGCGCTCGACCGCGGTTCCCACCTTACGGGGGACTGTGTACGCGACCCGCCGTGCTCCATCGCTCTCCTGTGCCGGTACGAACTGTACTCTCACGGGTCCCGACCTGGCCCGTCGCTTCGACCGGCGCAATTCGGCGAACGTGCGACGCCCACGGACCGGCGCGACCCGGCAGGCGCGGCTCTGAGGGACAAGAATTGGCAGCGTGGTGCCCATTGTCAACGAAGTCGAAACGGTGGCGCGTGGTAACTAGGCCGACAACCGGACCCGTCCGCGGCGGCGGCGGGCCTTGATCACCGCGCGCCCCGCGCGCGTCGACATCCGGTGGCGAAAGCCGTGTTTTCTCGCCCTTTTCCGGGTGTTCGGTTGGAAGGTCCGCTTCATCTCACCCTCGTTTCGTCGTTCCGGTGCCGCACGACGGAAGACGTGCCCCGCCGCGGCAAATGGGCTGGTGAAGCAAGTGCCATCGCCCTGCCAAGAAAAGCTGAATCTGGCGCGCGAAAACACTGGTCCACCAGACGGCAGGGACCGGTCCGGACAATTTAGCGCACAAGGCACCTCCGGACCACCCGGCGGTCCCCGAGACAGGCGACGCAGCCGCGCTGTACGATTCCGGCACCCTGCGTGGCACGCTCCGCCGTCCACACCTGTGGATGCTGGTGTGGAGAACTTTTGGACCGGAGGGCCTCGAGCTGGTGACTGAAGCACAACAACTGTGGAATGACTGTTCCGACTCCCTGCGATCGCAGGTGTCCGAAGCGACGTGGCGGGCGTGGTTCTCCTCGATCCGGCCGGTGACCGTCGCGAACGGGACGCTTGTCCTCGCGGTGCCGAGCGGGGTGGTCCGTGACCGTCTGGAAGGCCGTTTCCACGGCCTCATTAGCGAGGCGCTCCTCGATAGCTCGGGCAAGGAGGTCCAATTCCGCTTCGACGTGCAGGTCGACGACCTCGGGCCAGAAGAGTTCGCCCCGCGCCGGGATCTCGAGACACTCGATGCGCGACGCATTGCCCAGGATCAAGTCTCGGTCGGCTTCGTGTCCCGTAACGGGGTTTCGGCGCCGGCGCGCCCGAAGGACGGCCGCGGCGCCGAAGATGTCCCACTCAACCCCAAGTACACCTTCGACGCCTTTGTCATCGGACCATCCAACCGCTTCGCGCATGCCGCGGCGCTTTCGGTGGCCGAAGCGCCCGCGCGCTCGTACAACCCCCTGTTTGTGTACGGCGCCGCGGGGCTCGGCAAGACACACCTCCTGCAAGCGGTGGGGAATTACGTTCGCGAGAACTTCACCAGGATGCGGGTCGGCTACGTCTCGACCGAGACGTTCATGAACGAATTCGTCGAGACGCTTCGTGCGAAGGACGACATGGGTGCCTTTCGCAGGAGGTACCGCGAGTGCGACGTGCTGCTCATCGACGACGTCCAGTTCATGGACAAGAAAGAGGCGTTGCAGGAAGAGCTCTTCCACACGTTCAATTCGCTCTACGGCGCTTCCAAGCAGATCGTCCTCACATCCGACCGCGCACCGCGCGCCATCGCGACCCTGGAGGACCGCCTCCGCAGCAGGTTGCTCTCCGGCTTGACGACCGACATCCAGCCGCCGGAGCTCGAGACTCGGATTGCGATCCTGCGTACGAAGGCCGAGCACGAGCATGCCGTCGTCGGCGACGACGTCCTCGACTTCATCGCGACCATGGTCAAGGAGAACATCCGTGAGCTCGAGGGTGCCCTCATCCGTGTGACCGCGTTCGCCAGCTTGAACCGCCAGCCGCTCACACGCGAGCTCGCCGAGTCGGTGCTCGCCGATTTCGTCGCCGCCAAGCAGCCGAGGCAGATCACCGCTCGGCAGATCATCGAGACCAGCGCCGGGCACTTCGGATTCAGCGTCGAGGAGCTCATCGGGCCGAGCCGACGCCGGCCGCTCGTCATCGCCCGGCAGATCGCGATGTACCTGTTCCGGGAGCTCACCGAATTCAGCTACCCGGCAATCGGCCGCGAGTTCAGCGACAGGGACCACACGACGGTGATCCACGCGGTCGAGAAGATCTCGGGGCTCATGAAGGAGCGTCGACAGGTATACGACCAGGTCACCGAGCTCAGCGTCCAGATCAAGAACGGTTGACGATCTGTGGACAACCGCACTTTGACGGGGGACGAGCAGCCGGTCGATCCCCAGCCAGCAGCGACCGCCGGGCCCCGGCTGTGCACTCCGGGGATATCACCGTTCGGAGTACGACCCTCGCGGACAGGGAGAACCTGCAGTTCTCCACAGTCCCCAGGGCCTATTACTCCTATTGTCTTTTTTCTCTAATTGGAAAGGGGTAGAGCATTCCGTGAAGTTTCGTGCCGATCGTGACACGCTTCTCGACACCCTCGTCACCGCGGCAAGGGCAACCAGTGCCCGCGCTGGGCTGAGTTTCGGCGTCGTCGGATTACGGCTCCTCCTGCGTGGGGACCAGCTGGACGTCTGCGGTTCCGATCCCGATCTTGTGATCGAGGCCCGTTGTCAGGTGGCGGGCGACACCGACGGTTCGGTGCTCGTGCCCTCCCGCCTGGTCGTGGACATCGTCCGCTCATTCGAACCAGGCGCGGTTGCGGTTGCGGCCGGCGACGAGGAGGTGCGCTTTTCTTCAGGGCGGGCGGAGTTTGTCGTCCGTGTCGCCATCGGTGCGGAGATCACCCGTCTCGGCGTGCCCGAACAGGAGGGGATCGAGATCCCTGGAGCGGTTTTCGCCGACGGCTTGCGCCAGGTCGTTCGTGCCGCTCTCGTCGACGACTCGCGTGCGCCGCAGCTCACCGGCGTGCTCATGGTCGCAACCGATACCGGTCTCCGGCTGATCGCCACCGATTCCTACCGTCTCGCGTTTCGTGACTTCGCCGGCATGAGCGCGCTCGAACCGGGCAGCCAGGTACTTGTTCCGGCGAAGGCGCTGGCGGAGGTCCAGCGGCTCGCCGCTGGAGGGAAGGGGGAGGGAGAGCGGACCATCGTGTTCCGCTACAGCGATCTCGACGCCGTCTTCGACCTCGCAGACGTTCGTATCACGACCCGGCTCCTCCGCGGCCAATTCCCCGAAGTCGAACGGCTGATCCCGGCTTCTTACGGCTACCACCTGCGGGTTCCGCGCGACGACCTCGAAGCGGCACTCCGCAGAGTGCGGCTCGTCGTCCGGGACACGAAGGACGCCACGACGCCGGTGCGCCTTGCGCTCCACGACGGCGGCGTCGAGCTGACCGTGCTCACCCCCGAGAGCGGACGCGCCGAGGAGAGCATCGAAGGAGATTTCCAGGGCGACGATCTCACGGTCGCGTTCAATCCGAATTACCTGCTGGACGGGGTCGAAGCCGTCCGCTCCGAGACGCTCGTCCTCGAGGTGAACGATCCGGGGAAGCCGGCGCTCGTCCGCGGTGAAGGCGAAGACGAGTACCGCTATCTGCTCATGCCCGTGAAGGTGTCCTGAGCCAGCGGGAACGTCGTATGGACGAGACGACGGTCCTACGGCTCGAACTGCGTGATTTTCGCAACTTCTCCTCGATCGAGTTCCGTCCGTCGCCGAGCGGGTTGACCGTCGTCCAGGGCGACAACGGCGCCGGCAAGTCCAGCCTCCTCGAGGCGATCGTGTACGCCTCGACGCTGCAGTCATTCCGCGGAGCCCCCCGCGAGGCGATCGTGCGGCAGGGAGCGGCCGAGGCCGGTGTGCGGTGCGACATCCTGGCGGGCGCACGAAAGGTGGAGGTCGGGATCGAGATCCTTCCGGGCCGGCGTGACCGCGCCTTCCACAACGGGCAACGGGTGCCGGGCGCACGGGGGCTTCTCGAGGTGCTGCGAACGACGCTGTTCACCCCCGACGACCTGGCGCTCGTCAAGGGCCCCCCCGCCGGACGGCGTGATTTCATCGACGACGTGCTCGCGGCGGGGCATCCTCGGCTCGCGGCCGACCGAGCAGGCCTGGATCGTGTGCTGCGCCACCGGAACGCGCTCCTTCGCCAACTCGGCGGCCGTCTCGACTCCGAGGCCGCGGCCACGCTCGATGTCTGGGACGACCGCCTCGCCCAGATCGGAGATCGTCTCGCGACCTCTCGCGCCGACCTGGTTGATGCGCTCTCTCCCTTTTCAGCAGCCGCTTTTTCGATTCTCGCCGCCGACGCCGGTCGCTTCGAGATGCGCTACCTCCGTTCCTGGGAGGGGTCGTTGAGTAGCGCCCTCGCGTCGGCCCGCCGTGAAGACCTCCGACGCTCGACGACGACGCTCGGACCGCAACGGGACGAGCTCGAGCTGATCGCGGGAGGACTCGACGCTCGCACTCGACTCTCACAGGGCCGTCAGCGCTGTGTCGCACTCTCGTTGCGACTTTCGAGTCACCATCTGATGACAGCGATCACCGGCACCGCGCCGGTGCTGCTTCTCGACGACGCCTTTTCCGAGCTGGACGAAGGGACCGCCCGGGCTCTCGTGGGCGAGTTACCTGGTGGGCAGGGTCTCTTGACCACGGCCGGAGAGTTGCCTCCGGGAGCAGCGCCCGAGCTGGTGGTTCACCTGAGCGAAGGTAGGCTCGAACAGTGAGCAGCCGCTGGGCGGGGTCCCGCCAGGTGCGCCCCGACCGCGAGGTCGACCTCGTCGCCGAAGAGGAGATCGGATCGGGTCCCGTCGTGCCGATCGGGTTGGCGCTCGACAGCTTGCTGCGCGAGCGGGGGATGGAGGACGCCCTCATTCTTGGCCGCGTCGCGAGTTGTTGGGAGGACGTCGTCGGCCCCGACGTCGCCCGCCAGGTTCGTCCCCATCTCGTCCGCGGTCGCGAGCTCGTGGTCGCGGTCGATCATCCGGCCTGGGCCACCGAGCTGGAGCTAGCCGGCTCAGCGGTGCTCGCCCGCCTCGCCGAACAGCTCGGGAACGCGGCTCCCCAGCGCCTCACGGTACGTGTGGTGCCCGGCTCACGCAGGTAGACTGGAGGCATCGTCGGGAGCTGTTCCTCCTACCGCGTCAAGGACCGTCTCTGGCCGATTCGCTCGCCACTGTTGGCAGGTCGCGCCCGTGAGCTCGGACAGCGGTAACGAGAGCGGCACTGACCTATCCGGCGGCGTGAACGACAAGAAGGAGCCTGACAACGTGGTTTCAATGCCGGTGACTCCCGCTTCCTACGGGGCGGAGGACATCACTGTGCTCGAAGGTCTGGAGCCGGTCCGACTGCGGCCGGGCATGTACATCGGCTCGACTGGTCCGAGTGGTCTTCACCACCTGATCCGCGAGCTCGTCGACAATGCCGTCGACGAGGCGATGGCCGGATACTGCACGCGGATCGACGTGACGCTGCTCGCCGACGGTGGTTGTCGGGTGAGCGACAACGGGAGGGGCATCCCCGTCGATCCAATGCCCAACTACCCGGACAAGTCCGCCGCGGAGGTCGTGCTCACCGTGCTGCACGCCGGCGGCAAGTTCGGCGGCTCTGGCTACAAGGTCTCGGGCGGCCTCCACGGCGTCGGGGTGTCGATCGTGAACGCGTTGTCGACGCGGTTGTTGCTCGAGATCGATCGGGACGGGAACCGCCACCGGCTGGAGTTCGTCGACGGCGGCAACCCGAAGGGACCGCTCGAGATCGTCGGACCCGCGCCGCGCGGCCGAACCGGCACCATGGTCACGTTCTGGCCCGACCCGACGATCTTCGACGAGACGGACTTCCGGGCCCAGACCGTGCTCGAGCGATTGCAGGTCATGGCCTTCCTCAACCGGGGCCTCGAAATTCGCTTCAGGGACGAGCGCCCCGAGCACCTGGCCGAGGAGATCTACCGCTACACCGGCGGCATCGTCGACTACGTCCGACACCTCAACAGCTCCAAGGAGTCGCTCTTTCGGAAAGTGGCCTCATTCGTCCAGGCCGAGCCCGACCAAGAGGTCGAGATCGCCTTGCAATGGAACACGGGCTACTACGAGAGCATCTACTCCTACGCAAACGGCATCGCGACGGGCGAAGGTGGCATGCACGAGGAGGGCTTCAAGAAAGGCCTCACCAACGTCGTCAACAAGTACGCCCGGCAGAGGAATCTCGTCAAGGAGTCCGCTGACAATCTCACCGGAGAGGACATCCGTGAAGGCCTGACCGCGATTGTGTCAGTGCGCCTGACCAATCCTCAGTTCGAAGGACAGACCAAGGGCAAGCTCGGCAACGTGTCCATCCGGTCGCTGGTTGAGAAGGCCACGAATGACAAGCTGGCGGAGTGGCTGGAAGAGAATCCGAAGGAAGCGGGCCAGGTCGTGCAGAAGGCGCTGCTCGCCCAGCGGGCCCGTGTCGCCGCCCGGCAGGCACGCGACCTCACCCGGCGCAAGAATGCCTTGGACGGAGCAGGACTTCCGGGCAAGCTCGTCGACTGCTCGTCACGCGACCCGCGCGAGTCCGAACTGTTCATCGTCGAGGGCCTTTCGGCGCTCGGCACGGCGCAGGACGCGCGCAACCCCCGAACTCAGGCCATCTTGCCCATCAGGGGCAAGATCCTGAACGTCGAGAAGGCCCGGGTCGACAAGATGCTGAAGAACATCGAGATCCAGGCCCTCATTCTGGCAGTGGGTGCCGGCGTCGCCGACGACTTCGACCTTTCGAAGATCCGCTATCACAAGGTGATCCTGCTTGCCGACGCGGACGTCGACGGTTCGCACATCCGTACCTTGCTCCTCACCTTCTTCATGCGCCAGATGAAGGCGCTCATCGAGACGGGTCACGTCTACGTGGCCCAGCCGCCCCTTTACTCCACCCTCGTCGGCAACTCGAAGGTCTACCTGAAGGACGACCTCGAACGGACTCGGTTCCTCGCCGAGCATCCGAACCACACCAAGGAGTTCCAGCGCCTGAAGGGTCTCGGCGAGATGGACTTCTCCGAGCTGCGCGACACGACGATCGACCCTGCACTCCGGTCGCTCCTGCAGGTGACGATGGAGCAGGCATCGATTGCGGACGACATCTGTTCCATCCTCATGGGCGACGACGTCGACGTCCGCCGCTCCTTCATCCAGACCCACGCGAAAGACGTCCGTTTCCTGGACATCTGACCCCGCGCGACGCCTGACTGGCCCGTCCGGCCGGCGTCCCTGACTGAGCACGAGTAGTGGAGGCAGTCCGACCCATGGCACGAGGCAACGGGAACAACCCGCCCGGGGATGACGGGAGCAACTCCGCCGTCGGTGCGATCGAGCCGATTGAGATCCAGGAGGAGATGGAGCGCTCCTTTCTTGAATACTCCATGTCCGTCATCGTCTCGCGGGCGCTCCCCGATGCCCGCGACGGCCTGAAGCCCGTTCACCGCCGCATCCTTTACGGGATGGCCGACACGGGGTTGCGGCCGGATCGTCCGCATGCCAAGTGCGCCAAGGTTGTCGGCGAGGTAATGGGTCGCTTCCATCCACATGGCGACTCGGCGATCTACGACGCCCTGGCGCGGATGGCCCAGGACTTCAGCCTGCGCCACCCGCTCATCGATGGGCATGGAAACTTCGGCGCTCCGGGACCCGAAGCGGGACCGGCCGCGATGCGCTACACCGAGTGCCGGCTGGCCCCCCTCGCGCTGGCGCTGCTCGACGGCATCGACGAAGGGACCGTCGATTTCATCCCGAACTACGATGGCAGCGAGGTCCAACCGGTCGTCTTGCCGGCGCGCTTTCCGAACCTGCTCGTCAACGGCTCACAGGGAATTGCCGTCGGAATGGCCACGAACATCCCGCCCCACAACCTCGGCGAGATCATCGATGCGACGTTGTATCTCATCGAGCACCCTGAGGCGACCCCGGACGAGCTCATGCACTTCGTCAAGGGCCCAGATTTCCCAACCGGTGCGCTCATTCTCGGCCGAGCCGGCATGCTCGACGCCTACCGAACCGGGAGAGGGTCGGTCAAGCTGCGCGCAGTGGCGGAGATCACCGAGTCCCGTTCCGGAGCTGACCAGATCGTCGTGACCGAACTCCCGTACCAGACCTCGGTCGGGGGCATCGAGATGAAGATCGCAGATGCGATCGACTCCGGCGAGCTGACCGGGATCAGCGGTGTGCAGAACGATTCGGCCGGACGCGTCTCGCGCCTCGTCATCACGCTGAAGCGGGATGCGAACGCCAATGTCGTGCTGAACAACCTCTACAAGCACACACCCTTGCAGACGAGCTTTGGTGTGCACATGCTGGCGCTGGTCGACGGCGTGCCTCGCCTCCTCAACCTCGCACAGGCTCTCACCGCATACGTCGCGCACCAGGTGGAAGTTGTCACGAGGCGGTCGGAGTTCCGACTCCGCAAGGCACTGGCGCGGGCCCACATCGTCGAGGGCCTGCTCCGTGCCATCGACATGCTCGACGCGGTCATTGCGGCGATCCGGGCCTCGGAGGACCGGCCGGCCGCTCGGACGAGCCTCATGAACGAGCCGTTCTCGTTCAGCGAGGAGCAGGCAAATCACATCCTCGACATGACCCTCGGCCGCCTCACACGGCTCGGCCGCAGCGAGCTCGAAACCGAGATCGCGCTCTTGAGGGAAACCATCGCGGAGCTCGAGGCGATCCTGGGCGATCCTGTCCGGCTCCGAGGTGTGATCTCGACCGAGCTCGCGTCAATCAAGCAGCAACATGCGCAGCCGAGGCGTACACGGGTCGTCCATGACCCGGGTGAGCTCTTCGTCGAGGACCTGATCGAGGACGAAGAGCTCGTCGTCACATTGACCCGTGCCGGTTACATCAAAGCGGTCCAGTCCGACGCCTTCCGCGCCCAGGCACGCGGCGGCCGAGGCGTACAGGGCACGAAGCTGAAGGAGGAGGACCTCATCGACCAGGTCCTTCATACGACCGCTCACTCGCATCTGCTGCTGTTCTCCAACCGCGGCAAGGTCTACCGCCTGAGAGCGCACGAGGTTCCGCTGAAGGAGCGGAACGCCCGGGGGACGCCCATCGTCAACCTCCTGCCCCTCGAGCCGACCGAGAACATCCAAGCCATCGTCGAGACGCGGACCTTCGACCCCGACGAGTACCTCCTGTTTGCCACGAAGAGCGGTCAGGTCAAGAAGACCGCCTTCTCCGAGTACGACAAGTCGCGGCGAGAAGGCTTCATCGCGATCAACCTCAACGACGGCGACGAGCTCGTGCGCGTCGTCCGGACCGGCGGTGAGGACGATCTGCTGATGGTGAGCAAGCACGGCACGGCGATCCGTTTCGCGGAGTCCGAGGTGCGCCCGATGGGTCGCAGCGCGGCCGGCGTGCGGGGGATGCGGTTGCGCGCGGGCGACGAGGTCGTCTCCTGCGACGTGGCTCGCGACGGTGTGGACCTGCTCATCGTCACCGATGCCGGCTACGGCAAGCGCACGAAGCTCGACCACTTCAACGCCCAGACGCGTGGTGGCCAGGGCGTCAGAGGTATCAAGCTGACCCAGCGGCGGGGAGCAGTCGTTGCCGCGCTCATGGCTTCGCTCGAGGACGAGATTATCGTCGTCTCGTCGGCCGGGGTGATGATCCGCACCTCGGTGCGCGAGATCGCAGCCCAAGGACGTGACGCAACCGGCGTCCGCGTCATGAACCTTGACGAGGGCCAGACCGTGGCCGCGGTGGCGAAGGTTCCGCAGGAGATCGAGGTCGCCGGTCTCCAGCCGACGTTGCCGATCGAGTGATCGGCACGTCCCGGTGACCGGCGTGCCCCGGGCTCAATCGTGCCGGGCCAGGAAAGCGCCGACTGCGCTCATGTAGAGCTCCCGCTCCTCGATGAACGGCGTGTGAGAAGACTCCTCGAGCATGACCTGCTCAGAGCCCTCGATTCCTCCGACGAGCACCTCTTGGAGGGCGGGCGTGGCTTCGTCGTGGCGGCCCGAGATCACGAGCGTCGGGATCCGGATCTCGCCCAACCGGTCGATGACCGACCAGTCCTTGAAGGTACCGATGACGTGGAACTCCGAAGGTCCGTTCGTCGTGCCGTAGACAGTCGGGTCATCCGAGAGAGCGTTGAAGGTTCGCCACATCTCGTCCGGCCACGGGTCGAGCCTGCAGAGGTGGCGGGAGTAAAAGACGAGGCAGGCTTCGAGATATTCGGGATCGTCGGTGGTTCCAGCGTCCTCGTGGCGCTGAATTGCGGCATCGACGCCGGGCGGAAGATCCGCACGAAGCTTGTTCGCCTCCACCGCGAAACCACCGAACGAGGCGGCGGTGTCGGAGAGAACGATCGACCGCAGCCCGGCTGGCTGGGTCAGGGCGTGTTCCTGGGCGAGCATCCCGCCCCAGGATTGGCCGAGCACGTGATAACGGTCTCCTATCCCCAGATGCCCAATGAGGTTGGCAAGCTCCCGGACGAACAGATCGACCGTCCAGAAATCAACAGCCTGGTCGCGGAGGTGCGTCGAGTTCCCGTTGCCGAGCTGGTCATAGAAGATCACCGTTCGGCCGCTGGCCGTCAGGTCGGTCATGGAGAGCATGTAGTCGTGCGTGGCACCCGGACCACCGTGCAAGGTGACAAGGGGTGCCGGACCGGTGCCTGAGCGTGCACTTTCAAGGTTGCCGACCACCAGGTACCAGGTCTCATTGCCCTCGAAAGCGGCCCGGCCCTCGATTGCGTCGCTTCGATCCAAGGTTGTCATCGGCTCAGGCTAACTTCGGCTGCGGGATCGTGCCCTGCGGTGGCGTACGAGTCTTCGAGAGGGCGATGCGGTTGGTGTAGCGTGACCGTCTCGTCGGGGCTATAGCTCAGCCGGTTAGAGCGCAGCACTGATAATGCTGAGGTCGCTGGTTCGATTCCAGCTAGCCCCACTGCTACGTCCCTGGCTACAGAGAGATCCCTACAGCTCGCGGTCGCGAGGTCCTCACTTGCGCCGCGTTGGCGCGTCATTCATTTCTTGGCGACATCGGCGATCACGGAGAGAACCTCCTCTGCGACCCAGACTGAGCGGCCGCCTCTGCCAATGGTGCCCATGTCACGCAGCCATCCGCGTTTCTCGATTCCGCGTAGCAGATTGAGCGCACCGGGCTGGGTGATACTCAGCGCAGCCTGCACGTTGCGAACGGTGACAAAGGGGTTGGCCATCAGGAGTTCGACCACCTCGGAAGCCCGGCTGCGCGATGAAGCCAGAGCTTGGCGATAGCCCTCTCTGAGATCGGCCAGCCGTTCTGCCCGCTCGATAGCGTCGGTGGCCTGGACCGCCACCGCCGTCAGAAAGAACTGAAGCCACTCCTGGAGCTGTCCACGCTCCCTCACTGCCTGGAGGCGGTCGTAGTAGTCGCCTCGATGGGTCTCGAAGTAGGCGCTCAGGTATAGAAGTGGCTGCGGAAGCAGGTCTTGCTGCACCAGGTAGAACACGGCCAACAGGCGGCCGAGGCGTCCGTTCCCGTCCAAGAACGGGTGGATCGTCTCGAATTGGTAGTGCGCAAGGGCGCATCGAACTAGGGCAGGGAGACGAACGTCTTCGTTCAGGAAGCGCTCTAGGTCGTCCAGCGCTGGGCTCATCTCGTCGGGGAGGGGTGGCACGAAGGTTGCGTTCTCGGGCGTGTCCGTCGGCGAGCCGATCCAGTTCGGCGTGGTTCGGAACTCTCCGGGTCGACGTTCCTGACCCCGGACGCCTTCCATGAGCGTGGCGTGCACTTCCCGGATCAGCCGAAGGCACAGGGGCATGCTCCGGAGGAGCTGGAGGCCGGCATTGAAGGCGGCGATGTAGTTCTGCACCTCCCGGACGTCGCTGCCAGGGGCGCTGCGGCCGGTGGCATTCGCCTCCAGCACCTCGCTAAGCGATGCCTGGGTCCCCTCGATCCTTGAGCTCTCGCCACCGCTTCACGAGTCATGTAGGGGTCGACGAGGATGTGCGGGTTGGGCAGTAACCGTCCGGCGCCCTCGAGTCGCCCCAATGCGGTGTCGGCGGCGGAGAGGGCGAGCACGGTCTCGGCGCCGAGCACCAATGCCCTCGGGAGCGGCTCCGGGACGAAACGGAAGAAGCCCCAGCGCCCGGGGCCCTTGATCGCTTGGCCGATCTCGGGGGCTGCAAATCTCGTTGGGTCCACTGGCTGTAACTATAACAAATTGCCCGTTTCGTTATAGCGTCAGGGAGATTCGCACACGAACGTTGCAGCGATGACCTTCGGAGACCTTCAGATGGATGATGCCTGCCTCCGCTGAGCGCGATGACCATTTGGTCCCAACAATTGCGTCGCACCGGGTCGCAGCCAGTCGCAAGGCGTTTCGCGCCGCCGTTGATGCAGCCGAGCTGAGCAGCCAAAATGGGACAGGCCGAGACGGGGAGCGCCGCCGTTCTGGGATCATTCGGATGGCCCTGATAATGCTAGCTCGCTGGTTCGATTCCAGCTAGCCCACTGCTACGTCCCTGGTTGTGCGCCTAGAAGGGCAATGTAAGTCTTTGCGCAGCGGTAATCTCGATTCGGAAATATGGTGAACAGGCCGCAGCCAGCAAGCGCGCGCTCGGCCTCCTCGGCGACGTCCTCGGGAACCGCGACCCGTTCCGGCAACTCCGGCAAGAGTCCAGCACGCGAGCCTGCCGCCACGGGATGGGACGGGTCCATGGCGACCAGTCTGACGGCCGCGGCGATCCGACATCACTGCTTCTCAAGCCCGTGCCGGGCTCGAGAGCGCTCAGAGGGCGCCCGCAATGCTCAGCTCTCCTCGTCGGTGCTCCCGGCGCGCATCTTCTCGTCGATCATATTGACGACCGTCGGGTCCATCAGGGTGGTCACGTCCCCAAGCTCCCTATTCTCAGCCACGTCGCGCAAGAGCCGACGCATGATCTTGCCGCTGCGGGTCTTCGGCAGCTCGGGCGTGAGCAGAATCTCGCGGGGCTTGGCGATCGGGCCGATGGTCCTAGCGACTACGTTGCGAAGCTCCTCGACGAGCGCGGCGCCCTCCGCCGGGGTTTGCGCCGCATCCCCCTTAACGGTGACAAAGGCCACGATTGCCTGGCCGGTGGTGGGGTCCGATGCTCCGACCACGGCGGCCTCGGCGACCCTCGAATCTCCGACAAGAGCGTGCTCGATCTCCGTGGTGGAGATCCGGTGGCCCGAGATGTTCATCACGTCGTCGATGCGACCGAGTAGCCACAGGTCGCCGTCCTCGTCACGTTTCGCTCCGTCACCAGCGAAGTACTGCCCCGAAAAGCGCGACCAATAGGTCTCGCGATAGCGCTCGGGGTCACCCCAGATGCCGCGCAACATCCCGGGCCACGGCTCGGTAATGACGAGGTAGCCACCCTCGCCGTTGCCGACTGAGGTCCCGTCGTTGTCGACGATGTCGGCGCTCACGCCCGGGAACGGCCGCATGGCAGCCCCCGGCTTGGTCGAGGTGATCCCCGGCAAGGGGGTGATGAGGATGCCCCCGGTCTCGGTCTGCCACCAGGTGTCGACGATCGGGCAGCGGTCACGACCGACGTTGTGGCGATACCACATCCATGCCTCGGGATTGATGGGCTCGCCCACCGAACCGAGCAGCCTTAGACTCGAGAGATCGTGGGCGGCTGGATGTTCTTCGCCCCACTTCATGAGCGTGCGGATTGTCGTTGGCGCGGTGTAGAGGATCGAGACCTTGTAGCCGTCGACGATCTTCCACCAACGGTCCCGGCCACCGGCATCAGGTGTTCCCTCGTACATGACCGAGGTTGTCCGGTTGGCGAGCGGTCCGTACACGATGTAGCTGTGGCCCGTCACCCACCCGACGTCCGCCGCCGTCCAAAACACGTCCTGATCCGGTTTGATGTCGAAGATCAGCCGGTGGGTCGTGGCGCAGTGGACCAGGTACCCGCCGGTCGTGTGGAGGATTCCTTTCGGCTTGGCCGTCGTGCCACTCGTATACATGATGTAGAGGGGCTGCTCGGCGTCGAATGACTCGGGCTCGTGCTCGGGCGACTGGCGTTCGACCAGGTCGTGCCACCAGTGGTCCCTGCCCTCTTGCCAGGCGACATCTTGGCCGGTCCGTCGGACCACCAGCACGCTTTGGACGTCCGGGCACCGCTCCAGCGCCTCGTCGACGTTCACCTTCAGCGCGGCCGCATTCCCGCGGCGGTAGCCGCCGTCAGCCGTGATCACCACGCGGGCATCGGCGTCGAGGATGCGCCCGGAGAGTGCTTCAGCTGAAAAGCCGCCGAAGATGACTGAGTGTGGGGCGCCCAACCGGGCACACGCCAGCATGGCGACGACAGTCTCGGGGATCATCGGCATGTAGATTGCGACCCGATCGCCCGCCTTCACCCCGAGCTCCACCAGTGCGTTCGCCGCCTTGCACACCATCGCCTGCAGATCGCCATAGGTGATGGTCCGGGTGTCGCCCTCAGGCTCACCTACCCAGTAATACGCGACCTTTTCCCCATATCCGGCGGCGACATGACGGTCGACGCAGTTGACCGAGGCGTTGAGCTTGCCCCCCACGAACCATCGCGCGAAGGGAAGCTCCCACTCGAGCACAGTGTCGAAGGGGCGATCCCAAAGCAGTCCGTTGGCCTGTTCTGCCCACCAGGCCAGGGGATCTCCGGCTGCTTCGTCGTAGATGCCGGGCTGAGCGTTGGCCTGCTCAGCGAAGGCGGCAGGCGGATCAAAATGCCGGGATTCGTGGAGGAGGGCGGATAGTGCCTGCTCGCCGCTTGGTTGTGACGCGTCGCTCATGACGGTCCCTTCCTTTGCTTTGGGGTCCTCTTTGATGTGCTCGGTGCGCCGCTTTGGGACTACCTCGCGGGAGGCGCCAGCGGAAGGGTCGGGAGAACGGTCTTCTTGAACGTCTCATTCAACACCCCGGCGAACGAGGCGTACCAGGCGGCGAGGGCGGTTGCAATGCCGACCCAACCACCAGCCTTGGTCACATTGGCTTGGCTCTGAAAGGCCCCGATGGTGAGCAGGACAAACGTGATGGTCAGGAGCACGAAGACCGCCACGACGGCGCCGGACACTCGGAACGAGGCAACCGTCATATAGGCCGTGAAGATCGTCCATCCGAGCAGGAAGACCCCGACTGTCGCCGGCACGTCGGCGGCCGCGACCCCGGGGACCACGAATTTGCCCAGCACGTAGTACGCGATCCAGAACGCTCCGAATGAGGAGAAAGCCAACGCTCCGAAGGTGTTCTTGCGGACGAACTCCCACATGCCGGCGAAGAGCTGCACGGTGCCGCCATAGACGAGTGCGAGTGCCAACGCCGCATTCGCGCCGGCCCCCCAGATATTTGCGTTGCCGACGCTCAGCGCGAACGTTGTCATCGCGAACGCCGCCAGGCCGAGCGGCGCAGGATCAGCTACAAGGTGGACGACGGTTGGCAGACGACTCTGGACTGCCGAAACCGGTTCGGGCTGTCCCGACGTACCTATGGACATGATCCATCCCCCCTAGGTTGACCTCGAGCCACGCCACGTAGCTGGCGTGCCACCAGATCCCCTTCCTTTGGTACCGATGTTAATCGACATTGCTGTCACATTGACGAAAATCTTTGGATTTTATGGGACGGTTAGAGGACGTCATTCGTGCTGGCCTTCGTCGCCGGGGGCCTCAAGCTGAAGCGGCCGAGCCCGCTCACCGAGAAGCGTCGCCCGGAGACGACGGCTTTTCGGACGACGACGTAGGCCTCGCCCGGTTCAGCCACAAGGGGTGTGAGTCCGGAGGCGACGGCCCGCTCCAGGTCGAGGGGGTCGCGCACTACGTGAGCTGACCCTTGGATGAGAACGCTCCATGCCTCGGGCGCTTCGGGGTCGGCTTGGTCAACCTCGTCGACTTCGAACGCAACAATCGGCTCGTTCAGCAAAGTGTCGAGTGTGGTGCCCGGACCGAGACGAAGGAGGATGTCGTCGCCGAGGAGGACAAAATTGAGTGGCACTACTACAGGCTTGCCATCGACGACTAGCCCGAGATGCCCGACGCCAGTCGTCTGGCCGAGCAGCCGATGGCACTCGGTCCGGGAGAGGACTTCAGACCCTCGCTGGTCAGGCCACGTTGTCATGTCTGCCGTAGCGCTGCATAGCCATGGAAAGCCATCCAGAGAGCAGTCGTTGTCGAACGCGCGGCGGAGCGATCCATGACATCACCTCCCCGGAACCGGGTCGTCCCGGGTACTCACGTCAACGCTACAGGTTGGGATCGTCCTCTGCCTTTGAACGCGGGACGGAGGAGACCGTTACTGGTCGATCTCGACGCACTGCATGAGTCGGCCCGGTGACGGGGCTACTACGGCTCCGCATGGACGAGCGCGGTCTCGTGTAAGGCGATCCGTCCGGCCTCCTCGCCGGCTGGCCGGTGGCGAGTCCCGAAGCGTCGGATGCCCCCGTTACTTGACGCCCCACGGCCCGGCTGGCCGGCTCACATCCGCGTTGCCATCGCGGACTGGCGATTGAACGGCCGCATCGACGGCCTTCAGCCGCGTAACCCTGGGGCGACGAACATCGTGGTCCCAACAATCGGGTCGCTCGGGGTCGTATCCAGTCGCAGCGCTTCGCGCGCCGCGGCGGTCATAGCGGGCCTGAGCAGCCAAAATGAGACAGGGTGCGACGGGGAGCGCCGTCATGCGAGCTTTCGGACCGCCTTGATAATGCTGAGGTAGCTGTTCGATTCCAGCTAGCCCACCAGACACAGCTGGGCGCACCAAGTCAAAGGCACTCGAGCTCAGCCAGCTCGCTCAGCCGGCTGCGGCCGTCGCTCCGAACCTTCGGTCGGCCGATATGCGTCGGCAACGACAGCAGACTGCGGATGCGGTCCTCACGCGACAACGTCCCCCGGATGGTCTCCCGGAGGGACGTTGCGCCTCGCGCAGTCAGATACGTCGAGCGGGCTGCCCGGGATTGCACCTGAATGTGGCAATCCCCTCGCGTGCGCCACCAGGGCTGCGGCGCCTTGCGGTTGATCCTCCCTGGCGGCCTCACGACCCGGTCGTGCGTGACCTCGGGGCAACGCCTCGTCCACCTGAAGCCGCCAGGGGGGCGGGGCGTCGGCCAGCCGACCCTGATCGCCCGGATGCTTCGAGGGTAGCGTCACCCGTTGCGCGGCTTGCCTCTTCGGCAGGTCGCTCTCGCATCGAGGTGTGAGGAAAGGAGAGTCGTCGATGCTCAAGGGCTTCAAGAACTTCCTGATGCAGGGTGAACTGATTGTCATAGCCGTCGGCCTGGTTGTCGCCTTGGCGTTCAGCACATTGATCAAGGCCTTCACCGACAACATCATCACTCCGCTCATCAACGCAGCCGGCGGTGGAGGGGCCGGCGCGCACGGGCTCGGATGGACGATCAACGGCCAAAGAATCGACGTGGGGGCGTTCATCTCCGCGATCGTCTACTTCGTCATATTCATGGCCGTGATCTATTCCGTTCTGGTCGTGCCTTATCGCGCGTACATGAAAAAGAGAGGCACGACGGTCTTCGGAGACCCTGCACCCACCAAGGCCTGCCCGAATTGCCTTTCCGATGATCTCCCCTTGGCTGCGACAAAGTGCAAATACTGCGCCAGCGAGCTTCCGGCATAGTGATTCCGTGATCCGATAGCGCCACGACGGCAGAGTCGAAAACGAGGACCTTCGCCTGACCTACGACCTGACCCTCGCGGTTGCCGATGGCACGGCGAAATCTCGCGTGACCGCCGGCCGCCTCAGCTTCCAGATGACGGCGTCGAAAGTGAAGTACAGCGCGCCCACCGAGTACAAGACGGCGTTGAAAGCCGGGCCATGCACAAGGGCGTGCACCGCGAACGCGACGGCGGCGATGCCTCCGAAAAACATCAGGCGCCTCGGTGCAGTCCGCCCGACTCGACCGAGGAGGCTGCCCGCCCCCGGCCGAGTAGCGGCGCTCTGCCGTCCGGTACACGATGACGGCGTACTCGATGGAGTGCGCCGAGATATACGCGATGAAACCGTCGGCGGGATCGACGACGATCGATGCGACGAGGGCGAGCGAGGAGATCTGATAGAGCCACTTGGCCGGGTTGGCCCTCGGGCCGACTGCCCGTTCCTGGCGGACGAGGGCGGCGATCACATTTACCATCGCGACTATTGCGGCAGCGAGCAACCAGCGCGCTTCGGGGCGCAGATCGATGAGCAGGTGCACAGACCGGGCGTTCATCGGGTCGAGTCCGGAGCGCTCGACCAGGCCTGAGGTCCCAGGCATGGCCGCGACCGCGAACAGTGCACCGGCCATAGCGCCGTAAGCGAACGCGCGATCCAGCCGTGCGGAGCCATAGCCGCTCCTACCCGCGTAGATCCGCTGCAAGTCGTAGCGCTGCTGGAGTGTGTGCTACAGGTTCCACGCCGCGGCGACCGGGATGACGATGGCGAGGTTCTCTGCCGCAGCGAGGACCGCGATCGAGATGGCGATGATGGGCGCCGATATGAACAGGCGCCGGTGGAGCACGAACTGGTTCCGGTCACCGTAGACGAGCCCGAAGGTCAATGGCTGGTGCAGGAAGGACACGAGCAGCGCCACGACTACCCCAGCCTGAAGAAGATGATCGGAAGACGGCCCTGTACGCGTCAGCAGTAGATGCCACACGAGGAAGATGGGCACCCAGCAAAGCGTCACGAACAGGTCCCACCCGGCGCCGTAGATTCACACGAACTGGCGCCTGACGGCGTGAGCATGCGCGGGGCCGCCAGCGGTGACGACGGACATCGACGGGAGTCTAGGACCGCGTGAACGGAGTGACATGTGGCATCGATGCGCGCGAGGCGTTTTCGCTCTGCTCCGAAGGAGCGATCATCGGGCCACCCCAAGCTGAAGACCTGCCTGCGTCCGGCCCTGTCCTCTCGCCGCACGCTGACACAGTGGCGGTCCCAGTCGGGGCGATCGAAGAGAGGTCACACGGGCGCACCACATCGGCGCAGTCTTCTCCTTGCCAGATCGAGCGAAGGATCATTTACGCTCGCGTTGTTGACCGAGGTCGACGGGCGAAACCACGAGAGCCTTTGCCTTTCGCCGACCTCCTCGCCGAGGGAGACGAACGATGAGACGGGCCAATCGCAACAACGACGATCTGGCGGCCGGGCCAACTGAGCGCCAGGAGGCCGACCCCGGGTCCGGCACGTCCCGCCGGGCCGTCATGGTCGGCGCAGCTGCCGGCCTCGCCGGCCTTGTGGCCGATTCGGTCATCTCCGCCCACCCGGCGGGCGCCGTCAACGGCTTCCCCGTCCTGCTGGGCAAATCGGGCATCTTGAACTCAGCGATCGCCACCACCGCGGTCAGCACTACTAAAGGCAACGGTCTCCAAGGGGCAACCTTCTCCGATGGCGGAAGTGGTGTCGCCGGCATCGACGGCAGCACCGCGGGGGGTTCCGGCGTGTTCGGGACCTCCACGGCCGGCATCGGTGTCGAGGCCACCATCTCCGACCCCGAGAACTCATCTCCGGCGATGTCGGTCACCAACTACGGCAAGGGGCCGGGCGTGATGGTCCTGAGCGAGACGGCCGCGTCTCCCGCGGTTCGTGTGTCCATGAAAGGAGCGTGATGGTGACGTAGAAGGTCGCCAGCACAAACCTGTGCTGTGCCAGTGATGGAGGTTTGGCCCTCCGGGCTCGCCGTGCAGGCGGGGAGTCCAAACCAC
>Ga0182015_10000070_pt1 | contig 129912 bp, 91 predicted proteins | sample 712P3MmetaG_FD_120478 | JGI IMG/M metagenome (GOLD analysis project Ga0182015, IMG submission 120478) | Permafrost microbial communities from Stordalen Mire, Sweden - 712P3M metaG | ecosystem: Environmental > Terrestrial > Soil > Wetlands > Permafrost | place: Sweden: Stordalen | collected...
CGCAGAATAACAGAGCACCAGGGATCGCAGCCGGTGGTTCGCACCGGCGCGAAAATCTTTTCCGATGGATTGATCTTGGATCTGATCGCCGATCGTGGCGCCGAGATTAACTTTGTTCTTTGGGACGGAAAGGGCGCGAAAACAGTTCCGCGCTTCGTTCGCGATGGGGTAACGCACGTTCCTTTGCATATCGATCCCGCGATCATGCGTGCGCTACATCTGCCCAGCAATAGCGTCGAATACGATTCCACCCGCAAACTCTTCGACAAGATTTCCAGCTTGATCTCGCGTGTGACCCAAGCAAGCGGACCTATTGCGCAGTTGCTTACGTACTTCGTGTTCGCGACGTGGGTCGGCGATACCTTGCCTGTAGCGCCCTTCTTGTGGATCGTATCGCCACCCACGACCAGCTCAGCGCCTCTTGAGCAGGTTCTCGGTCTGCTATGCCGCCGTGCTCTCGTTGTGAACGGCTCTTCGCTGGCAGAATTTTATTCGCTCACACGGGATCTGCATCCAACGTTTCTAACGAAAGTATTTCAACCGACGCGTCGTTTTTTGGATCTCCTGAGCAAATCGACCCGGCGGGGCGCGCTCATGGCGGCCGGCGGCAAGGCCATAGATGCTACCTGCGCAAAAGCTGTCTTCGCGCGCGAGCCGCTGCGCGATTCGTCGAGTGCCGGTTTTCCGCTAGAGCTCGCTCTGTTTCCAATGCAGCATTATATTCCGCTATTGGACTCCTCTGAAGCTCAACAAATTGCCGCAGAATTTCAGGCTGAGCTGCTACGTTACCGGCTTCGCAACTTGGCCAAGGTTCGTGCCCCGGCGTTTGACTTGAGCCAATTCACCGTTCCCGTTCAAGAAATCGCATATAGCCTCGGCGCATGCATCGTTGGCGACGACGAGTTGCAAGCGCGGATCGTGCCGCTACTGAAACCGATTGATGCGGAGATACAGGTTACTCGTGCCTCACTGTTGCCAGCTTTTACTCTCGAGGTTCTTCTCGCCCGATGTCACGGCACTACGGGACGCTATTTTCCGGTCACTGATCTGACCGGAGATCTGAACACACTGCTTCGCGGTCGCGGCGAAACCCTCGAGGTTTCGCCGGAGAACACCGGATGGACGCTGCGGTCTCTGGGGCTGCATACGAATTTCATTTCTAGGGGCCGGAAGGGACTCGTGCTGACCAATGAGCTGCGTGAAAAGATTCACGATCTCGCGGCAGGCTATGGCGTTCAAACCTTGCGCGCACCTTCCGCACCAATTGAATGCTCATGGTGCGCGGCGTTGAAACTTCCATGGGCGCAAGCCAATGGAGGCACCCGGTCTTGAAATCAGCGAACGGGCGCTGAGGTTGTTGAGGTATTGAGGTTTTTTTCTTGAATAGGAGGATTATGAAAAGCAATCGAATCTTTGCGGATTCGTGGCCTCGAGCTGACAGCAGCTGGTTGTCCCATCGATCGCCCTGACGCTCTCGCGGGCTACTCGGCCGCGAAACGCAAGCCTCGTGTCAATCAATTGGCGGGATATGTTGAGAGCGCGATGTATAAATTCGTTAATGGACAGGCAGTTTATGTTATTGCGGTCGGCCTAGAGACCGATCACGCAGGCATCATTATTGATGATTGGAGCTTCGAGCCACCTTGGCAGAACCAAGTTATCAGTTGGGACTACGCGCCTTTGGACGTCATTCCAAGGTCAGAGCTAGGCGGATATAGACACCTTCTCGATTCCCGCTTGATGGACGTGCTAAACGACCGTCGGCTGTTGCGGCGCGGTGGTCCGGTCGAGGGGCTGCTGTGCGGTTGTGCATTTCAGGAGGTTCCAGAATTCGCCCGGTATGCAATGGGCAAGCTTACGCTGACAGACGAAGCCGGAAATGTTGTTTCGACTCGTATCAAGCTAAAAAATATCCGGCTCCCGGACCTCTCAAAGAAGCGCATTATTACGGGCAGCTGGGGGTTAACACGACTGAATCTGACTCCTTCCCAACTTAAATGGCTGCAGAACGACGAAGAATGTGAGCTGGATGTGAATCATAAAGGAAGTAACCCAAAATAAATCGAATTACTGCAGGGCGGGAACATCCGCAACATTCGGCGAGCATCTCCGATGCCAGATATTCTGCTAACATTATTGTGAGGTTCGCACGCCACTCGACAGCCACTATTTTTCAAGGCTATGTTTGATCATTCCGCGAACGGCCGGGCCGGAACACAGGAGTTTTGATCTGCGCGACGCGATCGTTTTTTCCACCTGGGATTGGGACGCCTTTAATGTCCCGGAGCGAATTTCCCTGGCACTCTCAATGTTAGGTTCTCGGATTCTATACTGTGCCATGCCTGTATCGAGGTTTCGCAACAAGCCGGCCGTAGTCGACGAAGTTGAAACGGGAATCGACGTTTTTCAGCCCGAATACCTTGGACGGAAATTCAGTGAGTTCGGATTGACGCGCGACTGGCAATGGAAAAAAGTCGCCCACCAGATCATGAAAAAAAGCGAAGCTCTGCAACTGAAGGATCCCGTATTTATATATTCCCACGTACAGCACATGCTTCCACTCTGCGCTGAGATGAAAGCGCAAGGATTACCTCTAATTCACATCTGCATGGATTATCCAGAACCATGGCAATACGAATTAATATCCATCTCTGATCGCACGCTCGTAATTCCCAATAGTGTGTTCCATAAACTGAAAGCGCGCTTCGGCGAAAAAATAGAACAAATACCGCAATCGATTCACCTGCCATATGCCGCGACTCACAGCAGCGCGGCGGATTCGGAATCCTGTGAGGTCGCATCGATCCCCCATCCGCGCCTCGGATATCTGGGCCCGGTTTTTGGACGCCTGAACATTCCCCTCATTCGTTCGGTTCTCAACTCGCACCCTGAGTGGCAATTCCTCTGTTTCGGAGTTACCAACGAATTGAAATCGTTACCGAACGTGCATTCCCTGCCCTGGCAGAAACCAAGGGAACTCAGCGGGTACGTGGCATCATTTGACGTTGGCCTGATGCCGTACGATTGTTTTACGGAAAAAAATCTGCACTGTTCCCCGCTGAAACTATTCGACTATTTCTTTGCCGGCCTGCCTGTTGTTTCTACGCCCGTAATTCCTCTCTGGGAATTCAGGGATCTGATCTACTTCGGCGATACCGCGGAAGAATTTTCCTGCGCCATTCGACGCGCCCTCGAAGAGTCGCCGCAAAGTCCGCTGCGTCAAAAGCGCGTGGAAGTAGCTCACGGACATTCCACCGAAGCTCTCGCAAGACGTCTTCAGGAGCTTTGCATAAACTTTGATGCCCAGCCGCGGAGCGTAAATTGATTAGCATGGGGATTAATTATTCAACGATGCATGACTCCGCCGCATGCATCGCCCGCGATGGCGAAGTAATGTTCGCTATCGCCGAAGAACGCCTCAGCAGAAAAAAACACGACGAAAGTTTTCCTCTTCTGGCCATCCAGGCTTGCCTCGATTTTGCTGGCGTGCAAACCGCCGATTTGGATTACGTGTGTGGAGGGTGGCCCCCGATGAGTTCGGTTGTCGCACACGACCTGAAATGCTTGCTGACGCGCGCTCAACCAGCGAATTACATGAGCGTTGTCGCATGGCTGAAATTATTTATGAACTCAATCACCCAGCGAAATGGCGCCAAACCCTACACCCGTCGATTCAATGGTTCCAAAACACGTTTCCGATTTGTGGAACACCATCGCGCGCACGCAATCAGCGCTTATTCCTTTTCCGGATTCGACGATTCCGCCATCCTGGTTCTTGATGGCCGCGGCGCCTCGGAAGCCACTTCGCTCTGGCGCGGCCGCGACGGCCGCCTCGAACATATGTGGACTATTCCGTATCCAAATTCCCTGGGCCTTTTCTACGCAAAGTTCACCCAGTATCTCGGCTTCACTCCCTACAGCGACGAATGGAAGGTAATGGGCCTGGCACCGTACGGCGCCCCAGGAATTGACCTGCAGCACTTCATCGATCTCAGCGAGACCCCTTATCAGGTCGCATCGAGGCTATTACTCGAGGAGGATTCCAAGTGCATTGCGGCAATGGAAGCGCGTCTAGGTCCCAGCCGCGTACCCGAATCCGAAATTGACGAGCGACATAAAAATATTGCCTTCGCAGTGCAGGACATGTGCGAGCAAGCGATGATCTCACTCGCCACCGCAGCCGTGACGCAAACCGGAACCCGCAATCTGTGCCTCGCTGGCGGCGTGGCGCTGAATTCCAAAGCAAATGGCAAAATCCTTTCATCGGGAATCGTAGATGGTATCTTCGTGCAGCCCGCCGCGGGCGACGACGGCGTTTGCCTCGGCGCAGCCCTAGCCCCTTTCCTTGAAAATGGCGGCAAACTTCCGCTACGCAAAATGCGCCACGTATATCTGGGAACCGAATCCACAGACCCAGAAATCGAAAAGGTATTGCTGACGTACAAAATTCGCGCCACCCATGTTCCAGATCCAGCCCCGGTCGCCGCTGAAATGCTGACTAATGGAAAAATTTTAGGCTGGTTCCAAGGACGCATGGAATTCGGCCCCCGTGCCCTAGGAAACCGGTCGATTCTGGCGGACCCGCGTGATCCCGAAATGAACGCAAAAGTAAATAACGCGGTTAAGTTCCGCGAGTGGTGGCGACCGTTCGCCCCATCAATGCTTTCAGAACGCGCAGGTGAGTACCTCGAATCCGCCACCGACTCGCCCTTCATGGTCCTCACCGCGCAAGTACGGCCGGAAAAGCGAAGCGTAATTCCGTCGGTTACCCACGTGGACGGCAGCGCGCGCCCGCAAACCGTCGAACAAAACGTCAACTCTCTTTATTGGCGCATGATCAACGAATTCGGTCAGCGCACGGGCGTCCCGGTCGTAATGAATACTTCTTTCAACCTTCGTGGCGAGCCGATCGTTTGCTCCCCAACTGACGCCATCCGCACATTCTTCAGTTCGGGTATGGATGCGCTAATCATCGGCAGTTTCGTGGTGGAAAAATAGAATGCATGTTGGCAGCTTCCATTCGGCGCGCGCATGATCTCGATGGTCGCGTTAACCGGCTACAGGGATCAGCCCACAGATGGCGTAGTCGATTTCTGCAATTTTCTCAGTCGCGCATTGGCAAAGCACCGTGTCCAGCTTCAGGTTGTTACACTTCCTTTAGATGAACGGGGTAGCGGCCTGCGAGCCTTGCGGCGACTTTGGCGTGAAGCCCGTGCATGGCGGTTTCACTGGGTATTACTGCAATACACCACATTGGCATGGTCGCGCCGAGGATTCCCTCTTCTCGCGCTGGCAGCCCTCGCCATTTTGAAAATCCGCGGCACTCGCTGCACGATCGTATTTCACGAACCTGCCGGGATGAACGGTCCTCACGCGATTGATCACATCCGCTACGGATTCCAGAACTGGACAGTCCAAACTCTCCATCGCTTTTCGGAAAAATCTGTCTTTACGGTGCCTCTAAACATGATTCCCTGGCTAAAGAGCGCCCGGGAAAAATCGGCTTTCATTCCCCTAGGTGCCAACATCCCAGAGAATCTAACGCAGAGAACCGCGGCAGCAGCCTCAGAAAGAACACAAAAAACGGTAGCTGTATTCTGCGTAAGTGAGCCGCCGTATCGTCAAAGGGAGATCGATGAAATCTCATCAGCTGCACGCAGCGTCGCTGCTGCCACTGGAATGAAATTCCGCGTACTTTTCGTCGGCCGCGGCACGTCGGAAGCAAAGGACGAGATCGACCATGCATTCCAGGGAAGCCAGATAGAAGTATGTAATCGGGGCCTATGCGAAGCGGAGGAAATCACGCGACTTTTAGGTGAATCCGACGTGATGCTAGCGGTTCGCGGCAGACTCTATCTTCGGCGGGCTAGTGCGCTCGCCGGCGTCGCCTGTGGCCTGCCGATGATTGGCTACGCAGGCGCGGCCCAAGGCACAATCATCGAAGAGGCAGGAATCAAGCTCGTACCATTCGGTGATCGCGAAGCGTTAAGCACAGCACTTCGGGATATTCTGACAAATCCCGATCTGTGGTTGGAAATGCACGAAAAGAATGTGCGCGTTCAACGCCAATATTTTTCATGGGACGCCGTAGCAACAGAGTACCTGAAATTCTTCGCGGAAGAACCAGCGTGAAAATCAGCGTACTTATTTATTCTCACGACTGGTTTCCGCAAGTTGGCGGGATTCAGACGGTGACTCTTTCTCTGGCGACGGGCCTGACCGACTGGGCCAAAAAACACCCCGGCGAATCAATCGAAGTGATTTTCGTTACGCAAACCCCTGCGAATAGCATGGACGATTCGCAATTCCCATTCCGAGTGCGTCGGCGTCCCGGCAACCGTGATTTGTTTCGGTACATCCGTACCGTGGATGTTATTCAGGTTGAAGGCCCGTCCATGCTTCCGCTTGTATTCGGATGGCTCCTGCGCAAACCCGTGATCCTGCGGCATCACGGCTATCAATCGATTTGCCCGAATGGCCTGCTACTCTTTGGCCCAGACGCCAGCGTGTGCCCCGGCTATTTCATGGCGCGGCGCTACCATAAATGTTTCGAATGCAATTCGCGCGAGTACGGCTGGTTCGGCAGTCTGCGCAAGCTTGCTCTCACATTTCCCCGACGCTGGCTGGCCCGCCGCGCCACTGCGAATATCGGAGTCAGCCCACACGTCGCGGATCGCGTTGCGTTACCACGAACTCAGGTAATCTGGAATGGAGTAAAGCAGCAATCAACCTTGGCGATTGATGCTGCTCACAGTGTCCCTGGACCTGCTCAAGAACAGCGGCCTCCGTGCTTCGCATATCTGGGCCGATTAGTAGCCGAAAAAGGTGTGCATGTCCTGCTTAGAGCCTGCCGCGAGCTCGCCGATCAGAAGATCGACTTCCGATTAAAAATTGTCGGCGACGGTCCGCAGCGTCGAATTCTCGAATATCTGGCAAATGAACTGAATCTCGCTGAGCAAACGGAGTTCACCGGCTCCATCCCCGCGACAGAAATCGCAGCAGTTCTGAAAGGCGTAATCGCGGTGATAATGCCCTCAACGTGCGAAGATGTTTCTCCTCTTGTAGCCATCGAACAGATGATGCAGAGTCGTCTTCTTATCGTCTCCGACATTGGGGGCCTGGGAGGCATGGTGGATGGAGTCGGCCTGAAATTTCCGTCCGGTGACGCGAAGGCACTGGCCGCTTGCATGCACCAAGCTATCGAAAATCCCGCGCATGCAGCAGAATTAGCCGCTAAAGGACAAAAACGCGCCTCGGAAAGGTTCACAGAGGATGAAATGGTTTCAGAGCACATACGCCTCTACAAAGAATTGGCGCGGCCCTGATGGAAACGGAAATGGCGAATGACCATCCCTTGCCTCCGGATCACAATGGTCCACCAAAAACAGTTCAGTTCTACGACGAGCAGTATTATCTCGGACAGTATGGCGCAGTAATTAACGACCCCCTGAATTACAAACTCTTATCTCTATACTGGCGAGACGTGTTCTTCGTTAGAAATGGACTCGACACAAACGGCAAAGTTCTCGATTTCGGAAGTGGAGTCGGACAAGTCTCGGCGGCGCTGCCCAACTCAGTCTGTTTTGATTTCAATACGTTCGCTCTCAGTGAACTGCGCAAACGGGGCCGCCCCCTGATCGAAGTCCGCGAGAATATTCCTCACGGTGTTTTCGATTACGTCCTGTCATCACACTCGCTCGAACACTCGCCCACGCCCTATCGCGATCTTCAAGAATTCCGCCACTACCTGCGTTCAGGTGGGCGCTTGGTTCTTGTCCTGCCAATCGAGTCTCAAGGCCGGCCTGTTCTGAAACCAGATTGGAATCAGCATCTGCAGGGTTGGACGTTTCAAAACATCACGAATTTGTTAATCGCGGCCGGCTGGTCTCCTCTGTCCCAAGCGGTGATCCACAGCCCCTATTTTCTTCGTACGTTAGGAAGGAGAGTCTCGCCGGCCTTGGCCATCCGCGGGGCCTACATACTAGGCCGCCTGCGGCGTGCAGTAGCATCAATGTTAACAATCGCAAAAATTTCCGACTAGATTTCGCGGTTTGGAAATGGGCATGCGGGATCGGCGACACATTTAAAGTACGGTGCCCTAGGTTCTAGGTGTCGGCTCCTGTCATGATCCGCGCATGTCTCTAAGACTGCACCAGGTTGCTTGCAGCTTGCGTGATCCAACCACGCCCAGCATACTAATAAGGTTTTGAGACCCACTTCATGAACGCACACTCCATCCCGGCGTTGCGGACACAAGCCCTGATTGGCTTTGGTGTCTTCGCAGTCGGCATGTGGCTCGCCTGGCAAATCGGCGGGAAAATTGCCATCGACGATTTTGGCACTCTTCAATTTGGAGCCTTGGGCCTCGCCGGTTTGTGGGTCGCAGTAACAATCCTGCGGAATTGGCGCACCGGTTTTTATATGTTCTTGGTATGGCTGTTATTCGAGGATCTCGTCCGCAAATACCTCGGCAACAACATGGCGATTTATTTTGCCAAAGACATTCTGGTCGGCCTTGTTTACATTTCGTTTTTTGCGCAGGTAAGGCGCGGGCGCGAGAAATTGTTTCGCCCTCCTTTCCTTCTGTTCCTGTGGGTTTTCCTGTGGTTAGGGGTCGTTCAGATATTCAATACTAACTCGCCTAGCATCCTGTACGGTTTGCTCGGCTTTAAACTGTATTTCTATTACATCCCCCTGATGTACGTCAGCTACGCCCTCATTCGCACCGATGAGGACCTCAAGAAATTCTTGATCACAAATGTCTCATTAGCTGGGCTGATTTCAGTGATCGCCATCATCCAGGCGATCGTCGGACACTCATTTCTCAATCCCACAACCCTCGCACCCGAAATCCGACTCCTAGGCGAACTAGACCGCTATTCGCCAATCACAAATCAGATGCTATCGCTGCCCACGGCAGTGTTTGTTAGCACCGGCCGGTTGGCGTTGTATTTAGTGACGATGGTTATCCTCATTCTCGGCACCGCGGGATATTTGCTTCTTTCCACCGGCAAGTACCGCAAATTTGTCTTCGTGGCGATGGGCTTATTGGTGGGCGGCGTCATTTTCAGCGGCTCGCGCGGCGCGGTCGCGTACAGCAGCGTTAGCGCGCTCGTCTTGATTCTCGGCTTTCTCTGGGGAGCGCCCTGGCGATGGAAGCAAGCGCACCGGCTGATTAAAACCATTCGCAATGCCGCGATTGTGGGCGCTTTCGGTTTCGCCTTGATCCTTTTCTTGTTTCCGGACGAGATTGCTCCTCGCCTCGCGTTTTACACGGAAACCCTGAATCCGAATAGCTCCGCTTACGAAGTCAGCAACCGCGCCTGGGATTACCCGATGCGGAATCTTGTGGGTGCCTTCACCAATCCCAACTGGATAATGGGTAATGGCATCGGCACGGCCTCACTTGGCGGACAGTACGTCGCCAAGCTCCTGCACCAGCGCGAGCTGGGGATATGGGCGGAAGAAGGATACGCAGTCTTGATCATCGAGATGGGAATCGTCGCCCCGTTTCTGTGGTTTCTCTGGACAGGCGCGCTGGTCTACTACTCCTGGGGTGTCGTCAGAAAATTGCGCCGGACTAGGTTTTTCCCTGTAGCTTTTGCATTCTTCTGGTTCATCTTTATGCTTCTCTATCCCTGGACCTTCGGCGGGCTCTCTGCTTTCCAGAATTTCGTTGAAAACATGTATTTGTGGATGTGGGTAGGCGTTCTTTTCAAGTTGCCGACCCTCCAGGAAAATAGTCCCTCTTACTACGAGCTGCCGACCTACAAGCCCAAAGGCCGCGGCGGGCTCCAATTTTGAAACGAGCTAAAACGAAATGTGTGGCATCGCAGGCATAGTATCCCGCGGTAGTAATGCCCTGTATGCGCCCGCCACGCAGGAAATGGCGGCTGCGATTCGTCACCGGGGACCCGACGGTAGCGGCATACAAGACCTGGGAGCGTGCGTTCTCGCCAATACGCGTCTCGCAATCGTTGACCTCAGCGCACGAGGCAGTATGCCCATGGCCAACGAAGATTCCACTGTCTGGATCACTTACAACGGCGAGTGTTACAACGCGACAGAACTGCGCCCGCAACTAATCAGCCGCGGACACCGGTTTCGCTCCACCACCGACACGGAAGTTATCCTTCACCTTTACGAGGAATACGGTAATCGCTGCGTTGAAAAACTGCGTGGCATGTTTGCATTTGCAATCTGGGATACGCGGATGGAAAAGCTGCTGTTAGCGCGCGACCGCCTCGGAATCAAGCCGCTCTATTACGCGACAGTAGAAGACAAAATCGTTTTCGCCTCGGAAATAAAAGCCCTGCTTGCTTCCGGCCTAATCGCTCGCAAAGTCGATCCAGCAGGAGTTCGCGCGTTTCTGCAACTCGGGCACATCCCCGCTCCATGGACAGCCATTGAAAACGTCAAACCCTTGGCGCCGGCCCACATCGGCATCTGGCACAAAAGTGAATGGCACACGGAATCGTATTGGCAGTTACCATCATCGAAAAACGAGCAGAACGTCAGATCGTCAAAAGATGCTGCGGAGCAGTTGCGCGACCTGCTACTCGAATCCAGCCGCCAGCAATTGATGTCCGACGTCCCCATCGCACTATTTCTCAGTGGCGGAGTGGATTCAGCTGTTCTTGGCTCGCTTATGCAGCGCGCCGGCGCTGACAAAATCACAGCGTTAACTATCGGCTTTGAGGAAGAATCTTTCGACGAATCCGAATCCAGCAAGCGCTCGGCTGAACTTCTCGGAATTTCGAGCCGGGTGATTCGCCTCCCGGCAGCGAAAATGGCGGATTCGCTTGACCACGCATTCTGGGCCATGGATCAGCCAACGGTAGACGGCCTGAATGCCTACTGGATTTCGCGCGCCGCCGCTGGAGCCGGTTTCAAAGTGGCACTCTCCGGCCAGGGGGGCGACGAACTCTTCGGAGGCTACCAATCGCTCGTTTGGTTCGATCGTTTTTCGCACATCGCTGGATTACTGAGGCCATTTCCGCACGGCATCGGCACAGCATTATTCGATCACAGAGATTTTCCATTCCGCTGGCGCAAACTTTCGTATCTTGTGGGCGCGGATGATCCGTTCGTCGCGTCGCAGCTGGCAGTGCGCGTGTTGTTTCTTGAGCGCAATGTGCACGAACTGCTCAGCCCTGCGCTGTCGGCACAAAACGTCACTTCCGAGGCGTCAGCTCACATAGCGAAATGGGCTCGCGAAACCGCAGGACAGGATCCTCAAGAACGCGTAGCTTTTCTGGATTTCCCAGCGCACCTGGAAGCGCGACTCCTTCGTGATGGCGACGCCATGAGCATGGCACACAGCCTCGAAGTCCGCCCGGTGATGCTCGACCACGCCATCGTGGACTATGTTATGCGGCTCCCAATGTCGCTTCGTCTGCAAAAGAAAAAACTACTGATGGACGCGATGCAAGGCGTTCTTCCACAGAAGCTACACGCCGAATTGCTGGTCCGCCCCAAACGAACGTTTACGTTCCCTTTCACTCAATGGCTGGGCAAGGATTTGCGTAAGACAATCAGCGCAGCCTTTGAACCGACGCGTCTCGCCGCCACAGGCGTGCTCGAACCGTCGGCCGTGAACCGCCTCTGGCAGCGCTACCTTCAGAGGCCAGAATCGGTAGGATGGTCCCGTCTCTGGAGCGTATTCGTGCTGGCGTCCTGGTGCGAACTCATGCAGGTAGGAGCCTGACGCGTGGAGAATCTGATCCGCAAACCTCGCCTCGCAGTGGTCTCACCTTTCATCGACAAACGCCACGGTACCGAACGCCGCGTGGCGGAATGGATTTCACAACTAGCCGCCGCATACGAAATTCATGTCTACAGCCAGCATGTCCAGGATCTGGACCTGGCTAAAATCACCTGGCACAGAATTCCCAAGCTACCAGGCCCACACATGCTTAATTACCTGTGGTGGTTCGCAACCAATCATATATGGCGCGGATGGGATTCGCGTTTCCGAAATCTCCGGCCAGATCTCGTCTACAGCCCCGGCATCAATTGCCTCGACGCAGACGTAATGTCAGTGCATATCGTCTTCGCACAGTACGTCCAAAGCATTCAAGCAACTCAGAGCCTCGGGCGGAACGCAATCGGTTCGTGGCCTCAGATTATCCATCGTAAACTCTACTATCGACTGTTGATGTCGCTGGAGCGCCGTCTTTATGCGCGCTCCGGCGTTCCGCTGATCTTGATAGCCAAGCGAACAGCCGTGGCCCTCGAGCGCTTCTATGACCGGCGCCAAAACCTGCCCGTCATCTATCTCGGCCTCGATCACGAAATATTTAATCCCGCGCGCCGCGCCAATCTGCGTGAAAAAGCGCGCAAAGAACTGAGACTATCACCCGATCGCTTCGAGCTTTTAGTCATAGGTAATGACGCTCGCAACAAGGGACTGCCGGTGATTCTGCAAGCAATGACTCATTTGCGCGAACTGCCGGTTGACCTGATCGTCGTTAGCCGCGAAGATCCCGCTCCATACCTGGATTCCGTGCGCGACGCTGGATTGGAGGGCCGCGTGAAATTTTGCCCGCAGCGCAACGATATTGAATTTTATTACGCTGCAGCGGACGGCTACGTCGGCCCTTCTCTCGAGGACACTTTCGCGCAACCCCCAGCAGAAGCCATGGCTTGCGGCATGCCGGTGATTGTTTCAGCCAACAATGGCGCATGCGAGATCATCACAAACGGCCGCGACGGTCTAATTCTCACTGACCCTAAAGATGCCGCCTCTCTGGCCAAAATGATCCAAAAGCTTTTCACCGATCCAGCGCTATGCAAGAACCTCGGCAGACAAGCCGCAGAAACAGCACGCCAATATACTTGGGAGCGCAACGGCCGCGAACTAACAGGCGTCTTCCAGGAGATTTTGCGCCGGAATGAATCGGCAGCCGCTCCTGCGCTGGTTCAACAATCCAATGCCCGCGGAATTGCCGGAAGGAAATGAACGCTGCCTCGAATCATAAGTGCCGGGTCGTCGCGAAGTGACGTCAACCGCGGAGCGCTCCCGGCCATCGCGCGGACTGGTCGTCGGCCTGTTCCCTGATTTGGCCGACGTCGGCGGCGTGCAAGAAGCTAGCCGTCAAACCGCGCGCGCGCTGCAAAATATTTGCGCGCGCGAGGAGTGTTCGACGAATTTCCTATCTCTCAACGACCGCCGAGGTCCCGATCAATTTGTCGCCGGCGAAACGAGCTTTGTATTTCGGGGCTTCAAACGCTCTAAACTAAGCTTCGTCCTGTCCGCATTAGCATCTGCCAGAAAAAATCCGGGCATCGTTCTTGCCGCTCATCCAAACCTCGCGGTTCCAGCCATGTGGATGAAGCGCTTCGCGCCACAGTCAAAAACAATCGTAATGACGCACGGTATTGATGTATGGGAACCGCTCTCCGCTAGCCGGCGATCAGCTCTCCTGAGCGCGGATGCGGTCTTGGCTCCCAGCACCTACACAATGAAAAAACTGACGGAAATCCAAGGGGTACCTTTTGGCAAAATCCGCAAACTTCCGTGGTCGCTCAATTCAGATGTGCTACAAATGGCTGAAGCACCCGCAAGTCTCCCATCGCCACCGGCAGGTTTTCCGCCCAGTCCTGTGATTCTCACCGTCGGCCGCTGGGCGGCATCGGAAAGATACAAAGGCGTAGACGAATTAATTCGAGCCGTCGCGCAACTCCGGGAGTCCCTCTCGGATTTAACCTTGGTGGCAATTGGCGGTGGCGACGACCTTCCGCGTCTGAAGCAAATAGCGGCCGACGAAAGCGTTACAAGTGGGGTGATGTTTTACGAAGGCCTCTCGCGCCCGGAGCTCTCAGCGTGTTACGCCGCTGCGGACGTTTTCGCTTTGCCCAGCACCGGCGAAGGTTTCGGCTTCGTTTTCCTCGAAGCCATGGCATTCGGCAAACCCGTGATAGGGGTTTCTTTAGGCGGCGTAACAGATCTGGTTCAAAATGGCGTTAACGGTTACCTTGTTCCGCCCAATGATCGGTCCGGTCTCATACAGTCGCTCGACCGCGTGCTTCGTGATAGTTCTTTACGCTCAGAGCTCGGCCAAAATGGTGCTCAAATCGTGCGCACCAAATATCGCTTTGAATCATTCGAAGACAATCTCGCCGCAATTCTGGCTGAGTGCGGGTTCCCGCAATCGTCGTCGGCAGGCTCGAGTGTGGATTCTGGCCACCACGCATAGTATTCTGAGCGTTCCTTCGGCGTGGCGCCCGAGCCCACATCTGTTTCAGTAGCTCTATCGCGAGTGCCGGCACCCAAACGAAATGCGCATTCTGAAAGTTGTCCAATTCTATTTCCCGTTTCAGGATCGCGGAGGCCCAGTTTTTAAAATCCGCGCACTCGCTCGCAATCTTGTGCAGCGGGGTCATCAAGTCACGATTTTGACCGCGGATCTCGGCGTAGAAAAACATCAGGACTTTGATAAATCCTACGAGCGCTGCGAGTATGGTTGGCAGGCCCGAAATGACGGGGTTGAAACCATCTATTTCTCGACGGTGGCGCAATACCACGCGCTAACGCTAAATCCCGCGGTGATAAGATATGCGCGTTTGTGCCTAAACCAGTTTGACGTGGTCCACTTTTACGGCCTTTACGATTTGCTGGGCCCAGCAGTCAGCTATTTCTGTAAACGGCAGAAAATTCCGTACGTCGTCGAACCTCTGGGAATGTACCGCCCTATCGATCGCAGTTTGCGCATCAAACGTTTGTGGCATCGCACCCTGGGTCGAAACCACTTGAATCGCGCAGCGCGCATCATGGCTACTTCGGAATTGGAACGGCGGGAATGGCTTGAAGACGGCATATCACCGGAAAAAGTCATCGTCCGTTATAACGGAATCGATAGCGAAACCTTTGCTGCAAAACCCACGGCTGGCGGATTTCGCGCCAAGTGGAATATTCCGCCCGGCGAGCCCGTCGTGCTGTTTCTTGGCCGCCTGATTCCGCGTAAAAACGCCGACATGCTGATTAAGGCCTTCGCTGAGGCTTGCCCAAAAAACGGTCGCCTGGTAATCGCTGGCCCCGACGGCGTTCCGGGTTACCTCGCGACACTGAAGCATCTCGCTTCTGAATGTGGCGTCGAATCCCGTGTGATTTTTACCGGCGCGCTATATGACGATGCCAAAGTAGCCGCCATGACTGACGCCGATATATTTGTACTTCCGTCGCGCTACGAAAATTTCGCAAACGCTCCGGGCGAGGCTATCGCATGCGGCATACCGGTAATCGTGACGGGCACGTGCGGAATCAGCCCGCTCATCAAAGATCGCGCCGGGTTAGTAATTATTCCTGCTTTAAATCAATTAATTAACGCGCTGTGTACCCTCCTGACAGATCGTAACCTATACGATAGATTCAAGCGCGGCTGTCAGGTAGTGGCAAGCGAACTCAGATGGGACCAACTCACTCAACAGATGGAAAGTTGTTACAAACAAGTGATGGCTCAAGAAAAGGAAATTCCCCGTGCCGCTCGGGCCATCTCCGAACCATCCTCTGATGGCGGGTATGTCGAAACCCGAAAATAAATGGCAAACAACCCAATCAATGCCGGCGCTCCAAAACCTGCTCTGTCGGGCATAACCGCGGAATCACCAAACACCGTCACTACGCCTCTTAGTTCGCCCGGCTACGAAACTTCCGCGAGCTCAAGACCCGCATCGTCACACCGCTTGTTCGCATTTGCTTGGTATGCCGTAAATGTGCTGCTAGTCCTTTCCGTTTTTGCGGCTCTTTACTCCATTGTTTGGGAATACTCTACGCGCAAGTACCTGAAAGGATTTTCCGACGCCATCGTACCAGCGACAGCCCCGGCGGATGAAAAAGTGCAGGCAATCTTGAACTGGATGGCCTACGGCCCGGCGCGTTTGCCTTACGCTTCTGCCCCGGCATTAGATCGCGATCCAACTGACACGCTGAATTACGACGCGCTTCTCCAAGTCTGCGGAACTGCCACCAACGCTTTTATCAATCTGTCGAATACCGGACATCTGCCAGTTCGTCGATTGCTTCTTCTTGATTCGTACGCAATGGCGAAACACGTGGTCGCCGAAGTGCTCGTCGATGGTCGCTGGATTATCGTCGACCCGGCCTACCGCGTTGTGCTACGAGACGCCAACGGGCAAACCGTCACACGCGAGCAGTTGAGTGATCCCACCATCTTCGCGCAGGCGACGCAAAACATTCACGGTTACGACCCCAGCTACACCTTCGATCACACTGTCCATGTCCGCATTGGACGCGTGCCCCTCCTAGGCAAGGCGTTTCGCCCCTTCGCCGATCGCGTATTGCCCGGCTGGGACGAATCCACTGGAATGACGCTTTTGGTAGAGCGCGAATCATTTGCCGCCACAGTTCTCTGCATATTCCTTATTATTGTTCTCTTGCTCCTACGCATGTCACTGCGCTGGTTCGGCGAAAGCCGCCTTGGCGTCCACAGAATACGGTTTCGCGAGCAGCTTCTTCGGGCCGCCAGCGCATTCTTGCGTTCGGCGAGCTGACATCATGTGCGGAATTTGCGGTGCCGTTGGATTTGAGTCAAAAGAAACTGGCGAAATCGTAGTCCGTCGTATGCTCGCGGCCATCATTCATCGCGGCCCGGATGAAGAGGGCATTTTAGTAGCCCCGTCAGTAGTGGCTGGAACGCGCCGCCTCAGCATCATCGATCTACCCGGCGGTTCGCAACCTGTTTGGAACGAAACCGGCACGCTAGCCGTTGTATTCAACGGCGAAATTTACAACTTCCTCGAACTTCGCCAGCAGCTCGAATCACTTGGTCACGCCTTCAGCACGCGCTCGGATACAGAAGTTATCGTTCACGCGTACGAGCAGTGGGGCGAAGAGTGCGCCGCGAAATTGCGTGGGATGTTTGCCTTCGCGGTTATTGAAATGCCGCAAGGGACGGCGGGCCGCGCCACGGCTGTGTTTCTCGCTCGCGATCCGCTCGGTATTAAACCGCTTTATTACGTTCGAACCGGTGACGCCTTCCTGTTCGCCTCTGAAGTGCGCGCATTGCTGGCAAGCCGTTGCCTTTCGCCAAAACTGTCGGACGAAGCCCTGTCTTCGTTTCTGTTATTTGGTTCCGTCAGCGAACCGATGACGATGGTGCAGGACGTTTTTTCGCTACCTCCGGGCTATTCGCTCAAAATCCGTGCGGACGAACCGCTCGAAGTTCCGCAACATAGACTTTATTGGAGTTTTGCCAAGGATTTCCGGCAATCATCGGGACCCCACGTTAACCGAGCATCGCACCCGGATTCTTCCACTGCGACCTCCACGGTTCGCTCTCTCCTCGAAGATTCGGTGCGCGCGCATCTGATCGCGGACGTTCCCGTAGGCGTATTCCTCAGCAGCGGACTTGATTCCACCGCTATCGCCGCGCTGGCCAGTAAAGTCCAGAAAGGCGTCCACACTTTCACGGTTGCATTTCCTGAGACCGAATTCAGCGAAGCTCAAATCGCGCGCAACACCGCACAGCGCTTGGGCACCGACCACCGCGAGCTCACTCTGTCTGGTAATGAAATGGTCGCGCGCCTCGACGAGGCCGTGGCCTCGCTCGATCAACCCACTATGGACGGCATCAATACGTTTTTCGTCTCCTGGGCGGCGCGCCAGGCAGGATTGAAAGTGGCGCTTTCCGGCACAGGCAGCGACGAAATATTTGGCGGTTACACATCCTTCCGCGCTACATCGCAAGTTTCTCGTCTCGCAGCGTGCGCGCGACTTGTGCCCAAACCTGTACGCAGCCTGGTCACCTCCGCATTCAAACGCTCGAGAACGTACAGGGGTTCTCCTGACGTGTTTCGGAAAGCGTTCTCTGCATGGCTCGATCCGAGCTTGCTGCCGTCGCCGTACTTTTACACGCGCGCACTCTTCACGCCGCAAACGGTCGCCACTCGCCTTGGTGATGATGCGATCGCTTGGGCCGAAACTCCATGGTTTCAATGGTTGTCCGGTGCGGTGCGGGAATCGCGACCAATGGATCGTTTCACCCGTGTTTCGTGGTTGGAGCTGCGTTCCTATCTCGTCAACACGCTTCTCCGTGACACCGATGCGATGAGCATGCGCCACTCTCTCGAGGTGCGCGTTCCGTTCCTCGACGTACCCTTGGTCGAATATGCCCTACGTCTTCCTGAATCATTGAAGCAAAAGCCCGGTCGCCCCAAGTCGCTGCTGATTGCCGCCATAAAGGATTTGATTCCGGAAGAAATAATTACTCAAACCAAGCGAACTTTCACTTTTCCATGGGAAAATTGGTTGCGTGGCAAGTTGGGCGAGCGAGTGGCGGCCGATTTGGCCGATTGGTCGCCGGTCCTGGAATCGCGACTCGACGGGAAATTCGCGATGGCCGTGTGGAAGGATTTTCTGCGGGGACGCACCACGTGGTCGCGTCCCTGGAGTCTGTACGTCTTGAATGAATGGTGCAAACGCAATTTGCAGGTTCGGGATTCGTCCGCGGAACCCAGCCCAAAACCCGCGGCTCACGTTGTTTGGGCGAGCGACGAATTTTAAAGTAGCGAATCTACATTCGACAGCCTGTTCGCCACAGTCGCACTCTAGAGCCTTTCGTAACTCATAATTGCAAATGATCATCTTAGGCATCAACGCATATCATGCCAACGCCTCGGCAGCCATCGTCGCCGACGGACAACTGCTCGCAGCAGTGGAAGAGGAACGTCTCAATCGCGTGAAATACGCGGCGGGCCTCCCCGCTCGCGCGATTCAATATTGTCTGGATCAGGCTGGCGTAAAGCTCTCCGAAGTCGATCACATCGCTATACCGCGCGATCCTTGGGCGCGGCTCGGCACAAAACTTCGCTTCGCCATTCGCATGCCAAAATTCGCTCTCGATCGGGCGCTTGTGATGAAGCGCTTCGCAGGAATCAACGAAGATCTCGCCGCCGCTTTTGATATCGCGCCGGAACAAATTCGAGCGCGTTTTCATCGCATCGAACATCACACCGCGCACATGGCTAGCGCCTATTACGCATCGCCCTTCGAACACGCCGCGGTTCTTTCCGCTGATGGCCTGGGCGACTTCGCCAGCGCCATGTGGGCTATCGGCGAAGGTCCGCGCATACGGCAACTCGGCGAAATCAGGTTTCCGCACTCGCTCGGCATGTACTACACGGCGCTCACGCAGTACATCGGCTTCTGGAAATTTGGCGACGAATACAAGGTCATGGGCCTCGCCGCCTATGGCGAGCCCGAATTTCTTAACGAATTCCGCCACATCGTATATGCCGATGGCCCGCTTTCGTTTCGCCTCGGTTTGCAATATTTCACGCACCAGAGTCAGGGCGCGGACATGACGTGGAGGGACGCGAATCGAACCCCCGTTATCGGCCGCCTGTTCTCCGAATATCTGGAAAAACGCCTGGGTCCCGCGCGCAAAGCTGAGGAGCCGCTGGAACAACGACACCATAATTTGGCGGCAAGCATGCAAGCTGCGCTCGAAGAAGTTCTTGCAGCGCACTGGAGCGCCCTCGCGAAAAAAACAGGAGAAAAATCGCTCTGCCTCGCGGGCGGCGTGGCTTTCAATTGCCTCGCCAACGGAAAAATCTTTGATCACTCTACCTTCGAACGCGTGTACGTCCAACCCGCCGCGGGTGACGCCGGATTGTCCGTGGGCGCCGCATTTGCCGTGAATCATCAGATTCTTGGGCGTCCTCGTGAGTTCGTTATGGATCATGCCGGCTGGGGCCCAGAATCTTCTGGGCAGGAAATTCGTACAGCAATCCAAAATGCGGCTGCCGCCGTTGGCGACCTCGAAATTCAAGAACTCGACGAAGCAGCATTGCTTCGATCCACCGCGCAGCACGTTGCCGACGGTAAAGTCCTCGGCTGGTTTCAAGGGCGCGTCGAATGGGGTCCGCGAGCACTCGGCCAGCGGAGCATTCTGGCCGACCCTCGTCGTCCCGAAATGAAAGACGTCCTGAATCGCCGGATCAAACATCGCGAAATCTTTCGTCCCTTCGCGCCCTCGATTCTGGAAGAAGCCACGGGTGAATATTTCGAGAAGACGCACCCGTCGCCATTTATGACTTTCGCCTACAAAGTCCGACCGGAGAAGCGCGCCATCATCCCTGCGCCTACGCACGTTGATGGCACTGCGCGCCTGCAGACCGTCAGTCGCACCGCGAACCCTCTTTACTGGAAATTGATTCGCGCTTTTGGAAACCTCACCGGCGTACCGATCGTCTTGAATACTTCGTTCAACGATAACGAGCCAATCGTCTGCCGCCCTGAAGAAGCGCTCGATTGTTTCGCGCGCACGCAAATGGACGTTCTGGTGATGGGGAATTTTATTCTGGAAAAGAAATCCCGCACCGCCGCCGATCAAGAAGCCGCCGCTCGCGGCGCGGGGCGCGCAAGCTAAGCGATCCAAGCCAGCAATCGCATGCACATTTTGCTCCTGAACGAATACTACCCCCCCGACACATCCGCTACCGCAAAGATGGCTGCACAAATCGCCGAAAGACTGGGGGAGCGCCACGATGTGACGGTAGTGGCGGGCCGACCTTCGTACGATCCGGAACAGTTTTATCCTTACGCATTGCTGCATCGCGAAACCCGCAACAATGTAGCGGTCGAATGCGTCGGTTCCACGATTCACTCTCGCCATCACATGCGGCGCCGGGTGACGAATTACCTTTCGTATCTCGCGTTGGCGGTGCCGCGTTCTTTGGCGTTGCGCCCCGATGTTGTTCTCGCCATGACCGATCCTCCCGTCGCTGGCATTGCCGGAGCTTTTATCGCGCAACTTGCCGGCCGGCCGTTCGTCTACAACATTCGCGACTTGTATCCGGATATGGCTACCGGCGGGGACATCGTGCGCCCGAGTAAATGGGTCGATCGCTGGGAATGGCTGCACACGCGCGCACTCAAACAAGCCGCCCGGGTCATTGTTCTTGGCGATGACATGCGTGAGCGGATTCTCTCCAAGGGAGTCGCGCCCGAACACGTTGTCGTAATTCGTGACGGCGCTTCCCCAAGCGCCGCGGCGCCGGATTTCGCCGATCCCATCGTGAAGGAAATCCGCTCCGGCTTTCCGTTCGTAGTCCTGCACGCAGGCAACCTGGGGTTTTATGGGGCTTGGGACACTCTGCTGAAAGCCGGCGAGATCCTGCGCAACGAAAACACAAGCATGGTGTTCATAGGTGACGGTGCAAACCGCGCGGGGCTGCAGACGGCCGCACGCAATACGCCTAACGTTCGCTTCCTGCCGTTTCGGCCAGCCGAGCAGATTCCGCATGTTATGGCCGCTGCCGACGTGCACATCGTCACAGTGAGGCGCGGGCTTGAAGGAATTGTAGTGCCGAGCAAACTGTATTCGATTCTTGCGGCCGGGCGTCCGGTGCTCGCGGTTGCGGCCTCCAATTCGGACGCGGCTCGCATCGTGGTTGAATCCGCATGCGGCTTGGCCGCCGACCCGGATGATCCCGCGGCCGTGGCTGCGGCGATTCGCGAGATGCGTAGCGACCCGGCACGGTTGGCCGAGATGGGGCGCAGAGCGCGGGAGACGGCTAACAAGTATGGTAGAGTAAACGAGCTGGAAAAGTTCGTTGCAGCGGTGGAAAGTGTAGTGGATAGCAATCATCAGCCGGCTGTAAGCTCTTTGGGTCCTGTGTAATCGCGCAAGCAGGCACCTTGAACTCGGATAAGCGCCGCGCTGTGGCGTAAGTCAACGCTACTTGCGGTCGTTAATTGTTTTTTTAAATGTCCACCCATACCGAAATTATTGCTTTCGCCGTGGCCCTTCTGGCCTCGCTCGGACTGACAGTTCCAGTGCGCCACCTAGCGATACGCTACGGTATGGTCGATAAGCCGGGGCCGCGCAAAGTTCACTTGAACCCGATTCCGCTGCTTGGCGGCATCGCGATTTATCTCGGCTTCGTTTTGGCCATCCTTTTAACCCGTCATGGCGCCTCCGAGCAGCAAATCATCGGCATCCTAGCCGGAGCCACTCTCCTGGCTATCGTCGGATTCCTGGACGACGGCGGCTTGCTGCATCATCAAGTGAAACTGTTCGTCGGCATGCCTATAGCCGCGATTTTCCTGATCGCATCTGGTATTCGTGCGCAGCTTTTTTCGCAATATGTTCCGGGGCCTGCCGGAATCGTGCTGGATTGGTGCGTCACCATTGTGTGGGTTGTCGGCATCACGGCATCCTTCAGCATCCTCGACCACATGGACGGTCTCTGCGCCGGAATTGCTGCCGTAGCCGCCGGCTTCTTCACCTTTTCCGCGGTGATGAACGGCCAGACCGTGGTTCGTATTTTGGGTGCAGCCACGCTGGGAGCGGCGCTCGGTTTCCTGCGCTGGAATTTCAACCCCGCTAAGATTTTCATGGGTGATGGCGGGGCTATGTTCCTCGGTTTTTTGATGGCTGCGCTGGGCTTGAAAATCCGACCGGACGGCACGCAGTTCCCCCACACCTGGCTGGTACCAGTCTTGATACTTGGCGTCCCAATTTTCGACACACTTCTGGTTTCCATCTCCCGTGCGCGTCGCGGCCTGTTGCCGTTCACCTCTCCCGGCAAGGACCATACCGCCCATCGGCTGGCGAATCTGGGCCTGGGCCATCGCGGTGCGGTGCTGGTGATGTATTGCCTGGCCGTCGTTCTGGGCGCATTGGCATTGCTCGTTCCCAACCTTTCGCCAGCAACGGTGTACACCATCGCTGGCATTCTGGCAGTGGTCGCGCTTTGCGGTGTGTTCATCCTCGAGGGCTTGCCGTTCGAGCGTCAGGTGAAACTCCACAAACCCACCTCCGCATCCTGAAACAGAACAATTGCAGACGGCGGTCGTGCCCCGTGGCAATGTCGGCAGCGAAGGTTGCGCTGCAAGCACGAAAGAAGCCGACTGGCTTGGACGCAGTGACCCTGCTCCCCAGCGAGGCCGACCCACCCGTTGCCGCTCGACGGCTGCGATGCTACAGTTCCGTCCCTGAGCAGCGAGAGCAAACTCACAAGAAGCGATGCCCAGGGGTCAATCCTCACTTCGCAATGCGCGAAAGCGGAGTGAAAACCGTCATGGCGGACACAAAAGATCCCCAGTCGAACCACGGATTAGAGCCCGACGAAATCGGTTTATCCTTTGACCACCGGAAAGCGCTAGATCATCTTTTCAGCGTTACTTATGAGGAGCTGCGGCGCCTGGCTTCGAGCGTGCGACGCGGCGATCCAAGCGCGACGCTCAGTCCCACGGCGCTGGTGAATGAAGCGTGGCTGAAGCTGGCGAAGTCTCCTAAAATTGCGGCTAGTTCGCAGCTTTACTTCAAAAGGATCGCAGCGCGTGCGATGCGGCAGCTCTTGGTGGAAGCTGCACGGCGCAGGACCGCGGACAAGCGTGGCGGCGGTGCAGACGTTACGGTGACTTTTGACGACAATGTGCAAAAGAAGTCTTCGGGCGGAGAAGAACTGCTGGCGCTGAATACTGCATTGGATTCGCTGGCGCGCATGAATCCGCGGCAGGCAGTGATGGTGGAGGGCCGTTTTCGGCGGGCTGAATGTGCCGGAGACCGCGGAATTGCTGAATATTTCCGAAGCCACCGTACTTCGCGATTGGCGAGCGGCGAAGGCCGTCGTCGACTGGGTGCGCCCGCAAGGAGGCATGACCGCTTTCGTGCAGCTGGTACCCGGCGCCAACGGACGCGCCTTCTGCCAGGCGGCCTTGAAACGCGGACTGCTGCTGGCGCCCGGCGATTGCTGGAATGTTCCGGACCACTTACGCATCGGGTTTGGAGTTGGGCACGAATGGTATCCCCGCGCAATGGAACGCTTCTCCGAATTGCTAGGCGCGTGGTGCCGCGAAGCGCAGCCGAGCATTTCGTAATCCGTTGCCCAACGTAGCAGCACCGCCCTCGGGAACAGTCGACACAAGCGGCGTCGAGTGACGATGCCGGAAGAAGCGAACAAGAATCTCATCGTGCGTTATTACGGTGAGATGTGGAACAACTGGAATTTCGCTCTTGTCGACGAATTGTTGAACGAAGATATTTCATTCCGCGGATCACTTGGCGCACAGATGCGCGGCCGCCCGGCGTTTTGCGATTACATGCGGCGAGTGAGGAGCGCATTTCCGGATTTTCATAATAAGATGGAAGAAATGATTGCCGAAGACGAGCGCGTAGTGGCGCGGCTCATGTACACCGGAACGCATCGAGGTGAGGTTTTTGGCATGGCCCCGACGGGGAAGACGATCAGCTATGCAGGCGCAGCCTTCTTTCGCGTCGAAAACGGACAAGTCGCAGAAGGTTGGGTTCTGGGCGATGTCGCAGGACTAATTGGACAAGTGAAGAATGACCAGAAGTAGACGCTGCTCCCGTAACTCCGCTGCATCCGCGAATTGACAATTCTTCCACAGCCTCTTATCGTTCCCTCGGCGTTCTTGGCGTCCAGCGCTCACCGCGCGACTCCGAAGCGCGACCGCGAAAAGCAGGAGAGCTAGAATTTATATGCGAGTTGGAGTCTTCACCCCGCTGCTGTCACAGCTCCCGCTGGACAAAGTTTTAAAAAAACTCGCAGCGCTGCAAATCACCACCGTTGAGCTGGGCACCGGCAACTATCCTGGCGACGCGCACTGCAAGCTGGCAATGCTGGAGAATAATTCGGGGCTAAGCGATTTTCGCAAACTGCTGGCGGATCACGGCGCAAGCATCAGCGCTCTAAGCTGCCACGGAAACCCACTGCATCCCGATAAGACGCGCGCGCAACGCGATCGCGAAATCAGCCGCAAGACGATCTTGCTGGCAGAAAAACTTGGAATTTCCGTGGTCGTCGATTTCTCCGGATGCCCGGGCGATTCACCGAACGCCATCGCTCCCAACTGGGTGACGTGCGCCTGGCCGCCCGACTACCGCGAAGTGCTGGAGTGGCAATGGAACGAAGTCGTGGCGCCGTACTGGATCGAGCAAGCAAAATTCGCCAGCGATCACGGGGTGAAGATCGCCATCGAGATGCATCCGGGATTTGTCGCCTACAGCCCGGAAACGATGCTGAAATTACGCTCCATAGCGGGTCCCGCGGTCGGATGCAATTTCGATCCCAGCCATCTTTTCTGGCAAAATATCGATCCTATCGCGGCCGTTCGCGTGCTTGCAGAGGCCATTTTCCACGTTCACGCGAAGGACACGCAGTTATATTCCGCAAACTTGCCGCTGACAGGCGTCCTGGATACCAAACCGTACACAGACGAACGCGTGCGCGGGTGGATTTTTCGCACGTGCGGCTACGGACATGGCGCCGAATGGTGGCGCGAGTTCGTTTCCACGCTCCGCATGTTCGGATACGATTCCGTTCTTTCGATTGAGCACGAAGACAGCCTGCTCTCGCCTGAAGAAGGTCTGACCAAGGCCGCAAACTTCCTCAACAGCATCGTAATCCGCGAACAACCCGGGGCGGCATGGTGGGCCTAGCGCGGATGAACAATGCAAACAAAGTGCTTCGAAAAACATTCTTAGCGGCTGTGCAATCGGATAGTTCGCGACGCACCAAAATAACAATTGCAGGAAGCGCTGCCGCGTGCTGATCTTCGCCGTAATTACAGCCATTTTTATCTACGGAATGATTGCGTCGATGCTGGGCACAATTCTACCCGACCTGTCGACTCGCTTTCGCTTATCACCCAGCCAGAATGGCTCAATTGCTTTCGCGCAAGCGCTGGGTCTGATTATTGCATCCGTCGGCGTCGGTCCACTACTCGATAATGAGGGCAAGAAGATCGGCCTGGTTCTCGGTCTGGCCTTCATCGCTGTTGCGCTGTTCGCCCTGCCGCGCTCGAAGGGTTTTCGCAGCATCCTTTTTTTGCTGTTTCTGCTGGGGGTGGGCGGAGGCATTGTGGTCACCGGCGCGAACGCATTGGTCAGCGACGTGGGTTCCGCGCATCGAGCCGTCGCACTGAACCTCACGAATCTATTTTTCGGGCTGGGCGGCCTCGCTACACCGTTCATCTCCGCCAATCTTTTCGCGCGAAATTGGGTGCGCCTCTGTTACACAGTCGCCTGCCTGACAGTGGTTACAGTAACGATTCAAGTTTTTACCAGAATGCCAGGGCCAAAAGGCGATGAGAGTTTCGTTCTTGCGGATGCGGGCACAGTACTGGGACGGCCGCTGCTCTTTGTGCTTGGACTTTTTCTATTTCTTTACGTGGGCTGCGAGGTGGGCATCTCGAACTGGTTGCCACGGCACCTAATTGCGCAGGGCATTTCCGAAACGCGCGCCCTTAACATTCTTTCTCTAGGCTTCGCGCTAGGCTTTCTGATAGGACGCGCAGGCGTAACGCCGTTCCTCGTACACATATCGGCGATAAACATCACACTGATCGCGTCGTCAGGGATGGCGATTACAACTTTTTTGATGCTGCGAGCGAACAATCCCGTGGTCGCTGGCTCTCTGGTATTTCTCGCGGGGGTTTCGATGGCGCCCGTTTTTCCCACCACCCTCGCCATTGTCGGCGATACTTTCCCGCGCATGACCAGCACCGCGATAGGCTTTGCAATCACGTGCGGATGGACGGGACTCGCAGTCAGTTCGCGGGTGATTGGATTAATCGCTGGCAGCGATGCGCTGCGGCTAAAGAAGGCACTACTGGTAATCCCAGCGTCCGCTGTACTGATGGTCGTTCTTAATCTTGTGATCCGCCCGATGCTGCACTAGAGAGGAAGCACTCGCAATAAGGATCAAACCGTTATCGCGTGCATGTAGTCAGCGTCGATCTTCAGCGCCTCCATCGGCGGCATATCAAACTGCTCCTGCTCGATGAACGCATGCTTGATGTTGGCCTTCTTCGCGGCCTGGAAAATCGGACGGTAATCAATACTTCCACGTCCCAATTCCGCGGAAGGTGGCGGCGCGGAATCCGTGGCCGGCGCGTTGCTCAACTTGAAGTCTTTCACATGCAACATTGAGAACCGCGCCGGATAGCGGGTCAAGTAATCCACCGGGTTCTTGCCTCCCACGACCACCCAACCGCAATCCATTTCCATTGTCACTTTGGCGGGGTCAGTGAGACGAAGCAACTCGTCATAGATCACGACGCCATCGAGCGTACGAAATTCCGTGGTGTGGTTGTGATATCCGAACCTGATTCCGGCGGCATTTACCCGCTCGCCAATACTATTAAACTTGTTTGCGTTCCACCGCCAATCGTCGAGCGTCATGGCTTCGCGGCTGGCGCGCGCTTCCCCAGGCTTTGCGCGTGTAACATCCTGCAACGCCGGTGACGAGCAGATAATATATTCAAGCCCCAGCTCTTTGCCGTACTGAATCATTTCATCCACATGGGGCAACAGATCCGCCATCGGATAGTGAGCACTGACGCAATGCAAACCAGTTTGATCCATGATTTTTTTAACGTCGCCGGCGCTACGGCCGAAAAATCCCGCGGCTTCCACTTCGCGATAGCCCATCGCGCTCAATTGTCGCAGCGTTCCTTCATAGTCCTTCGGCAGCAGATCGCGGACGGAGTACAGTTGCAGCCCTAGAGGCAGCCCCAGGGGATTCGCCATCAACCCTGGCGCGCCGACATACATAGCGGTGCCAGCGGCACACACCGAGGCTACCTTCAACAATTCTCTTCTCGAAATATGGTCCATTCTTAAAACCCTCGCATTCGCTCTCTCTGCATATCAATGGCGTTGAAGATGACGCAGCCAAATCGCTTCGTAGAATAAATAGAAAGCTCGCTTTATCCCCGGATAGTCCTGGAGCCTGCATCCCAGGTTGCGACGGTCTTTTTGAAATACGCGTAGTTGGCCAAGTGACAACCGATCGCGGCATTGTTGCCAAATATTTCGTTTTCCACCGGCGACTTGCGCGTTCGCACCGCATTGAAGAAATTTTCCTGGTGAGCTGAAACGTCACTGTAGCCAAAAGGCACAGTGAAAGTTTCAGATTCAATGGCCCGATATTCGAGGGGCGCCGGAGCCGGATGATCGGCAGCCCATTTTGCAAGATATTGGTTGCGCAAACGCGCGGGCCAGCCCTTCGTGGAGTAGGTCTCGGGCTTGGCAGTGATATCCTGCGGCGCAAAAGTCATAGTCTGATCGATAATTTCCAGCGTCCCCCTGGTACCGTGAAATTTAACGGGCTCGGGGCCTTGATTGTTCAGATCGCAATAAAGGGAGATGCGGAAGTTCGGATAGTCGTAGATCGTCTCAATCAGGTCCGGAAAATCGCGGTCATCTTTCCAGCGAAATAGTCCGCCGGCGGACTGCGCGCGCAGCGCCACCTCATTCGTTCCGGAAATGAAATGAATCCCCGACAGCAAATGGACGAACAAATCGCCCGCTAGCCCTTCTCCGTAATCGGCGAAGCAGCGCCAACGGAAAAAACGCGCTGCATCAAAGGGCCGCTGCGGCGCGCCGACAAGAAAGGCATTCCAGTCGATAGTCTCCTCGCTCGCGTCCGGCGGAATGGGGTAGACCCAGGCCCCGCTGGGCGAATTGCGATTGGAAGACCCTTCGATCAAAAATACCTCGCCGAGCGCTCCGGACGAGTACAGTTCCCGCGCTTTCTCATAAATAACGTTGCTGACTCGCTGGCTGCCAACCTGCATGACACGGTTTCCATTGCGCACCGCGTCCACCATCGCAAAACCATCTTCCACGGTGTGCGACATGGGCTTCTCGCAATAAACGTCCTTGCCCGCGGCGCAAGCATCCACCACGACGCGGCGATGCTGATGATCGGGCACAGCCACAATCACAGCATCCACATCTTTCCGATCTAGAATTTCTTTATAGTTTCGCGCGACGGGAACTTGTTTTTGAACGGCCTCCTGCGCTGCCTCGTGCCGGCTGTCGTAAAGATCGCACACCGCGACACACTCGACTCCGGGCACGGCGAGCGAAGCGGTGAGCAATTCGCAGCCACGGGTTCCGGTACCGATGGAAGCAAAGCGAATCCGGTCACTGGGCGCCACCATGCGATTGGCGCCCCAAAACGCGGCCGGCTGCAGCAAAGTGATTTTCGCGGCAGCTTTGGCAGCGACCGATCCTGCACCGATCTGCATAAACGTCCGACGAGTCAAAGCATCCATTCTGGTCTACCTCTCTTATTTATCGTCGGCATTTGGAATTAATTCATAACTCACAAAGGCCAGATGCTTGCTATCCGGCGCCCAGGACGGAACATTTATAGTCCCTTGACCGCCGAAAAGCCTGGTCAACACGGTGATTTTACCGTCGCTCATGGACCGCAGGCGCAACATCACATCTTTATTCTGCGGATGCCCCTCGATGCTCTGGTCGTAAGACAAAATCACCATCCACTGCCCATCCGGCGAAATGTGCGGAAACCAATTATTGAAATCATCGAAAGTAATTTGCGTCTGGTCACTGCCATCAGGACGCATGCGCCAAATCTGCATTAAACCCGTGCGCACGGAATTAAAATAGATATATTTTCCATCTGGAGAATATTCCGGCCCGTCATCCAGGCCTTTGGCGGTGGTCAGCCGAGTTTCCTGGCCGCCCACGGCAGGAATCGAGTAAATATCAAAATCCCCATCGCGCTCGCCTACGAAGGCCAGGGTCCTGCCGTCAGGAGACCATCCGTGCCAGTACGAAGGCGACTTCTGCGTGATGCGGTGCGGGGCGCCGCCACCGGTGGGAACGACATACACAAGCGAGCGATGTTCCTCCTGAGACTGGTCGCTTATGGCAATGAATTTAGAATCCGGCGATATGCCGTGATCGTTATTGCAGCGATTCGCGAAACCGGTATCGATCATGACGGGCTTTCCGCCAGCGACCGGCAAGCGATACATGTGACCTTCCCGATTGAACAGAAAAGAAGTTCCATCACGCATCCAGTTGGGCGCTTCGAAATGCTCGGGCGCGACGTAAACGATGCTGCGATTTCCCGAGTGGGTAGCGATCGTCTGGAGCGTGCTGTAAAGAGTAGCCGGAGCACTGGCATCCGCAGCGATCGGTTCGACGCTTACGTTCGAAAAAACAGCTCTGGATGCGGAACCGCCGGCGCCCAAAGCTATGGCGATCCCCACATAAAACGTTCCCTGCAATGGAACGGGAATCGACGCGCCTGACGGAATGAGTTCATTCTGACCAGCGCCATTTGTGGCGACGAAAAGGTAAGCGTAAGCGCCGCGTTTTACGATGCGCAGCCGCACGGGGGTCGCGGCGTTCGATTGAATTTCGCGCCTGGTGCCACCCTGTTCGTCGCGAAATTGCAAGGAAGCCGATCCATTTTGCTGCAGCGTGGCGCCGGCAAAAACCGAATCTGCATCGAGAGCCTGCCGCAGCATCAGCATGGCCTCGCCATGTGCGTTAGCGTCCTCTGGTGGGAACGCAATGTCAGCAGTAAGGGAAACGTCACCGGAGAACTGTTTCCACACGAAGTGCAAAACGTCCGCCGTCGCTGCGGCACCGCCTGCCCCTCCCGATAAGGTGTAGACCTTCTTCGCCGCGTCATATGCGGCGGAACCGGGATGACCAGCGCTTGCGCCAATATCCTGGTGATTCTCAAATATGCCAATGTGGGTCTGAGCGTCTTGTGTGCCGGAGGAGGGTCCGCCGAACAATAGGAGCAAGAGCATGGAGCCAATCGCAGCAGCTCCGAAGTTGAAATAGCCGATTGTGAAATGCCTTGTGGTGGAGTTTTTTCGAATAATAGATCTTAATGCGAGTATAACGCAGTGAAGAGATTCAGCGGAGTCGCTCAAAGTTAAAACTCCATGCGAGGTACTCTACCTCAGTTGGCTTCTCAAAAAAACGCATTCTGCATCCGAACGCTGTCCTGCGCGAGCGAACGGTGAGGTGCAGGCAGCTGAAGTGGAAGGAAATGAAGTGAATGATTTCTGTAGCTGGACAAATTTTTTCACTATCGCCGCGACATTTTATTAACTTCGCTGCAAGGAGGGGAATTGGACCTGCGCTCGGATTGCTAAAGCGCCGCGACGCTAACGGCCGCGGCACTTAAATTTGCCGGCGCTTAATTGGGCAGGGTAATCCGCTGAGTTTGATTTCTATTTAACGCTGAGACTCAGCATAGCGGTGTGCACAGTGCCCCCGCTGCTACCCGTGACGGTAACGGTATTCGATCCGGACGAGCTGCCGGTCGCTCCGTTCGACGCACAGCTGGTTTGAAAAATCACAGACAGAACAACCAGGACCAGCGAAAAGCAGAGCGCAAACCCGCGCCGCCGATTTCGTCCGGCCAAGCCAAAGAAGACGACCAAAAGCAATCCCAGCAAACACGCCGAAACATTCAATAAAATCCTGGTCGAAGGCGGCAAACGCAGCCCAACACCAACCGGAGGCAAGGAAGCGTGCTCGACAGTGGCAACGGAAATCGTCGCACTAGCACCCTGCGTCAACGAGCCAGGGCTCGCTGAACACTGGCTCATCGGAGCCGTGCTGGTGCAGGACAAAGTAATGGAGAAAGGAAAACCATTCTGCGGCGTAAAGCTAATCGCATTTTTGTAAACAGCAGTTTGCCCGGCAAGTATTGACGCGCTCCCGCTCCCATTCACAACCAGCGAGAAATTCGGCGCCAAAACGGAAAAAGTAGCCGCGGCAGAGGCTCCGCCACCCGGCGCAGGATTCGAAACGGTAACAGGATCGCTTCCCACAGAAGCGACAGCCGAAGCGGGAATGGCTGCGGTCAGCATGGTCGAACTAACAAACGCGGTCGACACCGGCTGCCCATTAAAGTTCACGGCCGAACTCGAATTGAAATGCGATCCGCTGACAGAGAGCGTAAACGCAGCACTACCCATAGCAACATTCGCCGGCGAAATACTTCCCAGGACCGGTAAAGGATTATCAACCATAAAGAGCGAAGCACTCGAGGAACCGCCAAGCGGCGCCGAGTTGCTGACGATCACCTGGTTAGAACCAGCCGTTGCGAGGCTGGACGCAGGAACGGCAGCAGTCAGCGAAGTAGCGCTAACGAAAGTAGTGGGCAAAGCCACGCCATCGAAATTTACAACCGCGCCAGAATCGAAATTCGATCCAGAAACAGCCAGCGTAAATGCGGCGCTACCGGCAACGGCGCTCGAAGGCATAAGCGTGCCAAGAACAGGAGGAGCCAAAGTGACAGTAAAAGTAACCGCGCTGCTAGGACCCTGACGCGCAGGATCGGTGACCGAAATTTGGGCAGTCCCCGCAGCTTGCAAAAGCGATGAAGGAATCGACGCTGAAAGTTGCGACTGCGAAATAAAAGTGGTAGGCAGCGCGGTGGTAACCCCGCTTACCGTGAATTCCACCACCGATTGAGCGCTGAAGCCGTTGCCGTCGATCAACAATGACACAGCACCGGACCCAACCGTCGCCGACTCTGGCGACACCGCATTCAATTGGAACGTTACCGCGGAAAGCCAGTTGTTCACCAAATTCGCCGCATTCACAGAACCCAGACCGGTGGCGAAATCCCATCCAGCTTGCGTGCCGTAGGCGGGCTTATAAGAAGAATTGGAAAGTGAAAGCACTCCGAATTGGCCAGCAGGCGAATAGCAGTTGAACAATGTACCGGTCAGGGTATAGGGATTCGTCTGGCACGGAACATCCATATCGCCTTGCGTAACATCGTAAAAAACGCAGCCGGCACCGACTGCATTGCCCATTGACGAATTACAGTTGCCGCTGCCGCTGCCTCCATATTCCGCGGCGGCCAAAGCATAATACGTAGGATTTGGATTTCCCCAACGACTCGCGGTGCTCTGATTCACGAGAGACTGAATCCCGGCCATGATCGGCGAGGCAAACGAAGTTCCGCCCGCCAGGCTCCAACCGCTGGGCGCGCCGGCGCACACAGCGCCGCCGCCTCCAACATTCGAATCGCAGAAAATATAGCTGTGACCCCAGGCGCCGTTAGCGGCAAAAAGTGAGACGTCCGGAATATCGCGCACGCCGTCGGCGGCACTACCAGTGACGCTTTGCCATGCCGGCTTCGCATACCCAGCGCAGGTTCCGCCAACAACGCCAAGATTTGAAGGTCCACCAGTGGCGCAGCCGCTCGGTCCACCGCTTCCCGAAGCCGTAGTGACGCCCTCGCCCGTGTCACAAAGTCCTGCGAGCCCATAAGTCGTTTTGTATCCCAAAAAGCCGGCGATCAAGGCGCTCGCGCAAGAACTATTCCAGGGAATTTCAGGAACGTACGATATCGCCGAGCCGTAAGCAGTAGTGTTCGAAGAGTTCCAGTAAGTAGCATTGCTCCCAGCTTGCGTATCACCGAAGTCAGTACCACCGACCGCCCGTTGTAAGGAGTGGACGCGAAGCCACTGACGGCTACGCCGAAAATCGAGTACGGCTCGTCGGCGTCGCAGCTGGCCGCTCCTTCGTCTCCGGATGAAACAAAAACCGATACTCCTTCAGCCACAGCCTGCTGGTATGCGGAGCTATAAGCGGCATTGGCGCTTGAGCCGTTGAACACCTCGCACTCGCCGTAACTGATGCTGATAATAGCGGGCGGCGTAGGACCGTTGACAATATTTTGCACCGCGATCAGGCCGCCGAAGGTTGGCGTAGCACCATTGTCGAGAGTTGCATCGCTGCAGGAAGCAAGATGTATGGCGGCATTGGGGGCCGCGGCGCTGGACCATTCGGCGTCAAGAATTGCTTCGGCATCGGCGCCAACGCCATTGGGATCCACTCCGGGATCGCCGCAATTGTTAACGCCATTCAGTTGCGGATGCACCTGCGAAAAAGATCCCGAAGCGAACCTGTTTAAGCCAAATGTTGAACGAAAAGTGCTCCAGTCGCCGGTGTTGAAAACGTCCGTGTCCTCGATTACCACGATCGTTTGGCCTTGTCCGGAAATTCCCTGGGCAAAAAGAGGACTCAAGTTGTAAATGGTAGCAAGATCCGCAGGCACCACCGAAAAGCAAGAGGCGCTCAACTGGCAGGGACCGGCCGAGGTGTATTTCGCGCGCGGCTTAAAATCGTTCAACGACACGATTCCAACGACGACAGGCCCAAGCGCCGCTGGAATCTGCGGATCGCTGATATTAGCCAGGCGCCTTTTCCCAGCTACATTCAAATAATGTATTTCGGTGTGAAACGCCGCACGACCTGCCCCGCTGTGCCGGAAAAATCGACCAAGATGCCGTCCGGGTAAACCAAATTCACTTCGAATCCCTGGCTTTTCAGCCAGCCGCTGATGGCCGCGAGATCTTCTGGAGCCAATCCGTAAGATTCACCGAACTGTTCAGCCGTCAGCCATTGATGAAAATTTGGCGAGCTGGCATCGTGCAGCTGATCGATATAGCGATCAAGTTCCTGTTCCTGTTGCGGCGACCGCCGCAGTTGCAGAAACATGTGCTCCATTCGCAATGAGTCCGGGACGGCTCCGCGGTCGTTTTTCTTGTTCGCTTCAGGGCGGGTATTGCCCGGCAGTTTCAGCAGGTTTTGTTCGCTGATGGCCGCGGTGATGCGCGGCTGCGGCCTCGACGATTGCGTTTTGGCAGGCGAAGATAAAAAGGCGAGAAAACCCAACAACAAAACCGCAGCCAGAGAAACTTTCCATGGAAATCGCATTCATCGCCCCCGAAATGTTTTAGTCGGCCGAAAAAAAATTGAAGTATGGCAAGCGCACAAATGCGATTTTATGAATTTCCGCTCGAGTTCATCGCCATCAAGCGGTACTGGAACGCAAGCCATCGGAACCAGCACAGACGCAAGAACCCTTGGAATGCTGGCATCAGCACTTATAATGCCGATTTGATAAGCGTGCGACTAAGCTTCTGAAACGTAAATCCATGTTGGTGCGAGACTTAGAAGAGCGAGTGTCCCAAAGTCTTTGCCGGGCTGCCTGGCGGCGGTCTCTCACTGGCTCGTAAGCGGCCTTTTCCTGTCACCTTTCGGTGACGCAGCAACGCCGGCACGATTGGAAGTTAGCAGGGATGCCTGGCGTCAGCGCGAGGATTGAGTCGCGGTCGCATTTTCCATGGAGGGAGGGGCCAGAATTTGCTTCACTTCGATTTCTTCGTCGCCTTGACGATTGACCGCCGTGCGATTCTCGCGTAGTGAGTGCATGGTAATCAGCGCTTGCACCGCAGATGCGCTGTGATTTGGCGCAAGCACCAGATTAATGACTTCCAGGAGACCTGCCCGTTTTATGGGTTTGGTGAGATATGCGCTGATGCCAATGGCCCGGCACTTTGCAGCGTCGCCGCGCCAACCGATGGACGTGAGCATCACAATCTTGCAATCGCCGAGTGCAGGATTCTTTTTGATCTGATTGGCGATTTCGAACGCGTCTTCTCCCGGCAACTGCGCATCGAGCAGAATCAGCGGAAACGTGAGTCCGAGTGCTTTAGCTTTTTCCAGTTCGGCCATTGCCTGCGAACCGCCATTGGCTAGCGACGGATGCATTCCCCAACAGCGCAACATCTCCCGTAGTCTGGCGACTCGTGCTGTTGTCGTCGATGACCAGCACAGCAATATCCCTCGCCAGTTCACACTCGACCTGAGGAATCAAAATTACATTTTTTTGAATTTCGAAACTTACGGTGAAATGAAAGGTGCTTCCCACGCCAACCTTGCTTTCCACCCAGATGCGGCCGCCCATAGCCTCCACCAGACACGTGGAGATAGTGAGCCCCAATCCGGATCCGCCGAATTTCCGCGTGGTCGAACTATCGGCTTGCGTGAACTGTTCGAAAATGGATTTCTGTTGTTCCAGGGGAATTCCCACGCCGGTGTCGCTCACCGCAAAATGTAAGGCGACATTCTCGCCCGGCTGTTCTTCTTTTTTCACGCGCAGGATGACTTCCCCCTGTGCCGTAAATTTCACCGCATTGCTAACCAAATTAATTACAACCTGGCGCAGGCGAGTGGGATCTCCCAACAGATGATCGGGGACGTCAGGATCGATGTAATAGATAAATTCAAGACCCTTTTCGTGCGCAAGGATGCTTGCCGCGCCCACCGCTCCATCCAGGCACTCGCGCAAATCGAACTCGATTATTTCCAGGGCAAGCTTTCCTGCCTCGATTTTCGAAAAGTCCAAGATGTCGTTGATCAGAGTAAGCAACGAATCCGCGGAACTTTTGACCATTCCGAGATAAGAACGCTGCTCCAGATTGAGTTCCGTCTCCAGGGTCAGCTGCGTCATTCCGATAATTCCATTCATCGGCGTGCGAATTTCGTGGCTCATGTTGGCCAGAAATTGACTTTTGGCAAAGCTCGTGGCTTTGGCTTGTTCCACGGCAACTTGGGACCTTACCAGGTGCATGGTCCTGTCTACGCCGAATGCGAGCAAGGTGACGGAATAGAGATACAGGAACAGCCTGTAGGTCTCGCTGATTTTCTGTGCTTGCTCATAATCTCGCATGTAGGCAGTGGAGATTGCGTCGATGCCATGCGCAGTGGGGAGCGAGTTCAAACTTTCGGTGAGTGTTTCCACCTGGGGCTTAATGGTTACGATGATTCCGGCGTGCGCCATTGCGCTGTTAAGCGTCGCGGCCAATTCCGGCCTGCGTGCCGCGTCCTTCGATAGAACTTCAATTTCGATATCCAAAGTATCGGCGAGGTCGGAATGAGGCGTCAGATCGAAAAGCAAAATGTCGCGCAACAAACTACTAAGATGATCCTCCAGCGGGTGGTCTTTGCTTTTTTTTCGCGGCAAGTGAAGCTTCGGCAATCAACACCGGAAAATAGCGCAGTGAGTTTTTGAGAATCGCTGTTTGGGATTTGAATGTTTCCACCAGCCGCGCTTTTTCAGATAAAAGTCCGGACTCGCGATTCAGCAGTTGCTCAATGTCTTTTTTCTTGCTGCCGCCAACGAACACAGGGATGTTTTTGAGGCTGGTAATGGTTTTTCGCATTTCTTGAAGTTTTGAACGAAGGGATCGTAGGAACTGAGCAGTTCGTAGCGCGAATCCAGCAGGTCTCGATTTATTTCAGCATCCAGCTGCTTCATCAGTTGCAGATTCCTGGTGAATTCTTCGTGCTGAACGGTGTTTACCGGGCGCTGTTCCACGAATAAGAAAGTCAGCAGCAACGCCGCCGCAGCACCCGATGCAACCTTGCGCATTTGCGCCACCGTCACAGCGGCTTTCCGTTCAGCTCGCCCGTCAGTGTCTTCAGAAACGCGACGATCGATTCGACTTCATCGTCGGTTAGCTGCCGGCCCAGTTGGTATTTGCCCATCATGCGCACGGCGTCGCTCAACGTGGCCGCGCTTCCATCGTGAAAATACGGCGCAGTGAGGGCCACGTTGCGAAAGCTGGGAACCTTGAACATATACATATCCTTGGGATTTCCAGTCACGTTGAAGCGTCCGCGGTCAGATATGGTGATGTTACCCCGGTCGGTGAAGTAGGGCGCCATCACCCCCAGCTTCTGATACATATTTCCGCCAACGCTTACGCCCTGATGGCAACTGGAGCAGCCAAAAGATCGGAATAACTTGTAGCCCGCAAGCTCTTCGTTGCTGAGCGCTTTGGCATCACCGCGAAGGTAACGGTCGAACCGGGAATTCGGAGTGGATAAAGAACGCTCAAACTCAGCGATTGAGTCCTTCACTAGCTCACTTGCAATATCGGCGTTATAAACGCCGCGAAAACTCCGCACGTATTCCGGGGACGCCCGCAGTTTTGCCACGACCTCCGGCCAAGTGGAGCCCATCTCAATCGGCGACTGCACTGGATCATCGATCTGCCTTTCCAGCGTGGGCGCGCGCCCATCCCAAAACTGACTGAAGTTAAAGCCGCTGTTGAGAACGGTGGGGGCATTAATGATGCCAGTTGCTCCATTTATCCCAATCGATTTCGCCTTTCGATCGGTGCCACCGGTTGCAAGATCGTGGCAGTGTGCGCAGGATATCTGGTTGTCGTGCGAAAGCCGCGGCTCATTGAAAAGCCTTCGTCCTAAATCAACTTTTTGCGGGTTCAAATCGGTGCGAGCGACAATCGGTTGAATGGGACCCTCGAATTCAGCAGGAGCCGAATCGTCAGCCTGGACGGAATCGGCCTCCCGCCCTGGCCAGAAATGCGTGAGAGCAACGCCAATCGAGATGCAAACGATAACGATCCCAACCACCCACAGCGCTAGACGGTTTTTCGCGGGCCGAGACGCAGCATCCGAGACTAATTTCATCGCAAACTCCGCGTTTCTATTTGAATCAGGCACTCGACGGTAAGCAGAAGAATTGAAGCACGCGCATTAAAAGTGAACACATCAGCGAGTAATAAATCGGCGCACCAATAGAAATCTTGAAGTGTGATCAGAGGATGGTCAGGCGTGCGCAGATTCTGAGGAGTCCGCGTTGGAACACACAAGGTCTTTGAGTGGCAGAGTCTCTCAGCGCTCAATTCGACCTACAGCAATGCATTTAGAGTTCACCCGTGAGGAGTGACCGCCTACGAGTAATGAATCCCAATATCGCGCATAAACGCCGGTGGAAATCCTTTCTCGAAGAGACTAAACCAAGCAGTTGCTGGAATTTAAGAGAGGAAATAAGCCATCGAACGCGGCACCAGAAATGCCCCAAGAAATGGTGGTAAGTGTTTTTGGAGCCATCATGGAAGCCTTTTGGAACGACGTACGATTCGGCACGCGGATGCTGTTAAGAAGCCCGGGGTTCACAATAGTGGCGATCCTCACACTGGCGCTAGGAATTGGCGCGAACACGGCGCTGTTTTCCCTTGTGAACGGAATGCTGCTAGCTCCGCTCCGATTTCCGCAGGCCGAACGCCTGGTCACTCTATACGAACACAGGCCGCAGTTCGGAAAAGGCTCAATCTCATACCCGAACTTTCTCGACTGGCGAAGAAATAATCAAACGCTGCAATCGCTCGCATCCTACCGCATCGATGATTTCAGCTTAACCGGCCTGGGAGCTCCGGAGCGACTCGACGGCAACATGGTCTCAGCGAATTTTTTCCCGACGCTAGGAGTAAAGCCAGCGCTGGGACAAGATTTCGATTCGCGCCAGGACGTGAAAGGCGGAAAACCGGAAGTGATGATCAGCGCCGGGTTATGGAACAAGAAGTTTGGGTCGGCGCCTGACGTGATTGGCAAGTCCATGACGCTGGACGGGACGGACTACACGATCGTCGGCGTGGTGCCGGCAAGCTTTCATTTGTACATGCAAAATTTTCATGCGGGTGATGTGTACGTTCCCATCGGTCAATGGAATGACGTCATATTTCACGACCGCAATGTTGCGATGGGTATGGACGCAGTGGCACGGCTGAAGCCAGGCGTCACAATCGAACAGGCGCGCGCGGACATGATTCGAGTGACGCGCGATCTCGCATCAACGTATCCCGAAGCGAATACGGACGTAGGCGTAACGGTAATTTCACTGAAGGAAAATATCACGGGAGAGCTGCGCCCCTACTTGCTGGTGCTGCTGGCAGGCGTATTTTTCGTGCTGCTGATCGCCTGCGTGAACGTCGCAAACTTGCTGCTGGCACGCTCGATGCGCCGCGCCCGTGAATTCGCAATCCGCGGAGCGTTGGGCGCGAGTAGAATTCGCGTGATCCGGCAGCTGCTCACCGAAAGTGTGCTGCTCGCGCTGTGCGGCGGCGCCCTCGGCTTGCTGGTGGCGACCTGGGGTATGCAGTTGGCAGTCGGATTTTTGCCCACGAGTTTGCCACGCGCCGAAGAGATTCACCTGGACAGCCGCGTGCTGGTGTTCACGCTGGTAATTTCAGTGTTGTCGGGAATTGTCTTCGGGCTGGCACCGGCATTACGTCTGGTGAAACCGCGCCTGCAAGAAACTCTAAAAGAGGGCGGCAGAAGCGTAAGCGGCGCACGCAGCCGGGCACAAAGCGTACTGGTGATTGCGGAAACAGCGCTGGCGCTGGTGCTCTTGATCGGCGCGGGTCTGATGGTGCGCAGCCTGGGCCGTCTGTGGAGCGTCAATCCTGGATTCAATCCAAAAAACGTATTGCTGATCCGTTTGGCCCTACCTCCTGCTATGACTACTGCAGCTCCTGACGCAATATTCGCTGAGCTACGCCGCGTGCACGACGAAGTCGCGGGAGTTCCCGGCGTCGAAGCAGTATCGCTACAACACGGTGGAATTCCCATGTGGACCGATTCCGAAGATCCATTTTGGATTCAAGGCCGCCCAAAGCCGTCCCGCGACAGCGACATGTCGCGGGGTCTGTGGTACGAAGTGGAGCCCGATTATCTGCGAGTAATGGGAATTCCGCTGAAACGCGGGCGTTTTTTCACGGAACGAGACAACGAGTCCGCACCACTGGTTGTCGTAGTGGATGAAAGCTTGGCTGAGAAGTACTTTCCTCACGAGAATCCCATCGGCAAAAGCATTGTGGATCCGTTCATCGGCAAACCTGCGGAGATCGTTGGTATCGTGGGGCACGTTAAACAGTGGGGGCTCGACGACAAGATCGGCGTCCATGCACAGTTCTATATTCCGTTTATGCAGATCCCGGGGAGGTTTGTGTCGCGCGCGGCGGACAGCACGGGCATGTTCATTCGTACGCAAGGGATTCCACCACGAACCCTTCTGGAAACCATCCGCAAGAAAGTGCAGGAAACCAACCCGCAGGAGGTGGTGTATGACCCTCACACGTTCGACGAATTCATTTCGCGGTCACTGGCGGACAAATGGTTTTCCATGGTGTTGCTGGGGGTGTTCGCGGCGCTGGCGCTGCTGCTTTCCAGCATCGGAATCTATGGCGTGATTTCGTATTTGGTGGGCCAGCGCACACACGAGATCGGCATTCGCATCGCTTTAGGCGCGCAACGTAAAGACGTTCTGAAATTAGTGCTAGGTGAAGGCACCAGGACCGCGATAATCGGCATCGGCGCCGGTCTGGTGGCTGCGCTTGGCCTGACGCGACTGATGTCCAGTGTGCTGTACGGCGTCAGCGCGACAGATCCGCTGACGTTTCTGGCGGTCGCGGCGGTACTTACGCTGGTGGCGCTGGCGGCGTGCTACATCCCGGCGCGTCGCGCCATGCGCGTGGATCCGGTGATCGCACTGCGCTACGAATAAGAGTTTGCAGTCGAACGATTTTGAATCGAAATCTCAATCGGCGGCAAGGTGAACCGTGACCCAAGTCCTGCAGGATCTGCGCTTCGCGATTCGTATGCTGACAAAATCGCCAGGGTTCACGGCGGTGGCCATACTGACGCTGGCTCTCGCCATCGGCGCAAACACCGCGCTCTTCTCCGTAATCAACGGAGTGCTATTGAACCCACTCCCTTACCCGCAACCCGAACAGTTAATCACGCTCCACCAGAGCAAGCCGAATTTCAACACAGGCTCCATCTCCTACCCGAATTTTCTCGATTGGCAGAAAGACAATCACACACTCTCGTCCATGGCCGTTTCGCGCGGCTATTCATTCAGCGTGACGAACCTCGGCAAGGCGGAACAGATCCAAGGCCAGTTCGTTACCTCCGATTTCTTTCCAATACTTGGCGTAAAGCCGGTGATAGGCCGCAGCTTCGAGCCATCCGACGATCAGAAAGGGGCGACTCCGGTTGCAATGGTCAGCGCGGGCTTCTGGAAACGAAAACTGAGCGGCGACAGCAATATAGTCGGCAAAAGTCTCACGCTCGACGGGAAGGAATTCACGATTATCGGCGTGGTCCCCTCGGATTTTGCGCTGACAGTAGATAGCTTCAGCGCCAGCGATGTCTACGCTCCAGTCGTGCAGTGGAACAACGACTTGCTCTTCAATCGCGGCGCGGGCCTGGGTTTCCACGGAATCGGCAGACTGAAGCCGGATGTCTCACTGGGCCAAGCGCGCGCCGATTTCGCAACGGTAACGAAGAATCTCGCAGGCGCATACCCCGACATAAATAAAGGAACGGGTGCCGCGCTGATTCCATTCAAGCAGAGCATAATCGGCGACGTGCAACCGATCCTGCTGGTGCTGTTCTGCGCAGTGGGCTTCGTCCTTCTGATCGCCTGCGCCAATATCGCAAATCTTCTGCTAGCGCGGGCCAGCGGACGAGCGCGCGAATTCGCGGTCCGCGCCGCGTTGGGCGCCAGCAAATCCCGCCTGATCGGCCAACTTCTCACCGAAAGCATATTGTTGGGAATTCTCTGCGGCGCCTGCGGGTTGCTGCTCGCAAGTTGGGGCACGCATGCCGCCTTGAAAGCGCTGCCGGAAACCCTGCCACGCGCCGGAGAGGTCGGCATTGACCTGCGCGTGCTGGTTTTCACAGCGTCGATCGCGCTGCTGGCAGGTATTCTGTTCGGCCTGGTGCCCGCGCTGAAAATTTCGCGCATTAATTTGCAAGACAGTTTGAAGGAAGGCGGCCGTGGAGCAAGCGGCGCGCGTAAAGGCGCGCATAGCGTCCTGGTGGTAGTAGAAATGGCTCTGGCGCTGGTCCTGCTGATTGGCGCAGGTCTCACATTGCGCAGCCTGGTTCAGCTCTGGAACGTGAATCCAGGCTTCAATCCGCAAAACGTACTGTTTTTTGGTTTTTCGCTTTCACCTTCGAGTCTAAAGACAAGCCCCGCTGCAATCCGCGCCGCATTTAGAAATTCCGAGGCGGCAATAGCCGCGACGCCCGGAGTCCAAGCGGTGTCTCTGACTTGGGGCGCATTCCCGATGAGTGTCGACGACGAATGGCTCTTCTGGCTCGCAGGCCAGCCCAAGCCCACCACGCGAAGTGAAATGAACTGGGTCATCGATTATGTAGTCGATCCCGATTACCTGCGGATAATGAGAACACCGCTGCGTAGCGGCCGCTTTTTCTCAGAGCAGGACGATGAGAATGCGCCGAAGGTCGTGGTTATCGACGAAGTACTCGCGCAAAAATATTTCGGAGATAAGAATCCAATCGGCCAGCGCCTGTTCCTGGAAATTGGCGAGGGAGATATGGAGGCCGAAATCGTCGGCGTGGTTGCGCACGTTAAGCAGTGGGGCCTCGATACAGACGACACCGAGAGCCTCCGCTCGCAACTCTACTTCCCATTCATGCAATTGCCAGACGCCACGATGGCGCTTGCGCCAATGGGAATGGGAGCAGTAGTGCGTTCGAGAGGCGCGGTGCCAGGCGTTTTCGATGCGATACGTCAATCCGTGCAGCAGGTAAACAGCGACGAGGTGGTTGCCAACGCACAGACGATGGATGAAATCATTTCAAGCTCTATCGCCAGCCGCCGGTTCTCGATGATTCTTCTGGGAACGTTCGCAGCTCTCGCGCTACTGCTTTCGAGTATTGGAATCTACGGCGTCGTATCGTATCTGGTGGGCCGGCAAACGCGCGAAATCGGAATACGAATCGCGTTGGGCGCGCAAAGACGCGATGTGCTGCGCCTTATTCTAGGCGATGGCGCAAAGATGGCGCTGATCGGCGTAGTGGCAGGAGTGGTAGCCGCACTAGGCTTGACGCGCCTGATGCGCAGCGTCCTCTATGGCGTCAGCGCCACGGACCCGGTGACATTCGCAGCAGTGGTTGTCGTTCTTACTTCCGTAGCCTTGGCGGCGTGTTACCTTCCAGCCAGACGCGCCATGCGCGTCGATCCCATGATCGCCTTGCGCTACGAATAAACCAGAATGAACGACGATCTGAAGAGCAGCGTTCAGCCATCCACGTCCTGCGGCTCATACTGCTGCAAAGCATCATCACTCTTGCCGGAGGCATCGCCGCAGGCGCAATACTCTCGATAGGGTTGATGCCGTTGCTAAGCGACTTACTTTTCGGCGTCACTCCAGCCGATCCCACAACGTATTCCATAATTTCCGCAGCGCTGTTCGCAGTAGGAGCGTTGGCATGTTACATCCCTTCGCGCCACGCCATGAAAATCGAACCAATGCTGGCACTACGCCACGAATAGGCGTGTCTTTTCTAAAAGAGCATGCTCCGTGCGAATGCATGGAGAAGAAACGGATCACCGCAGAGACGCAGAGAACGCAGAAAAAACAAATGCGACCTTACTGTGACGGAGAAATACGAGTGCCGCGAAGACATGTCTTGCGTCAAATTACCCGGATCTTAAGTATTCAATTGAGCGCGAAGCGAAAGCAGAAGCCGCTTTCTCTATTCGTAACGCAGCGCGATCATCGGATCCAATTTCATGGCGCGGCGCGCAGGAGCGTAGCAGGCCCAGAGACCAATGCCGCCAAGCAGCAGCGCCGCCGCCAAAAACGTCAAGGCATCGGTTGGGCTCACGCCTATCAGCAAAGTGGCCATCGAACGCGTAAGCGCCCAAGCAAGCACCATGCCTGCCATCACGCCTCCAATTACCAGCAGCAGTCCCTGCCGCAAGACCAGCCGCAAAATATCCACCCGGCTCGCGCCAAGCGCCATACGAATCCCGATCTCGCGGGTGCGCTGGCTGGCAGCGAACGAAACCACTCCGTACACTCCAACCACCGCCAGGGTCAAACCCATAAGCCCCAAAGCCGCCGCGAGAGTGGCGCCCACGCGAAAGATAAAAAAACCATTTCCGCCCTGCAGGGATTGCCTCATGGTTTCAACGTCGGAAGCCGGCATATTGGGATCCAGCGCATGCACTTCGCGCTGCAGTTGCGTAATCAAAGTTTGCGGCGGCACAGACGAGCGCACCTGCAAAGATCTGTACTCGACGAAATTTTGCGCCAGCGGAACATAAAAATACGCTTCCTTGTCCCACCCGATAAACACATATTTCCCATTGCCCGTCAGTCCCACGATTTCAATGAACGGCCCGGCCGTCGCGCTTTTCAAACTGAATCGCTTCCCGAGAGGGTTTTCATTCGGCCAGAATTGCTGCGCCATTTCCTGATTCACAATCGCGACCAACGGGGCCTTTTCATCGTCAGTTTCGCGGAACGCGCGGCCACGCAGCAACGGAATTCGCATCGTGTCGAAATAAGGAGCGTCCACGCGGTTATATAACACCACAGGCGCCTGCTGACCCGGAGCGACCGGGCGCCCTTCGAAGTAAACCTGGCTGCCGTCGTTCACCATTCCCATGGGCACCGCAAAGGCCAGGCTCGCCGACTCCACGGACGGCATGGAACGCACCCGCGCTTCCAGATCGCGATAAAAATTCTTGATACGCGCCTGGTCATATCCCACTTCTTTGGGATCGAGGGTGAGATTTACCACGTGGTCGGCATCGAATCCCAAAGAAGCGTATTGCGCGTGCATCAGGCTCCGCACAAATAATCCAGCAACGATCAAAAGCACCAGCGACCCCGCCACCTGCGCCACCACCAACACGCTGCGCAATCGGTGCCGGCTCACTCCCGCGGTATCGCTCCTGCCCGCCCCGTGCAACACGCTGTTCACATCCGCTCGCCCGGCGCGCCAAGCCGGCCACACGCCTACTACGATGCCCGTCACCAGAGCGGCACCCATCGCGTATGCGAAGACGCGCCAGTCAAAGCTGAAATCCAGGCGCACAGGAAATCTGGAGTCCGGCAAAAGAGTGGTAATCGCTCCGCTGGCCCATTGTCCTACCGCAAGCCCGCCGACGCCTCCGATAAGCGCCAGCACGACGCTTTCGGTCAGCAACTGACGAATCAACCGCCCGCGGCTCGCGCCCATCGCCGCCCGGATCGCCATCTCGCGCTGCCGCAGCGTCGCGCGCACCAGCAGAATATTCGCCACGTTCATGCAAGCCAGCAGCAGCACCAACGCAGCTAGGGCTAAAAATATTGCAGCGATAAACGGCACGATATTTTTCGCGTAGGGCTGCGGCCGCGCCAATCTCTCTGGAATCACGCGAATCGCGACTCCCTTGTCGGTGGCGGGATATTGCTCGGCCAGCCGCTCCGCCATCACGTTCACTGAACTCTGTGCTTGGGGCAGAGACAAACCCGGTTTCAGCCTTCCCATCACCACCAAAGAACGAGCGCTGCGATCGGTCCAAGAGGCGGTAGCAGCCGCGTCCGACACCGGCAGTAAAGTCAGGGGGACATAGCCGTCGAGATCCAGCGCGAAATTCGTGCCGTGAAATCCCTCCGGTGCCACTCCAATAATCGTGGCCTCCTGTCCATCGATCAGCGCCTGCTTTCCTACGACGCCGCGATCTCCGCCAAATCTTTTTTGCCAGTAGGAATAGCCCAGCACAATGTAAAGATCCTTACCAATCGTCTCCCCCTCCGCCGGAAGAAAGAGCCGTCCAAGGGCGGGCTGCAACCCCAGCGCCGTAAAATAATTTCCGCTCACACGGCCGTAAAAGAATTGATTGGCTGTGCCGTCATAGCTGAGGCCACCAAGGTCAACCTGCGCAGCAAAGATGTCAGAAAATGCATCCGCCTGTTTTTGCATATCGACAAACTGAGGATGGGAAAATGTATATATACCAATGGTGTCGCCCTGCAGCTTCGCGGCCAGCACCATGATCTGCTCCGGCGATTTCGCTGGCAAGGGGCGCAGCACTAACCCATTCACGATTCCGAAAATCGCGGTGTTCGCGCCAATGCCAAGCGTCAGGGTGAGCACAATGATCGCCGTCAACATCGGCGACTTGGCCAGCATCCTCAGCGAGTATCGGATGTCCTGCTTGAATGTGCCCAAGGGGCTGCCCCTCAGTAAGGATAGAACTGTGGATATTGAACTAGCACGTCACCAGCCTCGATTCGCGGCGTTCAACTGCATATGGAATCTGGACTTAGGTTTACAGAGCCGCTGGCGCACATCAGTCAGTGGGCGTTTCCGAGACTGACCAGTTGCGGAATCGAACACCAAGCTCCATTCCTTGAAAATCCACCGGCATGAAACCACACAGAATCCGAAGCACTCCTCTTGGCGGTAAAATGTAGTAATACGAAAACACTAGAGACACAGAGGCGGAGTCGCCTTACCGTTGGTCACCCATGAAGAATCTAAAAAGCGTCGCCAGGAAGATCGCGAAAGCTTTTATCGTCCTTGTCGTACTGTACGCCTTGGTGTCGGCGGCCTTGTTCGCGATTATGTTGCAATCTCCCGACAGGTTCGCCGGCACCATGAAGTATGTTCCCTGGCCCGCTTTTGTCGTGCTGCCTTTTAAGCCTCTGTGGCAGATCGCTCGCAAGGGTAAATATTCCGTAGGCGAAATGGCTCCAGATTTTTCGCTTGAGAGCCCCGATCACAAGGGCCTCGTGCAACTCTCTGCTTTTCGGGGCGAGAAGCCTGTTGTGCTTGTTTTCGGCAGTTACACCTGACCTCCTTTCCGGCGGGAGGTTCCTGCCCTTAACACGCTTTATGAAAAGTATCGAGATCAGGTGGCCTTCTATGCTGTGTACATCCGTGAAGCGCATACCAGCGATGTGTGGCAGGATCCTGACAATATCGACGATCACGTAATTTTCGCGAGCCCGAAAAATTTCGAAGAGCGTAGTGAGATGGGGCAGATGTGTGTCGTCCGGCTAGGGATTAAATTTCCCGCCGTCATCGACAAGTTCGATAACTCAGCGGAACGGAACTATACAGGTTGGCCTGATCGTCTGTACGTGATTGACCGCGACGGCCGCATCGCCTACAAATCAGGGCCCGGTCCATTTGGATTTCGCCCGCAAGGAGTTGAGAAAACATTGCAGGAATTAGTGCCTAACCTAAATTAGTTTCCAGTGTTGATTAAAGCCGGGGTAATTTGGTCTCTCTGGATTCTGCATCCACAGCTTGTCGTTTGCTCCGTATTTTTACGTACGCACCTCTACGCGGCGCTGAATTGAAGATTGTCGTGCCGCGCTCGAACCCGCGAGAAACTGCACTTTCACCGTAGTACTAAAAGCCCAGCCCGATTGAATCGAGTAGGCCATAGCCACAAACCTCCCAAAACGAGATTCTCACAGTGCGCAGAGGACCCCAAACTGAGCCCGGTTCGGCTCTGGTAGTAATAGGCCCTGCAGGAGAGATCATGATGAGGATTACTTCCCGATTCGCCGTCGTCCTAGCGCTGATGATACTGATGTTAGCGGTCCACACCTCGGCGCAGAACGTTAACTATTTTATTCTGCAATCGCCCAACCTGGCCGATGCGCAGGCTGCTTGCCAAACCTATGGCTTGAGCTTGGTTAGTACGATCCAGTCTCCCGACACCTACCTGGTGGCGGCAAGCTCGGCGTACACGCTGCAAGAACTGCAATCTTGGAGTGTAGGCGATCCAAATGTCAGGCGGATCGAGCCAAACCATACGTTTAACGTCCCGGAAGCGACCCAATTAGCTACGTTGACTACTCCTACTATGCCGCAGAGCACGTATATTACTGTGCCGAGTATCGTGAGGCTGTATGGACCAAATGTCTGGGCGTCTTACATACTACAACCCGCTTATTTCACGACCAATGCTTACATGGTCTCCAGCCAATTGGTTCCGCTTAGTCAACTCAGCACGGGTGCTGCTCCTGCTCCCGCCAAGGGGAAATCAAGCAATTCGGCGATTGTGATCGCCGTTATCGATACCGGTATTGACCAGCTGAACCCGGTGCTCACGCAATATGTGATCCCCGGGTATGACTTCACGCGCAATACAGCCGGTTATGCTTCGGATGTTGCCGATTTGAACCAGTCGACTGCGGCAATTCTTGAACAATCCACTGCGGCGATTCTGGAGCAATACCAGATAGCCGTCCTGAACCAATCCACGGCCGCTATCCTGGAGCAATCCACGGCAGCGATCCTGGAAGGCAACGGCGTTCCCGCATATTTCGGGCATGGGACGATGGCAGCGGGTCTTATACACCTGGTAGCACCAAACTCGCAGCTGATGCCGCTTAAGGCCTTCGCTGCGGATGGCACGGGATCTGAAGCGAACATCATCCAAGCTATCTACTATGCCGTGAACAACGGCGCAAACGTAATCAACATGAGCTTTGAACTACCACAGATTTCGGACGCCATGATGAAGGCCGTCAACTACGCAAGCCGCAGGGGCGTAATATGCGTAGCATCAGCTGGAAATGACGCCGGAAACGCACTGGTTTACCCTGCAGCTTTCGGAAACGTCATAAGCGTAGCGTCAGTGAACGTGCTTGGCCAAACATCCACTTTCTCGAACTACGGCCCTGACCTGGTGCAAATTGCGGCGCCGGGCGAAGGACTCATCACGACCTATCCCGGTAGCCACTACGCGCAGGTGTCGGGCTCCTCGTTCAGTGCTGCGCTAGTCTCGGGTGGCGTGTCCGTATTAATTCAGCAGGCAAACAGTAACATTACGAACCAACTGGAAGTCGGAGACATTCAGCGAGCATTTTCCCATGCACTTCCTTGTGGGACGAGCGGTTCGCTAGGCGCCGGCTGCGTGGATTTCAATCAAGCAGTTACCTTTATCAAGGGAATGAACATGCCGAAATCAGCTCCAATATCGGCGAGCAACTAGCCTCGCTGCCTTTGGGCGGGAAGCAATGAAAGGGCGAACTACGACGAACGTAGTTCGCTCTTTTTCTTGATGTCCATCTTCGTGAGCAAATCCAGGGGCCGTCGGCGGCGACCTCAACCCGCGTTACTGATTCACATAAGAAAACATTGAAGTTCCGAGTCTCGCGTGCGTCGTGGTGTAGCCTGAACTCACGACTATTTCGGATCGAATCATCGGCCGGCCGGATGAGCGTGAACACTTCTGCGACCTTATGACTATGCGCTTGCATGATCCCGAGTCTGCCACGGCTGACGCGGCTTTTTGCCGCGGCGATGCCTGGCCTGTAAGTCGCAGGTTGGGCGATTCCCTCCGAGTGCGCGATCTTTGTGTCGATTTTGAGGCTCGTGACGGTTCCGCGGTACGGCGCGTGGACGAAGTCGGCTTCGATCTTCAGGCTGGAGAAGCATTGGGCATTCTCGGCGAGTCGGGCTGCGGCAAGACTACAACCATGTTGGCAATGCTCGGATTGCTGAACCGTGGCGGCAAGGTCGTGAGAGGGTCATGCCGTCTCGGGAAAACTGAACTGATTGGCGCGAAAGAACGAGAGATGCAAGAAATTCGCGGCGCACGCATCGGCTTTGTGTTTCAAGAGCCGTCCCTGGCGCTGCATCCGATGATGCGGGTAAAAGACCAGTTGATTGAGATCTTCAGGGCCCATCGAATTTCAGCGCCAAGACATTACGACGAAGCTGTACTGGCGGCTTTGCAGTTGATATTTCCCTATGATGCTGCGCGAATCGCTGACTCCTATCCTCACCAACTGAGCGGAGGGCAACAGCAGCGCGTGCTCGTGGCTCAGGCACTAGCTTGCCGGCCACAATTTCTTTTTGCCGACGAGCTAACGGCTTCTTTGGATTCTTGCACACAGCAAGACGTTCTAAAGATTATCCAGAACAGCGTGCGGAATTTCGGCGTCGGGCTGCTGATCGTCAGTCACAATCCCGCGATTCTGGCCGGAATTGCCAACCGCATTTTGGTAATGAAAGAAGGACGGGTGGTGGAGTACGGCGCAGTGCGGGAGATTTTCAAGTCGCCAAAACATCCGGAGACAAAGAGACTCTTAAGTTGCATTCCCAATAACCATGAGTGCGTCCCACCCTTCAGATCGGCGATCAGCGGAAAGAAAGAACTCCGCGAGGAGCGCGAACCGGTCTCCACGGTGGAGAGTGGGTCGCCAGAACGGATGCGACAGTGACTACCCCTTTGCTTCGTGCTGTAAATCTGACTAAGACATTTCCTTCCAACCAGACAAGGGCGCGCAGTTCCGCTGAGATAACCGCATTTCAAAACGTAAATTTGGAGCTCCGCGCCGGCTCAACATTGGCACTGGTAGGAAAATCTGGCTCAGGGAAGTCCTCGCTGGCGCTATGCCTCGCGCTCTTTGAAAACGCGACTTCGGGCGAAGTATATTTTGAAGGTGTCTCGACCGCGCGTCTCGGCAACCTGGAGTTGCGGACGCTGCGTTCACAGATCCAGCTAATATTTCAAGATCCGGCCTCGGCGTTAAATCCTCGTTTGAGCGCCATCGAGGTAGTCAGCGAGCCGTTGGCAATTGCCGGAGTGCCCAAGGCGGAACGTCGCCACCGCGCGCTCAGCCTCATAGAGCGTGTGGGTATTACATCGGGCTCCGGAACGCGCCGATCCAGCGAATTCAGCGGTGGCCAAAAACAACGTTTAACAATTGCCCGTGCTTTGATACTGAAACCGAAACTATTGATTCTGGATGAAGCGTTTTCCGCGCTCGATCTTTCGTTGCAGATTCAGATGTGCGATTTGTTACGCGCTTTGCAAGGTGAGCTTGGCCTGGCCTACCTGCATATCACGCATGATTTCGATTTGGTTGAGCGAGTAGCCAACGAAGTCGCGGTGTTATCCGACGGCCACATCGTTGATTTCGGACCAACTTCCCGTGTGTTGAAAAACCCCAGGCATGTCTGCACTGAACAATTGACGGCCGCCATGCTCCGGATGCCCGATTGGTATGTTGCGGGTGCGCGATCGTGATTCGCTACGTTGCAAGGCGTGCGATTCACGTTATTTTTTTGCTCTCAGGCGTTTCGATTCTTTCGTTTTTATTCTTACAACTCGCCCCCGGGGATTATTTCGACGAGATGCGTCTGAATCCGGCGATTTCGGCAAAATCGATCGTGGCTTTGAAAACAGAATATGGAGTCGATAAACCACTGCCGGTTCGTTACGTGCGTTGGGTATCGTCAGTGATGCACGGAGAAATGGGGTATTCGTTCGCTTATAACCGGCCGGTGACGACGCTTTTGTGGGCGAGAGCTGAAAACACATTGTTGCTGACGCTGCCTGCGACGTTTGCCGCATGGCTTATTGCGATTCCGCTCGGCATCTGGATGGCTATACACCGAGGCGGTTACACGGATCGACTTGCTTCAGCAGGCGTTGCGGGTGTCGTGACTGTTCCCGACGTCATTATTGCGCTCGGTCTTTTGTTACTGGCGCTTCGTACGCATTGGTTTCCAGTTGGCGGGATGCTCTCGCTTGACTCTGAAACGATGAGTTTTGGGGAACGGCTGATTAATTTGCTGAGACATCTGGTGCTTCCGATTACTGCATTGGTGCTTGGAATGTTGCCATTTCTTGTGCGGCATGTACGAGCCTCGGTTTCCGATGCGTTGGATTCCGCGTTCGTGCGGAACGCCCGGTCACATGGCATACCGAAATGGCGGATTGTCTTTCGCTATGCGCTGCCCGCTGCGGCGAATCCGTTGATTTCGTTATTTGGTTTTTCGATTGGGCTGTTGCTGAGCGCTTCTTTATTGATCGAGGTAGTGATGAGCTGGCCGGGATTGGGGCCGTTCCTGCTGGAAGCGATCATGGCGCGAGATTTTTATGTGGTGATTGGGATTGTGATGCTGTCGTCCGTTCTGCTGTCAGTAGGAACTTTGATTTCCGATGTTTTGTTGTTCTCCGTTGATCCACGAATTCGGATGCGAGGGCTTGTCTAGCGCGATGCGTCCGGGCCTCAAACTCGGTGTTGCAGTTGCGTTTCTGGCATCGATTCACGGGATCATTTTATTCGCGGGATTTTTTGCACCCGAGAACCCTGTTACCCAACACCGGGACACGCCATACGCGCCTCCTACAGCGATTCATTTTGTCGATTTATCGGGTCAATTTCACCTTCGGCCTTTCTTCTATCCGAATGTTCTGCGGGTCGATTCGTATACCGAGTATGAGGCTTCCGGTGAGCGGCCTTGCCCTATCCATTTCGTTGTTCCAGGAGTGGAATACAAAATTGCCGGATTCCTCCCCTTGCGGACGCATCTGTTCTCCGGTTCATGCGATTCGTCTTCGCCTATGTACTTGATGGGGAGCGACGCGTTTGGACGGGACTTGTTTTCCAGAATTCTATATGGCGGGCAGATCTCATTGTTGGCGGGACTTTTGGCCGCGGGGATGAGCTTGAGTATTGGCACAGTGCTTGGGGCCGCGGCGGGGTTTAAAGGCGGAATCGCTGACGGCTTATTGATGAGGCTCGCGGACTTATTTGTGGCATTGCCATGGCTTTATCTTTTGCTGGGGTTGCGGGCGTTTTTGCCTTTGTCACTGGATCCGCGGCAAGCGTTGTTGCTGGTAGTCATTGTAGTTGGGGCGGTTGGTTGGGCTCGGCCCGCGCGGCTGATTCGCGGCATTGTGCTGAGCGTGCGGGAGCGTAATTTCGTGCGTGCCGCACGAGGATTTGGCGCGTCCGATTTTTATATCGTTCGACGGCATATTCTTCCCGAAACTACGAGCGTGATTCTGACGCAGGCTTCGCTGCTGATTCCGCAATATGTGCTGGCTGAGATTACTTTGTCGTTTTTAGGACTTGGCATCAGTCCGCCGACTGCGAGTTGGGGAAATTTGCTGGGCGATTTGCAGCACTACAACGTACTCGAAAATTATTGGTGGATGTATTTGCCGGCGGTGGCGATGGTGCCTTTCTTTTTGGGTTATCTGGTTTTAACCGCGGCGGTGGAAGAGAGAGCGCGCGCGGTGTCGAGTTGAGAGATGGAAGGCCGATCGGGAGCCGCAGAGCGCCAGGAGAATAGATGTTTGGGCCGAGGAAACTTTTGCAAATATTAACAGTGACCTGCGCGCTGGTCTCCGTAACGGCCGCCGCACAAAATGCGCCGCCAACCACCGGCGAGGATCTGCAACGCGTATCGGAAATCGCGGGACAACCGGGTGGGCAGATTGTGGTTGCCTTGCGCGCCGAGCCGAAGACATTGAATCCCGTCGTTGCCGCGGATAATCCTTCGAAGACTGTTATCTGGCGGATGATGGCCGATCTGGTGCACATCAATCGGGCTTCGCAGAAAACCGAGCCGGCTGTTGCGAAATCGTGGACCGTGTCGCGCGATGGATTGCATTACACATTGAAGCTGCGCCGCGGCCTGAAATTTTCAGATGGGCAACCGGCCGACGCCGACGATGTGGTTTTTAGTTTTCACGTATACATGGACGAGGCGATTCATGCGCCGCAGCGGGATTTATTGACGATTGGCGGACGGCCCATAACCGTGCGCAAAGTGGATGCTCAGACCGTGATGTTCGATTTGTCCAAACCATACGGCGCCGCCGAGCGACTTTTTGATGGGTTTGCGATTCTTCCGCGTCACTTATTGGAGCAGCCTTATCGCGATGGGAAGCTGTTACAGGCCTGGAACCTGGGAGCCGATCCGAAAATGTATGCGGGACTGGGGCCATTTCGTCTGCGCGAGTACGTTCCGGGTGAAAGGATCGTGCTGGAGAAGAGTCCATACTATTGGAAGGACGATTCACGCGGGACGCGACTTCCTTACCTTGATCGCATTACGTTTGTTTTTGTGCCCAGCGACGATGCGCAGATACTGCGATTCCAGAATGGCGACACCGATCTTGTCGATCGTCTTAGCGCGGAAGATTTTTCCACGCTGCAGCGCAGTGGAGCGTCTCGCAAATATGAACTGGCGGACGCGGGGCCCAGCCTTGAATACAATTTTCTGTTTTTCAATCTGAACGACTTGAACGCAAAATCCTTGTCCGCTATATCCGCGAAACAAACCTATTTTCGTCAAACTGCTTTTCGGCAGGCTGTTTCGCTGGCCGTCGATCGCGATGCGATCGTGCGCTTGGTTTATCAGGGCAAGGGTGTGCCGCTGTGGAATCAGCTTGCGTCGACAAATAAGCTTTGGGGGGATCCGGAGCTTCCGAAGCCGCAGCATTCGGTGGGAAGCGCCAAACAATTGCTGGGAAATGCGGGATTCAGTTGGAACGCATCGGGAGATTTGCTGGACGCCGAGCACAATAAGGTTTCGTTTACGATTATTACGAGTTCCACCAGCGCGGCGCGCGTAAAAATGGCGACGCTGTTGCAGGATGACCTGAGGCAAATTGGAATCGACGCTCGCGTGGTGACGCTCGAATTCCGAGCGGTGCTCGATCGCGTTCTGAATTCGCATGATTATGAAGCGTGTGTAATGGGTTTATCGAGCGGGGACGCCGATCCAAATGCGGACTTGAATGTTTGGCTCTCCGATGGTTCTACGCATTTGTGGGATATGGGCGAGCCAAAACCCGCTACGACTTGGGAGGCGGAAATCGACAAGTTAATGAATCAGCAAATGACGACACTTTCGCCCGTGGAGCGGCGGAAGCTGTATTACCGCGTGCAGGAAATTGTGGCCCAGTACAGGCCATTGATTTTTTTGGCCAGTCCCGATGTGCTGGTTGGAGCGAAGGCTAATCTTGGGAATTTTCAGCCGGCGGTATTGGATGATCACATTTTATGGAATGCCGACTATCTTTATTGGCGTAGAAACTGAAAGCGCGACGTCGACCGCTTGACGAAAACAAAGACACCCATGCCCGACATTCAAACGACGACTACTTCCGAAGCCCAAGGTTGGTTTGAGGCTTTGTCGGCAATGGACGTGCGATCCGCCCTGTCTTACTTGAAAACGCATTCCGAACTGGTTTGCCGCGAAACAGTGGTTAAGCTTACCGAACAAATTCCCAGCGTTGGACTTCAGGATACGGACCGAGCGGATCGCCTGGAGAAAGTAGCGGAGTGGCTCGCCGATGAATTGAACGACGATTTCTGCCGCGCTCGAAACGCGCGCGCCGCAGGCCATCTTCGGTCGCGGAGCGGGCACTATCAGCAGGCAGTCGATTGCTACAACAAGGCCGCTGGGCTTTTCGATGAAATGCAACAGCACACTGAAATGGCAATTACGCTGAGCAGCTCGCTGCAGCCGTTAATGTATCTGGGCTATTACGATGAGGCGTTTTCAAATGCGGAACGCGCACGAGCAATTTTTAAATCTCAAGGCGACACACTGCGGCTGGCGCGTCTGGATGTGAATCTGGGCAACGTGCTCAACCGGCAAGACCGCTTTAACGACGCACTGGTGCTATATCGCCGCGCCGAACCTATTTTGGAATCGTTTGCGGCATACACGGATCAGGCGATCGTGCTGATGAACATCGCAGTGTGCACAACCGGATTATTTGATTTCCCCAGCGCCGTAGTGGCGTACGGTCGCGCTCGTGAACTCTGCAACACCCAGAAAATGCCGCTGCTTGCAGCGCAAGCCGATTACAACATCGCGTACCTTTATTATTTGCGCGGAGAGTACGCGAAGGCGATTGGTCTGTACCGGGATTCCCGCGCTTACTGCTCAAGCGTCGGAGACGCGTATCACGCGGCATTGTGCGATCTGGATCAGTGCGAAATGTACCTGGACTTAAACCTGGCGGACGAAGCGGAAAAGCTTGCCTGGCGGGCATTCGCCGGTTTCGAAGAATTGGGTTTAGGATACGAAGCCGCAAAATCGATGGCGTTTCTTGGCGTGGCGTCGATGCAGAGAAATAATGCGACTCAGGCCTTGGAGTTTTTTGAAAAAGCGCAAGAGCGTTTCATTACGCAACAGAATGCCGTCTGGCCGGCATTGCTGGATCTGTATCAAGCCGTCTGCTACTTCAGGGAAGATCGCCTATTTGAAGCCAGGCGAGACACCGACCGTGCCTTGACCTTCTTTTCTCACTCACGGTTGCCGGGCAAAGCCGTGATCGCCCAACTGCTGCGCGCCAGGCTGCATCTGAAAGGCGGCGAACAGGTGGAAGCGCGATACTGGGTCGATACCGCGCGATTCACGGCTGAAAAATCCAAATCGCTGTCTTTGCGGTATTTGTGCGATTACGTGTTGGGCAAAGTGCAGGAAGCAAGCGGAGCGATCGAAGACGCGCATGCCAGCTATCGACGCGCGCGCGAAGCGCTCGAGGCTTTGCCTCAGCGGCATTCGCACGAAGAGCTCAAAGTACCGTTTCTTGAGGACCGCTCTGCAATTTATCAGGCCCTCATCTCCACCAGCTCGCCATTTTCCAAAAATGAAAATGAAGTGCCGGCGTACGAATCGACCTTTAATCTGGTCGAAAAAGTTAAGACCTGCCAGATCGCGGACATTCATCTGTTGAGCCACGGCGCAAGCGAAAACGCCTCGGAAGAAAAGCACAGCCCGATAGCGCAACGCGTGGCGCTCATGCGCGAAGAGATGAACTGGCTGCACAGGCGGATTGACGTGGAGGAACTGCGGCCGGACCAAAAGCAGGAAAACCTGGAGATATTGCGCAGTAAAGCGAACCAGCAAGAAGCGCTGCTGATACATACGCTTGAGGAACTTAAGGCGTCCGGGCAGGATCACATCGTTTCTCAAAGTATCGTTACCGCCTCGCTGGCGGACTTTCTGAAAGTGCTGCCTGCGAAAGCTACTTTTCTCGAGTACTTTGAAGTCCGCGACATTCTGTATGTTTGCGCGGTGAATCAAAATGGCGTCGAGACGCAAGCTTTGACGCCTTGCGCGCGCGCGAAGCGATTGGTGCAGACTTTGCGCGAGCGGTTCGTCCGATTTAAGAATGAGAATGAGTCACCCGCGCAACTCGTGTCCCGCGATGCTCCTCTGGATATGCTGAAAAATCTTTATACGGAATTGATCGCACCGGTGCGCGCGCTGTTGCAAGGCGATCAGTTGATTGTGGCGCCTCACGGTTTTCTGCAGCATTTGCCGTTTCACGCTTTGTACAACGGCACGCAATATCTGATTGATGAATTCGCTGTTTCCTACGCGACCAGCGCGAGTATTTATTGTTCGCACGTTCGCGAGGCTGATTCTCTGCAGTCTCGTTCTCTCCTGGTGGAAGTGTCGAATTTCAGTGACGACGATGAAGAATCGGAATCCTCAACGCTCGCTGCGCTGCTGCCTCATCCAGAGCCGGTATGCGCAAAGAATGTCACTTTGGAGGATTTAAGCAGGCGCGCCGCGCGGTGCTCCGTCGTCCATTTTCTGCAGGATGAGACCGAGGCCGCAGAGGCGGTAAAACCTGCCACAGAAATTGAAGATCACCTGTTCAGACTGGCCGACTTGCCCCATGTGCCTTGGAACTGCGGATTGATTACTCTGCCTAGCGCCGTGACCACTTTTAACACCGTCGATGACGATAACGAAGCCGCGCGAATTGGCCGGGGCTTGCTTCAGGCAGGAGCTAATGGCGTCTTGATCGATTTGTGGAAGGTGCCGGCACGGCCACGCGTGGAACTTCTGCGAAATTTTTATTCTTTGCGTGCACAAAATCCTGGATATGTCTTCTGCTTACGTGAGGCTATGCTCCGTGTGCGTGAGACCTACTCTCATCCGTTTTACTGGGCCGCGTGCTTCTTTACCGCTCGTGCGTAGATGGGGATGCCGCATGCGTCAGATCGAACGGCGTGTCAAAAAAAGTCGGCCGAACTGATTAGTACCTGCGTACCTGAATTTGGGCCGGACGCGCTATAGGCCTGAGCACCCCAAGCGTTTAAGTTGGCCCTAGGGGATTTGCGCATTCGGGTCGATGAAATTAAGAAGCAGGGCATTCAAAGGGGTGCAATTTGCAGAGTAAGTGGCCGTTTCCGAACAACATTCAGATTCCAGAGCAACCTATTGTGACCAGCGGATTGGGTACCGCAATGGACATGAGAGCGCCTCGGCGCGCCCTGTCACCTTCGCTGCATCTTAAACTAGCTGAGGAACAGCTCTTCCAGACTCGGAACGCGGTAATTTGCGCTTTGAACCAATTGCTGGACCTGAAAGATTTAAATACCGGAGTTCATAGCACGCGGCTCGCGGAATTGGCTTTGCGCGTTGCAACGCAACTGCAAGTTAGCGAACAGGAATATCGGGACATCGAAGTTGCTTCGATTCTTCACGACATCGGGAAGATTGGTGTCGCGGACGCAATCCTAAACAAGCCGGGGCGCCTGACGGACGAGGAAACCGCGCAGATGCAAAAACATTCGGAGTATGGATGGGCGATTCTGCGAAGTATCCCGGGGTTTGAGCGGACCAGCTTGCTCGTGCTGCACCATCATGAACATATCGATGGCAGTGGATATCCCGCGAAACTCAAAGGTGACGAAATTCCGCTGGGCGCGCGGATTGTGTCGGTGGTCGATGCATTCGATGCCATGGTTTCGAACCGAAGTTATCGCGCGGGAATGCCGATCGCCGAGAGCCTGAAGCGGCTGAAACAGGCTAGCGGAACGCAATTTGACCCTAAAATTGTCGAGCACTTCGTGCGATTGGCTGCGGGTAGTTTGCCGCACGCATAAAAGTCAAAATACACGCTTCGTTAGTCGCTGCATACTCTTGTCGTTAGCCTGCAGCCAGAAACATTTTGTGTATGGAAATTCGCGACACAGTTGCCTTTGCTTTCACTACCTTCAAAATTCCGCAGCTTATTAAAACAACGGCGGATAAAATCTCGAAAATCGTTTAGGGATGTGAGAAATTGGGAGGCGCATGACTTTTTCAACTGACAGAAGTTGAGTCTGCTCCTCTTCATCGCACCCGGGCCCTTATGACTCACGTCAAATCGGCTAATCCTCTTGCGCCCATAGTTTCGCCATCTGCCGCGAGTAAAAAGCTTTTGCCGTGGTTGGTCGCTTTCGCATTTTTTATGGAATCTCTGGATACGACGATTCTGAATACTGCCGTCCCGACTATAGCGGCAGCTCTTAAAGTCGCTCCCCTCAGTATGAAGGCGGTTCTAGCGAGCTATACCCTGAGTCTGGCGGTCTTCATCCCGATCACCGGCTGGATGGCGGATCGGTTCGGAACGCGCCGGGTATTTGCGTCCGCGATTGGCTTGTTTACTCTCGGGTCTTTTCTGTGCGGTATCTCGACAAACATTCATCTGCTGGTTGCGTGCCGCATTTTGCAGGGCTGCGGCGGCGCAATGATGGTGCCCGTGGGGCGGCTCACCTTGGTGCGAACGTTTGCCAAGTCCGAACTCATTCGCGCCATGAGCTTTGTGGCTATCCCCGCGTTAATTGGGCCGATGCTGGGGCCTATAGCCGGCGGCCTAATCGTCGGTTACTTTCACTGGCGGGTCATTTTCTTTGTGAATATTCCGATAGGGATCGTCGGTTTGCTGATGGTTTATTTTCATCTGCCCGATTACCGTGAGAAGACTCATCCGCTGGATATTGTTGGACTGATTCTTTTCGGGTCCGGGATTGCGTTGCTTTCCTATGTGCTGGAGGTATTTGGCGAACATACCCTCAATGCAGGCGAAATTCTGGGTCTATTGGCGATTTCGTTGGCACTTATTGCGGGCTACTGGCTGCATGCGAGACGGATCTCGTTTCCATTGCTGGACCTCACACTATTTCGCGTTCGGACGTTTAGCGCGTCTGTGAGTGGGAGCTTCTTCACTCGCCTGGGCATTGGTGGAGTGCCGTTTCTTTTGCCCTTGCTTTACCAGGTTGGACTTGGATTCACGCCGATTCAATCAGGGTTGCTGATCATGCCTCAGGCGATTGCTGCCATGAGCACGAAGTTCCTGTTGCCGCGGATTTTGAGACGCATTGGTTACCGCAGCGTTTTGATATCGAATACGCTGCTAATCGGCATCCTGCTGGGACTCTTCGCTACGATTGGCACGCGCACGCCTGTTTGGGTCATCGTGTCCTTCGCATTCTGTTACGGAGCGCTTACGTCGTTGCAATATACGAGCATGAATACTTTGGTGTATGCCGACGTGAGCGAAGAACAGACCAGCAGCGCTAGTTCGATTGCCAGCACGATGCAGCAGATGTCGATTAGTTTTGGGGTTGCTTCGGCTGGATTGGCTACTGCGTTTTTTGTTCCTGACCGGCACCGTTCCAGTCCCGGGGAAATGATTCACGGGATCCATGAGGCGTTGCTGGTGCTTGGCGGATTCACGATTCTGTCTACGATCATTTTTCACAAGCTGAAAAAGGGCGATGGTGGAAACGTGAGCCAGCAGAGGGTGATTCATGCCGGCTAAATTGCCGCCAAGCATCTATTGCCAAAGCGATGGCTAAAAATCAGGATGTGGTGTCGCTGCGAATCTGAAGGGGCCAGGAGGCATGGCCACCTCATTAGACCGTTGTACGGATGTAATAAAACTCGAATGGTCGCGGTTTCCATGAACCGAAAGCTTGCACCTGCAATCTTCCTAGGATTTGGATACCTCTTTGTATAGGATGCGTGAATGCCGGGTGGACGAACGTGTCTCGAAGTGTCGATATTGCCGCCACTGCCGCCAAACAGGACTGCAAGAAAAACATGCATGCTTGCGTTCTTTTTCTGGGTTTTTTGCGTTGTAATTGTGTGCGCGCTGCCGACCGGGTGCAATTCGTGGTGGTTCGGTGGGAGCCCGACTATCGAGTTCAGCAAGATTCCTCCCGCAGAGCAGGGCGGGCGGGAAAAAGTCGACACCATCAGCGGGCGCGTGAGCGGCGCGCGACACGGACAGCGAATTGTGGTTTATGCGCGAAGCGGTCCCTGGTGGGTTCAACCCTGGCCAGATGAAGCCTTGATCCCCATTCGATTCGACGGCACCTGGAGTACATCCACGCACCTAGGTTTCGAGTACGCGGCCATGGTGGTGGATTCCGGATATCACCCGCCGCCGACAATGGATGTGATTCCCGCGCAAAGTGGTCCGATCGTTGCAATCAAAACGGTGAAAGGCACTGGACTAGTTCGTGTGGCGCCGACTGTACCGCTTCACTTTAGCGGCTACGACTGGAATGTTCGCACTATTGCGAGCGATCGCGGTGGTTTGAACAATTTGTACGACGGCGACAATGCCTGGACAGAGCATCTTCGCATCAAGAAAAGAGACGGCAAGTGGTCGTGCGCCGAAGTTGAACTTTCGCGCAGCCTGGGATACGGAACCTACATCGTCGTTGCAGATGATACAAGTCATCTAGAACCTTCCGCAGTTCTTAGCATGAATACATTTGACGACTGGGGCGGAGAGCAGCACTACCGTGAGATGGACGTAGAAATGAGCCGCTGGGGCGACCCCGACAATGACAACAATGCGCAATTCGCGATTCAGCCGTTCTACGTTCCCGGTAACGTCGCCCCATTTGCGGCGCCTTCCGGCACTCTCACAAGTTCGTTGCGATGGGAATCCGGAAAAGCGAGTTTCAAAACCGTTCGGGGATCGTCGATGAGTCCCGGCGCCCCCGTGGTGTCGGAACACGTCTTTACCTCGGGTGTTCCGTCATCGGGGACTGAGCTGTTTCAATTTTTATTTTATGTCGTGGCCAGCGATAAGAGTCCTCTGAAGGATCAGAATGAAGTCGTTATCGAGAAATTCGAATACTTTCCGTGAAGCTGTTGGAGCTCAGACTTTCCGCCGCCACGGCCCAGGGCCGTCGCGAATAACGAATGCGCGCGCTGCGGGATTCATTTGCGCTTTTGTTTTTTTTGCCCTTCTTGTTTTTTCACTAGCCGGTTGCCATTCGCGGCCGTCCAATGTGAGTCCCGCCATAGAGTTCAGCAAGATACCTCCTGCAGCCCAAGGGGGCCGCGAAAGGGTGGACACTATTTCCGGGCGAGTGACCGGAGCGCGTCTGGGGCAGCAAATCGTCGTGTATGCCAGAAGCGGTCCTTGGTGGGTGCAGCCCTGGCCAGACCAGGCGCTCATTCCAATTCAAGCCGACTCGACCTGGAGTACAACCACGCATCTTGGGTTTGAGTATGCTGCTTTATTAGTTGATCCCGGGTATAACCCGCCGCCCACGACGGATCTTGCTCCTACCGCTGTTGGTTCTGTGGTGGCGGTTCAAATTGTAAAGGGTGTCGGCCCTGTACAGGTGGCGCGCACCGTACCGCTGCGATTCAGCGGTTACGATTGGGAAGTTCGCACAATCGCGGCAGACATCGGAGGAGTAAACAATCTTTTTGATCCCGATAATGCGTGGACGGATAAAAGCGGCGCTTTACATATGAGAATAAAGAAAAATGAAGGCCGTTGGACCTGTGCGCATTTAACCCTTTCGCGCAGCCTGGGATACGGTAGGTATAACTTTGTCGTGAGTGATACGTCTCATCTGGAACCTGCCGCGGTTCTGAGTCTGACCACGTTCGACGAGTGGGCGGGAGATCAGCATTACCGCGAGATGGACGTCGAGATGAGCCAATGGGGCGACGCCACCGACAAGAATAACGCGCAATTTGCGATTCAGCCGTTTTACGTTCCCGGGAATGTAGCGCCATTCAGAGCGCCCGCCGGCACGTTGACTCATTCTTTTCATTGGGAATCAGGAAAGACAAGCTTTAGAACCGTGCGGGGATCTTCCCCCAGGTCCGGAGGGAGTGTGATCTCTGAACACGTTTTCACGTCGGGCGTGCCATCGCCCGGTCAGGAGAAAGTCCTGTTGATGTTTTACGTAGTCGCCAGCGATAAGAACCCTTTGAAGAAGCCGAACGAGGTTGTGATTGAGAAATTTGAATACCTCCCGTAATTGTAAAGGAAACGTGGACTCGCTGCGTGTAATCGGCTGCGTCATTGCAGCGGTTGGTCTAATCTTCTTCGCGTTCCCTGCGCGCGCACTGGATCCGAACCGGATGGCTTCACAGTACGTGCATGACCGCTGGGGAAGTGAACGAGGATTCACCGGTGGATCCATTTCTTCCATGGCGCAAACGCCGGACGGATATTTGTGGATCGGAACGGAAAAAGGCTTGTTTCGTTTCGATGGTTTGACGTTTCGCGCTTTCCCCCAAGCTAGTCCGGCGAATTTCGCAGTCGGTCCGGTGCAGGCGTTGATGACAGATGCCCAGGGCAATCTCTGGATCGTTCTACAGAGCACAAAAATTCTGCGGTACCGCGATGGTAAATTCGAGCCCGGGCACGATGAAGTGGAGGCTGGCATTACATCTGTGAGTAAAGAACCGGATGGCACGGTTCTTTTTGCATCGCTTGCTTTGGGGACAATTGCATACCGCGGCGGAAAGTTTGAGATTCTTTTCGCTCCGGGCGTAAGAACGAACTACACAGCGCCGGGGGCGTCGCCGGAAATTAATGACGAGCTTACCACGCGCCGCAGTTGGGCCACGGGAGTCACCGCCCACCGGCTGGCCGACCCCAACTCCGCGGTGATTTCGATAGCCGAAACCGGCGACGGAAAAGTGTGGCTCGGAACGCGGGATAAAGGATTGTTTTATTCTAAGGACAGCCGAATTTCAGGAGTCTCCAAACCATCGGACGATAAGAAAATAAACTGCCTGTTGCCGATGGAGAACGATGAGTTATGGGTCGGAACCGACTCGGGCCTGGTTCGGTGGAATGGATCCGAGCTTAGCGGCACCGGGGTGCCCGATGTTCTCGCCCATACACAGGTTCTTTCGCTAGCGCGCGACCGGGACGCTAACATTTGGATTGGCACTTCGCGTGGACTGCTGCGCTACAACTCCCAAGGCGTTTTTTCCAGCGACGAATCTAGTCCTCAGACCGGTTCGGCAGTGAATGCGATTTTCGAGGATCGCGAAGGAAATCTCTGGATTGGAACTGCGCGCGGGCTTGAGCGTCTGCGCGACAGTCCGTTCGTCACTTTTTCTGCTCCGAAGGATCTACCTTCAGAAAGCAGTGGGCCGGTTTACGTTGATGTGCGACAACGAAAATGGTTCGCTCCCCTCGATGGTGGACTGTATTGGCTTCAAGGCGGGCACACCGAAGCGGTTCATAATGATGGGCTCGACAAAGATATCGTCTATTCGATTACAGGAAACAACGACGAGATATGGGTCGGCAGACAGAGTGGCGGATTGACGCGTATCAGTTTTAACGGGAATGCAATCAGAGCCAGGACATTTACTCATTCGGATGGACTGATTCAGGACAATGTTTATGCTGTTTATGAAACTCGCGACCGTGCGGTCTGGGCCGGCACGCTAAACGGCGGAGTGAGCGAATACAAGAATGGCCAATTCACGTCATTTACCAGTAGTAACGGGTTGGCTTCGAACACCGTCACTGCGATAACGCAAAGCTTCGACGGGACCATATGGTTTGGAACTCCAAACGGGCTGAGTTCGCTCTCGCATGGACAGTGGCAAACGTACGCGATGCAAAACGGAGGAGCGCCAGGGGCGGGAGTGAACTGCTTGTTTGAAGATTCCGATCGTACTCTGTGGGCCGGCACTTCCAGTGGGTTGGCTTTTTTCGATTCCGGGCACGTTCAATTCCCGCACGATTTTCCGGATTCTCTTCGCGAACAGATCTTGGGGCTGGCTGAAGATCACAATGGCTGGCTTTGGATAACCAGCTCCACTCACGTGCTGCGGGTGAAACGCGATAAATTGCTGCACGGCGTGCTGAGCGCCGACGACGTTCGCGAGTTCGGGTTGGATGACGGGCTGGATGGCGTTGAAGGAGTGAAGAGGCAGCAATCGGTTGTATCGGACGGGCTTGGCAGAATCTGGTTCTCGATGAATAGCGGACTTTCAGTTGTGGATCCGTCGCGATTGACGTCCAGTTCCGTGCCGGTGCTGGTGAAAATGGAAGGGGTTTCCGCGGATGGCGCTGCTGTTGACATAAGCCAGCCAATTCGTATTCCTTCCGCACGCCACCGAGTTACTTTCACGTATTCCGGTTTGAGTCTTTCCGTGCCAGAGCGCGTTCGCTATCGTTATCACCTTGATGGGTTCGATCGCGGCTGGAGCGATCCTGTGGCAACGCGCGATGCGATTTACACGAACCTTAGTCCTGGTTCTTACGAATTCCGCGTGATCGCTACTAATAGCGATGGAGTTTGGAATCAGAATGGCCCGACGTTGGCGGTCACTGTCGTTCCGGAATTTTACCAGACGATTTGGTTTTATTTGCTGGCCGCCATTGTCTCTGGGTGCCTCGCGTGGGTCGCGTATCATCGCCATGTCCGGCAAGTGACGGGGCGCCTTGACTTGCAATACAAAGAACGGCTATCGGAACGCACGCGCATTGCACGTGAATTGCACGACACGCTATTGCAGAGTTTTCAGGGATTGATGCTGCATTTTCAAAGCGCTCGAAATCTGCTGCCGTCACATCCAGCGCAAGCGAGTCAAAGATTAGACAGCGCACTGCAAGGAGCGGAAAAAGCTATCGTCGAAGGACGAAACGCGATACTTGATATACGTTCTGCCGTACTGGTAAATGACGATCTGGCTCAGGCGATAACGGCGTTGGGAGAAGAATTGTCGACGAATTACACTGGCGGAACTCCTCCTGCTCTGAATGTAGTGCAAGAAGGCGCGGCGAAACCCCTGAACCCGGTAGTTCGCGATGAAATCTACCGCATATCGCGCGAGGCGCTGCGTAATGCTTTTGCCCACGCGCATGCACGCACAATTGAAGCCGAGATTGCGTACGGCGAAAAGGCTCTTCGCGTTCGAATACGCGACGATGGCGTTGGCATTGATCCACACGTGATGGATCATGGGGAACGTGCCGGGCATTGGGGGCTGCCGGGAATGCGTGAACGCGCGAAGGAAATCGGAGGAGAGTTCGATGTTTGGAGTGAAGCGGGGGCAGGCACTGAATTGGAATTGAGTATACCGGCTGCCGCTGTTTATAAATCGCTTTCGCATGTCGCGGTGCAAACGGACTCACACGAAATCCGGAAGGAAATGAACTGAGCATGGTAAGCGGTCCCGGTAAAATTCGCATTGCGTTGGTGGACGATCATCCGCTGCTGCGGCAGGGACTTTCGGCGCTGGTTGCCGACCAGCCAGATATGAAACTGGTCGCCGAAGCTTCTAACGGGCTTGAAGCAATTGAACAGTTTCGAATCCACACGCCCGATGTGGTGCTTATGGATTTGCAGATGCCCGGTATGAATGGCATTGACGCAATGATCGCCATTCGCGGGGAATTTCCGGATGCGCGATTCATTGTCTTGACCACGTATACCGGAGACGTGCAGATTGTTCGAGCCTTGAAGGCCGGCGCACGCGCTTACTTGCTGAAAAGCTTGTTGCATAGAGAACTTCTGGAAACTATTCGCGCCGTTCACGCCGGGCATAAGCGCATCCCGCCGGAAGTTGCCGCCGAGCTTGCCGACCACGCAGCCGACGATTCTCTTACCCAGCGTGAAATCGAAGTTCTGCGTTTGATCGCTGCTGGAAATGCGAACAAGTTAGTCGCCGATCAGCTTTCTATCACTGAAGAGACTGTGAAGGCTCACGTCAAAAACATTTTATCTAAACTGGACGCCAACGACCGCACCCACGCCGTAACTATCGCGCTGAAGCGCGGAATTATCGAGCTTTAGCTCTCTAATTGACCTACCCGAAAGAGTTACGTAACCACCCTCATTTTTGGGGATTCGCGCGAGTTGGCCATTGATTATCCTTTCGTTGAGGTTGCTTTGCAGCGCTTATTCTCAATGTTCCCCAACGGCTGGCCGGGGCGCGCCCTACTGCTATTGCGTCTCGTCGGCGGAGCCATTTTAATTCACGATGGGATTACCGCTCTCGTAGGACAGAATCGCGTCGACGTCATCGCCCATCAATCCATTGCTGTTATCGCAGGTTTGTTTTTGGTGATTGGCTTGTGGACCCCTTTCACTGGCGCGCTTATCGCGATTATCGAAGTGTGGACGGCGTTCTACAGCGGATCGGAACGCCTTCGTAGCACGATCCTGCTCGCGACACTCGGAATTGCCTTGGCCATGCTCGGCCCGGGCGTGCGCTCCGTCGATGCCCGCCTCTTTGGAAGAAAACGCATCGATATACCCAATCACTAGGGTTGCCGGAATATCCCTCCAAAGTTGAATCCATTACTATTCCCTTTTGGTAGACAAAAGACCCCCTATCGAGGGTTGTTCCCGAAATCCATCCGTTCCAGAATGGGCCCGCAAAAACACTTTAGGAGGGTAGTGATGAGCGAGGCAGCATTAGTGTCAGCGGCCAGAAACGGACAACGAGCAGCTTTCGAGACGCTTTGCGAGCGTTCGGCGCAGCGGCTTCTTCGGACAACGTTACGCATAACCAGAAACCGTGAAGACGCGGAAGACGCGGTGCAAGACACTTTTCTACGAGCTTTCGTGCATGTGAAAGATTTCGACGGACGTTCCAGTTTTGCTACATGGCTCACGCGGATTGCCATTAATTCAGCCGTAATGATTCTGCGCAAGAAGCGGCCGGGCCGCGAGCTATCCGTCGATAGCTTTGCCGACAAGAACGAAAGCGGGACGACCTGGGAGATTTCCGACCCCACGCCTGGCCCGGAAACTCAGTATGTGGAAGAAGAGCAGAGGCGGCTTCTCTGGGAAGCAATCAGCGAACTGCGCCCTTCGATTCGAAAAGTCGTGGAGTTCCAGCTCGCCCGCGATTGCGCTATGAAAGAAACAGCCAACAGAATCGGAATCTCCTTGTTTGCCGCCAAGTCCCGGCTGTTTCACGCAAAGGCCGCAATACGGAAATCAATGAAGCGCAGCACAATTGGCGGAGCGCCGCTGCTTCGAACGCGAACACGGCCGCGCTTCGTCGACGGAACCGCGGCGTATCGCAAAATCCGTGCGGCGCAGATATCTTGAGACATCTTGCAAAGCACAAGCGACGAACCCGTCATCAAAGCGAATGCCAGTACATTTAAACAGAGTCAATTGACACTCGACAGCGTTGTTTTGGCGGTGCATGATAAACACTTCCGAAATTCTGAACCAGTGGTCAGATGCTCGCGCCACAATCAAACAAAGGAGAAAATCTATGCCCTACTTGAAAGTTGGAAAAGGAAATACTACGAAAATCGATTTGTATTACAAGGATTGGGGAAAGGGGCAACCGGTAGTTTTCAGCCATGGTTGGCCTTTGGATGGCGACGCATTCGAAGACCAGATGTATTTTCTGTCCTCGCGTGGCTACCGCTGCATAGCGCATGACCGGCGGGGTCATGGACGATCGGGCCAGTCTTTCGACGGGAACGACATGGACACGTATGCTGACGATCTCGCGGAACTTGTCGAAGCGCTTGATCTGAAGGATGCCATTCACGTGGGTCATTCGACAGGCGGCGGAGAAGTTGCGCGCTATATCGGCCGACACGGCTCGAAGCGGCTCGCAAAAGCCGTACTCATCAGCGCGGTGCCGCCTCTGATGTTGAAGACTTCCGCCAATCCCGCCGGGCTGCCAATCGAGGCGTTTGATCAACTTCGCGCGGCCGTGATCGCCGACCGCGCACAATTTTTCATCGATCTCAGTTTGCCGTTTTACAACTACAACCGGCCGGGCGTGAAGATCTCGCAAGGAGTTCGCGATGCCTTCTCGGCTCAAGGAATGTTGGCAGGCTTTCCTGCCGCATATTTCTGCATCAAAGCTTTCTCCGAAACGGATTTCACGGAAGACCTGAAGAAAATTGACGTGCCCACTCTAATTCTGCACGGTGATGACGATCAGATTGTGCCCATAGTTGCCGCGGGATTGCTTTCGGCGAAAATCGTAAAAGGCGCGCAGCTCAAGGTTTATCCTGGTTTTCCCCACGGCATGTGCCAAACCCACAAGGATCAGATTAACGCCGATTTGCTGGCGTTCATTCAGCACAGCAATAAAGCATCCGCGTGAGAGGTGGCTTTGCGCCACGGGCACACAGAAACACGCCACCCGCTTATCTGATTTTGTGTTGGTTTGTGACGACGTCGGAACTGGCCGTCACTAAAAGGAGGAGCGCCGGACGTCGGCGTTCCCCGCTATCAAGATTTGAGATGAGTGCATGTAATATTCTATTGGATTTCTAGGACACGGAGATAACTTCACAGACTGAGAGAAATAATCGATTTGCAAGGAGCGACAAGTCGCCGTAGAATCTGGTTCGCGTGAAAGTTTGTTTGGTTGGGTTCTGGCCCTGGTTCGTCCATAAATTGTGATCCAGCTTTTGAAAAAACGGTTTGCAAGCCTGCGCGCTCCGCTTCAGCAGTTGGCTCTAGGTCGGCTGGAAATAAGCGTGATGGAAGTTCTGTGGGAGCGAGGCGACAGCAGCGTGCGAGCCGTCGTCGAAAAGTTAGACCGTCGTCTCGCATACACGACCGTGATGACCACGCTTGATCGGCTGTTCAAGAAAGATCTTCTGAATCGATACAAACTCAACCGGTCATTCGTCTATTCACCCCAGCTGTCTCGCCGGGAGTGGGAGCAGAAGAGGGCTGTAGAAATTGTCGCCGATTTTCTGGCGGGGCCGGAGCCCTCCCGCGAATTACTACTTTCATGTTTTTTGGACGTGGTTGGGAAGCAGGATGCGGCCCTGCTGGATGAGTTGGAGAAGAAGGTTCGCATGAAACGCAAGGAGCTTTGTGCGCGGAGGGAGCCGTGATCCTCCCATATTCCTTGAAGTTACTGTGTCTTTGCCTGGCCTCTTTTTTCCTGCTGCATGCCGCGCTAGGTTCGGTGGTGTGGCTGGCGGCACCTGCTGCGATTAATCTCGCGGAAACGATGCGAGCGCGAGTGGCGGCTCGCTTTATTCTTTTTGTGCGCGCGCTCCCCATGATGCTTGCCGGCGCGGTAGTGCTGGGTGTGGCGGTGCCGAGTTACATATGGCTGGAGCCGCATACGAGTGGGGAAAGTGTGGGGCCGGCCTGTTTCGTCGCTGCATTGTTAGGACTGGCGACTTGGTGCATTTCAATAGCGCGCGTGGTCTGTCTGACTGTGCGCTCGCGTCAATACATGAGGCAATGCGAACGAATTGGCGGGGAGATTTCGATTACTGCTGCTGCCCTGCCAACACGTTTGCTTGACCTAGATACTCCGCTGATTGCGCTGGCAGGCGTGTTTCGCCCGAAAGTTTTGGTTTCGCGAAGTGTGATAGACGCGCTTTCTGCCGAGCAGTTGGATGCCGCACTGCGACACGAACATGCGCACCGCGTCTCGCGCGACAATTTGAAGCGGCTGTTATTGCGACTAGCGCCGGACATCTTTCCGTTCGTGCTTAATTTGAGCAACATGGAGCGCGCATGGGCGCGTTTTTCGGAATGGGCGGCGGACGACGAGGCGACCGGCGGCGATGTACGCCTATCGCTTTCGCTCGCGGAGGCACTGCTTCGTGTCGCGCGCCTGGGTAACGCTGTTCCGGCCTCGGTTCTTCTGACGCCGCTGCTCGCGGGCGACCTGGCCTCGCGCGTGAATCGACTGCTGCAAAAAAATGCGGTGATGCCGGCACCGGTAGGGCGCAGCGGCGCGCTTTCGGGCGTGATTACAGTCGCGGCGGTTTTCGCATTCACTGTAATGCAGTGGCCTATAGTTCTTCGCGTGACTCATGAAATTTTGGAGCGACTAGTCGGCTAAGTTCCATTGCCGTCGGCGCGGAATCGCCCGCGCCAGCCTGCCTTCCCTGAATACCACCGGTAATTTCGCGTCCTACTACTTATGGTAGTAGTTCACTGCCGTTAGTAAGCTCTCGCCCCTATACATTTTCTTACGAGTGGTTGAATTGGGGATCGAGACAACGGTGAGTGTGACAAAAAAACAAGTCGCAATACTGCTGCTGGCTCTGTTTATGATTTTTTCGGCGTCGCAGGCGCAGCAATTCCGCGGCAGTCTGGTGGGAGAGGTGCTCGACGTCAGCGGCGCGAGAGTTGCGGACGCGAAAATTTTGATTAGAGCTTCTGTCTCAGCCGTGGAGCGCGAAGCCACCAGCAACAGCCGAGGGGAATTTCGGGTCGATGACTTACTGCCAGGGCCCTATATGGTGGTTGTCACGGCGCCAGGTTTTGCGGATGCGAACGCGAGTGTGGATGTGAACGTCGCAACGGTGCGAAACGTTACCGTAACGTTGAAGCCTAAATCAGTGAAAGAGACTGTGAATGTCCTGGGGCAAGCATCGTCCATCACGACCGAACCGATCGATATTTCGAGCGCCGTCCATCAGGGGGTGATTACCAGCCAGGATCTTGAAACTCTTCCGCTCGCAGCGCGCAGCTTCGCCAACATCGCCTATTTAACGCCGGGCACCGAACCGGTCGAGCCCTCCGATCCTACGAAGGCGCGCATCACCGCAGTCTCCACCGGTGGAAGTTCTGGTCTGAACAACGAACTTTCCGTCGACGGTGCCGACAATTCCGACGATTACATCGGTGGGTTCCTGCAGAATTTCTCTCCGGATGTAGTCCAGGAATTTGCGGTGCGCACCGCACAGGAAGATGCCGACACAGGCGGCACCACTGCCGGTTCCGTCGTCATAACTACCAAGCGCGGTACCAACCTATGGCACGGCAGCGGCGCTTTCTATGAACGGGCAGCCGCTCTCAACGCTCGTTTCTCTATCGAGAATCCCGCTCCAAATCCCAAACAGCCGTTCTCGCGCCAGAATTACGTTGGCACTTTGGGTGGACCGATCAAAACGGACGAGAGCTGGTTTTTTTCCTCGTTCGAGTACGTCCGTGAGGACGCTAGCATTGCTTATAGCCCTGCAAGCACCACGCAGTTCAATTCTCTCGCGCAATTAGCGGCGGGCGGCCTGATTCCAGGCATTAGTTCAATTCCAGTGCCTTCGAATGTGCCCGTTCCTTTCCGTGATTACAACGGCTCGCTGCGTTTCGACTGGGCTCAATCCACCAAGTCCCAATGGTTTCTGCGCGCGTCGGAAGACAACTACCTCACGCACAATGCTTTGGTGCAACAAGCCACACTTCCTTCCACCGGTTTGATCACCCATAACAACTACTGGAACGCAGTGGTCAGCAATCAATACAGTTTCAGTCCCACTTGGTTGGGAACTTTAGTATTGGGTGTCAGCGAATTGCACCTTACGCAGGCCCGAAACTCCACATTCGGATTCGCTCTGGCGTTTCCCTTCAGTTCCACCTCTCAGACCATTTCGGGATTCGAAACTTTTGGCGACAACCAGTTCGCAACGCCGATTACTCTTTTCCCCGATCTCCGCAACCAGGAAAAATACCAGATACGTTATGACGTGAGCCACGCGACCGGCAATCACGCGCCACGCTTTGGTATCAATTTTATTCACGAGCCGGTATTAAGCGGCGCGTTCCCGGGAAACGCGGAAACGCTGTACTTGTTTCCGCAAAATCCTACGTATTACCTCAGCCAGCCTCCCTCGGTGTTCACGAGCGATCTCGCGGCCGGAGCGTCGTTTACCCCGGCGAACAATGGCAGCTTCTCGCAGAACGTCCAGCGGCTCGCGCTCTATGCGGAAGATTCCTGGCGTGTGACGCGGCATCTCACTGTGAATTACGGATTGCGTTACCAGACGACTTTCGGTTTGTTCGAAGCTTCCGGCCACAGCCAGGGACAGAATGCTGCATTCGTCACGCTGCAGGCACTACAGATTCCGGTTACCGTGCCTCACGATGACCGCGTGCCGTTCGGTCCGCGCATCGGCGTCGCATATTCGCCTGGCGACAGCGGCACCACGGTGATTCGTGCGGGTTTTGGATTGTTCTATAACGATCTCGCCCAGAATGGATGGGCCACTGCCTTTCAAAGCGTCAACCCGACGAATGCCGCAACCGGCTCATGCACGTTCGTAGTGGGAACCGGCACGCCGCCCACATACTCCACGGTGGGTCCTGCCTGCATTCCCGGCGACGCGTCCGGTGGAGCGGGAAATCTGATCGACGGCCGCTACCGGACTCCGTATGCGATCCACACCACGGGCGGTGTTCAGCACGCTTTCAACAAACACTGGACGCTGGCGGCCGACTACACCCACGAAGAAGGCAACCATGGATATCGCGCCTACCCCTTCACAGGTGGAACCAATCTGTTTACCCCACTGATTCCGACATCGGATCCAAATTACGCAAGCGACCAAGCCGCTGTGGTCCCGGACTTAAATCTTTTCAAGTCTGACAATCGTTCGACCTACAACTCACTGATGCTGCATTTGCAGGGCAACGTTTCCCGGCGCTTCAACCTGACGGCAAACTACACGCTCTCGAAGGCTAAAACATGGGGATGCCTGCTCGGCGAGCTGTTTGATTATGTGAACGGAGTTTGTAACCCGCAAGATCCGTTCGGGCCTGGAGATTACGGCCCCTCGGGCGAAGACGTGACGCATCGCTTCGTGCTCGCTGGGGTTCTTCACGTGCCAGGCGGGTTTGACCTTACTACGATTACTCAGGCGGAGAGCGCTCGGCCTTTCACCATAACGAATGCGGACAACACAGGCCGAATCTCGGTGAATGGCGTGCCTGAAACTTTGGACGAGCTTCGCGGAACGCCTTACATCCAGGCAGATTTGCGAGTCAGCCGTTCGTTCAGTATGGGAGAGCGCTGGCAGATTACGCCATTCGTTGAGTTTTTCAATCTTTTCAACCGCAACAATCCGGGAGCGAATTACGTCACGGCGATTGGCGATCTTCCCGTCCCGGCCGCGCAAGCCGCCAGCGGAAACATCACGGACATCTGTACGAACGCGGCTTGCACTGCGACGCAGCCGATTACCAGCATCAATCAGCTTCGCAAATCTGGCGGCGCGTTGGGCGACTTCTTCGGCCCCGGAACAACCGTAGGTATCCCATTCGCTGCGCAGATTGGTGTTCGGGCAACGTTCTGACGGTTGCACTCGTGCGGCTTTGAAAGGAAATTGGTTTTGCCGGCTGTCCGGGTCCGCGGGCCCATGGTCCAGTCCGGCGTTATGGGGGATAGGGCGATGATAGTTCACACAAGACATCTGGCATGGATTGCCCTGTTCGAAGTATTCCAAGAGATCCACCCGAAGAATCCGATCCCGGCCAAGGAATGGCAAACGCTCTCATTTCTTATTGAAACTTTGCGGGAAGAAAAACGCTTAGATGATTGGGCAGCGGTCTCGCGTGCACTCCATTCTATCGATGGCGATCGTTGTATTTCGACCCCAGAATCATGGCGGAAACTTTACGATTCTCTGGATAAGCTGTGGGCAGACGAACGAATAAATGAAGCAACGCCGGAGGAATTGGATGCCCACTCAGGGGCGTTTACAAAGTTTCGCCTGGTAGATTAATCGACTCGCTTTAGGATGACTCCGGAAGGTGCATCCCGGTGAAGCGCACACTCATTGTCGGCTGGGCCCTCGCACGTGTCGCTGCCGCAGTGTTGTTGGTAGGCTGGCCTCATTGCATTTGCGAAGGATGGAACACGGGTTAGCGAATGGTTGGCCCGCATTCAAAATCGGCGAGTAGATCCCTGCAACAGAGGCTGGAAGCCGTCACTGAGTGTCCACCACGCAGCGAAATCCTATTGTCCCTGAGCGATCCCGGCCTGGAGACATCAGCAAGAATTTCTGATGTTCATCGAGTCGGTACGTCTGAGGAAAATACCAGATCGACCCTCGCGGCTGATAAAATGCGCCACCGCGCACAATCGCCGCGCGCGTGTGCTCGTCGCGAAACTCGTCGGTCCATTGCGAAACATTTCCCGCCATGTCTAGCACGCCGAGGGCACTGGCTCCCAAGGGAAACGCATCCACATTGGTGGGCGCGCGCATCACTCGCCCGTGATCTGTGGGAGGAAGCGCCCGTTCGTTCCATTCATTTCCCCACGGATACAGCCGCCCGTCGGAGCCTTGAGCGGCATATTGCCACTCCCAATCGTGCGGCAATCGCTTGCCCGCCCACGCTGCATACGCGCGCGCGTCTTCGAGCGAGATCCACGTCACAGGTTCATTCGCTGATCCATCGGAAAATGTACCGTTCGACCAGTTTCGCAAGAAATTGTGATCGTCCGCAGGCCGGTAATGCGCATCGACAAATTTCTTGAACTCTGCGTTGGTCACCGGCGTCCGGTCGATGTAAAAATTCTTTATATGCAGCCGCGATCGATGAAATCGGCGCGGCGCATCTTCCCAGGGATATTGCACATCCACCCCAGGATCGTTCCCGCCTTCGATTTCGATCCCGCGTACCGCGAAATCAAAATCTCCGCCGGGGATTTGAATCATGCCCGGCGGTGCGGAAGCAGCCGATCGCGTTGCGGGAATCTCCACCATGGTCTGCGGCAGGAACTTCCATTCGCGCGAGTAGGCGCTCAGGGGCCGTTTCTCGCGCTCGCCCATGAACGCGAGCAGATCTTTGCATTCGTCACTAGGCAGACTTTCCGTAGTCACGAGCACCGCGCCAAACCCAAGACCTTCGATCGAAAATTGCAGCGTGTCCTTGGCCCCGGTGATAGCAGGAGTCAGCTCGACGCCATGCCACAAGTCGTAGTAATGCATGCCGTCGCGATGGGCGACGCTAAGTTGATCGCCCGAGAGGCCGTATTCATTCCGATTCACCATCGTCCATAACGTGACATTCTTTCGGGCAAAACGGCTGGCGAAAACGCCCGACTGCAGCGTCGCGGCGTACGGCTCCCAATCAGGACTTTGCAACGTTTCTCCGAACGCGCGCTCGATTCGCGTGAATCGCAGCACCGCTTCAGCGTCATGCGGCGTCATTCCATACCAGAAGCCCCACAGATTTTCGAGCGACGCATACCCGATGCCGTTAAAGAAAGCGTGCTGCAGACTGTTCGTTTTGTCGCGAGTGAACCGGTCGGTAACATTAATCGTGTGCCGGTGCTCCAGCCATTTCGCCTGATTCACCATTGGCACGAACGGGTACGGCGTGTCTTCCCACGTTACCCAGTCGTTCCAACTGATTGTGCTCCACGCCAGCGATGCGTCGCGAATTGAAAATTGCGGTTCGAGTGCGAGCGGATGTTGCGCAGCCTCGGCGGCTGCGTGAAATCCAGCAGGAACAGACTCGAGGGTGTCGAAATTAACGCCGTCAGCGCCGGCCTGGGCCATCAATTCGGCGAGAGCCGTCGTGGTCGGCGCATCCTCGTCGCGCGTACCGTTGTCCCACGCGAGCGTGGGAAAGAAAACTTTTACGCCACGGCTGTGGAATTCATTCACCATGTCCCGAACGCCGGCTACTCCGCCCGGCATGTCGCGAATGAGATCGAACTGATTGCGATCGTCCACGCCGAGGTTGGGATAAAGCGGCCAGATTAGAACAGCGTCTATCGGGCCGAAACGTCCCTCGACATCGGCGAGAAACCTGTCGACCGTATATTGATTCTTCTCCGGATCGAAAAACGTGCGGTCCCAGATCAGCAGCTGGACTTGCGAATACACGCGTTGCGTCCACGCAAGCTGGGGCCGTTCGTACTCCGAGCCGTCGTAGCGCAATCGCCCGAGCCGTTCCTCGCGCCACGCTTCCATACTTGCCCGCCACGCGTCCGCCGCTGACGGACTTTTCGGCCCCGGCAGAAGCACGTCCCCGGGTCCCGCCACTTCAGGAAGATTCAGCACGCCAGTCGGAGGAACTAACGCATGCCGCGGCCGCCATTCATCTGGAAAAGCGCTGGCCGATATCACTGCAAACACAGCCAGCGCGACACAACAAAAATTAGCGAATACGGCGGTACGCTTTGGCAACGCTGTCTCCGTTTTTATGTCTTCCGTGCCCGTCGTGAGTGATTGGCCTCAGCTGACAACATAACGGAGGATATATCGCATAAGTAGATACATTCCGTCATTTATATTTGGATTTCTGACCGCTGGCATCTGGAACACAGCACGAAAATCATCCGCGGGCAGGCAGCCATTGCTCAAATCCCGCAGACGGAAACGGCAAGGATAAACCGCTTGTCGTTCATATTTTTGTTTTGAGCTTTTCTATTTACTCAGATCTTTCCTGATCGGGCCAATACAGTTCTGCCACACAACGCTCCAGCTCGCGAACAATCTCGGTCGAATCCATGTTCGAGGTAAAGCGAACGGGTGCTCCAATGGATACTCGGACGCTCCCCGGCGGGTGAGCTATCCGGTTAACCTTTTTCATGTCGAAGAGACCGTCTAAGCGAATAGGAACGACGGGGAGTTTGAGTTGTTCTGCGAGCAGGCCGATCCCAGCGCGGAATCGCTGAAGCTGACCGTCGGGCGAGATAATCCCTTCGGGGAAAATCAACGCATTCCAACCCCTGTCTACGAGATCACCAACGAAGGCGAAACTTCGCCGGAATCCTGATTCCCTCGGTAGCGGAAAAACATTAAATAGAGAGAAGACCAGAAAATAGCTTACTCGCTCGCTCAAACGCTCCAGCAAGCCCATTTCCGGCGGCGGGCGCAGCATGGTTTCGATGCGTTCCGCACTCATCGCGGTTGCGAGCCTGTGCCGGAATCTGGACGGAAGCGCAGCCAAAATCCAGCCGATGTCCACGTACGTCACATGATTCGAAACTACGAGAACGGGGCTGGTAAGTGCGCGCAGATTTTCGCGACCGCGAATTCTCGGCGCGGCAAGGATGTAAATTGCCGGCCAAACCAACGTGTAATAAACGGCGATTCGAATTGAGGTGACGAACCAATTCTGCGGCCAGCGTGGGTATTTGATCTGGACGGCGGCTTTGGGTGGATTGCGGATCAGTTCCTCAACCTGACCGATTGTGGTGGCGTCGGAAAATTTCACGTCACTCAAATCAATCTGGTAACACTCTTCGAGCTCGCTCATCAGCTCCACACGGTCTAGCGAATTCATGTTCAACTGTTCGTTCAGCGCCGGCTGGGATGAAACCGAGCTGCTTGGCTGTCCCTTGATGCGGGCAATAAGGCTCGCCACCGAGTTCGCGTCCGGAGCCGCTGCTCCTCCGCCGAGTTGGCTCTCCACCGCCGCGCGGATTCGATACAACGCCGGTTTTTGTGTTGCTGTGCGCGGGAAGTCTGGCTGGGGCCAAATAACCCAGCGTCGTAACCGTTGGAAATCCGCCAGTGATTCATTTGCCGCAGCAACAATGGGGGCCGGGTCTTTGGACGGATTATCTAGCAGAAGAACCGCGCAGGGTTCCGCGTTTCCCTCGCGTTCAACTCCCAGGACCACGCAATCCTTTACACCCTCTTGTCTACGCAGCGCGGCTTCCAAATCTTCCGGATAAATTTTCAGGCCCGCAGACGTGACGATCACATTTTTCTGCCGGCCTTTGAAATACAACCGGCCTTCGTCGCCTAGCTGCGCCAGATCGCCCGTGTGAAACCAGCCGTCCTGATCCATTACCGGTCGCAATTCTTTATTTCGCCAGTAACCGCTGGCGACATTCTCCCCACGAACCAGAATCTCGCCCTCCGCGCTGACCTTCATTTCGAGCCCGGGAAATAGTTTTCCGATCGAACCTTTTCCCAGGTGGAACGGGTGATTCAGGCTGATAAGTGACGTCGTTTCTGTCATTCCATAGCCTTGAATCACCGCGAACCCCACTCGATTCCAAAAAGATTCGACAGGCTCCGGCAACGCCGCGCCACCCGAGATGAGGGCCCAGAATTTCCATCCGAGCAGGTTGTGGATACTTCGAAACCGCCACCAGCGCTGGAGAAAATGTTGGCCTTCCGCCGCGGCAAAATCTGCGCTGAATTTCCCGGCCTTGTCATGTGATTCCAGCCAACGCTCTATTTCCCGCTTAAGTGATTCGATCATCCGAGGAACCGCGACCAGCACCGACACGCGTTCGAACCGGATCGTGTCCAGCATAACTGCGGGACTCGATGACTCAAGAAAAACGGTTGTTGCTCCCAAAATGGGCGGAATGAAAATAGCAAGCAGTTGGCCGAAAACGTGGCTTAGTGGCAACAGGTTAAGAATTCGCAAAGGATGGAAGATGCGCTCGTATCGCAAGTACTTCTTGATTTCGCCTTCCAGTGGCTCGACATTTGCCAGAACATTACCGTGTGAAATCACAACCCCTCGGGGCTCTGCGGTGGTGCCGGATGTGAAGACAATTTCCAACGCGTCACTACGAGACAACGGCGGCGAAGGGTACGGGTCGGACGAATGGTGCGCGACAGTCTCGCACAAAGACTCGATCGCCAGAGATGAAACGGCGATCTCTCCAGCGGGAACGCCATTGGAAAAAACTAGTAACTTGGCATTGACCTGTTGCGCCACTCGCAAAGCGAAGTCGGCAGTAGAAATTCGATCGATCGGAACCACAACGCTACCACGCAATGCGCATCCCCAAAACGCTACGAGCCATTCGGCGGAATTCTCCGCCCAAAGCAAGACCGCGTCACCTTGCCCGATGCCAAGCGATTCCAGTTCGCGTGCAAAACGGCAGGCCTCGGCGGATATTCGACCGTAGGTCCAGCGCTCGACGCGGTAACCGCGAAAGAACGCAATCGCAGTTTGGTTTTTCTGCCGGGCATATTCAGAAAAGAACTCGATGAGAGACTCGCGCCCCATGGTCCTTCAGAGTGTGCCCCAAACGAACTCAGATTTGAAAGACCGATGGCAAGGATAAAAACTGGCATGAAAGTGCTGAATGAAACCGGCTGCGATGGCAATCGAAGTTTGATTCAGCAAGGGTTAATATGGAATGCGGAAGCTGGCTTCCGCTCGGCGAAAGTGAACGCTATTCCGAACTCAGCTGGCGGCCTTGCCTCGCAGTCGGCGGGGTATTGCATTACGCCGCGCTCCGAAATCTCTAGAGCCGTGCACTCTAAAGCAGATCACGAACGATCTTCCGCTTCGCTTTGGGGCCAAACCGTATACAGGGTGCGATGGCACACCGTAAATGTGCTCAATACCGGGTATCCGCCAGGACCTTTCGACAAATTCAAAACAGGCAACATAACTTCGTCAGATCGCTTGATCCGAATGATAAGATCCGTGGTTTCTGAAGGCTAACTCCGCGCGGCGGTAGCGTTTATTGCATGTGGCCTGCCAGGAGTGGCAGCAGGAATAGGTTGGCCTACTGCTTATCAATTCCTGTGTCCGTTTGCACTGGTGCTGCATCGAAAGTAGATCTGTGTGTGTACCTTTCGGGGGCCAATGAGAACTCAAGCCGCGGACCATGCACGAAAACGATACAAATCATCTGTATTACGACTGGGCATTTTATGCGTAGCGGCGACTGTACCGGTCGCAGGTACGCTTTCCAGTTGCCACAATGGGGATCAAGCGGCGACCGCGAATCAACAGGGCGGTGCGATGCCGGTTTCGTTTGTGATCGCCGAGCGCAGAGACGTACCGCTGCACGGCGAGTGGGTGGGTACGCTCGACGGAAATGTGAACGCCCAGATCCAACCGCAAGTAAGTGGTTATCTCGTCGCGCAGACTTACAAGGAAGGCTCTCAGGTCGCGAAAGACCGAATCCTGTTTGAGATCGATCCGCGACCCTTCCAGGCAGTACTGGATCAAGCGCAGGGGCAATTAGCACAGGCCAAAGGGCAGCTTGCCCAAGCGGAAGCCCAGCTGGGACTTTCGGAGATCAACGTAAAACGCGACACGCCTTTGGCCGCACAACGCGCGATCGCGCAGAGTCAGTTGGATAACGACAAGCAAACGGAAGCGCAGAACCGCGCGATGGTGGAGTCGGCGAAAGCTCAGATCGCTTCTGCGGAAGCCGGTGTGGAAACGGCGAAATTGAATCTGAGTTTCACACATGTGCGTTCGCTGATCAGTGGCGTGGCCGGTCAGGCCGTGATCCAGGTGGGAAGCCTTGTGAGCCCGCAGAGTGTGCTGACCTCCGTTTCGCAGCTGAATCCGATCAAGGTTTACTTCTCCATTTCGGATGCCGAGTACCTGGCTCTAATCGAGCAAGCCAGAGCCGGCGGCGGCGATCTTTTAAAGGGGTCCGCAAACCTGCCCCTGTCACTGACGTTAGCGAATGGTCAGGCTTATCCAGAGAAGGGCCACATCATTTTTATCGACCGGCAGATGGACCAACAAACGGGCGCGATTCGCATCGCGGCAACTTTCCCTAATCCTGGCGACGTACTGCGGCCTGGCCAATTCGGCCGCGTGAATGCCGCAACGCAGGTATTGCGCAACGCGATTCTCGTTCCACAAATCACTGTTCAAGAATTGCAGGGTATCCAGCAAGTGTACACGGTCGGCACTGACAACAAAGTTCACGTGGTCAACGTGCAATTGGGTCCGCAGACTGGCAATGATTGGATTGTCGACAGCGGCCTGCAGGAAGGTGTGAAGGTTATTATCGACAACCTGCAAAAGCTCAGAGACGGTTCGCCCGTAGCGCCCCACCCGGCAGCGGCTCCAACATCCCCGGCAGCTCCCGCACCATCGACATCCGGAATCAAGGGTTCATCGTCGGAGTCACGGCCAATGGGGAGCTAACGAATGTCAAAATTTTTTATTCGGCGGCCCATCGTCGCCATCGTTATCGCCATCATTACCGTGATCGTCGGCTTGGTGTCGATGCTGAGCTTGCCGACATCGCAATTTCCGAACATCGTTCCGCCAGAAATTCAGGTGCAGGCTACGTACCCCGGCGCCGATTCCAAGACGCTCACGCAGGCCGTTTCCACTCCGATCGAACAGCAAATGAACGGCGTCGACAACATGCTGTACATGTATTCGGTCAACGCCAACAACGGCCAAGCGACCGTTTACGTAGACTTCGACGTCAAGACCAACCCGGACACCGATCAGGTCTTGAGCCAATTGCGTGTGTCGCAAGCCCAAGCCCAACTTCCGGCTCAGGTAAACGCCGCTGGCTTGACGGTGCAGAAATCGCTGACTTCGCCGCTGATGATCGTGACGTTGTCCTCGCCGAGCGGCCAGTACGGAGCGGATTTCCTGACCAATTACGCCGTTATTAATCTTCAGGATGAATTGACGCGCGTCAAGGGCGTCGCGCGCATCCAGGTTTTCGGCGGCCAGTATGCGATGCGCATTTGGGTGCAGCCGAACAAACTCGCGAAACTTGGAGTTACCGCGACGGACGTTATCAACGCTCTGCAGGTTCAGAACAATGTCAACCCCGCGGGTCAAATCGGCGGGGAGCCTGCTCCCACCGGTCAGCAATTCACTTATACGGTGCGTACGCAGGGCCGCCTGGTGACGCCCGAGGAATTCGGTGATGTAATTCTTCGCGCCAATCCAGATGGCTCGATTTTGCATCTGCGCGACGTTGCGCGCATCGAACTCGGCACACAAACCTACAATTTGACGGCGCGCAACAATGGCGCTCCGGCCGGCGCCATGGGCGTGTATCAGTTACCGGGCTCCAACGCCGTAGAAGTTGCCGCCGCAGTCCAGAAACGGCTGACCGAATTAGCGCCCGAGTTCCCCGAAGGTGTCCGCTACGACATTCCTTTGGACACCACTAAGGCGGTGACTGCAGGTATTCACGAAATCGTTCTGACTTTGGTGATCGCCCTTGCCCTGGTCATCCTGGTTGTCTACATCTTTCTGCAAGGATGGCGCGCGACGTTGATCCCATTGATGGCCGTGCCGGTTTCGCTCATTGGCACCTTCACCCTGTTCCCGTTGCTGGGATTTTCGATCAACACGCTTTCTCTGTTCGGACTGGTGTTGGCGATCGGCCTGGTAGTAGACGACGCAATCATCGTGGTGGAAGCCGTTGAGCACCACATCGATGAGGGCATGAATCCGCGCGCTGCCACTGAAAAAGCCATGGAAGAAGTGGGCGGCCCGGTTGTGGCCATTGCGCTGATTCTGGCGGCGGTTTTCATTCCTACTGCGGCGATTCCTGGCATCACAGGCAGGTTGTACCAGCAGTTCGCTGTGACCATCGCTATCTCCGTACTCATCTCCGCGTTCAATGCGCTCACGCTGAGCCCCGCCCTGGCCGCACTTTTGTTGAAGCCTCGGGACAAAAACCGCAAAGCAGGATTACTGCAACGCTTTTTCGACGGATTCAACAAAATCTTCGCCAAGACTACCGATAAGTATGTTTCCACTTCCAACATCCTGATTCATAAATCCGCTGCGACAATGCTGGCTCTCGCGGTGATCGCGGTGCTGGCGGTATTTCTAGGCTCGCGACTGCCCGGTGGATTTATTCCCGAGGAAGACCAGGGATATCTGTTTGCGGCGGTGCAATTGCCCGATGCCGCCAGCCTGCAACGAACCGATGAAGCCGGCCAAAAAATCTCCAAAGCCCTTCTCAATACGCCCGGTATCAGCAATGTGATTGCCGTGAACGGCTTTAGCTTGCTGACGCAAACGCAAAGTACCAACACCGCATTTTTCTTCATCACTTTGAAGCCTTGGGACCAGCGCAAGTCGAAGCAACAGCAGATTCAAGCCATACAAACCAACGTTCAGCGGGCGCTGGGCGGTACGAGTTCGGGTCTGGCGTTCAATTTTCCCCCACCGTCCATTCCCGGTATCGGAACCTCCGGCGGCGTCACCATGATTCTGCAGGATCGGTCCGGAGCGGATAATCCTGATTTCCTGACGAAGAATCTATTCGCGTATCTCGCAGCGCTTTCAAAACGAAAGGAAATAGCGGCCGCAGTGCCTTCCTATCTGCCCGCCGTGCCTCAGCTCTATGCCGATGTCGATCGCGACAAAGCGACCGCGCAGCAAGTGGACCTGACTTCGATTTACACCACCATGCAAATGTTCATGGGCGGTTACCTGGTGAATTATTTCAATCGCTTCGGCCGGCAATGGCAGACCTATGTGGAGGCCGAAGGAGATTCGCGCGCAAAAATCGACAATATCAATCAGTTCTATGTGCGCAGCGCAAATGGCAGCCAGGTTCCGCTCGGCGCGCTGGTCTACGTAAAACGCATCGAGGGCCCTGAATTCATTCTGCGTTTCAACGAATACCTGGCGGCACAGCTGAATATTGCAGGAGCTCCGGGCTATAGCTCCGGGCAGATCCGCGCGGCGCTCGAGGAGGTGTTTCACCAGAGCATGCCGCCGGGCATGGGCTTCACGTATCAGGGCATGAGTTTTCAGGAACAGCAAGCCGAGCAGGGCGTACCGACCTGGGCAGTTTTTGGGCTCTCGATCCTGTTCGTATTTTTGATTCTCGCCGCGCTGTATGAAAGCTGGACGCTTCCCTTTAGCGTGCTGCTCAGCACGCCGGTGGCGCTTCTGGGCGCTTACATTGCGTTGACGATACGTTCGCTGGAGAGCGATATATTCGCCACGGTTGGATTGATCATGCTGATCGGGCTATCGGCCAAGAACGCGATTCTGATCGTTGAGTTCGCCGTGTCGGATTATAGAAAGGGAGAAAGTATTACGGAATCGGCATTAGGAGCGGCCCGGCTGCGTTTTCGGCCAATTGTTATGACCGCGCTGGCTTTCATTTTCGGGTGCTTGCCGCTTTGGACCGCGTCGGGGTCTGGGGCAGTCGCGCGGCGCATCCTCGGCACGGTGGTCATCGGCGGGATGTTGCTCGCGACCGTGATTGGAATACTGATGGTGCCGGTGACATTCGCGGTGGTGGAATACATTTCGCACCGATACGGCTCGCGCATGAAAGGAACGACTATGGATTCGAAACACGCGCCGGACGATGACGATGGCGACGGAGGCGATGGTCGACAGCCTCAGCCTCAAGAAGGTCCGGCATGATAGCGCTCTGGACAAGAAGAATGGCGTTTCAACGCGCCGTCACGTTGCCCTCTGTAATCGCGCTGATCTTTTTAGTGTCGGGTTGCACTATGGGTCCGAAGTATGCACGACCGGCAGTGCCCGAGCCGCCTGCGTATCGCGGGCCGGACGATCAGCCGGTCACCAGCCAAAGTAACGGCTCACTCGGTGACGAACAGTGGAGCGCGGTTTTCCGCGAACCTGAGCTACAGGCGCTGATCCGCACTGCACTTGCTGACAATTACGATGTGCGCATCGCTGCTGAACGCATACTGGAACAGCAGGCGCAGGTAAAGATCACCAGGTCGCAGGAGTTTCCGCAGATCAGCGCTGGTGGAACTGGTATCGGCGCGAGTTTGCCGAATTCGATTGCCACGGAAACCGGGACAACCGGCAGCTTCGCCAACCCGTTGAGCTTTGGGAGCCTCAATTTGTCCGCGGCGTGGACGCCGGATTTCTGGGGTTTCTATCGCAAGCAGACGGAGGAGGCGCGAGATCAGTTGCTGGCACAAGTGTGGGCGCAGCGAGCGGTGCGGCTGTCGCTCGTTCAACAGGTCGCGACTACTTACATACAGCTGCGGGCCCTGGATCAGCAATTGGCGGTGGCAAAATCCACGCTGGAGGCGCGCGAAGATTCGGTGAAGCTGACCCAGACGTTGGCCGACGGCGGCGCGGCACCGTTGTCTGATCTTCGACAAGCCGAGGAATTGCTGTACACGGCGACTTCGCAGATCCCGCAAATCGAACAACAGATCCAGCAAACGGAAAATCAAATGCGCCTGCTGCTTGGCCAGAGTCCCGGCCCGGTGGCGCACACGGACGATACGGCGCTCACTCCGCCGCCGGAAAATGTGCCCACCGGCGTTCCTTCGCAGCTTCTTGAACGGCGGCCGGATATTCAGCAGGCGGAAGCGCAATTGAAAGCCGCGAATGCTCAGATCAGTGTCGCGCGTGCCCAGTTTTTCCCAATGTTGGCCATCAGCGCCTCCGCTGGAGTTGGCGGTGACTCCTTCTCCAATCTGTTCGATCTATCAAGCCGCACCATTTACGGTATCGGAACATTGACTCAGCCGATTTTTACAGGTGGCAAGCTGCGCGGCCAACTGCAACTATCGGAGCATCAGAAAGAAGAACTGGTGCTGACCTATCAAAAAACCATCCAAGGCGCATTTCGCGACGTTTCCAATGCGCTGATCGCCGCGGAAAAGCAGCGACGCTCTCGCGAAGAGCAACAGAAGCTGGTTGAAGCGGCTCAGGACGCTACTCGCCTGGCGCGCGTGCGGTACCAGGGTGGCGCAACCAGTTACCTGGAAGTATTGACCAATGACACCAGCCTTTTCACAGCACAGTTGAACCTGATCAGTGCGCAGCAGAGTGAAGCTTTGACCCTGGTTCAACTGTACGCGGCCCTTGGCGGGGGTTGGAGCCAGTAAGGGAGCGAGGCTCGAATCCTTGCCGGGCGTCACGCGTCCCTGCGACGGAACGACGCTTGATGAAATTCGCCGGTTCGTCGGGATTTGAGGCGCAAACCCCGCAAAAAAATGACGATTAGAAATTGTTAGCTGCGGTTCGATTTCTGGGTGTGAGTGCTGCGGAGCTCCGGGTAGTTGTTGGGCCTTTGCGGCTCGAACTGGTGCCGGGATGGATGGGGACTTTTGCGAGGCGGCTTGTTTTTTGATCGGCGGCATTGCGCTGGCGAGTTGTTTCTTCGGACCGGTAAAACGTCCCTCAGAATGACGACCCTGTGACGGAAGAGTTGGCCTAACGAACCGCGGGTTCGTATATCGCTTATAGCCTTTTTATTGTGGCGCGATTTCCGGGATTTTTTCATTTGGTCGATTCCCGTTTGAGGCTAGCACGCGGGTGTCTTGTGGAATAGTGAACGGAAGGACAGGCGAGGGACAGGACCGGTACTAGCTGTACGGAATGAGATAGCTTCGGGCGCATTCGTTTACACATCGTTATGCAAGCTCCTCTGGGCGGCGGTTTTGCAAACTCTGTAACCTTTTTGCTGAAATAGTAGGCGTCCGTATAACCGGGGATTGTCACGAGCGCCCGGTTGTATCTGCGAATGATTGAGGCGTCTTTCTGGCACAGAACGCCGGTAGGTGTGTAAACTTTTATGGGGCGGTGGTTAAGGATTAAGAATGACATCGAGAGGCAAGTCACAAATTGCTGGACGAGAGCATTCCCTCGCGAATAGGAGAGCCAAGACAATTGCTTTGTTCGATTGTCTGCCTGAGGAAATAGCGAGATGATAATCTTGAACTGTTGCGTCAGACGGCGGCCGATCAGGAGTCGTGAGCGAAGGCAGTGACCCGCAGAGTGGTAGACCATTGTCGATGTGCTGGGGGAGTGGCTTTTCGCTATCGCGCTCCCACGGTTCTCAGAGCCGATCCAACAATTGTGGGCCTGGCGGCGTCCCGGTCGACGGTCTCTGAGACGTTCGCATAAATGATACGTGGAGAAAATATTGAGCACGAAACAAATTCAACAACCTGAAAAGCAAGCCCAAGCAAATGGGAGCGTAACGCGAGTCCCTTCCCTGGATCTACAAGCCCAATTCGCAGGTATTCGAGATGAAGTGATGGCGGCGATTACCCGCGTTATGGAAAGCCAGCACTTCATTCTTGGGAGCGAAGTAGCGTCGCTAGAAAAGGAAATCGCGGACTTCGTCGATTGCAACTTTGCGGTGGGATGCGCGTCGGGCTCGGACGCTCTTTTGCTGGCTTTGATGGCGTTTGACATCGGTCCGGGCGACGAGGTTATAACCACGCCGTTCACGTTTGGTGCAACGGCCGGTTCGATATTACGGCTTGGGGCGCGAGTCGTCTTTGTTGACATTCAAGCCGAGACGTACAACCTCGATCCCGAGAAACTGGAGGCCGCGATCACGCCGCGGACGCGGGCGATCATGCCAGTGCATTTATTTGGATTGCCCGCTGATATGTCTTCGATTCTGGAAATCGCCCGCCGACACAATCTGCCTGTCATAGAAGACGCGGCTCAAGCAATTGGAGCGAAATACCGGGGCAAATCAACAGGAGGACTGGGCGACGTCGGTTGTTTTAGTTTTTTCCCATCAAAGAATCTGGGTGCCGCGGGTGACGGAGGGATGGTTGTCACGAACGACTCTCGAATCGCGGAACGAGTAAAAATTCTGAGACACCACGGGTCACCGAAGAAATATCAGTACGAACTGCTGGGCATGAACAGCAGGCTCGATGCGTTGCAGGCCGCGATTCTCCGGGTGAAATTAAAATATTTACCGGAATGGACGGCTGCCCGGCAGAGAAACGCTCGCCGGTATGGATCGTTATTTTCAGAGTACGGAATCGCGAATATTGCGCAGCTGCCCAAGTCTCCGGACGATTATGCTCATGTGTACAACCAATACGTGATACGTACGCCGGAGCGCGATGGGCTAAAGACTGCTCTGGCACGCAAGGAGATCATGACCGAGATTTATTATCCTTCACCTCTTCATGTGCAGCCGGCCTTTCTTTCTCCCAGTTATCAGAACGGCGATTTCCCAAACGCTGAATCGGCTTGCGAGCAAGTTCTGGCCCTGCCTGTCTACCCGGAATTAACCGAGGGCCAGCAAAGGCTGGTAGTGGAGAACATCGCGGCATTCCTGGTCCCCAAACAATTGTCCCGGGAGGGCGCCAGAAATGCATAGCGACGTGGACGCAAAGCCCGGTATAGCGGTGGTCGGCGCAGGATATTGGGGAAAGAACCTGGTGCGCAATTTTCATGGATTAGGAGTGCTGCGAGTTATTTGCGACGCGCATCAAGAGACATTGAAGGAAGCCCGCGAAAAGTATGGCGTGAGGACGACGTCTTCTTTCGACGAAATCCTAATCGACCGGACGATTGACGCTGTGGTGATTGCAACGCCTGCCGTACTTCACTATCAATTCGTGAAGAAATCTTTATTGAGCGGCAAAGATGTATTCGTTGAAAAACCCCTGGCGTTGAAAACCACAGAAGCTCGTGAGCTAGTGGAGTTGGCGCGGGCATGCGGCCGTATTTTGATGGTGGGACATATTCTGGAATATCACCCGGCGATCCTGGAGTTGAAGAGGTTGATCACTATTGGAGAACTGGGGAAAATTCAATACATCTATTCCTCGCGATTAAATCTAGGGAAAGTGCGCACGGAAGAAAACATCCTGTGGAGTTTTGCGCCCCACGATGTTTCCGCCATTTTGTTTCTCCTGGGAGAGAGTCCAAACGAGGTTTCTACCTGTGGTGACAGCTATTTGAATCCACCGGTGGTGGATACCACCCTCACTTCATGCCAGTTCAAGTCTGGCGTGAGGGCGCATATTTTTGTGAGCTGGCTGCACCCTTTCAAGGAACAAAAACTGACCATCGCCGCAGACCGCAAAATGGCCGTTTTTGACGATACGGAACCGGAGCGGAAGCTCGTACTTTACTCTCACCGTATTAACTGGGTGGACCGGGTTCCGATCGCCGAGAAAGAAACAGCCCAAGTGGTGAAGCTTCCGGCCGTTGAACCGCTCGGCGTGGAATGTGCACATTTTCTTGAGTGCGTTATGACCCGTCGGAATCCGCGAACAGATGGGGAAAGTGCGGTTCGTGTTCTGGAAGTACTCGAAGCGTGCGAGGAATCACTTCGAACTCATGGCGGGCCAGTCTCAGTTCACCGGCAACAGCCTGCGTTCTTCGCGCACCCCACGGCAGTGGTGGATGAGCCATGCGAAATCGGCGAAGGGACTAAAATCTGGCATTTCTCACACGTGATGTCAGGTTCGAAGATAGGCAAGAAGTGCAATCTGGGTCAGAACGTACTGATCTCAACGGGTGTTCGTATCGGGAATAACGTCAAAATTCAGAATAACGTGGCTGTTTATACGGGAGTTGAGCTGGAAGATGATGTTTTTTGCGGACCGTCGATGGTTTTTACGAATGTAATAAACCCGCGAAGCCACGTAATCCGCAAGAACGAGTATAAAGAAACGCTGGTGAAGCAGGGGGCGTCTCTGGGAGCAAACTGCACGATTATTTGTGGCACGAAAGTCGGGCGATATGGATTCGTAGGGGCTGGCGCTGTCGTCACGCATGACGTCCCTGACTTCGGAATAGTGGTTGGAGTACCGGCCAAGCAGTCTGGTTGGGTCTGTGTCTGTGGGGTCCGTCTGGCCGATAGCAAGGAGCCACAATGCGCGGCCTGTGAGCGACGTTACTCGATCGAAGGCGGAGTGTGCAGTGAAGTAACACCGGCTGGAAAAAACCGGGCCGAAATAACGACCGCCGCCGGAGATTAGGGTCACGGTGTGGGGCACTTTACTTGAATTGTGACGGCATTGTTTGAAACGGATTTCCCGATAGCAATACGTCGCGCTAGAGGCTCGCTGCGAGCAGACTGCAGATGTGCATGGTGCGCAACTCCGATGAGGCAGGATCGTACGCGCTTTCGGAACGCGGGACATCGCTGGGATGCGGACGCAAGTACAGTTCGACACACTGCCTGGGCCACGGAAATTGTGCCGCCACTTCCTTGTAGACAGTCCTGATGCGCTCCGTATCGAGAAACACCCACCATCCCAGAAGGAAGGACGCTGAATTCTGGTAGGGGCCGTAACCATTCTCCTTCCCCAGCGTCTGATAACTCCAGCGATAGACGCCGTTTGAACCGTCCATGAAATTGGCAATCAGGAAGCAGGGGAGATCGGGAGCGGGCTGGTGCAAGACTTTGTTGAAGAACTGTTTTTCCAAACCGCTGCGGAGATTTTCATAAAAGCGGCGCTCGTCGCTGCCGGACGGATACGCATTCATTAAGCTGGTGAGCCAAAGTGGAAAGCGCAAGGAATGGGAACTATCCGGCGCGATACCGCGAACGGGCGCAGGCTTAATGCCAGAAACTGCCTGCTGGTTCCCCGCATATTGATATTCCGGATGGTCGGTCCAAACGCCAGGCTGGAACACCCAGCCACCGTCCGGCTGATAAGCGACTTCTTGAGTAAATACCTGGTGTGTGATCGATAGAATATCGTCAAGCAACGGGCTCCAGGCTTCTTGCTGATCCGCGTTTCCCTCGAATGCCTTGAGGTCTGCCGCAATGGCAAATACATACAGGTCATGATCGAGGACCGCGCGATAGTAGCTTTTGCGTACTCTGCGATTCTTCAGCTTCCAAAGCAGCCTTTCACGCCCTGCGCCGGGAAAGGGTTTCTGGTCAAACTGCCATGCGGGCGTAACGAGCCAGAAGGAATGCAATTCGGAATAGATCAAATCCGGGAGGTTCTGGGGAATCAAATCCTGACGGCCACTGCTTTTGGCCAGCACCACGAATTGGCTCGCAAGGTAAAAATAGTACAGTCTGGAAATTTCGGCTACCTCGCCCGAAGGCAAAGCCGAAGGGTCAGAGGCGAACTGGGAAAATTGCGCCGCGAAGCCTTGTATCCATCGCTCGTCCCGGTGCTGAAAAGCTGCGTGCAGGGGAACCATCAAAGTTACCGCCATGGTTTGCGCTTGATTGTTCTCTGTGACCTGTCGCCGCAGACTGGGTTCGATGGTGGAGGACCAGAGTCGGTGCACCGCGTCTTCTTGCACTTCTTGCACTTGCGTGGCTTGGTAGGCGCCCGACAATCCTGGCGCCGCTGGAATTGAAAACGCCAGTACAGCCAAGAAGATTCGTATAATCGCTGCCTTCGAGGATATTCGCGAGGTCAGGTTCTGAAATGCGTTTTGCGATATAAACATGAACAGTCCCAAGGCGCTAGCAGTATGCCGGAAAAAGCGGGATTGTCCTTATAGCATGTGCAAAATCGGAAGTGATTTAGGCGCGACCAGCCGAGTGTTAGTTACTTTTGGGCGCACACAGGGCCGTTTGAGCTGCTTCCGAACGTGCCCAAGCGCGCAGAAAATAACCAACGGGATAGTTTTTGGGCTCATCGGCGTTTTTCTGCATCCAGTTCCAGTTAGCATTTGTGAATGCCTCGTTGGAGAGTTGAGGCGGAGCCCATGCGGATGGAGCCCAAGGATCAGCCGAATAGAAGATCGGCTCATTTGGAGTCGAACTTGGGATCGGGAAGCTCGACCGCATAATACCTTGCGGTCCGGTAAACGGGAATGACATACCCCCGACCATGTAGTTCAAGAATGTGACCTGTTGCACTTTGAGGATGGTAGGGTTAATTCCCAGTTGGGAAAACAAATCGTACTTTAATGCGGAATTCAGAAAATCAACCATGAAACTGGCGTCCTCGGCAGGCGCGGGGTCAGTGGGATCAAATTGAAATTCGCTCCAGATGCTACCGGTGGGCGCGCTCGCCCGGTCGCTCCAAGAAACAATGCATGGCCAGAATTTCAATTCCAGCCAACCCTGGGAATTGACCTGCCAGTGGAAGGTCTGTTGATGAACCGCCAGCCCTCTGGCGATAGCCAGTTGGTGGGGGTCCCCGGTTAATTCATAGAGAAGCAATCGGAACGTAGCGTCGGCGAAGATGTAATCCGCGGCTGCATCTGTACCGGCAAGGGAATTAGGCAGCCATTGCGGGTTGATGAATCGCAATCCGCCGGCGCCGTCGGACAGGAACTCGTTTTCATAGGTCGATGCGATTGATACGACTTTGGAGGTCCACTCTTGCACTGTGGCAGGGTCTGCAATTTCGGGGTTTTTCTTGGCGAGAAGTAGAAACTGGGTAAAGGGGATAAGGATACCTCCGGTCTGCTCGTGCCAAATTGCTTTCTCGAAATTCGCGTTGACCTGGTAGCGTCCGACGGCGGGCAGACCCGCTCCAGTCAGAAAGATTCTCCCAACCGTCTGGCCCCAGACAAGCGGCTGAGCCGCGAAGGCCTTAAGGCCGGCAACTGTCGAAATCGAGTTTGACTGGACGACGTTAGCGTTCGGATCCAACCAAGCCAATTCCAGCGAGCCGGCGCTCTGTTGAGTGACTTGAAAGTAGGCGATGACATCACCGGTCGAGAGGGTCTGGGCATAGAGGCTGACCTTGCCGTTTGCCGCAGGAACCGCCACCGGCGTGCCAAAACTGTTTGTAAGGGTAGGCCAGCCCGTGACATTTATAGTGTGACCAGTAGCTCCGGGAGCGGTGGGATCAGGCACATTGAGCACAGACATTGTCTGGACCAAATTCATTACCCAAGTGCCGGAATCCACGAAGGCCTGGATGTATTTTGCGTTGCCGGTGGCTTCGTAAGCGGTAAGTAACGATTCCATGTAATAACGGGTATTCCAGACCACATCCCCGCTTAGATTGTCGGGAGGGTGGCGAGTGATGTCATCCAGAAGGCCTGCCGATTGCTTGTCGTACTGCGTCGATTCGCTGCTTGATAATCCGGAGCAGGACGGCACAAAAGTAGGGGAGGACGGACCGGAGGAACACGCGCCAAGAGTAATCGCCCAAGTAAGTACCAGCGTTATCAATAATCTTCGGTGCCTCATGAACCCCCAATTTTCTCGTACCAAAGATTTTCCGCCGGTCGTTAGGGCCGCTCCCGACGTCGGTTTATTACACAAATTTAACTTCCGCTAAATGCTAGCAATCGCTTGTGTTTCAGACAACCTGTAATTCGCGTCCCGTTTTGAAAAAGTTCCCATTTTTGGAAGGAGATGCCGGGTACCCACGGTATGGCGCGACTGCGTGGAAACGCGGCAGTTGCAAGTTTCATCTCTTTTAGTGCGGCAAAAGGGGCAACTAGACTGGCTCCAGCGGGGGTAAATTCGTTACCATTAAGAGTAAGCTCGTATGCCCTGCCTTCAGACCGCTTGGATTATGTTCAGGTATCTGGCATTCTCGGCCTCGGGGCCTGGGAGCTCAGCGACAATACGAGAGATTCACCTTGGAGGCGGGATAAGTTGAAAGGTTTATTAGACTTCGATGAGGAGGCGTCGGATATCAAAGCGTCAATCGGAGCAACTCCGGACCAGCGGATAGGGGCATCGACTGCGGCTGCGCAGTCTGCGCTGAAACGTCTCTTGGTTTGGCTGGAAACCTCACCTGAAGTGACCCGCGATCCGACCGACTTCAAAGCCCACCCGTGGTTCGCTCGCAGGATTACCGCGCGGCATAAACGATGGTCAAGGCTCAGCCTAAAGACGGCATACGCCGCTTTTGCTTTAGCGCCTGAGACCATGCGCACGGTGCTTGGCATCCCGCGAGTTCAAACGGCGGGAGCTGCGGCCTGGCAGGCGCAAGGCTTCCTAGAGGTGTTTAGACTCACAAGGGAGACTAAGTATCTGACGACCGCCGAACAGTGGATCGCGCGGCTCGAGAATCTTAAGGTTCCGGACCGCCGCGACCGCCTTTGGGGGTTTCCGTTCAACTGGCAAAGCGTGATTTTGATCCCGGCGAACACGCCGCTTTTCTACACGTCATGGCAGGCAGCGCAAACGTACTTTGAACACTATCAAATAACGGAATCGCAAGAGTCCCTTCGCGATGCGATGGTTATTTGCCAGAGCATGTCAGGAACCTTAAACCGGCTCGTCGATACTCCCGAAGAACTTTGCCTGAGCTATTCGCCAAATGATTCCATGCAGGTATTCAATGTCAATGCGACGATGGGAGGGTTGCTCTCGCAGCTTGGCAGGGAAACTGGAAACCCGGAATTGTTGAAAGATGGCGCGCGCTTTTTGAATTGGGTGGCTCGGGGACAGCAAGAAGATGGAAGGTGGGTTTACTTCTCAAAGGAATTCAGTACAGTGCCCAATTCGGTCGATCACTTTCACACCGCAATGACATTGCAGGGCCTGCTTTCAGGATATCAAGCGGCACCGGAACATCATGAATGGAAAAAAACACTCGAGCGTGGAATCAAGTTTTATTTAAACCGTCTTTTCGATTCGAATTACCGCCCGCGGTTTTCGGACTCACAGGCTTATCCGACCGACGTGATGAGCTGCGCCGAAGGAATATTGTTTCTAGATCAATTATGCAAAGCAAGACCGAAGGATTCGATTTCATCCCCTATCGACGCGCGAAAAGCTTTAAGCGGACTGGTGACCTGGGCAATCGGCAATTTCCAGGAAAGATGCGGAAGCTTTTATTTTCAGGAATACCCAGCATGTAAGATACGACTGCGCTCCTATAGATGGGGGCAGGGAGCAATGCTAAAGGCATTGGCGTCTTTTTTGCAGCCACCGGACTGAAAGAGACTGCGCTGCTTCTCGCGAGCATTCCAGAAATAAATTCCTTCTAACGTCATTCATTAATCTTCGAGATACAAAGTCGGTTTACGTCCCGCGTGGGCGTTGGCTGCTGCCCCTAAAAGCTAATTGAGATACCATCACTCAAAATCCCGTGTAAGCAAGGACGACTTGCTGCACGCCGCCAATGGTGGTGACAAAAGTAACGAAGTGCCCATCCACGCTGATGGCTTCTTGAGACCCGCCGATTGCAGTCCCCTTGTTGACTGACACCAGGTTCGTGGTGGGCACGCAGTTGGGTGGAGGGGGTGAGACATCCACGGTGCTTGTGAGACAGGTATCGCGGACGAAGACTTGCCCGGCGGGGTTGCCGCCCGGCAGAACATTGGTCGCAGTGGAATCGAAAGCGACAAATCGGCCGTCGATACTCATCGCGTGACGGCCAGAATTACTGGATCCGTTCGGAGTGGCGCCACTAGCTCCCACGGGGAATGCCGAGTTCGATGGGGTACAATTTTGCAACTGTTCCTCATAGGAAAGGCAATTGTCGTAACGATATACGGTGCCTGAAGTGCCGCCACCTGATTGCGGTGCTAGCGTGGTGAACATCGCAAAGCGCCCATCATCGGTCAAGGATGGATTTTGGCTGTTGCCTGCCAAGGCGTTTCCTGAATTGTCCGTCGAGATCAACGAAGTCGAATTGGCGCAATAGATATAGCCCGGCTGGCAATGAATCCATAAATAGATCTGCTGATAACCGGCGTTCGAAGTGCTGGAGAGATTCGTGGAAGTGGAGGCGAAGGCGACGACGTCCCCCAGGCCGTCGATAGCAGGTTGGGAGCCTCCCTGGTTAGCGGGGACACCAGCCGTGCTGGAAGAAACCACGAATGTGGTAGTAAAAGTGGGGTTGCTGCTATCTGTGGCGTCGCATTGGCTGAAATATATTTCGTTCGGCGTAGTTACGCCAGCAATGACGTTGGTGGCAGAGGAAACGAAAACGCCATTGCACCAGTTGGTCGCCATGGCCACATCCGTTGCCGGCCCATTAGGCTCAGCACCATTTTGGTTGGCAGAAATCAGTACGGTCATGGGATTGCACCCACTGATGGCCGCGGCGTTGTAGCAAGTATTGCGAAAATAAGCTTGTTGATATGTGGTGCTGGGCACAATGAGATTCGTCGCTGTGGATAGAAATTCAAAATATTGGCCAATCCCACCGAAAATAAACGTTTGGTATTCCTGATCGCCCATTGAAGGATCGCTAGACCCACCGTTCGGCTCCATAGGGTTGGCAGGATCACCAGCGGGTTCAGCGGAAATCAATAGCGTCGATGGCGTGCAAGGGACCGAATTGCCGTTGTTAGCAAGAAGCAGCGCGCCAATGCAGAGATCCTGCACATAATCCTGCGGAAAAAGAGTCCCTGAGGCCACCAGGTTGGTGGCCTGAGATGCAAAAGAGACAAAGCGTCCGCTAGCGCTTACCATTGGTTCGCTGCTGGCCCCATTGGGCGCGGCCCCGCCTGAAGCGATTGATATGGACTGAAAGACCCCTGCCGGGGCGGGATTAATCACTAGAGTAACTACATTGGAGGTGACACCTGGCTGATCGTTGAATGGCGGCGTGCCCACCGCGATAGACACGGTGCCGGGGTATGCAATCGCCGTCGCCGGAACCGCGACGGTGAACTGCGTGGGATTTGAGGTAGAAGTCGCTCCGTTGAATTGGGCCGAATTCTCACTATTGCTGCCCCACTCAATGTTACCAATGAGATTGAGACCGTTGACGGTGAGCGTAAATCCCGGGCCGCCGGCGGTCACGCTGGAAGGTGAAATGGAGGTGATCACGGGATTTCCTTGGTCCACGGGCAAATCGGCGGGCGCGGATGAAACGGCCATGCCATTGTTCAACAGTTCCACAGACAGGTTGCCAATGATAGCAACCGCGGAAGCGGGAACCGCGACATCCAATTCTGTGGAGCCGATAAAGGTGGTCGTGGCGCCACTCTGAACGGCGCCATTGAAGAGCAATTCCACCGTGGTGGAGGTGGTGAAATTTTTGCCGGTCACAACCAGTTTAAATGCGGGGATGCCCGAGTCCACCGAGTTGGGTGAAATAGAAGAAATGGTGGGCGTTGAAAAACCACCGGACCCGGAGCCGCCGCTCGATCCCGAGCCTGACCCGCAGCTGGGCAGAATGCACACACTGGCACAGAGAAAAACAAGCCAAAAGCGGCGCGTTAAGCAGCGAGAACTGCGAAGCTGATTTGTCATGCGAAGTTTCCTTGTACGCCCCCAGAATCGGTATTCAACAGAATAACCCTTTTATGAATGTACTAAAAAGCTTATAGAACTCTCGCACGGACAGCGCCAGCCCCCGCGAATGCGAAGAATAAGCAAGACAGGAAGACAGCCATAACGAGGATGCCAGCACGAGAGAGGCGCCCGTGCCCGGGCAGATTCACAAACAGCGGAAAAACAGACTTATGCTCTAATTGTTGTTGGCAAACTTTGGTGCTGCCGCGAAGGTCATTGCCCGATTCACGGCGATTGCATAATTGCTCTATAATGGGCCTGATATATACGAGGCGGAACTGCGTGAGCATCTGAGGGTGAAGACCGGTACCGTCGGCCCGTGCGCCTGATTTCAATGTAGCCCACCGCACGGCTTCGTAATTATTCAGTTCAAGGAATCTCAAAACCGGGAGCGTCAGGTCAGAATTCTTCAAATTTAACTCATGCCAGCAGATTCATTTGGATTCCTCGCGATCTTTCGCCGCCTTAAAATGCACCCCGCCCTGCGGGATCTAGGTGTGGTCGGAGCGAGCGGGTTTATTACGGCCATTGCTGGGATGCTAGTGATTTCCGTAGTTGGCAAGGCGTTTGGCGCGGCGCTGTTGGGCGAATACCTGTTGATTCGAAGAATGGCATCCTGGCTTCAGGCAGGAGTCCAACTGCCTTCCGGCGTGGCACTTCCGCGGTATGTTTCCGCGAGTTTGGACGATCCGAACTCCCCGAAACTCGCTTATTTTGTCTCCGCGCTGCTGGCCGCTTGCGGGATCGGGTTGTTGACTTGTTTTGTCTTATTGGTATGGCGGCACCGGATCAGCGGCGTATTGTTCGGAAGTTCAGCACTGGATCATCTTGTGTTGCCGCTTGGCGTGTTGCTTATGGGATTTGCGGTACACGGCGCGGTGTACGGTTACCTGCAGGGAATCTTGAAGATGGGGCGAGCCAGCGCACTGCAACTTTGCGACCTGGCCGTGTTCCCCTTGGGAACGGCACTGGTTCTGAGATCGTACCATTCCGTTTCTCTGCTGGTTACTACGTCGAGCATTCTTATGATTATCTGCGCGTGCAGTTTCGCCTTTCCCTTCCTGCGGAAAGGCAACTTCCTAGTATCACTGGAAAAGCTGAAAAGGCATGGGTACGAACTGATTTCCTATGGATATTCCAGGGTGGCGCACGACTTTGGACTGCAAGCGCTGCTTAGTCTACCTGCCGTGATCGCGGCACATTATTTCCCGATGAGTTCGGTGGGGTACCTGCTCCTAGCGGGCAGTTTTTTGACGATGGTCGCGGCCGGGACACTGCCTCTTGCGATTATTTTACTGTCGCGCGTCAGCCGCTCGATCGCCCAGACCGGAACTGACCAATTGAAGACCCGCGTTTGTTACTTCGTAAGCGCGCTCATCGAATTGTCTGTTTTTATTTGCCTGCAAATGATCCTGTTCGCGGACGTCTTCGTCCGATTCTGGGTGGGTCCTAGTTTCCTGGAAGGCATCCGAGCGATACAAATCGCCATTCTGGCCGTGCCGTTTTATTTTATACACGCGGGGCTGCGAGGGGTGATCGATGCCGCGAGCATAAAAGCCTACAACGCATGGAACGTTTGCATCGCCGTCGCGGGTTTCCTTGTTTGCGTTGGCTTGGTACAAATTTTTGTGCCGCACGCGCAGCTCCTGGAGGGACTGGCCGCCGCAGGCGTCATGGGAATGGTGATCCTGGCTTGCTGCTCAACCTGGACCGTGATGAAATTGTTCGAGATCAACCTGGATTGGGCACGTCTCACTCCCGGGATCTGTGTGGGCCTGCTTTTTGGGGGTCTCAGCTTTTGGCTTCACGACGTGCTGCAATATCAGCCCAGTCTCATGGCCCTGGTCGCTTACGAAATTGCGCTGACCGCCACGTATCTTTTAGTCCTGGGACTTATTAACCCGCCCTGGGTGCGTTTTTTTCGAAGCAACATGCTTACATATTCGTCCCAACAGAAGGAGAAGCCAGCGATTAGCGGTTAATGGTTCAAGGCGGCGCTAGGGCCGCGGGTTCGGAGTGTTCGTTCAAATCGAAGGTGAGCCAAGAAAATGTGCGGAATCGTTGGCGTTGTAGGCCCCACCGGGATGATTTCCAGGAGCAGTCTGCTTGCGATGCGCGATTCCATCGTGCATCGCGGTCCCGATGATGCCGGCATTTGGGAATCACCAACCGGGGTGGCGCGCCTCGGGAGCAGGCGCCTCTCCATACTGGATTTGTCTCGCAGCGGCCACCAGCCCATGGAGAGTGAGTCGGGCGGCCTGGTGATCGCTTTCAACGGCGAGATTTACAATTACCTGGAACTCAGGCGGGAACTGCTGCAGCACGGATGCCATTTCCGTTCGCACTCGGATACCGAAGTCCTGCTGAAGAGCTATGAGGTGTGGGGCCAGGAATGCTTGAGTCACTTGAATGGAATGTTTGCATTTGTGATATGGGATGAAAGGCGTCGCGAATTGTTCGCTGCGCGCGACCGCTTTGGCGAGAAACCATTTTATTTTTACCGTGATTCCGATCGGAACCTATTCGCGTTCGCATCTGAGATTAAGGCGTTAATCGCGGGCGGTTTCTTCGCGCCCCGTCCCGATCAATCAGCCGTTTATGGGTATCTGGTCCACCGCGAAATGGACGCAGGAGCGGAGACGCTTTTTGAAAAGGTACAGAGCCTGCCGGCTGCGCATGCCTTGTCTTATTCCTGGCAAACATCTTCGTTAAAGACCTGGCGCTATTGGGACCTCGATCCGGAAAACGAGATAAGGCTGGGCAGTCCGCAGCAATATGCCGAGCGCTTCCTGGGAATTCTGTCGGATTCGGTTGGCATCCGTTTGCGCTCGGATGTTCCGGTTGGTTCGAGCCTGTCCGGCGGGCTCGATTCTTCCACCATAGTGGGGCTAGTCGCTAGAAGCGAGTCCATCAGCTCTCAAGAAAGTTTTTCGGCTCGTTTTCAAGATCCGAAGTTCGACGAAGGTAAGTACATCGACGAAATGGCGAGCTGGGCACGGATCAGAAGCAATGTCACGTATCCGGATCCCGCAGAGATCCCCGAAGAAATTGAGAGGCTGACGTGGCATCAGGATGCGCCTTTTTACAGCACCAGTATTTACGCCCAATGGTGCGTAATGCGACTAGCCAAGGAGCAGGGCGTTACGGTGCTGCTGGACGGTCAAGGCGGAGATGAGGTTCTTGCCGGCTATCACGAGTATTTTGCAGCTCACTACTTGCAACTTTTGAAGTCTCTGCGATTGCCGAAGGCAATATCTGAAATGCGCCAATACATGGCCGATCACGGGTCTGGATTTTTGCCGCAAATGGCTGCCGCCTTGATGCCGTCGGGATTGCGGTCCGTTGCCAAGGAATGGATGAGCCCGCGGGGATTGCGTCCTGAGTTCAAGAAGGAGTGGGGGCGCCCGCCTGCAAGGGCGGCAAAGCGAAAATATCGAAATGAGCTGCATCAATCTCTCTACGTGACTTTGACGCAGACTATCCTGCCCCAACTGCTGAGATATGCCGACCGCAACTCGATGGCTTTTTCTCGAGAAGTGCGGCTGCCATTTTTGGACCATCGATTGGTGGAATTCCTCTACGCCATTCCAAACGATCAAAAAATCCAAGGCACGCAAACCAAAGTCATCCTGCGCAACGCGATTCGGGGCGTGGTGCCTGAGGCAATCCGGCTGCGAAGGGATAAACTGGGATTTGCGCCGCCTGAGGTTAGCTGGCTTCGCGGCCCGTTAAGCGATTGGATCAAAGAACTTTTCGGATCATCGCAATTTAGGGCGAGAGAGTGGTGGGAGCCGGGTGTTGTTGACTCTGTCACCAAGCGTTTCATGCAGGGGGAAGATAAACTTCATAGTGCAATCTGGCGCTGGGCTTCGCTGGAGATATGGGCACGGGCTTGTCTACACGTTCCAGCAGAAACGCGAATCGGGACGGACCTTAATACGGTGGAAACTGCGAAATCACAACATGCTACTTAGCTAAGAAAGGATGGAGGAAACGGTGGATGGCTCAGTAGTACAACCAGTTGACGGAAGAATGCCGAACGAGACGACGAGACCGCGCGAGGAATTATTGATCTCGCTCGAAAAGCTGCGCTTTAGGACCACCGAGGAATTTCTCGAGCAGCTGGAAGAGCGAAAGAAGCTGGAACGTCAATGGGCGAACTTCAGCCGGGATAAGGAGCATCCGCAGGTTCAAGATACCCAGGGTACCAACGAGCAGCTTCGCGGCAATTCGCAATGGTATTCGACAACAAAACTGTCCCGTCTATATATGGACCGCTGGCTCGCGGGCCATGTGCCGGGCAAGATCGTTCTGGACTACGCGTGCGGCAACGGAGATCAAGTACTACAGGCAGGACAGATAGGAGCGAGCCTGGCCATCGGAATTGACGTTAGTAATATCTCGATTAGCAACGGGGCGGAGGAAGCTCAACGCAGAGGGCTGTCCGGCAAGTGCGTGTTCCTCGAAGGTGACTGCGAGAACACCGGACTTCCTGACAATTCAGTCGACATAATTCTTTGTTTCGGGGTGCTGCACCATCTGGATCTCAACTACGCCTATCCCGAGATGCATCGAATCCTGAAACCTGGGGGCTGTATATTTGCCGTTGAAGCCTTGAACTACAATCCGCTGATTCGACTATACAGAAGATTCACGCCTGACATGCGTACCGAATGGGAAAAAGAACACATTCTTTCCCTGAGAGAAGTCCGCGCGGCTAAGAAATATTTTAACGTCGGTGAAATTCGCTACTGGCATCTGGCGAGCGTGTTCGGAGCATTTTTTCGAGGTATTCCGCCGGTGTTCCGAGCAGTGATGCCGGTGTTGAACGGGTGCGACCGATTACTCACCACGATCCCGGGAATACAGCTTATGGCCTGGCAGTTCACGTTCGAACTCTTCAAGGCAAAAAACTGATTCCAGCGGATGAGTCAAACGTGAGTTGTGTGCGCAGATACGTTCGCATGGCCACAGACCGCGAAGAAGAAGGTCCAGCGGCAGAAATCAGACTGATGACTTGCAGATTTAGCGGCTGAATAACGACCCAAAGAAAAGCTGACTGGGGCAGACACACTCTACGGTTGGCGAGCCACTTTATGCAAGGTTTCGGATTTCTGCGTGGTATCGTGTTCACGGTCAAGGTGTCGTTTGTTTTCACCACCGTATTCAGGCACGATCTCCCGCAGCTTGGTGCGGATGGGTGCGGCGCCGTTGATGGTCATGGACGCTCGAAGCTCCGTTAAATGGCGCTCAAGGTCGTGCCATGACATTGGCGCGCTCCGGGCGCGCTTAATTTTTTGCCGAGATGTAGAGTTGACTACCTCGTTGGCAAAGAAGAGCTCTTCGTAAAGCTTCTCCCCCTCGCGAAGGCCGGTGAATTGGATTTTTACGTCGCCTTCAGTTTTGCCCGATAGATGAATCATTGTTTTCGCAAGCTGCAGGATGGGGATAGCCGCACCCATATCGAGGACCAGGATATCGCCATGTTCACCGATACTAAATGCCTGCAAAACGAGTGAAATAGCTTCGTGAGTGGTCATAAAAAATCGCCGGACGTCAGGATGCGTCACTGTGATAGGTAAATTATTTTGCAGCTGCCTCTGGAAAAGAGGAACGACGCTGCCATTCGACCCCAAAACGTTTCCAAAGCGGACGGAAACAGTGCGCATGGAACTTGCTCGACGGCAGGCCAAGATCAACTCCCCGAGCCGTTTGGTGACGCCCATCACGTTGGTGGGGTTGACCGCTTTGTCGGAAGAAATAAGCACAAAGCTGCGGCAAGAACTTTCTTCAGCAATGTCCAACAGGCTCAACAACGCAAAGACGTTATTTTTCACCGCCTCATGGACATTTTGTTCCATGACCGGCACGTGCTTGTAGGCGGCAGCATGAAAAACGACATGCGGTTTGTGTTCCTTGAATATTGCTCTCATCCGCTCGGTGTCACCCACATCGGCAACGCAAAACACCGACGAGTCGATCTTCTTGAGCTCAGCGAGTTCCTGTTGCAAATAAAAAATACCAGTCTCGCTTTGATCGACACAGACAAGCCGCTTGGGATTATAGGAGTGGATTTGGCGGCAGAGTTCCGACCCGATGGAACCCGCAGCGCCAGTAACCAGCACGATTCTTCCTTCCAATTCTCGCCTAACGGAACCGAGGTCCATTTCCACGGGATCGCGGCCCAGTAAGTCTTCGATGCGAACCTCGCGAATCTGCTGAATGGTTAGTTGGCCGTTGATGATGTCGCGAAGCGCTGGGACCGTCCTCGATGGCACTTTAGCCTGCTGGCAGATGCGGAGGAACCGTTGCATTTGTTCCCCAGTGGCGGAAGAAATCGCAATCAGGACCTCATCCGCGGGGAAGCGGGTGAGTAATCTTGGAAGGTCATCAACGCGACCGAGAACCTTCGCGCCGTGAACACTGATCCCGCGTTTTGTGGGATCGTCGTCAACACACCCGAGAACTTTGAAGCCGCTGCCCGTTCGGCTGATTTCCCGTATCACCGTCTGCGCCGCGAATCCCGCTCCGATAATGATTACGTACTTGGAGGCCTTAGCATCCCGTCGCAAAGGGTCGGCCAGCACGCGCGAGAGCAAGCGGGCCCCGGACAGGAAGCCCGCCGTCAGCACGGCCTCCAGAGGGTAGATGGCACGTGGAAAGCCGGTAATGCCGACTGCGTGAATGCAAAGCCAGAATGCAGCCGTGCCCAGGCCGACCGCCTTCAGAATATCGAGCGCTTCGTTAACGCCACTGAAATGCCACCATCCGCGATGTAAGTTGAACAACCTGAGAGTTATGAGGCGCACCACGATCAAAATCGGAGCGGATGCGAACAACAAATTCCGGTACGGCAACGCGAAATCGAAGCGAAGAAGCCAAGCCAGGACTAACCCGCTGAGCGACAGCACGACCTGAAATAAAGCAACGAACCAATGTCTACGTCGAATCATTACGTCAGAAATCATCTTCACCTACTTTAAGTGTCATTAAGTATCTCAATAATCAACGGTTTATCCAGATAAAATCGGGTATGAATATCTACTAAGTTAGCCCCCCAAGAAATGGTAGAAAGAAGCGCGTCTTATCCCCGATGGCTTTGGCATGCATCTCATGATCGAGAATCACAATAAGATGACTCCCAGCGAGGCTGGCAGCGCCCATGCATTCCGAAAATAGAAGGACAAAACATCCACAAATCTTTCAATCTGCCGGATTGTGCTCACGTACCAACGACTGGGAAATCTTACCCCAACTGGAATTTTTGCTGTTTATAGCGTCTTTCACTGCACAAATGATGTCCTCCGCACCGATGTAATAGGCTTTCTCCAGCGCGATGCTCGTCGGCGCCGGAGTGTCCGGCAAACAAACTCTACAAATCGGCGCTCTTAAATCGTGGAACCTCTCCTCCGCGACGCATGCCGCTACTTCGGCGGCGAATCCACCCGTCTTCCACGCGGCGTCGGCGACGACCAGACGGCCCGTTTTTCTGACTGAATCGAAGACACATTTCTTATCCCAAGGTTTAATCGAACGAAGATCTATTACCTCCGCGTCGATTCCCAAGTCGACGAGGTTCTCGGCAGCCCTGACAGCTTGTGCAGCCATATAAGAGGTCGCGACAATGGTCACATCTCTGCCGGGCCGACGAATTGCGGCGCTACCGATCGGCACTTGATACATCTCTTCCGGAACTTCGCAGCTGTCCTCGTATAGCCATCTGTCATCAATATACATAACCGGGTTTCCGTCCCGGACAGCGGCGATCAAAAGTCCCTTAGCGTCGTAGGCAGTCGCAGGCATCACAACCTTCAAACCCGGAATATGCGCAAATGTTGCCTGCAAAGCTTGGGAATGTTGGGCGCCTTGTTCGCCACCACGATTGATTACCGCGCGGATAACGACCGGGACGGAAATTTGCCCAGCAAACAAATAGGACCAATTCGCGGCCTGGTTCACAATGGGATCCACCGCGAGAAGCATAAAATCCATGCGTGGGTGAAATACGATGGGGCGCATACCGCTTAAAGCGGCACCGACCGCAGCTGCCGTGGTGGCGTTCTCCGATACGGGACAATCAATGATGCGATCCCGCCCAAATTCCTTGTCCAACTCGCAGAGACTCGAGCCGGCATACCAGGGACTCCACACGCCCTGGCCAATTACGAAAACCCTGGGATCTGAAGCGAGCAACTGAGCAAAGGCTTCTCGGATTGCCTGGGCATAAGAAAGAACTCGCATTCAGTTAGTCCCTTCCTGGTCCGCGAAGACGCCATCCAGGAGTTGGGATTCATGCGGATAGGGCGACTGAACGGCGAAGTCCACAGCTCTCTCCACCTCCGATAAAACTTCTCGTTCGATGCGCTCGAATTCGTTCTCGGCGACCCCCATTTCAAGGAGCGCCGTACGCGCGCGTGTCAGAGGATCTTTGGGTAACCATTCTTTCATCTCATCTTTTCGTCTGACGCCCACATCTAAATCCATCGCCGGTCCAACGTGTCCCCGCCAGCGATACGTGCGGCATTCAAGCAGAGTTGGACCCGAGCCAGATCGCGCGCGCGCGACGGCCTCCGCTGCGGCGGCGTAAACGAGGACGACATCATTGCCGTCCAGCCGAATTCCCGGAGTGCCATGCGCCTCGCCTGACTTGTATATATTATCCTCCGCGCGACGATCCAAGATGGGCATATGGCTTGAGTACGAATTATTCTCGCAAACAAAGATAACAGGAAGGTGGTATAGCGCAGCCATATTCAATGATTCATGAAAATGGCCTTCTTCCGTGGCGCCGTCGCCAAAAAATGCCACACTGACTTTTTTATCCTTCCTCAATTTCGAGGCGAGACCTGCTCCGACGGCAATCGGAATAGTTGCCGCCACCAATGGAACCGTGCCAAGCAAACCCACTTCGGTTGCGATCAAGTGCATAGAACCGCCGCATCCGCGAGAGCAGCCGGTCACTTTACCGTAGAGTTCAGCCATCAAAGCGTTCAAGTTGGCGCCTTTTGCCAGGTAATGCCCATGAGAGCGATGGCCCCCGAAAATGTAATCTTCCGGCCCCAAAGCGCCGCAAACGCCTGTGGCAATTGCTTCTTGCCCGGTATAAAGATGCGTGGGGCAACGAATTTGGTTTTGTTGCAGGAGTTCTGCAATCTTTTCCTCGGTGACACGAATGGAGACCATGGTCCTGTAAAGATTGAGCAGGATGGTCCGGTCCATCTTCGGCGGGCTATCGGCATGCTGGTTGTTCTGCACTCTTGTTCGTCTCCTGAAAACTGCTTTCTTATTGAACCTAACCGCGCAAAAACAGGCGAGAATTTATGGGCCTTAACGCTGTGAGGGCTCGTGGGCGGGCGTTCCCGACAAACCAGCAGGACAGGCATCCGAAAATTGCGAAAGGAGTTCCCGCTCTTTCGTGGTGAGACTCCAGTCCATGGATTCCAGATTATCCTGCAATTGTCCTCGATTCTTGATTCCTACCAAGACCGAGGTCACTAAAGCATTGTCCAGCACCCATCGAATTGCAATACTGGAAAATACTCGCCCTTTTTCGTGGCTCAGCTGGCGAATTACTTCGAGCAGTTTCTGTTTTTCTGAAAGCCCCAGATCGGAGAAATAAAGGCTGTTCTTGCGTGTGTCCGTGAATTCAAATCCAACCCCCAGAGGCCGCTTTCCGGCAAGCAAACCGCGAGCCAAACCGCTGTGGGCCAGGATGCTAACCTGCGAAGATTGACACCAGGGGAAAACGTCATCTTCGGGTTCGCGGCACAACAGGTTGTAAGAGAGCTGATTCGATTCGAAAGCGTGGATTGAAAAGGCCCGCCGCAATAAATCCAGCGAAAAGTTCGACACGCCTAAACATTGGATTTTCCCCTGTTCCTGGCAGCGAGCAAGAGTCTCAAAGCTCTCCTCAATCGGGGTCATCGGATCCGGCCAGTGAACCTGGTAAAGCGGGATGGTGTCCAGTCGCAATCTACGCAAACTTCCCTCAAGGGATCGAAGTATGCCCTTGCTGCTTAGATCTCGATTTATCTTTCGGCTATCATCCCAGACGAGACCGCATTTTGTTCCAATTACAACTTCGTGCCGTCTTTCACCAAGCGCTTCGGAAAGCATCTGTTCCGCTTGCCCGAAGCCGTAAATATCGGCCACGTCGAAAAAATTAATTCCCTGCTCCAGCGCCGCCCGGACAGCAGCACGCCATTCCGTTTTGTCCACTGGACCGTAGTCGTAATCGCTGGCCGGTCCGCAACCAAATCCCAAACGGGAAATTCGGAAGCGATCGGCCCCTAGGTTGGCGTATTCCATTACTCGGAAACTCCCGTCAATATATTTCAGACCAGGCGTGGGGACCAAGATGCTGCCCGAAGAAAGGCGTCCCAGCCACCTCAAGGTTCGCCCGAGCGACGCTTCAATCTCTCACAACCAGACGGAAGAAAGTTCGAAAAATCAGGCGAAGATCCCCCACAAAAGATTGCTCTCTCACATATTGCATACGAAGCTTATTTTTTTCGGGCCGGTACTTCGCCACGAACAACTGAGTCGGTTCCTCGGAATCAAGTAATTCGCTCAAATTATAAAAACGTATCGAGGCCTCGTCCGTGATACCCGGCTTAACGGAGAGGATAATTTTTTCCTCCTCTGTATAACAAGCCGTATGTTCTTCCACCTCCGGCCGGGGCCCTACAATGCTCATCTCTCCTAAGATGACATTTAAAAGTTGCGGTAACTCGTCTAACTTTGCGACTCGCAGCCATTGCCCTATGGGCGTCACCCGCGGGTCCCGACGAGAAGTTGCAGTGCCGCCAACACGCTCCGCATCCGGCCTCATCGTACGGAACTTGAAGATACGAAACAACCGGCCGTGCAATCCGACGCGTACTCCGCGATAAAATGCAGGACCGGGAGAGTTCAATTTGATCAAAACCGCTATTATCAGCATTAATGGCGATAGAAGCAGCAGTCCGCAGGTTGCCGAAACAAGATCAAAAGCGCGTTTGGCGAAAGCGCTTGATTGTCTGCGAGCGTGGCGTTCACCGAGTCTTGCGCGGTGGGCGTTTTCTATAATTTCCATAGGATTCATTCAGCTGCGGTGGCGCATAGCCAGGTGCGATCCTTCAAGGAGAATTTTTGGACCGGGTTTCCTCGGCCGTAATTTTCGAAATCGTGGCCGGAATAGGATTCCTGCTGAGGTGATCGGGCGCCACAGCCGCAGAACGTTCCACCACACACAACAACATTTTCTCTAAGCGGGTGGAAAGCATAGCTATGTCGAAGCTTTCCTTGGCACAACGGATTCCGTTCCGGCCCATCTGAGCTCGCTGCTCCGTACTCAGATTCTCAAATCTTTGAATGGCGTCAGAAAAGGCCTGCGGATCCTCGGGAGGAACGACAATTCCGAAGCCAAATTCCTCCACCCAGTTGTTGCTGGGATTGCCAGCCAATAACACAGGACGTCCAGCAGCAGCGTAGTCACACAACTTATTAAAGCTCATGCCGTAGCGATAGAGATCCGGCAGATTCCGCATACTGACGATAAAAGCATCGGCCTGTTCCAATACGTGGTGAAGCTCGGCCTTCGGAACGGCGGGACGAAATTCGATATTTTGAAGTTTCAGTTCCTGGGCTAACTGCTGAAGATTTGACTTCTCCTGTCCACCACCTATGAAAACAAATCGAACGCGATTCCCGTTTTGCTGTTGAATTTGCGCGGCTTGAAGCACCATATTCAGACTATTTGCTCGCACATGCCCACCAGCGTAAACCAAAGTCCAATGTTTCGATAGCTGACCGGTGTAAGGCTTCAAAGCCGCATAGCGAGTCAGGTCAAGGCCATTAGGTATCCATGTTATTTTCGCGGGAGGAATCGCGAACCGGCTGTAATAATCGACCGCGCCAGGAAGGACAGTCATAATTTGCGCTGCTTTGCGTGCAAGGAACCTTTCAAGAGCCAGCAAACAGATGGTTGTGAGGCTGTTGGGAGAAAGCTTGCCCATTTGTACCATCGTAAGCGGCCACAGATCCTTCACCTCGAAAACAAACGGAACTTTTTTCGCGACGGATAGGACGTACGCTGCCAGGCAAGCAAGAGGCTGGAATGTGGTACCGATAATCACATCGGGATGTTCGTTCAACTGCCGCCCGAATCGATACGCTCGCCACGAGTAACTGCACATGTTGCGCAGCCGTTTCCAGCTGTTGGAATCATAGGGAGGGGTCTTTAACCAAACGAATCGAACGCCTTCATGTTCTTCTATACGCGATTTCTCGCCGGGGGCAAGTCTGATCTCTTTAAATTTATAATGACTAAAACCTGATGCGAAGAAAGTGACCCGGTGTCCTTTTTCAACCAGACCTTTGGCCAAGTCATGCTGCGAAGTCATTTGTTGGTCCGGCGTGGAGGCATATTGCGACAGCCACCAAATATTCAGTTTGCGCAAGCGTTCACCACCGTCCTTACAGGCATCCCCTTAACTCCAGAGTTAATTAAACTCTGGCACGCTCTCAATTTCAACCACAAGGCGCGACATCTGCACGGATGCGATACAGGCTTAGTGTTTGAAAGAAACCTACAAACCGTACTTATTGAACATCGAAAACGCGAGCCCAAAGCTCCAGATTCAAAACCCGAAAGGCTTCATTGTCGCTAAGACATCCGGGCTTCGCAGCCAGATAGTCCGATAGCTCGCGCCGAACTTCCTTTCCAGAGAGTATTCGGCTCGTTTTCAGAGTACTTTCCGCTATTAGGGAGCGAATCGTCCCGCGAAGGTCCTGCCGAAGCCATAGTTTTTGGGGCGTCGCAAACCCTAGCTTCGTTTTCCGCAGCCGAACGAAGTCCGGTAGAACGCCCTTCAGGGCATCGCGAAGTATCCATTTTGTCCAACCATCACGGAGTTTCAAGGAAGGGCGGCAGTTCACTGCAAAACTTGCCAAATTGTAATCCAGCATAGGGACCCGCGCTTCTACGGAATGCGCCATCGAGTTTCGGTCTTCATAATGCAACAATGCTGGAACGCTGTAACGTATCAGGTCGTCCTTTTGACGATTCGGGATATCGACTCCTGGCCCGATGCTGATTGGCTCGGATTCGGCAGCCACATGGACAAAATCAGGATTGCCCACTCGGGCGAGAACGGACCGGTTCGCCCTATGAGGAAAAGAGACGTAGCGCTTGGCACTGTTCCAGCTAAAATTGCTTTGGGTTGCATTGCGAACCCAATGCGCCCCCTCCGTCAGAAAACGCGGGTCAGCGCACTTGAAGAGATGCCAAAGGTAAAATAAGTAAAACTTGCGATAACCACAAAGAATCTCATCACCGCCCTGTCCGTCAAGTAAAACGGGGATTCTGGTTTGCCGTGCCGCCCGCATAACACACCACTGAGCGTAAACGCCCGTGCCTCCCACTGGTTCATCCTGGTGCCAGATCAGACAATTCAGATCATCCCAGAAAGACTCTGCGTCAGGAAAAACGTAGTGAGCGGTTACTCCCGAAGCGGAGACCACGCCTCGAATAAATTGACGCTCGTCTAACGACTCGTCGTTAAAACATGAAGAAAAGGTGTGAAACTCGGGCGATCGAGCCGCTCTTGCCGCAACTGTAACGATCGAAGAGGAATCAAGTCCGCCACTTAAGCAGGAACCGACCGGGACGTCACTACGCAGGCGCAGAGTTACGGCCGTCTGGAATAGAGCGGCAAACTTCTCACTGGCTTCCTTATCCGAACGCTTTCCGTCTGGATCGATTTGAAGATCCCAGTATCTCGCCAGGTTCGTCGAGATTGCAGTTTGCGTCAAATCGACAGTCATCGAGTGCCCACCCGGCAATTGGCGAATATCCACAAAAAATGTATGGTCGGTATGGTCTTGAAGGCCTGTCTGCAAATACTGCGCCGCCACGCTTTGGTCGACGACCCGAGAAATGCCGGGACACTGCAAGATCTGTTTTATCTCCGAACCAAATGCCAAAAACGACGGCGTCGCAAAATAGTAAAATGGCTTGACACCAAAGCGGTCGCGCGAGAAAAAAAGTTGACGCTGTCGCCGGTCCCAAATTGCAAAGCTCCACATGCCATTGAAACGATTGACGCATGCGGAGCCCCACTGGCGGTATGCCTTGAGTACGACTTCCGTGTCCGTTTGGGTTCGGAAGTTGTGCCCCATCCCCTCCAATTCCTTTCGGATCTCCTGGTAGTTGTAAACTTCACCGTTATAGGTGATCCAATACTCACCGTTTTCAATCTGCATTGGCTGATTGCCGGATTCCGACAAGTCCAGGATCGCCAATCTGCGCGTGCCAAAACCGAGAGAGGGCGCCAGAGTCGGGAAGCGATCCTGGTTGTGAAAACACTCTCCCGCGGAATTCGAACGAATATCGAAATAAGCGAAGCCAAAGCCATCCGGTCCGCGATGCTTGACAGCATGCGTTATGGATATAAGCAAAGCAGGATCAAACCCGCCGATGGCCGCGATTCCGGCTATTCCGCACACGCTGGCTCCAACAATTCCGCATACAAGTCCAACAGCTTTCGCTCTTGCGTTTGCCAGTTGTACTTTGTCTGAACGGCTATTCGCCCGCGACGTCCCATCTCCTCGGCTTCTTGCGGGTGTGTCAACAAATATTCCATTGCGCTAGCTATAGCGGCAGGGTCCATCGGGTCGACCAAAAGCCCGCAAGAGCTGTCTTCGACTATCGCGCGCCACTGCGGAAAATCCGAGGCAATGATGGGAAGTCCTGCGCTCATGTACTCGAACATCTTTACAGGCAAAGATTCCAGGAATGCTGGCGTTGGATAAATAACAACGAGGCCCACGCGAACCTGCTCCAGGAGGGAGCTGACATCCGCATAATTTAATTTCCCGTGGTGCCGGATGCGCTTCCATCCAGCATGACCACGCAACTCTTCGGGATGGACGTCAATAGGCAGATCGTTACCAGCCAGTTCGAGGGTTGCGGCAAGTGATTCGGGCAGCATGCCCATCGCAAAGACCATCTCGCGGATTCCGCGGTTCTTAGTAATGTTACCCACATATGCCAGGGAAAGCGGACGTTGGCAATAAGGCGTCGCGGCACCAGAGCCAGTCTCGTCTTGAAGATAAGGATAATTGGACACCACCACCGTTCGCTTGTTTAACGGCAGAAAGCGATCAGCGATAAAAGGCGTGACCGGCACAAGCGCAGAAAAAAAACCGCAGGTGGCAGATTCGAATCCTCCGGCGATCCGAGATATCAGCGAGCGGCTCCAGGCCGGCAGATAAGGTTTGGAAATTATGTCCCTCGGTAGATCTTCATGAACGTCGTAGATGACCGTTTTTCCGGCCGCCCGCAACAAAAGACCGACAGGAATCAGTTCGGGGTCGTGAAAATGATACAAATCCGCGTTAATTCGCAGCGCTTCGCGGTAAATTCGCCACACGGCCCTAGTCGAGCGGGCAATTCTTCCCTTTTCTACAGGGACCGCTTTGATCTGCACTTTATCAGCGACGCAGTCTGCTGGATGCGGGCCTATGATCGTGACGTCAAAGCCAGCGCGGGCAAGCGATTTGCATTCCCTCTGAAAAATCCGCACATCAAGGGCCGGGTGAACAGAGGTTAGATGTGCTACTTTACGTCCGGTCATCCTCCGGTTCGTTACCACGGGCATGAAAGTCGAAGAAGAGCAGATACTTTCGACCCACCAACCGTAGCAGCTTCATGCGGGTCTTGCGGTCTTACAGCCAACGAGCCGTGCCCGATTTCAAATGACGAGGTCTGCAAGGCACTGACTGCCCGCTAGCGATCAACTCGTCGAACGACGGGTTAAGGTTGACTGTCGTTGGTACGGGAGCGTCGTTCCCGCGATTCAAAGTACCAGCGTAAGAGAAGAGCAAAAGTAACCCCCCCGGATAATAATGCTGTTGGTAGAGGACTGATGGATAGTTCGCCAAAAGATAGCATGCAAATTGCGTAAGCCGCCAAGCTTGCGATCGTTTTGGGCCTTCGAAAAAGGTAGATGGAAATCGCCTGCATCAAGTAACCTGCGATAACTCCACCCACAACTACGCCGGGAAGCCCAAAATCAGCATTCAAGTTACCAGTGAAGCATCCGTTTGCGTGAACAGTATCAATTGCGCCCGGGGTCATGTATATGCCGACTGCATTTGGGATATCGATGGTTTTCCACCCCATGAAGTAAGCCAATTTCGCAATACCCGCGCCGTGCTGGTAAGGAATCAGTGCCGGAAACATCTGAAAGTAGGCGTAGAGAACTTCCGCTGGTGTATAAACCAGGCGAACCATAACGGCCTGGATCGCGCCCCAAATCGTTAATCCCGCGTCAGATCCTTGATACGCAAGCAGGACTACCGTAACCGGGAACGCCAGAAACAGAATCACCGCTGTTGTAGTGACCGTCACACCAAGTTCGCCGCATTTGAACAGATAGTAAAAGACGAAGATAAGACCGAAGATGGCAGCGACCGGCGCCTTCTCAATAGTCAATGAAGCGTACAGCACGCCGGAAATCAAGCTTATCCAACAAAGACTTCGCCAGATTTGCTGTTTTTGCTGTAGGTAGCGACCCAACGACACCATCGCAAGAAATGGGAAGACCGAAGCTCGAACGACGGAGTAAATATAAGTGAGATGTGAGTTGAGTAGCTTGAACGAATCTTCCCTCAGAAGAGCCGCCGTCAAGGCTTCTCCCGGATTGCGGATTAGAAAAATAAGTGGGATGACGGGGGTCTCAATGACATTTATAACCACGAATATGAGGGCTATTGTGAGAAATAGGACGAATGACCGCACCTTGGAAGCGTCGAGTGTTTCTAGAACCACAGGTCGTCTGAAATAATCTGCCGTCTCCTGCTTGCGAAAGTGAAAATAGCGGTTTGCAAGCCAAATCCCCAATGGAATAGTCAAAAGGACACTTTCCACTCCAAAGAGGAAGCGTCCACGCGAGGGGGTGTATTCGTCGCCGTACAGGAAAAACGCAGGAATAAGAATGATGGTGAAGTATATGGCATAAAAAAAAGAAGGGATTGTCAACCTCTTCAGGTTAAAAAGACCAACAAGCCGATGCATCATGAAGGCCGATATCAGAATGATCAAACCGGAAAAGATCGCCAACGGCGGCAGCGTCAACAGCATTAATGGGACAATTACAACAAGTAACATCAATAAGGTAAACCATTGAAGGATTACACGAAAAAATGATGGCTCAGCCTTGTGAATAATGGGAAGAGATTCCTTAGGAAACGTGCTCATATTCATATTTGTATCCGGCGCAAGGCCTTCAAATTACCCTCACCGATTCGTACAGGGGAAGGAGCTGCCTCACACGCCGGTTCGTAAGCTGGACCGAAATGGTATTTTCGTGGCGGGCGTACGTATTTGCTGCGTGCATTGTGCGTCAAGAGAGTCAGTACTTGCGCTGGCCAGTGACGTAAGAAATCACGATTGACTGACCTATTCGAAGGACAGCTCCGCCCCTTTATCCACAGCACAGAAGTGGACTAGCTACAAGCTTTGCAAACTGATACGAGCGGCGCAATGGGTTTCCTATTCCCTCGGGAGACGTCCCGCACCGTCCAAGCTGTGTGAATCCGTATCTTGATTTGCGCCTGAGCTAGAGCCGTTTGGTGAAATCCTGGCGAGCCGCGTCCCAAGTTTTCGAAAGACTTCCTGAACAAAGAGTTTGCCTGGATCTCTGGGATCAATCTCTCGCCATTGAGCCTTACCAATCACCCAGACGGCTGCCAAGACGAATGCCATGGACGTCCCCAAGAATATGATTGGGACCCGTGGTGGAAACGATCTCTTCTGCGGTACGACCGCGGGGTCGAGTACTTTTACTATCGGGATCTCTTTCGCTTCCTGAACTTTAGCGAGCTCATATTCTTTTGTCAGGGTTTCGTAAACCGCTTGCTCGACCTTCAGTTTCCGAAAAAGATCTGCATAAGGTACGCCTAAGATGGGCAACTGCCTCATGGATGGATAGTCCGCGTTCGAGGCCGTATTGTCTCCGTTTGAGGGTGTTGCCGTTTTCCCGCCGAAAAGCTCCAACTGATGGTGAAGCTCAGCAATGCGAGCCTCGATCGCACGCACGCGGACGTTCGAATCCGAGTAAATTTGCTTCATGCCCTCGAGTTCGGATTGCGCGGCGATCAGCTCGCCTTCGAGCGAGGCCGCCGCAACCACCATCGCCTTACCTTGCTCGGTGATATCAATCGTGGCGTTCTTGCTCGCGAATTGGCTGAAGTCTTTCTCCGCCAACTCGAGATCGGCATTTACGTTGTCGAGCCGACCTTCCAGGAACACACGCTCACGGTGCGCGGAAGACGTAGTCAGTTGCGCCATCAGCGTGTCAAGACCTTCCACGTACGCCGCAGCGATTGCCGCCGCGCGTTTCGGGTCGTGATCGACCACATTCAAAGTGATAATCCCGCTTTTGCGATCTTCCGTGACGGACGTATTCTCGGCCAATTTATCGCGAGCGGCCTGCTCCAGCTTCCTTCCGTACACCTTCTGTAAGCCGAATTTCTCCACAATGCGGTCTTGCACGCTGCGGCTCTGGAGCACACCGACGAATAGCGCGCCAGTGCTCTTGACTCCCAGAAGATCACTCGCCATGGCACCCAACCCTCCGCCTGCTGCTCCGGGCTGTGACGTCAGCCCGGCAATGAGCGCGAGAGTACCGCCGCTCTGAGAGTCGGGCGGCATTATTTGAGTGGTCGCCTCATAGCGGGATGGGATCAGGAATGCCAAAAGAGCGCCGGCGAAGAGCCCGACCGCGGTCACCCGGAGCAAGAAACGGCGCCCTCTCCAAAGCAAACGCAGCTTCGAGATCCAGCGCTCCCGCGAAGCGCGAGTATCTGCCTCGAACGGCAGAAAGCCCTTCGGCAACTCGGGTTCAACTTCAGAGTGCGGTTTGGCGGAAGTTTGTGTCAATCCTGGATTTCCCCTCTCCTTCTTACAGGAGCTAATCCTAATCCTAGGCTCACAGTGATATCATCCCGCTATCTCCACAGTTTGTGTTGCCAATCTGCCGTCAATTGAAAGACACACGGGGTTTAACAATTCGCCGTCCACCATGTGCAGATCACCTAGACTCTTTCCAAATCGACTTCTAGTTCGAAGCGACATTCTTGAGAAAATGCGGTCTCAAAAAGTTGTCGTAGTGGGGAGATCATTCTGCCGTTCGGATCGGCTGGTGCCACGGCTCGGTTCTCGATCCAATGGAGCGCGTACAGGCATTATCGGCGGAGGACTTCGCTGATCCGAGATCCGCAGCTCATGAACTCTCGCCCCGAATTCCGCGGCGAACGGCAACAGGCAGCAATTTAACACAAGTCGTGTCCCCGTCGACTATTCACTTCTCACTAGTAATGCGCTCCAATCACGATCGCAGTAGCTACGGATGCGGCCGTCTGCGCAGCTATGAACAGGTTCTGCCATTGGATCGTGCCCCCAAGCGCCTTCTCCGGTACCACTACAGTATCCCCTGGCTGAAGTGTTCCCCGAAGCGATTCTCCGACCCACAAGCCGGCATTGTTCGCGATCACCGAACCGTCTGCGCGGATTACGAAAATTGCCTTTTTGTTCGCAAGCTGGGTTGGCCCTCCGGATTGGCCGAGATACCACTTAGCACTCATTCCCGGACGATAAGAAATTGCGGTGGGGTTATATACTTGGCCTGAGACCACTACATAGCCGGGCTTCTTCGGAATTATGAGGGTGTCTCCAGCGCGCACGTCAATGTCCGCAGTGGTATTTTCCCAACGACTGAAGTTGTTCGAGATCCGAATGGAGACCCGGCCAATGGGCGGATTCGAGGTCAACTGTTCGAGAGTTTGCTGCCACTGCTCGAGCGCCATTTCCCTCGCCTGATCTTTTTGAGGATCGCCGGTGGGCGGCACGTTCTGGAGACTCGATTGCGCGTCCTTTACACGCAAAATCATCGCGTCCTGGGCTTTAGACTGCAGTTCGCGAACCTGCGTTCTTTGCAAGATAGCGCCATAAGCAGAGGCATCCGGTTGGAAGCCGCCGGCTCGCTTGAGGACCGAACTCAATTTTTCACCGGGACGAATTCCGTAAGTCCCCGGGTTCCTAACTTCTCCCATTACGCGAATGGAGGCGCCCAAATCACCCCACCCCGGCAACTCACGGATCGTTAATACGTCCCCATTGTTAAGCGTCACATCGGATTTTGAATCACCATTAAGAACGGCAGCGATTGCGATTGATTCATGCTTGCCGGTCAGGGCGGCCTGAGTTGAATATTGATAGCGCGTCAGGTCCGCTTGATGTGCATCCGCATTGGGTTTCAGTCCGCCGCCGACTCTGATTAAATCAGCGACCTGCATGTTTGCAGTGAGAGGATAGCGACCCGGGTTGGATACCGCTCCTTCGATCGAAACCGTAGCGGGCTGCACCGCGTCAGGATCGCGATGAATCAGCAAGCGGTCTCGCGGTTCCAGCAGGATATTTTCGGTGAGACTCCCGGAGAGTGCCAGGTTCAAGTTAACACTGAAAATTTTGGACTTCCCGTCAGGTAAATATCGGAACACCTGGACGTCTTGCAATTCCGCTTCGGGGTTCAGTCCTCCAGCCAAGTGAACTGCGTCAGCGAGGCGGATTTGGCCCGATGTCCTGTAAGTTCCGGGCATGCGCACATCTCCCAGAACGGAGACAATGGGCGGGTTTTCAAAATCAAATCGGCTGAATACCCGCACTGTATCCATTGCATGAAGGATTGGCGCCTGCGAAGGATTGGCGAGCGCGTCAGCCAGATTGAAGCTCTCGACACTCGGATGGAAATCTGGAGCATTGAGACGAACGATTTCAGCGTACTGGGTTGCAGGTTCCGGCAAAAGCTCCTTGAACGTAGCAATCAGATCGGTGACGCGCATATCAGCGCGATAGGAGTAACGCCCAGGACGCATTACATGACCTTCCAGGTACACCACATCCTGGTTATAGGGAGCAATGGGGAAGATGCGGATTTTGTCCCCATCATGTATTTCAAAGGATTGGAGTTGCTTAGTGGCTTCGGCACTCTCCGCTGCCTCAGGAATGTCCAGGTTCAACATCGTCTGCTTTTCATGTGCCACAATCCGCTGTACTTCTATATGGCGCAAAGCAGCAGTGGGCAGAAGACCGCCAGCCAGCTCGAGAACGCTAGCCAGACTTTTCTCGTCGCGCAATTCGTAAATCGCCGGACGGCGCACCATTCCTTCGACCGTGACCTGTGGTCCAATAGGCGGCACCAAAACCGTGTCCCCATTTTCCAGACGTTGAATGTCTGCTTTAACACCGTGTAGCAGTAAATCATAGACGTCCACGACTTGAATAAGCTGGTTGCCACGATAGTGTTTTATTATACGAAGCGAACCGCGCGGCGTTGGTCCGCCAGCTGCAAAGAGGGCGTTGAGGGGCGTGGAAAGCGCGCTGACATCATATGCTCCAGCATTTTCCACATCACCGACGTCATAAACTCGAATCGTCCGCAAGCGCCCAAGCGACACATCTGCCGATTCATCTCGAAATTGGGTCCGCAAAACCCGCTGCAGATTCTCCTGAACGTCCGCCAAACTCTTCCCGCTGACAAGAACGGGACCAACTTCGGGAAGACTCACACGGCCTTCTCGATCCACTGTTCGATACAGTCTCCTCGACACACCCCCCCACAAATCAATCGATAGCCCATCCCCCGGACCGACGACGTAGTCCGGTCCAACCGGCAGGTCCATGGGGATCAATTGAGAGTCTCGAAAACCATTTTGGAAGATTTCCGCGCCGAAGCGACGAGGTTCCGCGGGACGAGGAATTGCCTGGACATACATATCGTAGAGCGAAGGAATATCGTTGTAGGGGTTAGCCGCACGAACGAACTCAGGAGCCTGAGGCGCTGGCAGCGGTTGATTTCTCGGCCTGAACGGCTGCATTGAAGTGAGAGGTGAAAGGCCTGACCGGTCCATATCGCGGGCGGTGCTGCGATATTCGGAGAGATCACTTATCTCGCCCATTCCTGCTCCCAAAAGTCCTAAACTATCCATCGAATTGCCGGTGCCGGAAAAGATTCCAGGCGCACCGCCTGTGCTTTGGCCGCTGCGTCCGTTCGAATTCATTTGCGCTGATCCGAAGTTCAATCCGTCAGAATCAGCACCAGTTCCCCCCAGGCCTTGCATTGCACCGTACTGATCCTGCATGCCATAGAGAGAACTGTTCATGCCTCCGGCATCTTCACTTGTTTGCATTAATTGCGCGCGGTCGTACGGATTTAGTCCTCCTTGAGGAGGATTCGAGGGTGCCGTCTGGTCCGGAGGGTAGTTTGAGGGCGGGTAGATGTCGTTTCCCGGAGCAGATGGCTGATTATTGTTTCCTGCTGGCGCAGCACGGCTTGGTGGCGCGGGACAGCTGGTATCAGATTGCTGATCACAAGCTGTGGTTTTTTGCAGTTCTTCCGCCTTGCTATGCGCTTTCTGGACCGCTTCTTCTTGGATTTGGGCAAGCCATTTAGTACGTTCTTGCCTTAACAAATCCTGTTCTTTGGCAAGTTCCGAATCCGGATTCATCTTCGGAACCAAATACCCGTATTTCTGAACGAGAGTGGTCGCCACAGCACGAAACTGCGCGTCCTCCTCTAATCTAAAAAAAATTGCATCATTCGTTAAATCGGAATCGCTGATAATTTGCCCATGTTCCGTGGCATCTTTGGCTACCCAGCGCTTTAGTTCAACCATCAGACCAGCGTCTTTGAATAGAACAGCCTTCACTTCCGCGGCAGAGGCGGCCACACGGCTTAGATTGTCGCGACCCAGCGCGGACGCGGTCATCGAACTCGGACGCCGTTTTTCCAGGTCTTGTTGGTACTGCGGGTCTTGCTGACCCTGTTGGTTTTGCGCATGCGTTCCCACGGAGATAAGTGGAAGCGCAAGCAAAAAACAAAATGTCTTGACTGTGGAGAATCGCAAAAACCAGTTTGATATCATTTGAACCGCCGATTTGGTATTCATTGCCAACTTCGTAGCTGCTTGGCCCTATTTGCCTCGGTCGCCAAGCGCGCTCTCCTTCGAGCACTTCATATGTCTGATGGAATGCACTGAGTTCTACGGCAGCTCGCTGCGAGAAAATGCCTCAGGTCATCTTCTCTCGTATTCCAGCATGCGCTCCCTTGAATGTGCGGTCTAACGTGCCGGTCGCAGCTCAGTGTAAATTCCGATGTTTATTTCCTCGGTACCCTTAGCATCTTACCGACTTTTGACGAAATGTCTTAGCCAAACCATATATTTCGCTTTTCCGCGGCGAGCTACGCAGGACCAGCTCCATTGAGATCGGTGCTTTAAACCTCGAATAGGATGCTTCATTTAAATGATTGGTAGCTTGTTCGATCCGATGAAAAGGACGCCGCACAACAACAAAAAGTGGGATCCGGGCTGGTAAGTGGTGGTCAAACCCCCGATTGAAATGTACATTACTTAACGGACGCATAATGACTCGATGGAAATTGCCCTTTGCGATCGGACTTACCCTGATAATAGTGGGCTTGGGAAATTCCAGTTGCTTGGCTGGCACGATGCCGCCGTTCTCCGGGTTCGCGCCGACGTCCAAAATAAGTAAGGTTGAAACAGCCATAAATCAGAACGCTGGTGAAAATTCGCCTTTCCAGGATACCTCCAACCCAACGGCAAAGAGCCAGAACAACAAAACGGACGATGATTTTTCAACGGCCGATCAAAAGTACGCGCGTGAAAATGCTCTTAGCGCCCACCTGCTGAAGGATTTTCTACAGGATCAGAAGGCGATCTGGACCTGCCCTGCTCACGTTCACCTGGTGGACGCGGACTGGCTGATACCGCTGGGCGCTGCTACCGGCATCATGTTTGCGACCGATACGGAATACAGCAAACATCTTTCCAATTCCCCGAGCCGCATTAAAGACAGCGGAGACGTTTCCAATTACGGCATCGGCGCAATGGCCGGAGTAGGCGCCGGATTTTATTTTCTGGGATACCTAACACACGACGATCACGAGCGCGAAACCGGTTTTTTAGCAGGGGAAGCGGCGATTGACTCCCTGGTGCCCGCGTATGCGTTGAAGTTCGCATTCGGTCGAGAGCGTCCGGATCAGGATGATTACCGTGGCGATTTTTTCAAGGGAGGAGCTTCGTTCCCATCTGAACACGCCGCGGCTGCGTGGTCCATTGCCAGCGTGATCGCGCACGAGTATCCGGGACCCTTGACTTCAATCCTTGCCTACGGCGCAGCATCGGCCATTAGTTTTTCGCGCACCACCGCGCACCAACACTTTCCTTCAGACGTTTTGATTGGGAGCACAATCGGGTGGCTGGTGGGCGCGTACGTGTATAGAACCCATCACAATCCTGACCTGCCGGGTGATTCATGGCCGACTTATGCGGAGTCCCAACACGACTCGGCGTCAACAACGCCCTCCGGCTCTCCATACGTGGAACTCGATAGCTGGATCTACCCAGCGATTGAACGGCTCGCTGCTCTCGGCTATGTCGATTCCACATTCCTTGGAATGCGCCCGTGGACGCGCGCGGAGTGTGCGCGCCTGGTTGAAGAGGCCAGCGACAATATGGAATCAGCCGGTACAACGCGCGGTGACGTTCATAGTCTTTTCGAGGCCCTCCAAGATGAACTGACGAGAGATACGGCTGCGTTGGCTGGTGCCGGCGAAGGCGCCGTGCATCTGGAATCCCTCTATGCGAGCGTAACCGGGATCAACGGTCGACCTCTGACGTACAGCTATCATTTCGGGCAAACAATAATTAACAACTACGGCCGTCCTTATCAGGAAGGGTTCAATTCTTGGGATGGCTTTTCCGGGTACGCGACCGCGGGACGTTATACGATTTACGTTCGCGGTGAATACCAACACGCTCCTTCCGCGCCTGCGTTTTCGCTAGCCGCAAGACAGGCAATTGCCACCGCTGACCAAAATCCGCTGCAGCCCCCAACTCCGTTTGCGACTATAGATCAGTTCCGTCTCCTGGACACGTATGTTGCTGCTACTGTGGCAAATTGGAATTTTGCGTTCGGCAAGCAAAGCCTATGGTGGGGTCCGGACTACGGTGGCGCAATGATATTCAGCGATAATGCGGAGCCGGTTTATATGTTTCGGGCCAGCCGAATTGCCCCCTTCACCCTTCCGTGGATTTTAGCACGCGTGCTGGGTCCGATGAAACTCGACGCCTTCTTCGGCAAACTCTCCGGCAACGACTTTCCCCCGCGCCCATTGATTCATGCTGAAAAAGTGAGTTTCAAGCCCACCAAAAATCTGGAATTTGGCTTTACGCGCATGGCGGAATTTGGTGGAGTGGGTCGGCAGTTGACACCCGCCGCGGTGTTTAACAGCTACTTCAGCATCCACAACTCGATAGATTATGGCTCCAACGCCAATCCTGGCAAACGAACCGGAGGTTTCGATTTCAATTACCGGCTGCCGCTCGTGCGCGATTGGGTTTCGATATATACGGATGCTGTTTCCGCAGATGATATTTCTCCTCTTTCAGCTCCACGTCGCTCCGCCATTAATCCCGGTATTCATGTCGTTCGTTTTCCAAAAATTCCCAAGTTGGATCTGCGCGTGGAGGCAGTCAATACCAATAGCCCATCATCCACACATGGCGGGCATTTGTTTTATTGGGACTTCTTTTATCACGATCTTGGCACAAACAAGAACAACTTGATTGCAAGCTGGATTGGCCGAGATGGCACCGGCATCCAGGCGTGGAGCACTTACCGATTCGGTGCTCGCAATGAGCTTCAGCTGGGCTATCGTCACGCGAAAATTTCGGGCGATTTCATCCCCGGCGGGGAAACTGTAAACGATGGCTCGGCTCAACTCGGCTGGTGGCTGGAAAAAAATGTTAACGTCTCTGTCGGTGTCCAGTATGAAAAGTGGCTAGCTCCAATCCTTGCGCCGACCGCCCAAACAAATTGGACCTCTTCGGCCGGCATCACTTTTTGGCCGCACCTCGAAGCTCACTTGCCTTCATTTTGGAGTACGAGAAATTAAGCGGGCTGAAAACCAAAGTCCACACCTAAACCTTCTAGGTCCTGCCGCAGACGCACTAATCCTATTCCGGAACTCGATGAGCCACAAGCTGGTCAGGAATCTCCCATTACTCAGAAACTCACAAGTGTTCAGTGACCTCAAACGGTGAACGTCGTGATTAATCGTATTCCTCCACTAAAAAGAAAACTACTCGACGGAGGTGCGCCTCGTAGTTTTAGACTCACCCCGATTCTCTGCCGAGAACCCGGTGTTCTTGGTGCGGATATGTGTTGTACTTCTCATGTTGTTGATGGGGAGACAGCATGAACGCAGAGGCCCCTGCAATTTCGAAATCGGAACGCCGGATAACAGGTAACTTGAGTTCCCTGCTCCAGCGGTCCTGGGTAAAAATAGCCGCGGTCGTGCTCTTGCTCATGGTTCTCGAAGCCCAGCTCTTGTACTCCGTCAAGCACGAGTCGCTCACCTTCGATGAGGGTGATCACATCTTCGCCGGATTCATGTCTCTCAAGCATCACGATTTCGGCCTGAACCCGGAGCACCCTCCGCTGGTGAAGATGATTGCCGCGATTCCACTGCTGCCCATGAACCTTCGTGAGCCGCAATTGCAGAACCGGTATTTCAAGACCGAGGCTTACCTCAGCGGGCGCGACTTCATCTTTCACAATGATTACGAGCAAGTGATCTTCCGTGCCCGGATGGGCGCTTCTCTTTTTGCGCTATTAACGGCGCTGCTCGCGTTCCTTATTGCGCAGGAGATGTTTGGCAGCGGCGCTGGATTCCTCGCTCTGCTGCTGATCGTCTTCGAGCCCAACTTCCTTGCCCACGGTGCATTAGTCACCACGGACGCCGGCGCAGCAGCAGCCCTGCTGGCCAGCATTTACGCCTTCTACCGCTATGTGAAATCTCCCTCGTGGCGCCGCGTCGTAGTGCTGGGTCTCGCGGCCGGCCTTTTCTTTATCGTCAAGCATTCCGCGGTATTGCTTCCGCCGATGCTGATCCTGCTCGCGTTCACCGAGTTGTTGGGCCGCCGTCAAAACGGAGGCGAGAGCCGGTTGCATCAGGCAGCTCGCCTGGCGGGCGTGCTGGTGATCGCCGCAATCATCGCCTTAGGCGTCATTTGGGCGTGCTACGGATTCCGCTATGCCGCCCGTCCCGCAGGGACAGCGATGAATCCACCATTGGAGAGCACACTCGGGAATCTGCACCCGGCGGAAGCAAAAGCGGTCACGGTGATGGCGCACTGGAAAGTGCTGCCGGAGTCGTGGCTTTATGGACTAGCGGACGTCCGCTCGGTGGCCAATACCTGGCCCAGCTACATCTTCGGAAAGATTTATGCGCATGGAGTGTGGTTCTACTTCCCGCTGGCGTTCGTCATCAAGGCAACGCTGACCACGTTGATCCTAATGCTGCTGATCGTGTATGCGGTCGCCGCAGGCAAGCTACGCGCGTGGCGCGAAATCCTGTTTTTATCGCTCCCGCCAGCACTTTATTTTTGTGTTTCCATGACTTCGAATTTGAACATCGGAGTGCGGCATATTCTTTTGGTTTTTATCTTCGTCCTTGTCTTGGCGGGCGGAGCGGCTTGGAGCCTGATCCGCAACGATCGTCGTTGGGTTTGGCCGATCGCCTTTCTCGTTCTTTTCCATGTCGTGTCTTCCCTCCGGGCATTCCCCACCTCGTATATTCCGTACGCGAATGAGCTTTGGGGCGGACCGGCCAACATCCACAAATACCTGACCGACTCCACGACGGATTGGGGACAACAACTGAAAGCTGTAAAGCGTTACGTTGACGAGCGTGGCATCAAGGACTGTTGGTTCGCTTACACGGCCGAGCCGCTGATTCCATTCCGCGCCTACGGTATTCCGTGCAAGACGCTCCCCACGCCGGACACGATTTGGTCCGGGCTGAAGACCGAAACCCCTGCCGTAATAAACGGTCCGGTATTCTTCAGTCACATTTCCCTGACGTTCTATGAATCAGGGTCCAGCGTCTTAAGTCCCTATCGCGAATTCATGAAGCTCAAACCTACGGCTGTGATCGAAGATGGCGTGTTTGTTTACGACGGTACGTTTAACGTTCCGTATGCCGCGGCGTTGGATCGCGCCGTCATATCTGGAAATCTTCTCGAACAGCATCAACTCGATCAAGCTCTGCTCGAGGCCCAGTCCGCGATTTCTTTTGCGCCCGATTCCCTACAGGCTCTGATGGCTTTGGGAGATGCGCAGAAAGCATTGCAGAAGAATGCCGAGGCGCGCACTGCTTTCCAGAAGGCGCTGCAGCAAATTCACCTCATGGAACCGACCGCCCAAGTGGTCTGGATTCCAAAGGTTCAGCAGAAGCTGGCGGGTTTATGAGTTGGGGCCTCGAGTATCTGAAACGACTGATGATCAATACAACTCATCCACAGCGCCGAAGAATGCTGCCAACTCTTATTCAGCTATTAACATCAGGTCGCCGCAAGTAGGATCGTGATGCTTCGGCGGTTTATCAGGTGCGAGTGGACTCATATATTCCGCGCCTCCGAAAGCTTGCCTGCGCCTCCAGTTTACTTCGCGGAGTAGTCCATCCGCTCGAGATCGGCAATCAGCCCGGGCCCGGTCGGATGCCATCCCAGCAGCTCCTGCGTTTTCGTGCTGGAAGCTGGCATGTCAATGCCAGCGAACATCGCGAGCCATCCGAAATGGGCTGGTGCCTCCGGAGAAATGGCAACCACCGGCACGTTCAAGCCTCGGCCGACGACTTCAGCGATGTCCCGGAGCTGTACTCCCTCTTCAGCGACGGCGTGATACCTCGCACCTGCTTCCTGCTTTTCTAGCGCCAGCCGGTAGAGACGGGCTGTATCGATTACGTGCGCCGCCGCCCAGCTGTTGCGGCCATCACCTAAATACGCCGAGACACCTTTTTCGCGTGCCAGAGCGACCAGATAGGTGATGAGGCCCTGCTTGACAGTGTTGTGCATCTGAGGAAGGCGCACCACCGCCACTTTTACGCCCTGCGAACGCAGCGCCATAGCAGACTGCTCTGAAACGCGAGGCATCAATGGATCTCCGACGTGATGGCCACGTAGTGGCGTCCGAGAATGATTTCCTCGCCCTCGGGGATCCGCTCTTCAAGCAGTCGGAGAGATGGCGCACTGATAGACATAGAAAAAGGTGACGTAGTGGTAGGCCGCGTTGTGAAGAAGGATGATGGACTTAACGACGTTGGTGTACGCTTGCTGCCAGAAGGGGTCGTTTCCCGGGCTGAAAAGGCTGTGCAAAAGCGAGGCTATGTTGTACGCGAGCGCGTAGGCGTCGAAATCGTTGTAAGGGGTGGCGGCATTATTCGGAATCGACTGACCGCTTCGAAATGCAGTTCGGCACGAATCACCTGGGCCACTTTTTGCTGGTGAACCGGATTGCGTCGCTAATTCGTCCAGCAGGAAGGCTGATCAATTTGTCCTCCGCCGGTCACCGCTTCTCGAACGTCGATCTCCAGGATTCAAACTTTGACAGGACGCCTTACGACCCGTTCGTGGCCTACGGCCGATCGAAGACGGCAAACATTCTCTTCGCCATAGCTTTCGACAAACGGCATCGGGATCGCGGCGTGCGCGCTGCGGCCGTGCGTCCGGGAGTTATTCAGACCGAGCTGGGGCGTTACATGGACCCGACGCGCTTAAAAGGCATGGTCAAACTCATGAACGAGCAACTCGCAGCGGAGGGCAAAGGGCCCTTTCAGTGGAAGACGATCCCGCAAGGTGCGGCAACGTCGGTGTGGGCTGGTGTGGTCGCGTCAGGGGAGGAGATTGGCGGCCGATATTGCGAGAAGTGCCACGTCGGCACAATCGTGCCGGACAACGTGACGATCAGTGGCGTAAGCGAGGGAGTGCGCGGATGTGCGCTCGATCCGAAAATGGCTGAGGCGCTCTGGAAGAAAAGCGAAGAACTTGTTGGAGAGTCTTTTTAACGACCAGGAGGAACACAATGACGACACTAAAGGAGCCTGAGGCCATGCTTGGCGGCAAGTTCAGACTTCCGAACACATCGATCCACGTAAACCGCATGGGCTATGGCGCGATGAAACTTGCCGGTCCCGACGTTTGGTTACAACGACACCTGCTGCAACTTTGATCAGGCAAATTTCACGAACGGCACCCTAACCATTTCCGATATGGTCCAACCCCTGGCGGGCGCGCTCAACTGGGAAATGGTCTTCACTGATAGCGCCTTTGCCGGTGCTAGCATTTCCAACGTCTCCGATACCTTTGTCAATGGCGGTCTGTCCTTCAGCCTCGTGGGCGGCGTTCTGAACGTCACGTGGGCCGGGGACGACTTTGCCAGCGACTCCGATTTTAGCGCTACTTTGATATTAAAACGGTTCCCGAGCCTTCCAGCTTTGCTCTGCTGGGTATTGGCCTACTGGGTCTTTTAGGGGTAACGTTCCTCAAGAAGCGAGTCGCTTAGACTCAAACCTCAATGTTGTATTGCGGACGCCTTCTGAATCCTGCTCGTAAGCGTTGGTCCAGTAGCGGATCTGTTGACCCCGAATTTAGGTTGCCCAAAAACCCCATCCGAATCGGTCCAGCAACTTCCGCTTTTTCAGCAGGAGATTGGGCGAGATCCAGCTGCCCACAAACACTTGATTATCGGCAGCCTTCCAGAAGCAGATATTTCTGCGAAATCGATATCGCTTGGCGGCGATGAATGCTTCAGGCTTCCAGGGCTTTCTCAGGCGCGTCCGCATGAGGCAAATTCAACTGCTGTGCCTCTGGGGTCGGATCGGGTTGGTACTCCTCCCACCACCGGCTCGTAGGTAGCGAAGCGCCGACGACTTCGTCGACCAGTCCCAACCAGTATGCATCCATCGCGGTCAATTCGTTTTCACCTTCCTGAAGCGCGTGACACAAAGCCACGAAGAAGGACCAAACTGGCTCTAAGGCGGGTCTAACCTTGTCGATGATCTTCTCGTTCTTAGTGTCTTCGTCGGAAATCTGCGCTATCTCTATCTGCTCCTCGTTGCTGAGCGTCATTCTACCTAGGCCTTTACACCAGTTCTGAAACCGAGGATTTTGCTGGCTTTCAAGATATTCATTCAACAAGAAAAAGTCGTCCGCCAAACGGTTTAGACCGTCGTTCTTGAAAGTCCAATCGGGGCTGTTACTGTTCCTCGATACCTCAAAGTCCACAATCGCCTTCAGGCGCTCAGCCTCTATTTCGGCTTGGCGTTTGGGAACAGCAGCAGCAATTTTCTCCTGTTTAATTACGCTACGGAGCAGAGATTCATATCTACCATATCGTTCTTTTGCCTTGTCGAATGCCACCTTCGTCTTGTCAGACAATTGCCTTGAGACGATGTCGAGGAAACAGTCCAGGTCGGACAATTCCTTGGGTTGCCGGTCTCGGCGCACGCTCTCAAAATCATCTCGAGATAATATAAACCGAAAGAGAAAACGCATCTCAATCTTCCGAGCCAACTCCATCGCATAAGCATCGTTACCCGCCCTCAAAATGTCCGCAAACATTGACGTTGTTTCAGCGGTGAGAGTCTCGCGAAATCTTACGCCGTGATACAAGGTCGTGCTGTCCGGAAACGCTAGGGCGTAATCTCCGGACGATAACAGGTCGGCGGCGGCGCTGGCCGCCCTCTGCGTCACCACGGTTATTAGGTCGCACGGCAAGGAAGAGTCTTGGTCAGAAGATTTGAGCAAGCGGAGGAGATTTTGCATCGGGATAACTGGTCCGCCGGGGCTTACCACAATGTAGACCGTAATCGGATTTCGATTTTCGCTCTGCAATCGAAGAATTTGAGGCGTTAAGCGAGAAATGAGATTTTGTCGATTATCCCGTCTACGTAAACGGCTCTGGCTGGGTTTGGTCTGAATTTGGGATTCGGGACAATCAAGACTTCCTACTTATCAGATTCACGCTTGAGGATGATCGCTCGCTTTACGTCGCGAAGAAACGCTGGAACGTCGGAGCCGTACTTCCTATGCACACGTTCAACGGCTTGGTCGAAATCCGTTTCCCGGGAGTCCGGGGTCTTGTTCTTGTGCTCGCTTGCTCTTAATTTGTCGGTAGACTGATGCATACCTAGAGTTCTCCTGTAATCGACGGTCACTACCCCTAGGAAGTCCAAAAGCACATACCCTTATTCGACCAAATCATCGGAATCTCGTCAATTACATTGATTTTCTGCGTGCCCGATTGCAGCGTAACATAGTTCTCAGGCGTCTCAGCGCTCAACGCGGCTTGTGCCGTCGGTCCACGAATCTCGGCTAGTATTCCCGTTCGGTACGGGTAGAACTTGCCCATCTTGCATAATTACGGACGCATTGCTAACCCCCCTGTCCGCGCTCTGAATGGACACGGTTGGACTGTGGACCTCAGTTCCGATTAAAGTAGCCCGTTAATGAAATGCCCGATCTGCAAAACGCCCATGAAGCTCCAGCACTGGCGCTCGGCTCAGCACACTACAGGCCCGTTGTATCCGGAACTCGTGAGTCGAAATCTGGCCCTTGGCGAACCCCATGAAATCTAAAGGTCTCAAACCGTTTTCCACTGAACCGGGCAGCAATCCGACGCAATTCAATATCGAAGCAATCGCGA